>QWCK01000117.1_pt1 | contig 135101 bp, 119 predicted proteins | sample 1972571 | NCBI WGS metagenome assembly QWCK01 (sample SAMN09866710, study PRJNA288562) | Human gut metagenome isolate term2_stool, whole genome shotgun sequencing... | isolation source: gut | host: Homo sapiens | place: USA: California | reverse complement strand
TCGTGTAAGTCTCATACTAATGTCTATTCCTTTGTTATTAATTTACAACTTTACAAAGATAGCATTATTGGGGCTTACACACTTTTTTGGGACAGTATCTGAAATAATCGGTGAATTGGCTACACATAGTTTTTACCTTAATTTTGGAGAAGTCCAGCAAATCTATCGGGCAATCCTTTTCTGTTGGGAGATAATCTCTTTTTATCCGTATGCCTAAATTCGGCATAAGAGAGTATTATCTTTGCAAAAAGATAGACGTGGAATGAGGCTTCCCACATAGTGTAAGCCTCGAAAGTCAGATTCTTGATTACGATGAGAGTACTAGCGATAAGCGACACGCATGGGATGCATTGGAGAAGTGAAGCACCTCCAGATGCTGATTTGCTTATTCATGCAGGTGATTTCTCGATGATTGGAACAAAGGGGGAAGCACTGGACTTCTTAGAGTGGTTTACTAATCTACCACATAAGCATAAAGTATTCATTTGTGGAAATCATGATGAAGCACTGCTGCGAGCTAATATAAGTGGGTTGCCTTCAAATTGCCACTTTCTCAACTATTCAAGTGTGATTATCAAGGGAATAAAGATCTGTGGCATTCCATTTTATGTGGAGCCCTATGGTAGTAAAGAGCTCCCTCCTAGGCTAAAAGCTATTTGTGAGAATGATATTGATGTATTGGTCTCGCATCAACCACCTTATGAAATGCAGGATGTCTCAGAGTTATATGGTCATTATGGAAGCCATACCTTATTAAATATAGTAAAGAAGGTAAAACCGAAATTCCACATCTTTGGGCATATGCACGAAGATTATGGTATGAAAGAGGAGGGCGGTACTATCTTTATTAATTGTGCTTTGATGGGTAAGAGCTTTGAGCGATGGACCAAGTCCCCAATTCAATTTGAAATAGGCAAATAGAGACTACTTTGGTAGTTGTAAAATGACTCCTCCCATAAAGTTAAATACAGTTCCTTCATTTCCCACCTTCATCTCTTTTCCCATTTTATTCCAATCCGCGTCTGTGTGGTCGTGTATACTCCATGTGGATCCTTCTGAATAGACATTAAAGGGCCATGATCTAGGTTCTTTTGTCTTACCGGTCAAATAGAAACCGTATGGCATATACTTTGCCATTTTAAACTTTTTAGTTCCCCATACACTCAGCATTTCTGTATATGAAAAACTCGGATCTGCTACAAAAAAGACGATAAACATTCCTGTTCTAGGGAATAAAAATGGTTCCTCAACCATAGAGTAATATCTATTTTTAATTTTGTTGTCTCTTCTGTCTAAATATAGCTGTTCTTGCTTTGTAAGAGCTTTTCCGTTAGGGTTCCCAGTTGTTGGATCTGGCATTGAGAGATAATACTGTATTGTAGCATTTGAGTTACCACTGAAATTTAGATCCAAAAAGATTTCACTCACTTGTGGTGCTTCAACCCAAGACTCATCGTATGGGATAAATAATGCATTAATAGTGAATGGTAGAGGTGCATAGCTGCTATGATGCTTACCTTCAGTTGTTCCTTTCTTTGAAAGGGGACCTGTAAACTTAGTTACCACAACTTCACTCAATGAGTATGAAATTGGTGTAAGAAAGATAATACCATCAACTATTTCACTTGCCATCACAATTGTATCTTTATAGGATAGGTGTGAAATAGCTATGACGTCTGTCAATTCTTTTGTTAAACGAAACTGACCATTTGCGTCGCTATAAACCCCATTGGTATGACCAAAAGAGACCATTGCATAAGGCACTGGCTCCATAGTGATGTTGTCAATTATAGAGATTTTATGTGTGTTTTCTTGAGCATTACAGACGCCTATAAAAACACCTGAAACTAGTAGAATAAATATCAGTAACTTATTCTTCATAACTTATGTATTATATGACTTTTGTTATCAGTTTGTATATTGCATTTGTCGCTTGGATGTGTGCACTTTCAGGAATAGAGGACACAAAGTGTTTACACTTTCAGGAATAACAGTTTGGCGGTGTACACAATAACAGGAATACATGAACCCGTGTGTACTATTTTCAGGAATATCACATACTATTTTCAGGAATACCACATGCGGAACAGAATCCACATGCAAGTGGAACAGATTCCGCACGCATAAGGAATAGATTCCGTAGGGCGACGGAATATTGCCGCCCTATAAGAGGGTATTGAGCCCCGTACTTGGTAGGTTAATTAATGACTCCGATTTGGTTGTTGCGTTTGATGGTTGGCATAATACCGACGCACATCATATATCGTGCTACGTTATCCCCTTAAGGGGCTAAGCGTACGAGGGACCAGGTGCCATCTTGTTGGAGTTCGTATAGGAACCTATCGTGAAGTCGGCTCTCTCTCCCTTGCCAAAACTCAATTCTGTTAGGCGTGACTTCAAAACCTCCCCACGTATCTGGTCGGGGTACTCTTCGTAAAGTACCCGTGTACTTTAGGCTTTCCTTTGCAAACTCTGCTACAATGTAAGCTCGATTTGGAATTGGGTGACTCTGAGGAGATATGCGTGCTCCTACTCGGCTCATATAGGGTCGCTTATTAAAGTAGGCATCACTCACCTCTGGGGCAACATGTTGGCAGATCCCTTCTACGTGAATCTGTCGCTCAAGCTGGTGCCAGAGGAAGGTGACCGATACGTGTGGGTTGTCGAGGATCTGTTGGCCTTTACGGCTCTCGTAGTTGCTGTAGAAAATAACCTTCCCATCCTTTAGCTCTTTGAGCAATACGGTTCGGGTGGAGGGGTGCCCATCGGGGGTAGAAGTAGCTACAATGATAGCTGTAGGCTCAATTACTTTTTGATGGATCGCCTCTTCCAGCCATTCCTCCATTTTCTTAATAGGGTCGGCGGGCATATCTTTTTTGGATAAGCTCCCTACTTTATAATCCCTTCTAATGTCTTCTACATGTAAGTCCATAGTAAAGTATTTCTTTAAAAGATCTCTATTTAGTTTCTCCAAAAGCTACGGTGTAGTAGCGTGATTACGGTGAATATCTCCAAGCGTCCGACCAGCATTAGGAATGAAAGTAAAAACGTATTGAAGTCGCCTAAGCTAGCATAATTGGAGAAAGGTCCGAAGGCACTGAGCCCTGGGCCTGAACTGGATATGCAGGCGATGGAGGCGGATACGGCATCGGTAAAGGAGTAGCCCTCTAGTGAAATGGAAAAGGTGGCGATAATGGATAGGGTGAGGTAGGCGTAGAAGAAGTTGTACACCTGTGTGATCACTTTATCCTTGACCACTGTGCCGTTATACCTTAATGGTACAATGGCTTGGGGGTGGGTGCGTCGGGTAAATTCATTGAGGAGATTGCGGGTGAGGATGCTGAACCTGATGGTCTTGAGCCCTCCACTAGTGGAGCCTGAACACCCTGCCACAAACATGAGGAATAGAGCAATGATCCAAAATGGTGCCCCCCAAAAGTTGTAGTCTTGAATCACATATCCCGTGGTGGAGAACAAGCTGACTACTTGAAATGTAGCGTGCTCCAATGCTTGAGGAAAAGAGGTGTAGTATTCACCGAAGTAGAGCCAAAGGGCTGAGGCAATAGAGATGACTACGATGATGGAAATGAACCAGCGGAACTCTGAATCTCGGAACAGCTTCTTGGGCTCTTTGCGAACGGTAGCGAAGTAGATCAGGGTGAAGCTGGTGGCACCAAAGAGCATAAAGATAGTAAGGACGATAATGATATAGTCGGAATTAACCTCGGCAATAGATTGATTGTAAATCGAGAATCCTCCGGTGCTGATGCAAGTGGCAGCGTGACAAACTGCTTCGTACAATGTAAAGGGACCAGCCCACAATAGGAGTACACAAAGGATGGATAGAATGATGTAGATAAACATGATCCACTTCGCCATGACGCCGATGCGGGGCACAAAACGGTCGTGGGTAATGCCGGTGGTCTCGTGGTCGTAAACTACGGAGGCACTTTCTCCTGCGAAGGGGACTAGGGCTACAATAAATACGATAATCCCGATGCCCCCGATCCACTGTGTGATACTTCTCCAAAGCAAGATGCTACGTGGGAGTGCTTCGATATCGGTGAGGATGCTGGCTCCAGTGGTCGAGAAGCCCGACATGGACTCAAAGAAGGCTTCTGAAACGTTGGGGATAAAGCCGCCTAATAGGTAGGGCATCATACCCAATAGAGATGTCAATACCCAGCTAAGGGTTACGGTGACCATACCCTCTCTTCGCCCTGTATCATAGCTATTCTGTCCTTTTCCATAGAGTGCTAGAGGCAATCCGACCACGAAATTAAGGCCAATGGTGGTGAGGAGTGCTTTGAATCCATCATCATGATAGTGCAAGGAGACGCCCAGGCATATCAGTAAGAAGATGGCTTGGAATAGGCTGAGTAGCCCTAGCACGAGGGCGACAAACTTGTAGTTGAAGCCTCGCTTGGTTTCGTATTCGTTGTGATCTATGAATGGCATATCGTATGAACTATCCAAAAAGCTTATTCAGATCCTTTGGAGAGGCGTTTTGGGAGAAAACCATCACCATATCGCCAGCTAGAATCTGAGTTTTACCTTCTACGAGTATTACTTGATCATCCCTCACCAAGCCGCCTATGGTAATTTCTTGTGGTAAATTAAGTTCCATCACCGGCTTGGTGGTGACTAATGACTTTTCACGTACGTTTATTTCGAGCACCTCACCTTGCCCTATGGATAGGGTTTTGGCATTGGAGATATCAATATTGAGTAGGTATCTGAATATGACGGAAGCGGCAATCAGCTTTTTATTGATGAGGTTGCCTATCTTCATCTCATTGGCTATGTCGAGGTAGTCGAGATTCTCTATTTGGCAAACAGAGATGGGCACCCCAAGCCTTTTGGCATTGAGGGTGGCGAGCATATTGCTCTCCGATGAACTGGTGAGGGACAAGAAGGCATCGGTTTTCTTGATCCCTTCATTGACCAATAGGTCGGGGTCCCTGCCATCTCCATGAATGACGAGGGTATGATCGGCGACCACTTCGGAGATTTTCATACACTTATCATAGTCTCGCTCTATAATCTTGATGTTCAGATCATCCGGGAGTAGCTGAGCCGTTTTGAGGGCGATTCTACTACCGCCCATGATGATGACTCTATGCACTTCTAGCTTATCCTGCCCGCAGAAGTTCCTCACCTGATCGAGGTACTTGGGCATAGAAGTGATGTAAAGGACATCATTGACCTCAATGCCATCCTGACCACGTGGTATGATGGTATGGCCATTCCGTACAATGGCCAAAATATGCATCACCTTATCCTCAAAGTCTGAGAGATTGATCAGCTTTTTCCCAACGAGAGGGGAGGAGGGAGTCACTCGAGCTGCAACGAGGTCTAGTTTCTTATCAAAGATGGTCCAATATTGCTTGGCCCACGGTAGACTAAGACTACTGACAATCTCTTGGGCGGCTAGCTGTTCGGGATAGATCATATCATCCACCCCAAGGTTGGTAAAGTGCTCTTTATAATTAGGGAGCAGGTATTCGCTATTATTAATTCTGGCTAAGGTCTTTTTGGCGCCCATAGTTTTAGCCATGTGGCAAGCAACTAAGTTGTCGCACTCCTCTGGGGTTACAGCTATGAATAGGTCGGTCCTTTCGGCACCGGCTGACTTTAGATCCTTGAAGGAGATTGGAGACCCCACAAATGGCATGATCTCTAGCCTATTATTGTAGACAAAGTCTAGATTGGTAGGCTCTGAATCAAGGAGTACAATATCATGCTCCTCGTGTGATAGCATCTCAGCTAGGTGAGTGCCTACTTCTCCAGCTCCGACAATTAATATTCTCATAAGTTATTACTGAAACATCTTGACGGCTGTATCAACCAGTGACGAAGCGTCCAAGCCGACATATTGATACTGAAGAGCCACAGCTCCTTGCTTAATAAACTGATCTGGTATGCCTATTCTTTTAATACGGATAGGAGTTCCCTTATCTGCATAATATTCTAGTAGGGCACTACCTACGCCACCTGCCAATGAGCCATCTTCGACCGTGATAATGGTGTCGTATTTCTCGGCTAGGTAGTCGAGCATCTCTGTATCTAGAGGTTTTACAAAACGGAGATTGACATGCCCTGGGTGATATCCAAGAGAATTTAGCTCTTTTACAGCGTGTTTGGCTTCATTGCCTACTGGCCCATAGGATACAAATGCTACCTTTTCTCCAGTTGTGAGCTCTATGGACTTGCCAAGAGTTAGTTCCGAAAATGGCACTTTCCAATCTTTGCAAGCACCCTTTCCTCTTGGAAAACGTATCACAAATGGTCCTTCCTTATGATGCTTGTAGGCTGTGAACATCATCTGGCGGAGCTCTTTTTCATCTATAGGCGACATGATGGTGAGACCAGGAATGGTGCGGAGATAGGCAATATCATAAGCTCCCTGGTGTGTCATCCCATCCTCGCCGACGAGCCCAGCTCTATCTATGCACAGAATGATTGGGGCTGACTGCATCGCTACATCGTGGATTACCTCGTCATATCCACGCTGTAGAAAGCTAGAGTAAATATTGCAGAATGGTATCTCCCCTTTGAGTGCAAGGCCAGCAGCAAATGTTACGGCGTGGCCTTCTGCAATACCCACATCAAAGACACGATTGGGGTATTCGTGTTGCATAAAATTAAAGGAACTACCCGAAATCATGGCAGGGGTGATACCTACTACTCGCTCATCCATCTCTGCGAGCTCAAGGAGGGTTTGCCCAAAAATCTCTTGGTATTTAAGTGGGGTGTCGGGAAGCTCAGGCGCCACATTCCTCTTACCTGTATTTGGGTCAAAGAGACCTGGAGCATGCCATACCACAGCACTCTCTTCGGCAGGTTTGTAGCCCTTGCCTTTGATGGTCTTGAGGTGAAGTAACTTTGGACCCTTGAAGTCTTTAATGCTTCTGAGGGTATTAACTAGTTCAACCACGTCGTGCCCATCAGTAGGTCCAAAGTACCGTATACTGAAGCTTTCAAAGAGATTCTTATCATTATTGATGAGTGCCTTCAGGCTATTATTGAAGCGGAGTAAATTTCTCTTCTTAGAGTCATCGATAAGCCGAAGCTTCTTCAATCCTTGATATCCCTTATGTCTGAGGCTATTGTATACTTTGCTCGTATTGATTCGAACCAAATACTTACTGAGCCCACCAGTGATGGGGTCAATACCTATATGGTTGTCGTTGAGTATAATGAGTAAGTTATTGGGGTGGTTGGAGGCATTATTAAGTCCCTCAAATGCTAGGCCACCGGTCATGGCACCATCTCCAATAACAGCGACTACATTCTTCTCTTGATTTTGCAGTGATGCTCCTATAGCAATTCCTAAGGCGGCTGAAATGGAGTTGGAAGCGTGACCGGATATAAATGAGTCGTACCGACTTTCATTAGGGTGGGTAAAGCCACTTATACCTCCCCATTGGCGAAGCGTAGAGAAATCCTTTTTTCGACCCGTTAGTATCTTGTGTACGTATGACTGGTGCCCTACATCCCATACTATCTCATCATGGGGAATATCAAACACATAATGAAGCGCTACAGTCAATTCAACCACACCGAAATTAGCTCCTAGATGGCCAGGAACCTTGCTCAACGTCTCTAAGAGAAAGCACCGAACATCCTCACAGAGTTTGGGTAAGTCTGTGAGGGGCAGTTTCTTTAGATCGGCTGGTGAGTCTATTGTATCTAATAATGGGTAATTACTTTGCTCCATCTTTTATGTGTGTCAATAATAGATTGCGTTCTTATCATATATGCAAAGTTAGTCAATTCCACTCAATCTAGCACACTCGATAATTCGGGAATCGGTATTGAGAGTGTATTGATTATTTGTTATCTTTGAATTATGGATAAAGAAATGATACTAAAGGACGAAATATTGGAGGACTACTATGAGTACCTCCTATTAGAGAGAAACTTGGCGAACAATAGCATCCAAAGCTATGAAAATGATGTCAAGCACCTCCTTGAGTTTAGTGAAATGACAGGCAAGAGGTATTTGGACCTATCCTATGATAATTTGGAGCAATTCCTTTCCTATCTCGTAGATCTAGGGCTTAGCAAAAAGAGTCTTAGACGCATAGTTAGTGGTATCAAGAGTTTTTATCGCTTCTTGGAGTTAGAGGAGATTGTTACGGATAATCCTACAGAGTCACTTGAAGGGCCTATGGTATCAAGAGAGCTTCCGGAGGTTTTAACTGTAGAGGAGATTGATAGCTTGTTATCTGCTATTGACCTTAGCACACCGCATGGCGTTAGAAATGCTGCCATTTTGGAGCTATTATATAGTTGTGGGCTTCGCGTCTCTGAAGTGTGTGATATAACTTTTTCATGTCTCTTCTTGGAGGAGCGGTACATTAGAGTGGTAGGAAAAGGAACTAAGGAGCGATTAGTGCCTATGTCGGAGAGTGCTGTGGAGCGAATTAATGAATATCTACCAATACGGCAAGCCATTATTCCAAAGCCGCCCTATCAGCATCACCTTTTTCTGAATAGAGTAAGGACAGGAATCAGTAGACAGATGATATTTATGATTATCAAAGACCTGGCTAAACAAGTTGGCTTGAAAAAGAAAATATCCCCACATACTTTGCGACATTCATTTGCGACCCATCTTTTAGAGGGTGGTGCCAACTTGCAAGCCATAAGGGATATGCTTGGTCATGCAGATATATCCACTACAGAGATTTATACCCATTTGGATAGGTCTACTCTTAGAAATGAGATATTACAGTATCATCCACGCAATCATTGATGTCCTGTTATATATTTCAGACTAATGATATCTATCATAAACAACCTCAATGATTAAATAATCTAAAATTATACCGAACTAATCAATATATCAAATATTTGCTCTATATTTGAAAGCGAAAGATTAGATGCCGTGGTGTTGCTCATGCAGTAGTAGGTTCAGAGGGATTATTTGGTATCTATTTCTTAAGAGTTAGAAATTAATAGAAGTTATTATACACTTACATTTTAATAGTTGAAATTATGAATAAGACTGAATTTATTGCAGCTGTTGCTGAAAAAGCAGAGCTTACTAAAGTTGATGCCAAAAAGGCTGTAGATGCAGGTATCGAGGTAATTACCAAAGAGATGAAGAAGGGTGAAAAAGTAGCTATCCTTGGTTTTGGTACATTCTCTGTTACTGAGCGTGCAGCTCGTGAGGGTGTGAATCCTCGCACGGGTAAGAAGATGAAGATTGCTGCTCGTAAGGTAGTGCGCTTCAAGCCAGGTGCTGCTCTTGACCTCAACAAAAAGAAGTAATGTGGTTATAGAATCAACCACATCCAGTTACTTCTGATATAAGTGACTGATGGTTTATGCGAACTCTCACAGCATATTGATCTAGCTTTGAGGGTTCGCATTGTTTTAGCAAACCTTTTCTATAGTCATTTGTTATACCATTAGAGACAGATATAATAAGCTATGACTTTTTCTGTGCTGGTTAGGGAAGCTAACCGAAACAGTAATCGTTGATGCTATCACTTAATAATAACATAAATGAGAAAATTATGAAGTTTGAACTTGTAAAACTACCTTATGCGCCTAATGCTTTAGAGCCAGTGATTAGTGAGAAGACTATAGGTCTTCACCATGGTAAGCACCTACAGACCTATGTAAACAATCTAAATAAGCAGATTGAAGGTACTGAGTTTGCTAATATGGAGCTCGTAGATATCGTGAAGAAGTCTGAGGGCGGTATATTCAATAATGCTGGTCAAACCCTTAATCACAATCTTTACTTCCTACAGTTTGCCCCTAAGGGAAGTGGTAAGCCATCGGCAGAGCTTCTTAAGGCAATAGAGGAGAAGTGGGGTTCACTAGAGGAGTTTAAGAAGGCATTTGAAGCTGATGCAGCTTCTCTCTTTGGAGCCGGTTGGGCTTGGCTTTCTGCCGACAAGAGCGGTAAGCTCTCTATTGGGAAGTACACCAATGCAGGTAACCCTGTAGTGGATGGCCTAACTCCACTCTTGTGTGCTGATGTATGGGAGCATGCCTACTATGTAGATTACGAGAACCGTAGGCCAGAGCATCTATCTAAGATTTGGGAGATCATCAATTGGGATGAGATCAACAAGCGCTACGCTGATAGATAAATAGCTGATCACTAAGTGAATAATGGGCATATCTAGCGAAAAGCCAGATATGCCCATCTTATTTGTTTCGAACTGGCGTCTCTGCAAAGATGCCCCTCAAAAGACAGTGTTCTACAATAGATGTTTTTTGGAAACTCTAGTGATTTGAAAGCTCTCAGAAAGTTGAGCCACTGTCTTATCGTCAATGTTTCCTATCATCGAAAGTGTGATAGGAGACTTTATAACCTTGGCTATATGAAAGTCAAGAACCTCCTGTAGGGTTATTGATTTCAGGTTATCCTCAATAATCAAAGCAATATCCTTATTGTAGCCTTGACGTATATGGGAAGCAATTGTTCGGCTCTTCATCCTCATTGCTGGGTAAGTGCTTCGGACATCGCTCCGCAGGGTATTTATAGCTATTTCAAGTCTATTAGGGTCATCAGGACTTCTATGTATCAGTTTATTGAGAAGCTCAATGACCTCTAACAACTTATCAGTTTGCGTGCTTAGGTATACTAGTAAATCTGTTTGCCCGTCATGGATAGAGTGGGGGGGCAAAACTTGCAAAGCTACTTACACTGTATGCTAAAGAACGATACTCACGGATTTCTTGGAATAGGAGTGAGCTCATTCCACTGCCTAGATAGGTTGAATAAACTCTGAGAATACTCTTTTCATAGTCCGATAGTACTCCCATAGGTAGATACCCTTTTATGACTACTTGAGTAGCACTAGGCTCATTGTGGAGTAGAATGCGATTGCCAGATGGGAGGATAGAGGGCACATAAAAGTAGCCCTCTCCATATTCTGATATGGCATCTAGATTGAAGCTACTCTTGATGCAAGAGGCGACCTTCTCTATCTCTAGCTTTCCAGTGTAGTGAATATCCAGTTCTGACTGTAGTAGATGGTGAAACTCTTCCACCATATCTTGGGCTTTCAGCTGCTTTATTTTAGACAGTGAAAGGTCTGCCTTGTAAGGTGCCTTTTCTCCATATCTTGCCAAGTCCAATAGTCGCTTAGAGAGCTCCGTGATATCAGCCTTTATCGCTCTATCTGAAATCTTCCTTGCCTCAATTATCTTCTTAATCTGAGGCTTTTCTACCTTTATATCGTTCAAAATGGAGCCAACAAGTGCTATTGTCTCACTAAGGTAGTGGTCAAATCCAGAAATCCGAATACAGAAGAAACTAGGTTTGGACTCATAGGTGATGGTCGCCCCCAAACTTTGTAACCTTTGATTTAGCTCGTGTGCACTCATTTCGGCTCCACCAACTAAATCCAAATATTGCTCTAAATAAGTTTGGAGTGGGTGATAATAGGATTGACGGAAGAAGAGCAAATCGAGAGAAAAAAGATCATTAATCTCATTACCCACCTTATATAATCGAACCAGATCATTTGCCGACAAATCCCTCTGCTCCGCATCCTTTTTGAAGTCCAAATACTTCATAGGTAGCTTCGGGATTTCTAGCGTCTCTAGGTGTCGTGAAAATTCAGACTTCGCACCTTGATTCGGTGCTTTCACGGGCTGGTAGGGAGGCTTTGGTAGCTTTTCAACGGCATATCTTCCAGTTTGCTTCTTAACCTCCAGATAGTTGCCGTCCAAATATCTTTGTGCCACCTCCACCACCTCTTCCTTGCTTATTGAGCTAAGCAAATCCAATTCCCTCATCAGGTCACTCCACGTTTCATTCTGTGCAAAAAGTGACGAAAGAAGCTTAGCTTTCTGTTCGCTCGACTCTAATTGTAGGAGGTTGGCCTTGTACAGCGATTGTTTCACCTCCTCTAAAGCTTGAGTACTAAAATCCCCTCTTTTAATTCTATCGATTGCCTTTTGGATCCTTCTTTTAACTAGATAAGAGCTTTGGAGCAACTTTGGCATGATGTAGACACCAAACAGCCCCATATCATTGAGTGCAAAGTTGATAGCCGCTGCCTCCATCACCTTTCCATCAATCGTAAGCCTATCCAGTAGCCCCGTTTTTCCATCGTTATTCAAAAGAGACTGTACCAAGGACAATGCTACCTGGTCCGGATGATTATTGGGTACCGTGTGCCATATGAACCCCAGCCCCTTCACAAATGGGATAGGTACCTTTATGGTCATTTTCTCGTGTCCATTAAAAGGCATGGGCTGAGGGGGCTGCAAAGGTTTCCGACCACCCGATTTGATTCTTCCGAAAGTCCGCTCAAGCAGAGGTAGCAATCCCTCCTCCTTGATATCTCCAGTCAAGATCAGAGCCATATTCTCGGCATAGTAGTAATCTCTGAAGAATTCCTCCATAGCACGAATATCGGGCGACTTCAGCGCTTCTGTGCTACCGATAATTGGATATCTATAAGGGTGGGGGGCTGCCAAACGCTCCATAATTCTCTGTGTTGGTTCGGTGCTGATATTATTGGAGTACATATTCTTCTCCTCATAGACCGTCTCCAACTCACTTTGAAAGAGCCTAAATACAGGGGCAATCATCCGCTCACTATTCAGCTCGCACCAATGCTCCAGATACTGAGGCGAGAACGAGTTGTAAAATAGAGTATAGTCGTACGATGTGCCAGCATTCAGCCCACTCCCTCCATACTTCGAGATCAGGTGATTGAAGTCATTAGGGATGGCATACTTTGTAGCTTCAATATTAAGCTCATTAATTTTGCTCTGTATCTCCTCCCGTTCTGCACTGTTTTTAGCTACTTGAAGCTTTGAGTATTGTTTGGTTATCTCTTGCAGAATAGGTGCTTCCTGCTCAAAGTCTACCGTGCCAATGCGTTGAGTTCCCTTAAACATAATATGCTCAAAATAGTGTGCTACGCCACTATTAGGGGTCTCCTTAGCACCAGCCCTTACCACCACCTGTCCATATACTTTAGAATCAGATGAGTCAGTAGAGATCCATACAGTCAGACCATTATGGAGAATAAACTCCTTAACTGAGTCATTCATAAATGATTATTTTTCCCCTTGTAGCTTTAGGTGAATAATCACCACTTCGCTGAGTGTGCCAAGCAATATAGGTGAAGACGAAAAGCCTAGTCCAGAGCTCGTAATATAATGCGTTACTCCTCTGTGTAGATATCCATAAGAGTTTTCAAAATTGAGCCATACTAACCACTTAAAAGGGATAAACTGGCCATCGTGCGTGTGTCCATGCAGAGCTAAGTCGATTCCTAATGCCCTCTCCACATCTGGTTCAATGGGTTGGTGATCAAGCAAAATGGTCGTGGCTCCCTCTGGTACCTGCTCCACAAGTGATTTCAATGGAAGTCGATTACTCTCATTATAGGCATCATCACGGCCGATCAGATAGAGAGAGTCCGATAGCTGCACCACACTATCCACAAGGAGCGTGCCCACCTCATCTAACCACTTCCGCTTAGGCTCATTATCTATATAATACTCATGATTACCGAGCACATGAAAGATACGCGACTTATCAGAGTGCAAGCTAAGGAGTAGCTCAGATATCTCAGGGTCCCGCTCCACGTAATCAAAGTAGTAATCCACCTGATCCCCACCTACCAATACATAGTCGGGTTGCTCCTCTTGCACCATCTTCACCATCTTCTGTAGCACCTCCTTTTGCACCAGTTCACCTATGTGTAAGTCGGTAATAAAGGCCACCTTAAGTTCTTTCGGAGTTCCATTGTAGGGGAGTGTGATGTGGTAGTGCGTTGCCACTGGATTTATGGAGTTGTAATAGCCTTTAATACAGAGCGCTCCAGTAATAGGAAGCAACACGATGAGAAGACAACTACGTAATTTTAGCCTTAGTTCTGCCTGCTTCACCACATTAAGTTTCCCCAAAAGCCAAATGATGAAGTAGCCACAGAGTAGGGGCATCATTAGGATCACTATAAATACATAGTAATTGGTAAATAGAGAGGTGCCCACTCTTAGGTACTCACCCCTAGAGTGGTAAAGCACCTTAGATATCACGATCACCAGGAAGTATAGTAGTTCGAAAACAACCCAACCAATCGCTATCCTACGCCACTGAGAGCCTTTTTTAGTGGCCCACCATACGCATAGTAGAAACAGAGCATTCAGTAGCACCTGTCCCGCCAGTGATATCAATAGCATCCTCATACCTTCTTTTCTTCTTTATGTTTCCTAAAAAATAGCACGATTAACGTTAAAGATATGGTAAAGGAGAGCACATCAGCCACCGGAGTTGCCAGCCAAACCCCTTTCAGCTCCCATATCAATGGAAGGAAGTAGATCAGAGGGATCAAAAAGGCTACCTGCCTAGAGATACTAAGGATCATTGCCTGCTTCGCCGAACCAATACTTTGGAAGAAGTGGACACAAGTTACCTGAAAACCAACAGCCCAAAACGCCATATTCTCAATCCTCACAGCCTCCTTAGAGACACGGATGAGCTCATCATCAGTAGTGAAGCACCGCACCAGCCCCTCTGTGAAAAGCTGAGTAATCACGATGCCCACCACTCCTATTATTACGTTGAGCCTCACCGTTTTGATAAAAGCTTCCTTCACCCTATGGATATTTCCTGCCCCAAAGTTATAGCCCACTACCGGTTGCATTCCAATAGCCAAACCGAGGATAAATAAAAAGATAGTGGTGCTAATACTATTAGAGATCCCATGGGCACCCACCGCATAGTCGCCTCCATAAGCTACTAGGCTACTATTCTTAAATAGGTGCACCATACTTGCTGCCAATTGCATCACAAAAGGTGCCACCCCAATACTCAGAATCCCCCATACATAGCCCCACTGGAGCTTGAAATTCTTAGCACGAATGCGGAGAAAGGCACCAGTATCTGTAAAGTGATGCATCACAAAGAGCATACCCACAAACATGCTCAGCACCGTAGCCCATGCTGCTCCCTTGATTCCCCATCCTAGTCCGAAAATAAATAGGGCATCAAAAGCCACGTTCAGCACCGCCCCAATAATCATCGTCACCATCGCTTTGCGAGGATACCCAGTCGCCCTCATCACCGAATTGTACGAAAAAGTGAGGTTCGCAAAGATATTCCCCGGGATCACTATCCCTAAGTAGTCCATGGCATAGGGAATCGTATCAGCCGAAGCGCCAAAGGCATAGAGCATCGGTTCCATCAGTAGGTAGCAGAGAGTGATGGTAGAGAGACTCAATACTACAGAGAGCACAAAGGCATTACCCAATAGATTTTCCGCTTCTCCTCGCTTCTTCTGCCCAAGCAAGATAGAGATCCTAGAGGAGGCTCCTACACCTACTAGGATCCCAAAGGCTTGTAAAAAGATAAGGATCGGAAAGGTGAGTGCCAAGCCCGAAATCGCCAAGCCTCCCACCCCTTGTCCAATAAAGATCCTATCCACCAAATTGTAGAGCGAATTGACCATCGTCCCCACAATCGACGGTACCGCATAATACCTGAGTAGCTGCCCAATAGGAAGCGTGCCCAGGTCATACGTCGTGATCGTGTTGCCTTTACCTCCGCCCATACTTTTATCCTAGCCTGCTAATCCGCTGAAGCTTCTCTTCATCTAGCACCTTAATCCGTCGCCCATTCAGAGCCACTACCCCCTCCTCCTGAAAGGAGCGAAGCGTCCGCACCGCATTGCTAGTAGTCATATTACTTAGGTCCGCCAACTCATTACGCGTCAGATAAGCCCTAATAGTCCGCCCGTCCGCCTCAGTGCCATACTTTCTCCGCAAAAGTAGAAGCGACTCCGCCAGCCGGCCCCGCGTGTGCTTTTGGGTCAGCGTAATCGTCAATTGATTGCGCTCCCTTAGTCGCAAGGCCAGGTCATTCATAAAGTAGAGCCCCACACTCGCATTGCTACGAATGATCGTCTCCAGGCTACGGATCGGTACCAAGCAAATAAGACTCGTCTCCACTGCCGTAGCACTCGTTAGCGGGTTCTCTCGTGCAAAGTAGGCTTCATAACCAAAAAACTCACGTGCCCTAACGAGACTGAGTATCTGAGTGCGGTCAGCCTCCTGCGTCACCTTCACCTGCCCATCCACCAAGATAAATGCATTCTGCGGAATTACCGTAGCATCATAGATCACCTCACCACGTTTATAGATATAGTAACTGCTCCAGATCAAGAGCTCCTCCCGCTCATGATCCGAGAGAAGCCCCCAAAGCTGTGGCATAATATTTGATAGGTGCGGGCTATGCTCCTTCTTTACTTCACTTCTTTCTTTCATCACATCTCTCTAAACCTCCTACAAAGGTACCAATTTTTTACCTCATCATACCTCTCTGGCACCTTTGTGCCAGAGGTCGCGTTGTACGTCGCTCCTACCTAAGAGCAGGCACCTGAGTACCAAGCGTTGAATAGCTCATAGAGAGAGGGCTTGAATGGGCGTATACACAAAGGTAGATGAATAACGCTAAGGCCTCCATAAAAGCTCTATCCTAGTAGAGTGAAAAATGAGATGCAACTAAGCAATCGGCGAGATGCAACTAAGCATTTTCCGAGTTGCAACAAAGCAAAAGCTTTCTTGCAACTCAGTAAGCGATTTTATATAGTGTTGAGTTTTAGGCAATTGCGACTAGGGTCTCTATGCCCCCTATTTTAGGTGGATTTTCACCTTGTTATGTGGGTCGAATATTGTAGAGACTGTTGCACGAAGGCGATCTGCGGCGTTGCTATCGGAATTCGGGTTCGGTCACGTACGTGAGTACGCTCCATTCACCCTCATCCTCAGCGCCTTGTATCTCATCCTTCGTACAAAGTCTCGACACATTTGAAGCAAATGTGCGAGAATGGCACTTCGTGCAACATTCTCATTGTAGTACCTCGTGGTGGTAAGTATGGATTTGATACTGATATAGTTCCTATGACTGGTATTTATAATGCCCTTCCCCGCCACTCTCTCCTTCGTCAAAGTGGAACCTAATGTGAAAACCGAAAGGTTGGTTGGGGAAGGGGTGAGGCGAGATGTTGTCTTGCTATTTTCCCTAAATATTAAAACCTTGATGCACCACTTTACCTCCGAGGGTCTATTTTTTTTTGAAGCTTTAATAGTGAAACGGGTGTGGATCTCACTATTTATATATAAGTTTGCTCATCAAAAGGGTAGGTGACAAAGTGAGGGCAGATAGCTTTCGCTTAGTAGGTTGTCCTTTGAAAGTGTGAATAATATATATATGAGTATATGACTATGTTGAGTAATCAAGAGATGGGGCGGGAGTTTGAATTGTATGCACATAAGCATCATGGGATTAATTCTCAATTGGTGAGTGACTATACTAAGATGGTCAGCAGCAGTGCTGTAGCGGAGGGGTATATCTCCCCCACCATTATAGAGGAGCGGCAGATGAATGTGGCACAGATGGATGTATTTAGTCGATTGATGATGGATAGGATTATCTTTCTTGGCTCCGGCATTAATGATTACGTGGCCAATGTGGTGCAGGCACAGCTGCTCTTCCTAGAGACGAGCGACCCTGGCAAGGATATTTCGCTCTACATTAATAGTCCTGGTGGCTCCGTATATGCTGGCTATGGGATCTATGATACGATGCAGTATATCAATTGTGATGTGAGCACTATTTGCACTGGAATGGCGGCAAGTATGGGCGCGGTATTATTAGTGGCTGGAACAGAGGGAAAACGGTATGCGCTCCCTCACTCCAGGGTGATGATACACCAACCGCTGGGCGGTGCTCAGGGTCAGGCATCGGATATGGAGATCACGGTGCGGGAGATCATCAAGGTGAAGCAGGAGCTCTTTGAGATCCTTAGCCGACATACTGGCAAGACGGTAGAGGAGATTGCCAATGATAGTGACCGCGACTACTGGATGACTGCCGATGAGGCGCTCGCCTACGGTGCGGTGGATAAGGTACTTCGGAAAGAAACTAAGTAATAGTCTATATTGTATCAATGGCAAAACGAAATCATTCGGAGCACAATCAGGAGGAGCGGTGTGATATCTGTGGGCGGCCTGCTAGTATGGTGGACTTCTTGGTGCCTGGGCCGGTGGGAAATCTCTGCGATGAGTGTGCTACTACGGTTCATAAGGCGGTAGAAGAGGTGCGGCATCAGCAAGCGCATAGGGGGAGGTTCGCTCTGCCAAGTATGGATGAGCTGCCTAAACCTCGTGAGATGGTTGCTTTTCTAGACCAGTATGTAATTGGGCAGGAGGAGGCAAAGAAGACCCTATCCGTGGCTGTCTACAATCATTATAAGCGACTGATCTACAACGAGCAAAATGCTTCGAAAACTAAGCTGAATAGTGGCGATGCTCATGATGTAGAGCTCCAAAAGAGCAATATCATGATGGTAGGACCTACTGGCACAGGTAAGACTTTAATCGCCAAGACGATTGCAAGGATGCTCAAGGTGCCATTTACCATTGTGGATGCGACTGTATTTACCCAAGCTGGCTATGTGGGGGAGGATGTGGAGAGTATCCTCTCACGATTGCTACAAGTGGCAGACTATGACGTGCAGGCGGCGGAGCGTGGAATCGTCTTTATAGATGAGATGGATAAGATCGCCCGCAAGGCGGATAACCCCAGTATCACCCGCGATGTGGGGGGTGAAGGGGTACAGCAGGGGCTCCTGAAACTATTGGAGGGTGCCGATGTGAATGTACCACCTGAGGGAGGTCGTAAGCATCCGGAGCAGAAGATGGTGCTAGTGAATACGGAGAATATCCTCTTTATCTGTGGAGGTGCGTTTGAAGGCATTGAGCGGAAAATCGCTAAGCGCAAGAATACTCGTGTGGTGGGCTATGCAAATAAATTGAGCCATCGTCACCTCGATAGTGATGACGAGAGCCTACTGAAGTATGTTGAGCCTGCCGACTTGAGGTCATTCGGATTGATCCCCGAGCTGATCGGTAGGGTACCGGTGCTCACTTATCTGACCCCACTTGGTCGGGAGGCACTGAAGTCGATACTGACGGAGCCAAAGAATGCGATCGCGAAGCAATATCAAAAGTTGATGTCGCTAGAGGGTATCACTCTGGAGATAGATGATGCAGTGTATGAGCTGATTGTGGATAGAGCTATTGCTCTAAAGACAGGGGCTAGAGGGCTACGCTCGATATTTGAGGAGCTTATGCGAGATGTGATGTATGAAGCTCCATCATCTTCTAAAAAGAAGGTGCGGGTGACGGCTAAGATGGCGGAGGAGATCTTGGGTGAATAGGGTATGCCCTTTTTGGGCGGTGCCTGATCGGACAGGTCTGACGACCGATAGAAGGTGACGCAAGGCTTTTTAATTTTGAGCCTGGTGGGGTGCCCAACTCACAAGGCGTCGTGGAAGATGGGGTATGGGGTTCTTCCCAGTCGGTCGGAGCTATCGCCCCTCCGACATGGGGGCTACAACAAATCGGATCTCCTCGGAGACCCTTGTAGTGGGGAGGGTGGTGGAGTTTATTTTTTGAGTGGTGTGGTATTTGTAGGTGGTATCAACTTTTTTTGGTACCTTTAAGCATTGGAAGTTTTTAGGACTTATGAATTAAGTGTTTTTTAGGAGAACTCTCTATGAATGCTCTAGATACTATTGATAGCCAATTGAAAGCTAAATTGTTTAAGGTGTTGAAGCAGTTTTTTGGCTTTGATGCCTTTAAGGACTTGCAATTTGAAATCATCAGCAGTGTATTGGGGGGGCAAGACACCTTTGTCTTGATGCCCACTGGTGGTGGTAAGTCGCTCTGCTATCAATTGCCTGCTCTAGTATTGGACGGGACGGCTATCATCATCTCTCCATTGATTGCCTTGATGAAAAATCAGGTAGATGCATTGCGTGCCAATGCAAGTGATGAGAGGATTGTGCATTTTATGAATTCCTCTCTCTCTAAAGCTCAGTTAGAGCAGGTGCATGATGACCTGAGAAGTGGGGTGACGAAGATGCTTTATGTGGCACCTGAGAGCCTGACAAAGAAAGAAAATGTGGATCTGCTGCATGAGATTAACGTCTCATTTTATGCCGTAGATGAGGCACACTGTATTTCGGAGTGGGGTCATGACTTTCGCCCAGAGTATCGAAGGATACGAGAGGTGGTGGAGGAGATTATGGTACGCCCGATTATCGCTCTTACCGCTACTGCCACGCCTGTGGTGCAGGAGGATATCATTAAGTGCTTGGAGATGAAGCAGCCCAATATCTTTATGAGCTCTTTTAACCGTCCCAATCTGTACTATGAGGTACGGAAAAAGGATGAGGATATTGATAAGGATATCATTAAGTTTATTAAAGCACATGAGGGTAAGACTGGCATCGTTTACTGTATGAGCCGGCGTAAGGTGGAGCTATTTGCAGAGGTGCTGAAAACGAATGGCATCAAGGCGATGGCTTACCATGCGGGTATGGAGAGTGGAGTGCGTGCAGAGGCACAAGACTCCTTTATCAGTGAGGATATTGATGTGATTGTAGCTACCATCGCATTTGGCATGGGGATTGACAAGCCAGATGTGCGATATGTGATCCACTATGATATCCCGAAAAGCTTGGAGAGCTACTATCAGGAGACGGGAAGGGCGGGGAGAGATGGAGGCGAAGGAATTTGCATTGCATACTACTGCGATGAGGATATCCAGAAGCTCCGAAAGCTCTTACAGAGCAAAAACAAAAGTAATAATGAGCGTGAGGTGGGTCGCCAGCTACTTGATGAGATCACTGGCTATGCGACCTCTCCGATATGTCGAAGAAAGTATATACTACATTATTTCGGTGAAAAGTATCATTTTGATAATTGTCATAACTGCGATAATTGTTTGAGTCATAGAAAATCTGTGGAAGCAAAAAATGAATTACGATCTATTCTTCAGGCGATCAAGAGTTTGAAGGAGGAATTTAAGACGGAGTATATTATCAACTTTGTAATGGGTGTGGATAGTGCCGATATTGAGAACTTTTGCCACACCGAATTAGAAGAGTTTGGCTGCTGTAGTGATATGGAGGTGGAGGTGGTTGAAACGATCCTACAGCAAGCTCTGATTGATGGTTATATTGAGAAGGATGTAGAGCGTTTTGGCGTGGTGGAGCTCACCAAAAAGGGGAAAACCTTTATCAAGAGCCCAAAATCTTTCCAGATACATATAGAGGATGATGATAACTTAGAGATCCCCACAGAGGAGAGTGCTACTGGAGGCGCAGGAGTGGCTGATCCACAGTTATTCTCAATTCTAAAAGACCTGAGGAAGAAGATGGCGAAGCAGTTGGATCTGCCTCCCTATGTGATTTTTCAGGAATCGAGCCTACAAGATATGGCTACTTTTTATCCTATCAATGAAATGGAGCTCCAGAATATTTCGGGGGTAGGACTGAGTAAGGCAAAGAAGTATGGCAAGCCATTTTTGGAGGTCATTAGTGAGTATGTACATGATAATGAAATAGACCGCCCTGAAGATATCCGTATTCGTACGGTGCCTAATAAGTCGAAGCTAAAGGTCTCTATCGTGCAGATGATCGACCGAAAGGTATCCCTAGAGGATATTGCCAATACTTACAATCTCGACTTTCCCGAATTGCTCAGTGAGCTGGAGGCAATCGTATATAGCGGCACGAAAATCAATATCAACTACTTTATTAGCGATGTAATGGAGGAGGAGGCTATTGATGAGATCTTTGACTATTTCAAGCACTCAGTGACGGACGATATTGAGACGGCTATGAGTGAATTGGGAGTATATGAAGAGGAGGAGATAAGGCTGATTAGAGTGAAGTTTATTTCGGAGATGGCGAACTAAGTTATATGAAAGGAAATAGGGTAATTGGGGCGCTGGTGGGGACTTTATTGCTAGCCCAAGTCTCTTGTACGAAAAGTAAGCAGATTGATTCGCTTGACGGCTTGGTTACTTGGGAGGCTGTAGAGGCATCGACTGAGTATATTGACCCTTACGTGCTTGAAGAGTGGGAAGGCGATGATGCCATGCCATCGTGTAAAGTAGATATAAAAATGTCGTATCCGACTTTTTCGGATAATAACTATACCGAGATACGAGACAGCTTGGTGAAGTCTATAGCGCAGCGAATTTATCCGGCTCCTTTGGAAGACTTTTCAAAAGAGGGAGTAAGGGCTCATCTCGAAAAGTATGTGGAAGAGCAGGTGGGAGATTATAAGCTCGACTTAGAGCAGGCTAAAAAGCTCAACTTTGATGTTGGCTCCTACAGCGTTTTCAGCCGAGAGTATGAGTATAGCGATAGTATTACTTATTCGGAGCATGGTATTTTGTCTTTGATTTCGAAGACAATTGAATACTCAGGTGGCGCACATGCCAATCAGTTCGCTTCTACCCTTAATTATAATCTAAATGATAAGGCGTTAATTACTGTTTCGTCGCTATTCAAGGAGCCTAATGATGAGGATTTGCTCGACCTGTTATTTAATGCTTTGATGCACTCTTTTGAGGTGGAAACACGTGAAGAACTTGAGTATAAGGGGGTCTTCAATTATCATGCCTTAGAAGTGACCAATAATCTCTATTTTGATAAGGATGGCATTACGTTTTACTACAATCCATACGAATTGGCAACTTACTCAACTGGTCCGATAGAGTTGCATCTATCTTACGACGAATTGGCCCCTTACTTTACTAATGAATACAAGAGACTTGGAAAGCATGGCGAGTGAAATAAGGGAGGTAATTGGAAGGTATTTCCCCAATCTTTCGGAGAAGCAGTGGGAGCAGCTGGAGGCGCTTCCAGCACTTTATAAGGAATGGAACGAAAAGATCAATGTGATCTCACGGAAGGATATTGATAATCTAGTGGTTAATCATATTCTGCACTCGATGAGCATCGGTTTGTATACCGATTTCAAGCCGATGACCGCTATTCTAGACGTAGGTACGGGGGGCGGTTTGCCTGGAATTCCTTTGGCTATCCTGTTCCCCGAATGCCAATTTACGCTTATTGATAGCATCGGCAAGAAAGTGAAAGTGGCAACAAGTATTAAAGAGGCTATAGGGCTAAGAAATACTTTGGTGCTACAATCGAGGGCTGAAGATATGGGAGCAGGGTTCTTTGATTTTATCGTTAGTCGTGCAGCGATGCCTATGAAGAATCTAGTTCGTATTGGAGAGGATATCATTGATACGAGCGACCAATCTAATACCTTGAGAAATGGGGTGATTGCGCTCAAAGGCGGTGATCTTACGGAGGAGCTAAAGCCATTTCGCAAGTCGATTAAGGAGGTGGAACTGAGTACTTATTTGCCAGATTTGCCTTTTTTTGAGACGAAGAAGATAGTTTATTACCCTGTTAGATAATCTCTATTATGCTACAATATAAGCGGTTTACGGTGAATATGGTACAGGTCAATTCCTACCTTCTATGGGATGAGACCAATATTGCTTGTATCATTGACCCTGGCTTTTCGAATGAAAGGGAGTGCCAAATGCTCTGCAACTTTATGGAACAACACCAATTGCAACTGGAGCGGTCGTTGGCGACGCACTTGCACTTTGACCATGTGCTAGGGGCAAGGTTTATAGAGGAGCACTTCGGGATTGAAACGGAAGCGACTTCGCTCGAGATTTCGCGGCTCCCTTCTATTGAGCAGCAATTAGTGGCCTTTGGTATTCCTGCTGAGGAAGGTAGTTTTTCTTTTACTCCAAAGCCGTTGAAGGGTCCTGTGCACTTCGGTAATACGACGCTGGAGGTGCTGAAGACCCCTGGACACTCGCCAGGGCATGTGACTTTTTACGACTCCACTAGTGGGGTAATGCTCTGCGGTGATGTGCTATTTAAGAATGGAATGGGGCGCTATGACTTATGGGGTGGAGATTATGGCACGTTGATGAACTCAATAGGCCAATTATTGCAATTACCAGAGGAGACGGTGGTGCTATCGGGGCATGGTCCAGAGACAACGATTAAGGCAGAAAGAGCTAATTTTTGAACACAACAATAAGAGGCCTAAATCTGTTATATAACTGATGACAAACAACACTTTACAAGATAAAAACAAATGCGTATGAACACCAATGATTTTACAATTCGTCACGTGGGGGTAACCAACCACGATGATGAGCAGAAGATGCTGAAGAGCATCGGGGTAGAGAGCATTGATAAGCTCTTGGATAAGGTTTATCCTGCCAATATTAGGCTCAAGGAGGAGCTGGACCTACCTGAGCCTATGACGGAGCGGGAGCTGATAGAGCATATCAATGAACTCGGACAGAAAAATAAGGTATTTACCTCGTATATCGGTATGGGATGGTATGATACCTATACACCAGCTGTTATCCAGCGTAATGTGCTTGAGAATCCAGGGTATTACACCTCTTATACTCCTTATCAGGCAGAGGTTTCTCAAGGTCGCCTTGAGGCTCTATTTAACTTCCAGACCGTGATTACGGAGCTTACAGGCCTTCCTCTAACCAATTGCTCGCTACTAGATGAAGCTACTTCTGGTGCGGAGGCAGCCTCTATGTTGTTGAATATTAGAAGTAGAAAGCGTAAAAATGCTAATAAGCTATTTATTGCCGATGATCTATTCCTTTCTACAAAGGGTGTGATCCGTACTCGTGCAGCCCGCTGGAATGTTGAGGTAGTGGAGGGTAAGGCTTCTGACTTTGACTTCGCAGAGGACTACTTTGGTGCTATCGTACAATATACTAATGACCACGGTGAGATAAAGGACTATAAGGAGTTTATCGCAAAAGCTAAGGAGAAGGAGATTAAGGTGGCTGTGGCTGCAGACCTTATGTCGCTCGTGCTGCTCACTCCTCCAGGTGAGATTGGCGCGGACATTGTCTTTGGCTCAGCTCAGAGGTTTGGAGTGCCTATGTACTTCGGAGGTCCTTCTGCTGGGTATTTGGCTTCTACCGATGAGTACAAGCGCGTAATTCCAGGGCGTATTGTAGGTATCTCTAAGGATCCTAATGGAAAGAATGTTTTCCGCCTAGCACTACAGACGCGTGAGCAGCATATCAAGCGTGAAAGAGCCACCTCAAATATCTGTACAGCACAGGCTTTGCTCGCCACGATGAATTCTTTCTATGCTGTGTATCATGGCCCTGAAGGCCTTAAGGATATAGCTGGCCGAATCCATACTTATGCTGTAGTACTCAGCAAAACACTAGCTAAAATGGGCTATACTCAGTCCAACAAGCAATTCTTTGATACCCTTTATATCACTGGGTTGAGCAAAGATGAGCAAAGCAAGATTAGGGAGATCGCTCTTGATTGCCAAGTGAACTTCAGGTACTATGAGGATGGGGCGATTGGTATTAGTGTAGATGAGACAACACTGCTATCCGACCTTGGTACTCTATACTATATTTTTGCTACTGCTAAGGGTATTGAGGTGCCTACGCCTGAGTTACCAAATGAGTACATTCAAGTGGAGGAGCAGTTCCGTAGAGCAAGCGACTTTCTACAGTTTGAGGTATTCCAAAAGTACCATACTGAGACGGAGCTGATGCGCTACATTAAGCGACTAGAGAAGAGGGATATTTCACTAGCACAGAGCATGATCTCTTTGGGCTCTTGTACGATGAAGCTCAATGCTGCTGCAGAGCTCTTTATCCTCTCTAATCCTCAATTTGCCTTTATCCACCCTTATGCTCCTGCAGATCAGACGGAGGGGTATATTGAAATGCTAGATAATACAGCCAGCTTGCTAGGTACTATCACGGGTCTACCAGGAGTGTCGTTTATGCCAAATTCTGGTGCGGCTGGTGAGTACTCAGGTATTCGTGTCATCACTGAGTATCTCAAGGCTCAGGGAGAGACTCAGCGTGACCTTATCATACTGCCAGCCTCAGCACACGGTACCAACCCTGCAACAGCATCATTAGCAGGATACGAAATAATCATTGCCGATACGGATGCCGATGGTAATATTGATGTGGATGACTTTGTGAAGAAGGCTACGGATAATAAAGACCGCTTGGCTGCAACTATGATTACCTATCCTAGTACCCACGGTATCTTTGAGGCAGAAATACGTAAGTTGATTGATACGGTACATGAGTGTGGTGCCCTGGTATATATGGACGGTGCCAATATGAATGCACAGGTCGGTTATACCAATCCTGGATTTATGGGTGCTGATGTATGCCACCTCAATCTGCATAAAACCTTTGCTATACCTCACGGAGGTGGCGGTCCAGGCGAGGGTCCAATATGCGTTACTGAGAAGCTAAAGCCTTATTTGCCAAGCCACGCTGTAGCTTATGGGCACGACTTTATCCCTGTAGCTGCTGCTCCATTTGGTAGTGCTGCAATTGTGGGAATTACCTATGCCTACATCCGTATGCTAGGTCGTGAGGGTCTAAAGCGTGCAACCAGTACAGCAATCCTCAATGCCAACTATATGGCGTCTAGGCTGAAGGATACTTATGGTATTACTTATAGTGGACATACTGGATATGTAGGTCACGAGCTGATTCTTGAGTGCCGCAAGGTAAAGGAGATGAGCGGTATTGACGAAAATGATATCGCTAAGCGTCTGATGGACTTTAACTACCATGCACCTACGCTATCATTCCCAGTTCACGGTACACTAATGATTGAGCCTACCGAGAGTGAGTCGCTTGCTGAGCTAGATCGCTTTATCAGTGTGCTGGAAACGATTTGGGATGAAATCCAAGAAGTGGCTAATGGTACTGCCGATAAGGAGGATAACGTTCTGAAGAATGCTCCTCACCCACTATACGAGGTGGCTGGTGATAATTGGACCCATCCATATTCACGTGAAAAGGCTGCCTTTGCACTACCATATCTAAAGGATGATAAGTATTGGACTAATGTGGGTAGAGCAGATAATGGATTTGGTGACCGCAACCTTGTTGCTACCTATTCATGCTGTGAGTTTTAGTCCGTATCTTTGGACGTAATAACTATACTGATATTTAGGGGCAAGGCAGAAATGCTTTGCCCCTATTTTCGTTTATGTATTTTATTGGGCCCCAAACATTAGGCAATACAAGCTGAATTGAGTAACTTTGCACAATAATTGTAGGGGAGTGTGATATTGTTATTTTAGTCGTATGGAGTACAAGTTTACAGAGATAGAAAATAAGTGGCAACAGTATTGGAAGGAGCACAAGATATACAAGGTGACTGAGGAGGCCTCTAAACCTAAGTTTTATATCTTGGATATGTTTCCTTATCCCTCTGGAGCTGGATTACATGTGGGACATCCACTCGGGTATATTGCCAGTGACATCCTAAGTCGATATATGCGACATAAAGGGTATAATGTACTCCACCCTATGGGTTACGACGCCTTTGGTTTGCCAGCTGAGCAATATGCTATTCAGACAGGGCAACACCCAGAAAAGACGACTCAAATTAATAGCAAGAGGTATCGTGAGCAACTTGATAGCATCGGCTTTAGCTATGATTGGAGTAGGGAGGTGATGACTTGCGATCCAAAGTTTTATAAGTGGACTCAGTGGGCATTCATTGAAATGTTTGAAAGCTACTATGATAATGTCGCTGAAAAAGCCCAACCAATCACAGAACTGATCAAGCACTTTGAGCAATGTGGTACGGAGGGGCTTGATGTGGCATGTAGCGAAGAGCTGAGTTTTACTTCAGATGAATGGCGTTCTAAGAGTGAAATCGAACAGCAAGAGGTGCTGATGAACTATCGTATCGCCTATCAAGGTGAAACGATGGTGAATTGGTGTGCTGGTCTTGGAACGGTACTTGCCAATGACGAGGTAAGCGAAGGCCTTTCGGTACGTGGTGGCTTTCCCGTAGAGCAAAAGCTGATGAAGCAATGGCAATTGCGCGTATCGGCTTATGCCAATAGATTACTTGAGGGGCTGAACAAACTGGAATGGAGCAACTCTCTGAAGGAGACTCAAAGGAATTGGATTGGCAAGTCTTCAGGAGCGTTAGTGCAATTCCAGCTCCAAGATTGCTCGGAGGCTATCACAGTATTCACCACACGACCTGATACACTTTTTGGTGTGACCTTTATGGTATTGGCTCCTGAGAGTGAATTGGTAAGTAAGGTGACCACTCCTGAGCAGGCTGAGCAAGTACAGGAATACCTGGATAGGACCAAGAAGCGTACTGAGAGAGAGCGAATGATTGACCACTCTGTGAGCGGTGTCTTCAGTGGAGGGTATGCGATTCACCCAGTCACTAAGTCTCCTATCCCAATTTGGATAAGCGACTATGTACTGGCGGGTTATGGTACTGGTGCGGTGATGGCGGTGCCAGGCCACGATACAAGAGACTTTGCTTTTGCTAAGCACTTTGAGCTACCAATTATTCCTGTAGTGAAGCCTAAAGGGGTTGAAATCGCCGAGGATCCTAATGAGTGGGAGGAGGCTGTAGATAGTCAAGAAGGGGTGATGATTAACTCCGACTTTCTTAATGGCTTAAAGGTGAAAGAAGCGATCTATAAAATGATCGACTTCTTACAGGCACAGAAGATAGGATGCCGTAAGGTTAACTATCGATTACGTGATGCTATATTTTCACGTCAGAGATATTGGGGCGAGCCTTTCCCTATCTACTATAAAGAGGGGATGCCCTATGCTTTGGACAAGAGCAAGCTACCTTTAATCTTGCCTGAGGTTGATAAGTTTTTACCTACAGATAGTGGTGAGCCACCACTCGGTAGAGCCAAGAATTGGACTACAGAAGAGGGGTATCCGCTTGAGCTAAGCACTATGCCTGGCTTTGCAGGAAGCTCTGCATATTACCTCCGATATATGGACCCGCACAATGATACTGCTCTTGTTTCAAAGGATAAAAATGAATATTGGAGGGAGGTAGATATCTATTTTGGTGGTTCCGAACACGCTACAGGTCACTTGATCTACAGCCGCTTTTGGAATATGTTCCTTTACGACTTAGGCTATGTCTGCGAGGAAGAGCCCTTTAAGAAGTTAGTAAATCAGGGAATGATCCAAGGACGCTCCAACTACGTATACCGTATTAAAGGAAGCAATCAATATGTGAGCTTGAATAAAAAGGAGCAGTACGATGTACAGCCTATTCATGTGGATATCCATATTGTGCACAATGACCGCCTTGATATCGAAGCGTTCAGAAAGTCAAAGCCTGAATTTGCAGATGCAGAGTTTATCCTTGAGGATGATGGCACTTACATTTGCGGATTTGCCGTGGAGAAGATGAGTAAGTCGTACCTCAATGTGGTCAACCCCGATGATATTATTAGAGAATATGGGGCGGATACACTAAGGGTATACGAAATGTTTTTGGGGCCTTTGGACCAATCCAAGCCTTGGGATACCAATGGTATTGACGGCGTCTTCAGATTTCTACGTCGTACCTATGCACTACTCTTTGATTCCAGTGACCAGCTCTCAATTTCTGATGATAAGCCAACTTCAAAGGAGTTGAAGGTGCTACATACTTGTATTATGAAGGTAAATCAAGGGCTTCAAAGTTACTCTTTCAACACCTGCGTAAGTGCCTTTATGATATGTATCAATGACCTCACTGCTCTTAAATGCGATAACCGTAAGATATTGGAGGAGTTCACCGTGCTATTGGCACCATTTGCGCCGCACTTAGCGGAGGAGATGTGGCATCTGCTAGGCCATAATGAGAGCATTGTAGATGCTCCATATCCAGTACACAACGATGCTTATCTTAAGGAGAGTGAGATACAGTACCCGATCTCTTTCAACGGAAAGGTGCGTTTTCAGCTAACTCTTTCAGCAGAGATGAGCAAAGAACAAATTGAGGAGGAGGTATGCCAATCTCCTGAGCTAGAAAAATACTTAGACGGCAAGGCGATCGCTCGCATCATTGTGGTGCCTGGCCGAATAGTCAATATTGTTACCAGTAAATAAATTAACTTTCATACCATAATAAGAATATGCAGTCGAAAAAAACTTGGTCCATAATCAAAGATTATGTGTTCATCACATTAGGATTACTGATCTATCTAGTTTCCTATTTTTGCTTTATCTATTACCACAAGATTACAAGTGGAGGCCTTGCTGGTATCGCATCAGTGATTAGCTGGGGTTTTGACATTCCCTTCTCTGTCCCTTACAACGCCATTAACTTTACACTACTATTAGTGGCTATCAAGGTACTTGGATGGCGCTTTAGCCTTAAAACTGTTTACAGCGTCGCTTTCCTAGGCCTTTCTACCACCTCTATTGAGCAGTATATCCTACCTGCATATCATGATATGATCCCATTGCAAGATAATCCTGCTTTGGCGATGATTATTGGTTCAATAATGATCGGTATTAGCTTAGGAATTGTCTTCTCCATGAACGGATCTACTGGAGGTACAGATATTGTGGCGGCCATTATCAATAAGTATAGACAGGTCTCTATCGGTAGAGCACTGATTTACATTGATGTGATTACTATCACTGCCAGCTGGTTTATCTTCAAGAGCCCTGATAAATTGGTATTCAGTATGCTACAAGTATTGATCACCAACTCCTCCGTTGATTATTACCTTAATGGGTCACGGCAGAGTATGCAGTTCTTCATCATTACAAGGAAACATCAAGAGATGGCCAATGCTATTCTCAAGGGTGTTAATAGAGGGGTAACCTTCTTAAATGGTGAAGGAGCCTACTCACACCAGGAAGTTAAAGTATTGATGGTGATTGCTAAAAAGACTGAGAGCATCAATATTTTTAGAATTGTAAAGGATGTAGACCCCAATGCCTTCATCACTCAGACACTCGTTAGAGGTGTGTATGGTCAAGGATTTGATGTGATCAAAGTGAATAATAAGAAGAAGATTCAGACACAGGCTCCAGATGGAGTGGCATTAAAAGAGTCTGAAATGGAGACTGTTAATCATCCAAGTGAGCTCAAAGGATGAAGCTGTTATTTGCTACTCATAACCCACATAAAGCCCAGGAGATAAGAGATATATTCTTATCTTCTGGCTCTGCTTTAGAAATTACCTCGCTCGTAGAGTTGGGGGATATGGAGGAGATAGTCGAGTCGGGTGATACTTTGGTTGAAAATGCTTTAATCAAAGCACGAGAAGGCTATGCACGTCACGGCTTAGATTGCTTCGCCGATGATACAGGGCTAGAGGTAGAGGCCTTAGATGGCCGACCTGGAGTTTTCTCAGCAAGGTATGCTGGTCTAGAGTGCAGAGCGGAGGATAACATCCAAAAGCTGTTAGGCGAACTGCAAGGTATTCAAAATCGTAGTGCTCGCTTTCGCACGGTGGTCGCCCTTATCTTGGATGGCGAAGAGCACCTCTTTGAAGGAGTTGTCAATGGTCAAATTATTGATCATAAAACTGGTGCAGAGGGGTTCGGATATGATCCTATTTTCCAGCCAAATGGCTATTCAATTACCTTTGGAGAGATGAGCGAGTCCGAGAAAAACAAGATCAGCCATCGGGGAATGGCCATCCAGAAGCTGATAGCTTTTCTTAAAAATCAAGAGGTTTAATTCATTATGGGATACGATGCACCACTTTCAAAGCCACAGCAACAAAGCTTCCAAGCAATGAAGCTTAGCGAGCTATTGGGCTATGTCAAGGGGGTGCTTAATAATGCTCTTGGAGGGTACTACTGGATCACTGCCGAAGTCTCCAATATAAGTCAGTCTGCACATAATGGGCATGTCTACTTTGATCTTGTCGAGACGCAGAATGGCATTAAGAAAGCATTCGTAAGGGGTAATCTATGGTCGGGTCGTGCTTCGCAAGTACTGCCTCGTTTCTACCAAGTGACTGGTGGACCCATCACTTTTGGAATGGAGTTGATGATGCTAGTGAAGGTTGATATGCATCTTCAATATGGGCTTTCCCTGACTATTTATGATATTAATCCTGAGTACACTTTAGGACATCTGGAGCGATTACGTCAGGAGACCATCAACAAACTCAAGGCTGATGGTATATGGGATCTAAATCGCCAGCAGTACCTTCCAAGTCTTATCCAGAGAGTGGCGGTGATTACATCCGCTACAGCTGCAGGGTGGGGCGACTTTCAAAAGCAAATCTCCCAAAATCCAGTCGGCCGACTTCTTAAGATTACGCTGTTTTCATCAATGATGCAGGGTGAGGGAACCACCGCCTCTATTGCCAACTCACTTACCAAGATCGCAGAAAACCTTGAGGATTTTGATGCCGTAGTAATGATCCGCGGTGGGGGAAGCAAGATGGATCTATCTGCCTTTGATGATTATTTACTCTGTAGTCTTGTTGCCAATTTTCCGCTACCGATTATTACCGGTATAGGTCATGAAAAAGACCTCTCTGTGGCCGATATGGTTGCTCATACACCCCAAAAAACGCCGACCGCAGTTGCCGACTTTCTCCTAAGGCGAATGGAGCTAGTCGTTACTCAGCTATTTAATGCTGAGAGCAGACTTGAGGCTATCCTCACCGAGTCAATGGAGAAGTCAAGTCAAAAGCTAGACTACCTATCGCAGAGAAGCCAACTTATTTTAGGCCAAATCGAACGGAAATCACTACTCCAACTCAGCGACTTTAGCCACTCTCTTGAGAGAAATCTAAGCGTGCGTCTAAGACTTGAGACAGATAGAGTTCATTCTAATCAATTACACTTGGAGCATCTGCTACAGCTCCACAATTCAAAGAACCACCAAGGAGCGCAGATGATTACTTACCTTTCCCAGAGGCTAACTTCTTGGCTGAAAAACTTGCCTCGGAAAATGCTCGAAACTCAGGTGCAGTATGAGCGGATAGCTGAGCTACATAGTCCTCAAAACATCATGAAGCGCGGCTTTCTGCCAGTATTGAAAAATGGTGAGCCTATCCAAAGTGTCCATTCATTACAATTATCAGATAGCCTAAAGGTGTTATTACTTGATGGGGAGATTACCACAAACATTCAATCTATAGAGAAAAAAGAAGATGAATAACCAAGATACAGATATAGAGCTAACGTACGATCAGGCGGTTGTAGAGACAGAAGCGATCCTAAACGAGTTGGAAAGTCAGCAGTTACCTATTGACCAAATCCTAGCCAAGAGCAAAAGGGTGGTAGCTTTAATTGCCCACTGCCGAAAGGAGATCTCAAAGGTAAGCGATGAGGTGGATAATATCCTCAGTGAATTGAAACAAAACGAATCAAAAACCAATTCACAAGAGCAGTAATACCCAATTACTATGGATCTGATTACCTCCCTCATCTATAAAGCAATGTCTTTTCGCCTACGTAAGATAGAGCGATACACTACAGAAAGCGACTCCATACAAATGACTCAGCTAGCACAGGTGCTGAAGCGGTTGAATAATACAGCTTATAGCACAAAGTATAGCAAGAGGCCCATTCAATCATACGAAGAGTTTAGCAAGAGCATTCCAATTGTGGAGTACGAAAATATTCGCACCTTTGTAGAGGAGATGCTTAAGGGAGAGAGAGGGCAGCTCTTTTCTGAAAAGTGCCAGTGGTTTGCCACATCAAGTGGCACATCAGGTGGACGGAGCAAGTACCTACCTGTTCCCAATTCTCATCTTCGAAAGTGTCACTATAGGGGTGCTTCCGATACTCTTTGGCTCTATTTGGATACACGGCCCGATAGCCAGTTTTTCAAACATAAGAGTTTGGTTATTGGTGGAAGTCATAGCCCCAGTCAGTATGGTCGGGGGACTCATACGGGTGACCTATCAGCTATCCTAGTCCAAAATATGCCATTGCTAGGCCAACTTTATAGAGTTCCCTCCAAAAGCACACTGCTAATGGGCGAGTGGGTATCCAAGATGCAGAAAATAGTGGAGGAGGTACACAGCGAGGACGTTGGTAGCTTATCAGGTGTACCGAGTTGGATGCTTGAGACCATTATGGCTATTTTAGAGAAGACCAATAAGCAACACCTTTCTGAAGTTTGGCCTAATCTCGAAGTATTCTTTCATGGAGGCATCAGCTTTGAGCCCTACAGAGATAAGTACCAATCCATTATCCCAAGTAGTAGGATGCAATATCGAGAGACTTACAATGCAAGTGAAGGCTTCTTTGGCATCCAAAACGACCCTTCGGATAAGTCTATGCTACTGATGCAAGACTACGGTATATTTTATGAATTCATCCCGATGTCGCACTTTGATGACCCAGAGAGAGCGGCCATACCACTTTGCGATGTACAGAAAGGCGTCAATTATGCGATGGTGATCTCCACATTGGGCGGGCTTTATAGGTATGTGATAGGAGACACCATTCAGTTTACCGAGCTCAGCCCATACAAGTTCGTCATCACAGGTCGCACCGCCAGCTACATCAATGCTTTTGGAGAAGAGCTTATGGTGCACAATGCCAATGATGCTATCACCACAGTTGCCAGCGATATGGGACTTACGGTGCTAGAGTATACTGCAGGTCCGCGATTTAACCTGGACAAAGCCAATGGTTATCACGAGTGGGTCATTGAGTTTGAAAAAGCCCCATCCGATCCCACTCTCTTTATGGACCAACTAGATAAAGAGCTCCGCAAGGTCAATAGTGATTATGATGCCAAAAGGTACGCCGATATGGCACTGCTAATGCCAAAGCTAGTTATTGCCAAGAAGGACCTCTTTAGAGAGTGGTTAATCAAAGAGGGAAAGCTAGGCGGACAGCATAAGATTCCCCGACTCAAAAACGATGCAACGCTTCTTGACCAGCTAATAGAACTGAATAAATAGACAAATATATAAAGAGACTTCTAGGATATTTCCCTATGAAGTCTCTTTTTTAATTGCTATGTCCAACTCTACTGCTCTTTTATTTCACCCAATTGGATGGCGATATACCACTTGGTGTCTGGACCATTGGGGTCGTAGAGTAGGTCTTGTATCGCTTGTTTGCCTTTCTCCTTGGCTTTTTCCCATGCCAGTTCGGGGATAGGCTCGGAGTAGTCGCACCTGAAGTCACCACCTTTGTAGTAGGCTTCGGGAAGAAAACAAACGCCAAGTATTGGTGAAGTGAGGCTTTGCTCCTCCTTGCTACAAGTTATCTCAATTTGATCGTAGTATCTTGGTACAAAGCCAAAGATGCCGTGGGCGTAAGCATCTAATCGGATCTCATCTTCAGCCAAAAGGTTGGGGTTGTTCAGGATAAGTTCTTCTTTGGACTCTCGTACATCAACGTAGGTGGGCATAGACTTTTCGTCTACCAACTTGTAGATGATGGTCACCTCTCCCTCTTTAATCTGATGGTAGAGCTTTTCCCTCACCTCCACTTGCAGTGTATTGATGCTGGACTTGGATTTCTGAGGGGCGACAAACTTAAAGTAGTTGGGGCTAGAGGTCAATTCTTTGGTGACTAGGGGGTGATTCATCAATGGGCCTTTGAACCTTTTGCCATCCCACTCATTGGTCTTTAGATGCTGATTTGCTTCATCGATCATCTCCTGAATGGTGAGTGGTACTCTTTTGAATGGTCTATTCTCTTTCTTCATATGGCTTATATCTTTCCTATCAATCCTTGCTTATTCGTCCCAAAAGTCAGTCCAATCGTCGTCGTTATCCACGTCATCAAACGAATCAATAAACCAATTGGGATTTGTTTCGCTCTGTATAAACTCCTCTAGGTCTCGGCGCTCTTTTTTAGTTGGTCTGCCGGTGCCTTTTCGTCTGCCTGCTTGGCTAGTCATTCTATGCAGCTCCCATAGGTCATATTCGCTCTGTGGGGTCAGGTTCCTTTGGTAGATATGCACTAGCTTTGGTCCGACTCTATTATTCAAAAGCTGAAGCACCTCAAGCGAAAGGGTCATGGGCGGTTTCCTCACCTCTATTCTGTCACCCACCTTGATCATAGATGAGGGTTTGAGAGTACGTCCAGAGATAGATACCCGCCCTTTTTTGCAAGCATCAGCCGCGATAGAGCGTGTCTTGAATACTCTAGTAGCCCATAGCCACTTATCAATCCTCTGTAGTTCGCTCATCCTCTCTCCTCTTCTTCTTTGAGTGGGTATTGAATTGATTCATTGTCCGCTCTAGCCCTGCCAAGCAGAATGAGCGAACTATCTCTGCTCCATTCTTGCAGATCTCGGGTAAGAGCTGCTGCTCCTCATCATCAAACGTCCCAAGCACATAGTCAATTTGAGCTCCCTTGGGATAATCACTTCCTATGCCAAATCTTAGTCGAGCATAGGCCGAGGTGCCTAGTGTGGCTTCAATATGTTTAAGACCGTTGTGCCCACCTGCACTTCCTTTCCCTTTGAGACGAAGCGTGCCAAAGGGCAATGCAATTTCATCAACAATTACTAGCAGACGTTCCAGAGGTACCTCCTCCTCTTTCATCCAGTAGCGAACCGCATTGCCACTTAGATTCATAAAGGTAGAAGGCTTGACAATGACTAGCTCTTTATTCTTTATCTTCACTTGAGCAACACTTCCATATCGCAGCGATTGAAATTTTGAGGGATCTTCAACGAGTGCATCTGCAATCATAAAGCCGGCATTGTGCCTTGTCCCTTCGTATTCTGAGCCAATATTTCCTAGCCCAACGATTAAAAACTTATTGGGATTCATCTCTTCTTTTTTCTTTGTTTTGAAAATAGAGCTCAGCTTGTGCCACAAGTTGTTCATACCATTCCTTCCCATAAGCTCTAATAAGAGGTTCCTTCAAAAATTGATATACCCTGAGGTTTAGCTTGCGACCCAACTCGCGTGCTGGTTCGCATATGGGCACCCACCTTGAGTAGTTGAGTGCTTTCTTGCCATCCCTTAATTGCGATACCCTGATTGGATAGAGATGACACGATATTGGCTTGTAGAAAGACCGATCAATCCCCTCTGTATAGCACTTCTCAAAAGCACACCGCACGGAGTGGTCCTTTTCAAGGCACGTAAATACACACTGCTCTCCGTCGATGATTTGTGTGACCAAGTCGCCATCGGCATCTTCGTACATCAGCCCATGCTCTTCGATATACTTTAAGTGCTTTTTAGGTAAAAGTCCCAGGACGTTGGGGAAAGCATTGCAGATCATCTCAATCTCCTCTCGTTCAATGGGGGCGCCAGACTCTCCCTCGATGCAACATGCTCCGTGGCAAGCCTCGAGGTCACAGCAGAAGAAGGTTTCTAACACTTCCGAGCTAACTATGATATCTCCAACAATGATCATCTATTTAATATAAAAAAGACGGGGCAAGTAGCATATACTCGCACCCGTCTTTTCGCTTATCTGTAAATGATTTCTTGAGATGCGATTACTCTGCTGATTGTGCTGCGTCACCAGATTCTGCAGACTCCTCAGTTGTCTCCTCATCTTCCTCCTCAACGCTACTAGCAGCAGAGCGAGAAGTACGAGTGACACGTACGGCACAAACTACAGCATTCTTAGAGTTGAGCAATTCAAGATTGTCGAAAGATAGATCCCCAACCTGAATGGTCTTGCCAATCTGAAGTTTAGACACGTCGATGTGTAGACGCTCAGGGATATTCTCATAAAGCGCTTTCACACGTAGTTTACGCATATCAAGAGTGAGGTTACCACCAGCACGTACACCGACAGCGTGGCCATCAAGCACCACAGGTACTTCCATAGTGATTGGCTTCTCCTTTGAAACTTCTAGAAGGTCAATATGAAGAATATGATCAGTAACAGGGTGGAACTGAATATCCTGAAGGATACATGAGCGTACCCCTGCACTTGTATTGAGCTCAATGACAAAAATATCAGGAGTGTATACAAGATTTCTCAAATCCTTCTCCTTGACGGTAAGCATTGTAGCCTCTTTGCCATCTCCGTAAATCACTGCAGGAACTAGACCCTGCTTGCGAAGTGCCTTCGCCTCTTTCTTGCCTTTGCTCTCGCGAACTTCGGCGGCTAGTTGAAATGTTTTCATTTCTAATGATAAATTAATGTGTTACTCAAAATTAGCCTCTTCACTAATTTCCCATCACACTGGGAGCTTTCCTGAAAAAGCACTGCAAAGGTACTAATAATCTCGCATATCTGCCATAGATCTGCTGTGACACATCAGTGGGTTAAGCATTAGGAGAGTCAACTGCGGGGTCTCCTATTTATCGGGGTCTATCCCAATTGATCCCATTTACCCCCATGAGATACTCCACCACCCAAAGATTTAGGCTGTGAAATGAGGTGAAGGATTTGGCTAAAGTAGAACCACCAAGAGTGATTTTTCAACCGACTGGAATTCAGTCCTATATATTAGCGTTGACCGAGTTGCAACTAAGCAATCGGCGAGTTGCAACTCGGCAAATGCTTAGATGCAACTCGCCAATTGCTTAGTTGCAACTCATTTTTCACCCTGCTAGCATAGGGTTTATGCAATGGGGTACGTCAGAACTTCCTCGGAGAACCTTGCTCGTGTGTCCAATACGAGCTAAGCATATTATTTCATTATGCTTCTAACCATGCGTCACCTCCTAATGTGTCGGTCACAAATTACGATATGTGGCAATAAATGGGTACTTTTGCTTTAGTTTGGACATCATAAAAAATGAAAAAGGATGAATAGTATGTTTAATAAAGACAATGAATTGATATTAGCTATATTTAGCGGTCAGGATAGGCCTGGCATTTCTGCTGCGATCACAGAGACGCTTGCTAAGCATAAGGTGACTATCCTTGATATTGGCCAGAGTGATACTCATAATAATCTAACGCTTGGAATCCTTTTTTCTGCTCTCAGTAGTGAGAATGGGAATATCCTTAAGGAGCTACTATTCAAAGCTAATGAACTAAACGTCCATGTTTCATTTCAACCAATTACTCCTGAGGAGTATACGCAGTGGGTGCAGGCTCAAGGTAAAAATAAGTATATCGTGACCCTCCTGGCGAAGCAATTTACAGCCAAGATGGTCTCTGCAATTACTCGTGAAGTGGCTCTGCAGGGAATGAACATTGATGCTCTGGACCGTCTTACAGGGCGTATCCCACTGATTGAGACGGAGCGTGTCCCCAAAGCAAGTATTGAGATTTCGTTGAGAGGTACCCCTCGGGATAGGGAAGAGCTGCAGCGGAAGTTTATGGAGGTGGCGAATAAATATCAGGTGGATATCTCTTTCCAGCAGGATAGTATGTTTAGGCGTATGCGTCGATTGATCTGCTTTGATATGGACTCTACGCTGATCAAGACGGAGGTGATTGATGAACTTGCCAAGCGTGCTGGAGTTTATGACGAAGTTGCTCATATTACTGAGCGGGCAATGAGAGGTGAGATAGACTTCAACGAGAGCTTTGTGGAGCGTGTAGCTTTACTCAAAGGACTTGATGTATCGGTGATGCGAGATATCGCAGAGAACTTGCCACTTATGGAGGGCATGGAGCGAACCATGAAGATCCTTAAGAGGGTGGGCTTTAAGATTGCCATACTGAGTGGTGGATTTACCTACTTTGGTAAGTATCTCCAAAGTAAATTCGGCATCGATTATGTCTATGCTAATGAGCTGGAAGTGGTAGATGGTAAGCTGACTGGCCGTCACCTAGGAGATATTATCGATGGTAAGCGCAAGGCGGAGTTGCTGAAGCTGATCGCTCAGGTGGAGAAGGTAGATATCCGCCAGACGGTAGCGGTGGGTGATGGAGCTAATGACTTGCCTATGATCAGTATCGCAGGGCTAGGTATTGCCTTCCATGCAAAGCCAAAGGTGAAGGAGAGTGCACAGCAATCGATTACCACAATGGGGTTGGATGGAATCCTTTACTTCTTGGGATATAAAGACTCTCACTTGGATGAGATAGAGTTTTCAATGTATTGATAAGGAATTGAATAATATTGTATGATACGCCATATAGTGCTTTTTGGCTTCGAGTCCTATCCTAGTGGACAGAGTAAGGAACAGTTTTTGAAGGAGGCGAAGGCAGCTTTTGAGGAGTTGCCACATCATATTGATTGCTTGAAAAGTCTTAAAGTGAGCTTCAATATCAATCCTAATGAGTCGTACGACCTAATGCTGGAAGGGGTATTGAGTAGTGCAGATGAAATAGAGATTTATGCAAAGCATCCGGAGCATGTGGCTAGAGTGAAGCAGTATATTAAGCCTTTTGTGTCAAAACGAGCTTGCGTGGATATAGAAGAGTAGTGGATCGGTATTATTTTCGTTCGCCTGTAGGCATAGTGGAGTGCCTACTAGAGGAGAGCGGGAAGATACTATCTTGTAATCCTTGCAAAACTGCCGACAATTCACTTATTAAGTATGCCATAGAAAGCCACCCAAAGCTAGCCGATGCATTTAGATGTATCTCGCCAGCGCCACCTCAGTATACTTTAGACCTTTTAGCACCAAGATGGGCACCTCACTTTTGGTTGACTTTGAGCCAAATACCATATGGTGCCACTCTCTCCTATTCGGAGTTGGCATCTCGTTTAGGACTTAGTAGCGGTTTTGCACGGGTTATAGGTTCTCAGTTGGGAAGGAACAAGCATTTTCTGCTACTACCTTGCCATAGGGTGATAAAATCTGACCATACACTGGGAGGGTATAAATGGGGTACTCAACTAAAGAGAAAGATCTTAGACTACGAACAAAATGGCCAAGCTAATAGATACGAATAGGGTAGATGGACATTTCATGGAGCTGATCATTTGTGAAGAGCTTAGCAAGAGAGGCTTTGTGATTTTGGAACGGAACTACAAGGTGGGGCGACTAGAGATAGATATCATAGCACTGGAGGGAGATGTCCTTTGTTTTATTGAAGTAAAGAGCCGATCCAATCCTATCATTATGTCGGAATTGGATCGACTAGTCACACCTGAACAGCAGAATCATCTCATCTGGGCTTCCAATAGGTATTGCCAAAATCTCAGAAGGGTGAAGTATAAGACAGTCCGCTTTGATTATATTCTAGTCTATGCTCCAGATAAGGTTCATCCAAAGAGTGTCAAGCATATAAGGAATGCTTTTGTCCCAACTGTATGAGGTAATTGTCATAGTGAACAAGCGTTATGGGAGTGGTGTCATTGAGCGCAGTAGGGAATAGTAGGTTGGAGGGAATAAAAGACCTTTGAAGCCTAGAATAACTAATATTTTTTTGGTACCTTTGTATGTAATAGGGGTGGGCTATATGGGGGAGTCTGAGTGAATAAGTACATAGTATATTATGAGTGAAGAATTAATGGCAGGGGTGAGTGGCGTGCCGAATGAGAAAGGTCATTACGACTCATCTAACATCCAAGTTCTGGAGGGGCTTGAGGCGGTACGTAAGCGTCCCGCAATGTATATAGGGGATATCAGTTCTAAGGGATTACACCACTTAGTCAATGAGGTGGTGGATAACTCAATTGATGAAGCGATGGCTGGCTATGCTAGCCATATTGAAGTGGAGATCAATGAGGATGACTCTATATCAGTGCATGATGATGGGCGCGGAATCCCAGTGGATAGGCACGAGAAGCTCGGGAAGTCGGCTTTGGAGGTGGTAATGACGGTACTTCACGCTGGCGGTAAGTTTGATAAAGGCTCATATAAAGTTTCTGGAGGTCTCCACGGTGTGGGTGTCTCTTGTGTTAATGCACTTTCGGATAAGCTAATCGCAGAGGTCTACAGAGATGGCAAGATATATAGGCAAGAATATTCTAGGGGTATTCCACAAACCGCAGTAGAGGTGATTGGGGAAACGGATAGGACAGGAACCTCTGTCACATTCCATCCTGATCATTCTATCTTTGTGGTGACTAAATATGAATTCAAGATACTTGCCGATAGACTTAGAGAGTTAGCATACCTTAACGCCGGAGTGCGACTTTCGATTACTGACTTTAGAGATAGAGACGAGGATGGTAATCCAAAGAGCCAGAGCTTTTATTCGGAGGAGGGGTTGAAGGAGTTTGTCCGCTATCTTGATGGTAATAAGGAGCATCTGATGGATGAGGTGATCCATATTGTCAATGATAAAGGGGAGATCCCAGTGGAGGTGGCAATGACCTATAATACCACTTTCAATGAGAATGTCTACTCTTATGTCAATAATATCAATACTATTGAGGGCGGTACCCATCTCACAGGATTTAGACGAGCATTGACGCGCACGCTGAAGAAGTATGCCGATGACTCTGGTCTTCTGGAGAAGGAGAAGGTGGAGGTACTGGGCGATGACTTCCGTGAGGGTCTTACAGCAGTGATCTCTATCAAAGTACAGGAGCCTCAGTTTGAGGGACAGACGAAGACTAAGCTAGGTAATAGCGAGGCGGTAAGTGCGGTGGATACTGCTGTCTCTGAGGCACTGACCAACTTCTTGGAGGAAAACCCTAAGGAGGCTCGGATGATCGTGGACAAGGTAATCTTGGCCGCTAAAGCTCGTATGGCTGCTAAGAGAGCCAGAGATATGGTACAGCGTAAGGGTCCAATGTTTTCGGGAGGTTTGCCAGGAAAATTGGCCGATTGTCGAAGCCGTGACCCTGAGATATGTGAGCTTTTCCTAGTGGAGGGTGACTCGGCAGGGGGTACGGCTAAGCAGGGTAGGGACTCTATGTTTCAGGCTATTTTGCCACTGAGAGGTAAGATCCTCAATGTGGAAAAGGCAATGATGCACCGTGTACTTGAGAATCAAGAGATTCAAGCGATGTATACTGCTTTGGGAGTATCTATCGGTACGGAGGAGGATCCAAAAGCACTCAATATAGATAAACTAAGGTATCACAAGATTATCATCATGACGGATGCCGATGTCGATGGTAGCCATATCGCCACGCTTCTATTGACCTTCTTCTTCCGCCATATGCGTGTGTTGATTGAAAGAGGGTATGTCTTTATTGCCAATCCTCCACTATATCAATGCAAGAAAGGGGATATCGTAAGATACTGCTGGACAGACGAAGACAGAAAAAACTTTGTCGATGACTTTGCCGATGGTGAGGAGAGCAAGGTGATTGTGCAGCGATACAAAGGTCTGGGAGAGATGAATCACGACCAACTTTGGGATACAACGATGGATCCTGAACAGCGCTACTTGAAGCTGGTAACCATGGAAAGTGCCGCTGAAGCCGATGTGGTATTCTCTACCCTTATGGGTGAGGATGTGGTACCCAGAAGAGAGTTTATAGAGCAAAATGCTACGTATGCTAATGTCGACGCCTAATTGCTCGGCATCTTTATAAAGCATTAATTTTTCATAGGGGGTACAAGGGATGCATCTCTCTTGTGCCCCCTAATTCATAAATGAACTAAGCTATGAAAGACGATCAATTGCTGAGTAAAATAGACTTCTCTTTAGAGACCTTACAGCGAGATATTGATAAGGTCAATCCGAACTCAGGAAAGAAGCCTGTTATTGGCATTTCTGCTAACCATAATCATCTGGATGAAAATAGGCTCACTCATACATATGGTGATTGTATTCGTCATGCCGGTGGAATCCCTTTGATGATCCCGCAGACCACTGATTTAGAGCTTCTATTGGCTACGCTAGGTCGATGTGATGGATTGGTGTTATCGGGAGGTTGTGATATCCACTCTTTGTGGTGGGGTGAGGAGCCTGCTCCTGGTGTAAATACCATTGATCATCTCAAGGACTATTACGACTTGGCTCTTGTGAAGTGTGCGATCAAGTGGAATATACCTATCCTAGGCATATGTCGGGGCTTACAGATCCTAAATGTAGCACTAGGAGGTACCTTAATTCAAGACCTAGCCAGTAAGGATAACCTCATTAACCATAATCAAACCGCCTCGAGGTATGAGGTTTGGCATAAGGTATATATTTCGCCGAATAGTCGGCTCCAGAGAATTTTGAGGGAGGAGGAGTTGTTGGTCAACTCTTTTCACCACCAAGCGGTAGGTGTTGTGGCACCAGGTGGTACAGTATGTGCTACCTCTAGCGATGGAGTTATTGAGGCGGTAGATTATTATCCTGAATACAATGCTCTAGGAGTACAATGGCATCCTGAAGCCTTGGCTTGGGAAGGAAAGACGGCACATCACCATCTTTTTACCCACATAGTTGATGAAGCGAAGCTTTATCAACACGCTCGCGCTTTCCATAAGCACCATTTGACGCTTGATTCGCACGTGGATACCCCTTCTATTTTGGTGGGAAATCCTTGCGCCGAAAACTTACAGCCTAAAGTGGATTATAGTGGAATGATTACTGGTGGACTGGACCTCGTCTTTATGGCTGCCTATGTACCTCAGGGTTCGGAGAAGCCTTTTGAGCAAGTCCTCAAGATGCTGGAGGCAACGGATGCTTATGTTGCTACACATCGGGAGGATATGAAGCTCATTTATGACACAACTACTGTGCCTGATGCAAAGAGGATGGGTCTAGTGATGGTCTGTAAGGCGGTGGAGAATGGGTACGCAATCGGGAATGACTTGCACAAACTAGAAGAGTTGGCTCGAAGAGGGGTGAAGTATATGACGCTTTGCCACAATGGAGATAACTTGATTTGTGACTCGGCTATAAAGAGTAGCCAAACCCATGGAGGTCTTAGTGACTTTGGGGTGGAGGTAGTGCGTGAGATGAATCGCCTAGGTATTGCTGTTGATGTCTCTCACGCCTCGGATAGTACGGTGGCTCATGTACTGGAGATAAGCAATCGACCAATTATAGCTAGCCATAGTTCCTGTAGGGCCCTCTATAACCACCCAAGGAATCTACCAGATGAGTTACTCAAGGCTATTGCAGAAAAGGGTGGCGTCATCCAACTATGTATGTACCATGGCTTCCTCAAGGAGCAAGGAGCTACTGTAGCAGACTTTGTGGATCACATTGAGCATGCCATCAACATTGTGGGAGCGGATCATGTAGGGATTGGCACCGACTTTGATGGCGGTGGTGAGGTGATAGGATGCAGAAGTACCTCCCAATTACTGAGGGTTACTATGGAGATGATGTCTCGAGGACTTGCTATAAAGCAACTAGAAGGCATATGGGGAAAGAATTTACTAAAAGTTATACTCTAATTTTATTACCTTTGCACACAAGTTTATTGATTTATCCAATACACATAACTCATTATGAATAAAATCGTATCTAGGGAAAACCTATCCGAAAGAGTGGTAAAGTTCGTCATTGAAGCCCCTCGAATTGCAAAGTCTCGTAAAGCAGGGCACTTTGTAATTGTTCGCGTTGGTGAAAAGGGGGAGAGGATCCCACTTACTATTGCTGATTCAGATGTTGATGCCGGCACGATTACATTGGTGGTACAGAATGTAGGACGGAGCTCCAGCAAGCTCTGTGAGCTACACGAGGGTGACTATGTTACCGATGTGGTAGGGCCACTTGGACAAGCTACAAAGATTAAGAAGTATGGCACGGTGATTTGTGCAGGTGGAGGCGTGGGGGTAGCCCCATTGTTCCCTATTGTACAAGCAATGCACAAGGCTGGAAATCGGGTGATTGTAGTACTTGCAGCTAGGAATAAAGACCTGATCATACTGGAGAAGGAGATGAGGGCTAATTCGGACGAAGTGGTGATTATGACTGATGACGGCTCCTCGGGAAAGAAAGGACTCGTTACTGCCGGAATTGAGGAGGTGCTTCAGCGTGAGCACGTGGATTTGTGCGTCACGATTGGCCCTGCCATAATGATGAAGTTTGTAGCAGAACTAACTAAGAAGTATGAGGTGCCAACATTTGCTAGCCTCAATACAATTATGGTGGATGGGACTGGCATGTGTGGCGCGTGCCGAATTACCGTGGACGGGCAGACAAAGTTTGTATGTGTGGATGGTCCGGAATTTGATGCACACAAGGTGGACTTTGATGAGATGCTAAAGCGTATGAATGCATTTAGAGACCAGGAATTGATCAATAGATAAGCGTATATGGAACTTGTAAAAGAAAGAAGAGCACAAGAGTGGCGTGAGCAACTTAGAAAAAGCATGAGTGCCAAGGATAGAATGGCCCTTAAGAGGGTGGAGATGCCTTCACTCGATGGAAAATATAGAGCGACTAATCATGAGGAGGTGAGCCTCGGACTTACTGATGAGATGGCTCTTCAAGAGTCTAAGCGATGCCTTGACTGTGCTAGTCCTACCTGTATGGAGGGATGTCCTGTAAGCATTCATATTCCAAGCTTTTTGAAGTATGTAGAAGCCGGAAAGCCTCTTGAGGCAGCTAAGATTATTCGAGAAACGAGCTCCCTCCCTGGTGTCTGTGGTCGAGTATGTCCGCAAGAGAGACAATGTGAGAGTAAGTGCATTTATACTCAGAAACTAAAGAAGCCAGCAGTAGCCATTGGCTTCTTGGAGCGCTATGTTTCTGATTACGAAAGAGTGGCGATCCTATCTGGTAAAGCTGGTGAAGAGCACGAGAAGATTGTCCCCAATGGCATTAAGGTGGCTGTAGCGGGGTCAGGTCCTGCTGGTCTATCTTGTGCTGGTGATTTGGCAAAGTGGGGATATGATGTCACAGTCTTTGAAGCCCTTCATGAATTGGGGGGTGTACTTAGATATGGTATTCCAGAGTTTAGGCTCCCTAATGATATTGTAGACTTTGAGATTGATAAGCTCAAAGCCCTTGGCATCAAGTTTGAAACCAATGTGATTGTTGGCAAGACTGTTTCTTATCAAGACTTACATGACGAGGGATTCAAAGCAATATTCGTAGGTAGTGGAGCTGGCCTGCCAAGGTTTATGCATATTCCTGGAGAGAACCTGGTGGGTGTGATGTCGAGTAATGAGTACCTGACGCGTGTCAATCTAATGCATGCAGGGCAGCCTGGTGCTGATACCCCTGTATCTCACGGCAAGAGAGTGGCGGTAATAGGTGGTGGTAATACCGCTATGGACTCTGTTCGTACCGCTCTCCGTCTTGGCGCAGAGCGTGCCATGATTGTCTATCGTCGTAGCGAAGAGGAGATGCCAGCTCGTCTGGAGGAGGTACATCACGCTAAGGAGGAAGGGGTGGAATTTATGACGCTCCACAATCCTGTAGAGTACGTAGATGATGGTACTGGTAAGGTTTGTGCGATGAAGGTTCAGAAGATGGAGCTTGGCGAGCCGGATGCCTCTGGTCGTCGCAGTCCTATTCCAATTGAAGGGGCTATTGAAGAGATTCCAGTGGACCAAGTAGTAGTTAGTGTGGGGGTATCTCCAAACCCTATCATCCCAAATAACTTTGAAGGACTTAATATCTCTAAGCGGGGCACTATTATGGTAAACGAAGAGAGTAGTCAGAGTGACTTGAGTGATGTTTTCGCTGGTGGTGACATTGTACGAGGAGGGGCAACTGTGATTCTTGCTATGGGTGATGGTCGTAAGGCGGCTGCAGGAATGCACAAATACCTACAAAGCCTTCAGTAGTACCGTCGCCATTCACTAAGAACTATTATGATAGAGGGGGTATTGAAACTCACACGTTTTAATATCCCCTCATTTTTTGCTATCTTTGCAACCGAGTTATTACAAAGTTTAATTGAATAGAGTTTATAATGAAAGATAAAGTTAGTTATGCCCTAGGCTTAAGTATGGGCCACAATTTCAAGGCAGAGGGCTTTGAGGTTAAGAGTGCTGAGGACTTTACCAAGGGCCTACTAGACGTTTTAGAGGAGAAGGAAAAGGCAATGACGATGGATGAAGCTAGAGAGGTGTTAAATGCCTATCTAACTAAAGTCCATGAGGAGCGTATAGAGCTAAATAAGAGTGCCGGAGCTGAGTATCAGCTCGTAAATAGCCACAAGGCGGGGGTAACAACATTGCCATCTGGGGTACAATATGAGATCCTAGTGAAGGGCGATGGCGAAAAGCCTAAGCTTACAGATAGCGTGAAGTGCCACTACCACGGTACCCTTATTAATGGCGTGGTATTCGATAGCTCGGTTCAACGTGGCGAGCCAGCTACATTCCCAGTGAATGGAGTGATACAAGGGTGGCAAGAGATTCTTCAATTGATGCCTGTGGGCTCGAAGTGGAGGGTGACCATCCCATACCAGCACGCATACGGCGAGCATGGTGCAGGCCAGATGATTGAGCCATATAGTACTCTTATCTTTGATATTGAGTTACTTGATATAGTAAAATAATAAATACAAACAAATTAATATTTTAAGTGATGAAAAAGATTTTATTAGGTGGAGCAACTATCCTATTTTCAGTAGGAATGCTTCTTTCTTCTTGTGGTGGTAAGGTGAAGCCTGCAAAGTTTACCAATGACACTGATAGCGTATCTTATGCTATTGGAGTGCTTAATGCTTCACAGATGAAAAATTACTTCCAGCAAGATTCTACTATAAAGCTTGATGATTTGATTCAGGGAATCATTGATGGAGCTTACGAAAAAGGTGGAAAGTCATCTTCTTACATGCAGGGCTACGGAATGGGTGATAACTTCCGTCAAGGAATTGAGCAAGATACCACTATTAACCTTGACAATTTCATTGCAGGTGTTGTAGCTGAGCTTCGCGATAAAAGCGTTATTGACCAAGATGCAGCCAATAAAATTCTTCAGGACTTCCAAGTGAAGATGCAGCAGAAGCAAGCTGAGGAAGCACGTCTTGCTAACGAAAAGAAGGTAAATGCTGAGAAGAAAATACTCGAAGAACTCGCAGCTGATGCTGATGTTCAAAAGACTGAGAGTGGTCTGATGTATAAGGTTGAAACTATGGGTACTGGTATTAAGCCAAGTGCTGATGATACTGTTACTGTTCACTACAAGGGTACTGATGTACTTGGTGAGGTATTTGACTCTTCTTACGATCGTAAAGAGCCAGCAGAATTCCCACTTAATGGTGTGATCAAAGGCTGGACTGAGGGCTTCCAACTTATGCCAGAGGGCTCAAAGTTTACTCTTTGGATTCCAGGTAACCTAGCTTACGGTGAGATTGGTGAACAAACTTATGGTCCTACAGGACTTCTAAAGTTTGAGTGCGAATTGATCAAGGTGACTCCTGCCAAGAAGTAAGGAAGTCATATTGCACTACATTAAAAGCGGTCTATCTGGCTAGATAGACCGCTTTTAATGTATATAGGTTATCCAATTGGCCGGATCAACTCTCGTAGTAAAGAGTCACTATCACACAAACTGGATACTAGAACCAGTATCCTGAGTCGGTGTGTTCGGAATCGTCATGAAGGCGAATGAGGATCTCATCCAATGCCTCTTTCTGGGTAATTCCATACGCATGAGCAATTGAATTAAGGTATTTCATATCGCTTTCAGTCATATTCTCTAGTTCGTAGTGCTCTACCGCCTCGTATCCATGAGCAAAAATGGTCACTGGTATTGTTAGTTCTACAAGCTTTTCACCTTGTGTGGGTATTTGGTAGTAGCGGTATGGGCTACCGCTTGATAACTTCCCTATAGAAGTGAGGTCGCAGAGGGTGATATGTAGAGAGCATTCAGAGCGGGGTACAGAGAAGCCTAGGTAGCCTTTGTATCCGATAGGGTTGGTTGAACCTACTACCTTAGCTCCATCTTTGATCCGTGCCGATAATGGATCGGTGTCGCAGTATATATAGGTAATGAAGTCAGCAGACTCTTTATATTTGTCCACTTCATTTTTATCTCCATCAAAAGTAGGGTGGGTATCTGAAACAGTAAAAAAGTGCTGAAGTCGTTTTGAATGATCTCCACCGAGAACTTTATCAGTTATCTGATTACCTTGAGCATCATAGTACTCTACCCAGAAACCGTAAGCAATCGCTATCTTTTTGCTTAGCTCGCTATCATTATTGATTTTTGGATCGTGCTCTCCGATGCCGCCTACTGCAAAAAGATGTTGCTCAGAGGTGGAAGATAAGATCATTGAGCCATCCGGCCCTTTTTCAAATATAAACCTATGAAAGCGTCGCATATATTTTTGTCCCTTTGCGTCTGCAGTTTGGTGAAAACCATAGGTGCCGTGTAAATGTCCCTCAATCACCACCACCTCCACCTTGGCTACTTCTGGTAGCTCTATTGGAGTTTGAATATTGGGACACTCCACATGTTTGCAAGCTACAGCCATAAGAGCTGTAGCAATGAATAGTAATATATTAAGCTTCATATTTTGTGGTTATTTCTTAGGTTTCACATTGAGTTCAAAGGTAAAGTCTAGGTCATACTGTCCATTAGCTGTCCAAACACTTGGTTGGTAAAATGGCGATACTTTCCCTTCACTGCTAAACTTGCTACCTCTTGCGTGAAGTAGTCTGAGCCGTATTTTTAATTGCTCCGTAGGCACCTTAAAAGTCATTACGCCCTTGAGACCAATCGGATTCTCTTTGCCGATCACCTTGGCATCAGTTGAAATAGGGGCATCCCAAGGGTCTGTATCCAAGTACCGATAGTCAATTATTGACGTTGCACTTAGATTGCTTTCTTCAATCTTTGGCATGAAAAAGTGTTGATGTATCCGATCTTCCCCATTAGTTACATACTCACGGTTGATTGATTGCCCCGACTTGCTATAGTGGGTGACTCGGACGAAATAGGGGGTATCAGTCTGGAGAGTAATCACTTCGCTCTGTCGCCATTCGCTCGCTTGCGAGGCTATGATAGAGGCCGATGGCTCACCCGAAGGGATGAATTTATCCCCTTTCATAGCTCCAGGGGTGAAAGTTATCTCTATTTTATGTGTATCCTGATGATTCTTTTGCTTTGTTTCATCCACCGCCTCTTTTGGTTTGCAGCTTGTTGCCATTATTAGAATAGCGGATAGGGCTGCGAAAAGTAATTGTCTTGTTTGCATAATCTTTATTCAGTTAAAAGTTGTATGATATTGAAAATTGTATGTTCCTTCCTAAGTCATGAGCATAGTATCGTGCCAAGTTGGTGTACTCCTTGTACTCCTTATTGAATAGGTTCTCGATGCTAAGTCGGTAGATGATATCACTATTCTTTGCTATTCCACCTTGAGTAAAACCCACATTGAGACCTACCAAATGGTAGGCAGGTGGGGCAAACTTAATAAGGTCGGTATCAGGGTCAAATCGCTTTTGCTTAGCAACGAATTTGTGCTGGAGTGAGATAGAGACTTTATGTTTTCCTCCCAAAACTGCCCACTCTCCCTTGATCTCCTCACGAATGTGTAGCGGAGGCATATAGGGTAGATAGCGCCCTGTAGATTGCTCATTAGCCCATATCATGCCACTCGAAATAGTGTAGCTTAGCCATGAAAGGGGGTATACTGTAACTTCTGCATCTACCCCATGAAGTGCCGCTGATGTTTGTTTGATAGCGAATAGTGGATAGGTGCCCGATACTAGAGTACGATAAGCTTTCGTAGGCTCTTGGTAAATATAATTATTGACCCACTGTAGGTACCCCTCTATATCAGCGTGCAACCAACTATTGCGGTAACTCAATGAGGCTACCCACTTAAATACTCTTTCGCTCTTTAGGTCCTTGTTGCCGATCATATAAATACCCCGCTCCATATCTAAACCATTGCTATACAACTCCGAAACATGAGGGGCTCTCCAAGCACTTCCAATCTGACTTCTAAGCGTTAGTCCGTTGGCAATTTCGGCATATCCTCCGATAGAGTAGGTGAGGTTATTTTGGTGCTCAATGCCTCCATAGTTTTGTCCATCATAGTCTATTCCTACTGCCTCAGTGCGTTGTCCATCCCCTCTAATCCCGATCTCTACACCCCACATATCTGTGTGGTACTTTGTAATTGTATAGACTCCCCATCCTCCTTGTACATAGTTGGGGATCATGGGGACCACGCCAGTCCCTGGTTTGTTGTAATTATCAGTGAAAGTACCTAGTATTCCACTCTCTACCTCAAGGTGCTTATTAGCAGTATAGTGCCAAAGAAATTCACCTTCCACATTTTGTAATACAAGTGCAGATTCTGGTACGTGACTCAGTTTATTCCTTCTCAGATGATATTCGTTTCGAAGGTTGAGTTGATAGGCGATCATTCCCTCAAAACGATGTCGATTATTAGGGGTATAACCCATTTTTAGCTTTGCAAGACTATGTGAAGTAGTATGGTACCCATAATCTATTTTACGGGTAAATGGGGTAATGACATCTTGGGGAGGCCTTCCCATTTCAATACGTTCCTTTAATAAGTCTACATTCCCCATCTGTGCACCAAAGTAGGTGCCCTCTTTCTCTTGTAGAGAGCTGATAAGTAGCTCAGCTTCTAATGCAGTGCTTCGCCAACCTAGTTGCCCCAGCATACTCCACTGACGTTGTCCTGTATTATTGAGCAGATATTGAGCTGTTCTCTTGTCACCGCTATTGCTGTAGTCGCTGAGAACTCTCCATGCGAGGTGAGGTCCCATCCCTTTTTCAAGCTTTCCAGATAGCCCATAAGCAAGCCCATTAGTGGCTCCATACAGAGTCGTTGACCCTTTAATACCCTCTTGAGTATAAGGGAGAGATGCTTGCTCTACAATGATAACACCCCCAAGGGCATCCGCACCATAACGGACACTCTCAGCACCTTTTAATATGGTCACACGACCAGCTTGGGCAAGGGCTATTTCTGGTGCGTGCCCCTGCCCCCACTGCTGGCTTTTGTGCCTCACTCCATTATTGAGGATGAGAATACGCTCCCCATACATTCCATGGATTACTGGTTGAGATGATGAAACCCCATTGGAGATAAGGCTCACACCTCTTACCCCTTGTACTGCCTCCCCTAGGTTTTTGCCCATTTGCATGCCTAGAGTGAGGGCACCAATGCTCTGACCCACTGCTGTCCGTCTTGTGGTATTTCCTTCAGTAGTTACCACCACTTCTCCCAAGGCTTCAGTAATAGGTGTCATGTGGATTACTCCACCTTTGCTTCTCCTCAGTTTGTCTATTGATAGGCTTATCTTTTGATATCCGATGTAGCTAAAGCTCACCATCGTATTTGCTGCCAATCCTTGAGGCAACTCAATATTGCCCTCTTCATTTGTGACATTTCCTTCCCTACCGTAATGGACTAGCACTCCTGGAAGAGGCTGTAGCGTCTCATCATCAATTACCCTAATGAGTAGCCCTTTTGATCTCTCTTGTGCAGAGATATTAGCTCCACCATTCACCATGGCAAGAGCAATGAGGAGGAAAGGGATAATCCTCCTAAATATTAAGTTCATAAAGTATGTGATTTCCTAATTCCGTAGCAGTAGGCCAAGCCTTTGCACCACAATAATTGATGAGGTACAGGGACTTATCTTACTTGCTACAACTACTAACTACTAATCTCTAGCAATCAATAGCAAGAAAAGGAGGTGCACGAAGTAAGGGGTGCGAAAATGGATAGGAGGTGATTAGTGAAATATCATCGGGGTACTGATACTCAGTACTACCGAAATGTACTATTTGTGCTTCGGATTGATCACAACAATCAAAAGGGGAGTTGCCAAAGACTAGCAGGATACACTCCTCCTCACCTCCTGTATTTGTGTTGTCGGTAGAGGTGGCATGATGTAATAGGTGCTCTGGGGATAGAGTATGCATACCCATAGCTCCTCCGAGCCAGAGTAGCACTACAAAGAGAGTGGCAGCGATCCATTCTCTCTGATGACCTAAATATCCGAATATACTATCTCTCCTTTTCACGCCACAAAGATAAGAATATATCTTCTAATTTTGAAGTCTTTTATCGCTATCATTTGTGTGCCTATTCAGGAATAGAATACAAGAAGTGTCAACACTTTCAGGAATAACGGGTGACTGGTGTGTACTATTTTCAGGAATACCACATGCTCTTTTCAAGGATACTGCATCAACCTCTTATTCCGTATGCGTGCGGAATGAATTCCGCAGGGCTACGGAATAGATTCCGCACGCATACGGAATACGTTCCGCAAGTATGCGGAATATACGTTTGCTATACCATCGCATTTCTGAACGTGTAGGCACTTCGTCTTCTCTATTCCTGAATGACTACACACATTGAGAGCAAATGATGAGTCCTAGATTAGGTTGTCCGACCCGCAAGGGGTCGTAGGATAGGGGGGGATGACTGTTAATCCCCCAGTCGTTCGGGGCTAACGCCCCTCCGACGTGGGGGCTAAGATCCGTCGGACCTCCAAGGAGGTCCTTTTCCTTAGGCATTCCACTAAAAACTATGGGGAAAACCTTTCTAATGCGTAACCCCTGGATTTATAGTTAATATATTTTTGAGTTTCTAAAAATATAGCTACATTTGGAGAACTTAAGTGATTGCGGACTTACTTTTTGCTGTACACCCTCTACAGCCATTTTCTTCGTTCGCAGTCATTACGAAGGAGAAGGATGTAACCTCCTCTTCATTGATTTTATTAACGACATAACCTACTTGATGTGACGGAAGTTGTATGGATGAAGTATTAAAAGAAAAGAAAATAGGGCTTTTTATCCCTTGTTATATTAATGCGGTCTACCCCGATGTAGGGATAGCTTGTTATAAGCTACTATGCTCTTTAGGGCTTGATGTAGACTATCCAATTGACCAAACTTGTTGTGGACAACCTATGGCCAATGGTGGCTACCAATCCAAGTCCAAGCACTTAGCTGAGAGATTTGACAAACTATTTAAGGAGTACGATTATATTGTAGGGCCTTCTGCTAGTTGCGTTGCGTTTGTGAAAGAGTTTCACCCTCAGATTCTAGGTCGACCAGTTCACGAGTGCCATTCCTCAGAGCATATCTACGACATTACTGAGTTTTTACACGATGTGGTGAAGCCAGAAAAATTTGCTTCAAAGTTTCCACACGTTGTCAGCATACACAATAGCTGTCACGGTGTAAGAGAATTGGGACTATCAGCTCCATCGGAACGTACTGTGCCCTACTTCAATAAAATCAGGGCACTACTTGAAAAGGTGGAGGGGATAACTGTAAAGGAGCCAAGTCGGCTTGATGAGTGCTGTGGTTTTGGAGGGCTATTTTCTGTAGAAGAACCCGAAGTCTCAGCTTGTATGGGACGTGACAAAGTTAATGACCATATTGCTACTGGTGCTGAATACATTACTGGGGCTGATAGCTCATGTCTGATGCATATGCAGGGCGTGATCGATCGAGAAAAGCTTCCAATTCGCACGATACATTTTCTAGAAATCCTAACCGCTAATCTATAAAGATCTACTGAGTTATGAGTACACAGCATGCCAAAGCCACTAAAACCTTTTTAGCCGATAAGAAAAATGCCAAGTGGCACGATGAGACCCTTTGGCTCGTTCGTCAAAAGCGTGATAATCTGAGCAAGCATATTCCTGAGTGGGAGAAGCTAAGAGAGACAGCCCGTGATATAAAGATGTATAGCACCTCTCACATGGAGGAGCTGATTGAGGAGTTTGAAAAAAATGCCACGGCCAATGGTTGTATCGTCCACTACGCAAAGGATGCCGAGGAGTATCGTAAGGTGATCTATGATATCCTCTCAAGCCATGGGGTGAAGAAGATGGTGAAGAGTAAGTCGATGCTCTCTGAGGAGTGTGAGCTGAATAACTATCTATTTTCCAAAGGCATAGATGTGGTAGAGAGTGATCTAGGGGAGCGTATCCTACAATTGATGCATGCCCATCCTAGCCATATTGTACTCCCTGCAATACACATTAAGCGTGAAGCTGTAGGCAAACTATTTGAGGAGAAGCTAGGAAGTGAGAAGGGAAACTTCGACCCTACCTACCTGACTCACCAAGCTAGGAAATCACTACGTGAGGACTTCCTCAGTGCCGATGCAGCTATGACGGGAGGCAACTTTGCTGTAGCTGAAACTGGTGAGGTAGTGGTCTGCACTAATGAGGGAAATGCTGATATGGGTATGTCTTGTCAAAACCTTAATATTACCGCGTTTGGCATTGATAAATTGATTCCCAACTTAGATAGCCTTGCGGTATTTACAAGGCTCTTAGCTCGATCTGCTACCGGCCAGCCAAGCACTACCTATACCTCGCACTTCGGAAAGCCACATCAGGGTGGGGAGCAACACTTTATACTAGTAGATAATGGGCGTACGGACATTCTAGAGCAAAAGGAGCACCGTAAAGTACTCAATTGTATACGTTGTGGTGCCTGTATGAATACTTGCCCCGTGTATCGTAGAAGTGGTGGCTACTCTTATAGTTACTTTATTCCAGGGCCTATTGGTATCAATCTTGGTATGCTAAAGGATCCTAATAAGCACTCAGGCAATGTGTCGGCATGTTCGCTCTGCCTTTCTTGCTCCAATGTATGCCCAGTGATGATTGATCTAGGAGAGCAGATATATGTATGGCGACAAAAGTTGGATAAGTTGGGCCAAGCCAATAAGGAGAAGAAGCTGATGGTTAACGCAATGACCCCTGTATTCAATAGCCCGTTTATGTTTAATACTGCCATCAAGATGGCGCCAGTTGTCAATCATCTCCCTCGACCTCTTATCTATAATGGCTTGAATGCTTGGGGTGAGGGTCGTGAGTTGCCAAAGTTTACTAAGCAGTCATTCAATAGCTGGTGGAAGGAGCATCATAAAAAATAAAGCACTATTATGGATCAAAGCAAACAAAAGATATTAGACAATATAAGGCGTCACACCCATGAGAAGTATGAGATGCCAGACCTTAGCTTTCAACATATCACCTACGATGATAGGCTTCAAACTTTCCTGAATATTTCGGCTGGAGTAGGTGGGCGTGCAGAATTGCTGGATGAAGGTGAGACTGTAGACCAAGCTATTCAACGACTTTATCCCGATGCCAAAAGAGTGGCTTCCAATCTTCCAGAGGTCCATGTAGCTACTTATAATCCTGATGAGATTGAAACCCCACGAGAGCTTAATGGGACGGACCTTGTAGTTATTCGCGGTGAGTTCGGGGTGTGTGAGAACGGAGCTGTTTATATTGAGCAATCATATAAGCATCGTGCTATCTACTTCATTGCAGAGGCAATGGTGATCATACTAGATCGTAATGCACTCGTGGATACGATGCATGAGGCCTATCAAAAGGTGCCAAGAGAGCTCTCCAATGAGTTCCGTGGGTTTATCTCTGGGCCTTCAAAGACGGCTGATATTGAGCAAGCTCTGGTGAAAGGAGCACACGGTGCTAGAGAGACCGTGGTGCTACTCGTGTGATTGAGTATCTATCATCATCCAACAATAGATAAATATGAGCGTATTATTTTCTATTCTTCCGATTGTCCTCCTTTTCGTCTTGATGCTCGGCTTTAAGATGGCAGGACACAAAAGTGCCCTTATCACCTTGATCGTTACCATTCTTATAGCCCTTTTCCTTCCTAATCAATTTGATTTTGCACCAGAAGGGTATGAGCAGAGTGGGGTATGGTGGGCAGTGCTAGAGGGATTCCTTAAGGCAACCTTCCCGATCTTGATTATCATACTGATGGCTATTTATAGCTATAATGTACTGCTTAAGAGTGGTGATATAGAGATTATTAAGCGTCAGTTCACATCACTTTCTGATGACAAAGGGGTCACCGTGCTTCTCCTAGTATGGGGATTTGGTGGTTTGCTAGAGGGGATGGCAGGGTTTGGAACTGCCGTTGCGATTCCAGCTGCTATCCTAATCTCTTTGGGATTCAAGCCTGGGTTTAGTGCTTTGGTTTCATTGATAGCTAATAGTGTGCCCACAGGATTTGGTGCTGTGGGCGTGCCTGTGACAACTCTTGCGAATGAAGTCTCTGCGAGTGGTGTTGCAACACAAGAGGAGATCTTGGATATCTCTTCTAAGGTGGTTGTGCAACTCTCCCCACTGATGATTATTTTGCCCTTTATTATTCTGTTTTTAACTGATAGTAGTAAGAAGGCGCTGGGCAAGAATATTGTACTGGCACTACTTGTAGGTATTGTATCACTCGTTGTGCAATTTACATCAGCTAGATATTTAGGAGCCGAGACTCCAGCTATCTTTGGAAGCATTGTTTCTATCTTTGTAATCATACTATATGCTAAGCTATTTACTAAGAGTGGCAAGAAGGTAGAGGAAGAAAAGGTATCCACCAAGGCAAACCTTAGGGCTTGGAGTGTGTACTTTTTCATCCTCCTATTTATTGTGCTCAGCGGTCCACTAGTTCCTAGTATCAATGGATTCCTTAAGAGTACCCTTGTAAGTAAAGTTCACTTGCCCATATATCCTGAAGGGAAGTTCTTTACCTTTGGATGGATCTCCAATGCTGGGCTTATGCTCTTTCTGGGTAGCGTAATTGGTGGACTTATTCAAGGACTGAGTGTAAAGACCTTGCTCACTGTATTAGCTGAAACGGTGGTCAATCTCCGAAAAACAGTGGTGACCATTCTAAGCCTAGTGGCTATTGCTTCTGTGATGGGATACTCGGGTATGATATTGGTGATTGCGTCAGCGCTTGCGGCAGCTACAGGTGCTTACTACCCTCTCTTTGCACCACTGATAGGTGCTATCGGTACCTTTGTGACAGGTAGTGATACCTCCTCTAATATCCTATTTGGTAAGCTTCAGGCAAATGTGGCCACTCAGATTGGTTATCCTGACCCTAATTGGTTGGCAGCAGCGAATACTGCAGGAGCTACTGGAGGTAAGATCATCTCCCCACAGAGTATTGCTATAGCAACTGCATCGTGTGGTATGGAGGGTGAGGATGGTAAGATTCTTGCCTCTGCACTTCCCTATGCCGTGGGCTATATTGTATTGGCTGGCCTTATGGTGTACTTCTCAGTCGGAGTTATCTAGATCTTTCTCTGACTTTTGAAAGGTACTTTGCAATAGATTAATTACTTGAAAGCAAATGGTTTAATGTGATATTATCAAGGAGTTTATGCTAAAATAGCTCTCTTAATGCAGAAATCATAGCTTTAGTATTTTGTCATATAGATTTTTGTAGTTATCTTTGCGGAGCCTTAGGGAAGTTGCTTAGGGCGTGAGTGACCTATGGTGTAATGGTAGCACAACAGGTTTTGGTTCTGTTTGTCGAGGTTCGAATCCTCGTAGGTCAACTTTTTAGATAGCCTATATATTAAAACGCCTTCTAGGGAATTACCGAGAAGGCGTTTATTTTATTTCAAAGGTTAAGATTATATGAGTATCAACGAGCATAAACTTTCTGCTACCCCAACCCTCCCCACTATTATCATGGAGACTTCGTGGGAGGTCTGCAATATGGTGGGGGGCATCTATACTGTACTTAGCACCCGTGTGGCAACAATGATAGAGAAGCATGGGAGAGAATCCCTGTTATTTATAGGGCCAAAACTTGAGACTCCACAGCAGGACTTTATCCCTTCTAGAAAAAAGAGTGATCATGAGCTGGCTGATAAGCTCTTCGCTGAAACAGGGATTAAGGTACATTTGGGGAGTTGGGATGTTGTCGGCAAGCCTCGTGTGGCACTTGTGGCTTATCAATCGCTAGCTAGTCAGAAAGATGGGCTATATTATGAGATGTGGCAGGAGTATGGTATTCGTGGAGAGATAGGATATGGCGATTATGATGATTCTTGCCTCTTTAGCCTTGCCGTTGCAAAAGTGATGAAAGCATATATTATGCTTTTTCCTTCTGAGTATCCTTTGGCCATATTCAATGAGTGGACAACTGGTATGGGGCTCTTAGCACTTCGGAAGTGGGCTCCTCAGATTTACACACTATTTATTACTCATGCTACCTCTGTAGGACGTTCTATAGCTAGTAATGGGAAGCCATTATATAGCCAGCTACCTAATTATAACGGTAATCAAATGGCCGAAGAACTTGGCGTGATGTGCAAGCATCAGGTGGAGCGTTCAGCTGCTCATGTGGCAGATGTCTTTGCTACGGTCAGTGAGGTAACAGCACTTGAAGCTGCACAGTTAATAGGTCGTGAGCCAATGGTGCTTCCAAATGGTTGGGAGGAGGGGGTGATACCTTCTGGATACCAATTGCGCAAACTACGCGAGGGAGGAAGAAAAGCTATTTATCATCTTACGGAGACACTTTACGGAACTAAGCTAAGCGACGATCCATTTATAGTAGCCACTTCTGGTCGTTGTGAATATCGTAATAAAGGGCTGGATGTGTTTATTGATGCTTTGAGGCGACTACATAATATGGACTTAACTCGAGATATTGTGGCATTAATATTGGTGCCTAGTTGGGTTAAAGCTCCTAGGCCTGAGCTCCAAGTAGCTTTAGCTAGTGACAAAGCTACTACGCTTGCAATGCAGATGCCGTACGTTACTCATGAGCTTAATGATGGATTGGGCAATCAAATTTTGGCACACCTCCATTCTTTAGCTGAGAATTGGGGGCAAAATATCTATCCAATATTTATTCCAGATTACTTGGATGGTGCTGATGAGGTGCTTAATATTACCTATTATGACCTTTTGCCGGCTGTGGACTTAACGGTATTTGCTAGCTACTATGAGCCATGGGGGTATACACCATTAGAAAGCATCGCTTTTGGGGTGCCTACACTTACAACGGACAAAGCTGGCTTTGGTATGTGGGCCATGGAGACCAATACCAAGAACTGCCTGAGGTATGGTGCAAAGGCTCTAGAAAGAGAGGATGATGGATTTGAGAGTTTGGCGGAGAGCATTGCTCAAAAGATTGCACGATTCTCTTCTTTTCCTAAGGAGATGGTCGCACAAAGCAAGCAACGTGCTAAGAAATTAGCTCAGAAAGCGAGTTGGCACTGCTTCTATGCCCAATATTTAGAGGCCTATAGTGAGGCAATCAATCGAAAACCATCTAAAGAGAATTGAGCAGATGTGTAAGTTTTCATTCATTATCCCGATATACAATAGGCCAGATGAGCTACGGGAGTTATTAGCTTCTTTTGTTTCACAAGAGCAGGTAGAAGGTATTGACTATGAGGTGATCGTGGTAGAAGATGGCTCTACCAACGACTCTGAAGATGTGGTAAGTGTCTCGGGATTGCCTGTGAAGTATATTGTGCAGGAAAATACCGGCCCAAGTGGTGCTAGGAATCGAGGGGTAAAAGAGGCAAATGGTGAGTGGGTAGTCTTTTTGGATAGTGATGCGGTACTTCCCAATAACTACATTCAGAGGGTAAATGAATACGTAGATAATACAGTTTGCGACTTGTGGGGAGGTCCAGATAGGTCTAGAGAAGACTTTACAATAATACAGAAGGCGATTGACTACTCTATGACCTCGTTACTCACTACAGGTGGAATTCGTGGCAAGAAAAAGAGTGTTGACCATTTCTATCCACGTACCTTTAATATGGGGATACGTCGGGAGTTATTTAATCAGTTGGGCGGCTTTAGAGATGGTATGCGGTACGGAGAGGACTTAGACCTAAGTATGCGAGCTTTGGAGAATGGTGGGGTTTCTGCTTTATTTGAAGAGGCCTGGGTATACCATAAGCGCAGGGTTGATTTCAAAGCTTTTTTCCGACAGATTCGTCAGAGTGGAAAGGCTAGAATAGTACTTAATCGCTATCACCCTGGTATGCTCAAGTTGGCTCATACATTGCCTAGTCTATTTGTGATATTCAATGTGGCTGTATTACTGACCCTCTCGCCTGTGCTTTATTCCATTTTGCTCCTTTACCCACTTGCAATTGTGGTAGATGTATACACCAAAGGGGGAAGTTTAGAGCTCGCAGGCTACGCGGTAGCTGCTGTCTATGTGCAGCACTTTGCCTATGGGTTAGGGTTCCTTGAAGAGTGGCTATTTCCCAAGACAAATTAGCCTCCTATTTTTAGATGGAGACAAAATAGTATCTTTGTAGAGTATGAGTGATATTGGACATCTATATTATGAGATTGCTGGAATGCCAGTAGTTCTGGAGACACCGAATGCCGATCGTGTGTCGCAGCTATTGATCCCCTATGCTCCTTTCCTTTTGAAATGTAGTAAAGGTGTTGAGGCAAAGGTCTGCTTTACGGCAGGGGTAGGGATTTCCATTCCTAGTGATTTAACTCCAATCGATACTGGAGAGTTTGAGGGAGGTTGGTCCAAAATATATTGTGATGACCACTACTACTATACAGAGATGGAGCTCTTTGACCATCTCTACTATATGCGTGCTACAAAGGATTGGTCTAATGTCGAATGCGATGTGGATCTATTGCAGAAGGATGCTATCTATGTATTAAACTCTTTTTTGATACCAGCTTATGGGATGCAACTCATCAAGTTGAAGGGCTTAAAGATGCATGCTTCTGTAACGATGGTTGATGGAAAAGCTTTGCTCTTTATGGGAACTAGTGGCACAGGAAAGAGTACTCATTCAATGTTATGGAGGAGGTATGTACCTGGTGCACGCTTACTGAATGATGATGAACCTATCATTCGTCTTCTTCCAAATGGAGAAGTAAGGGTGTATGGAGCTCCGTGGAGTGGAAAGACTCCTTGCTATATTAATGAATCGGCAAAGGTGGCAGGAATGGTGCTTTTGAAGCAAGCTCCTGAAAACAAGATCTATAGAGGGAAGTTTAGTGAAGCTTTAAGTGCATTGGTGATGTCTACAAGTGTGCTTAGAACAGACAATGACCATCGCAATCAGTCGTTTGAGCTATTGACAGATATTGCCCAGCAGATCCCATTTTATACGTTGGAGTGTAGACCTGATAGAGGGGCTGTGGAGCTAACGTACCCATTATTGTCTAATGATAAATAGTAATCTTATGAAACTTAGAGACGACATCGTAATTCGTAAAGTAGGCAGCGAGTACATTACAGTTGTACCAAGCCCACAGGGCGTAGGATATAGTTCTGTAGTAACGCTTAATGAGAGTGCTGCTGAGGTTGTCAAGACTTTTACTGGACTTGAATTTAGTGCAGATTTAGTAGCCACTTTTTTGCTGAATAATTATGATGTTGATACTGAGAAAGCCCACGAAGATGCAGTTGCTCTTGTGAAGCTTATAGAAAGTTCAGGCTTGATAAGCTTAGAAAATCATTAATTTTTTTCTAGTAGGGAGGGAAATGGAAGATCTGCTCGGTTTGGCAGCGAAAGATTTATCACAAGGATACCGAGTGATAGTAAGAGCCAGAGGTAATAGTATGTATCCTTTGATTCATGATAAGACTGATAAAATAGTTCTAGCACCTATTTGTGCCCGTCTTAAGGTGGGAGAGATAGTGTTGGCTATTAATGATGGCGACTTCATTTTACATCGAATTGTGAAAATATACTCTGACAGCGTATTATTACGCGGTGATGGCAATCCTGCTGGCATAGAGCATATTAAGATTGACTCAATATTAGGAGAAGCAATAGCGATAGTATGGAGTAATGGTAGAGTGATTCATAAAGGGTCGTTACTATGGCGAGGCTTTCAGTATCTTTGGCCAAAAGGTAGCTGGCTTAGGAAAAAGTCTTTGGGGGTCTTACGACGACTAGATTTGATTTAGATTATGGATAGAGCATCGCTACTTTTTATTGAACTATTGAGAGCTTCTATTAGGGGCATTCCATTTGAAAATAATGGCTCCGATTCGGAGTCCACAATTCAGCAGGCACCACATTTATGGCGACTTGCTAAGCAGCATCAGGTGGAGGGAATGATTGCCGATCAATTGCTGACACTCCCCGACTTGCCTATGAATATTTCAGTTCAACTGATGAGCTATCTGCAGGGCTTGGAGAGGCTATCTAATGATATGTCGGCTGTCTTAGCAAAGCTCTATAATGAGTTGGAGGCACTTAATTTTCATTCCATCCTCGTAAAAGGCCATGCTAATGCTGCTCTATATCCCAATCCATTACTGAGAACCATTGGAGATATTGACCTATACTTTCAAGATAAGTCTGATTTTGAAAAGGTTATAGAGATGATGAGTAGGAGGGGATACAAAATTCATAGTGAGACTAAAAATAATAAGTTACTCCATAAGGCGGTGCAAATGGATACCTTCTTACTAGAGTGCCACGGTCAATTGCTCTACTTACCTATGACTGCTAAGAATAAGGTATTTGAAGAGTACTACAGTCAATTACTCAATCACACTGAGAAAAAGGCTATCTTAATTGATAATGTTCCTGTACAAGTATTACCCGCTGAGCTACAGTTAATTCACACCTTTCTCCACTTTTTTGGAGACTTTTTATACGGTGGTGCTAACTTTAAGCGATTATTGGATTGGTACTTTGTGGTGAGTAAGTATGGTCATACTATTGATCAAGACAGATTGTCACGCTTGCTTAAAGAAATGAAGCTAGAGTATCAAGTAGGTCTCTTTGGAGAGCTCTTGCATAGGTGGTTTGAGCTTCCAGAAGAGTCAATTCCATGGAAAAGGCCAGAGAAAACACCTAATTTCCATCGCGATTTAAAATCACTAGAGCATTGCTATTTTGAAAATAGGATGGAGCAGTTAAAGAGTAGATCCTCTCAAGGAAGTGTCTGGCAACAACGCTTTTGGAAGTGGTGGAGTGTAGTGGATCATAATTTCCACTATAGGCATATAATAGGTCATTATGCCTATAAAGCTCCGATGGATATGCTTCTTTTTAGAGCCCAAGAAACTGTGAAAAGAAGATGAAAAAGAAGACAAGGATTATTTCCTTTTTATTAAAAGATTATTGGGTTAGATTGCTCTTAATCTTTCTTCTAGGGCTGGTATCAGTGGGTCTTAGCTTCCTCTTTGTATGGCTTAGTAAGCTATTAATTGATGTGGCTACAGGGGATTCATTGAAGTATGACTTTTGGTTTGTAGTGATATGGTATTTATCACTTATCTTTGGACGAATACTACTGACCACTTGGAATAGATGGTTTTCAACTACCACGTCGGCAAAAATCACTAAAACGCTTCGTGCTAGGCTCTATGACGAGCTACTGTATACTAAGTGGAATGAGCTATCACACCTTAGAAGTGGGGATCTTACTTCAAGGTTACTTCAGGATGCAAAGGAGGTAACTGGATTACTGGTTTGGCAGTTACCTTCCTTGGCAATTGGGGTGATTCAGTTGATTGGAGCATTAGTATTCATGTCCTTCATTGATCCTCGAGTGACGTGGTGTGTCGTCTTTTTTATCCCCTTCGTCTTTTTCTTTAGTCGAATATACTTTAGGAAGATGCGAGTGATCACTCACAGAGTGAAAGGACGGGAAAGCGATCTTTTTTCCTACTTTAATGAGGTAGTTCAGCATCAACTAATCATACGGATTTTTGGTCAACAATCTAAGACACTCTCTCAGCTGGGTAAGGGGGAGAAACATTTGGTGGACATGATTAAAGAGCAACTACGCTTCAGTGTATATAGTGGTTTAGCTTTGAAAATAGTATTCACTGGGGGGTATGGAATAGCTATGGTATGGGCCATCTACCGCCTGCACTTAGGGTTGATTACTTTTGGATCGGTAGTAGCTTTTTTGCAATTGGTCTCTTACATTCAATCACCTACCTACAATACCGTAAAGCTATTGCCAGGTATTGCATCTTCACTAACAGCCATTGACAGATTAGAGGAATTGCTTTTGCTCCCTTCGGAATCAAGAGCATCTAAAAATGTAGCCTTCAATTCCATTGATAGTATCCAGGCAAAGAAGCTAAGCTTTAGCTATAAAGGAAGAGAAGAGGTATTGAATCAGGTTGACTTTGAAATCAATCGTGGTGAATTGGTGGCATTAACTGGAGTTACTGGTACGGGAAAAACTACGATTTTCAAGCTCTTGATGGGACTAGAGACTCCTATGAATGGCTCACTGCATTTAGCTCTCTTGGAAGGAAAAAAGGTGGAGATAGACGAACAAACTCGTGATGCATTTGCTTATGTGCCACAAGAGACAGCACTTTTCTCTGGGACGATCAGAGATAATTTATTACTCGGTGCTCCTGAGTCTTCTGAGGAGCAAATGATAGATGCACTGCACTTGGCTGTTGCAGATTATGTATTAGAACTTAGTGAGGGCTTGGATACAGTTCTTACAGAGGGTGGTGTAGGGCTATCGGAAGGGCAGGCACAGCGTATTTCTATTGCACGAGCCTTATTATCAAATAGACCCATATTGCTACTTGATGAAGCAACTTCTGCCTTGGATCCTGAGACGGAGTCTCAATTGCTAGCTAATCTCCAACGATTGACTATTGAAAGAGGTCTAACGACACTATTTATTACTCACAATCCGAAGGTGGCAGATCATTGTAACCGCACCCTCAACTTAGCACATGGTAAAATCAACGAATCGTATGAATACAACTAAACTCCTATCAATCATTATTCCAGCCTACAATGTAGCTCCATATATAGGCAAGTGCTTAGATAGTTGCTTAAACCAAGACATTCCACACGAGCATTATGAAATTATAGTGGTGGATGATGGGTCGAAAGATGACACAGCACTAGTTGTAAAGCAATATTGTAATGAATACCCTAATATCTCGTATCACTATCAAGAGAATGCGGGGCAAGGCGTTGCTAGAAATGTTGGCCTTAGCTATGCGACAGGTGAATATATATGGTTTGTTGACTCAGACGACTGGATAAGAGAAAATTGTATCAATTCATTGCTTGATTATGTAAGAAAACTCCAGCTAGATATCTGCTTGTTCCCTGTGGCCAAGGTAGATGGAGAAAGGAAAAACATAAAGGATGATTTCGCTCATTTTAATGAAATTGCATACTCTTTAGATGAGTTTGCTGAAATGGGAAAGATGACCTATTCTCCTTGCAACTATTTGTTTTTACGCGTGCTTAGTAGCTCAAATAACATCTGTTTTTTATCGGGAATATATCATGAGGATATAGAGTTTAATACCCGGCTTATCATGGAAGCAACTCGTATCGGGCATTATAAAAGTAGTGAAGGACTGTATTACTACAGATATACTCGTGAAGGTTCTACAATGAATAATCGATCTGAGCCATCCTTGCGAAAACACATTTTAAGTCTATTTATTGTCTTAAAATCAATGCGTAATACTTATACTCAAGCACAAGAAGGTGCCTACAAATCGTTATTAGCCACTACACATAATAGTCTGTTTCTCACCGCTCTGATTCCTATTTTTGAGACCTGCGATTTGCCAAATAAGGATCAGTTATATCGCGAGTATGCCAAGGAGTATCAATTTGAATATCTGAAACCGAAAAAAGGGCTTTCAAAGGTGGATATTATGTCTCCTTTTCGCTACTCTCTAGCTCTCACAACAAGACTCCAACGCACATTCCAATCCTTTAGAGCCTTAATAAACCACACTAGATTTTAGGACATGATTAAATCATAATCTAAACAGCTATTACTTCTTTTTCAGTAGTGTGGTCAGAGTGTCTTTAGCTTTGAGTAGTCCTTGGAATATTTGCCCAACTATTGGAGTTTTCCAAATGTTGTACAACTTATGTGCTTTTTTTGACACCTCCATTTGTTGTTTTAGCGACTCTGGAAGGTGGATGTAGTAGTCCCACCACTTATCAAATTGGATGGCATATCCTTTCCAAGGTTTAGCAGAGGTGTAATGCACATTGCCATGACGGTGTACTGCTTTCCAGTCATCATTTGTATATAGCTTCAAAAAAGCATCTTTGTATATACTTGGATAGAATGTCCGTATACTATTGTAGTAGGGGGGTAGGGATATGATTTTGCCGTGTCCTAAGATGTTGTAGGCATCTTGATCTGGAAAAACAAAGCTCTTTGCCCTCTCCGTCTGTAGCAGATCCATCATCTGCTTGCTGAAATTCACTCTCCTCATCTCCTTGAGGTTCATCAAAAGGAACCCGCTATTGATGTACCATGTGGGGTCATTAAGTTCAAGAGACTTAAAGTGATCTATATTAGCCCCTATTAATGTCTCCCGTACTCCTCCTAATAAGTTTTCACCCAGGTCTATAGAGAAGAGCTTGGAGAGGTCGTTTTGCACAATAATATCACAGTCTAGGTAAAGAGCAGTATCATACTCTGGAAGAAGCTCAGGAATCAAAATCCTATATAGTGACCCGATGGAGAACGATCCAAAATAGGCACTTGGCACGCGACCTGACATATATATAAAGGTCCACTCAGACACGATACCTCTCCTGTCTAATCCTTTTATGCCCTGCTCAATAGAAGGGGATAGCGGAGCTTCAACAAGTGAGATGATATGGTACGTTGTATTAGGGTCTGCACTCTCAATGATTGATAGTAGGGTAGTAGCTGCAGGGACTACAAAATTGGTCGTGTAGCAAACAACAATAGGAAGTGGCATAGTCGTATTCAGCATTGAAGCAATTGATTAAATAATTGATCCCAGGTATTTGCAATGGGTGGGGTAGGGTTGGTTATAGGTGTGGGCATAAAACTTCCATATGCTTCTTCAATAACCTTCTTCATTAAGTTAGCTAGCTCATTAGCATCATGAGGAGAAAAATAGGCTGTCTGTAAAAGTCCACCAGCAGTTTCGTGAGCATAGGGTAAATCTGCTAGTAAAATTGGGCGACCATATCTTCCAAATTCTGTAATAGGAAGTCCCCAGGTCTCCACTTTAGAGGGAAAGACAAGTGCATCAGCCTTGTCATATAACTCCCTCATCTGAGTCTGATTTTGATAGCCAGCAAAAGAGATAGAGCTGACTTCGCCCCATCGGCTGTATAGATACTTTGCATACCTGTTTTCATCTCCTTTGAGGGTCAAAATGGTTTGAAACCTTCCTTTGCCGATCTGCTCTTCTAGCAGTTTTGAAGCTTGACAGAGTAGTTCAAAATTCTTGTGTACATTTGGAGCCGCAGGGTAGAAGAATGTAGTAGTCCTGGAATTGTTTGCTGGCCTAATTTTGTCATTTCTTATTGGCATCATTGGAGGGAATACGATAATTCTCTCAGATGACAAACCGAATAACTTCTCAAATGCATCCTTAAACCACTGAGTTTGTACAACCACAAAGTCGTTCTTCTTTATATTGGGTCGATAGATAAAATTCTTTGATAGCCATGCAAAGAAGAATATCTTGTAATTAAGGCAAAGGTCTCTAATACTTCCCTTATAGAAGGGGAATGGATTATGGCAATATACGGCCCTTTTATTAGCAACAACATTTGGTGTTGTATCATGTAGAGAAAGCCAAAGATCGATTGAAGAGAGCCTTTTAGAGAGTTTTTTTAGGGTAATATGTTCACACCAAAGACGGTGCATCCAAGTCTTTTTAGCCCATGGAATTTCAATGTATTCAATACCTTCATATAGGGCTAGTTTTTTATCGTGTACAATAGCGATGACTCTGAGGTGATCGACCTGAGTGGATAGGTACTCGAGACAATTATTTAATATCTCAAGCGTACCCCCTGTATTAATATTTACAGCTGAAATTACGATTAACTGCTTATTCATATAGAATCTTATTAAAAAGTGATGTCCACAGCCTCATTATTCTTTCTTCATCAAATCTCTTTGAAGAAACTACTGCTGCATTTCCCATGCGTAGTCTTAACTCTTGATCTTTAATAAGCTCAAGTAGTTTATCAGCAAATAACTGCCGGTCGCCCATTGGAATGATATAGCCATCAATTCCGTCATTGATAATGTCTTTTGGACCACACTTACAATCGTAAGAGATTATTGGCAACCCACAAGCTTGGGCTTCTAAAAGCACCATCGGAAGTCCTTCGTAACGAGAAGTCATTGCGTATATACCCGCTGTGAGGTACTTCTCCTGAATAGTGGAAGTAACAGGTGATAGCGTCACTTTACTCTTGAGACCAAGACCATCAATTAATTTCTGGAGCCTATCTTTATCTGGACCATTACCTATGATTTCAAGGCCCCAATCAGGTGCCTTATCGTGTATAGCACTGAAAATATGTATTAATTCAGAAAAGTGTTTTTGGTGTGCCAGTCGTCCAACAGCTATAATCTTATTGGTTCTCTCTGTTTCCTTTAAATCAATATTTCTGAATGTATTGTTTAGAGCATTAGGTATAACGCTTATATTTTTATCCATACCCCAGTAGCCTTTGTCCTCGTTTGTAAGAACTACAAAATGGTCGTATGACTTAGCTGTTTTAAGATCTTGTTTGCTTAATATGCGATCAATGATGCCCAATAATCCTTTTCTTTCATATTGCTTCCTTTTGAATCTTGAAAAATGGACTTCAAGGATTTTCTTGCTTCCATCATTAATTTTTGGAATGATAGATGACCCATTGTCAAAGAGTGAGACAACTATGTCGGGCCTAATTGATCGCAGATGTTTGGAGAGAATGCTTTTATGCTTTAAGAGTTTAAATGGGTATGAAAAAAGCTTAGCTGCTATCCCCTTGCTTTCTTCGTAATTAATGCCCAAGTCAATTTGCTGAATATTTGGATTGAGAGGGAAAAAAGCATTGCGTCCTCTCTGCTCTGTGGTGATAATCGTAATTTCATATCCGTGAGACGACAGCCAGTTTGCCTTGTTCGAAAGCACGCGTTCCATACCTCCAGAGTTATAGGTCCCTCCTATGCAGTAGACAAGCTTGATATTACGTTTTTCCATACTTTGTTAAACAGCTGCAATTTTATATTTAGACTGAAATTCATCTAGCCAGTAGAATAGGGCAACAACATAATAAATGTCGGTCGATACTTTTATCCAAACTACAAAGACAATGATTAATAGTAAAATAAAAAGCAACCTATAGTTTGGAATGGCTTTGCAAAAAGAGAGAAGCTGATAGATAAAGAATATCGCAAAGATAGTCAGACCACATAATCCAGAATACAATACAAATCGGCAATATCCGATATCTGTACCAAAATACCAATCTTCAAATATCCCATAACCAATGATCCACCCCTGTAAATCTGTAGGCCATATCCACATCGTTTGGAGCACATCTGTACTTCCTGTTTGCCACACTCCAGTTTCAAAGAAACTGAAAAATCCCTCAAACCCAAAGCGGAATAGGCTTCTAGCCTCTGCACTCACATTATAGATCAGTATACTTGCCAAAATTGAAATGGCTAAAATAGCAAGGAAGCTATTAATCATAGGCTGGAGAGATATCTTGCCATTTCTATAATTCGCGAAATAAGAACCGATTATAACAATCAGACCGATCACTACTCCTATAAGTGTAGTACGTGAAATCATATTACCAATGATTGATATGATTAAGAAGGAGCAGATAAACCACCTCATACTACTAGAAGAGCCATATACTAGCTCATCCTGTGTCATTACAAATGCGGCCATCGTAAGTGTTATTGCAAAACGAACTCCAGCCGGGTCTAGTGATGCACCTATCCCATATAGCCTCCCCCCTTCCTTCACAAATTGGTTGCCAGTGGTAAGATAGTTATCAACGATATATGCCACCATTGGAATATTATCAATTAACAAGGCAATCACACACTGAAAGAGACAGACTGCAAGAAAATAGCTAGTAATTAGCCTAAGATTTACCTCTCTATGCACTACACGAATTAATTCAGCTACAGTATAGGCCGAAAAAGTCCAAGTAAAAAATGAGACAAAATAATTGCTATAGCCATAGTCTGAAGTGGCATTAATCTCAGTAGAGAGATAATTAATAGTCGAAAATAAAAAAGCTATAAGGGTTGCGAATATGAGTTGCAGTGGAATGGTATTTTTCTTTTCATTAAAAATGCCAATCAGGAATAAGACTGTACCAACTATTGCTAGCACCACTTTAGTATTAGGTCCACCGTATACACCTAGAGAGTTAATTGGGAAAAGGTAAAAATCAACTGCTAGAGCACATATAATAGTGCCTATAGCTTTGGCAATGTTATTAAGCGAAAGGATGTTATTCATGATCTCTATCTCTCTTAATATCTCAATCTATAAGCTATCTTATAAACATAATTAAATAGATCTACCAACCAAAATTGTCCCTTCATAGCCCACTTCTGAAGCCATTGATTATATTTATGATCTGACGGGTATTCATCTATAAAGAGATTAGCCTCTGGAAACAATTCCTGCCATTTTTTATATTGGTTAGCATCTCTAGAATATAGAAAAGGAAGCTTAAGGGTGAGCTTCAAAAAGTTTATATCATCAGTGTAATCGTGACTACTGACTTTTGCCATTATTTCCTCTAGAGCTTTAATATTTGTGGCGATATCATCGTAGTGCTTATTATTATAGTTTTTAGTGAGAGAGGCTTCGTTAGATGTCATATAGTGATAAAGGGGGGCGTTTAGCATTTGAAAGTCTTTAGCATAGAGCAATACCTGCCCCATAAAGTAGAGGTCTTCACCCATATTATACCCTGAAAGGAAGTGTATATCCTCTCTCACGATCAGCTCCCGCCTTATCATAAAGGCCCATAAGTTCCATTTCATTTTCCCTTCACAGATCAATTTCAGAGCTGCTTCGGGTGTATTAGGTTTGGGACAGTCAATAAGCCTTGATTTTGTCTCATTCTGCAGATAATAGCTATATCCGACAACATCGGTTTGCGGGATAGAAAGTAGCTGTTCAAAGGAATTCGGAGCATAATAATCATCTGCATCTAGCCATAAAATATACTCTCCAATTGCATGAGATAGGGCTGTGTTTCTAGCCTTAGCAACACCTCCATTCTCTTCATGCTGTATAATCTTTACGCTAATATGTTTAGGGGCATTAATCGAAAATTGCTCAAGAACCTCCAGGGTGTTATCAGTAGAGCAGTCGTTAACTACTACGAGTTCAAAAGGAATTGCCCCCTGATCTAGGAGCGAGTCCAAACTTCTTTGAATCGTATTTTCACCATTATAAACTGGCATCAGCACAGAAATTAATGGGAAAGAACGTACTTTTTGTATATTGTCACAATTTTGCATAAGACGCAGATTTTATCTTCTACTTGCAAAGATAAGGAATAATTTTGAGGTGGGTGGTGAAAGTCATCTTAGGCACAATCACTAATGGATAGTTGAAAGATCGGATGGTGTGGATATTGGTGAGGTGAAGTCGAGTATTAATGTGTAATCGAACAGTCGTGGAGATGTGAGCTTGGGGAGATTTGCAGTGATATGGGGCTTAAAGTTGGTTCTATTAGATTAAGAGAAAGAAAGAATGACGATTATTCAACAATTGGGGCTGTAGTCTAAAACACATTGCATCTTGCTGATTTAAAAGTGTGATTGATTATTTTGAAGCAGTAGCAAAAGGGTTTACTGCTATAAGAAGGGGCAAGATTAGAGCAAATGGCAAGCCTACATATCTTTTAGAGATGTCAGATGGTAAAAGCAAGACCTTGTTTGTTGAGTTATCTGACAATAGTGGATATTATGAGGTTAACAGTGCTGATGTATTTAGACCAGAATACGCAAAAAACAAAGAACTGATTTGAACCGAACCCGCCACTGGCAACAGTGTAACTACCGACACTGCTGAGTCTGACACACAATCAAAGGGTAGTAATGCCATTAAAGGGAATGCTCCACAAATCAGTTCTTCTGAAAGCAAAGGTAGTGATAATGAATGTAGGAGATGTACAGGTAGAATTTAGAGATAAAGAGACTGTCGAGCTGATGTGTGAGAAAAATAGAGATTTGAACCAAAAAAGGTGGGTGAATAGGTGTTATCTGAAAATAATTGGTCGTCTAACAGCTTATGCAACCTTAAATCTATTGTGGGTCAATAATTATTGGTAATTTTGAAGCAACTAGTTATGACTTATAGATATTAGAGATGCCACAGTTTAGTTTTGATCAACCGATTGAGCGAAAGGGCACCAATAGCGTGAAGTATGACGGCTTTGGTACCTTTCAAAGCGACTATGATTCAGTCATTCCGCTATGGATCGCTGATATGGATTTTGCAACACCACCTTTTGTTGCCGAGGCGATCAGGAAGCGTCTGGAGCATCCGATTCTTGGCTATGGTACTATTCCCAATTACTATTATGAATCTATATGCAATTGGTTTCAACTAAAATATGGATTCAAACCCGCCGATAATGAGATTAAGTATATCCCAGGCATTGTCTCTGGGATTTATAAGTTGCTTGAATGCTTAACGGATAAAGGTGATCAAATACTCATCACCCCACCAGTTTACTATCCTTTTGCACAGGTAATCATCAATAGTGGACGGAAAGTGGTAGAGGCACCTTTGCAGTTACACAATGAGAGATATGAATTGGATTGGGATAAGCTGGAGTGGGGCATGCAAGAGGCAAAAGTATTCCTACTCTGTCATCCCCATAATCCTGGTGGTAGGGTTTGGCGTCGCGAAGAGCTGGAACGGATTGCAGATTTGGCTATTAAATACAATACGATAGTCCTAAGTGATGAGATTCATGCCGATCTTACGTATAAAGAATTTGTGCATATCCCTTTTCCATCTGTCTCTGAAGTGGCAAGCAAAATAGGTATTTCACTTATGGCTCCTTCTAAGGCTTTTAATATGCCTGGAGTTGTCGGGTCTCATCTATACATTAAGGATAAATCCTTAAGAGATGCAGTCTACTCATATATTGATAATAATGGACTTGGTATTGGTGATTGCTTTACTTATGATGCAATAGCTGCGGCTTATAAGCAAGGAGCTGAGTGGCTTGATGAATGTACTGAGTATATTCAAGGTAACGTAGCATATGTACAAGACTACTTAGCCAGGCATATACCGAAGATTAAAATGATAGTACCTGAGGCCTCTTTCCTTATTTTCTTGGACTGTAGGGGATTAGGATTATCTAGCACTGAAGAACTCAATGAGTTTTTTATTCAGCGGGCTGGGCTTTTCCTAAATGATGGAGCTATGTTTGGTACAGGAGGAGACTATTTTATGAGATTGAATATTGGTTGTCCTCGCCAATTGCTTACGCAAGTGATGGAACGACTTAAAAGTGCTGTGGAGAAATTAAATGTATAATAATATAAGGGAATTATGAATTCACTAAAAGCAATATCGCCAATTGATGGACGATATAGAAAGCAGGTTAATGAGCTAGAGAATTACTTCTCAGAGTATGCCTTAATGAAGTATCGTGTTAAGGTAGAGGTGGAGTACTTAATAGCTTTATCAAATGAGCTACCTGAAAGACTATCTTTACTACAACAAGATGAGATTAGAGATGAATTGCGAAAGCTATACGAAGGCTTTTCTACTGAGGATGGGCAGCGTGTAAAGGAAATTGAGTCTGTCACAAACCACGACGTAAAAGCAATTGAGTATTTCATTAAGGAACGACTTAGTGATGAAAAGTATGCTCCAGTACTAGAGTTTGTACACTTTGGTCTTACCTCACAAGATATCAATAATACTTCACAGCCAATGATGCTTCGAGATGCTCTTGAAGATGTTTGGTGTCCAATGTTGGAGGAGATTATTGCCGAACTTACTGAGAAGGCAAATGAATGGAGAGAGATACCAATGCTGGCTCGTACTCATGGGCAACCTGCTTCTCCCACAACACTTGGCAAAGAGATTTACGTATATGTTTATCGTCTTTCTGAGCAATTAAAACTACTTCAGTCTGTACCACAAAGTGTCAAGTTTGGTGGAGCTACAGGAAATATGAATGCCCATCACATTGCTTATCCTGAGATTGATTGGCGGCAGTTTGCCCATACCTTTGCAGAAGAGTACCTGGGCATGGAGCTAGAGGAGTATACCACACAAATCTCAAATTACGACAATCTCGCAGCATTGCTGGATAGCATCAAGAGGATTTGTGTGATACTTATTGATTTTGCAAGGGATATGTGGACCTATATCTCTGAGGAGTATTTCAAGCAAAAGATAAAAGAGGGTGAAGTAGGCTCTTCTGCAATGCCTCACAAGGTGAACCCTATAGACTTTGAGAATGCTGAGGGTAATCTAGGAATAGCCATTGCCTATTGTGAGCATTTGGCTCATAAGCTACCAATATCACGCCTTCAGAGAGACCTCACAGATAGCACCGTGATGCGAAATATCGGAATGCCTATTGCTCACAGTTTGATCGCTTTTAATAGCCTTAAGAAAGGAATAAATAAGCTATTATTACACGAGGAGACTATACTTGAGGATCTAGATAATGCACTCCCTGTAGTGGCAGAAGCGCTTCAGACCATTTTGCGTAGAGAGGGGTATCCTAATCCTTACGAAGCTCTTAAGGGGCTTACAAGGAATAATGAGGTGCTGACACGTGAAAAGCTGGATCGTTTCATAGATAATCTTGATATCTCTGAAGAGCTCAAGAAGGAAATGAAGCAAATTACGCCACGAAGTTATACTGGAGTATATTGCTAATTAATCATATTAAAAGAGGGTTTGGAGATGTCTCTCCAAACCCTCTTTTTGTTAGTTATAAGATGGGGTGATTAAAACCCTTCAATTACTGGTAGGAACTTCTCTGATGAGAGTGAGGCTCCACCAATAAGTCCACCATCTACATCAGGTTTACTAAATAACTCCTTAGCATTGCCACCATTGGCACTTCCGCCATACAGAATGGTAGTATTATCAGCAATAGACTTGCCATACTTATCTGCTATTACCTTGCGAATGTGTGCATGGATCTCTTGGGCTTGATCACTCGTGGCAGTTTTGCCAGTGCCAATGGCCCAAACAGGTTCGTATGCCAATACAATATTCTTGAAATCACTTTCAGATAGATCAAATAAAGCCTCTTTTACCTGACGCTCTACCACCTCAAAGTGTTTACCCGCCTCACGCTCTTCGAGTACCTCTCCAATACAAAATATTGGCTTTAGCTGATTAGCTAGAGCAAGCTCTACCTTCTTCTTAAGAATAGCAGAAGTCTCATGGTAGTATTGCCTGCGCTCGCTATGCCCAAGGATTACATAAGTGGCACCAGTAGAGGCAACCATTTCAGCAGATACCTCACCAGTAAATGCGCCTTTTGACTCGTTAGCACAGTTCTCAGCAGCTACCTTGATAGGGCTACCAGCTACAGCCTTTGCTACCTCGCTAAGGTGGGTAAATGGTACGCCTAGAATCACCTCGCAGTTAAGGTTTTTACCTTCAATAGAGCTACGTACATCTTTGGCTAGCTGAATGCCCTCAGGGAGTGAGGTGTTCATTTTCCAGTTGCCGGCAACAATGTTTTTTCTCATAATCATTTCTCTTTCTTACGTTTTACAATATTTATCCTTCTAATAATGCCACCACAGAGGGTGATAAGTATATATAAAGCTGATAGTATCCCAATAAAACCAAACTTATCAAATCTGCTATATATCGGATGGCCTAAGCTAGGTGAATTACTTTTAATAACTCCTCTATTTAACGCAGAGTCAAAGTCACTACCTGATAGTTTGTCCACAATTTTTCCTGCTTTAATCAGCAAAACCCCTGGATTGCTACGTACGATAGTTATTGCTGTAGTTTTATCCAGAAAAAAGATTTCAGCAAACCTCTTCTCAAGCTTTGTATACCTTGGATCGCTCCAGATATCAGCTGTATTGCCCATAGCAAGGAGTAGGGGGTATGGAGACTTTTCAACCATCTCTTCAAGCATTTTGGGTTGAACCGCTGTTATATCAGGGGAAATAACTAAAATAGCTTCACTCTCTTGATAAGCCAAGTCCTCCATCGCATTACTGCCATCTTCTCTAGTGAGTACAAAGTCAGCACCTAGAGGCCTAGTTGCCTCTTTGATAACTTCAATCTCGTCCCTCACAAATATCCAAGTGGAGTCTAAGTCATTGAGCTCATCAATTCCGAATACCTTTTCAACGCCATCTTTTTGGTAGACAAAGTTGTAGATGTATTCTCCTTCCGATCCACCAGTAGTGGTCAGTTCCATAAGGTCGCTTCCAACCTTATATGGACGGAAGTCTATAATAGGAAGATGTTTGATATTCGCAAGGTTAAAGCCTAGAAAAACGATCACTCCTGCAAGTAGAGCATAATTATTGCCTTTCACATTTAACCAATGATACCAATGGTCTCCATTAAAATATAGGTAGATAACGAATGAAAGGAGTACAACATTTTTCCAGAACGTAGCTTTGTTACTAATGGTGATGGCATCACCAAAACAACCACAGTCTGTGACAGGATTGAAAATATAGATATAGAGAGTCAGCAGAGTCATTGCCCCCATCAATGCAAGTGTCACGACTCTCGTCTTTGATGGTCTAAATCCTAAGAGAAGAGCTATGCCAAGCGTACTCTCAAAAAGATTAAGCGCTACAGAAAAGACAAGGTCTACACTAGGATTGGAATGGATGCCGAAGCTGCTAAAGTACTCTCCAATTTTTATTGCGGTACCCACTGGGTCTATACCTTTCATAAGTCCAGAAAAGACAAAGACCAAGCCCACTATAATCTGAAGAGTGGTAGTCAATATTTTTTTTGACTTAATCCATTGCATCACATCCTTCACTAATTTTTATTAGAGCGAAAATGGCGTAATTGATCATGTCAAGGTAGTTGGCATCAATACCTTCGCTCACTTTTGTAGCTCCTTGATTATTTTCTATCTGCTTAGTCCTAAATATCTTTTGAAGGATGATATCGGTAATGCTGGAGATACGCATACTACGCCACGCCTCACCATAGTCATGGTTTTTGGAAAACATCAGTTCTTTAGCCTTAGCAGCATACTCACCATACCACTGAAGGAGTAGATCCTTATCTTCAGTAGGTTGGTCAGTATATCCCTTTTCTAGCTGAACCAATCCCATAATCGCATAGTTAACGATCCCTATAAACTCATATTTAAGAGCCTCTCCGACCTTGTTTTCCCTCTTTTCCTGCACAGATCTTATCCTTTGAGCTTTAATATAGATTTGATCTGTGATAGCAGTAGGGCGCATTACACGCCAAGAAGCACCATAATCCTTGAATTTGTGGATAAAAAGCGTCTTGCAATTTGAAAGCACCCCTTCAAATTGTTCCTCCGTCTTTTTGTAATCTGCCATTTTATTCCATTAAAAATTGAATGTCATCCGCTGTGCTATACTCAGTAATCTGTTTGCCCTTTTTGAATACACGAAGTGTCCTAACGCCAATAAGCTTTATCTTGCCATTTTCCACTAAAAAACGACAGCCTTCCCTCAACCCTGCTACATACATTGTGGGATTGGCTTCAATATATTCAAGAATACGGACCTCTCGTGTCTCACCTCCGTGATCAGAAGGGTGGGTATCAAGGTAGTGAGGATTAATCTGGAATGGAACTAAATTGAGGACATTAAAGCTCAATGGCTCTACAATCGGCATATCATTCGTAGTACAGATAGTAGGGCACGCGACATTGCTACCAGCACTCCAACCTACATAGGGAGCACCACCATCTATTACCTTTTTTCTAATCGCTTCTATAAGACCTTGCTCTTGCATCATCTTTGCAAGCTGAAAAGTATTACCTCCGCCTACCATTATGGCACCAGCTTCTTCTACAGCTTTAATAGGGTCATCAAAGGTATGAACGCCTTTGACCTCAACACCTACGCCCGACAAAGCTTTATTGACCTTATCAACATAGGCATCAAAGCTAAAGGTCACTCCTGCGAAAGGGATGAAAACCACATTCTTCTTCTGATTGCCAAGAAATGTTGCGATATCTTGTGCTGGCTTCTCTAGATACTGTTCACCAGGGGAAGCAGAATTGCTGATTAATAAGAGTCTCATAATTAAAGCATATTTATGGATTAAACATTCTTCTACAAAGATAACAATTTCTTTGCCCTCTTCAAATGCCTAAGTCACTTGCCGCAAATAAACAAGATAAATTCACATTGTAAATAAATATATGTGTGAATAAATCCATTTTTCATTCACATTTGAAATCTATTGAGTATATAATTATGAATGAAAGTCCCATTGTTAATTTATCGTATAGATAACCATTTCTTTACCCGAGCTAGAAATTAAGCAATTTAAGCCAATGCGAAAACACGCGTTATTTCACTTCTACCCGATTAAGAACAAATGTATAACTATATGATTTCCAATCTATTTTCAATATTATATACAACTATTCTAAGACGTATATGAATACAAAAACCAATGTAATGCGAACGCATCAATGACGGGGCCGCCTAAATCCCACAAGCACTTAATTGCTAATCTATTATAAATATAACATATATTCATTATAGGCTTTAGCAGTTGCATTAAGCTGAAGTGGTCGATTTCATATTTATCTGGGTTGTTTATTTGATATATTTAGTTTAACTTTGCAGTGAATTCACATTCACATTGTATACATTTCAAGTATATTTATATTGTAAATCTCAATTCACAATACTCTATGGATGAGAGAGAGGAAAAATTAGTAGAGCAGGGGAGAAGAGTAGAGTCCATTATCAATGATGAAGGACTTACTCAAGCTGAATTTTCAGAATTAACTGGGATAAAAACTTCTACGTTAAATCACGTCATTAAGGGGCGAAATAATATTAGTCCAATGGTGATGTATCAAATTCTCTCTGCATTTCCCATTTATAATGAGGAGTGGATTCGTAGTGGTCAAGGAGAACGAACTAAAGATATTAATTCAACGAGTAATACTAATGTTGCTTCAGGAGAAGCTCTTTCGCATGATAACCTTTCCCAGCCCTCTTTCGTCGGGTCGAATTCTCAGCGAACTCTATTTAGTGCTAATTCTGAGCCATTAAGAAATAATACTGCGGAGCCTAATCAGGATAATTCAACTTCTACTACTATTGATAAACAGACAGTAATGTCTGAGGTGAAAAGAAGTATCACCAAAATAATCGTTTATTACGATGATAATACATTCGAAACCTTTACTCATTCCACTGAGTAAGCTATATATCCTACTAATCATATTTCTTCTTCCTATATTAATATGCAATTAAGAATTGAAATTAATTGGGGGTATATAATTACTTATGCAAGTAGGGTAAAAGTTGAGATGCAACTAAGTAATCGGCGAGTTGCAACTAAGCATTTGCCGAGTTGCAACTCGCCGATTACTTAGTTGCATCTCAATTGACGCTTATATAAAGTATTGGGTTACAGTAGGTTAGGAAGAGAGTTTCAGAAGCCCTCTTTTAGCTACTTTTTTCACTTATTTTCAGTTGGAAAAGTTCAGGAAAGTTACAGTGTTCTTTGTTTGGGAAAATAGATTTGGCGCTGGTATCGCTCCAGAAAATAGGAGCCTCCATGGTTGTATCTCTTATAAGTAACACCAGACATATTAACGTTCCATTGAGCATTCTCTACTGAGAAATAAAAGTCTATTACAGAAATAGGTCTTCTGCACTAAATGAGATATTATGCCTCTGTTATTCTTGCTAATAAAAATATAGATAGTGCTTAAATAGGGCAATTATATGGAACATTCCATCTCCTTCCTACTATTATTATAATAGGTGTTATGTTAAGTAGCATAGTGTCAATTATTTGTGGAGCCTACAATTCCAGGCAATAAAAAGGAGATGAACGACCACACATTCTTAGTGAGTAACCCAAGAGAAATAAAAGGAATGCTCTTAGATGTGTGTTGTTATGAGTTTTTCTCTATAAGTCGCTTCATAGACTTATAGCTCATTAGTGCGATTGAAAGGAAGTAGATGATCTCGATAGTAAAACACATTGCCACTGTGCCATTAAGTAAGTAGACAACTGTAGCACCATAAATCAGATAGAAAGATGCATTGAGCATCTCTATCTGGAATACCCTACGCGTATTACCACTTGAGCTAACCGCATTGAAAAACATATTACCAGCTGATGCTATTAATGCAGCTGTGGCAAGCACCCTAAGGGTTGGTACAGAGGATTGGATTAAGTCCGTATTGTCTGTAAAAATACGCAATGGTATCTCAGGGAAAAGCTGTACGAATGTAAAGAAGATCAGCATGGTGCCGAATGAAAGCTTTATAGCTCTCAATAAATAGCTCCATAGCTCATCTATCATACCAGCACCAACAATATGACCGACTGTAGTGCGAACTGCTGTACCATACGAATTGAGTGGTATAAAGAAAAGCACGTACAGCTGTCTTGTGATAGATGCCACTGCCAGCTGACGCTCTCCCAAACTTTCAATCATAAAGAAGAATATTGCCCATGCGGCTTGGCTCACAAAGGCCTGTAGCATAAGGTAATAGCTAAGCCCAAATAGTTGCTTTGAGAGGCCTTTGTCCCATACCATCAGATTTGCCTTATTAAGGCCAAAGAAGTTTCCATCTAGTCTCCACAATGTATACAAGAAATAGAAGACAAGCGAAGAAAATTCCGCTATCACACTTGCTAGAGCAGCACCTTTAACCCCCATTTCTGGGAGGCCAAAATTGCCAAAAATAAGTCCGTAATCAAGGGTAATATTGACTATGGACATTACCACTGAATTAAGGGTCAATACCTTAGTACGTGATATGCCAACGAAAAAAGAACGAAAGGTAGAGGCAAGAAAGGCAAATGGAAAGCCGAAGCTACGATAAGTCCAATAGTCTACAGCACTATTAGCCACATTCTCGCTACTTAGCAGAGAGTTGAAGAGCTTTGGGCCGAGTGAGAAGCCTAGTGCCATGACAAGTAATGCGGCAAGTAACAATAGTCTGATACTCTGCCCTAAAACCCTTCCTATCTGGTTAAACTTCTTGGCACCGTATCGGTGGCTAATCATTATCTGAGTGCCGCTTGCTAGCCCCCACCCTACAGTATATATGCTAAAGTAAACAAGGCTTCCCATAGCAGTTCCACCAAGCTCTACTTCACCAACCCTAGATACGAATGCAGTGTCAATCACTCCAATCAGATTTTGGGCAATTAGTGAAATAAAGACTGGCCAAGATAGCCTAAGAATCTCCTTCGTTGATAGGTCTATTTTCCCTTCTATCATATTACTTTAGCAAAAAGAGGGGCTAAATACCAATTATATGGTATTCTGCCCTACTCTTCTCATTTATAAAGCTACAAACTTATTCCAAGCTATCAAGTCTCGTTTGAATAGTCTGAAGCTTTGTAATTGCATCTTGCTCTTTTTTACGTTCCATGGCAACAACAGCCTCTGGAGCCTTATCGACAAACTTAGGGTTATTAAGCTTGCTCTGTACACCTTTGAGGAACTTTTGCAGGTGCTCCTGGTCTGCCTTCAGCTTTTCGATTTCTGCTACCACATCGACAAGTCCTGCTACAGGTATCCCAAAGAGAGATGTTTCAATCTGGAATGTAACCATTTCTGCATCTTCACGTGGCTGTTGGTGTTGGTAGCTAGTAATGTTAGCAAGTTTGGTAATAACTGCCTTTGAAACGTCGGAAAGATTAGCCTCTGTATGTAGCTCTAACTCTTCCTTTGGAGATAGATTTTTCTTAGCTCTCAAGTTACGTATTTGTGTAATTATAGAGCGATCTCTCTCCATCTGTGCTATAACCTTCTCATCGAAGGACTGTAGCTCTCTTACCTGGCTTACCATAATGCTCTCTCCCTCCTGTCGCTCTGCTATCGCTTGCCATAGCTCCTCAGTGATAAATGGCATGAATGGATGTAGCAGCTTCAGAAGTTCTTCGAAAAAACGATTCGTTGCCATGATGGTAGCTCTATCTATTGGAGCACCATAAGGGGGCTTAATCAGCTCAAGATAAGTCCCGGAGAAGTCGTCACGAATTAGCTTGTACATCAATAATGCAGCATCATTGATACGATACTTCTTAAAGTGATCGGCAAGAATAGTCTCTTCTTTCCTAAGAAGTTGTTCGAACCAATCAATCGCAGCTTTCTGAGCCTCCTCTTGAGTGATAGTATCACTTATTTCCCAGCCTTGGATTAGACGGAAGGAGTTCCATAGCTTATTACTGAAGTTACGTCCTTGCTCCACCAATCCCTCATCAAATAAAATATCGTTACCAGCCGAAGCCGCCGTCATAAGTCCCATACGTACTCCATCGGCCCCATACTTATCAATTAGCTCTAGTGGGTCAGGACTATTACCAAGAGACTTACTCATTTTACGCCTCAAGTTATCCCGCACTATCCCAGTAAGGAAGACATTCTTAAATGGCTTTTCTCCCCTATACTCATAGCCAGCAATAATCATCCTAGCTACCCAGAAGAATAGGATATCAGGACCTGTTACGAGGTCAGAAGTTGGGTAGTAATAATCCAACTCTGCATTATGCTTCTCCAGAGGGTCACCAAAGAGGGAAATAGGCCACAGCCAAGATGAGAACCAAGTATCTAGTGTATCGGGGTCTTGAGTCAAATCCTTCATTTCAAGGCTTCGATCTCCAGTCTGTTTTCTTGCTTCTTCCAAAGCTATTTCGGGAGTTTCTCCTACCACTATAGTGCCGTCAGGAAGGAAGTAAGCGGGGATCCTATGCCCCCAATAAAGCTGACGAGAGATGTTCCAGTCCCTTACATTTTCCATCCAAGAGGCATACACTCCCTTGAAGCGGTCTGGTACCAACTGCACATCGTCCTCCATTACAGCTCGATATGCAGGTGCAGCCAATTCCTTCATCTTGAGGAACCATTGCATAGAGAGCTTTGGCTCTATAGGCACATGAGTACGCTCAGAAAGTCCCACCTTATTGGTGTAGTTCTCTATTTTTTCTACTAATCCAAGGCCCTGCAACTCCTCTATGAAGCTATTGCGCACGTCCATGCGATCTTCGCCTTCGTACTTGCCACCTAAGTGGTTGAGAGTACCATCGTCATTAAATATATCTAGCTCAGGAAGGTTGTACTTCTGACCTAGCATATAGTCATTGACATCGTGACTAGGAGTCACTTTAAGACATCCTGTACCGAACTCTCTATCTACATATTCATCGTGAATAATGGGGATGGCACGCCCTACCCCTGGCACTATTACCTTTTTGCCTTCAAGCCACTTATAACGCTCGTCATCAGGGTGAACACAAACGGCAGTATCTCCGAAAATAGTCTCAGGACGTGTCGTGGCTACTACAATATACCTATCTGCCTCACCCTCAACAAAGTAGCGAACATAGTATAGCTTGCTCTCCGTCTCGTGATAAATAATCTCCTCATCTGAAATAGCTGTTTTAGCCTTTGGATCCCAATTAATCATTCGGACACCACGGTAGATAAGTCCCTTGCGATAAAGGTCGCAGAAAACGTTTATTACCGCTTTGCTACGTGTCTCATCCATGGTAAAGGCCAAACGATCCCAATCGCATGAGGTACCGACTTTTTTGAGTTGCTCAATGATAATTCCGCCATGCTCATGGGTCCACTCCCATACATGCTTTAAGAACTCCTCACGAGAGAGGTCACTCTTTTTGATCCCTTTGCTAGCTAGTCGCTCCACAACTTTTGCTTCCGTTGCAATAGAAGCGTGGTCCGTACCAGGTACCCAGCAAGCATTGTAGCCAGTCATTCTTGCTCGGCGAATCAATATATCTTGAATCGTATTATTAAGCATATGACCCATGTGCAACACACCTGTGACATTTGGTGGTGGCATTACGATTGTGTAGGGTGGTCGGTTATCTGGCTTAGAGGAGAACAGCTTGTATCTCATCCAATAGTCGTACCACTTCGATTCTACCTCTGATGGGTCATATTTTGCGCTTAATTCCTTATTCATATGTTTATAGCTATTTGATGTTCAGTTGGACAAAGTTACCTTATTTTTTCCTCACTATTTAGATTCAGACTATTTTGAAGCCGTTTTTCATGCTTGTTCAGTGATATATATATATCTTTCATCTCTTCTAATGCAGCTACATACTTGTAGCTATTGGTAATGGCCACCCTAGCCTCTTGATTTAGACCAAAGCGTACCACTGCTTTTCCTTTTTCATTGCAAAACTCTACACCTAGTTTAGAGTTACTTGGAGCTAGGGCTACAAATTGTCCTAAAGGCATTCCCCTTTTCCCCGCAAAAGTAAGTCGTTCGTAATGGCGACCGAGATTGCTATACCTATAATTCAGCCCCCCATCGTACTGCAGCGTGTCGCTAAGTATATAAGTGTCATTGGCACGGTCAGAGATGCGAATGAAGACTATATTTAACTGGGTAGTACTTGAAGCTGATGCAATTAGCTCAAGAGTACCATTACTGGCTATATAAGCGTCGATAAAAGGCGACTCTGGTGCCTTGGAGGCTGGGTCGTATCCTCTAAAGCGAAGTATGTTTTCATCAGGCATATCTTTAGCCGGAATGAGTCTAAACTGTTGATATAGACTATCGGTAAAGGCTTCAAGAAGACTAAGACGTTCTACAGAAGCTAGAGAGTCTCTGCGACTCAGTTCGAGTCTAATATTCCTGGACTTTTCTAGGGCTTTACGTCGGCTCTCAACCTCATTCGGGTATACCACTTTCACACTATCCAGCCATTCCAAAGCATTGTCTAGTGCATCAATATTTATCAAACTATCCGCTGTCGCAATCATCTGCTCAGCTCCCTTTTTAGCCTTACTTTGGCAGCCCACTATGAGGATTGAGGAAAGTAGTGTGCTACAGATGAGTATTGATATTCTTTTCATACTTTCAGTTGGTCAAAAGTTTTCTCGCGATGTATGTGATATCGTATTAGCAGTGATCTTTTATAGAGCTTTTGAAAGGCTACGTCTCGGCCCTCACTATCTCTAGAGACGGTTTTCTCCATACTACGATAGGCTCGAAGTGCTTTCACAACTGCTTTAGCATCCCCCCATTTACCTTGTACCATAAAAGTGGCCATGGCAACTAGATCCAACAACCACCTCACTGATAGTATCCAAAAGCGTTTACTATCTGGTAGGTTCTTATAGAGCATCTTTCGGTTATTGCGAAAGTTGAGAAATGTTTTACGAGGATCTGTGCTACTTAGCGAAGCACCACCATAATGATACACAGTACTTTCAGGTACTACATATAGTCGATGCCCCGCAATACGCCATCGCCAGCATAAGTCTATTTCTTCTTGATGAGCAAAAAACGAAGCATCAAAACCTCCGGCATCAATATAGGCACTCCTGCGAACTAACATTGCTGCCCCACTCGTCCAAAAGACCTCTTTAGGCTCTAAGCCGTATTGCCCGTGATCCTTCTCAAGTGTCTCAAAAATACGTCCTCTACAAAAAGGATATCCGAGGTAGTCCAAATATCCACCTTCAGCCCCAGCATATTCATAGCTTTGAGGAGCTCTATCCCATCTTATCTTTGGCTGTACTGACACCACATCCCTGTGGGTTTCCATGAAGTGGTAGAGGGGTTCGAGCCAGCCTGGAGATACTCGCACATCATTATTGAGTAGTAGTACATAATTATGCTCCAAGCGAGCTATTGCTTCGTTGTAACCTCTAGCAAAACCATAGTTTTCTCCTAGCTCAATTACCTTTACGCCAAGACTTTTAGCATAAGCTACAGAGGCGTCGCTACTACCATTATCTGCTAGTATAATATCAGCAAGATCTAGAGGGGTATGCTGTACTAAATCAGGCAAATACCGCTCCAATAATGGTTGTGCATTCCATGAAAGTACTACTATGGCTATCTCTTTCATGCCATTTCTATATCTTTATGTGGAAAGCGCTCTTTAACTAGCTCTGGAGTCACCTTCCACCGTTTGTGAGACCAAAGCCATAACTCAGGCTTTCTTCTGATGGTCTTTTCCAGTAGCTGCATAAAGTCTTTTGATAGTTGGTGTTTGGGGAGCTGACTAGCATCTCTTGTCATTTCTACAAGCTTAAGTCGGTATTTTCCAAGTTTCGGACGCTCCACATCTACATACACTACCGCTGCTCCTAGCATCTTCGCAAGACGATCCATACCAGTGACTACTGCTGTGTATTGGTTTAGAAAGTCAACGAAAAGCTCTGCTCCTTCAATGCCTGGAGCTTGATCAGCCACCATTATATAGGTCTTATTGCTATTATCGTTTCGTTGGTGCAGAATAATCTTTGCTGCATCCCACTTATCCATCAATTGAGCGCCAAATTTGCTTCTAAGCTTTGATAGAACATAGTGCCAAGCACCTTTCTGTCGCACAAAAGCAACGTTGAATTCAGTCACAGGTAGCAGCAACTGGCATCCAGTATACCACTCCCAATTACCGTAATGGCCGAGTAAGAAAAAGATGCGCTTATTCTCTTTGTGCAGTTCCTCAATCAGCTCAGGATTCTCAATACACACGTGACGCCTAAACCGACGCTCTCCAAATGCAGCTAGCATCACCGTCTCTACTCCCACATTGCATAGGTGATGATAGAAAGCCCGCTCAAGTTTTCGGAGCTCAGCCTTGCTTTTTTCGGGGAAGGAATTTGCTAAATTCGCTTGTACAACTTTCCTCCGATAGCCAATCACATATTGAAGTAGATATGAGATGCACCAACTCATACCATAGTGCCACCAACTAGGTAAATATCCGATTAGTCGTAATAGGGAATACAATAGCTTCCCTCGCCAAATTTCCCCTTTACTCAGTTCTTTCATCGTCTATAAATGAGCCACTAACTACACAGTCGCCCTCAATTATATCGTGTAACTTCACCTCCACAAGGCGTCCTTCTATATTTGATCGGAAAGGAAGACGCACGCGAACATAGTTACCAGTATATCCATAGAGCCACTGACCATCAGCACCAGATGCGTGATGCTCCACCAATACCCTTCCCTGAGTACCAAGTTGTGATTGAACGAAGGCAACATGTTTTTTATCGCTCAGCTCCAACAATCTTTGGCTTCTTTGGTGCTTGACTTCGGGAGGAACTATCGGCTGGATCTTTAACGCATCAGTATCAGGGCGCTCACTATACGAAAAGACATGTAACTTGCTGACTGGTAATTCACTGATAAAATTGAGTCCATCCTCAAAATACTCATCCAACTCGCCACGCATTCCTACAATCACATCTACCCCTATGAAAGCATCAGGCATTATCTCCTTAATAAGCATCACCTTGTGCTTGAAAAGCGATCTATTGTACCGGCGACGCATGAGCTTCAACACCTCATCGCTACCACTTTGGAGCGGAATGTGAAAGTGAGGAGCAAACCTCTTAGAGTGTGCCACAAAGCGAATGATTTCATCCGTAATAAGGTTAGGTTCAATGCTGGATATTCTATAGCGATCAATCCCTTCTACTTCGTCTAAAGCGCGTAAAAGGTCAATAAACTGCTCCCCAGTGCTACGTCCAAAGTCCCCGACATTTACACCTACAAGAACTATTTCACGGCCTCCACTGCGTGCTACTCCTCGAGCCAATTCTACTAGTTCCTCTATCGTCCCATTCCGACTTTTCCCACGAGCTTTAGGAATAGTACAATAGCTACATCTATAGTCGCAACCATCCTGTACCTTTAAGAAGTGACGGGTGCGGCCTTCACTTGATATAGAGGCCTCAAATGAATCGACCTCCTCAATAGGGGTATGTACTAAGTGACCATCTACTCCCCTACTCTCAAGCCCTTCAATATATTCTAGTAAACGCCCTTTATCTCGAGCACCTATAATCAAATCGACTCCCTCCAGACTTAAAAATGCCTCTGGGTTAAGCTGAGCGTAGCAACCAGTAACTACTATGCGTGCATCTGGATGCTCTCTATGAAGGCGCCTAACTAGTTGACGCCCTTTCTTTTCGGCAACCTCTGTAACACTGCAAGTATTTACCAAGCATATATCTGCCACCTCTCCTGAGTCAGCAACCTTCATGCCTTTTTCAATCAAAGCACGAGACAAGTGACTCGACTCAGAAAAGTTAAGTTTACACCCCAACGTTTCAAATACAAAACGCTTGCCTATGAGGTTTCCTTTATCTCCTACATTATCTATCATCATACGTAATGCAAAGATAACACTTTTTGGCTATAGAATAGGACGTTCAGAGGAAGAAGAAAAGAGTGTAAAGGACCATGGAGACAACCATCATAAATATAAACATCAGTAGATAGGTAGTGTCATCAAAAACCATTTTGCTTTTCTGCCTTAACAACATCATGTGTTGAGGCATCATAAGAGGTATATATAGTGCAAGGTACTGTACGAAATGACTCTCAAAGAAGAAATGATTGGCAATGTGTAGCGAAAGTGTTAAAAGCAAGTAGCTACAGGTGTAGCCATAAACTCGCCTAGTAGTTTTCTTGTCCATATTGTATTGTTTTTATCTCGTTATATCCGATCTGAAAGTAATCTCTATTAAAGTCTTTGTTTCGAAGTATTTGGCTATCCATAAGCACCACATCAATATCCAGAGCTACATCACCAGAGGGCTCTTTCTTCCTCCCAAATTGAGATTCAATTTGCTTTGTCTTTGCAATCATCTCATCTAGTGTAAGGGAGCTTTCCACTCGTAGCACGCTATTTAGGTACTTTCTTGACGAGTACTCTGATATATCATCGGTGATGTAAAATCTAGAGAACTGACTGCTTGGAAATTCAGTTGCGAGATAATTCTTTATCTTTTCTTCCGAATCCAAATAGGTGGTCCCTACCGAGAGCGTGTAGACATACTCAAAGGGCTTGCCTAGCCCAACCATCTTCCGAGACATAAGGATTTGGCACCCACCTCTCGCCAATAAGTACATAACAAAGGCTGCCCAAAGATTATGATTGACATCTGTTAATGGTAGCGTAAAATAGAGAGCAAAAAATACCGCAACAGCAAACAACATACTTAGGAGCATTTCGCGAGTCGCAGTAATCCCTACAAATACACCATCGTATAAGAAGGCGAGGAAACCCATAACAGGCAATAGGTAGACCCAAATCAAATAGTTGTGAGCAATATTGATCACCTCTTCCTTATCAGTTAAAAAGGCAAGAAAAGGCTCCGAAATAATGAAATACAGCAAGCTAGTTATTAATGCAAATGCAGCGCCCCATACTATCAGCAATTTAACCGACTTTGTAAGCAAGTGCCTATTTTTCATCCCATAATAGTGTCCTACAATTGCTTCACCTGCAAATGCAAAGCCATCAACAAAGTTATTGAAGAAGGTAAAGGCCTGGTATAGAAGCGCATTTGCAGCCAGTATCAAAGCCCCTTGGGTAGACCCCGCATAGGTGAAAAAGGCCGAAATCAATGAGATGAGTATAGTACGCAGAAATATGTGGAGATTGGTGCCAAAGTATCTGCGTAGCCCCACCTTTAGCTCTTCTAGCTTTCTCGGTAGCGAGACACGATTTTTCTTAAAATAGAGCAGATAGGCTCCGATCAGCAGTGATGTAGCACCAAGCCATTGTGCCACAAGGGTACCAGTAGCAATGCCGGTGATGCCTTTTCCCCCCAATATCACCAAGCAGGCACTAATGGCGATATTAGTGACATTGGTCATAATACTAACCGCCATCGGATACCAGGTGTTCTGCATGCCAATAAGCCAACCATTGAGGGCTAATGTGCATAATACGGCTGGTGCTCCCCATACAACTATATCATAATAGATCGTGGCGTATGAAATAAGCCCACCCTCTGGCTTAAGAATCAATAAAGTGAGATTTAATATCGGCTGCTGCAATAGTAAGATAAATACCCCACCCATCAAAGCAATCAACAGCGATTGGGTGAGGTTCCTACCCATAGCGAGGTGATTGCCAGCTCCATGAGACTGTGCAGTCAAGCCTGTAGTACCCATTCTAAGGAACGAAAAATTCCAATAAATGAGATTGAACATAGTGGTAGCTATGGCTATGGCACCTATGGCAGAGGCATCTTCCAAGTGTCCTGAGAGCGTGAGGTCTACAATCCCTAGAAGAGGTACTGTGAGATTGCTCAGTATATTAGGCAGAGCGAGTTTAAGTATTCGCCTATTTATCGCACTGGTTTCAGACATTTGAGCTTACCTGTCTTTTCTTGAGCAATGAGCCATCTCCATAGCTTAGAAAGCGATAATCATTACGCAAAGCAAAGTCATATATCTTGTGCCAATCGCTCCCTATGAATGCAGCTACCAATAATAGCAGAGTGCTATTGGGCTGGTGAAAATTGGTAATCAAATAATCAACCAGCTTATAGGCGTATCCAGGAACAATGATTAATTGGGTCTGCCCAAACAATCGATCAACACCGTTGGCCTCCAGGTAGTCTATCAAGGCTTTTATCGCCTCCTCAGTTGTAGTAGAGGTTGTTGTTTCGTAGGGTATCCATTGAGGTACACTGAGGGGGTCATTTGCCGACTCTATAACCTGAATACCCATATAGTACAAACTCTCTAAAGTGCGGGTGCTGGTCGTGCCTACCGACACTATAGGCCTTTTTTCGAGGAGTGCATTATAAATAGACTGGAGAGATGAGAGCCGTACTTCAATCACCTCAGTATGCATCTCGTGCCCTCCCATTGTAGCACTCTTCACGGGCAAAAAAGTACCTGCACCTACGTGCAGAGTTATTGGGATCTGGTCTACCCCCTTCTCCTTGAGTCTTGAAAGCAGGTCTTCTGTAAAATGAAGGCCAGCCGTAGGTGCTGCCACACTACCCTCTTCACGAGCATAGACCGTTTGGTAATCCCTCAGGTCACTCTCCTCTGTATCTCTATTAAGGTACGGTGGAATAGGTAACTCCCCCAAGTGCTCAAGGAGCTCTCCGAAGGTCATCTCATTAGACCATTCAAATCGAATTAAAGAGCCACTGCTGCAATGGCCGTCCACTCTACTTACCTTTAATAGGGTACCATCTGCAAGAGGCTGGTACAGGTACTCTTCCTTCCATTTACGTGACTGCCCCACCAGGCAATGCCAGATGACCTCATGTTTTGTGCTTAGTGACAACTCATAGAGCGATGGAGAGTACGGCTCAAGGCAAAAGACCTCTATTCGAGCACCAGTTTGACGAAAAAAAGTCAATCGAGCTCTAATAACCTTGGTGGTATTCATCACCAATACCGAATTGCTAGGCAATAGACTAGTCAAGTCGGTGAAGTCATAACTCTCTATATTCCCCTCGGCATAATAGAGCATCTTGGCATGGTCCCTCTCCTCCAATGGATACTTTGCAATCCTTTCTGGTGGGAGGTTGTACGTATAATCTTCAATTCGTATCTCTTGCGGATTCATCATTTCCATATTTTATTTACAAAGCTAATTAAAAGCTTTGACTACTTAGGATATTAAAGCCTCAAAATAGCAAAGAGGTACTGATCTAGTCAATACCTCTTCTGCCTTAATATACAAAAGTAAGCCTTATGAGCGAGCTTGCTCTACGATGGCCTTGAAAGCTTCAGGGTGATTCATTGCTAGGTCAGCGAGAACCTTGCGATTGATATCTATACCCTTAGCCTTAAGCATACCCATAAACTTAGAGTAAGATAGACCTTCCTCTCTAGCAGCTGCATTGATACGCTGGATCCATAGTGAGCGGAAATTACGCTTCTTGGTCTTGCGGTCACGATAGGCATACTGAAGGCCTTTCTCCCATGTGTTCTTGGCTACAGTCCATACATTCTTACGTGCACCATAGTAGCCACGGGTTTGCTTTAAAATCTTTTTCCTCTTCGCTCTTGAAGCGACGTGATTTACTGATCTTGGCATTGTTCTAAAAATCTTTGAGCGTGAGCGGCATCACCTACATTGGTAAGGCTCTTGTAAAGGGCAATCACACTCTGTTAAAAAAAATCTCTTTTCTCTGCTTAAAAACTTACTCAACCTATACCGAGAAGCTTCTTCACACCACGGACATCAGACTTGTGTACAAGTCCAGAGTTAGTGAGGTTACGCTTCTGCTTCTTGGTTTTGTGAGCCAAAATATGGCTCTTGTAAGCATGCTTGCGCTTGATTTTACCTGATCCGGTGAGAGAAAATCTCTTCTTAGCACCGGGATTAGTCTTCATCTTAGGCATTCCAGTCAATTATTAATTAGTTATCAAATAAGTCTACCTTCGGCAGTAAAGAAGAGTTGCATCCCTTCTCGCCACCTCTGATAGAAGTTGTTACTTTTTCTTGCTAGCTCCCTTTAGAGGTGAAAACATCATAATCATCCTTTTCCCCTCAAGTTTAGGCATCTGATCCACCTTGCCATACTCCTCAAGGTCTTGCGCGAATCTTAGGAGAAGCAATTCTCCTTGATCCTTAAAGACAATAGAGCGACCTCTAAAGAATACATAGGCTTTCACCTTATTACCCTCTTCAAGGAATCCCTTTGCATGACGTAGCTTAAATTCGTAATCGTGATCATCGGTTTGAGGGCCAAATCGCACCTCTTTTACTACGATCTTCGTCTGCTTAGCTTTCTGCTCCTTAGCTTTCTTCCTCTTCTGATATAGATACTTTTGGTAGTCAAGTATCTTACAAACTGGTGGTTCAGCATTAGGCGAGATCTCTACCAAATCCAGCTCTTGCTCATCCGCAATTCTACGAGCCTCTTGTATAGAGTAGATTCCCTGCTCAACATTATCACCAACAAGCCTTACTTCACGAGCTCTAATCTGCTCATTGATCTTCTCTTGTGGCTCATCGGCCTTATTATATGGGCCCCTCGGATTTCGTCTATTAATATTCCCCATTCAGTTTGTAGTCAATCAGTCGTTTATTTATGCTAGTTTGTTTATTGTTATTACTTATTTTTCCTCTGTAGCTTGTTGCTCATAGCGCCAAGCATTCATCTGTGCGTCAACTTCCTTCAACACACGGTCTGCAAAGATACCAATTTTTTCGGAACCTTGATCACCTTGCCCCTGAATTCTCACAGATACAGTACCCTCCTCGGCCTCTTTTTCGCCTACGATTAGGAGGTAAGGGATGCGTTTTAGCTCATTATCACGTATTTTCCTGCCTATTTTCTCGGCTCTATCGTCTACCAAAGCTCGAATGTCATGCAGTGCTAGCTCTCTCAATACCTTGAATGCATAATCATTAAAGCGCTCTGAGATAGGAAGGATAGCCACCTGATCTGGAGCCAACCACAATGGGAACTTACCACCAGTGTGCTCAATCAAAACAGCCACAAAACGCTCCATAGAGCCAAATGGTGCTCTGTGAATCATTACAGGACGGTGCTTTTGATTGTCCTCGCCAGTGTACTCTAGCTCAAAACGTTCAGGTAGATTGTAATCTACTTGAATGGTACCTAGTTGCCAGCGACGACCAAGCGCATCCTTTACCATAAAGTCGAGCTTAGGACCATAAAAGGCAGCCTCTCCATACTCTATATGTGTCTTTAGGCCCGTCTCATTACAAGCTTCAATAATCGCCTGCTCAGCCTTATCCCAATTCTCATCCGAACCAATATACTTCTCCTTGTTATTAGGATCTCTCAGCGAGATTTGAGCTTCAAACTGACTGAAGTCAAGAGCTTTAAAGATGATAAAGATAATATCCATCACCTTGATAAACTCCTCCTTAATCTGATCTGGACGGCAGAAAAGGTGCGCATCATCCTGAGTAAATCCACGCACGCGAGTGAGACCATGGAGCTCCCCACTCTGCTCATATCTATACACCGTGCCAAACTCTGCCAAGCGTACAGGGAGATCGCGGTACGACCTTGGTTTGGTCTTATATATCTCGCAGTGGTGAGGGCAGTTCATTGGCTTGAGCATAAATAGCTCACCCTCTTGTGGCGTCTCAATAGGCCGGAAGGCATCATCCTTGTACTTAGCATAGTGCCCAGAGGTTTTATACAGGTTGATATTCCCGATATGTGGTGTGATCACCTGCTCATAACCATATTGCTTTTGGATTTTTCTCAAAAACTCCTCCAGCTGAAGCCTTAGCTGTGTACCCCGAGGTAGCCATAGGGGCAACCCTGCACCTACATTTTGTGAAAAGGCAAATAGCTCCAGGTCTTTGCCTATCTTTCGGTGATCACGCTCCTTGGCCTGCTCCAAAAGAGCTAGATACTCGTCCAGCATCTTCTTCTTAGGGAAGGTGATGCCATAGATTCTAGTCAGCTGTGGTCGCTTCACATCTCCTCTCCAGTAAGCACCAGCTACGGTGAGGAGCTTGATGGCTTTAATACTCGAGGTATCGGGGAGGTGAGGCCCTCTACAAAGGTCGGTAAAGCCACCCTGAGTGTAGGTAGTAATGGTACCATCCTCCAAGTCGGTGATCAGCTCCACCTTGTATTGGTCGCCTTTCCTATTCCAGTAGTCAAGAGCCTCTTGCTTTGAAATATTCTTCCTCACAAGAGTTTCTTTCCTAGATGCAAGCTCCCGCATCTTCGCCTCAATGGCAGGAAGGTCAGACTCTTTTATCTGTACCCCCTCACCTGGGTCTACATCATAGTAAAAGCCATTTTCAATGGCGGGTCCTATACCAAACTTAATCCCAGGATAAAGCTCCTGAAGGGCCTCTGCCATCAAGTGCGCACTGGTATGCCAAAAGGCATGCTTGGCTTCGTCATCCTCCCACTTATGCAGCCGGAGCGAAGCATCTGTCTCAATAGGACGAGTGAGATCCACGATTTTATCGTTAACCGTCGCAGCTAGCACCTCCTTAGCGAGCCTAGGACTAATATCCTCAGCCACTTGTAGCGCAGTCACCCCACTCTCATACTCCTTTTTCGAACCATCAGGCAGAGTTATTGTAATCATATCCTTACTCATGATAATATCTGTATTACGGTATATCCTAATCTTTAATCACACAAAGATAGTATAAATATTGCAATCTCATCATCGATAAGCGAATGTAAATTGGCTTATTGGACAATATGATGTCTGAAGGTAAGAAATAATGCCATTAGAGGGAGAGGGTAACCACCCGCAAGACTAGAATCGAGCATGAAAGCATCGATCCTTCATACTCGATTCTAGACAGCAAGAGATCGCTTGCCCTAAATATCAAACTGCATCAGATGGCTTTCTCCCGAATAGCTTTTCGATCTCATCGGCAGACATAGAGCAAAGACGTTGGTAGGTCTCCCAAATCTCTTTGTATTTCGCTGAGAGATGTGGAACCGACAAATGCCTACCACTCATACCTATTTCATCAAGTTGTTGCTTGAGATCCTCTACAATGGTTTGATGTAGAATAGTAGCATCTTGAATGACATGTGGTTCTACCACTTTTCTATCAACAATACCAGCACTAATGAAGATCTCTTCCGCAACTTGGTGAATATTGGTCTCTTCCATATATGGATTAGATGGTTGTAAGTAAACAGAAAGGAAGAAGTCCTTATTTCCCTTTGACACACAGCTAAGATCTCGAGCTACGCCAGAGAAGTATCGTACCATGTTTTCTAGAGTCACGATATTGGCCTTCTTAGCTTCGTCTTCAAGCCAAGATTTAAGGCTAAAGTCACAAGTTAGATCATTAAAATGATTGAATAGTAAAAAGAGCGAGTTAAGTCTTGAGAACTCAAGACCACCCTTCTCATTCGTCTTTAGCTTGTTTAGCTTGGCATTCATTTTCTCAATCCAATGGAAGGTCGACGGTATGTTAACCGAGTCTGCGATAGTGGGTAGGATGACACAGTCCATTTTCGTCAGATAAGTGAGGGCCTCCTCATTGTCTAGAGAGTCCTTAAAGTCATAGATATAGACATCACATTCAGGATAGGCTTTCTCTATAGCTTCAGGCATCATCTCCTTTTCAAATCCTATTTGCATATTGATAATAGGGGGTGCAACTCTCTTGCTAACATCCAATCCGTGAGCTCCAAATATTTCTTTTGCTAGCTCTTTATTCTTTTCAATAAAATCCTCTTCCCACTGCTTTTGGGCTGAGATAGGATGTTGATAAAAGTCACAATCAACAAAACACACCTTCTTGCCGTAGGTTTCACGAAGAATAGTACCGAGTACTACGGATAATGTGGTTTTACCAGTGCCACCCCTGGACCCAGCTAGGGCAATTCTTTTCTTTTCCATAATAAAACACTTTTGTAATTACTAATAACACTTCAAGGCATAACAATCTAAGTAGCGTTAGCATAGGGAATTTAGCCTTACCATCAGAGATCGTTAAGCTCAATATGTATTTGCCTATTTGGGTCACTACTTGACAGAAGCGCAAGCAGTTTGAAACATCAGCCGTACCACTCATCACCAGATGGTGATACGGATTGTGCATTCATTACTTTCTAAAAGCAGGAATAGCACAATAATCATCTAACTATCCGACTGGCACACACTTACTCAAAGCGATTAAAACCAATCTTCAAAAATACGGCACAAAATAAGTTGGATAAGAAAGCCCATAGAAATGGTCTCTTCATCAAGCTTAATGCCCAAAAAACACAATAATTTTTAATGAGGGTGGAGCTTTTACTCCCATACACCTCAGGTCGACCCATTGCAAATCTAAGAATATTTTCTGACAATTGTATCGTATTTTCAAAGAAAAGTGCATATCCTGCCATACGGACCTTCAATATCAGCGATTATATCTATCCAAATGATATTCACTGGGGGTTGAGGCTACCTTGGACCGACTTATTCTTCTTTTATGCGCTCCAATTCAAGAGAAACCATCTCTTTGAATTGTAATAACCTCGCTGCATACTCCCCATAAAGAAGCGTGTGAGAGCAATCTTTGATTTTAAGCTCAATGTCTACATTGGATAGCGTTTTCTCTATAGCAGTCCACATCTCAAACTCTGAAGTCATACCAAGCTTTTGCCTTAAATAATTACTATCAGGTCTTGCAAGTCCTAAGAGAAACGTCAAATCATAAAGATCTGCTCCTCTTTCCTCATTGATAAAAGCGGCAACTTTCATTGCACATAATATCTTTATAGGTGGCAAACAAACTGGGAAAATGAAACCCGCCCGAGAGATGAATTGATACTCTTCTCGATAATCTACACCTTTTTTATGAGCTTCTACCCGTATATGGATATCTTCCCCATCATCTCGGAGCTGTGGAAAAATGATATCTCGTCCATACAAATTTAGAGAAGTGTTATCCAGGTTATCTGAAACCACATTTAATCCATTACCCTCTAAATATCTAAGGATATCATCTGCCAATTCATTGAACTCTTTTTTGGTAAGAGATTTGAAATGAAATTCAAGTTTCTCAGCAAATCTATTATTATTATAGACGAGACGTAATGCTGTCTCACCAACTAGGATCAATCTATCACTGTATTTATGCCGAGATATGAAGTCTAATATCTCTATTTCCAAATACTCCCTATGAATGTGATGGTTAAAAACGGGAGCTACAGGGATAAAACTCCCCAATAGTCTTCTTATATTATCAATCCTCAGCATAATAGCACACACCTAAGATCAATTCATCTCAATACTATTTAGCAATACACTTGTAATAGTAATCGAAGTCGATGATCTAAACTACTGACGCCAAAACGCTGTGAGTAAGATAGTAATGTCTCACGATCCAGCACATCATTCATGATATAGTCATCAAATCTCAATTCGATAAAGTCTTCTTCTGTATTGTAATATGGATTCAAGTACAAGAAGTCCAACAATGCCTTTTCAAGGGAAGCTAAATTATATGCTTGTTTGCCATTCTTCATCATAAACCGCTCATACCCCCAGAATAGCTTTGGGCTAATCGTTTGATAAGCGAAGGAAGAGACTTCATTGCTAAAAGTCATGGTCTTAAGTGTACTGACAGCGGTAGTACTAAATATAGCTTCGGGTATAAGACCATAAAGCGATAGGGCAGTCTGTAAGCTGATATAGGACGGTCTGTAGATAAATTGAGATAAGAAATAGTTATTCCTTCCACCGCCTAAGCACTCTCTAAATGCATAATAGCCATTTCTAAGCTTGATGATATAACCTTTCTTACACCAACGGTAAATGTTGGCCATATTGAATTCAGGAAGCACCATCATTACTTGCCTAGTAGTGAATGCAACCCCACCAATAAAGAGCTCTCTAAATTGTATATAGTTCATACCCTTGCTAAAGAAGCAAATGTAAACAAAATATTAGTAATTACTAAGGTAAAAAGCGAAAATTCCCAGGGGTTACACATTTTAGGACAAAGGGCTTCTCTAGGCACCTCCATAAATCCCCCCATGCTGGTAGGGTAAAAGTTGAGATGCAACTAAGCAATCGGCGAGATGCAACTCGGCAAATGCTTAGTTGCATCTCGCCGATTGCTTAGTTGCATCTCGGTTGAAGCTTATACTAGAGTATTGAATTTCAGTTGTTTGTGAAGTGGCCTCTAGGACCCTCTTTTAGCTGGATTGCTCACCTTATTTCGTAGCTTGAAACTTCTGGAAAGCGAAGTACCCATCTTCAAAAATCGCAAGTTTGACTCTTTATGCTCTGATTATGATCGTCATTCCGAGTACTTCACTCCAAGTGAGATGCCGCGACGAAACCGCTTCTTTAGCTTTTCAGCGCCAACCCGCATTTGAAGCGAGGCAATTGCCTCAGGTAATAAAGAGGTATTCGCCCACTTCGCTTTTTCTGGCAACAATAACGGCTCTAGGGAAGACATTAATTGGTCATTAGTGAGTTTTTCTAAAATAGAGATATCAAGGGAGAGCTGCTCTACCAAATTACGCCCCACCCACTTCATTACGATATCACCATTGGGCATGATATATTTTTCTCCAAGAAACCAGATATCAAATATCTCTTTTCCAGCTACATTATCTCCCTTTCCTAATGCAATTAACTTGTGAGTATAAATATCGGATAGGCTCATCACATTTAGAGAAAAGCCATCTAAGCAGAGCAAATCAGTCTCTTCTCTCCAATATTGATTTGAGATCTCAACCTCTAAGGGCCAACCCTCTTCACCATACTCTAAAACAACTTTCGCCCCAAATAGCCCTATGACCTTCTCACAGATGGTTCCATACATACTGACTATTTTAAGCAAACGCTTAAAAACAAGTAGTTCCTGCTTTCTATCAACTAGCGTAAATTCCAAATTCAATGAGAATCGTGGTAGATCATAAAAGAACATCAACGAGGTGCCACCTTTAAATATCAGTAGTGGAGACAACACCTTATCTAAAGCTATATCTTTAAGGATATTGTATAAATAGGAATAGTGGGTATCCATCATTCTCATAGCGATAGGATAGTTGAAACTCGTTTTGTTAATGCTTTATTATCATAAATAGGGAGTAAGTCAAGCACCTTATCCTTATCTATGGGAGAAATATTTTCATAAGTTCTCCATTTATCCACATAGCATAAGTCTAGAAATGCACGCTCCAAACTGGCAATTGTATAGTTTGGATTGATAACCTTACCCTTTTTATTAATTAATATAGAGTTAGATAGCTTTCTGAATATAAAAACATTTTCAGACGGAGCAAATATCAATTTTGGTTGGTATGAGGCGAGAGTGATAGCGTTGTCATATTGAAAAATAATTCCATGCATCCTAAGAACTGTCTCCATAGATATGTAGGAAGGTATTTGGATCTTATTAGCGAACTCAAATATTTCATACCTAGGCAGTGCATAAATGCCGTATCTTAACCTCAAAAGATCACCACTAAGCACTAGACGGGACAAACGACCAGGCAAGGATGAAGCGGGGATCACTCCTTGTGTGAGAAGCCTTACTTCCTGAGTGGTAAATACAGTCTTTCTAGAACTATATAAAATTCCTATTAGTGTTTTCATAAGGGTAAAGGTAAGTTAGAAATATCATATATACAAATTTCAGCTCATTTTTTAAGCCTATTAGTCCCATCACCTTATTTGGTGTAACATACTCTACAACCCTAATGGAGCACAACTCACAAAAATATTATACTCCCTACTCCATTCATGCAAAAGCATTTGATTGGCATAGTCTAATCTTTTCTGTAACTTTGTGGACCTTGCAGGAGCGAGGTTGATAAAATTAATAGGACTAGTAACAACGACACAACTTTGTATGGAATGGAGAGATAAGCTATCCCAAGAGCCACTTGAGAGAAGTAGCGGAGAGGATAGCAAAGGGAATCGGTACCGCCGTGAGGCAGGAGATAACTCCATGAAGAGCCCTCTTGGCACTTCAAGACAATATAACCACTCGGAAGGATCGGAGGAATCAAGACCCTTCCGTGGCTCACAGGTGCGGAGACGACGTCGTATAAGCGAAATGGATAATAACAAGATCTCTAGTAATAGGAGTCGCTTTTCGAATGACGCCCCCCAACTTAGTGATAGGCAGTATGGCGCGGAGTACGCAGGCAACTTAGCTGAAAATAGGAGCCAAAGGAGCTTTTATAAAGAACAATACTCACAAGTGCGAGAAGCCAAGAGACAAATCTACGCTGAGGGGGAGGGTAGGGATGATAAGAGTGAGTATGGTGAAGGATTCACTCGTGGCAATAACTATAACAACCACAAAAACAGGGCAAGGGTCAGCCGACAAGGAGCTAGCGGAAGGCCCCAAACTCAATCACGCGGGGCTCGCTCCAAGAGAAAAAGCGAGATGGTGCCACCCGTGTACGATCAGGATCCAATTGATATATCTGAGGAGATAAGGCTCAATAAGTTTCTCTCCAATGCTGGGGTATGCTCTAGGCGGGAGGCCGACGAGCTGATCAAGGTGGGGGCTGTTCTGGTTAATGGAGCACCGGTGACAGAGCTAGGCACCAAAATCACCGCTAAAGACCTTGTAGAGGTGAATGGACGTGAAGTACGGCCGGAGCAAAAAGTCTACCTACTTCTGAATAAGCCACGGAATTGTGTCACCACCACGGATGATCCTCAGGAGCGTCTCACAGTGACTCACTTAGTAAGGAAGGCATGCAAGGAACGCATTTATCCCGTAGGGCGTTTGGATAGAAACACTACAGGGGTACTCCTTCTCACCAATGATGGGGACCTCGCAGCACAACTCGTCCACCCTTCTCATAAAAAGAAGAAGATCTACCATGTGTGGCTGGATAGAGAGGTGGCCGCTGAGGATATGCAAAAGCTGGCCGATGGTGTAGAGCTAGAGGATGGCGAGATGCATGCTGATGCCATTAGCTATGTCACTGAAGACGATTTATCGCAGGTGGGCATAGAGATTCACTCTGGACGTAATCGGATCGTTCGCCGCTTGTTTGAGCACCTTGGGTATCACGTGAAGAAGCTAGATAGGGTCTACTTCGCTGGACTCACCAAGAAAAATCTAGGTAGGGGCAAGTGGCGCTACCTAACTCAAGATGAGGTGAATAACCTTAAGAGTGGAGCATTTGAATAAAATTAATTTGTAGAAGTGATGGAACGCAGTAAGATTGTAGATATACTCATTGCCCCAAAATTGGGGAATGATGTAAATATAAAGGGATGGGTAAGGACCAAAAGAGGCTCTAAGGGGCTTAGCTTTGTGGCGATCAATGATGGTAGCTGCATTCATAATATGCAGGTGGTAGTGGATCACAGCCTATTTGATGCCGAAATTCTAAAGGATATCACCACAGGAGCTGCTATAAGTATTATCGGGAAACTCACAGAATCTCAAGGCCGTGGGCAGAGTGTGGAGATACAGGCTTCGGCTATTGAGATATACGGTAAAGCAGACCCTAATAGCTACCCACTCCAAAAGAAGGGGCACAGCATGGAGTTCCTTCGTGAGATTGCTCACCTACGTCCTCGCACCAATACTTTTGGAGCGGTATTTAGGATCCGGCACCATATGGCCTATGCCATCCACAAGTTTTTCCACGATAGAGGTTTCTTTTATTTCCATACACCACTGATCACCGCATCGGACGCAGAGGGGGCTGGTGCTATGTTTGAGGTAACAACTCTGGACTTGAATAACCCTCCCCGTACCAAAGAGGGAGGCGTTGATTATAGCCAAGACTTCTTTGGAAGGCGCACCAATCTGACGGTATCAGGTCAGCTGGAGGGTGAGCTGGCTGCCACTGCTCTGGGTGCCATCTATACCTTTGGCCCTACCTTTAGAGCGGAAAACTCCAATACGCCTAGGCACCTCGCGGAGTTTTGGATGATTGAGCCAGAGGTGGCCTTTTATGAGATAAAGGAGAATATGGACCTCGCCGAAGAATTTATCAAGTACCTGGTGCAATGGGCTCTGGATAATTGCAAGGATGACCTAACCTTCCTGAATGAGCGGATTGATAAGGGGCTTATTGAGCGACTAGAGTCGGTAGTTAAAAAAGACTTCATACGCCTCTCGTATACTGAGGGGATCAAGATACTGGAGCAGGCGGTAGCTGATGGGCATCAGTTTGAGTACCCAGTCTACTGGGGTGTAGACCTCGCGTCGGAGCATGAGCGGTATCTAGTAGAGAATCACTTCCAATGCCCTGTGATTCTGACTGACTACCCTACCGAGATTAAGGCCTTCTATATGAAGCAGAATGAGGATGGCAAAACAGTCCGTGCTATGGATGTGCTTTTCCCAAAGATTGGTGAGATTATTGGAGGTTCGCAAAGAGAGGAGAGCCTTGAGAAGCTCATCAGTCGCTGTAAGGAGGTAGGTATCCCTCTCTCTGAGATGGATTGGTACCTAGATACTAGGCGGTTTGGTAGTGTGCCCCACTCTGGATTTGGTCTTGGCTTTGAGCGACTACTACTATTTGTAACGGGAATGGGTAATATTCGTGATGTGATCCCCTTCCCACGCACTCCCAACAATGCTAACTTTTAATCCATCGGCGTATGAAAAAGAAAGTCTTATATATTTCCCTACTGCTTCTCGCCATCCTAACTACTACAGGTTGTAGAAACAAGCGCATCTCCTATACCGATATGATAAAAAGGGAGCATAAGGAGATCCAAGCTTTTATGGATAAAAAGGGGTTTAAGGTGATTAAGGACCTTCCTAGTGACCTCAAGATGGCACCCAACGAGTTTGTGGAGCTAAAGAATGAGGTGGGCGAAGGTATAGGAGTATGGATAAACGTGATCGAGGCTGGGAAGGCCGAGGAGATGGCGATTAGTGGGGTAACCCCCATATTGGCTAGATTTTCGTATCAGGCGATAGGCGACCGAATGAAAAGCGGGCCTACCACGTTTAGTAATATTGGTCCTACAGAAAGCAGTGAGCCCGGCGTCACCTTTATTTATCAAGCTGATATTAATATGGAGTATTTTCGTGGTGGCATCCAGCCAGCACCCAACTCCACGAGAGGTGAGGAGAGTATGCAGCCTTTTGCCTGCAATGCTATGATGTTGGCACTTAAGTATGTGCCCATCGGATCTACAATTCAGATGATTGCCTCATTTAGAGAGGGGCCAGCCTTCACGTTCCAAAGTAGTTCGTTTTTCAAAAACGATAATGATATTGGTATCGCACTTTACTACGACCAGCTGAAGTTCAATAGAAAACAGTGATCAATTATGAGTCTAATTACATCAATATCTGGCATTAGGGGGACCATAGGAGGAGACCAAGAGAATGGTCTCAACCCGATTAATATAGCACAGTTTACTGCTGCCTACGCGCAGTTTATCCGCCACAATAGTCCGCTCAAAAGTGGTAAGATAGTGGTCGGGCGTGATGCCCGCATCTCGGGTAATCAGGTGAGGCACGTGGTTATTGGCACATTAATGGGTATGGGATTTGATGTGGTGGACATCGGTTTGGCCACCACACCTACCACCGAACTAGCGGTTACTTATGAGCAAGCCGATGGTGGTATCATCATTACAGCGAGTCACAACCCCAAGGAGTGGAATGCTCTGAAGCTACTCAACCATCAAGGTGAGTTTTTGAATGCTGAGGAAGGTGCCAAGGTGCTTTCGCTAGCGAAGTCGAATAACCTTCAATTTGCGAGTGTTGGGGAAATTGGAGAGGTTTCTGAGAAGTGCTATACCGATCGGCATATCCAAGAGGTTCTTTCCCTTCCGGAAGTGGATGTGGAAGCAATAAGAAAGGCAGGGTTTACTGTCGCTGTCGACACCATTAATTCGGTTGGTGGAATCGTGATTCCAAAGCTACTTGAGGCGCTGGGCGTAAAAGAATACCATATAGTACACGGTGAACCAACTGGTGATTTTGCCCATAATCCTGAGCCATTGCCACACAATCTACAAGATCTCTCCAAGTTGGTGGTAGAGAAGAAGGCATGCGTAGGCTTTTCAGTCGACCCAGATGTTGATCGACTAGCTATATACAATGAGGATGGGACACCCTTTGGCGAAGAGTATACACTGGTGAGTGTATCGGACTACCTATTATCACTCTACCCAGGGCACAATACGGTCTCCAATCTTAGCTCCACACGTGCACTCCGAGATGTAACTGTGAAGCATGGAGGCAAATACTATGCTGCCGCAGTTGGCGAAGTTAATGTCACTACAAAGATGAAAGAGGTAGATGCGCTTATTGGTGGGGAAGGCAATGGCGGAGTGATCTACCCAAAGTCGCATTACGGTAGAGATGCCCTTGTGGGGATTGCACTTTTCCTCACAATGTTGGCGAAAAGAGGGGCAAAGCCTACGGAGATCTTAAGTACCCTTCCAAAGTACTTTATGATCAAGAAAAAAGCGGAGCTAATCCCCACCCTGCAAGTGGATATAATCCTCAAAGAGATAGAGAACGAATACAGGGAGAAGGCAGAGGTGACTACCATTGATGGAGTGAAGCTAGACTTCCCCGACAAGTGGGTTCACCTTCGGAAAAGCAATACGGAACCTATAGTACGCATCTATGCCGAGGCCAAAACAGAGGAGGAGGCAGAAAACATTGCGAACGAAATAATCACTAAAATTCAAAAATAGTTATGAGACACCCAGTAGTAGATAGATTTTTAAGATACATCGCTATTGATACTAAATCGGATCCTGAATCAACAACTACACCTAGTACAAAGATTCAATGGGATCTAGCCCATGAGCTCCAAAAAGACCTAGAAGAAATGGGGCTAAAGGACATTTCTCTAGATGATAACTGCTATCTAATGGCAACTCTTCCAGCTAATTGCGATTGGGATCAGCCAACGATTGGATTTATTGCACACATGGATAGCGCTCCAGATATGAGTGGTAAGGATATCAAGCCACGCTTTGTGCAGTATGAGGGGGGCGATATTGTCTTAGACCCAAATGAAGATATCCGGATCTCCCTGAAAACGTTCCCTGAACTTGAGAAGTACAAGGGTCAGGAGATCATCGTAACGGATGGGCACACCCTTCTTGCAGCAGATGATAAGGCGGGTATTGCTTCTATCTTAGAGGCGATTCAGTACTTGATCGACCACCCTGAGGTTCCTCACGGAGCCATAAAGGTGGGCTTTACCCCCGATGAGGAGATCGGTAGAGGAGCTGATAAATTTGATGTAAAGAAGTTTGGTGCCGACTTCGCCTATACCATTGATGGCGGTGAAATCGGTGAGCTACAGTATGAAAACTTCAATGCAGCTGGTGCGAAAGTAACTTTCAAGGGGCTAAATGTGCACCCAGGAAGTGCTAAAGACAAAATGATAAATGCTCAGCTACTAGCTATGGAGTACAATAGCTACCTGCCACAAGCACTGCCTAGCAACACCGATGGCTATGATGGGTTCTATCACCTAGTAGGCATGAATGGTACGGTGGAGGAGGCTGAATTGCACTACATCCTTCGAGATCATGACCGACAGCAGTTTGAGCTCAAGAAAAGTTGTATCAAGGAGGTGGCAAAGCGCATCAACGAACTATATGGAGGGGGCTCCTGCATTGCAGAGGTTACCGACCAATACTTTAATATGAAGGAGGTTATTGCTGATAAGATGTATATCGTAAACCACGCAGCAGAAGCGATGAAGGCTTCTGGCGTAGAGCCTATAATTGAGCCTATCCGTGGTGGTACAGATGGTTCGAAACTCTCCTTTATGGGATTGCCATGCCCCAATATTTTTGCTGGTGGGCACAACTTCCATGGTCGTTACGAATACCTACCAGTACCTTCCCTAGTCAAGGCAATGGAGGTGATCGTGAAGATCGCTACTACTAAAGTGACAAAATAGAGATTTACTAATACTTTATAAAACAACATTATGGAACTAAAGAAAACACCCTTTACAGACATCCACATTGAGTTGGGTGCCAAGATGAGTGAATTTGCAGGCTACAATATGCCTATTCAGTACGAAGGGATCAACCCTGAGCATCTCAATGTGATTGAAAATGTAGGCGTCTTTGATGTCTCTCACATGGGTGCGATCGTAATAAGTGGACCAAAGGCACTTGAATTTATCCAAACCATCAGTAGTAATGACGCTACAAAGTTGGAGCCTGGCAAGGCACAATACACTTATATGCCAAATGGTAATGGTGGTATTGTAGATGACTTTATCATGTATCTTCTAGATGGTGGTAGGTATATGTGTGCTGTGAATGCTGCTAATATCGAAAAGGACTTCAACTGGATGAAAAAGCACCAGATTGAGGGCGTAACCATCGAAAATGAATCTGAGAGAGTAAGCATCTTGGCCGTACAAGGGCCTAAGGCAAAGCAAACCATTCAGAAGTGTGTGGATATTGACCTGAATACCATTGCTTACTACCACTATGCCTATGGAAAGTTTGCAGGGATAGATTGTATCATCTCTAATACTGGCTACACTGGTGCAGGAGGCTTTGAGCTTTACTTCAAAGATATAAAGGATGCCCACAAGGTATGGGATACTCTTTTTGAAGCAGGTAGAGAGTTTGGCATCAAGCCTACTGGACTTGGAGCACGCGATACACTACGACTAGAGATGGGCTTCTGCCTATATGGCAACGACATCGACGACACCACCAATCCACTAGAGGCAGGTCTTGGTTGGGTCACTAAGTTCGTTGAGGGCAAGGAGAAAATGCCAAGCCGAGACCTACTCCTTAAGACAAAGGAAGAGGGAATCAAGAATCGCCTTATCGGGTTTGAGCTGAAGGAGAAAGGTGTTCCTCGCCATGGATATGAGATACAGAATGCTGCTGGTGAAGTGATCGGCCGAGTTACTTCTGGAACGCAATCGCCTGTACTAGGCAAGGGAATTGGCCTAGGATATGTACAGGTAGCCTATAAGGAGCCAGGAACTGAAATCTTCATTCACATCCGTAAGAAAGCAGTACCTGCAGAGGTTATTAAGCTCCCATTCCGCAAATAACATCTCAAGACCTTTGTAATAAAATAGGAGGAAAACAAGATTTTGTTTTCCTCCTATTTTATTACAGCTAAAACCTCCATCACACTACTGTTTTTCTCGCTCAATAGTAATAATAGGCTTATCAAACCTAAGTGATAGCCAACTACGGATTAATTTCTCACGCTCATCACTGATTCTCTTATCCGTAAATAGCTTGATATAAGGAATGGTATCTACCACTTGTGTACTAACCATTGAGGAATCCTTCATAATGGAATCAGTATGGAAAGAGTATAATTCCCCAAATTGGCTATACGTAATTTCATCAAAAAGCTGCTGAATCTCGTGAGTAACGGCTTCGGCTTGAAAATAAAAGGCTTGTTGATTGCGGAGTGCCATATTGAGAGAGTCATTTTTTAGTTGCAGATATCTTGAGAAGCTCTTATCGGAGTCACTTTGCATATCCTTCAATATCGAAAGCCTAAGGTTTTCAATATTGGATTTATCTGAACCTTGTTTGATCGATAGTATGGTATTTTTCAGACCATAAGATGGAAGTAGGTCTTGAAGTCGCTGAATTTCGTCGGGTGAAATCTCCTCCCCTATGATATTGACATTGAAGTAATCTACAGAGTCGGTCTTAGTATTATTGTACGAGAGCACGAATGAATTATCGAAGATCATCTCCTCCTTAATAAATTTGTCCTGCTGAATCTCTTGGAACGTATCCTGCACAAATCGGTATGCCAAAATCACACTTGGAACTATGGTACATACCACGATTACTATCACAAGATTATTTAGTCGCTTTCCTCTTACCTTATCCACGTAGGTAACTCTGCGATACTTAAGAAGTCTGATCACAATGAATGTAGAGAGACCAATAAATACAGTATTGATAATGAAAAGATAAAAAGCCCCGAAGAAATAATTCAGTTGCCACGTAGCCAACCCGTAACCAGCGCTACATAGTGGAGGCATCAGTGCAGTAGCAATCGCAACACCTGGAATAACCTGACCTTTTGACTTACTAGTGCCAGCTATAATACCTGCAGTACCGCCAAACAGTGCAATAAGGACATCGTAAGCAGTAGGCTGTGTTCGTGCCAAAATCTCACTCGATGCAACGCTGATAGGGCTGATCAAGAAGTAAATAGTAGAAGTGATAACACTGATGGCCACTGCCATCCCAAGATTCTTGACGCTTCGTCCAACGAGGTTAAAGTCTGTAATCCCTAATCCTAATCCAAAACCGATAATCGGGCCCATCAAAGGGGAGATAAGCATGGCACCAATGATCACAGCAGTGGAATTCATATTCAGCCCCAAAGAGGCAATCAGAATCGCACAGATGAGGATGAACATCTTAGTGCCTTTGAACTCCACATCTGACTTGAGGGCATCAATAATCACCGTCTCATTTTCCTTTTCATGACGCATATCAAAAAATGAAGCGATAAACTGCCAAAGAGATTGACCCGACCTTTCCATATTATGTTGAAATAAGTATAATCTTGTGGCTCTGGAGTAATAAAATGAATAGAATTAATTGATTCCTTTCTGAAGTCTATTTTCCCTATCATTAACTAACGCAGATACCTTTCCTACAATAATCTATTGCAAAGATAATAAATAATAGAGACCGTTGCACGAAGTGCGGAGAAGAGAATATATCCCCCCTGTACAGATAAACATTTTCTCGAAAAAAATCAGTAAATTGCCATCGCGTAAGTTCCACTTTAATGACAAAAGTTCATTGGGGCTTATTGTGGTCTATTTTAAGAATAAATAAACAAGGAATTATGAACGAAACGATACTGGTAATATATCTGGCGGGAGGCTGTTTTTGGGGAGTAGAACACTATATGAAGTTGCTACCAGGTGTGGTGGAAACAGAAGTGGGATATGCCAATACTATTGTAGAAAACCCATCATATGAGGAGGTCTGTACGGGCAAAACTGAAGCGGCTGAAACAGTGAAGGTATCTTATGATAGTAGCAAGGTGTCGCTATCGTTTTTACTAGACCATTTCTTTCAAATCATTGACCCTACAACTCTTAATCAGCAAGGGAATGATAGAGGAACACAGTATCGCACTGGGATTTACTATACCGATGCTGCTGATAGACCCATTATTATGAATGCTTTTGCAAGACTACAGAGCAAGTATTCTAAGGTATTGATGGTGGAAGTAAAACCTCTAAAGAATTACTTCAAGGCTGAAACCTATCACCAAGATTACTTGAGTAATCGACCAGGTGGATATTGCCATGTGCCAATAGAAATGTTTGGTCTTGCTAAGAATGCAGTGGTACCGAAAGAATCAATAGCATCAGACAATGCTATTCGATCTGCCGAGAGGAAAAGATTGTCGGAAAGCAAAGATGAGCTAAAACAGAGGCTCTCACCCATCCAATATCTAGTAACTCAAAATGAGGCAACAGAGCGTCCATTTACCAATGAGTATAATGACACAAATGAGGATGGGATTTATGTAGATATTGTCTCTGGTGAACCTCTTTTCTGCTCAAAGGATAAGTATGATGCAGGGTGTGGTTGGCCATCTTTTACTAAACCTATCCACACACAAGGTATCAACAAGAAATCTGACTTCAAGCTGGGCTATGAACGAATAGAAGTTAGAAGTAGCTCAGCAGATAGCCACCTCGGCCATGTATTTGATGATGGACCAAAGGAGCAGGGTGGCTATAGATATTGCATCAATAGTGCGTCAATAAGGTTTATCCCAAAAGCCAACATGAAGAGTGAAGGCTATGGAGACTACCTCTATCTATTTGAGGATAGCACCGATTGATAGGTGTTACTTAAATGATTGTAGCGAAACGAGAGATGCATACCTACCATTCTTATCCATCAACTCTTGATGCGTTCCTTCTTCCACGATTGAGCCATCCTCTAGCACCACGATCTTATCCGCATTGGTAATAGTGGATAGTCTGTGAGCGATCACAATGGTAGTACGCCCCTTCATTAAGCGTTCAAGAGCTTCTTGCACTAGTCTTTCAGAAGCGGTATCTAGTGCAGAGGTGGCCTCATCTAGAATAAGTATTTCAGGGTCTTTTAGTACAGCTCTGGCAATGCTAAGCCTTTGACGTTGACCGCCACTAAGTTTTCCGCCTCGGTCTCCGATATTGGTGTCGTAACCTTCTGGAAGCTCTGCAATAAATTCCTCTGCATTGGCTATCCTTGCAGCTCTTTGCACTTCATCAAGAGTGGTCTTTGCGCCAAAGGCGATATTATTGTAAATCGTATCATTGAAGAGAATAGCCTCTTGATTTACATTGCCCATAAGTCTTCTTAGGTCAAGCATACGTACATTACGAATGTCTGTATCGTCAATGTACACTCCACCCTTTTGCACATCATAGAAGCGAGGTAGCAAGTCCACTAAGGTACTCTTCCCTGATCCACTAGCCCCTACGATGGCCACTGTTTGTCCCTTTTTAATGCTAAGATTGATATCCTTCAACACCCAAGTATCTTCATATTTGAAAGAAACATTCTTAAAGGAAATAGAATGATGAAAAGCGATATCTATTGGCTCCTTGGGGTCAGTAATATCATTCTGTGCTAGTAGAATCATATCTACTCGCTCTAGGCTAGCAAAGCCCCTTCTGATAGCATAGCTACTTCTTGAAAAGTCTTTGGCTGGATTAATGATACTATAGAAAATGACTAAATAGTAAATGAATGTACTGGCATCTAATCCACCCGTTTGGTCTAATATCAATGATCCACCATACCAAAGTACAATAGAAATCGTAACTGTACCTAGGAATTCACTCATAGGATGCGCCATCTGCTGCCTTTTAGACACTCGCATTGAGGTGTTTCTGAAGGTGTCATTGTAGCTAGAAAAACGCTTTCGAATCATCTCTTCGGCGTGAAAAGCTTTGATAATACGCAATCCACTCAGCGTCTCCTCGATCATACTAATCAGCATACCCCATTGCTCTTGAGCTAGAAGAGAGGTCATCTTGAGCTTCTTACCCACTTGTCCCATCACGTAACCCGCAATTGGAAGTACAATAAGAACAAATAAGGTTAATTCAGGACTAATGGCCACCATGGCTGCAAGTGAGATCAATATCATCAGAGGATTTTTGATCAGGGACTCTAGTGAACTGATGATAGAAGACTCTATATTATTTACATCACCCGTCACTCTAGCAATGATGTCTCCCTTTCGCTCATCACTAAAAAAGCCCAAAGGAAGCTCCATAATCTTATCATTGATACTATTTCGGATATCTCTTACCACACCGGTTTGAACAGGGATCATGCAGTAAAAACCCATATAAGCCGATGCCACCTTAAGAAAAGTAATCACAGAAAGATAAACGCCCAATATAATTAAGGTATTCGAAGCACCGTACTCCGTAATAAGCTGGGTAATATAGTAGAAGAAATTATTCTTGACAACTGTACCCAAACGAGATAACCCTCCCTCACTCCACAACTGTATGGTATCCCAAGAAATGAATTGATAAATCGTCTTATCGATTTTGAATAGGATATTCAAAATGGGCATAATTAGAGAGAACGCGAGGAGGTTCAATATAGGCGTTAAGATATTAAAGAATATATTACCGACTATATACCACTTATAGGGTGGTATAAATCTCTTGAGTGTCCGGAAAAGCTCTTTCATAAATACCTGATAATTAATTTCGGCATAAAAGGAGGATGTGGCATAAAGCTACACCCTCAAAGATTTGCTTGAAAATGTACTTCGGCAAAGATACCTATTCTATACCATAACAGAAAAGCTACCACATAGAAAACCTCGTGGTTGACTATGTAGTAGCTTTATTAGTTCCGAGAATCGAGTCTCGTATTATTCCTCAGTAGTCGCCTGCTCTACCTCAGCACTCTCTTCCTTAGTGGTTTCCTCTACCTCCTCAGAAGTCTCAGCCTTTCCAGTCTTAGGCTCTGCCTTAACAATAGGGGTATCTGACACAATAGTCAGTGGCACCTCTACAGTTACGTCCTTGTGCAAACGAACCCTAGCAATATACTCACCCACCTCCTTAATACTAGGAACTTGGAGCATCTTACGATTGATCTCAGTAAAGCCAAGCTTTTCTAGTTCATCTGCAACCATTGAAGCAGATACTGAACCATAAATACGGCCCACATTACTTGTCTTAACCTCAATAGTTAGAGAGGTTCCTTCAATCTTATCAGCTATCTTTTGAGCATTAGCAAGTTCAGCTTCAAGTTTGCGAGCCTGCTGTCTTTGATTCTCTTGTAGGATCTTGATCGCAGACTCTGATGCGATTACTGCCTTTCCTTGTGGGATTAGAAAGTTTCTACCATACCCAGCCTTTACATCAACGATCTCGCCCTTAAAGCCTAGATTTGGCATATCTTCTTTCAAAATAATCTTCATATTCTGTCTCCTTAAGTTATTATTATTCTTTGCTATTTATTAGTAACCCTATGCCATCATATCTGTCACGTATGGCAGAAGTGCCAAGTGACGAGCACGCTTAACAGCTTGTGCTACACGACGCTGCATTTTAAGAGAGTTACCGGTCAAACGACGTGGATATATCTTACCCTGCTCATTGAGGAATTTCTTAAGGAACTCAGGATCCTTATAGTCTACGAACTTAATCCCAGCCTTTTTAAAGCGACAATACTTCTTACGATTTCGCTCTATAGAGAGTGGTGTAAGATAACGCACCTCTGACTTACCTTTACCTTTTTTCGCCATAATCTTTACTTTCGTCTACTTTAATTGTTTTCTTCCGATACTGTACTGCTTGCCTCTTCACTCTTTACAGGCTCTTTGCGGTTGCGACGACGCTTCTCAGCATACTCTAGTGCATACTTCTCCTGCTTGAATGTAAGGAAACGAATCACCCTATCATCACGACGATAGTTTACCTCTAGCGTCTCAATAAAAGAGGGCTCGCTCTTAAACTCTAAGAATACATAAAACCCAGTAGACTTTGCTTGGATAGGATAAGCAAGCTTACGCATACCCCACTCCTCACGATTCACTAGCTCACCACCATTATCGGTAATCAAGCCAACGAACTTATCTACCGCTTCCTTTGTCTGGTCTGCAGACAAATCGGGAGTTAAAATGAAAACGGTCTCGTAGTTGTTCATCATAAATTATTAATCTATTATTTTGTGAAAATAAAATCCGACTGCAAAGGTAATCATTTTCAGTTGAATAGACAAACCAATCGCTCTATTTATTTACAAACAGATTCGGTTGAAGACTTCTGCATTAACTGTTGATATACACTTGAATCACTTATAATAGCCGATGCTGTCTCTTGTCCTTGATTAACGATATCGTCAATTGCCTTTAATTCAAACATCTTGTAGTCTTTAAGACCTTTCATGTCAATCAAAATGTCTGCCAACTCAATATCCTCTTTCATATTGGCTTTTGAGATAATTTCAAAATATCTCATCGCCGAGCTCTTAATACTTGATGGGGATTCAAAAGGACTTAGTTGGTACAAGTTAATGCCCACGACACACTCCGTCTCTTCTCTGATTACAGAGACTGGGAAGTTTTTCAGCACTCCACCATCTACATATTCAACCCCCTTTATTTTAAGTGGCTGAAAGACGATAGGTACTGTACAAGAAGCCACGACCGCCGAAACCAAGTCATCACCATCTCTAAAGGCTGTTATCTCTGCTGTCTCCCAATTCGTAGCAACGGCGACAAATGGGATTTGTAATTGCTCAAAGCTCTTAGCACGGAGGTTCTTTTTTAGCATTCTTGCTACCCCACTTGGCTTTAGTATGCCTCCTGAAAATAGACTTAGTTCGGCAAAGTCCATTAGCTTATGTCCTCTAAAAAGATCTGCTATCTCCTCAGGTGCAAAACCATCGGCATACAAGACTCCTGCCAATGCACCTGCACTAGTTCCAGCTATAATATCTGGCTTAATTCCATACTTCTCAAATACTTTGAAAGCGCCAAGGTGAGCAAATCCCTTAGCCCCACCCCCTCCGAGTGCGTATCCAAGACGATATTTCTTTTGATTCTGACTCTCGTCCATATTACCCTAATATGATTAGTGACTTTTTCACAGCTTTAATAAAACTATCTACTTCTTGCTTGGTATTGTAAAGTCCGAAACTAACCCGAGCAGTTCCTTCAATACCAAAACGTTGCATCAATGGCTGGGCACAATGATGACCAGTCCGAATAGCAACACCTTGTTGATCAAGCAAAACTCCCAAATCGTACGGATGTACTCCCTCCACTAAGAAACTGATTACAGCCTCTTTGTCGGCAGAAGTACCATAAATCTTCAACCCATCAATATGGAGCATCTGCTCCGTTGCATACGAAAGCAACATAGATTCATAGGCTTGGATTTTATCTAATCCAATATTTGATACATAATTGATACTTTCGGCAAGTGCCACACTATTGATAAAGTCTGGGGTACCAGCTTCATACTTATAAGGCAACTCATTATAGGTAGTCTTTTCCCAACTCACGTGCTGTATCATTTCACCTCCACCATGGTAAGGAGGAAGCTTTTCAAGCCATTCTCGCTTTCCGTAAAGCACACCTATTCCAGTAGGACCATATATTTTATGGCCACTAAAAGCCAAGAAGTCAACGTCTAAGTCAGTAACGTCTACCTTACGATGGGCAATAGCTTGTGCTGCGTCTAAAAGCACTGGCACACCATTGGAGTGTGCAAGAGCAATAATCTCCTTTACAGGATTAACCGTCCCTAATACATTTGAAGCGTAGCAAATGGAAACCAACTTAGTACGGTTGGTAAACATTGACTTCATAGTCTCCATATCTAATTCACCATTATCAAAACAAGGAACGACCTTAATCTTTATTCCTCGTGCCTCAGCTTGAAGTTGCCAAGGGACTATATTTGAATGATGCTCCATAGCACTAAGTATCACTTCATCGCCAGCTTGCATTTGAGACGAACAAAAAATACTCGCAACCATGTTGATGCCTTCAGTAGTCCCCCTTGTAAATAAAACTTCTGCTGCCTCCCTAGCATTGATAAACCTTGCTATCACTTCTCGAGCATTCTCATGAGCCATTGTTGCTTGCTGGCTGAGCGTATGCACGCCCCTATGTATATTGGCATTACGAGTGGTATAGGCAAGATACTCTGCATCTAGCATCTGCTTTGGCTTTTGTGTCGTTGCCGCATTATCTAGATATATCAATGGATATTTGTCGTGTATCTTTATATCTAAAGCTGGAAAGTCAGCTCTTATCTTTTCAATATTATAGGACATAAGATATTGATTAATTTAAAATATGATGAAGGATCCCCACATAGATCCCTGCAGTTTCGGTTCGTAGTCTTTCACTACCTAGAGATACAGTCTTAAAGCCATGACTGAGAGTTAGTGCAACCTCCTCACTTGTAAAATCTCCTTCCGGACCAATAAGAAAACTACTATCCACACCTGAGACAAAGGTCTCTTTCAGCTCTCTTTTCTCAAATGTATCTGCACAATAACCTATATAACGACCCTCATAGGTAAGTTGCGAAAGGTAATCCTTTAGTGTAGGGAAAAGGTTGAGCTCTACCGTTCTGATCTTTTCGGACTGCTTCATTGCTGCAACCATTATTCGCTCTAGACGCTCCATATTGACGCGTCTTCGAATGGTATGCTCCGTAACCACCAGCGAAAAGCGAGTTATTCCTATCTCTGTGAGCTTTTCAAGAGCCCACTCTATTCGATCTATATTTTTTGTGGGTGCAATAGCTACCTCTAGCTTTGGGCACATTGGAGGTGTAGTCTCTACAAGCACCAGGTCGGTTACATTTTGGCCTTTAAGTGAATTATTGGATATTTTGGCACTATATAAGTTTCCCAGGCCATCAGTAATCAATACATTTTCCCCCACCTCAAGACGTAGAACCCTAAAGGCATGCTTTGCTTCATCTTGTGGTAACTCTAAAGAGCTACTGATATCTGGAGCATAAAAATAGGGTAGATCACCAATATTACTTTTCATCGCCTTCTTTTTGCTCAATTATTTCAGCAAATCTCTTTGCCCACTCATACTTCTCCATCTCTACCACCTTCTCCTTGATCTCCTTTAACTCTTGTATTGAAAGGGAGGACTTCAATTCCTCATCTGTTAGTCTCGATAAAAACTCATGATTAGCCTCCTCTTGATCAATCATTAGCTGTAAGACGGCCGACTTACTTAGTTGAATAGGAGCACTATGGCTAAGTTGTTTTTGGATATCATCTAGAGATACCACAGGTGAGTCTTTTTCCAAGAGAGCATCCTCTGCCATTACAGGCAATTGATGTAATACTGCATGCATCACCGCTAGGTATATAGGTACTCTGCAGTAACTAACTTCGCCCATATCAGAAAGGGTATAAAACCACCCTTCTCTCTCCCCTCCTTCACCAGCTCGAATGATCACTTTATGTAAGAATATTCCTGTAGCAGATTGGTACTCATCCAACGCATCTATTCGAAGGTCGAGTTTAAGCATCCTTGCTTGTAGCAATAGTTTGTAGGAGCCCACCAATGAAGGTGGAATAGAGATACTCAATCGGCGATCATCTTCGTTATTATTAGGACAAAACACCAAGTCTATTCCTACCATTTGCCCATTGACCATATACCCTTGGACATTACGAAAATGAACGCGGGTGAGGGACGATGTCTCCAAACATTCCTCACGTTTAAATACCTCTTTCCAATCTCTATCAATCACGATTTAGCTGTTTTTAAGTACAGAAATCCATTCATAGTTTTCAGAGTCTACTGCCACCTCAAGTAGATTCTGAATAAGCTCATCACTCATAGAAGCAAGCATCTTAATAAGATGCAACACAAGAGGGTCGTCAGGTTTTACACCATTAGAAATTTGCGACTTAAGCTCATTGTAGTAGGACTGCAATGGAGAAACATCTGAAGGTAAAAGAGAGTCCTTTTGTTTCACATCAAAATAACTAGCCGCTTTACTGAGAAGCTTATAGTCTATTAAGATATCCAACCGCTGCTCCAGCGCAGTCATCAAACCATTAGGCATAGAAGTCTTAAAGCTACCACGAGTACCATCCTCACCCACATAATAAAGATCGGACTTTATGGAGTATCTCCCCTCGTATATATGGAGTGCCGTCAACTTGGTATCAGAAATCAGCTCAAAGTAATAAGTCAGATTAGGGAGATCTACATTGCTAGAATAGAGGCTATTTATCTTAGAGAAAAAAATAGGACTCAATTCAGAAGAAATGGCAACAGGATAAATCATTTCATTACCATTTGGCAATTTATATTTATCCGAATCAATAGGAGATAAGAGTGCCACCATCACATCAGGGGATTGTGTAGCACTTCCTATCCCACGAAGAGTGAGAGCAACCATCTCAATTCCTTCTTCATGATTTTCTGGTAATTCAACTCCCATTTCCTTCATTATTGATAGCTAGACCTACTAGGTCAAATCACTTATATTTATCTTCACTTCTACTAATGAGGTCTCGAATTTGGTGTACCAATCTCGAGACCCATTAATCACGACTAATGCAAAGCTTCTACTATCCAAGATAGCTTCTCAGTTGCGTTTCATCAGCATTCTTACGTAATTGGCGTATTGCCTTTTCACGTATCTGCCTTACTCTTTCACGGCTCAATCCTACTGCAGATCCGATCTCATCGAGACTCATTTCCTGCTCACCACCTAAGCCGTATGTATGGATCAAAACATATTGCTCCCTCTCAGAAAGACACTGCATAGCCGAGCGAATCTCATTAACCAAACTCTCATCAATAAGCCCGCCATCAACATCTCTAGCATCTTCATCTTGCAAGACATCTAAAAGGGTATTAGACTCGCCGTCATCAAAAGTTTTATCAACAGAAACTTCACCCTTATCGATTTGGATAATATCAATCACCTTATCCACCTCCATATCGAGCTCATCTGCCAATTCTTCTGGCGAGGGAAGTCTCTGATGAAGTTGCTCAAATCTATCTCTTGCAGCTTTCAGCTTCGTCACATTTCCTACTTGATTCTGTGGAAGGCGAACAATACGCCCTTGGTCTCCCAAAGCCTTTAGAATACTCTGTCGTATCCACCAAACTGCATAGGTAATGAACTTAAAACCACGTGAGCCATCAAAACCTTGAGCTGCACGTATCATACCGAGATTACCCTCATTGATAAGGTCAATAAGAGGTAGGCCCAAATCCTGATATTGCTTTGCCACACTAATCACAAATCGGAGATTGGCACGCACCAGTTTATCCACAGCAGCTTCCGAATTTTCGTCATTCCGCTGTATTTGCATCGCTAATTCAGCCTCCTGCTCAGGGGTAATCATCTCCTCCTTAGCAACCTCCTTCATATAGCGATTCATCACTGCGTCGTCCCTACTCGTGATCGACTTCTCAATCTTTAATTGTCTCATACGTACTCCTATATATTCAAAAAAGTGTGCAAATTTACCTATTTATTCACAGATACTCAATATAACTATGATACAGTACAAGATGCGTGCCAAGGACAAATTGTCCATATCATCAATTGAATAACAAGACCTACCGCCATTTTGTTCGCTTCAGAATAATGATATAAAAGGTGTTACCTATCAACTCATCAAGGTAACACCTTTTATATCTCATTAATTAGTTTAGTTACTTGAGTAGTTCCTTTACAGCAGCTTCAATCTGAGTATCTTTTCCATCTAGGACCTTCTTGAAGTCCAGGTTCACCTTTACATCAGGCTGCAATTCAAAATTCTCTAGATAATAGCCTTCGGAAGTCTTGTAGCCCACAGCTGGAATTCCAAAGTAGAGTGATGGATCCAATAGCGTTACCCAATTCACACTGGTCATCGTTCCAGGCACAGGCATTCCCACAAGTTTACCTATTCCCATATGCTTATATACCCATGGCGATCCGTGAGCATTTGAGTAGTCAGCCTCACACATCACCATAACCGAAGGCTTAGTCCACCTCTTACTTGGCATATCGCAATAGTACTCACCTTGAATCTCTTGAGTTAGGTACTTAGTGCCCGACAGGAACACCTCCAAATCCTCGTGTAGCCTTCCACCACCATTGTAGCGGATATCTACTACAAGGCCATCAGTCTGGTAATACTTACCCATAGCATCGGAGTAAACTCGCCTAAAGCTTTCATCGTCCATAGAGGCGATATGCACATAACCCAGCTTACCACCCGACAGACGCTTCACCTCCTCTGCACGCTGCTTGATCCAACGCTCATATAGAAGGCCATTAAGGCGTCCACTAGAGATAGGCTTTACCACCTCCTCATAGGTCTGTCCACTCTTTGGAGAGTAGAAAGTAAAGAGTACATTCTTACCACTCTTACCAGCAAGAAGAGGGAAGAAGTCTACATTGGCACCAATCTCCACACCATCAATCTTAGCTAGATAGTCTCCTGCACGCACCTCACTCTTGTGCGTATCAAATGGACCACCAGCTACTACTTCCTCAATGAGTAGCCCCTCATCAGTAGCTCGAGTAAGATCAAAGAATAGCCCAGTCTCAGCTACCCTTTCGGCAGAGCTAAATTTACCATAACCACTACCAGTGTGTGAAACATTTAGCTCACCCAGTAGCTCTGATAGCATCTCAGAGAAGTCATAGTTATTATTGATGTGTGGCAAGAACTTACGGTATTCATCCGTCATAAACTCCCAATCTACACCGTGCATATTCTTAACGTAGAATCGCTCTGCCTCCTCTTTCTTAACGAAGTCAAACATAAATTCTCTTTCCGCCTTAGCGTTGAGATTCATCTCTGCTCTGATAGAGACAAACTCCAACTTCTCGCTACTCAAAGACATCTTTTGTACCCCTCCAGTGCTGATAAAGAAGAGATTCTCCTCCTTTGCATCAGGCTCAAAAGAGACATAAGAGCCATCAAGCTTCTTCAGAAGTTTGGTATCACCTTTTCGCAGATCCTTTACCCATAGGTCATATCCACCCTCAAAAGCAGCCATATAGTAGAGTTTTTTGCCATCTTTAGTGATATAGGCGTCACCTAAGTCGCTAGAAGTAGGGGTCAGTCTCACGATACGATCTTGGATATTCTCAAGCTCCACTAGGATTTCATCACTCTTACTCTCCTTGTCCTTAGTCTCATCCTTATCTGCATCCTTTTCGGCCTTCTTCTCCTCGTCAAGTAGAAGCTCATAATCCTCCTCATTGAGTTTGTACTTATCATAAGCAGCACGGTTCAAGAATACGATCATCACATCATTCATCGAACCCCAACTAGCGTGGTTACGCATACCATATTGTTCCGAAGCATAGATAATCGCATTTCCACCCATCACAAATCGAGGGTTCATATCAAAATACCCACTCTGCGTGATATTTGTCAATTCACCTGTAGCCACATTCAATAGAATAATATCACAGAAAGGCTCGTGATGATTATCAGAGAGCTCCATAGCTATCCAACGACCATCTGGCGACCAAGTATAGTTGATTCCACCAGTTTTATCGGCCGTATATCTACCATCATATACCACTCTCGAGCTCTTCTTCTCCACATCATAGACCGCCAACGTCTTGCGATCCTTAACATAAGCCACATATTTACCATCAGGCGAAAAAGTAGGATGCATCTTTTCAGACTTTTCACCAGGGATCAAAAGCTCCTCATTTACAAGAGTAGCATTGGCAAAATTAGGATCCTCTTTACGAGCCATCTTAGCGATATAAAGATCACTTTTACCCCCTCGTTGCGACTCATAAACTACACTTCTATTGTCGCTACCGAAAGAGACACTTCTCTCCATTTCTGGAGTATCAGTAATCCGCTTAGTAGTTGAGTAGTCGGCACTCGTTACAAATACCTCACCACGAATAACGTAAGCAAGCATTTTGCCATCAGGCGAAACCGAAGCCGAAGTAATACCACGCATAAAGGTGGTTTTTGTGATCTCCTCCTCGTCCACGTCGCTCATTATCTGGATAGCCACCTTTTGAGGTTGACTACCCTCCTTCATTGTATAAATGCGGCCGTCATAACCGAAGCAAAGCGTTCCATCTCCACCTACAGAGAGGAAACGCACTGGATGATTCTTGAAATGGGTCAAAGCTACTGCACTATTGTCATTACTGCTATTCAAAGGCTGCTTAAACACATTAAAGGTCCCTTCACGTTCACTCAAGAAATAAAAGCTATCCCCCTTAGGAGCAAATACAGGGTTACGATCCTCACCCATCCAAGTTGCAAGAGGCTTATATTGCTTGCTCTTGAAGTCGTATAGAACGATATCCCTTGTCACCGAAGAGGTGTGGTGCTTACGCCATACATTTTCAAACCCTTTGATATCCTCATAAATCAACTGGCGCCCATCGGCACTAATAGCACCCATACTTACAGGGGTAGCCATCACCATAATAGAGCGACCGCCCTCCACCGGCACCTTGTACACCTCATTTAGGCGAGCTGTAGGGAAAAGTGCACTACTTGCGGGATCCTGAATATGAGCCGTATAATAGATATACTTACCATCAGGCGAAAATGCTAGGATCGACTCCGACGTAGAGTGAGTTGTCACCCTTTTAGCTGCACCTCCATTGGCATTCATCACATAAATATCCCTACTCCCATAGTATCTATCACTTACGAAAGCAATTTTCGAACCATCAGGGCTCCACATAGGAGTGGTATCATAAGCTTCGTGTGTAGTTAATCTAGTGGCCACACCTCCAGTGGTAGACACCTTGTAAATATCCCCCTTGTACGCAAAAGCGATTTCTTTGCCATTTGGCGATATGGATGGATATCTCATCCATAGTGGTTCATCATTTGCAATTGCTGCTCCAGCCATTCCGATAAGTGCAAGAGCAACAAAATAGATTCTTCTAATAATCCTCATATAGGCTATGAATTTTTGTTAGTTAAATTACTAGTTACAAACTTAATCATTTTTTCCCTAACCGTCTTGGATTCTAAGTAGATAATACTTAGCCATCAAAACAAAGCAAAAATCAAAAACGGAGCAGAGATTATTAATAACAGTAACACCTCCACTTTACGATTCGTTTGGAGTGCAAATTTCAAATCTCTATCCGTCAGTGGGTGTGTTGAAGAGCCTATCGTAGGCTTCTCCACCATTTGCCCTCCATAGGCGTGCGTTCCACCAAATTGACACCCCAGCATCAACGCAAGAGCCGCCTCGGGATATCCCGAATTCGGACTTGTATGCTTGCGCCCCTCCTCAAATACCTTGGTACGCAGATCCCACCGCCTATTCGCCACAAGCATAAGCAAAGCAGTAATCCTTGCAGGAATCCAATTGACCACATCATCAATCTTAGCGGCCACGTATCCAAACTCCCCATATCGCTCATTCTTGTACCCAATCATCGAGTCCAAAGTATTGATCATCTTATAGGCCACAATTCCGGGCACTCCAAAGATCAAAAACCAAAAGAGTGGAGCGACCACTCCATCCGAAAGGTTTTCGGATAAAGTCTCTAATGCTGCCACTTTGCACTCTTCCTCAGTGAGCGAATCAGTATCCCTTCCTACGATGCGAGAGAGTTGCTCTCTACCAGCAGGAAGTGAGATGGCAAGCTGTCGAAACACCTCCTCTACCTCCTCTATTAACGTGGTCCCAGCTAGGCAATAGTAGACCAAAATAGCCCCCACCACCACAGAAAGCCACGATGGCAAGAAATAAATCAAGAGAAAAGAGAGCAGTGCCACCGCAAGAATCAGCGATAGTGCCACCATCGCCCCATTCCTACGCCGATGCTCGCCGTGATTATACTTTCCCTCCGTCCACGAAATCACCTTACCAAAACCCACAATCAGGTGAGGCAACCGCTCTGGGTCACCTAATAGGCGATCCAGTAGCCACCCTAGCCATAGCATGATCATCCGTGACAAAAACAGAGCTTGTAGTGAGTAATAGGTCAGCATAGCATATTATTCAAATCATTGAGAGCCGTTATCAGCTTCTCATTTTGTTCTCTACTCTGTGTTGCCAAACGAATATGATAGGGAGAGAGCGTGGGAAAATTAGAGGCATCACGAATCAATATTCCATGGTGAAATACCAACCAATCCTTCACTTCCGCAGCGGTCAAACGCTTCAGTTTAGCAAGGAAATAGTGCGTATCTGTAGGATAAACCTCCACGCCACCTAACCGAAGAAGTTGCTCCACCAACCACCTCCGCTCCTCAAGAAGAGTTTCCAAGTGAAAGGAACGCCCATATCCCAGCAGATAATGCCCCGTCTCCACGGCCATAGCATTGACACTCCACGGCAGTTTCAATACCACTAGCTGCTCCAATAAGGCAGGAGTAGCAATAATATAACCTAGCCTTAGCCCCGGTATTGCATACGACTTAGTAAGGGAGTGAATTAAGAAACAATTGGGTAGGTCCACCACCTCCATAGGTAAGAGCACCCGTTTTGGAGTAAACGCTAGGTAAGACTGGTCAATCACAAAAGTGACCGAGGGGTTACTTCTCATCAAATTCAGTAACTGCTCGTGATCATACGTAAGACCGGTAGGGTTATTAGGATTACAAAGCCACACCACACCATTAGGGGCAAACTCCATCTTTCCCGACATTACCTCGTTAGTTCCAATCTCTATGATTGTATGACCATAGAGCTGTGCACTATGGCGATATTCCGAAAAGGTCGGCTGTGGAATATAAGAACGTCGCCCTGCGAAAAGGTGGGCAATCATATAAATCGCTTCGGTAGCTCCACTCGTCACCAACACAGACTCCTCAGGCACTCTAAACGAGCCAGCAATTTTATACTCCAAAGAGTAGACACGTGGCTCAGGATAACGATGAAGGACCCCCTTTCTTGAAGTAAGATAGCGCCACAACCCCTCATCTTCAGGAAGGTGTGGCACATTAGAGCTAAAGTCAGCAACAATCTCTACCCCTGGATATCTATATCGGTCATCTCCGTGGTCATTAAGCTTCATATCTCAATATCTTGTATAGAAGCTCCACATCAATATGACTTCTCAGATGGCTCGCAAGTTGGTCAAAAGTATCTTCCAACTTCTCAATATCCTTATCAGTGTAGTCGCTCTTATGCGCACTTTTATCGCTCAAGGTATCCTCGCTAGGGAGCTCCACTCCCTCCATATAAGGGATCACTCCAAGAACAGGCACGCCACAAAGCTCCTCAATCATCTTCGTTGCTGGCGCAAAAATAGAGAGGTCGCCCCGAAACTTATTGATCAGGACCCCCTTAATCAGCTTACGATGCTCAGGACGCTGAAGCATCACAGAGCCATACACCGAAGCAAAGACACCACCACGCTCAATATCTGCCACTAAAATTACTGCCGCATCGGCATGCTCCGCCATCGGCATATTCACAAAGTCGGTATCAAGTAGATTGAGCTCACTCACACTCCCCGCTCCTTCGATCACAATAGGATTGTAGCGAGTTTTCAGCTGATCAAAAGCTGCCCAGGCATGACTTTGAAGCTCCCTTCTCCCTTCACTTTGGCGAAAGTAGTCTCTTGCATGTTGCTCACCTACCTCTTTGCCTAAGCAGTAGATATGGGCATTTGTTACACTCGAAGGCATCATCAACACAGGATTGAGCAAAGCCTCTGGCTCCACACCGGCCGCCACAGCTTGCAACGCCTGTGCCACACTGATGCGATCTCCATTCGGTGCAGTATAGTAGTAGGGTGCCATATTCTGAGCCTTAAATGGGGCAGGCCGAAATCCATCTTCCCGTAGCAGACGGCACAGAGCTGCCACAATCATACTCTTCCCCACATCACTCCCCGTACCAGCTATCATTATGGGACGCATTTTTTCCATACCTTTACGTTATATGGTCCTCAGTTTAATATCCTTTTGCGCGTTTCTTGATCACTTCAACTTGAGCTTTTGGGTCAAGTCTTCGCCCCTCAAATAATGCCGTTTCCCATTCACCGTAATTGGGGTTAGGAAGCACAATATAGATAGTTCCAAAATTGCTCATATCGTCACAAGCCACCTTACTTCTCTGCTTCTCATTCAAAGCGTTGTAACCAGGGAAGTCGGTCAGTTGGTCGCCCATATAGATCACCACATCAAAGTCCCTAAGCACCTGCTCCCTACGCAAATCTTTATTGCTAGTATCGCCTTTAAGTAGCAAGTGATCATTATCTGCAAAAGGGAAATCGTACTTCTGTAGGTTGAGCAGAGTCCCCTCTCGCTCATTAAAGTTGCGGTTAGTGATATAAAATATCTCTACCCCTTCACTCGCTGCATACTTAAGGAAAGCAGGAGCACCTGGCACTGTGTCAGCCACAGCCATTGCACACCACTCAGTCCACTCTGCAGGATCAAAAAGCTCCCCTTTTAGCCCCTGGTGAACCGCATTGGGAGAGTTGTCCAAGATGGTCTCATCAATATCCGTAATGATCGCCAATGGCTTATCCCCCTCTTGCGACATAGCAAGTGCCTGATCCAGATAGAGTCTAGCTCCATTAAAAGCTTGATAGCAGAGTGCTTCATACTCTGCCGACCGTTGCATCCAAGCAGCGGTGTATATTTTGGCAAAAGAGAGCTCACTCTCCACCACACGCTTCTGAGTGCCACACCCACATAAGAGTAGCAGCAAAGGAGTCAGAGCAACAATTCCAAACGAAGTCAATCTATTTTTCATACTCTACGATTAAAATTTAAGCGTTAAAGCAAGCATCCCAGTAATTCCCTGACGCTCATAGCCCAACCATCGGCTTTGCTTTTGATGCAAAAGATTCTGACCAATGATAGAAACCCCTACATTGCGGTGTGCGTCATAAGTAACTCTAGCTCCGAGATTCAGACAATTGTAATGATCCTCCACCTTACTTTTCGTAACCACCCCCTCTACATCATCGATCTGAGGCACAAGGTACTTAATACCAGTCAAGGCTTGGAAGTCTACATGTAGCGTCAGCTTATCCATCAGCAGGTAGTTGGCATCGATTCCTAGTTCCATCGCAGGTAACCCAAAGCCTACCGTTGGCTTCTCCTCTAGTGTGCTCTGATACCTATTCACCTTCACCTTGGCTCCAAGATCCAAACCAATCGGTGAGAGATAGCGTGCCTCTGCCTTAACGAATACTTGCCCTACACCACCACGATTGACCTTGGTAAATAATGGGGTAAACAGCCCCTCTTGCTGGCTACTATTTGACGCCATAAATGTGGTATTATAGAGTGAGTAGTCCCAATCAGAGAAGTCACTAAAGTGCGTATATCCTCCATTAACGTCAAGTGAGAAGCCATTGATATTCCCCAACTGAACCCCCATCAATGCTCTGTACTGAGCTATGTCAAAGCCATTGTACACAGCCTCTGCAGAGAGCCATCTATTCTCCTTGTAGAGTTCTCTAAGCCCATGGAATCTAGCCCCACCATCGGCAAGAAGATAGAGCGAAAATAGCTCGTGTGCTCTATAGCGGAACTCCACATCGGGCACCACCAATAGCTTGCGGCTACCACGATTGACAAATTGCACCTTGGCACCCGCCGATAGGTGTAGGTTAGGAGCACTGTACCCCACATGAGGCGCCAATGAGATCTGTTGCATCGGTGAATGAACGTCCAAGAGCATATGTAGCGCTGAGATAGCAATTAATTGATATCTACCATCCACACCAAAGCCCCAGTCGCTTCCGGCAAATTTATAGTCTAGGTTTGCCACTAAATCCAGTCCTAGCTCCGACACCTTCTCAGGCTTTGTCCTCTCTTCACCTAGTGGGAGCACTAGCCTATTTTGCTCATAGAGCATCGAGGCATTATCCTTGCCCGTATAGCTCACCTTTCCAAGAATACCATACTGCCACCGGCTAGCCAAGGCAATAGGTGCAGGGCTAAGGGAGAAATTAATTTCCGCCCCACCCATCTGATACATCGGATAGGTAGCATCTAATAGCGATGCAAAGGGCTCCTTACGTGGAGAAAATAGTCCATAAAAAGTATTGGCATGATGAAATAGCTCCACTCCACCCCCTACAGTACGCTCTTCAAGTGCGTGATTGTAGTTGATCCCTATGCGGGTATCGTGTGTCTCATCAATCTTTTTTATACCGATAGATGAATACTCCCCTCTCACATACCTAGATAGATGTTCTGCCGATAGCATCAGCGTACCAGCCTCACTTGTCTTGGTGAGGAAGGCCAACTCGGCACCACCGATACCTGGATAACCTCCAAATAGTCGCGCGTGGAACTTTTGCTTCACCGCTTCAGGAGCCAGAGGATTATCCAAGGGCTCAAATAGCTTGGGCGTCACATTCATAGCAATCGCATAGGTATTGCGGGCAAAGCGAATCGGTTTCAGCTTCTTAGGGACACTTCCCTCTAGAGGATTAAAAAAGACCTTCTCAGCCTCCTGCCCCACAGGTTGGTACTCTCTCTGTAGTACCATCTCTCTCTTCAGCGTATCAGCAGCAAAAGGGTTGGCGAGTGCCTCTCCTCCAGCAAGTAGTAGAGCTCCAGTTAGGAGCCACGGACGGATATATTTCATCATCATCTATTGATTCTATTTTAATATTCCCAAGCGGGTATCAATCATCTTAAGTATTCCATCATTGCGATTGGAATAGCTCCCCTTCACACTCTCAAGATAGAGTTTTGCACTCTCCTTATCGCCCAGCTTATCGTAGCAGTCCGATAGGAGGATAAAGGCCCTCGCTAGCCAGTATGCATCCGTAGTACCTCTAGTGGTCACTTGCTCCATCTCCTTCTTGGCAGCTTGATAATTACCTTGATCGTAGAGGTCTAGCGCCAAGATGGTACGAGCGATGGCATGGCCACCAAAATCCTTATGCTTCATCACCAGCTTTGCATAGCGAAGGGCTTGCGACTTTTGATTGTCGAGAGCCGTCAATTTTGCTGCAGAGAGGTAAACCTTTGCCGCTGCTTCATCGCTTACCGATAGAGTGCCATTAGCCACCTGATTCGCTAAGCTCACTGCGAAGTCGATGCTACCACTCGTTTCGGCACGCTCGGCAGAGGAGATGACCCACGTACTACGACCAGCTTTGTCGCCCACGCTAAGTGCCAACGACAGATAGGCTTCTGCCGCCCTACCCGGCTCATTGAGTTTATCGTAGCTAGAGGCCAAAAGGCGATAGCTATCCTCTGCCAATTTGCCTTGGAACGTCTTCACACGACCGCTCAGCAACGTTACCACATCGCTATACTGACGGGCTTGATACTTCAGAAGTGCCTGGCTGTAAGTGGCTTTATCCACAAAAGCCCCTCGTGGATAGCTCTTTATGTAAGACTCTAGCGCCTCAATGCCCTCTGCATTGGCACCACGAGCCACCACACCTTCGGCAGCTAGGTAAGCGAGGGAATCGAGCTCCGTCAAAGAGAGCTGCTCCGACACCCCAGTCTCTTGCACTAGTCGGCTATAACTATCCACCCTATTGAGTTGGATACTGATGCTTTTTAAGTCCTGAAGGGCACTCTTTGCCTCGCCACTCTGCGGATAGTTTCGTACTACACGCTCGTAAGCCTTTACCGCATCGTCCAAACGGCTCTCCCCATAGTAGGTAAGAGCCAATTGTAGAGCTACTTTAGGTGCAAATGGGCTATTGGCACGCTCTCTCAAAAAGCGGGTGAAAAGTTGCTCAGCCCCCGACACATCACCCACCGATTGTCTGGACCTTCCCTGCTCATACAGAGCCTCATCGATCAAGGAAGAGGCAGGATATCTCTGTGGAAGGAGAGCTAAAAGAGTTGCTTTATCTTGATATTTTTTCTGCAATCCAAGGATCATCGCCCGATTGAAAAGTGCATGATCTGCTTCACGACCTCCTGCCTGCTCGGCCTTTTGGTAGTACCTCACCGCCTCCTCATAAGCTCGGCGTTGCATAGCAATATCGCCAAGTCTACAATTCACCGCACTCTTCTGGTCGGGAGTAGGCTCAGTCAATTCACTCTCAAAGCGTTTTAGCCACGCTTCTGCATCGCCATAGCGACCCAAGTTGTAGCAGGCATAGCCAAGTGTGTAGTAGGCATTGGGATTCAGAGGCAAACTACTAGGGCGAACCTTGAGGTATTGCTCAGTACTGCGAATGGCCTCGCGATAATCCTTGGAACGGTAGGCTGCTTCGCCTTTCCAGAGATAGGCCTCTGCCACGCTCTCAGCATCACGTCCGCTCTTGATCAATTCGTCGTATTGCTGAGTGGCTACACTCACATCGCCACTAGCAAGGGAGGTGCCAGCACGGCGAAGCTTCACACGATCTCGCACTCGCACCAATTCGGTGGGTAGTGGTGAAAACTCCTCAAGCGCCTTCAGTACCGCCCCACTATTGGGCTCATGAAGATAAGCTTCCTCTAGGTAACTCAGCACCTCTCCTCGGTAACTACTCTGAGGGTATCTTTCCAAGAAGCGAGCCAAGCGACGGCTCCCATCGCCCAATCGCCCTGGTGTCCCAGCATAGCTAGCGAGTGCTGCATTGTAGGCCGAGACTTCGGTGATAGGTGCATATACCCCCATCGCTGAAGCTCTGTCGAATAGATCTATTGCTCCCCCTAGTTTGCGCTCAGAAAGCCTACAGAGACCAGCGTAATAGAGTGCCAATTGGCTCATAAAGTTCGTACCTTCTTCCCCAACCTGTAGCAAGTAGGGCTCCGCCTCTCCATAACGGGCTAGAGCCAATAGCTCCTTACCGAGCGTAAGGAGCTCTACACCACCAGCATCACCGCCAGCGGCCAAATATTGCTTCAAATAGCGCACCGATGCCTCACTCTGCCCTAGCAAGCTAGTAGCAAGTCCAGCAGTACGAGAGAGCGACGCTTGCACAGATCGGTCGGCATCGCGACCACTAGATAGTCCACGCTCAGCCAACTGAAGTGCCTCGCCATAACGCCCTTCGGAAAGGCGGGCCTCACCCAGATACGCCAAGGCATAGCTGCCATATTGTGGGTGATTTACCAACTCACCAAGATAGCGACTTCCCTTGCTCAGGGCACCCCCCTTCATCGAGAGATAACCGGCGTAAAAAAGGGCATCTGACTTTCGTTTCTGGTAGTAGGTAAGAGGCTCAAAAAGTGCCAAAGCCTCACGATCTTGCCCTTCTCGCATCAAGGCGTATCCAAGACGATACTCCACCTCCGCACAGAGATCCTCGGGAAGAAGTGCCCGATTAACCTTTCGGAGCCAGTAAACGGCACTGCCATACGCCTCCGAGGCGTAGTAGAGCCCACCCAGAGCTGCCATCGCCCGATCGGTGTAGCTGGAGTGCGGATGCTGCTCCACAAAGTGCAATAGCTCTAACTCGCTATCACCACACTGCAGCGTACCACGAGACAATGCAAGCAGGTAACGACTCTCCACATCCTCTGCGCCAAGCGACCAAGGGCTATCCCAAGCACCACCAAGAGCGCCCAAGACACCCACATCACTTCCCGTAGCTGTTGCCTCTCGAGCCAACTCCACCGGGGACTTATAGCCACTTATGCCGCCTAGCTCCTGACCATGGACTACCGAAGAAAGTCCAAACATTGCCAGAAAAAATATGCAGAAACGATTATTCATCATGTCAAAAAACTTCTCAAAAGTTACAATTCTCCTCTCCCCATAACCTTCCGCAAATGTACCCAAAATTTGCGACCTGAGCCCAAACATTTTGCCACGTACTGGAGTGCAAAACATCCTCTGGAAAAAGCCGAATAAATTGCGGGCAAAAAATCAGTTGGAGAAAAATAAAAAGACAAGGCAAAGCAAATTTCGCGGGTGGTTTAATGGATCAATATTCCCTATAGAGTATAATAAATACCTATATTTAGTACCTAATATATACCTATTTTAGGGGTCTATTATAGAGTATTAATCCAATTAATCCAATAATAGCTAAGAAGTATGAATATCAATGGGTTACAAGTGGATCAATAAAACCCATGTGGATCAATGACTTTTGCATATTAAGGTCTGTTAAGGGTTGAAAAATACAAATCGCAAAATTAATAATCAGACGAATTGGATTAATCAATCCACCTAAAAGCAACCGATTTTAATATAAATGAATATCATATTTAATCCATAGATTACATATTTAACGAACAGCTTTGAAGCAAGAAAACAGCGGTTTTCATACGTAAGTAATTCACCTTTGAAGGGTATTCACCTTAGGTTTGCACCGTGCAAACTTCTTGATTGCTCGTATGATACACTTCAATTTGCCCTTAAAAATCGCCCTTTACATTATCATTTTTCACGAAAATATAATATAGTTTAACCTTAGGGGGCTTGCAAATACTCATATTTAACATATAATTAAGAGCGTTTTTTGCCACCGAAACCACTTTTTAAGCCAAAAGAAGTAAATCGAGGAGCAATTGTGCGAAGTCAACCCGCCTTAGTCACCACGTAAAATGGTTGAATACAACTCACCAATCTTTTAGCTAGGAACAAAGCAATCGCTTAGTTGCATCTCGTCAATTGCTTAGTTGCAACTCGGCGATTGCTTAGTTGCAACTAAACTTTCACTCTCCTAACCTATTGAATTACTGAGGGCTACAATCAATGTATACAGAAGGTAATTAGGCTAATGTGTAGCAGTCATTAATCAGCCTTTCTTGTGCGTCAACTTTGCTTCAGAAGTTGGAACCTTATGTGATCCGAGCTATTTTCAGTATCTTTGTAAGTGAAAGTGAGGTTTTTAATTTACCCAATAGATTAAGTACACATATATTATATAGCTATTTTATGAGTAAGATGATATCCAACCTAACGCCAAGTGCGTTTTTTGTGACCAAGGGAAGTGGTGAGTCGGACCTAGAGCTACACGCTGGTTCTTATCACATGGCGCTTTATGATGCAGGAATCAATGACTATAATATTATGGTCTACTCCTCGATCTTGCCCAAGACAGCTCATCTAGTGACGATGGATGAGATTGATTTGCCCCCATTTGGTTCGGAGATGAAGACGATTATGTCGGTTTCGCACGGGACGCAGGATGAGTTTGTATCAGCTGGAATCGTTTACGCATGGATGTATGCCGATGAAAACTTTGATGAGAAGATTGGCGGACTGGTATGCGAGGTGAATGGTCGATACCGTATTGAGGAGCTAGAGGCTAGGCTCACAAGGGTGATCATAGATCTACACGAGAAGACTTATAGCCAATATTACCTAGGTGAATTGAACTTCGTGACCGAGGGAATCACTATCGAAAAGCGATATGGGACTGCACTCGTCGGGCTCTGCTTTATGGACTTTGAGCAGAATGAGAGTTCAATCGGTGTATAATAGTCTTTGTTAGATAACATTCACTTAATACTTTAAGGAAGAAGGGGGGGTGGCTCTAATAGCAGACCACCTCCCTCCTCTTGAGGTATCTGAGACGGTCACCCCAAAAGTATATATATAATATGGCAAGAAAAAGCAAAGCTCCAGAAATAGTGGAGGGGATAAGGATAGAGCGAATGGCGGCAGAGGGTCGCTGTGTGGGACATCTGGAGGATGGTCGTGTGCTCTTCGTCCCTTACTCTGCGCCTGGTGACATAGCAGATATTACACTCGGCAGACGTCGGAAGTCCTATGCAGAGGGGCGGATTGCTAGGCTATTGGAGCCCTCTCCAAATAGAGTGGAGCCACGGTGTACCCACTATGGTCTATGCGGTGGCTGCAAATGGCAGCACCTGAGCTATAGAGCCCAGCTAGAGGGGAAACAACAGCAGGTAATCGACCAACTGGAGCGTGTGGGACATCTTGAGATTGATGAAATGCGTGAAATCATAGGGAGCGAAGAGACTTATGACTATCGCAATAAGCTGGAGTTTACCTTCTCCAACCGTCGCTGGCTTTCTCAAGAGGAGCTCTCAGAAACACCTAAAGAGGAGGCTTTGGATCTTGCGGGGCTGGGCTTTCATGTACCTCGAATGTTTGACAAGGTGCTGGATATTGAGCAGTGCCATTTGCAGGGGGAGCTCAGCAATAAAATTAGGTTGTTTATCAAGGCGTTCACCACTCAGCATTCCGGCTACGACTATTACGACCTTCGAAAGCATGAAGGGTATATGCGGACGTTGATGATCCGAACTAGTAGCACGGGCGAAGTAATGGTAGTGGTAGTCTTTGCTTATGAAGATAAGCAAAAACGGGAAGCCCTCCTCGATGCTCTTGCCAAGGCTTTTCCTGAGATCACCTCACTGATCTATGTGATCAACAATAAATTGAATGACGCTTGGGGAGATCAAGAGGTTTTCTGCTACGCAGGTGAGGATCATATATGGGAGGAGATGGAGGGTCTTCGCTACAAGATTGGGCCAAAAAGCTTTTATCAAACCAATAGCAAACAGGCACTTAGGCTGTACCAAGAGGTACGAAAACTAGCCAATCTCCAAGGAGATGAACTTGTCTACGACCTCTACACTGGCACCGGTACCATCGCTTCATTTATCTGCCGAAATGCTAAGCGCGTGATAGGTATTGAATATGTGGAAGAGGCGATTGAGGATGCTTGTATTAATAGAAGTGTAAATGGACTGGAAAACCTGGACTTCTATGCTGGAGATATGAAGGAGGTGCTCACAGATAGCTTTATTGCTGAGCACGGTAAGCCTGACGTACTGATTACCGACCCGCCTCGGGCTGGTATGCACCCCGATGTGGTGCAGACAATCCTTAGGGCAGCACCGCAAAGGATTGTATATGTAAGCTGTAATCCGGCCACACAAGCAAGGGATGTGGAGATGATGAAGGAGGCATATAAGGTAGTGGTAGCACAGCCTGTAGATATGTTTCCTCATACCAGTCACGTGGAGACGGTAGCTCTGTTGTCCAAACTAAATACAGAACATCATTTAGATATAGAGTTTGACGCTATTAATAAATGACAAGTATATGAAATTGGTTTTACCTAGTTTAAAAAAGAAATTATAATGAAAATATGGAGGCTAAGAATATGAAGATT
>QWCK01000122.1_pt1 | contig 136589 bp, 131 predicted proteins | sample 1972571 | NCBI WGS metagenome assembly QWCK01 (sample SAMN09866710, study PRJNA288562) | Human gut metagenome isolate term2_stool, whole genome shotgun sequencing... | isolation source: gut | host: Homo sapiens | place: USA: California | reverse complement strand
AAGGCTCTGTTAGACCAGAATTGACATATAGGTGATGCCACCGTGGTATAATGAAACCAGCAACCACGGCATTGGAGCAGGTATGAACGCCGAGGATCTGGTCATCACCCTCAAGAAGAATATGGCGAAGCTCAGCAAGTCCGAGCGCCGCCGTGCAATCGAGTCGGTACGCGATATCATCCGTGCCGCCATGTTCGACGATGCAGCAGGAAGCGGCTACGCGATGGAGCGCTGCCCACGCTGCGGCTCGGTCGCTATCGTCAAGAAGGGTAAGTCCAAGAACGGTGAGCAGCGCTACCTCTGCCGCGACTGCGGCAGGACGTTCTCAGGCTCTACCGACCGGATTCTCGGCACGAGCAAACTGCCCCGCGAGACCTGGATGGCCTATGCCGAGTGCTTCGTCCTCATGCTCCCGCTACGCGAGTGTGCCGGCCGCTGCGGCGTCTGCCTCAAGACCGCCTATACCATGCGCCACAGGCTCATCGAGTGCCTGAAGGGGTATTCTCCCGAGTTCCGCGTCGGGCAGGGGCAGGCCTGCGAACTCGACGAGACGTACTTCCCCGAATCCTTCAAGGGCAACCATTCAAAGGGCTCCTTCACCCTGCCGAGAAAGGCACGCCATCGCGGCAAACAGGTCCACAAGCGCGGCCTCTCTCGCGAGCAGATCTGCGTCATGACGGGCATCAGCGACACGAATGCCACCTTCTTCGAGGTCTCGGGGCGAGGCGTGGTCTCGCGCAAGCGTGCGGCGGAAGCCCTTCGCGACCGTATTGGCGCGGGCGCGGTCGTCGCCACGGACAAGGCGACCGCATACATCGATGTGTTGTGCGACTTGAAGGTCGCCTCGCATGAGTCCTATGATTCCAGGGACCGATCGGAGGGCACCATCAACCGCATCAACACCGTCCATTCGCTCCTCGATTCGTTCATGGCGCGTTTCAAGGGCGTGTCCACCAAACACCTCGGCGCCTACCTCGACTGGTTCCGCTGGTGCCGCACCTTCATGGCGACCGACTCCCGCAGCGCGGAGTCCACGGTCGCCCGCCAGCTCGCCAACGGCACCTGCGCGACCCGCATCCGCGACATGTTCAACGTCCTGCCGCCCTATATGGACTACTGGGTCTCGAGGGCGGCGTAGTCCGCTAAAATGGTGGCACCGTGGTATACACGAGAGATAGGAGCCGCCATGCCTTCGAACATACCAGCAACCACTATCAGGATCGAGCCGGAGGTGAAGAGGGAGGCATCCGCCATCCTCGATGAGCTCGGTCTGTCCATGTCCACAGCGATGAACATGTTTCTCCGAGCGGTGATTCGCGAGGGCGGCATGCCGTTTGAGATGAAGGTAAATAAAACGAATGAATAATAAGGCGAAAAAAGCAATCTGCAGAAAAGAAGATTTGGGAAATGAAGCATCTGTAGAGCAGTTTTTTGTAGACAGGCTTCTCAAACGCTTGGGCTGGTCAGACAGTCAAATTAAAACAAAGGAAAGCATTTCGGAACTCAGCATAAACTTGGGCCGAAAAAAGATGCCTTATAAACCCGACTACGCTCTTTCGTATAGAAGAAAGGTGCGTTTTGTCATTGATGCCAAATCCACAAAGGAAAACCTAGATTCTTGGGTCGGACAATGCTCCAGCTATTGTCTTCTAATCAACCAGGGCTATAAAGACAATCCAGTCCAATACTTCGTTCTAACGAACGGTTTGAAAACTATGCTGTACAGATGGGATAGCGCAAAGCCCATTCTCACATTATCTCTATCTGATATGAATAATGGCTCCAAAGCCTTCGACACCTTAGCCGAATACCTGTCACCGCGTTCTTTTAACGCGACACATCCTGCTGGGCTCTCGAGCGAAATAGAGGAAGAGCGCATCGTCCTGAAGCAAATCGGACCCTCTGCGGTAAATAAACTATTCGGAAGCGCACATTCCTATATCTATAAGCACGAACATCTCAGTTACGGAGCCGCTTTCACTGAATTCGTGAAAGTGATTTTCCTGAAAATGACCTCCGATAAAGAAGCGCATGAATGTGACGAAGGATACGAAACGGATGAAGGCTATTCTGTACCGGTTTCACGAGCAAAATTTTCATCACAATGGATAAAAAAGGCCGAGGAAACGACTCCGAATCCCGTCAATACGATTCTATTCGCTAAGTTGGTAAAGAACTTCGAGGATCTGATCGCTCAAAAAAAGAAGAAACGCATTTTTGAACCTAACGAGAAGATACGGTTGTCCGCCGGAACAATCAAAGAACTTGTTAAGCGATTTGAAGAAGTTGATCTCCATCTCATTGAAGACGACCTCAATGGCCGCATGTTCGAAACGTTTCTGAACGCAACTTTAAGAGGCAAGTCACTTGGGCAGTATTTTACGCCGAGAAGCATTGTTGATATCGCCGTTGGCCTTTCAGACCTGCATGTCGGAAGAAACGTCTCTGATTGCTCACAAATTATTGATGCATGCTGCGGCTCTGGCGGGTTCCTTATCGGAGCTCTAAATGGTATGTGGGGAAAAGTCGATTCCAACGCCTCTCTTTCTATGAAGGAGAAGCAGGAAATCAAGAAAAACATTGCTGAAAATTGCATATGGGGCATCGATGCAGCCAGGGACCCAGCTTTAGCACGCATTGCTCGTATGAATATGTTTCTTCATGGAGACGGTGGAAGCAAAATATTCCAGCTAGATTCCCTTGATAAGAATATCACCGTAGAAGAAGACGCCGATTCGCTTGAACTTAGAAGCGAGAAAAAGGAATTTCGAGATGCGATCTCTGGCTGTAACGGCTATTTCGATTTGGCGCTAACTAATCCACCGTTTGCCGCGGAGTATAAATGCTCCGAACCGTCTGACCTAGCCCTCCTCAAAGACTACTCCATCGCTCATCGCCCAGATGGAAATGGAATCTCGAGCTTGCGCGGAACTGTGCGTTCAAGCGTTCTATTCATTGAGCGCTACTACGATATTCTAAAACCAGGCGGTTCTTTAATTACCGTACTAGATGATGGAATACTTGGAGGTGAAGACACTTCTTACGTTAGGGATTGGATTAGAAGTCATTTCATCGTCAGGGCAGTTATATCGCTTCCAGGCGACGCATTCCAGCGCTCTCAGGCAAGAGTCAAGACGTCACTGCTCTTCTTGCAGAAGAAGATAGAAGCCGCCCAAGAGCAGCCTCGAATCTATATGCGGTACTGCTCGTATGTGGGGCTAGATAGTCCCAACAGAGAGCGAGTTCTTCCGTCTGATGCAATTACGGCGCAAAAGGCGAAAGAGGAAATCACCGATATCGTTAATGGATATAAAGCATTTTTAGATGGTGATCCTGAAATTGCTCGACTTTATTCAGTCGATCCAAAACGCATAGAAAACCGGATGGATGTTAAAGCGACTCTTCTCGTTGCGGGCAGAAACGTCGAAAAATGGAGCGAACGGGGTTTTAAGGTACGCGCCGCCAAAGACATCGCTGAACCCATCTGGACTTCCGGTGCCGCCTGTGAGGACCGAGTTGGTGACCTCTTTTATACCAGAGGGGATAACAAGAGGAAGAAGGTTACCTTTGCAGTGGTTAAGTATGACGGAACGATCGCTGCGGGTGATGAATCTTACGCAGAGGATGTTAGCTATGAGTCGCTATTTAAGCTAAAGAAGGACGATATCGTTCTAAGTAATATCAATGCTGTTAATGGTGCTGTTGCCGTTGTTGATTCGAAAACAGCTGGTTTATACGTATCTTCTGAATATACCGTTATCCAGCCAAAAGACCCGTTGACCGTTTATGCGCTATGGTCGCTAATCAGATCTGATACCGCGCGTTCGGATCTGATATTGCTTTCCACGGGTATTGGAAGGACGCGAATTTCTTGGGATATCCTTAGCGAGCTAAAGCTACCAGTTCCTAATCTAGAATCGATGCAAATTATTCAAGAAAGAATGGAAGAGCTAGCTGAAACCCGAAAGAAAGCGGCGGCGCTTCTTGAAGAGGTCAGTCAACTGGTTAACATTGATATCTGTAATTCAGATGAGCGCCAAAATAGACTGATGCCCGGGAGCAAATTCAAATTGCTCCCGGGCATTATCGTCCTAAATCGGAAAAATGCTATATGTCAATTTTGGTCTAACAGAGCCTTTTCTAAAGAGCTAAATTACCGGTTATTGGTATGGAGTTCTTGAATTGCTGTCATTCTGTCGCGAGTTATTCCAGGTAGCGGTTTCCCTTGCCGCAGTTGCAGTCCTCGCATAGGGTCTGGAGGTTGGACATCACCGACTTGCCGCCGCGTGATACGGGGACGATATGATCGACGTGGAGCTTCACGCCGTCCTCGCGGCCGCGCCCGCAGCGGACGCAGTGGAAGCCGTCGCGGTGCAGGACGTCGTAACGCATCGCGCGGGTCACCTTGGCGTGCTCGGCATCATTTGCCATACGGCGGTCCTGGTATGACTTCTTGCGATGGAGACGGAACATGGCGGTGATCACCTCCGATATGAACCAGATGGCGAAAATCATGCCGATATACGGCTTCATGGCCTCTACCATTGCATCCATTTAAGATATTTCTTTCTTTTTGGCGGTGGGTATTCGCGGTAGTTGCGCCCAGGTTCCGGGCGTTTCGGTTAGCAGTTGCGGGGGTTGAGTTTTTTTGTCTGGGCACCCGTCACTGATACCCATGCGGGCAGAAACGAGCGCGCGATAATAATCTGCCATGCTTTCTACCAAGCAGCCGTGGTAAATATGCTGATGGGGAGCGTCAACGGGAACATCATTACCGCGTTTACGGATATTGAGTTTCCAGTGCCCATCGGTGTCATCGCGTATAGCACTGACACGGCAACCATCGAACGGCGTCCCCTTGCAAAGCAAGCTGCAGGCGTAGAATTGCCGGCCTCGGTTGTCGCATCGACAGCCATCTGGTGAAACTATGCGGTCGATGGTTCTCAGGACGTGTTCCTCATCGTGGAACTGTACGTCCACGGGCTTGATTCTGCCTTGGCACTCGACCCAGACGTCATCTGGGGCGTTGACCATGATTTCAGTTACCTCGGGATCCCAAAACAACTCCCCTATTGGGGCGAATCGGAGCAGGTCGTCTACAATCAATTTGGCTGCCTGGTACTGAACAATTTCACCTTCTTCGGAAAAGACCGTGGAGCGACGTATATATGCCAGCGCCCGATCTTGGAGCGCAATGATGCAGGGTACCTGATCGACAAGGGCGTTCTGGATTTTCCGGTCGTTGGCGCAGTGAGCCATGACTTCTGCTAGGGCGTTGTCGTATTTTCTATCGAGCATTGTCACTCCTTGGATTGATATACGCGGAGCTCCCATTGCTTGCGCTCGACTTTCGCCACGGCGTCCAGGATGAAGCCTGTGGCAAGCGAGAGCGCGGCCATGAACATGAACGCCGCCGCGAGAACGGCGGTCGGGAACCGGGGCACGAGGCCGGTGGCGAGATATTCGGTCACCACCGGGATGCCGGCACACAGCCCTCCGATGCAGAACAGTAGCGCGACCAGCGAGAAGAACTTCAACGGGCGGTAGTCCTTGAACAGGGTGCCGATCATGGCCATCACCTTCAGCCCGTCCCTCACCGTGTTCAATTTCGAGACCGAGCCCTCGGGGCGGTCCCGGTATTCCACGGGGACATCGGCAATTCGCCAGCGGCGGTCGACGGCGTGGATCGACAGCTCGGTCTCGATCCGAAAACCCTCGGACAGGACTGGAAAGGTCTTCGCGAAAGGCCTGGACATCGCCCTGTAGCCGGTCATGACATCCTCGAAACCGTAGCCGTATATCCATCTGATCATGGCGCGCACGAGGTCGTTGCCGAAGCCGTGGAAAGCGCGGGCGTTCTGCTGCGCATAGGTGCCGTTGGATAGGCGGTCGCCCACGACCATATCGGCCTCGCCCGCGAGGACGGGGGCACAGAGGGAACGCGCCGATTCCGCGGGGTAGGTATCGTCGCCGTCGACCATGAGGTAGCAGTCGGCATCGATGTCGCGGAACATCTGCCGGCAGACGTTTCCCTTGCCCTGACGAGACTCGTGTCTGACGACAGCGCCGCGGCCGCGTGCGATCTCGGCGGTACCGTCGGTCGAGTTGTTGTCGTAGACGTAGACGGTCGCCTCGGGCAGCTCGCGATGAAAATCATCGACCACTTTGCCGATAGTCAGAGCCTCGTTATAGCAGGGAATAATGACCGCAATATCGTCTCGAACCACTGGCTGCGCCCCCTATTTGATATCCAGATAGGTGCACGGAACGCTTACATATGCGCCTTGATGGTCCAAAACCTTGATATGGCCGTAGGAGGAATCGATGACGTCCGCATGGGCGATATCGGGCGGTAGGCGAAATAAATCCTCGCAGTCGATATGGGCCACGCACCGCTCATACCCGCCGCTACGGATAATCACGAGTTCGCGTACATCGGTCTTCTCGCGGCAATACTCAATAACGGTCATATGAGTTCCCTTTCTCGGCTCTGCTTTCCAGTATCTCGAGACTTTTACCCCTGGTGAAAAAATCTATTCGCTGAACGGGGCTGATAGCGAAAAAGGCACCCGTTGTCCGGGTGCCTTCGCATGGGCGTTGCGAGCCCCGCCGGGATCGGCGGGGCTTTGGATGACTGAGCGGTGAGGCTGCTGAACTTGCGGTAGTAGTCGCTTAGGCGGTCGGTCACGCCGTTGCGCTTGTCGTCGCGCTCCGCGGCCCTGGCGCCGAAACGGGAGTAAGCAATATACACGAGGTATCGCCGCAAATTGGCAGGCGGAACGCCCGCGGCGGGCGCATTGCCGCCGCGGGCGTCGTCGCGGTCACTTTTAGAAGAGATCGGCGAACATCGAATCGTCTTCCTCGTAGTCGTCTCCGCCTTCCTCATCATTGTCGTCGGGTTCCGCGTCTGAATCTTCGGCGGTTTCGCCGAGATCTTCGGCCGAGTCCCCATCGAAACCTGAACCGCTATCGATCTCGGCGGACTCGGTTTCCGAGCCGCCGGGTTCGAGGTCGGAATCTGTCTCCGAGCCGTCTCCCGCGGTGTCCGCGGGAGACTCGGGCTCGGCTGTGTCGGGTGCATCCTCGAGCGAAGCCCGATTGGTGGCGCCGTCTCCGGCCGCGGCTGTCGCAGCGTCGTCGGTTTCCGCGTCTTGGGACGACAGCGGTTCGCTTTCGGTCGCGGCATCGTCGGCATCGGAACCGTCCGAGACGGTACCTCCACCGCTCACCATGCCGCCGGCGGTCTTCATGGCGACGAGCTGCCCGCCAAAGGTCATGAGCTCCATGTGTGTGTACTGCTCCGGATCGACCACGACCGTGGGCTCGGGGCGTAGCTCCATGAGGTTCCGGTCACCGCGCGTCCAGGCTCCGCGGGTCCAGGTGATGCCCGAGTCGAGGTCGCTCCAATCGATCAAGTCGTCGGCCACGAGCATGCCGTCGCCGAATGAGAGCACGGTCGGGACGATCGTCTCGTAGCTGCCGGACTCATAGTAGATGCAGAGACCCTGGCCGTGGTCGCCCATGAAGTTGCCGCTATCGTCGAACAGCACCTCGAACACCGATGCGGCCAAACGCGAACCGTCCTCGGTCCTCACGAGGATCGGCTTGCCGTCCGCATAGACGCCGTCGACGACGTCCAGCTCGTCCGGCTCGATAATCGTCACGGCGCGCTTTAGGAGCTGCATGTTGTCGCTCGTGGTGATGAAAACGCTGCGCTCAAGAAGCACGCCCTGGTTAAGGTAGTCGGAAATGTCGAGGAAGTCGTCCTCGAGCATGATGCCGCTGTGCAGGTCCATGCGCGTCGTCTCGATCACGCGAACTCTGTCGTGCATCTTCACGATGATGTTCACCGTCTATCTCCTCCTCATATGGTTTGTCGGCGTATAGCCGTCGTCCCCGATATCGTGATTGGTCTGTGTGCGCGTCTTTGCGTTTCTCGCGGTGTCGGCTTCCCTCTTCTCGAGCTCGAGGTCCTTGACCTTCGGATGCGAGTTCAGCAGCGCGTTGACGTCCGCGATGGTCGGCTCGTCGCCGAGGCTGTCGACGTCGGACTGCGCGACGACGCCGGACTCCACGAGGTCTTCGAGATACTTCATTTGCTTCTCGGTCGCGGGGCGCTGGAGGTACGGCTTCCATCCGGGCTTCGCCCTCTTTGCATCCCCGTCGGGTACGGCGACCGTCACGGGGGCGTCCTGCAACCATTCGCTTCCGGCGATGCCGTAAGCCGAGCGCTCCGCACGCAGGTCCTCCTCGCGCTGCTCGCCGACGATCTTCGCCTTGGCGCGTTCGTGGTCGCGCTCGATCTTCTTGATCATGTCAGGCGTCAGCGCGCCGGCCGCGATTGCCTGCGAATAGGCCTCCCTGTAGCGGACATACTCGCGCGTCAGCTCGGCGGTTTGGTCCGCGGTGATGACCTTCGCGCCGCGTCTGTTGCACCCGGCGCCCTTCTGCCTCTCGCCGCGGCCCCGTACATCGGTGGGGCCAATCGGCATCTGCGAGGATGTCAGGACATCTACCGCGGCGGAAAGGCGCCGCGACCGGTTGCGGATGTCGCCCGCGGCGGAAGCGAGTTCCGCGGCATCGGCCCTGACGCCCTCGCGGCGTGCGAGGAGGTCGGTATAGGCCGCATCGCTGAGCCCGATGCCGCGCTCGGCCATCCACTTGCGGATCGCCTCCATCTCGCGAAGTTCCGCGGCGTTTTCCTTGCGCCATGACGCCAGCGCGCCCGGATCGGTCGGGCGCGCCGTCAGCTGCGCGGCGCAGGCCGTGTAGACCTCGACCTGGCGGATCGCCTCAGCGGTCTGCTCGGCCTCCAATTTGAGCGCGTCGGCCCTCGCATCCAGCGCGTCGACTTCGGCAGCCAGGCGCTTTGCGTCGGTCGCCATGTCCGCGTAGCAGCGGTAGCCGCGCTCGCGGATGATGTTCACGGCGTCGGCGGCGGCTGCGAGGCGCGCGGCGGAGCGTTCGAGCCTCTTCGACCGCTCGAGGTTGTTGGATGCGACCGCCTCGAACGTCATGGGCGGCAGCACCACGTCCGGGACTAGATCCTCGGCGCACATCTTCACGTTCGGGCGCCGTCCCTCGAGGCGCACGGCAAGGCGCTCGCGCAGTCCCTCGACGGTATATGAGTCGTCAAGCTTGTATCCCTTGACGGGGCGCCCCCTGCCCTCGGGCGGGTAGAACGTCAGCACGCCGCGGCGGTTGACGTTGATGCGGTAACCCCTCTCCGCCAGGCGCTTCTCGAGTGCGCGCCATGTCCGGCAGCCCTGAAGGGCAGCCTCGATATCGTCGTGCACCGCGTCCGTCCAGAGGCTCCTTCCGCTGTACCGGGCGCGTCGCTGGGCGTCCGTCTCATGGCGACGCGCCGGGCGCGCCTCCTGTAGGACGACCTCGCGGCGCCGGTCGGGGCGCGGCGTTCTCGCGTACCAGCATCCGTCCTCGTCGCGCGCGAACCTGAAGTCGTCGAATGCGCTGTAGCCGTAATCGCGGCAGATGCGCTGCAACTCCATCGCGTCGGCCTGCACGTCATCGTCATCGAGGTGGATCTTCCTGCCGTCGACAGGATGCACGGAATTGACGACGATGTGCGCGTGCGGGATGCCGTTGTCGACGTGCGTCTCGATCACCCATTGGTAACCGCCGTAGCGCTCCCTCACCCAATCGTATGCCAGCGTGTCCACCGCCTTGGCATCCAGGTTGTCCTCGGGGTCGGGTGAGATAACGAAGTGGTAGTACTTGCGCCCCGTGTCCTTCTCGAACATCTGGCGGGTCGTGTCCATCTGCACGTCCCAATCGGCGCTATCGAGATCGATCGAGCTCGAGCGGAACGTCATGGCGCGGTCGTTGCGCGCAAGGTAGTCCTTGATCTGCTTGCAGCCGCCGAACTTCCGGGCGAGCGTCTTGAGCATTGCCATGCTAGCGCTCGACCTCCGATTGCTTCCTTAGCTGCACCATGAGCCCGCGCGTCTCCGCGAGCGCTTTGCAGTACGGCTCCTTCAGCGTCGCGACGAAGTTCTCGATTTGCTCAACGAGCTCGCGGCGGCGTTCTTTGCTCACGTCCGGCATTTCCTGCAAGAGCAACAAGGTGTTCGCCGCGGCGGCGAGCTGATTCAGGTTCACGCCCTGCTTGTTGAGCTCGTAGAAGTATTTCTGGAAGAAATCGGGGTCACCGATGTAGTACATGGGCGTGTGGAGGATACGGTCGACCATGAAGCGGGACTGCGTCATGCCCGCCTTCCGCGCGCTCGAGCGTATGAAGGTGTCCTCGTATGGCGTCACGTTGAAATGCTTCTGCACCGTGCGGCGCTCGGTATCGAGCAGCCCTTCCAAGGCCTCCTTCACGTCCACACGCTCGCCGCCGGGCAGCTTCGCCAGCTTAAATTCCTGCTTACCGTAGATCGCCGTCTCGCGGATGAAGTCAGACACTGTCATGCCGGCAAGCTCCGCTTTGGCACGCACCTTATTCAGTTCGGTTTTAGTCAGGCGAACGCGGATATAGCGTTCCCTGCCGTCCCTGCTGGCCGTCAAAGTCTCTCCTATCTCCTCGCGCACCCGTGCGCGACCCCGGTCCAAGGGCGGAGCCCTGGCAAGCGCCGGAGGCTGGCTGGTTTCCGTCAGCGGGCTGTGCCCGATGGCGGAAACCTGACCGGCTCCGACGGCATACTTGTGGCCACATCTACGATGGGGGTACAAGTATGCGTCTCTTGCGAAGTTTTCAGTATCCTACCCCTATTTGCCTGGGTTTAAACCGTTTTGCACCGGTCATCCGATGCCGTTATACCGTCCGCGTTTCGGCTGTCCCTCGTCTCTTTCGCGACGAACGGGACGCTGCTCATCTGTTGCAAGTCCGATACGGCTCGGATACCGTCACGGCCGTATAAGTTGTTTTCAGCGATGAGAAGGAGGGTCATATGGATGCTGACGATTGTGCCCGTATCATCGAGGGGGTGGCCGCTGTGCTCGATCTGCTCGCGGCCGATGGCGATGTCGTGGACGACCCGGCGCCGATCTACGAGCTGCTTGCGGAGAGATGTCGGCATGTCCGCGTGGCACTCGAAGTTATGACGGGGTGCGAGTAGCCTGCGTGCCCGATCGCGGCAGGAGTCTTGCGCGCGGGCGCGTGTCCAACGTCTCGGTGCGCGCCGATCCGATACCTCCCGGCTCCGGCAGGCGTGCATCGAGGCGCGGCGGGGCCTGGCCGCCCGTGTCCGCCGCGAGCGTTTCCGCTCGCTTTCCATCGTTATCCGGTCAGTGTTCCGGGCGTTGCGTCGCGACATGAAAAAGGCCGCCACCGTGTTCCGGTGGCGGCCTCTCGCCCGGCGACCCTCGCCAATGCGAGGTCTACGCCTTCTTGTCCGCGAGACGTTCGTAGTCGTCGCTCGAGAGCACCACGGCATACACGGCGCCATCCTTCATCAGGTACGCCATACCGTTGCGCTCGATGCGGCGCTCAATCTCGGCCTGCGGGTCGCTGACGCCGCCGAGGTCGACGCTGGACTCCATCAGGCGTCTGATGTCGTCCATCGTCAAGTTCTGCATCTGCTCGGTGAACGCTTGGCGCTTCTGGCGAGCGCGGCGCTTCTCGCGCTTCTCGGCCTCGGCCGTCTTCTTGGCAGCCTCGGCTGCGCTGTCCGCAGTCGAGGCCTTCGGCTTCTCGGTCGCGGTCGGCTCGATGTCGTACGGGACATCGCTATCGGTATCGAACATATTCTCCCTCCCCTCTGGTCACGTCGCCGGCATTACCATTCGATGCTACCCAAAAGCGCCCGGTCCCAAACGCCGGCCGACGTATCCGTAGTCCTGCAATTGCGCGGGCCGTTTCCGCCGCCTGTTTCGCGCGTTGCGCAAAAAGGATCCCCGCCATCGGTTCCGATGGCGGGGATCTGTGCTACTTGAAACCGCGACGGTGCGAGCCGGCGGTCTTCATGTGGCATCCGGCATGCCCTATGACTATCAGCTCGTTTTCCCGATCGATGTAGAAGTGAAGGCGGAAGGTGTTCTTCTGGCTCCTCCCCTTGATGTGGGCGGAGATGTCGACGGTTCGGCCTCCGTAGCTCCTCTCGCGCATCTTCATCAGATCGGCGCGCGCCCTGGTGGCGCTGCTCTCGCTGAAGGTGAGCTCGTAACCCGTACGGCGCTGGAACTCGTCTGCGACCTGGCCCTCGCAATCGTCGTCCTCGAACAGGAGTCCGTAGAGCGCCGTCGCGGCGCCACGGACGATATCCCACTCCTCGGCGAGGTTGCCGTCGTATGATTTGGCCGAGTCCATCGCCTCGGGAAGGACAACGATGCGGTCGGGCCAGATGGAGCGCGCGAGCTTCAGGAGGTCCGCCAGGTCACGCGGGATCGCCTGGAGGCATTCGGCCACCCTCGCGGCCCCGTCGTCGTCCGACGGCGCTGCGCACTGCGCCGCCTTGCGCTCGAGCGCGCGCTTCTCGCCTTCGAGGCGCTGGACGGTCCTTGTGAGCTCATCCACCTTTGCCGTGGCGTCGGAATAGCTCCGCTCCTGGTCCGTCGCGATCTCCTCCCATGCCTCGGCGTCGGATCGCAGGCGCGCGATCTCCGCGCGCAGGCCGTCGATGTCGGCTACCGGCTCGGCGGGCGCCTTCGTCCGCGCACGCAGGCGCTCGATTCGCTCGCCCTGTCGCTCGCTCTCCGCGCGGCTGCGCAGCCACAGCACGTCGCCAATCCCGGCGACGTCGCCCGGTCGGCTGTCGATGCCGCGACCGAGGCCCTGCATGAGGACGTTGATGAAACCGTCGCGGCCGCCAGCGGCATAGCGCTCGACCCTGTGGCGCGTGAAGAGCGTGCACGCGGACAGCGAGTCCTCGGTCGACAGGTCGATTCCCGGGCGGTACACCATCACGGCGCTGCGCCCGATCCTGTAGCGCCCGGCCGGTGTCCGGTCGGGCAGCAGGTCGCGGAACGCCTGCACCAACACGCCGTCGCGCATGTCGATGACGTATACCGTGGCCATGCCGACGAGCTTCGATGCGAGCTCGGTGGCGTCCCACACAGGTGTCTTACCGTCGTCGTCGGTCGTCATGAGGACGATCGGCAGGCAGCGCGCGCGATCGGTCAGGCTCGGCATGAAATCGCGCTTTAGCGTGTCCGCGTCAAGGTATATCTCCTCGACGCTCACGCGCGACGCGCCGATCCTCACGTCTAGCTTTCCGCTCGCGAGGATATCGCGCACGACGCGCGGCACGGACGGCAGCGGGTTGCGCTGGTATCCGAAAAAGCCGTTCACGGCGTAATGCGATACCTGCACGTTGAGGATGCACCCGCCGTCTCCGGCGGGTGCGAGGCCGATCCTCGTGTGCCAGCGGCGGCGCGAGAACTCGCCGTCGAGCTCATCGGCCTCGACCGCCCATGCCGCGCCTTGCGCGCCGGATAGGCCGAGAAAGCGGACGGCCTTGGCGACGTCGGGCTCGTCGGCAGCCGTCCAGCCCGCGGGCACCGCGATGTCCGCGGCGCCCTCCGGTACGTCCAGGCCCTTGGCGTGCAGCCAGCCCATGACGATCTCCTTCACGGCCTCGGCCGCGTCCGCGCCGTCGGCCGCTGCGACCTCGAAGCGCGCGCGGTAGTGCGGTGTCTCTCCCGATATGGTCCTCAGTGCGGGAGCCAGGGCGGGAGACGCGGGGCGCTGGACTGGGACGGCGGCAGGTTCTGGCAGCTGTGCGGCCTGCACTCCCCGGCCCCTCAGCACCCTTCAAATGGCCTCCTTGAACGGGGCCTCCATAACGTCGTAGACGGTATCGGGCGACGTCACCTTCGCGACCTGCTCCAGGGCGCGCATCATGTCGTTCGCGTCGCCCTCGTTGCGGAATACCATCACCGGGGCCGTCCCCAGATCGCCCGTGCACATGAGCGTGTAGCACTTGGTCGGCTCCGTCTCCGGAGCCTTTGTCCCCGCGGCCGCCGTCTTCTGCCCGTCCGTTTTCGATACCTTCTGCATTTCCGTCTCTTCCTTCCCCATATCCTGTGACTGTCGCGCGGCATCGGCCTCCGATGCCGCCTTTCGCGCCTGGCGCCTCTTCGCCTTCCTGTCGCGGCGTTCCATCGCACGGCGCTCCTCGCGGTTTAACGGGCGCCTCGCAGTCCCCATACCGTCATCGATGCTGCCCTCGCAGGCTTCCCTGGCCCCATCCTCAGCGAGGTCGAGGCCTTCCGCCTCCACCCACGAATCGAACTTCGCGACCGCCTCGCCTTGCGTACAGCGGTACGTTCTGATCATGAACTTGGCGTTGGGCATACGGACATGCCCCTCATAGCAGCTGCCCTCCAGCTTCCACAGCCCGGCGCGGTAGCGGTCGCCCTTTATCAGCTTACGAGTCGACATGGATCGCCCCTTTCATCACCGGAGCGCCATGTCCTGCGGCGACCATGGGGGCGACGCAGGACGGGCAACGCGTGCACACCGATACGGTCACGCGTGCGCCGCATCGCCCGCAGGTGTAGGAATACAGGGCGCGGTCTCCGCGCTCCGTGCGCTCCGGGGACGCCATCAGCGAGACCGGGGCAATCAGGTCGGCCAGGCGCATCGCCGCGATTTGGTAGGAAGATCGATCCGACCACCCCTTGATATCCAGGGCAGCGAGGATGCGGGCGGTGAAGCTGTCGGCATCCAGCGTGTCGGTGGCGCGCGCCTGGCGGCGGAGGCCGGCGAGACAGCCTAGCTCGCCGCACGTCATCCCGTCGGCGTCCGGCATCGCCTCGCGGGCCGCCGCGAGCCTCACAACCGCGTGCAAGCAGCCCAGATAGCCCAGACGCCCGGCGACGTCCACGGCATCGCACATCTCCTCGGCGAAACCCGCACAGTCCATGTGGTGGACGCGGGCCGCGACGGCCTGGAGTCGCAGGGCAGTGCGGACGCGCCCGGCATCGGCATCCATCTAGGCCTCCTTCTTGCCGAGATCCGCGATATAGGGCGCGACGCGGTAGCCCTGAGCGCTGTATTCGAATGCTGTCATTTCCGTTTTCCCTTCTATTCGATGGCGTTCCGACCGGCCTAGCGGTCCTTGCGCAGATGCTCCTCGAGCAGCGAGCGCATGAGGTCGCTCGCACTGCGGTAGCCCTCGCGGCGGTGCTCCACCAGGTACTCCTTGAGCTGCCAGTAGAGGTCGTCGGGGACGATCACGCTCAGGCGGTGCGTCGGACCCTCAGACGCCGCCGCCTTTTTCTCAGCTGCCGGCTCGGGGTCGGGGTTCACGACCTTCTCGACGATCGTCTCCTGGCGCTCGACCATCTCCTTGGAGGTGTCCGTGAAAAAGCTGTTGATGGCGGAGTCCGCCTTCTTGGTCCTCGCCATTACAGCATCGCCTCCACCTTGTCCAGAATCCCCTCGATCGCGTCCGCCGCGCGGCCGCCCGGCTGCACCTCGGACACCGGTCGGTTGAACGACGCGCCGCGCTTGAACGCCTCGGCGGTCGGCACGCAGCCCAGGATGGGCAGGTCATCGGCGGTGAGGAAGTCGGTGAAGCTGCGGTCGATGATTCGCTTGTCGGAATAGCGGTTCACGATCAGGCCGATCTCGAGCTCGGGGTTGACGCCTGTGATGAGCTGGATCGTGCGCTTCATCGCGCGAAGGCCGCGCTGGCTGGGCTCGACGGGGACGATCGCGATGTCGGCGACCTCCACGCAGCCGCCGAGCTTGTCGTTCAGATAGCCCGGGGTGTCGACGACGGTGACGGCCTTCTCGCCCTCGACGGTCTTCTGCTCGTGACTCGCGCCGCCCTGCGGGTCGAGGTTGATGAAGCCGACCTCGCGCCCGCGGCGCTCGAGGCCCCAGGCGATCTCGTCGGCGAACGTCGTCTTGCCGACGCCGCCCTTTTGGTTGACCAAAACGATTGTCTTCATGTGTTTCCCTTCTACGGGTGCCGCCCGATTTCCGGGCGGCCCTCTCGGATATCTGCCGCCTGCCGGCGGCGGGCACGGGGCCGGCGAGTCGCTACCGGTCCCGCATCCGCCGACGGCAGGGCGCTAGGGCCCTGCCGCTGCCGTATATGTACCCAGTTATGCGGACGCGTAAACGCACATCTGCATACCTGTGCGGATGCGCGTTTACTTATTCTTGTCCGCCGGCGCCGCTATGCGCCGTATTCCGACGCCCTCGCGGCGCGATACGCGCGGCGCGTTTCGACCTCGCGGCAGTACTCCTTCCGTGCCGCCACCGTCCTCTCCGCCACGTCGTAGGCGTACGCGATGAGCGCGCCCGCCACCGGGAACACGGCGCAGTTGATGTAGACGTAGCTGTATGCGAGCATGAACCACACCCCGGCGAGCCCCGCGACCAGCGCGGCGGCGGCGGCGACCTTCTCCCTTCCGCTCGGCTCCATTACTTCCCTCTTGCAACCGGCCATGGCGGCCTCCTTCCGATATTCGGCGATCCCGCGCCGACGCGGTCGCGGCCTCCCTTGCCGCTGGTATGTATGTACCCAGTTGCGCATATGCGTATACGCGCAAACACGTAAACGCGCATGTATGCGTCTGCGTAATTTGATAATTTGCCCAGCGGGCCGCCCGAACACCGGTCGGCAGGCCCCTGGCCTGCGATTTCCATGGCCGGATGACCGGAGGGGCCCCATCCGTCCCATAGGCAGCCGGGTGTGGGAAACGTGTGGAGGCGGACTACGGCATGAAAAAGCCCCGCCGTCTCTGAAGTAGACCCCAAAAGTGCACTTTAGGGGTTCACTTCACTCCGGCGGGGCGATCACTTGAGTATGGGGTTGTACGGGTCGGCTAGAACGGGATGCCCTCGTCCGCAACCTCGACGGCGGGAGCCTCGGGGACCGCATACTGCTGCCCACCATCAACCGCGGCAGCAGGAGACGCGACAGGGCGGGAGTTCATGAACTCGATCTCGTCGACGATGACCTCGAGCTTGCTGCGCTTCTGGCCGTCGCGCTCCCAGGAGCTATAGCGCAGCTTGCCCTCGATCGCGACCTTGCTCCCTTTGGAGATGTAGCGGCCGACAGCCTCGGCGCGGGTGCCGAACATGGTGCAGTCGATGTAATTGGGATAGTCCTCCCACTCGCCGGTCTGCGGGTTCTTTCGGCGATCGTTGACGGCGATGCCGAACGAGAGCACCTGGGTGCCGGCCGCGGTGGCGCGGAGCTCGGGATCGCGGGTGAGGTTTCCGGTGATGTTGACTCGGTTGATGCTCATTGGCTTCTATCCTTTCGGTTCCGATGGGGGGCCGATCCCCCCGCCTGCGTCGCCATGTATGTACCCAGATGCTCAGATGTGTAAGCGCATAGATGTGCGTTTGTGCGGTTATGTATTGGGCTGGAACCGGAGCCCGGCGTTTTCCATGGCCGGATGGCCGAAGGGACCCCATACGTCCCGTAGGCAGCCGGCTGTGGGAAACGCGTAGCGATTCCTCCGGGTCGGTTCTCGCCCAGTTTGAATCACAGGGCGGTTCAGAAGGCGTGCGTTCGGCGCCGGTTAGGGTACGGGGCCGGCTCTACACGTGGGACGCATATGACGCCGCTGAAGGATGCCTCGTCGTAGGCGTCGCGCAATGCGGCGACCAGGCATTCGCGTGTAACGTAGAAGGATACGGACAGGCGATCTTCCGCCCCGATCTCAATTTAGCGGGCATGAGCGGGGGCGATTCGGGGTAAACGGCTCTCTAGGGAAGCCGCGGGAGCGGGATGGAACGGAAACGGAAGGATATGGACATGGCCACGAATCACGGCACGGTATCGCCCATCGAGCACGATGAGACGGCGAACCTGAGGCTCGCGCTGATGGAACGATGGAGGGAGTCCTGCGGGCGCGCGGCCGAGCGGTTCGGACGCCGCAGCGACATCCCCTTCTACTCGAGCGCGCTGTCGGCACTCGCCGGCGAGTGCGCCGACGATATGGGCAAGTCCGGCAGGGTCGCCGAGACGGCCGTCGCCATGCTCGCCGACGCGCTCATGGAAAAGGACCCACAGGGATATGCGGACAGCGCCGAGGCTGCCGCCAGGGAGCTCGAACGCCTCGTCTCGTCGATCGCCTACGCGGACGCGCTCGGCCGCCTGCGCGCCGCAAACTCGACGTTCGAGACGCGCATCCTCGGGGGGATCGACGGAGTCGACCCTGATGCACTGCCGGCGGTGCCGGATGGCCTCGTCGGGCCGTCGGATACGGCCACCTGCACGATCGGCATACTCGACGGGTCGCAGGAGGACAACCGCGAAGCGCTGGACGCCTGCGGCGCCATGATGATGGACGAGGAGCCCGATATCGGCGACTTCTGCTTCATCACGTTCATGCTGCGCGACGGCTCGCCCAAGACGGGTATCTTCTGCAAGATCCGCGACTCCCACCGCGTGCAGGACGCTTGGGAGCGGGCCTATTCCGACTACAGGAACAGCGACCGCATCGGGTCGGCCGAATAGGCATGGCCATAGGCCGCCTGTCATGCGGCGAGACCGCGGCGCGGGCGGTACCGCCCCGGATGCCCTCCCCGTTGGGATCGCAGGGCGGTATCAAGGGTGGGAGACGGCGGGGGTATCGCGCGCGTGGCGCGCGATACCGAGCGGGAGGGAGGTCCGGCACGTGGGCGGATGCAGCAGGTTCGACGCCAAGGTCGTCCCCATAGCGGTCGAGACCGACCGAAAGTGCGGGCTCAACACCCCGAGGGCAATCGTGTGCGACGGGCGGCGCTTCGAGATCGCCAGTGTCGGCGCGACGCTGCCCTGCCCCAGCATGTTCGGCAAGGCGGACGCCACCGTGACCGGCGTCCTAGTGGACGTCGGCGGTCGATGTGTCGCGCGCGGGCTGATCTGCGACGACGGTCTGTGGTTCTCCGTGAAGCCGGACGGGTAGAGGTCCGTCCAGGTTCGTCTCCGTAGACGGCCGCGCCACAGATAACATTGTCGGCAAGGATTGAGAAAGAGAGATGCCGCAATGCGGAAAGACACCTACAGGATTGGCGACGGGACGTTCGCGTTCTCCCCCGCCGTGTTCGATTCGCTGCTGGGACACGGCGCCAAAGGCGCCGCCAGGATGCGGGAGCTCGCGGGCGCGATGCACGTCTCGATCTCATCGATTAAGGACTGGCGGCGCGGGACGCACGCTCCGAGCGGCTTCGAGAAGGTCGAGGATATCGCCTGCTGGGCGCACATCGACGTCGCCGCCCTCCTCATAGAATCAGGAGATAGGACCATGGACGAAAAACTCACCGAAAACCAGCTGGATGTGCTCTGCGTGCTATGGAACCAGGCCTACGACTTCCTCGACCTGTGCGAGGAGACCGATCATTTCGTCTGGCCGACTACAGACCTGCGCTGCGTGCCGGACTCGATTCTGCACGACATCAAGGTGAACCCGGAAGACGATAAGTCCCGTCCTCCCTGGGAGATCGGCACCGAGGACCTGTTCCTCCAGACGCTCGACGTGTACCTCCGCGCGTGCCGACGCGCGACCCCATATGTCGGGGAGAGCGATATCTTCGTCAGGCTCCTGGGCCTCTGCGACATCATGACCGAGACCGCCTTCGGCGAGGACGACGGCAAATGGCTGCCAGACCCGGATATGATTTTCGACCCGCATGAGGATGGATACGTCAGCCCGATGGAGGCCGCGGAGCTCAAGCGCAGGAAGCTGCTCGATGAGATCAGGAATGACCTGTTGGCGCTACACCCGACGGCGGGTAAATAAGGCTAGTTCCGCCAGATAGCACGACGGCCCCGCCCTCGGAGGGACTGCGCAGCGATGATCGATTCCGAGTTCGCATATAAGCGTTCGACATGGCGATGATTGATTGATTCCATATCCAGATTTCAAGACAGGGGCCGTTTTCGGCCCCGTCCTTTTCCCGAACCCGGTCCGGCGATTTTTCCGCGGCGTGCGTTTACGTTTCCCCTCAGGGGGTACAAGAGAGGTAGAGCGGGCGGTATGGGGCCGCCCGGTGCGCATATGGGAGGACTATATGGAAACGATCTTCGTGACGGAATCGCGCGAGATGCTGTTCACGGGAACCGAGGATATCGACGTGCGGCCGCTCCATTCGTCGGAGCTGCATTACGAGGGAGACAGCCGGGAGGAGGCACTGCGTGCGGCGCATAAGGTCTCGGCGGCCTCCAGGGTCGGGGTCTGCCAGCGCGGTTTCGCCCGGTTCGTCGCCACAGTGAGCGAAATCACGCACGACGGCGAGGGGTTCACGGAACACATGGATACGGTCCACACCGTCGACCCGCTCGACCGCATGCCCGAGCTGCGCACGCTCGCGCGCGAGGCGGCCGCGAACCGTGCGGACGGGAAGATCATCCGCCATATCGCCGGCCACACGGAGGCGATCGACGCTGCGAAGCGTGCCGGGAACTACTACAGCCTGTACCGCGTGGAGGGATCGGCCTTCGGGGACTTCTCTTGCTACCGGGTCGGACCTGCGCCCTACAACGGGACGCTCTACCTTCCCGCGGGGTTCCACGATTACGGCATTGCCACCGTCGACGAGCTTTTCGTCGCACTCGTGGTCGGACGCTGCGAATTCCTGTGCGAATACCAGGACGAGATCGATGAGGTCTATCACGGGCTCTTCGAGAAGAGAATCTAGATGAAAGGAACGGATATGCAGACCATCCACACCAAGGCGGGCTTCAAGGTGCTGCGCGAGAGCCTGGGGCTCTACCAGTCCGACGTCGCGGAGGCAGCGGGCGTCGACGTGAAGACCGTCAAGAACTGGGAAAGCCCGCGCCTGCCGCGAGCCCGCGCCACTGCCGTGGCATGGAAGTACCTCGAGAATCTGGCGGAAATCCAAGAGCGCGAGGTCGGGTGCCTGGTGGAGAAGATTGTCGATGAGACGGACGGCAACCCCTACCCGCTCCCCTACTTCCGCGAGCAGGACTTGGCCGCGGAGGATGCGCGCGCGGCGCGGATCTCGAACGCCATGACCAGAAAGGTGGCCTTTGAGCTCACCAGGTTGGCCATCCCCTATGAGTTCCGCTTCGAGGAGGAGGCCGCGGACGATGAGCGGCTGAGCGAGATCTGGGATATGTAGGCAGTCGTTATTGGGCCGGTACCGTGGAGGTGCCGGCTCATATTAGAAAAGAGCTCCGGTTGCCCGAAGCCCCTGTCTCAATGATGTCGATGAGTACGTCTGGCAGGCACAGGTAACTCTCTGTCGCCACTTTGCCGCTCGGCCCGGTGAAAAGCATGGAAGACGGGGTTTCCACCGTTTGCGTCGAACGCGCGGCCATCGGCGAGCGCGACGGAAAGCTCCTCGAGCCCGTCGATGAGATGATCGGCGTTCGCAACGCCGCATATGTCGTAGGATGCGAGGTCGTTCCATATCTCGAAGCGCCTATACCACGACATCGACGCGATTTGACCATCGACGAGACTTGCAGCCTCCGATGCGACCTGCTCGCTTAAATCTTCGGTGACGCAGGCAAGAAACGAGCTTCGCGTATCCGATACGAAATCCTCGGCCGTGTAGGCCGACGTCACGGTAAAGCTGGACTCCACGGTGGCGGTCTCGCTATCCTTCGTCTCGGTAAGGATGCCAAAATCAAGCGCCGGGGCGGTTACACAACGAAGGCCATGACGGCGACCACCCATGACTTCCTGCCGTCAGATACTCTCAGCCAGGCGCAGGTATCCGCGAAGCTCTCGCCTCGCGAAGTTCAGGCTTGAACGAAAATCACCGTTTACAAAAGGCCCGCCAATCTCACGCTCGCCGACAAATACCGTCGCCATATAGCTTTGCATACCCATATCGAGTCCCTTCTGAATATCTGCTTGTCCCTATTGATTGGATGCCAGGGCAAATCACGCGGTCGGGGTGCCTAGGTCGGTTTCGGCCAGGACGTCGCGGATATCCGCCACATCCCTCACTGCCATGACGATGCACCTGATCGATACCGCCGCCGCGACCACGGATGTCAGGAGGACTGCCGCGCCGACGTCGTGGGCCCAGATGACAATCCCCACAGCCATAGTGATGGCGAGGCCAACGATCCAGCAGATGAGCGCGTTGCGCGACTCGTCGAGATACGATCGCGCATAGACCTCCAAAATCTCGCGGTCGATGCCCATCTTGCCGAACCTGTCGATGTATCTGGACATCCTCGACGACATGCCGTGCTCGGTCCATGCAGCCATTTTCAGAAAACCCATGGTCGCAATCGCCGCGTTGAATGCCATGGCCATGCAAGGAACCAGGTCGATATTTTCACTGATGAACGGCGCCATGCGGACCATCCCCTCCCGTTTCGTCTCTACTCGATGTGAGTCTACCCATATGCGCATGTACGTAAACGCATAGACGCGCATATACATATATGTGTGGACGTGCGAGCGGGGCGGCCTATTGCAGGCCCGGGTTCACGATGCAGTAGCATCGCTCCGACCTCGGCTCCTTCTCGCCGGGCGCCATCACCTTGACCGTGACCGGAACCGTCTCAGAATCGGGGGCGAACGCCGTGAACGACTTCAATTTCCCGCCCGGCTCGATCTGCTTCTGCGCCCGCTGGTCCTGCACCTTGTAGGACCTGTCGAGCTTGATCCCGTCCTGGTATGCGTTGATATCGGTATAGGGTGCGACAGCGTCCGAGTCCGTGACGTTCTCGAAGGTATAGGCAACCCGGATGTAGCGGAACGGCTTGCCGTCCGGCCCCGTGCCTTCCTCGATCGTCACGCGGTCGATCGAGATGCCGTCCACGGACGCCTGGGCGGACTGCTGCGGCGCGAACGGCGACGAGGTGCCGGCATCGCCCGACTTCCCGGCGCCGCCGTCGGAGGAGCCGGCGTCCGGCGCCCCGTTCCTCACGCAGCCCGCGAGTCCGGCCTGCGCCGCCATGACCGCGAGGCCCACGAACGCTCGCCTCGTCATCGCCGTCATCGTATAGACATTCTTCCCCGTCACCTGTGAATCTCCTTTATGCTCTTCAAAATGGGGGCGGTGCAGGCGCGGTGCCGAGTCTCACGTATCGCGGCGCGCCTGGCCTCGTCCTGCATGAGCTTCGGTCTCCCCTCGCGAAAGGCCGCGGCCCTTCTCGCCGCCGCTGCGAATTTCCGCTCGGCCTCGTCGAAGTCGATATCGCGCCACGCGCGATCCCCGCCCGTGCCGGATATGAAAACCGACGGCACCACATGGCTGCTGTCCGCATAGTCCGCCGGGACGGACATCTCCGCATAGCCCGACGGCTCGCTGCCGTCCGGCAGCCGGTACACGACGAGCTCCTGCTTCCTGCGTTTGCTCACGCGGCGCTCGCACAGCTCGGGATGGAACGCCTCGTACGCCATGGCGCTATATGGGGAGCAGGAGAAGCGGTACTCGAATAGGCATTCCGCTTCCCTCCGATGCCGTTCCGCCTCCTGCACCCGGGCCGCAGCCTGCGCCCGGATCCGGTCGCGCTCGGCCGCCTCCTCGGGCCCGAGCTCGCGGAACGCCCCGATCACGGCGGCCTCGTCCAGGGCGAAGAACTCCGTCTCGCGGGCGTAGGCGCCGGTGTGGTGCCAGGACGAGTAGGCGATGAACCGGTCGAAGAGCGCGGCCCTGGTCTCGGACTCGACCGCGGGGTCGTAGAGCAGGTCCATCTCATCGCAGTAGCCCCTCAAGGCGCCGAGGATCGCCGCCTTGGTCCATTTCGAGCGGGGCATCTCCCCCGCCTCGTAGGCCGCCCGCGCGTTCGCGCTCATGGAGGCGCCGATGTATCCCTTTTGCCCGTAGGCCACCCTAGACATGTCAAACCCTTCGCGCGGATGCGTGCCGTCCCAGCTTTTTCTACCCCGTGCGCGGGAAGTCTTTCACTCGATTCGAGCCGGTGCAGGGGCATTTTTATCCGTCGAGTTTCGGTAGGGGCGTGTAAAGCGCGGCGGGGGCGGGTATCAAAGCTGCTGTGTATGCCAATTCCAATAAAGAGGTGGTCCATGTCCGACCCGATCGCCGCGGCCGAAGCCGCCGGCAAAGCCCGCGATATCGCCAACCGCTTCGAGACCGCCGTATTCCTCATCGCATACGGCATCGCCGAGAAGGACGGCCTCTACGAGGCCGACCCGCATAGGTATCCCTACAGCCAGGCATTCAGACACGGCATGAATATCCTCGCCGCGCTGTGCGCTGAGTGTTCCGACGATGCGGAAGAGCTGCTGCCGACGTTCAATGAGTCCGATTTCATCAGGAACAGCGCAGCGTCAGACGTGCGCGAGTGGACGGCCCGGTGGCGCGACGAGTGCAGGGAAGCCGTCGAAGGGTGCCGGTCCATCGAGATCGGGCCCCTGGCGTCAGTAGACGGCGACTACTTCGCCGCGACGTCGGAATGCTACGAGGTGCTGCGCTTTGCGGAAAACGACCTCTTGGGCGGCCATCAGGAACGCAGGGTGTATGAATTCCTCCGAGCCGGCACCCAGGAGCAATACGTGTACGGACGCAGGATGCTCATCCGCCACCCGCTGCTCACCTGGAACGAATACGTCAGGATCAAGACGGGGCTCGCCCTGGGCGACCCCGACCCCCTCGACCAGGGCGAAGCCGACACCATCGACCCGGTGTGGTTGCAGGAATTCGTCTCCATGGCCTACGAACCCGTCCCGGGCGCCGCAAAAGTATGCCCGAATTGCGGCTGGACGATGACCATGCGAGGCAAGCAGCCCCACTGCTCATCGGCGACGTGCGCCAAGGCCGTCACAGGCGATTTCGACAAGCTGGACAGCGTCGCGCACGACGCCTTCCGCCTATCCCGCGGCGTCATGCACTACATCTCTTCCCCCGGAAAGCTCGAGCTGGCGATCGCCGAGGCCGCAGCGGGCCTCGGTCTGAAATACGAAATGTGGCCCCTCAAGGACACCTGCGACATCCTGATCCATCTGCCGGACGGCCGACAGCTTGCCGTCGACGCCAAGGCATACGGCCGCGCCGAGCGGCTTGCCCGCGAGATAGAGGACGACACCGGCATCGCCCAGATGTGCGCGGACGAGGTGGCCTATGTCGTGCCGGACCAAGTCGAACGGGACCATCCCGGATATCGCGCGCTATGCAATGCCGTCCTGCGCGGCAAGACCGGCTATTCATGCGAAACGCTGCGCAACTTCTCGAAACGACTCGATGCCGCCGCGAAGGGAGGCACGCGATGAGCGAGCCGAATGATACAGCCCAGGAAGGCTTCGACCAGCTGAAGCGCAATCTCGAGGTGCGCTATCCCGAGGACAGCGACCTATCCCTCGACGAGTTCCTGAATGTGGAGTCGCTGCTCGCGCTCGCGGTACGCGTATGCGGTCCCGGCGCCGATCCCCGAAAGGCCGACAGGCTCCTATCGAACTACCAGCTCATCAGGCCCGAGACCATCGGCGCGGACGGCCACCTCATGCAGATGGCGCGCCGACACCTGTTCTCGCTGGCTTCATCCACGGCCTGGCGGCGACTGCTGGGCCTCTACGAGCGCGCGGAATATGAGCGGTACCGGTTCTTCGATATCGCCAACGGCGGAATGGCCCTGCGCGAGCACCCCCTTACCGGGATCGACCGCATGCCGATCTATATAGACCGCCTCCTCGGCGATGTCAAACTCTCCCATAAAAACGTGGTCGCGAGACCCAAAGGACGGTATTCCTACACATGCAAGCCCGAGGCGACCGGCGATACCACGGTAACCGGATCGATCCGTTGGGTGACCATACCCGATGCCGTGCCGCCCCAAACGGGCAAGATTGACGATATCCCCCGCAAGAGCAGGCGCCCGCCCATCGATATCACCCTCGACGAGCTCATCTCGACCGCGGACGAAGTCGGGGAGAAGACCGGGAAGACCCACTACGCCGCCGTGCTCAGAAGGGTCAAGGACCAGGGGCTCCTCAAGCGGGCCCGCAGCGGCAGCACATCCGTCGCCGACGGCCTGCGCCTCGATGAGGTCGTGAGCCTCGTCGGCCTCGTCGGCGCCGGCAAGTCCGTCCTCGCCAACATGCTCATCGTCTGCCTCGCGAAGCGCGGCCTGCGCGCGGCATCCCTGCTCAACTCGGTATCGGACGTGATGGAAAGCGTCGTCCTGCTTCGCGAGGCGGGAATCAGCGCCTCGCCCCTGGTGTCGCGCGGCAGGCGCATCGAACGGCTCGACGAGTTCTTCGACCACGATGACTCCATGCTCCTCGACCATTCCGCATCCAAATACCTGGAGACCGCCTGCATCATGGACGGGCTCTCCTCTTCCGATCCCGAGGCCTGCGGATACGGCAGCACGCCATGCCGCGGCCTCCGGTCCAAGAAGGGCGGCGCGAACTCATGCCCGTACTGGGACGTGTGCCCATCGCAGGCCATGGCCCGCGAGTCCCTGACATCCGACGTCGTGGTCACGACTCCCACCGGCTTCGCCACCATGATCGTCGGAAGGGAGCGCAAGGCATTCTTCGAGGAGGCCCTTCAGCAGTTCGACGTCGTCCTGTTCGATGAGGCGGACCGCGTGCAGGCGCAGCTCGACGGCTGCTTCGCCCCGAGCATGAGCTTCCAGGAGCTCATCCGCAACGCCGCCGACCCGACAGCCGCAGCCATGAAGCGGCGCCCGGACGACAAGATGAGGGACTTCAACGAGGAGCTTTTCTACGACCTGCGCCAGAAATCCGAGCCCGTCGCGAAGGCGCTGCTCAAATCCGTCAGGGACGACCGCGTGGCGAAATGGCGCATCGTCAAGGACGAGGCGTTCACGTCGCTCTCGCTTCTGAACGACCTCCTGGAGCAGGGCCTTCCCAAACAGGTTTACGAGGATGCCGACAAACTCATCAACCCCTATAGATTCGAGATTGCCAAGAAGAGCCTCGATGGCGGCGACGCGGCCCTCAACAAGCTCTCGCAGGCGGTCGCGACCTCCTGCGAGGGCATCGACGACGACACCCACAGCTACTCGTTGAACGAATACCTCGCTGCACGCGGATGCTCGGAGCTTCCCGACGAGCTGCGGACCAGGTTCTCCTTCGCCCTCAAGGTCATCCGGTTCGACTCGTATCTGCGCGAACTCGCCTCCGCGCAGGACCTCCTCAGCTTCAAGGACGATTCCGTCGACGAGCTGTACAACTTCCTCAAGTTCAGCTACACGCGCCAGCAGCACTATCTCCCCAACTCGCTGATCGGCAACATCTTCGGGATGAAGCTCGACGGCAACGACCTCAGGCTTTTCCGGCAGTTCGCCTTCGGGCGGGCCTTCATGTGCTCGCTGCCCTGGCTCGATACCGACCCCGCCGGGGCGGCGCTGGGGCCGCACGTGCTCCTGCTCTCCGGTTCGAGCTGGGAGCCCGGCTGCCTGCAATACCACGTGAACAGGCCGGTCGACTACCTCCTCGAGGCGGAGCCGTGGAAGGCGGCCAAGCTCTCCACCTCGACCGTGAGGGACCTCGGCATCGAGCAGAACGTGTCCGGCAGCGCCGCCGAGATGCGTTCCGGCAACCTCGGCATCGTCCTATCCCAGACCATGGCCACGCTGAAGGACGAACTCGACGCGGATGGCGCGGGAAAGGCCCTGGTCATCGTGAACAGCTACCGGGAGGCCGAGGACGCACGCGACCGCATCGAGCAAGAGTTCCGACGCAAGGGCCAGGCAATCAAGGTCGCGGCCCTGGTGCGCAACAACCACGACCACAGGGAGCGCTTCGTGCCCCGGAGCGAAGTCTACAAGTTCTGCGACCATCCGGCCAAAGTGCTCGTGGCGCCGGCCATGGCCATCGAGCGCGGCTTCAATATCGTCGACCGCGGCGGCCATGCCGTGTTCACGAGCCTCATCTTCTCGGTGCGGCCGATGAGCACACCGCACGACCTCGGCGGGCGATACCGCAAACTCAACGGCCTCATCGAAAGGGAGGTCGGCGACTACCCGGCCAATCCCGGGGAGTTCGCGACCGAGGTCAGGGCCTCCGCCTGGCGCACATGGAAGACCATGGAGCGGGACGAGAACCTTCCCATGGGCGCATGGAGGACCATGGGCAGGCAATTCCTCGTAGACGACGCGATCTCCACGCTCATGGTCACGATCATCCAGATATTCGGGCGCCTGGCGAGGCTTGCCGATAAGGAGAGGCCCGCGCCGCATGTCTATTTCGCCGATGCGGCCTTCCGCGGCGGCGACGGGAAGCTCTCGTTCAGGACCCTGGAAGAGCTCGGCGCCTACATGGAACGCCTCATGCACGATAGCGACCAGCCGGAGGTCGCCAAAGCCCTCTACGGGCCGTTCTACGAGTCATTCAGGAAAGGAATCGGAAATGTCGGACTCTAAGCTGCACCTCATGTCATTCGCACCCGTCCCCGACACCAAGACGACCGTGCACGTCGTCGGCTTGCCCGACAGCCTGCGCGACGCCCTCTTCACGCTCATGCCCCCGAGGAAAGAGGGCGGCTACCTCAACACCAAAGTCCTCAAGGACGACCTGCGCTGCTGGCTCGACCGGGCCGTCGAGCTGAATCCCGTACGCCCCAACGTACATACCGACAGCTGGCTTATCGCCCTCGCCCCCATTGATCTCGCGAAGCTATGCAACGTCATCGCGGTCTGGATCTCCTCCCGCAAGGACATCGATACCCAATCCCCCGCCTACCGCAAGGTGATGGGGATGCTGCACCCCGAGACGTTCGAGGAGGCCGTGCGTGGCGAAGAGATCTGCCTGTTCAGCGGCGACGGCCGTCCCACGGGCAGGCTCACCTTCCCCGCATTCTCCGCGCAAGTCGCCGACGCCATCGCCGACATCCCCCTCGAACTCGCCAACGGCATGGTCGAGAACTTCAGCAGAGTCTCACGCGGAAACGGAAACGTCTACGAGCTGATTTCCGATATCCACTGGCACAAGGAGGACCCGTGGGCGTTCGCCCTCAGATTCCACGTCGAGACACTGCCGGTCGGCCGCAAGGCAAGGCTCAACATGGATGTCGCCGTCCGCCGCTTCATCGGCAAGCCATGGCAGGACGACCCGTTCCTCAAACACGATGTCAACGCCTACGTCCGCACGGAAGGCGGCACGCTCCGCGTCGTCCCCTACGGCTACGACAAACAGAAGCGCGACTTGGCCTGGGACCCCGCGGCCCTGGCGAACTACGAGTTCGCCAGCGGGACCGGATTGCCCGCAGTCCGCGAGTATCTTGAGGACATGGGCAGGTACGCCCGCGACGGCTCGCAGCCGCAGATCCTATCCCCCTACGCGATGACCGCCTCCTGGGCATCGAAGCCCTCGGTCGCAAGCGGGGCATCCGTCATCGACAAGGCCATGTTCTTCGAGGCCGTCGCGGCTCGGCTCAAAGATATCGCGGAGCCCGTCGGTGCGCTCGACTCGCTTCAACTGACCCATCTCAAGGCGTCCATAGAGGAACCCAGGCAGGCGGATTGGGACAAGGACCCCGTCAGCGCACGGGCGAGACAGGAGACCTGGGGCCGGGCCAACCGCGCCAGACTCGCCCACTGCACCGGCAGGGACAGGGCCGTATTCCAGCTGATCGGCAACCAGGACGATGCCTGGCTCCTCGATATGGCAAGGGCCGAGATCTCCCGCTTTCTCGGTGGGGAGGGGGCCGTCGACGGCTTCGAGGTCGAGATCGACAACATCCCGGCAAACGACCTCCTGAACCGCATGGAGAATATCGGCGACAGCCAGGCGAAGATCCGCTGGCGCAAAGTCGCCGCCGCGCTTCCCGAGGCGACCGACCCGACCGCGTGCATAGTGGTCCTGCCGGGCGCCGAGAGCTACAAGCCCAAGGGCAAAGACGACGGCGGAGACCCCAAGCGCGCCCTGCGCATCGCGTTCGCGAAAACCGGGCGCCTGACCCAATTCATCGAACCCGAGGACTCGAAGGACAGTCCCGAGATCCGCGCGCGCGTCGCCGTCCGCGACCTCATGCGCCAGCTCGGTTTCGTACCCGAACCGGCACGCAATTCGCGCGGCATCGATACCTCGATCCCGGCGATAGGGTTGAAGGTCTACAACTCCGGCAACGGCAAGGCGCGGGCGAGCTTCCCCTATTGCGTCCGACAGGACATGAGAAGCGGTGCCGTCACCGTGTACTGCCCCCTCCTACCTGACGGAAGCCTACCGTACTGGCGCGCCCTCATCGAGTTCGCCCGGCTGAGCGGTTCCGAGGGCTTTCCGGACTCCTGCAAGAGGGCAAACGGAATGGCCCTGAAGAGGATGCTCCACGGCATAGTCCGCGCCACCGGCGACAGGCCGGAACTCCTCCTCGTCAACTCCTACGGCCGCATCCGCCAGAGAGACTGGTGGCCCGGCATCAGCGACTCCGGCCTCGAGTCGGGACCCTTGAGCTACGGACCGACCGGTTATGAGGAGCCGCTTGGCCTCGCGGGCAGCAAGCTGCGCATCCTGCGTATACGCTCCGGTCTCAACGGCGAGGTCCCCGACTGGTTCACGGACGAGGTGGCCGCGGGCGGCGCAGACGACGACACCGTGCCGAACAGGCGCGACAAGCAAGGACTCTTCAAGATGGACGGCTACTTCCTCGCGTTGGCCCCGCGACCGGGCGACGCCCAGTACAAATGGTCCGCACGCGGATCGAAGTACGATTCGCCCACCGCGGCGTTCTGCGAGAAGACGATCAACGAGTACTGCCTTCTGTCGCCCGGCGGCGAGGCCGAGGCGCTTGCCAGCGTCAAATACGCCGAGGCCCTGCGCGGCTGCATGGTGCAGCTCTACAAGAACGATATGAGGGTGAACCTTCCCGCCCCGCTCCATCTCGCCGAGCAGGTCGAGGAGTATATCTGGGACTGGGAGCTCACCGGCAGACGGTAGCGATCCGCCCGCGAAAATGAAATGGGGAGGCCGGGAGATTCGGCCTTCCCATTTCCGTTGTCGCTACCGCTTATTCGCCTTGCGTGTATTTCGAGTGCGACCGGCGGACTCTTTCGCCGAGCCCTTCCGCTTCCCAGGACGAGAGTCGGACGGGCTCGGCTGACGACGAGCGGAGCCCAAGTCGAAGCCGGAGTTTTTCGCAATCCTCGCCTCAATCTCGGAGCGCCGGATGCCCAGTTCCGATGCGCTGACGCGATAACCGCCCTCCTTGCAGACGACATAGAGCTCATGCGGAGCGCGTCCCTAATCAAGTACGTACCCGGCTAGGAGCATCTTGGCCTCAAGATGGTCCTTGGACATGGCACCCGAAACTGCAAATTTGAGGGCGAAGGTGGCACGGGCAACTATATCCGCCCCAATCTTCTCTTCGAGGGTTCGAGCCGGCCTTTCGGTCCCCGGTTCCGGGGTACCTCCCTTGCTGTTCTCCAGGGCGCCTTCCAGGGCGGGAGGCGTGGGGGCGTCGGGGTCCCTGCCGTCCATGAGGTCTCGGATGTAGGCGCGGACCCGCGACTCGTAGCGGCGCGGGCACTCGATTTGGACCGGCTCCTCCATCCTGCGCTCGAGGGAGTCGTAGAACTCCACGACCTCGCGGCTGGCGATCAGGCGGTTCGGCTCGATCTTGGGGAACACGGTGAGGCCGGCGGCGGAGCGCACGCGGGACAGGCCGACGTACAGCTGGCCCTCGGCGAAGACCTTCGTGTGGACGCAGCAGGCATCGAACGTCAGGCCCTGCGACTTGTGGATGGTGATGGCGTAGGCGAGCTTGAGCGGGATCTGGGTATAGGCACCCACGACGGCGGTCTTGACCCTGTTGACGGGCCTGCCATCATCGTCCATCTCGACGACGGCCTCGGACTTGTTGATCTCCCATCTGTGCCGCTCGATGCGGACCTTCTCGTCCACCCCGTCGAACTTGACCGTCACGGCGTCCGCGGACGCGTCGGTGACGGTGCCCTGCGTGCCGTTGACGTAACCCTCCTGAGGGCTGTTCACGAGCGACATCACGCGGGCGCCGCGGCACAGGACGATCCTCTCCGGCGCCATCTTGTCGCCGTTTGACACCGTGCCGGTCGCGGCGGCCGCGAACTCGACCTTCGGTGCGTCGAGCGCGTCGACGTTCTCGCGGTTGATCGAATCGGCGATGCGGTTGTTGGCGCACAGCACCAGCGTGTCCTTCGGCAGGTAGGCGCGGGAGCTCTTCGAGTGCGCGTTGAAGTAATCGAGGCACGACGCGTCGCCGACGCGGGCGCGGTTCAGGTTGTCGATGAAATCGGGGTCGGATTGGCGCACGACCGTCTTGAGGACGTGCGGCTCGAAATCGAAGCCGGTCCAGTACCTCGACTTGAAGCACCAGCCCTGGAGGTTTCCGGGATAGAACTTCATCAGCAGCGCGGAGTCGCGTTCGGTCACGACCGGCGGCAGCTGGAAGAAATCGCCGACGAGGACCACCTGCTTCGCGCCGTTGCGCGTCATGGACTGGGAGATCATCCCCATCACGTGGTCGAACAGGTCGATGCGGCACATCGAGATCTCGTCGATGATGATTACCTTCGCGGCGTCGAGCACCTTGCGGGACCCCTTGGGGCCATCGGGGGCGCAGACCCCCGGCGCGATTTTCAGCGTGCGGTGGATCGTCGAGCCGTCCGTGAGGTTCAGCGCGGCGATGCCGGTGGGCGCCAGGGCGAGGAAATCGACGTTGCGCGCCTTCAGGTCCGATATGAAGGCGTTGAGCACGTAGCTCTTACCCGTGCCGGCGTTGCCCGAGAGAAACACGTTCCTCCCGTCCCTCAGCGCGCTCAGCGCCTCGGCCTGTTCCGGTGTAAAGCGGTCACCGTCTGCCATTTCCATATCCCGTCATCCGTTCGACCAGTAACGGGGAATTGATACCCGCGCAAGCGAAAAAATATACGCTGAACGGGGGTTTTGCAGAAACTATAGGAAGTTTTTGAAGGCGGGGCGGATATGCTTCCGCGCATTTCCCCGCGCGCCCGTATACCCCGATGCGCAGACGGGTACGATAGCCTCAGAATGATGTGGGTCCCGCGCAGCCGAACGGCTTGTCTTTCCCATGCGGGCATCGCGGATTTCTTTCATGGGTGGGACTTCGGTCCGAGAACAGGCCGCGATCTCGTAAGGGGTCGCGGCCTGTTCATCTGTGCGTCTATGTCTTTATGCGTGCGCGCATATGTGCAATGGTGCTGGTGTGTGTATATGCGTGTGCGCGTATGTGCCTCGGCGTATGTATGCCGATGTGCGGATATGCATCCGGACAGATGTGCCGGTGATCTATACGGGAAAACCGGCGCCGGTCTCGCATGAGCTCTTCCGCCTCAGCATCGCCCATATCAGCTCGATTGCCGGGGCGACGCGCACCTGCCGGAATTCGGAAGTGTCGTAACGCTTCCGCAGGGCGCCGCGGGCGTCGGGCGAGTACACGGCCGCCCCCTTGGGCAGCATACCTTTGGAAGCCAGCGAGTCGGCGAGCTCGAGCGGGCACACCAGCCAGTTCTCATCGCCCTCGAACGTCCTGCCGTGGCCGCTCGTGAAATCGTCCATACACGACTTGACCTCGACGAACGTGAAGGTGCCGGACTCGAGCTCGGCGGCGGTCGCATGGTTCGACGATCGGTCGCGCGGACGATGCGGCCTGTAGGCCACGAAATCGACCCGGCGGGCGTCATCGACCCAGACCTCGCTCGCGACCAGGGCGTTCTCGCGGCACAGCCTCGCCCATACCTTCTCGGAAAGCTCGGCGGTCACCTCGCCGCGGTTTCGTTTCCCCTCCATGGGGCACACTCCCCTTCGATGTAAAAGGCCGCCCGACGGTCTGCGCGACGTGCGGGCGGCCCGCCCCGGTACTACTCCTCGGAACCCTCCGGCTTGCGGGGCCGGAAGGGCACCGGCTTGATGGTCGACAGGCCCATATGCCTGCGAGCCTAGAAGAATATAAGCCAGATCGTGCCCAAGAGCAGGGAGACATATCCCACAGCGGTCACGAGGAAGTCTATGAAGGCGAGGGCCGCGGCAGTATCGACCCGGATGCCACAGGGGGCCAAGTTCGATGCGAACCCATGCAGGGGATACATGGCACAGATGAGGCATATCGATTCGAGACCTGCCGCCAACAGGGGATTCACCCCCGCCAGCTCCCTCGGATAGAACAAGCCCATCAGGACGGAATCCGCCACCAGCGCCGCCCAAATCAGGAACACGCCGACCTTAAATGCCTTGGTGTCCTCGACCAATGCCAGGGGCATCATGCAGCCGAAGAAATCGAGCAGCAAGGCCGAGGCGATCAGCTGGACGACCATCACTCCACCGAGTTCTCGGCGGAGTCGGCATCGATATCGGGGTTCGAGATCAGACCGTTCAGCAGGGACGGCAGGTCGATTCCCGTGCTGTCCTTCAAGCCGGATGCGACCTGGTCGACAATCGATGTGGTCTCCTTTACGAGTTTTTGCGCGTTGCCCGATCCGTACATCTTGATGGAATCGACGGCAGTGAGGGGCTTCGCAACCTGCTCGGCTACCTTGGGCATGATGTCGATGTAGCGGTTGGCGAGCAGGTAGGGGTTATCCATGCCGTTGTACGCCTCGGCCTGGGCCTTGATTCCCGCCGCGACGCCCTCGCCATGGGCCTTCTCGGCCACACCCTCGGACTCGCCCTTCAAGCGCGTGGCCTCGGCCTCGGCCTTCGCGCGGGCCTGGATGCCCTCGGCGTCCTTCTGGGCGGAATACAGCTCGGCGTCGGATTGGTTCTGACGCTCGATGCGGGCGGCCTCGGCCTGCTTCGTGCGCTTGTAGAGGTCGGCTTCGGCCGCCTGCTCTGCGGCGTAGCGGTCGGCCTCGGCCTGCTTCTTCACGGTCGCGTTCAGCTCGCGCTCCCTCACGTCCGCCTGGCGCTCGGCGAGCTCGACCTTCTTGGTCTCCGCGGCGATCTCGGCCTCCTGCTGGGCGATGTAGAGCTCGCGCTGCTTCTCGGCCGTCACGGTGGCCTTCACCATATCGGCCTCGGCCTTCGCCTTGTCGGCCTGCTTCTTGAGGTCGGCCTGCTTCAAGTCGAGCTGGTTCTGGCGGATGGCGACCTCCTCGGCCGCCTTGATCTGCGCCAGCTCGGCTTCCTTTTTAATCTCGGCCGCTTGATCGGCGCCCATGGAGCGGATGATGCCCTGGGAGTCGGAGAAGTCCTGCACATTGAAGGTGCGCAGCTCGAGGCCGAGGTTGGCGAGGTCATCCTTGGAGCCGCCGAAGACCTTCGCGTTGAAGCTCTCACGGTCGCGCATGAGCTCCTTGAGGTCCATCTGGCCGATGACCTCGCGCATCTTGCCCAGCATGACCTCGGTGACCTGGCGGGTCATCTCCTCTTTGTCCAAATTCAGGTAGTTCTTGGACGCGGTCTCGATCAGCTCGGGGGTCTGGCCGATCTGGAAGTTCGCCACGGCGCAGGCGTGGATGAGGATTGCGTCCTGCGTCGGGATATCGTTCTCGGTGGTCAGCTGCACCTGCACGGCACCGAGCGAGAGGGTGTCCACGCGCTGGAGGAGCGGGATCACGAAGGTTCCCTTGCCGGAGACGGAGCGCATCTTGCCGGCGCCGGAGACGATCATGAGCTTATCCGGCGGGCATTTGCGCCAGCAGCTCTCGAACACCAGCACGACGGCCATGATGCCGACGGCTGCGGGGAGCAGGTTGAAGATCAAAGATTCGAAAAGCATCATAGGGTTTCCTTCCCTTCAAGGGCGGCTCGGCAGAGCCGCCCGGTTATAGATAACTCCGTCGGGGGCGGACCGGGCTCACGATCGGCACGACACCGGTTCAGTCCAACCGTCGGGACTCAAAGGCGGCGGCGATCATGTAGCTCCAGCAATTCGTATAAGAGGAGAGGCAAGGCCATCGCGAAGAGAGACGGCAGTAAGATGTAGTAAAACGCTGATCTTATAATGATGTCGTTGGCCGTCATCAGGGCCTCGAATGCTTTCAAGGCCTCGTCTGGTTCCGCATTGGAAACCGATTCGCCCTGACTGCTTTTCATATCGGCTTGTTCGGTCGCGTCGCCGACAGGCGCACTTCCGTTCAGGTCGACGTCGACGACGACATGGCCGCCGTCGTCGGAGATCACGGCGGCGGTCGCGTTCTCGGCGTAAGCCGCGGGCGCGATGCAGCCGAACGATGCTATGGCTATGGCCATGGCGACGAGCGGCCCTGCCGCCCTTGCGGGTATCCTCATTTCCGTTCTCCATTCCTTTTCGGGGCGCGCCCTCCCTCGGCGCTGTCCGTTTCCCCTCAGGTGGTTATTCCCCGTATCCGGCGGCTTAAACGCCGGATACGGAAAACGGCCGGAAACAAGGCGCCCACCGAGGCTGGAGCCCGATGGGCGCGTGTGCGGCTATGTGCATGTGCGTAGATATGCCGACGTGCATGTGTTCCATTGTGCGAGTGTGCGTATGCGCAACTGCGTATGTGTGCGTGTATGCGTATGTGCGATTGCGGAACCTACAGGAGCGTATCGAAACCGGGCCTGCCCAGATCCTGGCGAATGCTGCCGGTCGTGAGCTCGACGTGCGGGCGGCCGTCGGCGCCGAAGACGAGGTTCGTGGCGCCTGCCCCGGGGACCACCGTATCCACCTGCCCCGTCGTGAGATCGTATCGCATGTTGCCGACCTGCTGCTCGATATGCGCCGTGCCGTCGGGTTTCAGAACGTTCCTGATCATGGCGTGCCACCTTTACGCATATATGCGGATGCGGATGCATGGGTATGTGCGGATGCGCGGTTGAGCGTTTGCGTGTGTATGCCAAAGCGCCTGCGGGCGCATCCGCACCCCCCATGGTATCAGCGTCGGGGCGCGGAGTCCTTCGAGACCTCGCGGGCAGCGTCGGCGACCTTGCCGGGCGACGGCTTCTCGGCTGCCGAGGACGCGGCGGCCTTCCGGGCGACGGCGGCGATGGAGGCCGGGGTCCCCTCCGGCCTCACCCAGCCGTAGGCCTCGGCCATCTCCTCCATGTCGACGATATCCCGATTGAGATATACCGGCGAGATCTCGCCGGTATAGGCCTGCTCCAAGTCCTCGACGATCGCGTTCTCCGCGAGGAAGTTGTCGCTCGCCAGGCGCCAGTCGCCGTCGGTCTGCTGGAAGAGGACCGGGTCGGCCCCCTCATCGGTGTAGTAGACGAGCGTCGACGCCTTCTGCCCACCGTCGGCATCGATATCGTACGAGAACGTCTTCGCTTTAAGGTCGGAGATGCGGAAGGCGACCTCGCCGGCGCCCCAGTCCCCGGCGAGGTCGCCGCGGACGGCGTATGCGTCCGCCTGCGTGTCGCCGTACAGTCCCCCCATGATGAAGTAATCGTACCCGTCCACCACGCGGTAGACGCCCAGCGTGCGGCAGCCGGGGTCGTTGCCCTGGGCACGGACGGAGTCCAGGGAGTCCTTCAGGCGGACGGCCGCCGGGTAGGTCGAGCACAGGTAGACCAGGCCGGGGTCCGGGACGTCATCGTGGATGCCCCGGTCGAATACGCAATAGCCGCCTCGCCTCGCGCCATCCAGGGCGGATTCCAGGGCGGCGAGCGCGGGGGCGGATTCCTCGCGCTCGAGCTCGCGGGCCATCGCCGAGACAAGTTCGCCGCCATAGGTTCCCAACGGCACCTTGCCGCCGAGGGCCTTGCATGAGTCGACGAAGCGCGCGCAGTCCCCGATGTCAGGGAGAATCACCGTCAGCTGGCTTTCCCCATGCCCGAAGCCGATCTCGCCGCCGCGGCCGTCAAGGATCCCGACTGCGACGGCGGGAGGATACGCCCCGTCTACCATCTTCGCCGTGATGATCTCACGTTCGAGTGCGTCGCCCAGCATGCCCTCGATTATCTGCCTGTCCATCTTGAAACTCCATTCCATTGCCCAGGCGCATCTGGCCCATGCGTGTCCTTCTGCAAAATGCTAGCGCCGATCACCGATGGGGCCGGCGGTGCGGGTCAGGGCTTTCCGAACGGGAAGCGCCGTCGGGCCGCAGGGCGCGCAGGCGCCGCGCGATGTCGCGGATCTCGAAGCACGCGTCGAAGCGGTGCAGCATCCCCTCGCCCGCCCAGAGCATCCCGGCGCGCCCGGTCGCGATCCGGTCGACGCGGGTGAAGTCCAGCCCCAGCATATCGCAGATGCCCCCTCACCTCGTCATGGACCGGCGAGCAGGCGCACCGCATGGCGCCCTCGCCCGAAACCTCGCCGTCGAGCTCGAGGCCGTACAGCTCGTCGCCGTAGAGCGCGGCGATGTGCTCCTCGGCCTCGCGTGCGGCCATGTCCTCGATCCTCTCCATGGGGAACCCCAATCCCTCAAGGAGGGCGCGCGGATACGCGCCCTCATGCCTGTGTATCTATGCAGGTATGCACATGCGCAAACGCGCAGATGCGCGGGTACGTGTGTGCATACCTATGCGAACGTCAACGGGGAAGCCCGCGGACGAGCGATGCGAAGTCCGCATCGACGCGCGCCCGGTCCAGCTCCCAGAGGTCGGCGATGAAGTCGAGCAGGACCCTCACCGTCCCGGTGCGCTCGGCCCTCGGGAGGCGCGGCACCAGCAGGACGACGGAGTAGAGGGCCTGCTCGTAGCTGCGCCCCTCCTGGGGGGCACGGCGGCTCATCGCCCTGCCCCCTCGGCATCGCAGGGCGCCATGCGGCGGTCAGGGCCGTCCATCTTGACGCGCTCGGTCATCTCGGCCAGGCGCGAGACGATCGCCAGGGCGTCCTCCTTGCGGCCGTACTCCGACAGCACCGCGGCGAGGCCGGCCTGGGTGTACTGGCTGGTGACGATCGTGGCGCGCTCGGCCTCGTAACGGCCGTTGACGATCTGGAACAGCTTCGCGAGCACCCACTGGGTCGAGGAGTCCTTGCCCAGGTCGTCGATGATCAGGACCGGGACGTTCACGTACCTGCGGATGACGTCGGCCTCGCTGTCGCCGCCCTTGTCGAAGGTCGAGCGGAGCTCGGTCATGAGGTCCGTCGAGACGACGAATCTGACGCCGTGCTTGGGCCTGCCCTTCGGGACGGGCCGGTACGCCCAGTTGCCGAAGCGGGGATCGAGGCGCGAGCCGGCGTAGTCGTAGGCGATACGGCACGCCATCTCGGTCTTGCCGACCCCGCGCGGACCGTAGATGTACAGCCCGCCGCCGTGCGCGAGGCGCGCGTCGTAGGCGTGCTCCGGGGCGGCCACTCCCTCGGCGATGCGGCGGGCGAAGCGCGGCGGGATGCCGGTCTTGCGCACGACCGCCTCATGGAACGCGGGGTCGGTCGCGGCGAGGGCGGCCACGTCCGCGATCTCGAGCGGAGGCAGGGCGCCGCCGACGGGAAGCGGCGCGGCTGTTGCAGCCGGGGCCTCGGGCACGGGCGCCGCTGGCACCGGAGTCCGAACGGGCGCCGCGGCGGGGGCCAGGTGCTCCGGCTCGAGGTAATGCGGCCCCATCTCGTGCCACGCGTCCGCCTCCGCCCTCCAATCGAGCACCGGCGTGCCGTCCGCGCGCCGCCAGGCGCGGGCATCGTGGTATGCGTAGAAGAAGTTGCCGTAGAAGGCGTTGGCGGAGCCGCGGTCGTCGTAGCCCTTCCCGCGGACGTAGGCCTCGACTTCCTCGAGCGCGGGCCTTTTCGGCCTCGCCTGCGCTTGCGTGTCGTTCATCTCGGTTCTCCCTCCGTCTGAGCTAATCGTCGTTGAAGTCGCTGAAGTCGCTGTCGGCGGCCACGCGCTCGGCGACGCTCATGGCCCTCTTCGCGCCAGACGGGCCGGACTTACGGGCGGAGCGCGGCGCGGGCTTGCGGCGCCAGGTGTTCACGACGTTCTTCCATCGGACGATCGGCACGCCGCCCGCGCGGACCCAGCCGGTGGCCTCGTAGTAGTCGAAGAACTCATCGGGGTCGATCACGCGGTAGGCGGGATTGTCCGGGTCGGGGGCGTCGTAGCCCTTCTCGTGCACGTACTTTCGGACCTGCTCGCGGGTCGGCGCCTTCGACGGGGCGGCCTTCTCCTCGGCCGCGGCCACGGCGCCGGAATCGACGAGATCGGCCCTCAGGTCGTAGAATCTCAGGCCGTTTCCGGCGGCGAGGAACTTGGGCAGCGACATGATGTAGCGGCCGTCGGTGTGCGACGCCGCGTACTCGCGGCGGTATGTGTCGTAGGCGCGACCGATGCGCGGGAGCGTCCAGCCGTCCGCCAGCGCGCGGGCATAAGCCTCGACGACGTCGGCGAAGACCTCCGCCTTGCCGATGGACATGCGCATGAGGGCAAGCACCTCGGCGTTGGGGACCGGAACCTCCGTCTCGAGCCCAAGGCCGGCCTCCGATGCGACCTTCACGACCGTGACCGAGTCGCCCGCGGCCTTCGACACCGCCGAGTTTTCGACAGACGGCAGCGCGCCCGCGCGCCCTCTCCCACTAACATCAATAACAACATCCTTGTTAGTGTCGCAAAAATTGGTACACGGTGAAATCGTTTCCCCAGTTGGGCCCGTGTACCAATTTTTGGTACACGGTGAATCTAGTTGCAAACTAACGTTAGTTTGGTCGCCCGTGTACCAATTTTTGGTACACGGTGAATCCTGCGGGTTGTTGATAACTTCGTTTTCGACCCCCTCCCCCGGCAAGTTTTCAACAGCGCCCGCCCCAGTCGATTTCGAGTTATCGACAGGCACGAAACGGCGCTCCTCGGGGATCTCGGCATTGACCACGTAGCGGTTCGAGAGATAGCGCCCTTGGCCCTGCGCGCGACCCTGGTGCACGCTGATGTAGCCGCACTCGACCAGGGTTCGGCGGTGGCGGTAGTAGGTGTTGCGCGACATCGCGAGGTGGGTGCAGATCGTGTCCACGGACGGGAACAGCGAATGGGTGCCCGCGCCGGCATGGGCGCAGAAGTAGGCGTAGACGCCCTTGGCCGACGACGACAGGCGGGTGTCCTCGGTCGCCTTGGCCGAGACGATGCCGAAGCCGCGCTCCATGAGGTCGCCGCCGAAGACGACGACCGCGCCGTCGCGGTCCAGGATCTCGAACGTCTCGTCGAGCTCGTCGCGGGTGCGGCCGGCGGGCTGTGCCGCCATGCCGCGCTCCTTTGCGCTACTCACGGCACTGCACCCCCTCCCGCACGACCTCGTCGGGGATCGGGACCATGCAGAGCTCCCCGTCCCGGTCCTCGCCGTAGGGCGTCACGATGTCGACGATGTAGCCGCCGCGCTCGAGCGCGGCCAGCGCCTCGTCGTAGTCGCGGCGCGGCAGGCCGGCCTCGGCCGCCGCGATGTCGCGCGCCGGGCACTCGATCGCCACCGACATGGGATCGCGCGCCACGATGCAGCAGAAGACCGACTTCTGCTCGAGCGTGAGGTCGCCGTCGTCGAAGATCGGGCGGATACGCCGCGCCCAGAACCTATCGCCGACCGTCATCCTCGCCGTGCCGGCCTGCCTCCCGGCTGACTCTTTCCTTCCCATATGCCATCCCTCCATGGTCATCCATCGCGGGCCCACGCCCGCATCCTGTGTCTGTATCTACCCAAATGTGCAGATGCGTAATCGCACAAATGCGCAAAAACGAAAATGTGCGGTTGCGCATATGCGCATATGCGTACATGCGTATGTATGCTGATGTGCGGGATGAAAAAGGCACGGGCCATGGGGCCCGTGCCGGAATCAGCGCGCGTCGACCTTGAGGAAAGTCGATACCTTGATCTCGCTCTGCCCGCCGACCTCGGCCCTGCGCGGCCGTCCGTCGAGAAAAGACGCCGCCCTCGCCTCGGCCAGCTCCCCCTCGAGCACCACGGCGACGCCGGGCGCGAGGGAGGCCGCCACGGCCATCGCCACCGGGCCGAACGCGACGCAGTGGAACCTATGCTCCACGCGGCGCGATCCCGCCGGCTTCTCCTGGGACAGGCAGAAGCGCGCATGCGCGGGCCCTCTGTCCGGCTCCGTGAACTCCACGGGCCCGAACACGAGCCCCGACACCACGACCCTGTTGACCGTTTCCAAACCCCGGCTCCTTCCTTCCCAAGCCATCCGTCTCGGAGGGTAAGCCGCCGGCTGCGGCGGCCTGGGGCTCTTTATGCCCACTGAGGGGGAGTTTCAACACACGGGTTGCGCGATTTGCGGCAAACGAAGGCGCTTTTCTCCATAAACGGTCCATATGGAGAGAAAAACACAACTCGATCGATAGCATTTCCGCGGTTCGCCCATGGGATTGGTCGGCATTGAGTCGGAATCGGAGCCACGGGGTCTCGAGGTTTCCACACCCTAAAAATGAAAAAGCCCCCTGAACAGGGGGTTTGAAAATAGGAGGGGGCGATAATTGCAGCCATCGAACAGCACCGCACGCTGACGTCCTGCGGTTCCATTTCCGGTCATCTCGTCACCATCCCGTATCAAATCATCAAACACATTCCGACATCTGCGCTGCTAGAAGCATAAATTGCCGTTCATGTTGGCGATAGGTCGAATTACCCTGTCTCCATCGAAATAACCGCCCCCGGAGCCATCTCGAGCCATCCGGGAGGCACGTTTCCACATCATGCGAAGGGAGGCGGCACGTTGCCGGAATCAAGGATAAGATCGGTCAGGGAGCTCAGATGCGGCGTGTGGGAGGTTGACATCATCGACGCGTCGCGCAAGAGGCTGCGAAGGAGGTTCCGGGCGGAAAGCGCGGACGGGGCGCGCGCGGCGGCGCTCGCGTCCCTGCCGGGGCCGAAGGCGTGCACGCTCGCCGAGGCGCTGGACCGCTACTTCGAGATCCTGGCGGCCAAGGGGGCCGCCAGGAAGACCGTCGCGAACTATCGAAAGGAATGCAGGGCCCTCGGGGCGATAGCGGGCCTCGCCGTCGACTCGATAAGCCCCGCCTCGGCGGCGGCCGCGCTCGAGTCGGCCGAATCCCGCGGCATATCGCGCGTTCGCTGCTACCGGCTCAAGACCATCTGCGCCGCCGCGGGCAGACATGCGCTCGCCGAAGGGCTGTGCGCCTCCAACCCGTTCTCCGAGGTCCCGTTCGACGTTCCCCGGCCGCCCAGGAAGAAGCGCCCGATCCCCCCGGCGGGCCTCAAGGCCGCGCGGGCGCTCGCCGCATCGGGATCCGGGCATTCCGCCGCGGCCATCGGGCTCGCCCTCGGATGCGGCCTCAAGCCCGGCGAGATCTGCGGGATACTCGCCGACGACCTCGATGCGGAGCGCATGACCGTCACCGTCCGCGGAATCTGGCGGGAGAGCATCGGCGAGCCGAACTTCTTCGTCGCATATCCCGAGCCCTCCGTGACGCGGCTGCCGGCATGGCTCGGCGACGCGCCGCGCTCCTGGGCCGCCTCGGCCGGATCCAGGCTGCTGCTCGAGAAGAACGGCCGCCGCCGCGACGTGGAACACCTCAGGAGCGACGCGAACGAGCTGCTGCGCATCGTTGGCGCCGGATGCACGCTCTACGGGCTCAGGCTCGCCCATGATGAAGGGGAGGATTGAGGAATATGCATTACGAAAGGGTCTCCCTCGCCCGCCGCGGCGGTTCATGGAGGATGAGCTACCGCGCGGTCTACGATGCCGAGCGCAAGGGCGATCGCAAGTGGGCCACGATCGGGGCGGCGGCGAGCCGCGCGGAAGCCGAGCACCTAGCGGCCGAATACCTCTACAACCTCCCCCGCGACCCGGAAGACGAGCGGCGGGCCGAAGCCATCGAGGCGACGGAGGGCCGCATGCCCACGGTCGGCGAGCTCAGGCGGGACGACATCGACCATGCGCTCGCCGTCGGCGCCATCGAGAAGTCGACGCATGCCGGCTATTGCCGCCACGTCAGGCTCCTGGGCGACCTGGGGGAGATTCCCGTGGACAGGGTCACCGCCCAGGACGTGCAGCTCTACGTCGACTCGCTCGTCGAGGACGGGTACTGCCCCGAGACCGTGAACCATATGCTCTGGACGGTCAGGGACACCCTGGAGCTCGCCAGCTTCCGAATGCTCCGGCCCCCGCTCGACCTGCGCAGGATCCGCGCGCCCAAGCACGACCGCCCGCTTCCCCGCGCGCTCTCCGCCGAAGAGAAGAACGCGCTGCTCGCCGCCCTCCCGTGCATCCGCGGCCCGCTCGACGCGATAGTGCGGCTCGCCCTGTTCGCGGGCCTCAGATGCGGGGAGATCTGCGCCCTGCGCTGGGCGAACGTCGATCTCAACCGCCGCATGGTGCGCATCACCAGCGCCATCGGCACCCTGCCCTCCTCCAACGGCTACCTCAAGGGGCCGAAGAGCCCGGCCGGCGTGAGGGCGCTGCCCATCGCGGACGGGCTCATGGAGGGGCTGGAGCGCCGGCGGGCGGAGCAGGAGGCCCGCTGCCGCGACGCCGGCGTCCCGTTCACGGACGACATCTTCGTCGTCGGCGACATCGACGGCGCGTTCATGGTGCCGAGATACGCCAACCAGCTGTTCAGGACGTTCGTCCGGACGTTCGGCATAGGCGGCGGGAAGTGCGGCCTGCACCGCCTGCGGCACACCTTCGCCACCGAGCTCATCATGTCCGGGGTCAACCCGAAGACCGTGTCCAACTGGCTCGGGCACACGGACCCCTCCTTCACGCTTAAGATCTACGTGAGCTCCAGCCCGGAGAACCTGCGCGCGAGCGTCGACACCGTCAACGAGGTCATGGCGCTGCCGGAAGGATATGCCGGACAGGGCTCCGAGCTGCCGGCGCGCATCCGGGGCGACGAGAAGAAAGAGGAGGCGGAAGAGCCCGCACCCGATCCCAAGGCGCCGCGGCCGGTGAAGATCATCTCATGGGAATCGCTCGCGTGCGGCTAGCCCGGGGATTCGCAGATGCACGGGCGCGTTTCCGCGCCCGTGCGTACATGCGTAAATAAGAAAATGCGCGAATGTGCGTATGCGCATGTACGCGTTTGGGTATATGTGCGAATATGAAACCGCACCGCGTCCGGCTTCCCGTGCGGGAAGGGCGCATTGCACTCGGCGCGGCGCGGGCGGATAATCGGCAGGCCGCGGCATACCGCCGCGCCATCATCCAAGGAGCGACCACCATGGGCCTTTTCAAATCGAAGCGCGACATCCCCGACGAGGAGATCTACCGCCCCGGGGACAGGTACTTCGACCCCGAGCTCGTCAAGTCCAGCGACCTCATGAGGCGCTGGTCGGACCTCTACAACGCACACGAGGCCTCGACCCATGTGGTCGAGGAGGGCTACACCGCGGAGATCGCCGTAGTCGGCACGCTCTACGACACCTTCTACATGACGGGCGACATCGACGTGCCCGGCGCCGTCGAGATGTGCTTCACGCCCGAGCAGATCCGCGAGCACCCCGAATACGTCACGTACAACGCGTTCATCCCGCCCCACCAGCTCGGCTACACCATGGACGAGGTCGACACCTCGCGCACGCACTGCAGCGTCGTGAACTACGTCGCCGTGCCCGAGGGATATTCCGTCGCGCTCGGGCAGGACGGCCGGCTCCACCTCTACGACCCGCAGGACAACGTGTGCTGCGTCACGATGCCGAAGATGTTCCAGCCCTGGTTCGACATCGAATCGCCCATGGGGCATATAGGCACCCAGGCGCGCCGCCGCTACCTCGTCAGCACCCGCAGCCCGTTCGAGGACGTCGGGCATGCCGCCCACCGCTTCGCCGAGCGCGACGACCCCGAGACCGGGGAGCATTGGATCGACACCGACGCCCATGCCATGAGGGCGCCGTCCATCGCCGAGGACGAGGCCGTCGAGGCGCCGTCATGCGCCCGCGCCCTGCCGCGCAAGGCTTGATCCGCAAAAATACGCAGGCGCATACCTGCGCAAATGCATAGATGCACCAATATACATATGCGAATATATGACGGTGCGCAGCCGCCCATATGCACATGCGCGCGCGAGGATCAGAAATCCTCGGCCATCGCCCGCGCGACGTCGAGCAGGGTCCTCTGCTTGGCCGGGCCCATCATGTCGTAGTAGGTCCGCATCTTGCGCCAGCGCAGGGCCGACTCGTCCTTCTTCCTGCCGCCCGCCCTCGGGTCGCCGATCTCGGTGAAGGCCGTGACCATGTTCACGCCGTACTCGTTGAGCAGCGCCCGAAGGTCCCCCGGCGACACCCACAGGGTCCCGGCCTCGTACTTGTACACCGTCGTGGCCTTCTTGCCGATGACCGCTCCCGCCTCATCGCCCTTCAGCCCCGCATCGTAGCGGTAGCGCTTGAGCTGCGCCGCCAGCTCGGACTTCTCCGGAACCCTCGACCTCATCGAACGCATCACTTCCCTTCCATGCCGAAACGCGCGGGGCCTTTCTACCCCGTGCGGGCAAGTATCGCACCGCGCGCCATCTCCCCGTTCCTATACTGTTCCCGTCGGGGGTCGTAACGACCCGGATACTTTCGGTATCGGAACACGGAACGGGAAGGCTTCCGACATGAACAGACAAGACGGCATACACCTGGACGCCCTCGCCGCGGCGCTCGGGGAAACCGGCGACACGGCGCTCGACATCGTCCGCGGCACGGGGATTCCGCTGCCCAAGGTCCTGAGGCTGCTCGGGCTCTCCACGGCGTCGCGCGCCGCGCCCGCGCTCGACGGGCTCGAGATCGTCCAGCTCTGCCTCTACGCGGAGCTCCCGCTGTCCGCCGTCATGGATGCCGAGGAGGGGCAATGAGCTCAGTCATCGAGGACCTGGCGGCTCTGCCGAGGTTCCTGACCGTCAAGGAGACGTGCGCCTTCCTGGGCGTCAGCGCGTCGACCGTCAAGAGGTTCGTCAAGTCGGGGGACCTCAGGCAATGGACCCCCGAGCGGGGGCACCGCAAGATAACGCGCGACTCCGTCGCCAGGCTCGTCGGGGTCGATCCCGCCTGCATCCCGAACAGGCGGAAATCGACTGAATAGAAACTCAGACAATTGGTTATAATGCCACCGTCGATGGTCCGGCCTGCCGACTGCATCGACCTCACCACCTGACCTTCCGCCGACCCCGGCCACGCCACCTGACCCCAGCAGGCCCATATCCACACCTGCTCTACAGAAGGGGTCAGAAGAAATGGCAGCAGAAGACGAGGCGGTGCAGCTCGCGTTCAGGACCGGCACGGCAGCCGTGCAATCAGCCTCAGAAATCATCAAGTACCTGCTCGAGGGCCTGGCCCAGGCGCGGCGAGCCCGCGCGGCCGGCAACAGGAACGACCGCATACCGGCGAGATTCGCCCGCGCCCTCACGCACGGGGCCGCGAACATGGTCGACGGCCACGGCGAGAAGGGCATCGTCTCCGCCGAGACCGTGCGCGCCCAGAACCCGGACCAGTACCGCGAGGCCATGGTATTCCCCGGGGCGGTCGCCGACAATCGCGAGGACATCCAGAAGCTCAAGCGCGAACTCATGAACCACGGAGTGAAGTTCTCCGTATTCGACACCGTCAACCCCATGGACGGAAGTCCCGCGGTCTCCATCGGCATCCAGGGCCGGGACATGGACATCATGACCCAGGCGCTCATCAACATCGGCGTCGAGTCCTTCGGCATGGACCGCAAGGAGCTCGAGGAGTGCGCGCGCGGCATCGAGCGCGACGACCAGAACCGCTATCCCCGCGCCTTCAAGCGCAACGGCATCAACTGGGAGTTCGAGCGCACCGGCGACGGCCGCAACAGCTGGGTCGGGTCGGCCGGCGGCCACTCCCGAGAGCAGTACCGCGTGACCCTCGACCCGGACAACGAGAACAAGGCCTCCTTCGAATGCACCCGCAACGGCCGCCCCGTCGCCAGCGCCGAAGTCGACGCCACCCAGGGACCCGAGCTCTGGAAGACCGGCTCGGACGGAGCCAAGGAGTTCTACAACGAGATGAAGGCCGAGGGGGCCGCGTTCGCGGCCGCGCCCGGCATGGTGCTCGAGGCCGCCATCGACCGCGGCTGCTTCATCTCCGAGAACAAGAAGAAGATCGACCCGAAGCAGGCCGCGGCCGCCGAGAAAAACGCCGCGCTGCTCAGCGAGGCCTTGGGAAACTCCCGGGCCGCCTCGCCTGAGTCCCCCGTCGGACAGACGAAGGCGGCCAAGAAGATCGCCGAGAGCAAGATGCAGCCCTCCATGCCCGCACGCAACGAGGGGATGCACCGATGATCGACCTTGAGACCCTGGCCGCCTCGTGCGCGACGATGGCCGACGAGATCGTCGCGCGCGGCAGCTCCGACACGTTCAGATACGACGCCGCCGGCATCCTCGAGTTCGGCGACAGCCCCGAATACTACTCGCCGATCTCCTCGTCCGCCTACCGCAGCGAATACCCCGAGACCGCCCGCGAATACGGCTACACGAGGGAATACCTCGAGCAGGCGGAGCGCCGGCTGCTCGCCTGCGTCATCGGGTACTGCGCGCTCGACGGCGAGCTCGCATCCATCCGCGACGGCGGCGAGGGCCATGACGGCTTCCGCGTCAACCCGCTCGACGTCCACGAGGTCCTGCTGTGCGCCCGCACCGCCCCGTCCGACCCGCGCGGATGCGCGGCGCTCGAGAGCGCCATCAAGGGCAACAGGTTCGTAGACGGCGAGGAAAGCTACCTCGACCGCGCCATGGCCAACATGGACTACGACTACATGAAATTGTCGGCCTCGCGCTGGTCCTACCCCATCGCCGAGCTCGACGGGTTCCTCGCCATGTTCCCGCCCGCCCGCTCCGAGCGGAGGGCCATCGCGGACCGCGTGCTCGACAGCGCCTCGATGCGCCTCAAGACGTTCTTCGCCCTGTCGATGCCCATGGCTGAGGCCGCGGGCGGGCAGGACGGCGACGAGGCCGAGGGCGGCAAGCACTACCACCGCGCCGCGGCGCCCGACGGCGGCGAGACCGCGGAGGAGGAGTAGCCCATGCGCACCCTCAAGGGATTTCTGTACCTCATCCTCGGCGGCACGCTCTGCGGCTGGATGTTCAACCGAATCGCCGCATGGTTCATCGACAACCCGCTCACCGTCGGCTCCAACCACACCGTCGCCGAGTGGGCCGTGATCCTGCAAGACCCGTTCTACCTCGACTCCCGCACGATGCCGTTCTTCTTTCTGGCCTTCGGCGCCATCGCGCTGGTGGCCATGACAAAATACGACTGGACCGGCGAGCGCGAGGAGCAGAAGAAGCTCCGCGGCGAGGAGTACGGCAACCAGCGCTGGGCGCGCGACGACGAGATGCAGCAGTTCGCGCACACCTCGACCGTGAAGCGCGTGCCCATCCGCATCCCGCAGCGCACCGCCGACGCGATGCGCTTCGCCCGCAACAACCCGAAGGACTTCATCAAGGCCAAGCTCGGCATGACCAACAAGGTCGCCAACCCCAAGCCCGACTACGTCGAGAAGATCGAGGACGACAACATCATCCTGTCCGAGCGCGCCGAGCTCCAGATGTCGAAGATCCCCGACCCGGCGCTCGAGCGCAACAAGCACGTCTACGTGCTCGGCGGCTCCGGCTCGGGCAAGACCTTCAACTTCGTCGGCCCCAACCTTCTCCAGCTCAACAGCTCGATCGTGACGACCGACCCCAAGGGCGACACGCTCAAGCAGTACGGCAACTTCTTCCTGCGCCACGGCTACAAGCTCAAGGTCGTCAACACCAAGCCCGACCAGATCAACCAATCGATGCACTACAACCCGCTGCTCTACCTCCAGGACTCCACGTCGATCATGCAGATCGTCAACCTGCTGGTGGAGAACACGTCGGGCAACGCGGAGGCCGAGAAGGAGGACTTCTTCGTCAAGGCCGAGAGGCAGCTGTACATGGCGCTGATGGGCTACCTCTTCTACTTCTACGCGGACCAGCCGCAGTACCAGACGTTCCCGCAGATGCTCGACCTGCTCCAGCTCGCCGGCAAGGACAACCCCAGCCAGACCAAGACCCCGCTGGACATCATCATGCTCGGCACGACCGCCGAGGACGGCTTCCAGGGCTTCGAGGAATGGATCGTCGCCAACCACGGCGGCGACGAGGCGGCCGCGCAGGCCTCCGAGGAGTACTTCGTCATCAAGCAGTACAAGGGCTTCAAGTCGACCTCCGGATCGCCGGAGACCGAGGCCTCGGTCATCGCGTCGTGCAACGTCCGCCTGGCGCCGTTCGCCGTCTCCGCGGTCCGCGAGTTCTTCAGCGAGGACGAGCTGGAGCTCGAGATGATCGGCGAGGAGCGCACGGCGTTCTTCCTGGTCATGTCCGACACCGACAAGACGTTCAACTTCATCCTGGCGATGCTGCTCTACCAGCTGTTCGACGTCAACACTGCCATCGCCGACAGGAACCCCGGCTCGCACTGCAAGATCCCGATCAACTGCATCCTCGACGAGCTCGCCAACATCGGCCGCATCCCCGACCTCGACGTCAAGATCGCGACCCTGCGCTCGCGCTGGATCTACATCACGGCCATCCTGCAATCGGTCACGCAGCTCAAGAAGATGTACAAGGACAACGCCGACATCATCGAGGGCAACTGCGACACGACGCTGTTCCTCGGCCGCTGCGACCTCGAGACCAACAAGAAGATCTCCGAGCGCCTGGGCAAGTTCACCGCCACCGTCCGCAACCGCAGCGAGTCGCACGGCCGGCAGGGATCGTGGTCCGAGAGCGAGAACAAGATCGGCAAGGAGCTCATGGCCGCCGCCGACCTCGGCAACAACCCCGAGAAGTTCGGCGGCGACGACTGCATCGTCTTCGTGAAGAACGCCTTCCCGTTCCTCGACAAGAAGTACAGGACGATCGACCACCCGCGCTACCACGAGCTGCGCGAGGTCGGCGAGTTCAACCTGGACGACTGGAACTGGGACCGCAAGTGCGAGCGCGAGCGCGCGCACCGCGCCGAGGTCGAGGAGATGCGCTGGCGCATCGAGGAGGCCCGTTCGTTCTTCGACCCCGAGTTCTTCATGTAGGAGGCCCCCGGCGGGGGAGACCCCGCCGGTCGTCATATCTCACCCGCCGCGGCGGGTCAAACAGGGCGCCAAGGCCACACGGGCGGCGCCGCGAATCAGAAGGGAAAACCCCATATGGCTTTCTTCAACCAGCTCCTGAACTACCTCTGGCAGATCCTCACCTTCGTCGGCGGAATCACCGCCGCCGTGGGCGTCTTCCGCTGGGTCTCCGGCGGCAAGGCCCACGACGCGCAGGCCCAGGAGGGCGCGGTCTGGGTCATCGCGCTGGGCGGCGCAATGGCCGCAATCGGCCTGGTCGGCGGCAGCTACCTCACCTTCCCCACGATGTAGGGACGACGGAGGGAACTCCATATGACTGCTCTAACGGGAAAAGATAGGCGCGCGGCGGGGCCCTCTGCCCCCTTGCGCGCCGCGCTCGCGGCCGTGCTGGCGCTCGCGCTCGTCGCGCCGGCCCTGGCCGCACTGGCCTGCCCATCGCCGGCCCTGGCCGTGGAGACCTCCAAGGAGAGCTTCGAGGCGAAATACAAGGACGACTACCACCAGGCGATCAAGGACCGCAAGAAAGACTCCAGCATCACCACGAACACCATGTGGACCGACGACGACCTCATGATGGGCGCCTGCGGGGAGTATCCGGGCTTCGATGTCGTAAACGCAGGGCCCTGGGTCTCCTATTTCGTCTACAGCACCGCCGAGGGCATCGCGAGCTTCTGCGTCGACTGCGGCGAGGCGATGCTGCAATGCATCTCGTCGTCGGGGCTGCTCAAGCTCGACTTCACCGGCGAGGGGTCCGATTTCGCCAAGATGTACTCGGCGGCCGCCGACGTCTCGGTCAAGGTGATCCAGCCGATCTGCGTGGGCTTTCTCGGCCTCGCGTGCGTGTGGGCCCTTCTCGAGTTCTCCAAGGAGGTCTCGACCAACCGCGGCGACCACTTCTCGATGGCCGGCAACTACGTCTGGATCATCGTCAAGTTCTCGCTCGTCATGGTCCTCATCAGCCATACCGTGCAGCTGTGCGGCGGCGTGTACGAGGTCTTCCTGTGGGTCGCCAACAAGGTCTCCGACACGCTGGCGGCCGGACAGATCGGCGGCGTCGGCTTCAACTCCTTCATGCTCTCCATGATGGAGATCAGGTACAGCCAGTTCGCGTGGTCGGTCGGCTACGCGCTCGTGTCGATGGTCATCCTCGTCTCGACCGGCCTGTGCCTGATCAAGGTCCTCACGCTCACCATCACCCGCATGTTCGAGATCTACCTGATGACGGCCTTCGCCGGCTTCCCGCTCGTGATGCTCACGACGCGCGAGACCAGGCCGTCCGGCATCGGGTACTTCAAGAAGTTCGCCGGCGTGTGCCTTCAGGCGGCGATCCTCATAACGATCATCGCCTTCGCCGGGATCTGCTTCTCGGCCGCCGGGTCGCTTCTGGCGACCAAGCCGAATGCCGGCATCGATGACTCGGTCTGGACCATCGTCTCGCTGCTCGCGTCCATGGCCGGATGCTTCGGCTTCTCGGCGCTGTGCGGGCAATCCAAGCATATAGCGGACACGATCATGGGGGCGATGGGCTGATGGTAGAGATCATCCTGCGCAAGGACATCCAGGACTACGAGGCCAGGCCGCTGTTCGGCTTCACGTACCGCCAGGTCGCGACCGGAGCGGCCATCGCGATCACCGCCGCCGGCATGGGGCTGGCGATCTCGTCGTTCACCGAGATCAACACGCTGTGGCTGATGCTGATCATGTCCGTCTGCGGCGCGATCGGGCTCGTCGGCCTCGGGCGCATCCACGACCTCAAGTTCGAGCAGTGGTTCGCCATCTGGAAGGCCGACCGCGACTGGCCGAAGGTCGCCCTGTTCGCCGCGCCGACGCTCTCGCCGCACGGCGACCGCGCCTCCGCCAAGGCGAAAGCCGGCAAGAGGCCCAAGAAGGAGACCAAAGCGGAGAAGGCGGCGGCGCTGGAGGCCGACGCCGAGGCCGAGGCATAGAGAAAACGGAGAAAACCACATGATCTGCCCCAACTGCAACTGCGAGCTCGTGGACGGCACCGCGGTGTGCCCCTACTGCGGCACGCCCTTGGCCGCGCCCGCGCCGTCTGCCACCGCCACCGCGACCATGCCCGCCATCCAGTCCGCGCCGCCCGCGGCGCCTGCGCCCTCGCCGGCATACCGAGCTGAGGACATCCCCGTGTCCGCGGCCCCGCAGCCGGCCGCCCGCGGGGCCCACGAGCAGGTCTCACAGGTCTCGCAGAGCCCGGAGCCGCCGTTCGCATACGGCCGCGAGGAGGCCGCCGAATCCCCGGCATCCCCCGCCCGCGACCCCTACGAGGACTACTACCGCCAGGCCCCGGCACGCCCGAGCGCGCAGGCATACCGCGAGCCTGCGCCCCAATCGGCCCGCGACCCATATGAGGACTACTACCGCCCCACCCCGGGCCGTGGCGGGCAGGGCCCTGCCGCCCGCGACCCCTACGGGGAGCCCGCCGCATCCGGCGAGTCCGACGCCTACGCCTACGGGAAGAACGCATATGCGGACACCTCGCGCGACCCCTACGAGGACTACTGCCGCCAGAGCCAGACCCCGGCGCGCCCGAGCGCACCGTCATACCGCGAGCCTGCGCCCCAGCCGGCCCGCGACCCCTACAATGACTACCGCGACGCGGGCCGCGCAGATGACGCGGACGGCCGCGGACAGCGCGGGCAGCGCGAGGAGAGCCGCGAGGACGTCCGCGCCGAGGGCCGCGACGCCCGCCGCCAGCAGAAGCTCAACGCGAAGGCCGCGAAAGCCCGAAAGCGCCGCGAGCGCGCCGCGGAGAAGGCGGGAAAGAAGAAGGGCATGAAGCGCCTTCTGCCGACCGAGGACTACCCTGGCACCCTCGTCCTGCGCGCGGACAAGTGCACGCAGGACGCGCTCGGCTATGAGCTTCTGTGCGAGGACGGCACCGTCAAGCTCCAGCAGGGCGTCTACAGCCGCGTCGTGGAATTCCAGGACGCCAGCTTCCAGGCGGCGCGCGAGTCCGAGCAGCGCGAGATCTACGAGAACTGGTCCGAACTTCTCAACACGTTCGACAACACCGTGCACCTCCAGGTCAAGATCCTGTGCCGCGTCATCGACCGAGACGCGTTCCGCGAGGACACCTTCCTGCCGCCCGTCGAGGGCGACTACGCCGGCAACCGCTTCCGCCGCGACATCAACCAGATCATCGAGAGCAAGGTCGCCGAGACGCAGCAGAACGTCGAGAGGCGCCGGCTGTTCATCGTGACCGTCGAGGCGCCGACCCGCGAGCAGGCGTCCCCGCTGCTCGCCCGCGCGACCGAGCAGGTCATGCGCTCGCTCAAGAACATGGGGGTCAACTCGGAGGAGATCCGCGGAAACGAGCTTCTGCGCATCATCGACTCGATCACCAACCCGCGCGACCCGCGCGGCTTCGTCTCGTTCGAGGACCTGAAGGTCACCGACGAGCACGGCGTGAGCGCCATCCAGCTCGGCTACACCACCAAGGACCTCGTCGCGCCCGCCGACCTCACCAAGATCGACGACACCCATATCTCGTGGAACGGGGTCACGGGCCAGGCGCTCTACCTCCAGAAATGGGCGGGCTCGGTGCGCTCCGACATGATCTCGAGCCTGGCGGAGCTGCCCATCAACCAGGTGATCACGCTCGACATGACGAGCTGGGAGCAGTCGCGCGCCATCGAGACCATCGAGTCGATGAACACCGACCTCAAGGTGCAGAAGTCCGACTACGTGCTCAAGCACTCCCAGACCATGTACATCACCGACGAGATGCTGCCGACCAACCTCCAGGACGCCATGGAGAACGCCCGCGACCTGCGCGACGACCTCGTGAGCCGCGACCAGAAGATGTGGTCGCTCACCTGCACCACCATGACCTGGGCGGACTCGCTCGAGGACTGCGACGAGAACTCCGGGGCCATCCAGGACGTGTTCCGCCGATTCACCTGCCGCGCAGTGCCCCTCGTGAAGCTCCAGCGACAGGGTTTCGCCGCGATGCTGCCCACGGGCCGCTGCGACATCCCCTACGTACGCAACCTCACGACCGCCCCGCTCGCGGCGCTCGTGCCGTTCACGTCGGTCGAGCTCATGGAGCGCGGCGGCATGTGGATGGGCCAGAACCAGACGTCCAAGAACTTCATCTTCTACAACCGCCGCGACGCCGTCGCGCCCAACGGCTTCATCCTGGGCAAGCCGGGCCGCGGCAAGTCGGTGACGGCCAAGAACACGATCCTGTGGACGCTTCTCACCGACCCCACCGCCGAGGTCATCGTGCTCGACCCCGAGCGCGAGTACATCAACGTCGCGCGCGAGATGGACGGCGAGGTCGTCCAGATCTCCGGAGACTCGCATACCTATATCAACCCGTTCGATCTCGAGCTCGTGGAAGGCGAACAGCCGCTCGCGATGAAGGTCGACGCCATCATGTCGATGGTCGAGATGATGGCCAAGAACCTCTCGCCGATGCAGAAGACCCTCGTGGACCGCTGCGTCTCGCGCATCTACGACCGCTACTTCGCCACCCACGACCAGCGCGACATCCCCACGCTGATCGACTTCTACAACATGCTCAACCAGCAGCCCGAGCCCGAGGGACGCATGCTCGCCGTCACCATCGAGCGCTACGTCACCGGCCAGGCCTCGCTGTTCAACCACCCGACCAACGTGAACACGCACAAGCGCTTCGTCGTCTACGACATCCGCGACTGCGCCGACAACATGAAGGGCCTGGCGCTGCTGATCCTGCTCGACCAGACGTGGAACCGCATCGTGCGCAACCGCGAGCGCCACGTCCGCACCTGGGTGTTCATCGACGAGATGCAGCTGCTCTTCGAGAACGACTACGCGATCTCGTACTTCGACCAGCTCTGGACCCGCTCGCGCAAGTACGGCGCCATCCCGACCGGCATCACGCAGAACATCGAGCGCATCATCAACAACGAGAAGAGCCGCCTGATGCTGGCTAACTCCGACTTCCTGGTGCTGCTCGGCCAGTCCGCATCGGACGCCGCGGCGCTGGGCGAGGTCATCAAGCTCTCCGAGCGCCAGGTCGCGATGATGCGCAACGCCGGGCCCGGAGAGGGCCTGCTGGTCGCCGGCGGCAAGATCATCCCGTTCGAGAACCGCATCCCGACGGACTCGGCCATCTACCGCATGGTCACCACCAAGCTCGACGACCTGATCCAGTACTCCAACGAGGACGGGCGCGGCGACGGCGCCCGCCGCGGGTAGCGTGACCCGAGCCATGGCAGACGAGAAGCCCACCGTCACCGACAAGGCGAGCCCGCTAGAGATGGAGAAGGTCAAGCACTCCTCCCTCGAGTATGCCGTGCAGCACGACGGCCCCGCATACAAGCAGCGGGCCGTCGCGCCCTACAAGGAATCGGCCCTCCCCGAGCTCACGCGCGGGGAGGCCGCAAGGTCCGTGTTCAAGGACCGCGTCAGCGAGTCCGTCGGCAACGCCCTCGGCGCGGCGAAGGGAGCCGCCGAGGGCGCGGCGAGGGGCGCGGCCAATGGAGCCGCGAAGGGCGTCCTGCACAGCCCCCGCGCGGCGCTGGAGGTGAGCGCGGCCATCGGCCTTTCCGACGGCAACGCCCAGATCGCCGACGAGGGGGCGCGCGCCGCCGACACCGTCGCCAACGCGGCGATGACCCAGGCCGACCCGCGCAACCTGTACCGCGAGGGAAAGGCCGTCGCCGACAGGCTGCCGGCGGGACGGGCCCGCAGGCGCATGGCCCGCTGGGACGCGAAATCGAAGAAGGCCCTCGCCAAGCAGGACAAGGTGCTCGACCAGCTGGAGCACAAGAGGAAGCGCGCCGACACCATGCGACGCGCCGGGATGTCAGACAAGTCCCTGCTCGGGCGCTGGATCAACCTCAGGCAGAAGCGGCTCGAGAACAAGGCGGGACGGCTCGGCGCCAAGGCGGGCCGGCTCGGCGGGACGAACACCTCCGGCATCCGCGGCAAGCTCATGCAGCTGCGCCGCACCAAGGCGACCGTCACGAACACCGTCTTCGGCTGGCGCGGCGTGGCCGCGGCGGGCGCCGCGGTGGGCGGCACCGCGGTTATCTGCCTAGTCGGGATGTCGCTGCTCAGCGCAGTCATCGGCGGCGCCGCCACATCTTCTTCCGGCGGCAGCGCCGAGGGCTACCTGGCCCAGGCGCAGCGATACGTCGACGACGACTCCATCGGGTACTCGCAGTCCACGCGTTGCCACAACCCCAACATGGACTGCTCGTCGTTCGTCTACTACTGCCTCGTCGATTCGGGCTACTGCACGACCGAGCAGCTGGGTACGTACCCGTTCACCACCTCCACCATGGCGGAACCTCTGCTCAAGGCGGGCTTCGAGAAGGTCGAGTGGGACGGGAAGATGGACTCCCTGCAACGCGGCGACATCCTCATCAACACCGAGCAGCACACGGAGATCTATGCCGGCGACGGCAAGGACTACGGCGCGCACGAAGACCTCGACGGCGCCGACGGCGACTCGTCGGGAGACGAGGTATCGCTGGGGTCTTACTGGAACGACGCCTGGGACACGATCCTGCGTCCCACCGGAGGGGCGGGCATCACCATTCCCGAGCAGTACGGCAACGGCGGGTACTCCGTCACCTTCTACACCCCGCGCGGCTGCTACGTCAACGGCCGTGACACCGCGTGGGCGGCAGGGACGTCGCAGGCGGCGGTCCACTCCAAGTGGTCGCTCGCCGGGGCGAAGTACGACGACGATATCGCGACCTACAACGGCCGCTACCTGATCGCCTGCACGACGACGTACGGGCGCGTCGGCGACAAGGTCGACTTCACGCTGTCGGACGGCACCGTGATCAAGTGCGTCATCGCCGACGCGAAGAACCCCAACGACCAGGGATGCAACAAGTGGGGGCACTCGAACGGCCAGAACGTCATCGAGTTCGAGGTGGAGAGGTCGCGCTTCTACAGGAGCGGCAACCCCGGCAGCTCGAGCTGGAAGGCCGAATGGGGCGGCAAGCGCGTCTGCTCGTCAGTCAACAGCGGCAGCATCCTCTAGCCCATCGAATGAACGAAAGGGAAAACGAACATGAACATGACCGACAGGTTCAACCCGGCCAACGAGAACGACCCCAAGAGGAAGCTGGCCTACGGCCTGATCGCGCTGGCGTGCGTGATCGCGCTGGGCTTCGGCCTCGACGCCGCCTCGTGCTCCCGCACGGGCACCGCGGGCGACGAGGGCGGCAAGCAGGACGCCACCGAGGCGGTCGATGGCGGCAGCGCCGCCGGGGGCGACGAGCAGGACGGGAAGGAGGCGGGCGACGAGAAGAAAGTCGAGGCGTCGCCGGACCCGTCCGAGACCTCCGGCGTTCGGTTCGAGGGCTTCGACAAGCTCTCGGGCATGACCGCGACCAAGCGCGAGAGCTTCTGCGACGCCGTGGCCTCGACCATGCGCGCCAACGGCTACGGGCTCGACGAGATCACGGTCTCGATCAAGAAGAAGCCCCAGGCCACCGATAACGGCACCGTCGTGTTCATGCGCGTGAAGGGCACCGGCGACTGCTACTCGGCGCATTACGCCGACGGCACCTGGACCGTCTTCCCCCTGCTCGAGCGCGTGGACGGCGTGAACGACGACCTCGCGCAGGACCAGATCGACTCGCGCGCCGACACGGCGGCCGACGCCGACGCCACCGAGCAGAGCGCCGCGGCGCCCAAGAAGACCTTCGCCATCACCGACACCGAGCAGGCCGCCAAGTATATCGGCGACTCCTGCGCCGGCGCGCTCATGGACGCATGGCGCGCGTTCGCCGCGGAGAAGGAGGGCGGCGCCGATGCCGATTCCGCGCTGTTCTCCCGCGACCATGTGACGCACAACGACGACGGCACGGTCACGTTCACCGTCTGGATGCCCTCGAGCCAGAAGACCTACCGAGGCGTGGCCGACATGGCCGCCGGCTCGGTCTCCTTCTCCGAGTAGGGGGGAGCGGCATGCCTACACTCATCATCGCCGAGAAGCCGTCCGTCGCGCGCGGCATCGCCGACGCCGTCGGCGCCCACGAGCGCCGCGACGGCTATATCGAGGGCGGCGGCTACCTCATCAGCTGGTGCCGCGGCCACATCATCGACCTCGATTTCCCCCAGAACTACCCGCAGTGGTCCGGCCACTGGTCGATGTCGCAGCTGCCCATGATCCCGGAGCGGTGGAGGTGGAGCGTCACCGCGCCCGAGCAGTACAAGGTCCTGAAAGGGCTGCTCGACCGCGCCGACGTGGAGCTCGTCGTGAACGCCTGCGACGCCGACCGCGAGGGCGAGGGCATCTTCCGGCGCGTCTGGACCCATTCCGGCTGCAAGAAGCCCGTCCGTCGCTTCTGGTCCACCTCGCTCGTGCCAGAGCAGGTGCGGACCGACCTCGCCCACGCCAAGCCCCTCTCCGACTACGACGGCCTCGCCGACGCCGCCGAGGGCAGGGCCAAGGCGGACTGGCTCGTGGGCCTCAACGCCTCGCGCGCCCTATCGTGCCTCTACGAAGGCTCGCGCCTGTCCGCCGGCCGCGTCCAGACCCCGACGCTGGCGCTGGTCGTCGAGCGGACCCGCGCGATCCGCGACTTCAAATCGGTCCCCTTCTTCCAGGTGGAGTGCTCGGTCGGCAGGACGGCGCACGTGCGCCTCGCCGGCGAGAAGCTGAAGACCCGTCAGGAGGCCGAGCGCCGCGCCCATGCGGTCGTCGGGTCGCAGTGCGCGATCCTGAAGGTCGAGCGCAGGCAGGAGAAGTGCCGCGCGCCCAAGCTCTACGACCTCACCGGGCTGCAACGCGACGCATCGACGCGCGCGGGCCTCACCGCGGAGGAAACGCTGAACGCGCTGCAAACGCTGTACGAGAAGAAGCTGGCGACATATCCCAGGACCGAGAGCCGCTACATCGGCGAGTCCGACATCCCCGAGACGGCCCGCGTGCTCTCGGCCATCGCGGTGCCGGGAATCGTCGGCGAGGCCGCCGCGGCCGGGTTCGACGCGTCGCGCTCCGACGTCGCCCGCGTGGCCGACGACTCGAAGGTCCACGGCCACGGCGCGATCCTGCCCACGGCGCTGCTCGGCGCCAAGGAGATGGCCAAGCTCGATGGCGCAGAGCGCTCCGTGGCCATCCTCATCTGCTGCCGCCTCATGGCCGCCACCATGGACCCCGCGACGAAGCTCAAGGCCAAGGTCGAGGCCGAGATCTGCGGCGACGCCTACACGGCCTCGGGCAGCACCGTCACGGACGCGTCCTGGATCGCCGTGGACGAGGCGTGCCGTACCGCGCTGGCCGACGGCGGCAAGGCCCCCGACGACGAGGACGAGGCGCAGGCCATCCCCGCCGACATCGAGCAGGGCGACTCGTTCACCGTGGGCGAGGGCGACGGGCGCGTGAAGGACGGCAAGACGACCCCGCCGAAGCCCTACACCGACGCTACGCTTCTGTCGGCCATGGAGCACGCCGGGCGATCCATCGAGGACCGCGAGCTGAAGGCGGCCATCGAGGACGACTCGATGCACTCCGGCGGCCTGGGGACGCCGGCCACCCGCGCCAGCATGATCGAGAAGCTGATCAAGGCTAAGTACATCCGCCGCCGAGGCAAGACGCTCTCGGCCACCGAGCGCGGCGAGACGCTGATCGACATCGTGTGCGACTCGCTCAAGACCCCCGAGCTCACCGCGAAGTGGGAGCTCTCCCTGTCGCACGTCGAGCGGGGAGAGGGGTCGCTGTCCGACTTCCTCTCCGGCATCGAGGGCTACACCGCCGCGGTCGTGTCCGACCTCGAGGGCGGCTTCGACCCCGCGCAGGCCGCGGCCGTGTCCGGCCGCGAGGAGCTGTGCCGGTGCCCGGCCTGCGGAGCGCCGATCGTGCTGTCGCGCAGCGGAAAGCAGTGGCAGTGCTCGTCTTCGAAGTGGGCCGGCAAGGAGGAGGGCTGGCGGCTGCTCCAGGGCTGCGGCGTGAAGCTCAACATCGTCCAGAACGGCAGGAAGCTCACCAAGTCCCAGGCCAAGGCGATCCTGTCGGGAGGAACGGTCCACCTCACCGGCCTGTCGAAGAAGGACGGCAGCGGCACGTTCGACACCGACGCGAAGCTCGGCGAGGCGCCCTACACCGGGTTCGTCGAGTTCTGCCGGAGCGAGAGGCCGGACGGCGGCACCGGCGGCGCGGGCCGCACGGGCACGCGCCGCGCTCGCGGGAAACGGTAGGCCATGGCCGCCGTCACGCGCGACGGGGACGGCTGCGTACCCCTCGCCGAGCTCGACATCAACCCGGCGCTGCGCGCGACCTGCCAGCGCCGGCTCGCCGCGGCGCTCGAGGGGCGCGCCATGACCGCCAGGAAGCTCGCGGAGTTCTCCGGCGTGTCCGAGGCGGTCATCTCGAGGACGCTGCACGGACAGCGCACGCCCACGCTCGACGCGATCGTGCGCCTCTCGCTCACGCTCAACGTATCGGCCGACTACCTTCTCGGCCTCAAGGCGTCCCCCCAGGGCGATTACCGGAACGGCCCCCAGGGAGACGGCGGGGCGTAGGGCGAGCGGAGTCCGCTTCCCGTTCGGAAAGTCCCGGCGGTCACCGGTGTAGACCGGCAATCGGCTGGGTAACATATCTCAGATTACGGGCGCCGCGCCGGGACCTCCCGGCCGGCGCCAAGGACATGGAAAGGATGATGCCGAGATGAAGCATACAGGAAGCGGCAGCCATACCGCCCGCGCGAAGCTCGGGCGCCTCGGCGTGGGCGCCCTGTCCATCGTCTTCGCCCTGAGCCAGGTGCTCGGACTGCTCGGTACCGCCGTGCCGTCCGCTTGGGCGGAGGCGGCGGCGGAGCCCGAGACCGTGACCGTGACGCTCGCCGCCGGCGAGCACGGCAGCCTCGCCATCGCAGGCGAGGACGCCGAGAGCGACACGGTCCAGGTAGACAAGGGGTCGAACGTCACCGTCGAGGTCACGCCCGACGACGGCTGGTTCGCCGACTCGCTCACGGCCTTCGCCGGCGACGGGTCCGAGGCCGCAAAGCTCGAAGTCGAGGACGGCCGCGCCACCTTCAAGGCGGAGACGGACACCACCGTGACGTGCGCCTTCTACGAAAACGGCTCCAACGGATCGGCCGCCCTCGAGGCCGTCGCCACCGATGCCTCGGCCAAGCAGGCCAAGCAGGCCTCGGACAAGGCCTACATCAAGGCCAACCTCGACGAATCGCTCTCGGGCCTCGACAAGTTCGAGCGCCGCGACGTGCTGACCGTCACCACCACCACGGTCGACTCCGGAAAGGTCGCCTCGCCCACGCTCGACGGCCTGTGGGCCGATACGGACGGCGACGGCATGGGCGACTACAGCGACGCGTTGAAATCCAACGCCGTGAGCCATGCCGTTCTGTACGACCTCGACGACTCTTCCGACTACCTCGTGGGCCGCGCCGGCTCCGACATCTCGGGCGCGACGCTGGCCGACTGGGGCGCATCGGAGAACAACGCCGACGCCGCCATGCGCCGCGGCTTCAAGTTCGACGCGGCAACAGGGTTGGTCTACGTGCCCAAGAAGTACACGGTCAAGAACAAGGCCGGCGAGTACAAGGTCGCGTCCTCCCGCATCCAGCTCCTCTACGCCACGTCCGACAAGGGCGCGGCGAACACCTTCCCCGTGAAGGTCGAGGCCGAGAACGTGGACGGCCGCGCAGCCAAGTCCGGAACCGCCTCGGTCGACGTCTCGTCCCCCGATACCCAGATCGCGCTCGCCCGCGACAAGGCCGCCCGCAAGTCGATCTCCGACGCCACGATCGAGTCCGTCACCGTCAACGGCATCGAGTACACGCGCGACCTCGATATGTGGACCTACGACGAGGACACCGGCACGCTCGACATCCTCATCGCCGCGGCGGGCGTGCGCAGCGTCGACATCAAGCTCGCCAACGACGCCGAGAAGAACGTCGGCTCGTGGCTCGCGGCGCTTGCCACCGAGGCCTTCGCCGGCAACGTGTGGAACATCGGAACCTGGGAGTTCCAGTCCGCCCCCTGGGCCGGCATGTCCTTCCACACCGCCGGCCACAACAAGTACACCGGCGCCCGCACCGGCGCCACCCTGCCGGCGGTGGAGAATCCGTCCGGCGGACGCTACGAGGCCAAGACGATCTACCAGGCGCTCGGCACGCAGAACGTCGACGTCTCCGCCCTCCAGTCCGGAGCCTGGTCGATCGAGCGCACCTGCACGATCGCCGCGCAGACGGTCTCCGGCGTCACCATCCCCAGCGCGACGAAAGTGGACCTCACCTGCGGCCACGTCGGCGTGAACCCCTCCGGCCAGCTCGACCCCTCCTACAACCAGGCCGTCCACACCGACGACGACTACGGCCAGACCGTGCGCGTCGCCGCCGTCAACGGCGACGAGGCGATCATCGGCGTGACCGTCCCGACCACCTTCACGCAGGCCGGCGCCGGCTTCTTCAAGATCAAGTGGAAGCTGAACAAGGTCCGCTACACCTTCTCCAAGTGCTCGGCCAACGTCTCCATCACCGACGGCAACTCCGAGTACTCCGTCGAGGGCGCCGAGTACGACATCTACCGCTCCTCCGACAACGCGCTCGTGTCGCATATCGTCACCGACGCATCTGGCAACGCCGCGCTCGACCTCGAGCCCAACCAGGCCTACTACGCCGTCGAGACCAAGGCGCCCGCGGGCTATACGCTCCACGAGGGGCATATCGCCTTCAGGACCGGCAACTCCGCCGGGACCGAGCAGCTGAAGGACGACCCTGGCTATGTCCTGCTTCACATCGACAAGAAGGACTCCGCGACGCTCGGCGACGCACAGACCGGCGCAACCCTCGAGGGCGCCGAGTATAAGGTGACCTCCCTTTCCACCCCGGGCTGGGAGCAAACCGTCTCCACCAATAAAGACGGTTATGTCCTTGTGACTGACGTTCCTTTCGGCAAGATAACGGTTCAAGAAATAAAGGCCCCCAAGGGCTATAAGCTCGATACCGAGATTCATACCTATGAAGTTCATCCGGGAGAAGGTACCAATACGGGCACCGTTGACCTTGAGCCTGAGGACGACTTCAAGGAAAACCCCGTCTCGTTCGATATCGAGATCGCCAAGACCAAGGGCGGCGAGGACGACAGCTGGGAGTCCGACGACGGCCAGGGAAACGCCGCCGCGGGCGTCCAGTTCCAGATCATCTCGAATACCACCAATAAGGTCGTCGGAACCCTGACGACCAACGATGCCGGCTTCGCGTCCACCAAGGACGCGGCCACCTGCGACGAGACCTCCGTCTCCGAGGCCAAGACCGACGACCCGGCGCGCCCGTGGTTCGGCTCGGGCAAGCGCAACGCCGGCATCTCCGGCGCCGTGCCCTATGACGCGGCGGGCTATACGATCCGCGAGGTCGATTCCACGGTGCCTGCGGGCTTCGACCACGTGGACGACTGGACGATCTCGGCCGACGACCTCGTGGACGGCACCACGAAGTACTACTCCGTCATCGACAAGACGCTCAACAGCCGCATCCAGATCGTCAAGACCGATGCCGAGACCGGCAACACCGTGCCGCTCTCCGGCTTCAAGTTCCAAGTGCTCGACTCGAACGGCGAGACCATGAGCTTCGCCGACCCCTACGACGTCAACGGCACCGTCGACACCTTCACGACCGACGGCTCTGGGCAGGTCACGATCCCGCAGCGCCTCAAGTCCGGCAAGTACTCCATCAAGGAGATCTCCGCCGCGGCGCCCTACACCGTCAACGGCGACGCAGTCTGCTTCGAGGTCCCCAAGGACTACAAGAAGGCCTCCCCCGTGACCGTCATCAAGGTCTCAGACAAGCAAGCGAAGGGCAAGGCGACCATCACGAAGACGTGCTCGCATGACGGCGAGGCGCTTCAGGGCGCAGAGTACGACGTCGTGGCACAGCAGGACATCGTGTCCCCCGACGGCACCGTGCGCGCCAAGGCAGGAGACGTCGTCGACCATGTGAAGACCGGCGATGACGGCAAGGCGACCACCAAGGGGCTCTACCTCGGTGCCGGCTCGGCGGCCTACGCCTTCATCGAGACCAAGGCCCCCTCGGGCCATGTGATCGACGAGACGCCCGTGACGTTCACCCTCTCCTACAAGGACGGCGCCACCGCCGAGGTGAAGGCCGCATCCGACCAGTCCGACGCCGCGGTGAAGTTCGAGGTCGATAAGACCGTCATGGGCGCCGGCACACCGCTTCCCGGAGCGAAGTTCCAGGCCTGGAACACCGACGACGAGATCTCGATCGGCAGCGCCGCCGGCAACCTCGCCGTCCGAGCCGACGCCGGGGCCGAGGTCTCCATCAGGAAGGCCGTCGCCGCCGCAAGCGTCAAGGCCGATGCCGATGACGGCACCTCCCTCATGCTCAAATCCGCAAACGGCATGGAAACCCAGCTCGGGCCCGATGCCGTCGATATGGAACCCGGTACGTACACCCTGACCGCCACCCAAGACGGCAAGACGCTCGAGGGAGCGGAAGTCGAGATCGAGGCCGGCAAGGCCTATACCGCCAAGGTCGCGGGCGGCCTGCTCGGCAATCATGCCGTCCTTTCCGACGACGGATACACCATGCCCGCCATCAAGCTCGCCTGGTCCGAGGCCAATTCGGCGTACGTGGCCCTCGACCTCGGGCTCGGCACATACGACCTGGCCGTCGCCGGCAAGGCCGCCGGACAGGTCGAGATCGACGGGGACGGGCCGACCTACATCTTGGTCAGCGGCGGCCGCGCCCGCCGGGTGCCCGTCCTGCTCAAGGAGGGCAAGAGCGCCACGGAGGGCGTGACCGGCTCGGACGGCACGATCGACTTCCTGCACCTCGCGCCCGGCACGTACCGCGTCGCCGAGGTCGAGGCGCCCGCCGGATACGTCGAGACCCCTGAGATAAAGACCTTCACCGTCGCCGCCGACGGCCGAATCGATGGCCGGGACTCCGGCCAAGCGGGCTTCGAGGACGACTACACCAAGGTCCGCATCTCCAAGCGCGACATCACCGACGAGTCCGAGATCGAGGGCGCCAAGCTCACCGTCACCGATTCCGAGGGCAAGACCGTCGACTCATGGACCTCGACCGCCGAAGATCACGAGATCGATGCGCTCGCACCCGGCAAGTACACGCTCACCGAACAGCGCACGCCGACCGCCTACGACCAGGCCGAGAGCATCGAGTTCGAGGTGAGGAAGACCGGCGAGGTCCAGACCGTCACGATGTACGACTCGCCCATCTCCATCAGCGGCGAGATCGACAAGCGACAGGAGATCGCCGACCCCACCGCCAAGAACACCGAGGCCAACGGCGACGGCCTGAACACCGCCGAGACCAAGGCATCCGACGACGGCTCCTATGCCTACACCATCGACTTCCGCTCGACGTCGAACACCTGGACCGACGAGTTCACGGTCGAGGACGACCTGACCGCCGCCGTCGACGGCCGCGCTCAGCTCACATCGATCACCACGCCGCAGGCCCTCGAGGACTACGACGGCAAGATGAACGTCTGGTACAGGACCGACAAGACGCCCGATGACCACGTCGACGAGTCGGGTGCCAACGCAACCCTCACCGACGGCCATGAGAACCCCTGGCTGTCCGACGAGGCCACCGCCCCCACCCTTGGCGAGGACGGCCGAGCCGTCGACTTCACCGGATGGAAGCTCTGGCGCGCCGACGTGCCCACGACCGAGGCCGCCGAGCTCGCCGTGGCAGACCTCGGCCTCGAGGAGGGCGAGCACGTCACCGCGATCCGCTTCGAGTACGGCCGCGTGGAGCAGGGCTTCACCACCCGCGACGGCGGCTGGGACCGCGAGGGCATCATGGACGTCCATGACGACATCGCCAGCGCCGAGGACACCGCCGCCGAAAACGGCTCCCATACCGACGATTCCGGCACGGGGACCGGGACGGCCTATGCGCCCGCCATCGTTCGCATGAAGGCCACCGACGGCTACACCGCCGGCACCTCGCTCGACAACTACGCCCGCGTGGACCTCACCCGCAACGGCGGCGGCGACGGCCTCGAGGACCATGACGAGGACCAGGTGACCCAGACGGCGAAGGCCGTCACGGTGCCCCCGACCAACCTCGACCAGACCGGCCGCAACGTCATCATCGGCCTCGCCGCGACCCTCGCCGCCGCGGCGGCGGCAGCCGCGGCGCTCATCTACCGCCGCCGCCACGCCTATCCGGACCCTGTTCCCGCAGGCGGCGAGGATGACGGATATGAGGAAGACGCGCGCGGGCGCGAATACCGCGACGACCGCTATCCCGACGGTTACGACCGCGACCCCTATGGGTACGATGACGGATACCGCGACAGCTACCGCGACCGCTACTGAGAACAGGGCCGATAGATAGCCCTCGACCGGGGCCCGACGCATATCCGCGCCGGGCCCCTTCGCTTGACATCCCAGAGGAGACGCCCATGAAATGCCGACAGCGACGCCGGATCAAACCGCTCGACATCCTTCTTGCCGCCATATGCGCCGTGTCGCTCACAGCCGCCGCCCTCATCGGATGGACGATCTTCCATCAGGACGCCGTCTACAGGGAGCTCTCCATCGATGCCGAGGCGGATGCCGGCGACGGCATCGACTGGGACGGCCTGCGCGCGCGCAACCCGGACATCGCCGCATGGGTATCCGTCGAGGGCACCCCGGTGGATTTCCCGGTGGTCTCGCCCCGGGAAGGCGACCCCAAGGGGTTCTATCTGAACCATGACTTCGACCGCAACTGGTCGTTCTCCGGGTGCCCCTACCTCGACCCGCGCTGCGGGGCGGACGGGCGCCATGCGCTCGTCTACGGCCACCACCTCAACTTCGACGGCGAGATGTTCACCTACCTGCGCGACGCCTGGCGGCAGGAGAAGCTCGATACCCTCGGCGACATGCGCTGGTCGACGCCCGCCGAGGGCACCGTGAGCCTCCACCCGGCGTTCTCGATGTCCGTCGACAAGAGCTTCGCCGACATACAGAGGTTCGACTTCAACGGGACCGCGGAGCTGCGCGCCTGGCTCTCGGCCCTCTCGGCGCAGGCCACGGCGAAGGCGGACGGCTGCGGCACGCTTTGCGCAGGAGCCAAGCGCGTCGTCACCCTCGTGACCTGCTCGGCCAACTTCGCGGGCGGCCGAGCGAGGACCCTCACGGTATTCGTCGGCTGATTTTTCCGACAAACATGTCACACCATGGAAAAGAGGCACAAAAGAGGGAATAAAAACGGGTATAAAAAAGGTAAGAAAGCGATAAAACCGCTTCCCATCTCGATAAACGCACTATCTCGGAAGGAGGTGCCGAAATGGATGGAAGCGCCCAGCTGCCGCCGCCGGCGCCGGTCGGCATAACCGAACTCAAGAACAACTTCGCCTCGATCGCGAAGCGGGTGCATGACACGTCGATGCCCTGCACCGTGCTCAAGCAGGGCCGGGCATACGTCGCCATCGTCCCCGTGGACCCGGGATACAGGGCAAAAGGGAAATACGCCTGCAACCAGTACACGAGGGTGCTGCGGCGCCTGTTCACGTTCTGCCGGAACGCGCACGACCAGAAGACCACGTTCGTGCTGCGCCGCCGCAACGAGGACTACGTCGCCATCGCGCCGCTCGATCCTCCCGATACCGGGGACTGAGCGCTAAGGGAAACCCGAGGGAAAGGACCGGCTATGCTGCCCACCATCATCATCGGAGCGCTCGCGCTCGCAATCCTGTGGCCCTTCATCAAGCTGGGCTATGAACTCATCAAGCTCGCGGGGTCTCTTGTCCTGCTCGTCGCCTCATGCGCGATCGGCGCCGTCGCCCTCATCGGGCAGGGTGCCTTCCACCTCATCTCGGCCTGCCGCCGACACGCGGGAACGAAGAAGGACGACACCGTGCCGCCGACGGCGGCGAACAGCGACCGCGCCCCCATGCTCCCGGAATGTTCCTCGGTGCGCTAGGACCGCACCGGAGGGAACCGGCCAAACGAAAAACCGAACAGGCATATATCTCGAAAGGACCATGCCATGAAGAACAACCCGATTGAAAAGATCCGCGACCTCCTGGCGGAGCCCGAGGCGCGCCGCAAGGCGGCGATCTGCGCCGGACTCGCCGCCGCGCTCGCCGTCGGCGGCGCCGGAATCGCCATCGCATCCAACCGACCCGAGCCGATCGACAGCACGCCTTCGGCCGTAGAGAAGGCCGGCGCCGACGACAAGGAGGCGTCCGGCGCCGAATCCGTCGCCCCCGCCGACATCGCCAAGATATGCCCGACGCTCACGCTCGACGGGCAGGACGTCGGCGCCCCCGCCGACGAGGTCACCGTCACGACCGGCAAGGGCCGCGTCCTCGTGACGCAGCGCGTCGGCGACGATGCCGCCGCGACCGTGGACTCCACCGCCCGCCGCAGCGCCGCGCTCGCCCGCTCGCTCGACGGATGCGAGACCGGCGGCAAGACGATCGAGACCGTCACCTGGGCCGCGGTCGACGAGGGCGGCAACGTCCAGGTCGCCGTCACGAACTCGCCTGCCACCGCGCCCTCCGGCGGCACCACCGCGGAGGTCGTCAACGGATCGGGCGGGCATGTGATATCCGACGGCGTCTGGAACTCCGACGGCGTGCATGACGCCGGCTACGAGCAGAACGCGGGAACGGTGACCGACTCGACCGGCGGCAAGATCGAGGCCGGTGCCGCCCCCAAGGCAGACGAGGGCGACAAGGCGGACCCGGCCGAGGACGGTAGCGCGAAGGCCGACGACTCCGGTGCCGCCAAGACGGATACCAAGCACGACGCCAAGAAGAACGACTCGAAGGGCAACGCGGCGTCGCAGGCGTCCGGCGGCACGTCCGGTTCCTCGGCATCCGGCTCCGCCCCTGCGCAATCCCAGAAGAAATGGGTCCCCGAGCAGGGGCACTGGGAGACCGACTACGGCCAGGTCTGGGTCCCGAACGTCGTGTACGTGCGCCACGAGCGCTACTGGGTCGTTACCCCCAACGGCAATGTCGGGCCGTTCGATTCTAAGTCTGCTGCAAATGCCTGGGTTTATAACGACATGGTTAACGGCGGCAAGGGAGGCTCCCTGCTTGACGACTCATACACCACCAGCGAGGACCAGGGGCATTATGAACAGCAGGCGACCGGCAGGCACTGGGTCGTGGACGTGGCCGGCCATTGGGAGTAGCCTTCGGGCGGTATCGCACACATGAGGCTCACGTGCTGTAAAATGACGACACCGATACAACCGGCAACGCGAAGATTGGAGCCAGAAGATGAACAGCAGAACGCCCGAGCTCTCGCGGCTCACCCTCATGTGCCGCGACCACGAGGTCGCCGAGTTCACCTGGAACCACGACCGCCAGGCCGTCACCGGCAAAACCCATGTCTTCGATGCAGGCCATGCGCCGCTCATGTCGGTCGACCCATACGGCAACATCACGCGAGACAGGCTCTCGATATGGTTCAAGAACAGAGGCATCCCCGACTTCCGCCCCGATGCCGTCGAGCGGCTGCGCGCCGTCGGCTTTCCCTCGGCCGCTTCCCTCATGGCCTCCGGTTTCGGAGCATCGCTGTCCGACCAATACTGGATCCGCCCCGCCGGATCCGCATCCACATGGCGCGACGTCAACTGCTTCGAGAACGATTTCAGCGAAGAGCTCGGCAAGCTGCTTCTTCCGCACGACGCCTCGTCGGTCCCCTCCCTCATCGAGAAGATCAGGGGCAACGCCGACCTCCTCGCCTCATCGCCCGATGCGGCCCTGAACGGCAACCTGCCGAAACGCTGGACGATCGAGGGCGGGCAGCGGATGCTGGTCAAGTCCGGGCGATCCTCCGGCAGGTTCCAGGAACCGTTCAACGAGAAGATCGCCAGCGTCCTGTGCTCGCGGCTGCTCGACGAGGGCGACTATGTCGCCTACGAGCTCGAGGACGGCGGCTTCATGAAGTGGACCTCCCGCTGCAAACCCATGACCGACCAGGTCACCGAGTTCGTGCCGGCCTGGGCGCTGCTCTGCTCGTCGAAACGCCCCTCGGACCTCGGGCTGCACGATTTCTACGTGTCCGCCTGCGCCGCCCACGGGCTCGACGTGCGCGAGGACGTGGAGAAGATGCTCGTCATCGACTACCTCATGGCGAACTTCGATAGGCACTGGAACAACTTCGGCGTGCTCATCGACAGCGAGAGCAGGGAATGGCTCCGCGCGGCGCCGGTGTTCGACACCGGCGAAGCCCTCTGGTGCGACCGCGAGCTCTCCCAGCCCTTCGACGGCTACACGACCCCGCGGGCCGGCATGATGCGTCCCTTCGCCCGCAAGATCGACGAACAACTCGGCAGATATTGCCGCGACCTGTCCTGGTTCGACCCGTCCGGGCTCAAGGGCTTCTCGGAGGAGGCCTGCGACATCCTCCTCGGCAACCCGTTCATCGCCAACGAGCGCGGCAGAATCGACAAAATCAGGGAAGCGATCGACCTGCGCGCCATGATGCTGACCAGGCACGCCCATGAGATCAGCGGCGGGCGCGGGTTCATGGTTCCCGACATGGGCGCCGTTTGCGCGACCGGGGCGGCGAAGCGGACGGGGCTCCATCTGTAATTCCCAAAAATCGAGCATCGTGCCCGCATATCGGTATGAAACGCTTCCCGATTGGGAAAAAGGGTTACAAACTTCGGCCCGCGGCCATACCGTGGTCGAATACCCCTCACCGCTTCTCACCGAAAGGGCCTCTCAATGGGAAATATGAAATTCGACGGCGCGGACGTCACCTTCGAGCTCGACGGCTACGACGCCCTGGTCGAGCGCGTCCGCTCCAAGAAGGTCAACTGCAAGATCAACCCCTCCGACCTCCCCAGGCTCTACGCCGTCATGGATGCCGAGCTCGAGGGCAACGAAGAGCTCGCCGCGGCATTCGCCGAGGCGCAGGAGGCGGCGTTCGGCGAAGCCGTGCTCACCGTCTGGGCCGAGCGCATCAAGAGCTTCAAGGACTCCTTCATCCCGGTGTTCGGCGAGGCTTGCAAGGACGCCGCGTGCCGCTTCGGCTTCTCCAAGGACGGCAACAACACCTTCAAGTCCGCGGTCGACGCCTTCGCGGCCAACATCTGCGACCTCTACGGCGCCGCACCCCAGATCGTCGACGGCTTCTGCGAGTTCCTGGCGCGAAACGCCTGCCTCGAGTTCGACGGCTACGCCGCCGACATGCCCGTCCCCTGCCAGCTCTACGTGGCCGAGGGAATCTCGAAGATGGCCTACCAGCAGGCCATGAACAGCGTCCGCGGGTTCAAGCTCGACACGGACGCGTCCGTCGAGTTCGCCGACAAGTTCATCAACGACAACGTCACGACCCCCGACAGCTTCATCCACCTGAACGACGCCTGCATCGCGATCGAGAACGTCAAGGCCGCGACCTCGACGCCCAGCGTCCCCGAGGCAGCCGTCGAGTTCGCCGTGACCCAGGCGGCCTTCGAGCACAAAACCGTCGACCACTTCGACGACGCGCTCCGCCCGGTATACACCGACGAGACCGATGCCGAGTTCGAGGACGCGGTCGATGCGGCGCAGGGCCTCGACGCGGATGCAACCGGCATCATCGCGCGCCCTGATACCGATCACCCCGCCCGCCCGGACGAGGCGACGTCGGCCCCGGTCCAGCCCGAGACGTACCGACAGGACGATTACCAGGACGCCTACCAGGGAGAGGGAGCGGGATATGCCCGACCCGAGACCCATGGCGACATCCGCGGGCAGTACGGCCCCTATGGCCAGGACGCCTACGGCAGCACCTACAAGCAGGGCTACTAGGCCCATCTGAACCTCTGGAAAGGCATGGTCGACTCATGGCGGACGCACCCCCCGCAGCGTCGGGACAACGCTCGGTCACGCTCGATATCGGAGCAATCGGATCCGGGCTCGGTGACGGCATCGATATCGAGGAGGCGTATCGACTCGTGGCAGCTGCTATGGAAAACGACGCGGAGCTCATGGCGGCGGTCGGCGCCGCCCGCGAGCGCGCGGTCGAGACGGTGAGGGGCAACCTCGCCGCCAAGTCCGCCCGCGGCGGGCTCGAGGAATACCGCCGCGCGCTGGACGCCGAGTTCGAGGGCACCATCGACGCCCTGACGGCATCGATGGGCATGACGGCATCGCCCGACCAGAAGAACACCTTCAACTCCGCGTTCGACGCCTTCGCGGCCGCCAACGCCTCCATCTACAAGAGCAGCGCCGACTTCCGGCGCGAGTGCGTCGACCTGCTCGCGAAGCGCGCCCTTGCCGAGCTCGGGAGCCCCGTGCCCGCCGATTTCGATGCGCAATCGCGCATCTCGGACTACATCGGGGAGCTCTCACGCGAGCAGGCCGCCAAGACGATCTCCTCGCTCCACGGCCTCAAGGTCTCCGAAGTTCTCGCCGCCGGGCGCAAGCGCATCGCCCAGGCCCTGGGCGAGCTGATGCGCCGCCTGCGCGCCGTCCCCAAACCCGCGAAGGCCACGGCCGAACCGCGCCAGGCGTCCCCGGCGCCCGCCCCGGCAACGGCGGCGGCTCCGGTGCCGCGCGAGGCCGGGCCCGAGTCCGCAGCCGAGCCGGCCGAAGCAGCGCCCGCACCGAAGCATGCGGCGGAGAAGGCGGCGGCCGCGGCGGACGACGAGCGCCTGCGAGACCTCATCAACGGCATCGGCACCTCGCTCAGGTCCGGACTCCCGGCAGGCACGCGCGGGCGCCACGCCGCCCACGCCAAGGTCGCCCTCGACGAGATCGACGAGCCGGCCACGGCCGACAACATCGTCGAGTTCAAGCCGCGCGACGCCGAGCGCGAGAGGGAGCGCAGCGCGGCGATCGACTCGCGCGTTCCGGCCGTCCCCCCGGCGCGCGTCGCCGCGGCGGCGGGCGCTGCATGCGCGAGCGCCGCGGCGCCCGTCAGGAACTACTCGCTCAACCTCAGGTAGCATCTCCTTTCCGTCAGCCCCCGCTTCCCGTTCGGGAAACGGGGGCTTTCGCATACCCAAAAGACGACGCCCGCCGATACGATTGCCTGGAATATCAACTTTCCGTCGAAAGGGGAAGCCATGCCGGACAATGATGACCTCCGCATGAACCAGAACGAGACCCTTAACTGCAAGCTCGCCCTTATGGGCGTCTGGACGGAGGCGTGCCGCGAAGCCGCCGCATACTTCGGGGTCAACCCGGACGGCTCGGGCAACTTCTCGTCCGTCACCCAGGCGCAGGCGGGCTCGACCGCGGGCACGCTCGCCGTGGACGGGATCTCGGCCGACGAGATGACGAGCCGCCTGGCGGCGTCGCTCGTCGAGCACTTCCCGGACAAGACCGACATCATCACCGGCGACCCGGCCGCGGCCAAGGCCTACGTCAAGCAGTACGTCGTCGACCTCGCCAACCACCAGGCGCTCGCCCAGGCGCGAACGAACAGCAAGCTGTTCCACAAGCAGCTCAACCGCGCCGCCGTGGGCCTGGCCGATGAACACGGCCCGTACGCCCCCGTGCCCGCCGCCGAGGAGGAGTTCGACATGTGCGTGCCCCTCATGGACGGCACGATCGAGGAGAACAGCGAGGAGGTCGCCGAGTTCAGCCGCGAGCTCGACCGCACCGGCATCCGCTACAAGTTCAGCGAGCTGGCCGCCGCCGGATCCGCGAAGGTGCAGACCTGCCTCGAGTTCATGTCCCGCGACATCAAGGCCGTCCAGGCCGCATGCACCCGCGCGGCCCAGAACATCTCGGCGCGCGGACGGGCGTTCGCCGACAAGGTGAAGTGCGTGCCGTTCGTGCTGTCCGCCGCGGCGCAGGGCATCTCGGACGCCGTGCGCGACGCCGCCGAGCTCATGGGCAAGGGCTATGAGGAGATCAAGGCGGCGGCCGCCAAGGACCCGCGCTCGGTGGCGGCGGCCGCCAAGCACTGCGCCGACGCCACGGCGAACGTGCCCACGCGCCATCTCCCCAAGGCCTCGCACGGCGCGCACATGGGCTAGACATTTCAGACGAGACAACGGTCCGGGAGGCCATAATGTTCAAGACCTGTAGCGACCCGGACTTCAACTGGGTCCACTGCCTTTGCGATTCGGCCACCTGGGTCGTCAAGGAGCCCGGCAAGCCCATCGGCTTCTTCTACTCGCGGCTGTTCGACGATGCGCTCTCGCCGTCGGGCCTCGGCTTCGCCGTCGACGCCTTCCGCATCGACGAGGACGGCACGCTCGACGATTTCTACAGCGATATCCTCTGGGACTACGGCGCGGCCGACGAGCTGATAGCGGCCTACCCCAATAAGTTCAGCTGCGCGGTGCGATGCGACGGGCTCAACCCGTACGACATCCCGACGAGCTGGAGCCAGGGCAAGGGCGAGCGCTACCGCGCGCGCGACACCGTGCTCGCGGCGGTCGATATGCTCACCGACGAGGCCGACGAGGCCGGCATCGACGCCTGCCCCGAGTTCTACCGCAACGACTACATCAGCATGTACCTCAAGACGCAAGGCCTCGGCGAGCGCGTGAAGGTCGGCGGCGCCGAGGCCTTGCGCTTCTCGGTCGTCTCGACCGACTGCTCATGCGGCGACGACGAGAAGGGCGACTTCGAGACCCTGGGCGAGGCCATGAGGGCGGCCAAGAGGCTGGTCGACGTCGAGGGCTATGAGGGCGCCGCGGTCTACGACCGCAAGCAGGAGGCCTGGTGCGCGGGATGCAACGTCGCGACCGTCATCGACATGAACGGCCCGGCATCCGTCACGCATCCGTTCTGGACGATCACCTGCGAGGCCGAGAAGAGGGAGCCCGCACAGCGGGCCGCCGCGCTCGAGCGCGCGCAGGCCATCGACCGCGCCAAGGACGCCGCCGCGCGCACGGCGCGACCTAGCGGCGCGCATTACCGTCCCCGCCGCGCACAGTAGAGGGAAGCATAAACGACAACCATAGAAAGGAGTCCAGCGTATGGACGACTATGAACCGTGGCTCACGCCGTGCGATCCCGATTTCGACCCGGAAAAGTGCGAGAGCGCCTACGCCCTGTGGGCCGTCAAGGAGGAGGGCGAGCCTGTCAAATTCCTCGAGGCGAGCATCACGGACAACCTGGACTATCCGTCCGGATATTGGTTTTTCTGGAGAACCATATCGTTCAGCGAGGAGACCGGCAGGCTCATCGAGGGCGAATGGGGCGGGGCTGGCGATATCTGCCGTGCCGACTATGTCGCGGACATGGTGCTCCCCGGCGGCGCCGTCTTCGCTCGGGTCCAGGGCGAACTCGACGACGGTATTCCATTCGATTGGGAGGTACGCCGCCCCCTGGACGATTGCGCGAAGACGAGGGCGGCCGAGGCGATCCGCGCCGGGATCCTGGCGCTGCCCCTGAGCGCATCCGCGTCGATCGAGGCAATACCCTCACCCTATAAGATCGACGTCTCCATCGTTCACGGTGGCACGCTCACCCACGACATGGCCCGCAACCTCCTCGTCTCGGCGGAGCACTACTATCGCGACAGCGCGCTCTGCGGGCTGCTCGACAACTGGAACGGCCTCGCCGTCGCGCAGCGGGCCCTGCTCGTCCAGACAGCCAAGTCGATGAGGGAAGACTCGCCCGACGAGGCGTTCGCCTCCCTCTCCCGCGCCATCGCCCTGATCCGCGCGACCGACGAGCGCGCCGGCGACGTGTCCGACCACACGCTCGCGCACAACCTCCTCATCTCGGGGTTCGAGGAGATGGAGCGCGACAACACCAAGCTCATCTCGCGCCAGATCTCCGAGGGCCGCCTTGACATCGGCGAGATCGCGAGGGCCTTTGTCGGCGCGATGGGGCGTAAAACGGGCGCCGCGCTCGATGCCGCGCTCGAAGGCAAGCATGCCGGATGCTACAGCCGCGACGTCGATGCGCTCGTATTCACCGATGACGATATCGACGACTATGCCAACATGATCGAACACGGCCGCCCGGACCTCGATTTCATCCAGTGCCGCGAGATCGCGTCGCAAGCCGTGACGGACTGGAACGACGGGCACGCCATGGACGGATTTACCGAATTCCTCTACGACTACTCCGATGAGCATGCGCCCGCCGAAAGCGTGAAGCAGGGCGGCGGCATCAGGCATTGACGCATCCCCGGGGGCGTCAGGGATGAAGCCCGATTCTCCCCGATGCCGCTCGGCTGGCCGTCGCGGCGGCCGCCTCTCGGGCGGCCGCGCGCATCGCTGCCGGGGTGGGCAGGCCCATCTCGGAGCGTTTCGCGTACACGGCCGAAAGCGAGCGGCCGGTCTCGGCCGCGATCTGCTTCGGCGATGCGGCGTAGTCTCGCAGCCGGCCGATCTCTTCCGCCGTCCACCTGGTCCGGCAGATGCCTCGGCGCGAGCGCGCCGCCCTTACGGCCATCTCGGTCCGCCCCGTCGCGGCGGCCACATCCGCGGCGGCAAGCGACCTGTCGGCGAGCAATTCGAGCTCGGCGTCCGTCCAATGGCGATATCCCGCGGCGTCAACCATCGCAGCCCCCATCCTCGTGTAGCAAAGTCTCGAGACTCATACCCATTGGGGGCCCGGCTATTTCAGCGCTTCCCGTCCGGGAAGCGCTTTTCTATCGGCTCGCGGCACGGCGGTCTTCCCGTTCGGGAAACACCGTGGTGCCGCCCTAGCGGTGCGGGTAGCATCGTCGGAGAAGCACCTATCCGCCATCTGCCTCCTGGAGCTGATCTGTATGGCTAAGCATGAACATGATTTCCGCGACGGCTTCGACGTCTGCGTGGGCAACTACGGGTATTACAACGAGGGCGAGCTTCACGATACCTGGATGCGCCTCCCCATGGACCCCGATAAGATCGAGCCGTGGCTGCGCTCCCATGGCCTTTTCGATGAGGAGCACGAGGAGATATATATCTCGGACTACGATGCGCTGCCGTTCAGGTGCCCGGAGGTGTTCGATGAATACGCCCACCTTGACGAGCTGAACGTCCTCGCCATGCAGCTTGCGCTCCTTCCCGACGGGGCGCTCGAGCATATCGATGCCGCCGTCGAATACGGCGAGCCGCTGAACCGCCTCGACGAGCTCATGAACCTCGTGGCGCAGGCGGACGATCTGCCCGTATACGACTACGAGTATGACGAAATGCATGTCGAGGACCAGTGGCACGAGACCTGTCTCGAGCGCTCGACGCCGGAGGAAAACTACGCATACACCGTCCTCGACGGCGATTCCGAGTTCTGGGCCCTCATGAACCGCGGAAACGGCGAACTCCTCTACTGCTTCGACTTCAACCGCTACGGCAAGATCGCCGTGAACAACGGCTACGTCGACCTGTGCGAGACCTGCTATGTCGACAAGCGCGCCGACTGGCCGGCGCTCGACGAGTACTCGTTCGAGGAGATCAGGGACGAAACCGTGGCCGAGTGGCGCGCGCACATCGCCGAGGGCGTCGTCGAGAAACCCGTCACGCCGACCGACCTCGCCCGCTCCGCCAGCGCCGCGGCGGCGACGAGCGCCGTCATCGCGGCGTCCGCAAACCAGACGGCGCCGAAGCTGTAGGGAGGACCGCGGCCATGATGTTCAGGGATATCAACCAGTCCTCCACGATGGCGCGCTCGGCCTACCCCGACGGCAACGGCGAGCTCACCGACTTCAACCTGTTCGCGACCAAGTACGACGCCGGCAAGCCCTCCATCGCCACCGACGGCCTGCCCTCCGAGCTCTCCTACCAGGTTAGGACCGCCATACGCCGCGCGGTGGACGAGCTCGGAATCAACGTTCCGGAGGCCGCCGTCGTGCTGAAGTACCCGATCCACTTCTACTACTCGGACGCGAGCGCGGAACTCACCGGGGTGCTCGCCCTGCCCGGCGCGGTGGCGATCCTCGCGCTCGACGGGTTCGTCCCCAAAGAACAGCTCGCCGCGCCCGTCATCGGCGACATCTCGAGGCTGCGCGAGACGGTGGACGAGCTGCGCCGCCGCGGCGGACTCGAGCCGCTTCCCGTTCGGGAAACCATCTATACGCACACCGTACCCGAGGGTACAGTCGTGGCAAATCAACGCCCCGCCGCCTACCGTGCGACGGGCAGGAAGAAAGGTACCGCCATGGACCAGGAAAAGTACGACAACGAGGTCAGCATCAAGTTCCCCGCGAAGTGGTGCCGTGTCACCGACGCGCAGGGCAAGGACATCGTGATCGAGAACGGCAAGAAGACCGAGACCTGGCCTGCCGTCCTCTGCACCATCCCGACTGGTACGGACATGAACGGCATCGACATCTCCGGCTACAAGTTCAAGACTTTCCGCAAGCCCTGGACCGAGTCCGATATCGCCAACGGCAAGGGCACCACGGTCACCGTCAAGAAGGACATGCCCGTCCATCTGTTCAAGTACGACGAGAACGACCAGCTCAAGACCCTCGATGCCGACCCGTTCGAGCTGTCAAAGGCCGTCAAGGCCGCGCGCGAGGCCTACAAGGCCAAGATGAACGCCGAGGCGCCCAACCCGCAGTCCCAGGCCGCCGCAGCAGTCGCCGCCGCCCACGGCACCGCCGAGCAGGGCGGCGACGTCGCGCAGGCCGCCAAGCTCTAGCCCGCGCCCGCGGCCTCCACAACCCGTACCGGAAGGGCGCCCGCGCACCGTACCGCGGGCGCCCTTCCCTGTCTTTGGATGTGATGGAATATGAAAAGCTATATCGAGCCGTTGAACGCCGCGGATGCGCTGGACGTGCTCGACCTCTACGGGATCGATACGCCCGGAGCCTTCTTCTCGAGCGAGCATGAGGGCTGCGTCGAGGTCGAGCTGTCCGGCCACACGGCCCTCCTCGAAACGCCGGAGAGCGTCGCGATGCTGTTCGGGCATGATGCCGCGACGGCGCTCTGCCAGCACTCGAACTTTCGCAGGGACGCGGCCGAGATCATGAGCCGGGCGCTCGACCTCGACGATTTCCTCTACAACGTCTACAGCGGCACCGCCTTCATCCCGGACAAGGCGCCGGACGGCGAGTTCTTCGGGTTCCATGTCGCCCATACCCCCCTCTCGGCCATCCTCGAGGACGATATCGACCCGCTCTCGCCGGATGTCTGCGACTACGGCCTCGATCCCATCAGCGAGACCACCGAGGACGCCGCGGTCGGATATTTCGACCCTGCCGGTGCGGTCGATGATGAAAAGTTCCTCACCTCGGCCGATTGGGCGCTGTGCGATATCGAGTCCAGCGTCCTCACGGCGTTCGGGGCCGGATGCAGCCCCGAACTGGCAGGGTGGACGCTCGGCAACGCCGAGAGCGTCGCCGAGACGTGCGCCTTGCTCGGGGTCGATATAGCCACGGACCTGGCGCCCGACAACCCCGCGCGCGTCGCCGCGGCCGCCAAGGCGGCCACGAAGGCGACAACCCACGGGGTGGCCGCCGCGGCCGGTAACCGGCTGTGACCGGTTTTTCCGGGCCCGCGCCGAGGCGGGCCCGCACGACTATAGATCCCGACCCATTGGAGCGACCATGAGCACCTATAAAGAGCAGGATATCGAGAACCTGCTGGCACACCTGCGCGAGGGCATCGCATCCGATTCCGTCCTGGCACTCGCCGACGATATCCGCGTCGACTGCGAGGGCGCCGGGGACGGCGAGTCGGTCTGGATGCACCCGGTACTTCCCGGGGCGCGCTACGGCAAGGACGACAAAGTCATCTACGACCCGTTCGATACGCTGCCGGGGCGGTCCCTGAAATCCTCGGGCGGGCTGCCCATGGTCGAGTTCTACCTCCACCGCGGCGACGACCGCCCCGATGCGACGCGCAACGTCAAGGACATGGAGCCCGCGCCCTACCTCATCGGCCGCTACTACATGAAAACGCTGCTCGCCGACCACCTGGGCCGCGGCATCCTGCTCCAGGACATGCCGCGCCTGGCCCTCTCGGCCGATACCGTGGCCGATGTGCAAGACGCCCTCGCGAAGGCCGTGAGGGCATACGCCGCCGCATGCGACTTCGAGATCGACGGCGCCGACGCGGATATCGCGCGGTGCCTCGCGCAGGGCGGCGGACGCGCCGCCGGCGCCAAGGTCTCGGCGGTCTACGTGCCCGTGGGCGACCTGCCTCGGGAGACGACGGTCTTTCCCGACATGGCCCGCGCGGCGGCCTCCATCGGCCTCGAGGATCCCGAAACCGAGACCCTGGCGGAGTACGGGGGCGTCACCGTGTCGCTGGTCCGCGCCGCCGATGCGGAGGGCAGCGAGCTCAAGCCGAACCGGGCGTGGGCGCGCGGCGGGGCGACCGAAATCGTCCGCGGCGGCTTCCTCGTCATCGCGACCGACGGGGACGGCGAGGTCGTCGACCTTCCCAAGTGGGCGATCGAGAGCGCCAAGACGCGCTTCGCCGACCCCTCAACGGGCCCGTTCCAGGCGTCCGCCGAGTTCATGAGGGAAGTTCGGCGCGGCCTCGGCGAGCAGATCGAGCAGGCGGGACGAACGCCTTCCGACATCGCCGCGCTGGCATCGCAGCTCGCCGCGAAGCCGGGAGACGACGGCGGCGCGGGCGGTAAACGCATCTGAAAAAAAAATCGGGCCCGGCGCGGCGCGGATGTATAGATTCGGGTTTGCAAGGGTATCAATTTTGCAATCAGGCCGCTGCCGGCTATCCAATCATCACCCAAACGCATCGCCGCGGCCTGATATGCGGGAGAAGGCGGCAAAATCCGGATCGCCATCCGAGTTTCGACCGCCCCGCCACCGCATTCGCCAGAAGGGGCGCCCGATGCCGGCATACGCTGGTGCGGGCGCGGCAAGTGGAGAAAACAGGACATCGCAGGGGGGACCGTATGCAGCGAGGCTCCGACAACGAACGGCGCGACAGGACCGAGATGCAGCGACAGCGCGACCGCGACTACGCCAAGGAGCTGTGCGCGTCGCGCCTGGCGTTCACGCTGTCGAGGACCGGCACCTCGAAAGAGGACTACTGCCGCGCCGTCGGCATATCGAGCTCGACGCTCTCGCGCATCCTCAACAGGCAGACGCTCATGTCCACCTCCACCCTGATCGAGACCGCCAGATATTTCGAGGACACGAGCGTGTCCTGGTTTTTGGGACTGTAGGAGGACAATTGAATCCCATCGATATGATCAAACGCTCAGACATCGAACCGTATGAGCTGAGGCGTATCGCGTTTGGTGCCATCCTGACCGCGCTACCGTCCGCCATCTTCCAGCTGCAGAGCGCCGCGTCGGTCATCCTGTCCTGCCCGACAGACTACTACTCTCCAGCGTCGGCAGCATGGTTTCTGACCAGGGGCTGCCTGGGCGCCGTGTGGGTCCCGGTCATCCTGCTCATCGCCGCCGGCATCGCCTGCAAGGTACGGAGCCGCGCCCTCGACCTCGGCATCGCCGCGGTCCTTTTCGCCCTCACGGTCCGCACCGCCATCCGCCTGGACCCGTATTCCATCGGCTACCTCGCCACCGCTTTCACCTGTTTCGCCGTCTCCGGCCTCAAGGAGGAGTAGATCGCTTTGAACACCTCGCCAGAAACCGATATGGTCCCGGTACGGGACGGGGACAGCGAGAAGACGGGTCTCCTCGAGCTTCCGATCTCCCGTCGAGGAGCCTTCGCCGCGCTCGCCTGCGCGGCGGGGTTGGCCCTGCTCGGACCCGCCCGGAAGGCGGAAGCGCTCGCGGGCATGAACTTCAACCTCGGCCAGGGCTGGTTCGGAGCCGCAGCCGACTCGCTGCTCGTCCATTCGGACCCTCGTCAGGGCGAGGGGGACATGTTCTTCGGCTTCGCGAACAGCTACCATGAATGGCTCTGCGCCGCCCCCGCCAACACCAGCTACTATATAAACCATTACGGACAATGGCTGAGGTACGCCTTCGCCTGCGTCTTCGAGTGCAATTACGCCAACGAGCTCTACACCCTCGTAGTCGTCAGGCCGTTCGCATGGTGCTCCAGCAAGGACCTGCAGAATGGCCGCGGCCTTTGGGTCGATACGGTTTCCGAGGGCGGCGACAACAAGGGGTACGTCTACCTCGACGGCTCGGAACTCCCCGAATCCCGCTTCGCCGGCGATTTCAGGAACCAGATCGGCTACAGGTACTACGACTGGATCTCCTACGGCTTCTACGACTTCAACGACTTCCAGGGGGGCACGTACTGGGGAAGTACCCGCCCCTCGTTCTGGGTCAAGAGGCAGAAGGGCGAGGCGCGCCACAGCGTGTCCAGCAAGTTGCAGGTCTACAACGTGGACTACAACCACTTCGGACGGAACGAAAACCGTATCAGTGAAAAAGACGCCCCGAACTACTGGTTCCTCAGCCAAACCACCCCTTCCCGCGATTTCAGGGTCGAGAAGATCTACATCCGCAACGACGTCACGCTCTACGGCGGCATATTCTACATCAGGCCCGTCTCCGCGCCGGACATCCAGCTCGACCTCGTGCAGGGCACATATAGCGACGGTAAACCCAAAGCCATGTACGATAACGGGCGCGGCGTGTGCCTCTACGAGAACTATCACGGCGTCAACCAGACCTGGATGCTCAAGCCCTATACCAGCGACGGCGTCGACACCTTCACGTTCGCTATCGCCAACATGGTCGGCCCGAACCTGACGCACATGCTGAACAACAGCGGCCATGCGGCGCCCGTGGTCGACCACGGCGTCGTCCAGAACAGCCATGCCGACATCTGGGACATCAACCACTCCGACGGCCGGAGCAAGGCATGGTGGGTCCACCATGAGCCCGACGCGTCGAACGAGACCGACCATAGCTGCTACTTCATCACGTCGGACGCCGACGGACTGCGCCTCGACACCAACGGGGTCACGTCGAACTCCGTCGCAAGCGTATCCGTCCAGTCCGCGGCGTGCCCCGGGCGCTGGGCCATCCAGAAAAACGCCCAGTGGAACCTCGTCGAGGCCCGCATCGAGGGCAAGGTCTCGGTCCATTGCGACGAGGACGCGCTCAAGATCGGCGACAAGGCGGAGATCTGCGGATGGCATAATACGGACCCGGACGACCCGGATGTCGGAATCAGGCCCTCCGGCTGGGCCCTGGGATGCAAGAACGAATCGGACCTGCCGGTCAGGCCGATCTTCAGGCTCTACATGTCCGACATCGACGACGACCTCCCCGAGGACAACGCCTCCATCTTCGCCCAGTGCGGCGTGGCCACTTGGGGGTGGCAGCAGGAATCGCTCGCGCACCGACATATCGGCTACCCCCATGGCGGCCACTCCATCTACGGCCTCGGCCTCAGGCTCGAGGGTTCCGCGTTCCCCGGATCGATCCACTACGCCGCGCAGCGCTACAGCGGGGGCGAGTGGGTCGAGGGCGCCGACGGCGTGCGCATCCTCGATGCCGAGTCGGACATCCTCGGCAGGGTGAAGGTCTGGCTCACCGGCGAGATAGCGGACCACTACGACCTCGAGATCAGGACCAAGCTGCTCAACGGGAGCGGCGAGTGGTCCGACCCGATCTACGTCAACTGTTCCGCCTCGGCGCCGCTCGACGTCAACACCGCGCCCGCAGCCGGCATCGAGCCGGACGGCGCCGACGGCAACAAGATCTGCGGCATGAACATCCACCTCGTGCGCAAGCCGCAGGGCGGTCGCGTCGTCAGAGAGTTCTCCGACAGCGAAAACCTGGCTGCCGACGCCTCCTGGGGGCCGGGGTTTCTCTACGCCGCCGCGATGCTCGGCATCCGCACCGTAAGCAAGACCGACCGCTACGTATGGACCGACCGCTATCTGGGCACGCTCGTCTCCCGCGGTGTGCGAGTCGTCACGACGTGCGTCGAGTATTACGCCGACGGCATCGAGCAGAAGGACATGGTGTACCGCGACCTCGATGTCGAGGGCGGCGATATCTACAATCCCGCCGACATCGCGACGCAGAAGGCCCTGAAGGACACCTGCAACCTCGACGAGCAATACGGGCAGAACCCCTCGACGGGGTTCTCGGGCTGGTTCCTCGATCCCGAGCTCACCCAGCCCGCCGCGAATGTCACCATCGTCAAGGACCAGACGCTCAAACTCTACGGCCGCAACCGCTGCACCGTGCGCGTCGAGTACGCCGAGGGGTCACTCAAGCCCGAGGACGCCGGCATCTACCGCACCGCGCCGCTCATGTACAAACCCGATGCGCGCTCCTCCTTCGAGCTCCCCGATTTCTCCCTGTCCACGGAGAAGCACAGGCTCGACGGCCTGGCGCTCGCGACCATCGGCGACGACGGGCAGGGGCACAAGGCGCTCTACTGGGGCGAGAGCGTCACGCCGGTGAAACCCGGCGAGGTGTTCGCCATGATCGCCGACGAGACATGGCGCAGATACGTCCCGGAATGCTGGCTGACCTCGGCTAGCGGCACCGAGAAGGTCTCCTCGGTCACCGCCAAGCGCGACGTCACGCTCTACATCAAATGGACCGAGGCGAAGGCCGAGGGCGTCGCGAGCAGCAAGGGCTGAGCGCGGACCGTGCCGTACGGACCGGACCCGTACACGATGGGAACACATTTCCGCCAATGACGTGATTAGCGTATATCGCGAAAGGGTATAGTCAAGGCAACGCCGTCACTCCTTCCGATAAACCATGTCACGGCGACCCGGCCGACCCACCATCCGATCCAGTCGGCCCCATATGCAATGGCGGACTCCCCAATATGCCGCCATTCCCCCATCGGCGGCCGGCCCTCACCGGCCGCCATCCTTTTGCCGATATCACGACCGCGGCAATCTGCCTTTTCGGTGCCCCGTTCCCACTTTTGGGAGCGGGGTTCTTCTTTTCGCCGCGACGGCGTATGCTCCCGGTCGAATATCTACCCCTTGGAGCCATCTTGAAAGCAACCCTTCAGGCCGGCCGCACGCGCCTCGCCATATCCGCCCTATGCGCCCTCCTCATCGCGGGCCCGATTCTCGCCCGCGCCCTGGTGGGAACGGGAACGCTCGATTCCGACGTCTGGTTCCTCCTCGCGACCGGCCGCGAGATCGCCCGCAACGGCATACCCCGCATCAACCCGTTCTCCATCTGGCCCGGCCGGGGCATGGTCGCGCAGCAGTGGCTCCATGACGTCTGGCTCTGGGCGTGGTATACGCGCGGCGGCTATACCGCAGTGGCCGTGTCCGCCTGCGTGCCCGCCGGGCTCCTCTTCTGGCAGCTGTCCCGCCTCATGCTCGACGCCGCCGACGGGAAGCTCTCGCCAGCGGCCCTGGCCTTCTGCCTTGCGGTGCCGTCGGTGTGCATCTGCATGTACATATCGGTCCGACCGACGGTCTGGACCGCGCTGCTGTGCACGCTCACGGCCAGGATTCTGCTCAGATACCTCAAGGGCGGCGGGCGCCGGCCCCTGCTGTGGCTCCCCGCCGTCGCCGTGGCCGGCGTCAACCTCCAGGCGGCCCAGTGGCCGCTTCTCGCCGCGTGCGCCGCGGCGTTCGCCCTGCCCTGCCCGCATGAGCTCGCCAATCCCGCAGCACGCCGCGCGTGGTCCGCGCGGGCGATGCCTATCTGCGCCGCCGTGGCGGCCATGTGCGCGGCCTCGCTGCTCAACCCATACGGCGCCGACGGGTCCCTCTACGTCCTGAAATCGATCGGCGAGGCCTCCTATGGCGGCGCCATCGTCGAGATGCAGCCCCTATGGGTCCCGCTCGGCCCCCTTTTCGCCGTTCCCGTCGCGGCGATGGCGCTGGGGCCGTTCGCGCTGTGCCGTCGAAGCGGGGCGAAAGTCCCGGCCGGCGCCGTGGCGATGCTTCTCGCCGGTATCGCCGCGGGAGTCCTGCACTCGCGCTGCATGTGGATCGCCGGCCTGTCCTGCGGCCTGTGCTGCGCGTTCGGGCTCGCAGGTGCGCTCGGGGGGCCCGTGGCGCACCCGGGGCGCGCGGCCGCCGCGGCAGGTGCCGCCATGGCCCTGCTCGCCGCGGTCTCGGGGCTCGCGGTATCGCTGGCACCGCGATCGGGCGGCGAGGCGGGCATGCTGTCCGTGACCGAATCGGAGATGTCCCCCATCTTCTCGGCGATATACGACGCCGGACCCGACGCGCTGGTGTTCTCCAGCGACGTCTCGGTGTACAACCAGCTCGAGTGGGAAGGCTTCAAGGTACCCTGCGACATGCGTCCCGAGATCTGGGGCGAGCGCATCGCCGGCGCCGGGGCGAAGTCCGCCTACCGCGGGATCGTCGACGTCCTCCAGGGGTCGACCTCGCTGAAAGAGAGCACCGAGGACTGGGGATGGGAGCTGTTCCTCGTCAGGGACGATGAGGCCGATGCCCTGCGATCCGGCGGGCACTTCGATGAGCTCGCGCACGGCGGCGGCTACACCCTGTTCGAGCTGTCGGAAGGCGGTGAATAGCGTGGACTGCACGGACACCATGCGCCGCACCCGCATCCTGCGATGGGCGTCGCTCTCGGCCGCGCTCGCCGCCTGCGCGGCGGCGCTGGCGGCGGTATCGCTTACCGGCTGGTCGCTGTTCCAACCCGATACGCGATACATGGTCGCCATCGGCCGGTGGATCATCGAGAACGGCAAGCTCCCGACCTCAGACCCCCTTACCCTCCACGAGGGCCTTGCCTATATCTGCCAGCAGTGGCCCCTGTGCATCGCCGCCGCGGCCATCTTCGACGCGTTCGGCGAGGCCGGGATCAAGTGCGCGGCCGCCGCGCTCGACATGGCCGCGGCGGCGGCCCTCTGGGCCTGCACCCTCGACCGCTGCAGGACCGGCGCCGTCCACATGGCGGCTTCGGCCGCATGCGGCGCCGCCATAGCCGTGCTGTGCAACTCAACGCCGCGCGGAATCGACGTCGTGGCGCTTTGCATCTGCTATGCGGCGGGCGGGAAGTGGACGCGCGGCGGGCGGGACTCCCTGCTTGCCGTCTTCCCCGCCGCTGGCCTCGCCATGGCCCAGCTCCACGGGGCGCTGTGGACCGTGGCCCTCATGGTCCCGTGCTGCCTCATGCTCGACGGCAGGCTCGACAGGCACGGCAGGCTCAAGGCGCTCACGGCGGCCATGTCGACCTTGGCCGCATGCATGCTCAACCCCTACGGCGCGAGGCTGCTCATGGTGCCGTTCGCCACCATGGGCGCGGAATCGCTGAAATCCGTGGGCATCGGAGAGCTCGCGCCGTGGACCGAGGCGGCGCCCGCCCAGGCGGCCGCCGCGTGCACCCTCGCGGCGGCGCTGCTCCTGTACCGCCTCCGGGTGCGCCGCCGCGGCGGGGGCCGGGCGCTTCTCGAGGCCGGTGACCTGCTCGTGCTCGGCACGCTCATGCTCTCGCTGGCCAACGTGAGAAACGAGCTCTTCCTGATGACCTCCATGGCGCTCGCCCTGTCCGATATCCAGGGAGAGGTGGCGGGCCCGTGCGTCCGCAGCCCCATCGCGCCGGCGGCATGCTGCACGGCGGCGCTCCTGGCCTTGCTCGGGCTCCTCGCCGCGACCGTGCCGAGGCAGACGCCCATCGAGGCATCGGCCGCAAGGGCCATGGCCGCGCTCGAGTCATCCGGCGCCGAGCCGGGCGATGCCGTGATCTGCGATATCGACGTCGGCAGCGAGCTGGAGCTCGCGGGATATCGACCGCTGCTCGACACGCGGGCGGAGCTCTTCTGCCCCGAGCTCAACGGCGGCGCGGACGCCTGGGGGACAGCACGGCACGTGCTGGCGGGCGACGAGGACGCCATCGAGGGAACCGGCGCCGATTTCGCGGCCGTCCCCTCGGGGGCCTACCCCGCGCTCGAGGACTCGCTTTCCGGGCTCGGGTTCTCCCTGGTGCATGACGACGGGACCTTCGCGGTCTTCGCCCGCAAGCCCTCATAGGGGCCGCATGCCGCCGACAGCCGCATAGCGCCCCGGCCCCGTACGGGAGCCGCACCGGGCCCGCCGCCTCATAGGGACGACGGGCCCTTCGCTCCATAATTCCTCCATAAGTAAGAATGTGGTCTGAGCTGGGGATATACCGGGTCTTTCCCATTTTTGGGCAGGGTGCTGACCCGCATCTTTCCCGGGGGCATAGTTTATGCCGTACCGCCACAGACGTGGCACAGGCTGCGCGGGTGCGCCCGCGCATACATCAAAGAGAGGAGGAGGTCCAATGCACGATATCCTCGCCAAGCCGGCGGCCATCGCCACCTGCGGCCTTTTCAACATGAAGCGCCGCGCCAAGGAGGCCCTGCCCGCACAGGGCTCCATCGAGTGGGTCGTGATCGTCGTCTGCATCGCCGTCGCGCTGATCGCCGCGCTGGTTTATCTGTCCAACCAGATGAACATCAAGATCAACACGGTCTCCAAGACGCTGGCCGGTACCAACGTCAATGGAGCCAACACGCCCAGCTAGCGCATCTCGGAGCCATCCGTCCGGGGGCAGACACCCCCGCCCCCGGGCATCCCGAACCTTCCCGCGCGCCGACAGGGCGCGCTTTCCAGATAACCACAGCACCGGAGGGAGCCGTATGCTCGGAACACTCACGCTCGCAGCCGGGTCGGCCGTCGCCGGCTGGCTGCTGCAACATGCCTACCAGCACATGCGCTATTCCTTCTACGAGCGCGAGGACGCGGCCATGCTCGCACCGGGCGCGGACCCCGAACAGCGCCGCAGCTGGCTGGCCGCCATCGCGCCGCAGATCAGCATCCAGGCCGTCGCTCCCTCCACGATCGACGCGCTCGCCGCATCGGGAGATATCGACGCGGGCCTGCTGCCCACCCGCGCGGCCGGGGCCTACGCCCGCCGCTACAACCCGACGCTCGCCGGCGAGGCCTACTGGATTCCCGCATACCTCGCCGCCGGCCTCGCCGGCGCCGCCATGTCTCCCGCGGCCGCCGTCGCTGCGGTGTCGTCGCTTGCCATCGCGGCGAGCGACATCCGCTTCCGCATCGTGCCGATCCCCCACCTCGCAGTCCTCGCCGCTTCCTGCGTCCTGGCGTTCTGCCCGACGTCGGCGGGCGCCGCGATCACGGCGGCCGGCATGGCCCTCACCTGGGCCGTCGGCGCCGCCGTGCGGCGCATCGGCGGAGAATGGGGCGACGGCGACTCCCTCATGCTCGGATGCGTGCTCGGGGCCACCGCCGGAACGCCAACCGTGCTGACGCTCGTGCCGGCGCTCGGCGCCGCATCCCTGCTCTTCATCGCGTGCTCGCACCGGATCGGAGTCAAGACCGGCGCCATGCCGCTCGCACCCGTCATCTCGCTCGCCCTGATCGCCTCATTGGCCGCGGGGGCGATCTCATGACCGCCGCGAGGGCGCGCGGACGCCGCGGACAGGGAACCTTGGAGTTCATCCTGGTCCTGCCCCTTCTCATCATCATGCTCGTCGCCGTCGCCGACTACGCGCATCTCGCGCGCGAGACGGCGAGCGTGCAGACCGCGAGCTCGGAGGGAGCGCGCTACGCCGCGGCCAACCCCACCGCATCCGACGACGCCGTCGCCGCCTACGTCCGCGAGGCATGCGCCCTCGGCGATACCGCGAGCGTCACCGTCACCTCGGCCGATGCGCCGTCAAAGCCCGTCACGCTCAAGAGCGGCGACAAGTCGGTCTCCGCGCGCTACTCGCGCGAGAAGGTCACCGTCAAGGTCGTCAAGGACGTCCCGTGCATCTTCCCGCTCAAGTCGCTCGGCGTCTCAGGCGCCACCGATGCGGGCTGGCGGGTCCACTCCGAGACGTCGTCCATCAGGTCAGAGATCGGGAGGTCCTGACATGCCCACACGCTCTGCACGCCGCGCACCATGCCGCCTTGCGGGACAGGGATCGGTCGAGTTCATCCTGGTCATGCCCGTCCTGCTCGCATTTCTCTTCGCGATCGGCTCCTTCGCGATGCTCTCCTATCAGAACACAGTCATCCAGCACTCGCTGGCGACGCTGGCCGACTCGCTTCCCGCCGGATGGCAGGAGCGGGACCGCGACGAGCTCGTCCGCGACCTCGTCTGCTCCGGCACCGACCTCGAGAGGGATCGGCTCACCGTCACCAACGCCAAGGTGAAGGCCACCACCTCCGGCGTCGTCAACGACGGCGACTCGATCGCCAACGAGCTCGGGGCATCGACCCTCAGGACCGAGACGCGCCGCGTCACCGTCGAGGCCGACGTCGCCTACGAGTACAACGACCCCCTTTCGCTCGGCCGCAAGACGGTCCTCACGCGACACGTGTCGCACAGCTACACGACCTACACCGATTGGGAGGTGCTGTGATGGCATCCAGAAAACCCCGCCGCGCCTCGGGCCTTTCCGGCCAGGTCGCAGCCGTATTCATCGTCGCCCTCGCCTGCCTGCTCGGCGCCGTCGGCCTCGGCGTCGACGCAAGCACCGCCTATTCGGCCAAGACCGGCCAGGAGGCCGTGCTCGAGGCCGTCCGCCAGTCCTCGCTGGGGATGGCGAACGCCGTCAAGTACTCCGAGAACCCCGGCCGCGAGGCGCGCGACGAGGTCGTCGAGCTGCTTTCCGACAACGGCTACTCCGGCGCCGCCGAGATCTGGTACGCAGAGCTGCCCGAATCGGAATCCGGCGCCAGCGACCGCTATGCGGGCGTCTACGTGATGCTCGCCAACGACACCCCGACCACCTTCCTCCAGCTCGCGGGCCGCGACAAGCTGACCGCCAAGTCGACCGCGATTTGGACCATCCACCCCTACTCGACCGGAACCGTCTACCGTCCGGCGAGTGCCGGTATCGGCAGCCTCGAGGCGACGTTCGAGGGCGGAACCGTGACAGGGCGCAAGGAAACGGCATCCAGGCTCGAGGACGTCCCGGACGACCTCGTCAAGGCGATTCGCGACGAATCGAAGGCAAAGGCCGGATCCGGGCACGTGGATAGCGGAAACTGAGGCGGCCGGCGGCCGTCCGCTCAAGAAAGGAAACCTAAGGACATGAACGATAACCGAGACGAGATCCAGCGGCTCCGCGCCATGAGGGCCGAGGCCGTCAGCCGCAACGACTTTGCGCGCGCCGACGCGATCGGCGCGGACCTCGCGCGACTCGAGGGCGCCCAGCCTGCAGGCGGCGCGGTCGACCCCATTACCGGTCTCCCCGTCGGCGGCGCACCGGCGCCCCAGCGCCCGGCCGCGCCGGCGCCACGGCGCCCGGCCTATGAGGAGCAGCACGCGCCGGCGCCGCGCCCGGCCGCGCCGGCGCCCGAGCCGGCCGAGCGCCGCCATGCCGAGCCCGAGGCACGCGGCCACGAGGCCCAGCACCGCGGCGGGGAGCAGGGCCGCCCGGCCTACGGCGCCGACAGCCGCCCCGATCGCGACGTGCGGCCCGGCAGCCAACGCGACGAACCCCAGCCCAAGCCGGCGGGACGCGAGGAGAAGCGCCTCCCCCGCTTCGGCAAGACCGGGGACGGAAAGACGGACAAGGCGCCCGAGAGCCGCACCGCGAGCCCGGCGCCGCGCCGCGCGGCGCCGAAGGCGGCGCCCGCGGGCCCCACCAAGGGCTCCCGCGTCCTGACCGCCGTGGCCGCGGCGGCAATCGCCGTCTCCGTCGGCGCGACCGCCTTCTCCGGCATGCGCCTCGCCGAGTCATCGGCGATCATCGCCAAGAACGAGACCGATTCCGTCAACGTCGTCGTGACCACCCGCGACGTCGCCGCCGGCGAGACCATCAGCGAATCCGACCTCGAGACCCAGTCCGTCCCCAAGGCCTACTGCCCGACCGACGCGGCCACGAAGGTCTCGGACGTCGCCGGGCACACCTCCATCACGACCCAGACCGCGGGCACGTCCATCTCGCTCTCCTCCATCCAGGCGTCGGCCTCGCCGGCGCACATCACGTCGGCAATCGAGGACGGCCACGTCGCCATCGCCCTGTCGCTCGATTCCTCCCACGGCCTCTCGCCGCTGCTGGCCGTCGGCGACCGCGTCAACGTGCTGGCCGCGGTGTCGGACGGCACGACATCGAGCACCGAGACCATCTGCGGCGACGTCAGGGTCATCGCACTCGATTCCGCGCTCACGGGCACGCCCGAGGCGGGCTACTCGCTCGTGACGCTCGACGTCACCCCCGAGCAGGCCGCCGCGATCGTCGCCAACCCGAACGTGACGCTCACGGCCGTGCCGCATGCCGTCGAGGAGGCCGACGATGCTCAGTAGGGACCTGCTTCCGCTCGAGCGCGCGGTCTACCGCGCCGCGCGCGAACAGCTCTCATCCGACAACCAGGCCGAGCAGACGGGCATCGACGCCGAGCAGCGAGACCACGCCGCGGCGGCCGTCATCGGCCCCATCATCGACGACCCGGCCCTCTACGGGCTCATGCCAGAGCGCCATTCCGACCAGTCGGGGCGCATCTACGACGACGCCTACCAGGACGTGCTGCGCGCGGTCATCAACGACCTGTACTATTTCGGGCCGCTCGAGGACCTGCTCTACGACGAATCCCTCTCCGAGATCATGGTCAACGCCCCCGACGCCGTCTGGATCGAGCGCGACGGACGCCTCTGGCTCACCGACGTGTGTTTCGAGGACGACGACCATGTGAAGTTCATCATCGACCGCATCGCCGCCGGCATGAACCGCCGCTGCGACGAGGCCTCGCCGCTGTGCGACTGCACCATCGTGCGCCCCGGCACCCCGTTCAACGGCTCCCGCGTCAACGCGTCGCTCAAGGGCGTCGCCGTGGACCACAACATCATCACCATCCGAAAGTTCCGCAAGGACGCCCTGACGCCCGAGGCCCTGATGGCCAACGGCTCGTTCGACCGCCGCATGCTCGAGATCATGCGCGCCATCGTCGAGGGCCGCATGTCCACGATCGTCGCCGGCGGCACCGGCTCGGGCAAGACGACGCTGCTCAACGCCATCTCGCTCTACATCCCGCACGAGGAGCGCATCATCACCATCGAGGACACCCCCGAGCTGCGCCTGAACCAGCCGCACGTCATCCGCATGGAGACGCGCGACGCCAACGTGGAGGGCAAGGGCCTGATCACCTACCGCGACCTCGTGACCAACGCGCTGCGCCAGCGCCCCGACCGCATCATCGTCGGCGAGTGCCGCGATGCGGCGGCCTTCGACATGCTCCAGGCCATGACCACCGGCCACGACGGCTCGCTCACCACTATCCATGCGGACAACTGCCGCGAGGTGCCCGTACGCCTTCGCACGCTCGTCCAGCAGGCCAACACCGGCATGTCCTCGCGTGAGATCCTTGAGTACATCAGCCAGGCCATCGACTTCATCATCTACACCGAGCGCTCCCACGGCGTGCGCCGCGTGACCGAGATCGCCGAGGTCCAGGGCATGCAGGGCGACGTCGTGACGATCGCGCCGATCGTGCGCTTCGAGCACGACCCCAACGACCCCGAGCACTCCGGCTGGTTCGTCCCGACCGGCGAGCGCTTCATGCGCCGCCATATCGAGAAGATGGCCAACGAGGGCGTCTACGTGAACGACGACTGGTTCAACCCGCAGGCGGTGTTCTGATATGGGCGTATCGACCATCAACCCCGTGAACCTGCTGCCCGCCGTGCCGGGCATCGTGCTCGGCATCGCCATGCTCGTGATCGCCCGCAGCGAGCGCATCGCGCGCGAGCGCGGCGGCGTCGAGACCGCCGAGGAGCGGCCGGCGGGCAAAATCTCGGCGGCCATCACGGCCGTCTGCGAGCAGGCGTCCCCTCAGCTGTCGGTGCAGGAGGCGAAGATCGTGTGGGTCGCCACGGCGACCCTGCCGGCCCTCGTCGCCCTCACGCTCGGCCTCGGCGCGATATCGCTCGTCCTGCTCCCCCTGGGCGCGGTCGGTTTCCCGATCTACCTCAAGGTGCGCCGCGACTCGGGCATGAAGAAGTTCGAGGAGCAGCTGGGGCAGGCCATGCCGCTGATCGCGTCGAACCTGCGCGCGGGCTCGTCGGTCGCCCAGGCGATCGGGTCCGTCGCCGAGAACATGAGCGACCCCATCAAGTCCGAGTTCAGACGCCTCACCTCGGACATCCGCGCGGGCACGCCGGTCCCCGAGGCGCTGGACAAGGTCGCCGACCGCACCGGCAGCCGCGACCTGCGCCTCTTCTCCACGGCCGTCGACATCTCGCAGCAGACGGGAGGCTCGCTGGCTGACATCACCGAGAACGTCGGCCAGACCGTCCGCGCGCGCGTCGAGGCCCGCAAGACCATCCGCTCCAAGACCTCGCTGAACCGCATCGAGTCGCAGATCATGGTCGGCCTGCCCGTCTTCATGATGGTCGCGCTCCTCACGATCTCGCCGGCTCACCGCGAGTTCTACAGCCAGCCCTCCGGCTGGGCGCTCATCGCGCTGGCGGTCGTGCTGGACTCGCTGGCCTACATCATGATGAGGAAGATGGGCGACATCAAGCTCGACTAGGCGCCCGATAGATTGGAAGTACCGTGAACATCGAAATGCTGCGCTGCATCGCGCTCTCCGCATGCGCCGCCACCGTCGCCGGGCTGCTCTCGTTTCTGGCCCTGCGGCGCCTCGGCGGCATCGAGTCCGGCCCCATCCGCCGGCCGCACAGGGCCCAGCACGGCGAGAACCGCCTGGACTCGCTCACCTACAGCGTCACCCGCTACGTTCCGATGAGCGAGAAGGTCGCCGACGCGACGCGCGACATGCTCTCGCGCTCGGGCGTCACCATGCCGGCAACGTCGTTCTGGGCCATCCGCGTGGCGTCGCTGTCCGCCGGCATCGCCATCGGTCTGGTCGCCCTGCCGCTCATCGGCGGCGTCCAGGGAATCGCCGCGGCGGCGGCCTGCGCCGTCGCGGGGCTCGCCGCGCCGCAGGCGTGGCTGCTCGCCCGCCGCGCCGAGTGGCGCGACGAGCTCGACCGCCAGCTTCCCGACGCGCTCGACCTCATGGCCATCTGCATCTCGGCCGGGTCGTCGTTCGAGGGGGCGCTGGCGGCCGTCGGCACGCGCATGGACGGCGCGATCGCCGCGGCCTTCGCCCGCGTGGCCAAGGAGGCATCCTATTCCAGCCGCTCCGAGGCCCTGCTGGGACTGGCGGAGCGCGCGCAGGTGAACTCGATCACCTTCTTCGCGGCGTCGCTCGTGCAGGCGGAGCGCGCGGGGTCGTCGCTGGTCGACATCATCCGCATGCAGGCGCAGTCCGTGCGCACCGAGCGCCGCCTGAAGGTCGACGACATCACCAACAAGCTGTCCACCAAGATGCTCTTCCCCATGCTGCTGCTCATGCTGCCCTCGATCATCATGCTCATGCTCGCGCCGATGATCCTGCAGCTGGGCGAGTTCTTCTAGGAGTGATCGGATATGAACGATAGATATCTCGACGAGGCCTGGGCCGTCACGCTCTCCGGCAAGAGGGCCCCGATCCTCACCCATACCTGCCGCGGCTTTGCCGAGCGCTTCTGCGGCCTCATGCTCAAGCGCGAGGTCCCCGAGGCCTGCGGGCTGTATTTCCCGAACTGCCGCTCCATCCACACCTGCATGATGCGCGTGCCCATCGACGTCGTGTGGGTTCGCGAGGACGAGCCCGGGCTGCTCGAGGTCGTGTCGCTCGATATCGCCCTCAAGCCCTGGCGGTTCTTCGCGGCGCCGCGCGGCGCCACCGGATGCGTCGAGTTCCGGGCCGAGTCCTTCGACCCGGACGACCGGCCGGCCAAGATCGCCCGCCCGGAACAAAGGGAATAGGCGATACCGTCCGAAACGCCGCCAACCATCGCGTCGGCCGCCGCAGCGCCCTTACGGCTAGGCCAGCCGCCATCTCAGAGTTGCATACTTTCGATAGGTCGAAAGTATAGTAGATACGCTATACTTTCGGCATAGCTAAAATCGATGAGATATGATTCGGGCAAGGAGGTCGACGAGCGGACTCTCGTTGACCTCCTTGCGCACTGACGTCGCGAATTAGCACATGATGGCGTCATCGGCCGTGAAGGCACCAAGGGAGCCCTGCTTGACCTGGATGCAAACGTAGGTAATGCCCGAGTCGGCCGCGGTACGGAGCTGACGGTGCGCGGCGGGGGAAACACGCAGCCAGTCGCCGGTTGTAAGCTCGATGTCCTCACCGTCGATCGTGGCCAAGCCAGCGCCCTCGAGCACGCCGTAGATCTCCTCGTTTTCCTTGTGCGCATGGACGAACGGAACGCCGGCGCCAGCAGGAAGGTTGTTGACGCTCACCTCCGCCCCAGTGAGCCCAAGCGCCTCATGCAGCTCGACGCGGCCCTCATTGCCGATATTGGTCTTTGCGTAATTGGTCATGATGGTTCCTCTTCTTGGAGTCCGGTTTACCTTGCAGGCATCTCTTGCCTGAGATATATTCAACGTGAGAGCACATGCAAATACGAGTACGCACCTATTTGTAACTGCGTATCTTTTTCGGAGCCGATATGATCAAGAGGGGTGGGTCTGCCGTGATGGCCAAAGAGGAACTACCAGAGTGTCCGGTCGCGACAGCGGTGTCGCTTATCGGCGGCAAGTGGAAGCTGCTTATCATCCGTAATTTGCGTGAGCGGCCCTGGCGCTTCAACGAGCTGCGCCGCGACCTTGAGGGCATCTCCCAGAAGGTACTTACCGACAGCCTGCGCCAGATGGAGGACGATGGGCTGGTCTTTCGCCACGACTATGGCGAGAATCCTCCCCGCGTTGAGTATGGCCTCACCGAACTCGGTCGGCAGATGATGCCCGTCATAGACTCGCTCGCAGACTTCGGTGCTTATTACAAGGCGATCGCTTCGTAGCAGACGCGTCGCTTCGGGGGGGCGAAGCACGGCGGCGAGCACGAGTTGCCGCTCTGCTTGACCATGGTGAAATACCCCACGATCGCAGCTGGGGGCTTGCGTGAGAAAGGTCATTTGAGCTTGAAAACGAGCACTTTTGGCGCCGTCGAGCGGGAATAGCGGGAATACGTGCATGACAGCCCAGACAGCACCCATGGAGCACTGCGTCATGGGTGCTGTCTTTGCGTAAGGAAGCGGGCCGCAGCGCACTGCAGGCACCATCACAGGGTTGCATACTTTTGATAGGTCAAAAGTATAGTAAATACGCTATACTTTCGGCATGGCTAAAATTGACGACATATACGAGGCGGTAGACGACTTCGGCCTGATCACCTCTGCCGAGGCGGCCGAGCTCGGCATGTCCAGGGCGGAGATGGTCCAGCAAGAGAAGCTGGGGAAGCTCGTGCGCGTCGCGCGCGGCGTGTACCGCATGCCCATTTGGCCATCGCAGCCGCAGGCGCCCTATGCCATCGCAGTGAAGGCGGCGGGCGAAGGAGCCTTCCTCTGCGGAGAGTCGGTCGTGGCGCTGTTGGGGCTGGCGCCAACGGACCCTACCAAAATGCGTCTTGCATCGCCGAGGCGCTGCCGGCGCAATCTGGGCCCCGGGGTCACCTTGGAGCGAATGGGCGGAACGGCCCCCGTCTACCTGGAGGGCATCGCCTGCCAGCCCTTGCCGGCCGCCATCACGGCGGCCTCGAAGACCATGGGCGCCGACCGGGCCGTCGAGGCCGCGAGCGAGGCGCTCGCGCGCGGCTACATTACCAAAGAGGAGAAAGAGCGGATCAAGGAGGAGGTAGCCCGATGAGGAGACCCAACAGCATGCGCCATCTCGACGACGCGATACGCAGGCTCTGCGGGGGCGCGCCCCAGGACTTCGTGAGGGCGCGTACCGTGATGGCGAACGCGATCGTGGCGAGCATGCTCCCCGACGGGGTCGTCAAGGGCGGCAGCGCGCTCAAGATGCGCTTCGGCGAGGAGAGCACGCGGTTCACCACGGACCTGGACACCGCCACGGCGACTGATCCCGCGGCCTACGCCGCCCAGCTCGACTCGAGGCTCCGCTCCGGCTGGGAGGGGTTCTCCGGCCGCGTGGTAGAAAGGGATCCGGCCTCGCCCGATGGGATTCCCGAGCAGTACGTCATGCAGCCGTACGACGTCAAGCTGGACTACCTCGGGAAACCCTGGTGCACGGTGCCGCTCGAGGTCGGCCACAACGAGATAGGCGACGCCGACGCCGCAGACTGGGCCGAGCTGACGGACGCCGGCGAGCTCTTCGAGGCGATGGGGTTCCCCGCGCCCGGCAGGGCTCCCCTCATGCCGCTCGACCACCAGATTGCTCAGAAGCTCCACGCCGTCTCCGGCCCGGGCGATCGTGCCCGCGATCTCATCGATCTGCAGCTGATCGACGCCAGAGCCGAGGTCGACCTTACGGCTGCGAGGGCCGCCTGCCGGAGGCTTTTCTCCTACAGGCGGGCGCAGGCCTGGCCGCCGGCCATTGCCAAGCGAAAGGGATGGGATGAGATGTACGCCGCCCTCGCAGAGGGCCTGCCCGTGCTTCAGGATGTCGACGAGGCGATTCGGTGGGCCAATGAATTCGTCGCCAGGATCGAAGACGCCCGGTAGGCCCGGGCGGAAGCGGGCGGGCGGTGCCGGCCTGGGGAAAGCGCACAACAGGAACGGGGCATGCCTGCTGCTTCTCTCTTGACATGCAATCAAAGCACCTTGAGAGCCCACTCTCCAGCTTTCGTGGCCCACTGTGACCCACGAAAGCGCCCTGCCCCGCCCCGAAACCCGTGACCCAGATTTGACCCCATGGTTTCGCGGCAATTTTTGAGACTGGATGCAAATAGGACAAATCAAAACAAACTACGGCAAACTGGAACAAACTGGAGAGAGTTTCTAACTATTGAGTAGGAGTAGGCTGACAGGGTTCTGACCTGCATTTTTTAGTGCCGCACTGTGCTCCTGAGTTTCGTTTCGTACGGGAGTCACGGCAAAGCCGCCAGCGACATTAGTGAATAAACCCGATTATCGAGCCTCCGTTCCCGCGTTGGGACGGAGGCTTTTTCTTCGCCTTTTCACTCCCTTTCACCTGCGATTTCGCCATTTACTCCCCGTGTTTGAAGACAGCAAGGCACGGGGCGGCATTCGGGGGAATGGGGGTAAGGATTCATCCCGAGTGAGTAGACGCGCGGTTTTTGCCCCCGAGGGCGAAACGGGGCCGTTTCGGGGCCTGTGAGACTCAAATCGAACCCAATAGGCTTTTCGGCGGTCTCCGCACGGCGTTTTCCATGGTGGTTAATGGAGGGAGCAATGATCACGGCACTCAGCTCTCGGTGACCATTCGACCGTTTTCGATCGAACGCCAACATGCATGGACAAGGCATGTCCCACCGTGCCTGCTTACCAGCCCGACGACGGAACTTCGTCGTTACGGTGGGCCTCGCCCCAAAGGCAGAGCTCGTCAAGCACCGGCATGAGCGACATGCCGCGCTCGGTCAGGCTGTACTCCGCTTTCGGCGGTACCTGGGGGTACTCGACGCGCTCGACGATGCCGTCGGCGACCAGACCTCTCAGCGCGGAGGTGAGCGACTTGTAAGTGGCGGGCGCGAGCTTGCGCTTCAGCTCGTTGTAGCGCGTCGTGCCGTCCAGGTACAGGCAGAACAGAACTGGCAGCTTGCACTTGCCCTCTATCAGGGAGAATGCGTACGCGAAACCAGTGTTCTCGATGCCGTTGCGCGCGAACACGACCCCCTCTTTTGCCCCTGCCACGGATCCTTCCTTTACGCTCTACATTAGTAATGTACCTATCCTGAAGGTGCGTACTCATATCTTCGACCTGCATCAAGCATACTACTTCACAATTCGAGGGAAAGGTGGAGCCACCGTGAAGCACCAGGTGAAAATGACGGTAATCGACAAGAAGCTGTTCCCCGAGCTGCAGGAGCGCTACTGCGCGGACAAGCAGGCGGGGGCGTGCCCCTGCTACAACGTGGGCGACGAGTTCCTGTTCGAGCGCGACGGCGACAAGGACCATTTCTGGCAAGGCGGCCTCGGCACGCTGACGAGGACCGATGCCGACCCCGATACCGTTGCCGGCGGCCCGAGGCGCCCTCACTGCTCCGAGGCGTGGGACGCCGTCTCGCGCTACATCTACGCGGGCCTGCAGGGCGGATCGATCATGCGGGGATGGATGGAGCGAGAGAACGAGATGGTCTGCTGCTGCAACGATGGCACGCGCCCGGTAATCTTCAAGCTCGAGCGCATCGACATCCCCGAAGAGGGCGAGTAGCATGAAGGTCGTCATCCCGTCAAGTCGATTTAGCGAAACGGGCGACGCCGCGTGCTTCGGCTTTTGGGGTTTAGCAATCGCCGGTCCGCGTCGATCGAGCAACGTTGTGACGATTGACGATGATTCTTCGGGACGATTGTCGGCAATCCGTTGGGACGATTGACGGCGCCCCGTGAAACGGCTGGGCACACGGCGGTCCCATTTCTCCATATCCAGTCGAGAATGGGAGATTTTTGCGGGCCGAGCGCATCTTTTTGGCGGTCGCGGGGTATACCACCTGCCGTATCTGAATGATCTCTGGAAAGCGGGAGTGCCCATGAAGCCGATTATCGACCCTGCCGGCGGCCGCGCCGCCAACCTGCCTGGCACGGGGGCGATATAGTTGTTCGAATGGGAGTGCGATCCCGCGAGGGACGGACGGCTCACGATCGCCGAGTACCGCGAGCAGTTCCGGGAAAAGGTCGGCCGCCGAGCGGCCATATCGGGGCATATGGGCCCAAAACGCGGCACCGCGGCGAATCTCGTGAAGGTGCGCTGCACGCTCGACCAGGTGTTCGACAGCGTCGCCATCTTCACCCTGGACGGTGGTAAGCGCGGGAAGACGGCGCGCGGCCGGAACCTGTGCATCGATTTCGCCTCGGTCCATTCCGGCGAGACCGAAATCGAATGGCTCTGAGCGGCCCGAATCGCAGCCGCATGACTGAAAGGAAACGACCATGACCGAGAAGAATGCCGCCTTCGGGAACAACTTCACCCCCGAGCAGCGGTCCGCCGCGCTGAAGCGCGCCACCGAGATGCGCGCCGCGCGCGCCGAGTACCTTGGCCGCGTCAAGTCGGGTGAAGTGTCCATCGCCGATGCACTCGAGGCGGGCAAGGGCGACCCCGTCGTCGGGCGCATCAAGGCCAAGCGGCTGCTCATGGCGCTGCCGGGCATCGGCGCGGCGAAGGCGCAGAGCGCCATGACCGCGATCGGCATCTCTGAGACGCGCCGCGTGGCCGGCATCGGCCAGCGACAGGCCGAAAAGCTCATCGAGCTTTTCGGGTAGGCGCGCCCTCCACAGCGCCTACCAGAGAACATGGAAAGCGATACGGGAGGCCTTGGAGCCGTCGCCCATCGGGCGGCGGCTCTTTCAGTATGCGTTCCAGGGCGATGAGGGTGCAGAGGGTGCTTCCCGTTCGGGAAATATGGACTGGCGCGAGGGCGGTACGGACCGGGCGCGGATAGCATCGAGAGCGAATGTACCCGCGGCGCCGCACGGCGCCCGATGAAAGGACCGGCCGCCATGTGGAACCATGACGTCAGCGATACGAAGGAAGTGGAGCGCATGGCAGCGCTCTACGACGAGGACGGCACGCGCGCCGTCGAGCCCGGAGCGGAAGTCGAGACCGGTCGCAATCTCGTCCGACGCTGCGGCAACGAACTCGGCATCGCCACCTGGGAGGTGTACGATTTCGACCCAGATACCTGGACGTGCGAAGCCTTCTCGAACCACGAGGCGGCAGAGACCTGGTTTGATGGGCATATGTACCTCGAAAGCTGTGCGGAGCTGGACCATCAGCTCACGCAGTCCGTCAAAGGCGGCGCTCGCGGGCAACATGTCCGGCGGGCGCTGGACCGTCGGGGTCCAGGAATACAGGGATGGGCGCAAGTCTCTGTCCTTCCAGCTCTCCGACGATGCGGGCTTCTTCCTGATCACCTCCCCCATCGGCAAGGCCTCCGAGCTCGCCATGGGCAAGGTGCGCGACCGCGTGCGCGATGTGCTGGCCGACCTCGACCCTTACCGCGAGGCGCTGGAGGCCTGCCGCCGCGCCGAGGACAGCTCGATCGCGCTCGACAAGCTCGCGTTCTACGAAAAGCTCAAGGACGTGGACATGCCCGTGCTCCTCGGAGCGCTCGCCGTCGCCACCGAGCAGAACCAGCGAGCGCTCGGGAAGCTGCTGGCCGATACGCGCTTCGAGGACATGTTCGGGCTGCCGGCCGTAATCAACCCCATGGAAGCCGCCGTCGCGGAGGCCCAAGGGAAGCCCATAGAGTGGAAGAACAGCGACAGGGACTACTCCCGATACTACTGCGACGACGCTTCAGCCTACCTCACCGAGTACTCAGATATCGGGCGCGACATCATGGCGCCCCTCCTCCGCTTGATCGACGAGCTCATCGATGACGGTACGCTCGACGAGGCCGGCGTCCACGAGAACCCGGTCGCCGCCATCGGGTCCATGCTCGCGGAAGCGGCGCTCGAGCACGCCCGCGCCGACCTCGAGTACTTCGACCAGGACTTCCGCGAGCGCGCGGTGGACGGCATCAACGAATGCGCCGTCGCCAGAACTATTGCCGAGGCCGTCCCCGCGGCTAAACCCGCCGAAGAAGAGCCCGCGCAGTCGCGCGGTCCCAAGCACTAGATTCCCGGAGCAATCATGAACAGAAAACACGCAACAATGACGGACGGCGGGGACATCTGCCTCGCTTTCCAGTCCGAGCACGGCGGCTTCGATTGCAGCGAGGCCTTCATCGACCGCGTCTCGGGCGCGCTCATCTGCAACGACGGTACGCTGGAGGGCCTGGGCGAGGGGGTCGCGGACGCGGCGATTTACCCTAGCGCCGAGATCTTCGCCGGCGCGCGCCTGCTCGGTCTCGACCGCGTCGCCGAGGGCTACGCCGACGGGCGAGACGCGTTCGCAATCGACGCCGCGGCGAAGTCCGTGGCGGAGTCGGTCCGCCGCAACTGCATCGAGCTCGGCGGGGCCGGCGCCTCGATGATCGATTTCGCGGGACACCCGTTCGCAGCGTCGCAGTGGATCGGCAAGAACTTCAGGACCTCGATCAGCGAGGTGGACGCGCGCCGCCTCATGCAGGACCTCACGCTCGTAGATATCGCCAGACTCGACCGCTCCCGCCCCCTCATCGAGGGCCTGGGCATGCAGGCGCGCGAGAGCATCCTGGCGTTTCTGGACAGCATGGAGGAGCTTCGCGCATCGTCGGTCGATGTCGAGCTTTTCGACCGGTTGATGGTCGACGATTTCAACGTCATGCGCACGCTCGGAGGCGACAGGTCCCGCGAGCTCGGCACCGTCACGGTCCACGGGCGCGACATCGAGATCTCCTGCACGCTCGCCGACGGTTTCCTCGCGACCGCGAGACCGCAGGCCGGAACCGTCCTCACGTTCAGCTCGAGGCGCCGCGGCTGGCACGGCTTCCAGTCCTCCCCCCTCTCGTTCGGTGGCTCCATCGTCTCCATCCGCCACGACATGCCGGACGCACGGCTCGCCCGCGACTTCGACCTCGCGCTGCTTTCCGCCGAGGCGGAGACCGCCATGCGAGAGCTCGACGTCCCCGTCCCGGCGGCCCTCAAGTACGTCAAGGAACAGTGCGAGAGGGTTTCCGTGCGCTGCGACGAGATCGAGGCGAAGATCGGCGCGGCCGTTGAGGCCGTAGCGCCGACCGCCTCGAAGGGCGTGAGCCCCGCGTCCATGGCAGCTGCCGCCAAGGCGGCGGCGCAGGCCGGCGAGACCGGAAGCGCAGACATCAAGGTTCACAGATAGAAAGAGGTATGTGTGATGGCTTTCAATGTAAGGCAGATGCCGGCTGATCGGGCCGCCGCGCTCATCGGGGAAGACGACGTCGCGGTCTTCTCGCAGAGGCTCGAGACCATGGCGGCGACGTCGCAGTTCGATCTGGAGGAACCCGATTCGACCCGGCTCACGTTCCTGTTCGAGGTCGGAAAGGACGATCTCTTACGTGAGGGGAAGTGGCTCGACGGAGTCGATTACATGTCCGATCTCGTCTTCGAGACCCCGCGCGACCTAGCCGGCAAGGTCTTCAAGAGATTCGAGACGTTCGCGGATGACGACCATACTCCATCGGAAGCCCTCGCCGACGTCCGCTGGGGCTTCGCGAGGTTCGGCGGCACCTGCACGGTCCTCAGCGGACTCAGTGAGAAGGAGGCCTTGGATATGGAAAAGAAGGGCGATGTAGGCGCGAATACCCCCAATGGGAAAGCAGGCGCGGAGCAGCACCCGGAAGCTCCGGCGGAAAGTCCGGTCGACCTAGCGCATAGGGCGGCGGCTGCCGCACGGCGCAGCCATGTCCAGATGGAAGATGCCGCCACGCATCTCGCGCGCCACTGATCTCCGGAGGTCCGAATGCTCCTGCATGCAGTAAAGAAACCGGCCGGGGAGGCCCGGGCCGGCGCCGACGAGGACGAGGACGGAGGGCGCATCGCCAGAACGAAAGGCGGATTCCCCTAGAGTCCCGCCTTTCGGTTCGAATGCTGCGTCCTGCACGACGGGGAACAGAACTCGCGTCTCTTCCCCCTGGTTTTAACCAAAATGCCGTTCCCGCAATTCTTACACGTCGCGGGGACACAGCCGTATCGGTAGAAGATTGCCCCAAACATCGCCGCCGCCGTCGAGTGGAAATGGTATCTGGGCGCCGGCTCATCGTCGAAGATCGAAGGCTTGCCTACAGACCACCCAAGTGGATCACCGTCCTTCGTCGTCAGCCCAGCCAGCATTTTAGCAACGGACTCCACGAAGGCAACAGCCTCGTCTCTCTGGGACCCCCCCGTCATCGATACCGAGATACAGCTGGGTCTTCTCGACCTCCGGCTTCCAGCCGATGTCGAAGAACGGCGCGCCCTCGCCGGTCTTTGTCTGCGCGGTTATCAGAACCGCGTTGGGGACCGATCCGAAAAGAACCTTGTCCTTCTTCGGACTCAGGTCGAGAATCCGCGTCTCCAACGGGTTGATGACCATATAGCCGAAGACGTTCTCGAACCACTTCGACGAGTAGTTGAGAGTTCTGTCGAAAGACGAGTTATGCTTAAACGGCAAGACGTAATAGGAGTCCTCGAGCTCCCCGGCGATGCGGGAGCGGTGCATTTTGTCGAAGTGCCTGAAACCGCTTCTCTCGAGTACGTCGCCGCATCCGGACCTGATGTTCGCCGTCAGCCTCAGTACCAACGACCCGAGGTTTCGGCACAGCACGATATCCTCCAGGGACTCGACCACGACAGCGCATCCGGGATCGGCCTCCCGCCACCTTCTCAGCTCGGCAAGGCCATCGGATTCGATAAGGCCGTACCTTTCGATATCGCGCGAGACGGAGGCCCGAGACGGATAAAGAGACGAGGCGCTGCCCGTCGCAGACATCCCCTCAAGGCACAGTTGGAGATAGAGGAAGTCTTCGTCGCAACGCGTGAAACCACGCTCGCCGCCGACGGACTCCTCCACGACCTCGATGGCCTCGTTGATAGACAACCGCCTATTCTCCTCTTTATAGATGCTGCGATCGATGAGCGGGCCCGATTCCGAGATTGCCGCGACGAGCTCGTCGAGCGTGCCCCACCGAAGCAAGTGCTCGGCTAGCTCGAAGTCCATAGGCGCTGTCGCCGGTACTGGATTGTCGGACCCGATTACCTCGAACAGCGAATGGAAGCCAGTGTTTCGGTTCCTTGCGATGAATACGCTTCTGATCATTTGCCAAACAACACCAACCTAGATAACTGCTGTCCATAATCGCAATTGTACCCACGGCATAAAGTTAATTTCAGGTCCGTGGTTAATTCTTCCCAACGTCAACCGTCAATATCTGAATACCCGGGATAGAGGAAACGACATCTGACGCCATGCCTCGGTCGAGGCTCCCCCGGGCCGGCGCTTCCCGTTCGGGAAGGCGCGTTGGCGCCGGCGGCCCATGGGGATACGGTATCCGAGATAACGCAAACCCGACCATGAAGGCGAGGCACCGATGGCGCGCCGCTCCCGCAAGACGCTTCAGACAGAAGGACAGCTCTCCCTTTTCGCCATGACCGACGACTTCCTGTTCGCCGTCACTGAAAACACGGAGAATGCCGTTGACAAAGCCGCCGAGTCGCGGTCTTATGTAAACCAAATCGCGGGCGAGCCGCCCGCCGACGCATCTCGGAAGGGAGACGAAGATGGCCGTCCTGAAGCAACCGTACACCGGAGTACGCGGCATGAGGTACCAGTTCATGCTGGACAATCTGCCGGAGAAGGTAGCCGAGCTGAAGGCATCCGGGGAGACGGAATCGTATCTCGAGCAGATCGAGACGGCGTACCGCAACCGGATCAGCGAGCTCACGCCGGGCTGCATGAAGTCGTGCGGGGCGACGCCGGAACTTCGCTCGAGCGACCTTCCGAGCTTCATCAAGAAGGCGAACTCCGCCGAGGCGATGGCGACCGAGATCGCGATCAAGGAGATCGTCGAGGCCATGTAGAGGCCACCGGGGCCGAGACCCCGACGCCTATCGACGAGCCTGCCGACGACGCAGGGACCATCGATGCCGCCGCGGGCGTGGACTCGCAGTGCGCCGGCAGCCCCATCGCCCGCGCCAGGAAGAACCTGGCCGCCCTGGAGGCGCTTGCCGCCGCCGAGGAGCGAGGCAGCGCCACCGCCGCCGAGATCGCCGCCATGGAGGCCTATTCGGGCTGGGGCGGCGCGCAGAAGGCCTTCTCCGAGAAGGCCGAGGGCGAGTGGGGCGAGATCCGCGACAGGCTCAGGGAGCTGCTGAGCGAAGACGAGTTCGCGTCCCAGCGTCATACCGTCCTCACCGCCTTCTACACGCCGGCACCCGTCATCGGCGCCATCTACGACGCGCTGCGCGAGGCCGGCATCGGCCGGGGCAACAAGCCCGCCGCCATCCTCGAGCCGGGCTGCGGCACCGGCAACTTCATGCGCCTGGCGCCGGCCGACCTCGCCCTGGACTTCCACGGCGTCGAGCTCGACCCGATCTCGGCGCGCATCGCGCAGGCGCTCTGCCCCGAGGCGCACATCACCGCCGCCGGCCTCGAGGAGTGCCGGGTCTCCCCCGCATCCTTCGACGCCGCGATCGGCAACGTGCCCTACAGCGGCGACATCAAGATCGACGGCATGCCGATCCACGACTACTTCATCAGGAAGAGCGTCGAGGCGGTTCGCCCCGGCGGCATCGTCGCGGTGCTCACCAGCCGATACACGCTCGACAAGAACTCGACCGCGACCCGCCGCGCCATGGCCGAGCAGACCGAGCTCCTGGGCGCGGTGCGCCTGCCGGCCGAGACGTTCAGGCGCCAGGCGGGAACCGAGGCGCTGAGCGACATCCTGCTGCTCCGCCGTCGTCCCGAGCCCATCGCGCTTTCCGACGACGAGCTTCCCGAGTGGGTCGAGACCTCGCCTTTCGAGGACACCGTCAACATCAACCGATACTTCAACGAGCATCCCAGCCGCGCCGTCGGCGACATGTCGGTCGTCAGCGGTCCCATGGGCCCGACGCTCGGCGTCAGCTTCAAGGGCGCGGCCACCGCCCTCGGCGACCGCGTCTCCGACCTGCTGCGCGACAGCGTCGACCGCGCCGGCGTCGTCGAGATGGCCGCAGCCGAGGAGGCCGCCGGGGTCTCGGTGGTCCCGACCGCGCCCACGAAGTTCGAGTTCTCCGTCGCCGCGGACGGCACGATCTGGTACGGCACGGAAGACGCCGTGGAACCCTTCACGCCCGGCGGCGGCAAGACCGGCCCCGAGCGCGCCCGCGCCATGCTCCTGCTTCGCGACGGCGCCCGCGCGCTGCTCGCCCTCGAGCGCGACCCCGGCGCGGACGACGACGAGGTCGAGGAGGCCATCGCCGGGCTCTCCGCCGAATACGACTCCTTCCTCGAGCGCTACGGCCGCATCAACTCCAAGAAGAACCTCGCCGTGTTCCCCTCCAAGGGGTTCACGGACCACTCGCTGGCCCTCAACCTCCTGAGCCTCGAGAAGGTTGATTCCAACGGCGAGGTGACCGGCAAGGCGGACATCCTCAAGAAGCGCCTCGTCACCCCCGAGGCGCCCACGCCCGAGCACGTCGGCAACCCCTCGGACGCCCTCGCCGTCACGATCGACGTGCGCGGCGGGGTCGATATGGACTTCCTCGCCGACCTCATGGAGACCGACGTGCGGACCGCGCTCGAGCGCCTGGGCGACCTCGTGGTCACCGACCCCGACGACGCGACGCACGTAATGACCGCCGACGAGTACCTTTCCGGCGACGTGGGCGGCAAGCTCGAGCACGTCCGCGCGCTGCTGGACGCCGAGCGCGGGCGCGCGGAGCGCCAGACCCGTCAGGCCTGGAACGAACACCTCGGGTTCTCCGTCGATGCCGACGGCCTGCCCGTCGACGTCCGCGACGCGCTCGCGCAGCTGCGCAAGACGCACCTATGGGAGAGCAGCCTGAACCCGACGACATCGCGCTTCGCGGTAGACGGCTTCGCGCACTCCGAAGGCCTCGACCACGGCGCCCGCCGGATCAACTGGGACTGCTGGCCGGCGCTCATCCCCCTCGCGCTCGAGGCATACGACGGTCCGCGCCCGATCGCCGTGCAAGACGGCGACGACCGCGCATCGGTGTCCACCGGCAACCCGCTGATCGACCTGCTGGCCCGCGGCCTCGGCGACTTCTATTCGGGCCAGATCGACAAGGACGTCGCGAAGACGCCCGCGCACGCGATCAAGTACCTCGTCTGCGACAGCGGCCTTTCCGATGAGGAGCTGGGCGCCTTCTTCGCCGCGGGCGGCTCGGGCATCCTCAACAGGTCGGAGTATTTCGAGACCTTCCGCGCGGTCGCCGGCGTCGAGATCGAGCCGCCCGTCCGCTCGTCCTACGGGGAGGTCTCCGTGAGGGAGGCGCGTATCGAGAACGCCATGCGCCTGGCCCGCGCCCTCAGGGCGGCGCCCGATGCCGTCGAGTACCTGTACCGCATCGAGCGGAAGCAGCGCTCCGAGGACCGTGTCACGAAAGCCGATCTGCTCCGCCGCGACGGCCGCCCCTCCTATCTGGTCGACTACTATTCCGGCGAGCCGGCAAAGTTGTCCGACCTCGCCACCGAGGAGGGGCTGGAGCGCTTCTGTGAGCACAAGGCGCGCTTCATGGAGGCCGCCAAGCTCGCCGTCCCGCCCGTAGATCCGGACCGCGTCGCGGCCCTCGAGCGCCTGGAATCGCGCCTCGAGGCCGTCCAGCCGGTCAAGCTCGTTCCCGGGCAGATCGCCTGCCAGCTCGGAAGCTCCTGGGTCCCCGCGTCGGTGATCCGCGACTTCGCGCTCGAGACCTTCAAAATCGGCTACGGGCACGAGAGCCGGGTGCGCGGCAGCTACCAGACCGCCGCCCAGGCGCGCGGCCTCGAGGTCCGCTACTCCGAGGTCTCCGGCAGGTGGGGCGTCACGTCCGCCAGCGGCGGCATGGACGAGTCGGTCGCGAAGAAGTGGGGCGTGGGCTCTTACAACTGCTTCATGATCCTCACCGCCGCGCTCAACGGCGGCCTCATCCAGATCGAGAAGGACAACCCCGACTACAACCCGGTCGCGGAAAAGTCCAAGAAGAAGATCCCCGACCCGGTGGCCACGGCCGCCGCCAACGCCAAGCGCCGAGAGCTTGAGGAGGCCTTCCGCGAGTGGGTCTGGAAGGACGAGGGCCGCGCGTCCATGCTCGCCGACATCTACAACCGAAAGCTCAACCGCGTCGCCCCGCGCGCGTACAGCGGCGACTACCTCTCGCTGCCGGGGATGTCGCCCGACATCCAGCTCAGGAAGCACCAGCGCGACGCGGTGGCGCGCATCATCCAGGACGGCGAGGGCACGCTGATCGCGCACACGGTCGGCGCCGGCAAGACATTCACCGGCATCGCCGCCATGCACGAGCTCAAGCGCCTGGGGCGAGCCCGCAAGCCGATGATCGTCGTGCCGAACAACCTCACCGAGCAGTGGGCCGCCGACTACCTCAAGCTCTACCCCGACGCGAAGCTACTCGTCCTCACCGACGCCGCGGCGAAAAGCCCGGACTCGGTGCGCCGGTTCTGGGGCCAGGCGGCATCGGGCGACTGGGACGCCGTCATCGTCGGATTCAGCCGCTTCGAGAAGCTGCAGATGTCCTACGGGGCGCAGAAGGCGGCGCTCACGGCGCGCATCGACGAGCTCGAGGAATCCAGACTCATGGAGCTGGAGGACGGCGCCGGAGAGAAGGACTTCTCGGTCAAGCAGATCGAGGGCGTGCGCGACAAGTTCAAGAGCAAGCTCCAGTCGCTCGAGAAGCGAAACGCATCAAAGACGCTCGAGGGCGCGACGTTCGAGGAGGTCGGCTGCGACGCGATATTCGTCGACGAGGCCCACTACTTCAAGAACCTCGCGGTGTCGGGCGGCTCGGTGCCGGGCATGCAGACCAGCGACGCCGCCAAGTGCGAAGACCTCCTGATGAAGTGCGAATACCTGCGCGGCAACGGGCGCGGCAGCAATATCGTGTTCGCCACGGGCACGCCCGTCACGAACACGATGGCCGAGCTCTACAACATGCAGCGCTATCTCTCGCCGAGCCTGCTGGCCAGCCAGGGGGTCTCGAACTTCAGCGCGTGGGCCAAGACCTTCGGCGAGGTCACCGAGACACTGGAGCCGAAGCCCGAGGGCGGCGGCCTGGACATCAAACGCCGCTTCGCCAGGTTCCAGAACCTCCCCGAGCTCATGAGCTCGTTCCACTGCTACAGCGACATCATGACCGCAGACGACCTCGACCTCGATCTCCCCGAGCTCGAGAGCCACGCGGTCGCGGTGCCCGCGACGCCCGAACAGCTCGCCGAGGTCGAGGCGCTGGTGAAGCGCGGCGAGAAGGTCCATGCCGGTTGCGACCCGAGCGTGGACAACATGCTCAAGATCACCGGCGACGGCAGGAAGGTCGCGCTCGACCCGAAGCTGCTCTACCTCGAGGACGACCCCGACATGGAGCCGCTTTCCGGCGGCAAGGTCGACGCATGCGTGCAGAACATCCTCGACATCCGCGAGCGCACCGAGGCCGAGCGCGGCGCCCAGCTCGTGTTCGTGGACTCCTCCACGCCCGCCTCCGGGCGCTGGAACATCCAGGACGACGTGCGCCGCCGCCTCATCGAGGCCGGCGTCCCCGAGTCCGAGATCGCCTGCGTGACCGACGCCAAGGGCAAGTCGAAGCAGAAGGAGGCGCTGTACGAGAAAGTGCGCGACGGCGATATCCGCATCCTGCTGGGGTCGACCACGACGCTCGGCACCGGGACGAACGTGCAGACGCGCCTCGCCGCGATCCACGACCTCGACTGCCCGTGGCGACCGTCCGACCTCGAGCAGCGATTGGGGCGCATCGTGCGCCAGGGCAACGGCTTCGACCGCGTCCACGACTTCCGCTACGTCTCGACCGGCACGTTCGACAGCTACCTCTACTCCATCGTCGAGCGCAAGCAGCGCTTCATCAGCCAGGTCTTCACGAACAAGTCGCCCGTGCGCACCATGGACGACCTGGACGAGACCGTGCTGTCGCTCGCGCAGATGAAGCAGATCGCCGAGGGCGACCCCACCGTGGCCGAGCGCATGGACGTCGAGAACAAGATCGGCCAGCTCAAGCTCATGAGGGAGTCCCATCTGGAGGGCCTGGCCGACGTCCAGCACAAGATCGAGACGCAGTACCGCCCGCTGGTCGATGCACTTGCCGCCGAACGGGACATGCTCGCCGACGACCAGATCCCGTTCTCCGAGGCCGACCTGGTCCGCCAGCAGACGCTTGGGTCCAAGGACAGTTTCCTCACCGTCGGCGGCACGCACATCGCCGACAGGGAGGAGGCCATCCGGGCCCTGCGCCGCGCCGCCTACGACGTCCGACCCGGCTGCCAGGAGACCATCGGGACCTACCGCGGCCTGTCGGTCGTGTGCCGCCGCCAGCACGTCCTCGACGACGACTGGCTGCCCTATATCGGCCTCGCGGTCGATCCCGCCAAACACGTGCACATGTCGGAGAGGGTCTTCCCCTCCGGAGAGAAAGGAGCGTTCACCGTGCTCACCCAGATGGACCGAATCATCGCCAAGGACGCGAAGGGCCCCGCCGAGATCGAGCTGAAGCTGGGGACCGCCCAGCGCGCGCTCGCCGACGCCCAGAAGGCGGCCAAGGAGCCGTTCCCCAAGCAGGCCGAGCTCGACGAGCTCGAGCAACGCCTGGCCGTCCTCGAATATGAGCGCATCGAGGCCGAGCTGCAGTGCCAGCGCGAGCAGGCGCAGCGCGACGAGGCCGAGGCCGCCGCGATCGAGGTGGGCGTCGAGGAGGAGCGCGAGACCGAGCGCGAGCACGAGCGCGCCGCCGCGGCCGACGACGAGGCCCGCGAGGCCGCACGCATGGCGGAGCTGCGCCGCCAGGGGCTCATCTGCGAGGACTCCGCCGCGCACAATGCGGCGACCGCCGTGCCCAACGGCGTCGCGCTCGGTGTCCCGGACGACATCGCCGAGGCCGCGCGATGCTCGGCGGCCGCATCCGCGCGCGATGGGCGCGCCGAGGGCGAGAAGCGCAAGGCCGGCATGTAAGCCGGGGCGCTTTTAGGGTATACGCCATGAAGGACACGTCCGACAGGGGGCCGGTCTCCGGCCCCCTGTCCCCTTGAAACCGAAAGGACAAGCCATGCAGCCGCTCGAAATCGACTCCGCCGTATTCTGCGACGGCGCGCACTACACGATCATCTCCCGGGAGAACTCCAGCATCCTGACCTGCCCCGTCGCGAGCGGGGCGGGCGGGTACACGCTCAACAGGGTCGAGGTGCGCGACATCGACCGCGAGGCCGGGCGGCTGACCGGGCACGCCGCCTGCATCGCCGTCGACGTCCCGACCTGGTGCCGCATCGCCGGAGACCCGCTCGACGCCGTCGCCGACGCGCTCGCCGACCTGCTCGACGAGACGCCCTCGCGCTTCGAGCTCGAACAGCTCGCCGCCGCCTCGCCCCTCCTCAAGGCCAACACGCCCGGCATCCCCGTGTTCCCGGGAGGCATCGCCCCCGCCGCGAACTCCTACACGCTCGCCGGGTGCTGCCGCGCCGCGCTCGTGCGCGGGCTGTCGAGCCCGGAGCTGTACGCCACCGCGCTCATGGCCGCCGAGACGGCGATATCGACGGCCCGGCAGTTCGGCGTTAAGGTCCCTGAAGCGATCGGCACCTCCGAAGGGCTGTTCTCTGCCACGATCGGCCTCGGCGGGACCGATACCGCCGAGATCGGAGTCAACTGCGTCGACGCGCGCAGTGACGGAGGCGTCCTGATCGAGGGCGCCGCCTATCCCATCGCGGACGGCGGGAGGGAGCGCGCGTTCTTCGGGTTCGTGGACACCGCAGAGGACTCGAGAGACTACATGCGCGAGGTCCCGGACGGCGCCGATGGCGTCAAGAGGCTCGCCGACGCGGCCCTGGCCGCATCGTGCGCCACGCTGTCGCCCAACACGGCCGACCCCTGCCTCGTGGCGCGCCTCGCCGCCGAGTCGCGAGAGCGCTCCCGCTCGCTCACCGACCCGTGTACGCAGGCCCGCGGCGCCAAGAGGGCAGCTGGTTCGAGCAAACAGGACGGGACGGCCGACGGGCGCAGGCCCGCGCTCTAGGGACGGCGCTTCCCGTTCGGGAACATGCGTTCACACGGCCGCGCCCCGACCATATCATCAGGGCAATATCCACATCGCCGCCGCTTTTCCGCGGCGGATCCCTTTAAGGAGCTGCGCCATGGAGCATATCGTCCTCGAATATGACGAGAACACGCGCACCGCGCTCGTCGTCGCCACTTCGGGCGGCCACGAGCCTGTCCTGAGCGGGCACGCATCGCCCTACATCGTCGCCGACGGATACGATTTCGAGTCCCGTTCCTGGGGCGCCGGGCACTACTTCACCGACATCGCCCAGGCGAAGATCGACTACGAGCGCTCGTGCCGCCATCCCTACCCGCTCGCCGAGGGCAAGCTGCGCGGCGACGAGTTCTGCACGATCCGCTGGTGCCGCGATGACGTCGCGGAAGCGTTTTCCGACTTCCTCTCCTACCCCGTCCCCGCCACCGAGAAGAACATCGATGCCGCAATCGGGCAGCTCATGGCGCATGACGGCTTCCAGGACCGCTCTATCGAGGACGGCTGGGAGACCATCAGCGCCATCATCGACGAAGATGCGCTCGACCTTGGTATCTCGACCAAACAAGGCGCGGACTTCTACAGGGACGCCTTCGGGCTCTCAAGCTTCACCGAGGCCGTCGTCTGGCCGAGCAGCGATAGGGACGCCGCGTTCGTCATGACTTCCGCCGTGGATAGCGAGGATGGCGACCTGGCGGTCTACAAGATCGATGCCGGCCTCATCGGGGACGGCGAGGTCACCGTCGACGATATCGAGCGCTTGGGCGGCAAGCGCGAGCTGTGCGTGTACAAGCACGGCCTCGACGGCATCGAGGCCATCCGCGCCTTCGCCAACCGCGTCGCGGTCGATAGGTTCGATGAGCGCTTCGGGGTCAACAACCTGTACGGCGAGCTGCCCGACCTCGCGCCTACGCTGCGCAAGGTGACCGAGGTCGCGCGCACGGTCGTGCACAAGCCCCGCGACCCGCAGGCCATCGCCGCCGCGGCGCTGTCGGCCGCCGAGGGCGGCGCGAAGGGCGCCGTCGAGCTCGTCGGCAACAAGCGCTGAGTTCACTTTGCCGCGGCAGGCGGTTCCTGCCGCGGCGTTTTTTCGTTTGGGAGTTTCAACATGGATGGAACTATCGATTTCATCATCCTCGAGCACGACGACGTTGCCGAATGCGCCCTCATCGCCGGTGCCGTCGACGGGGTCGTGCCGGCCATCGACGGGTACAACACGCCCTACGTCGTCGCAAAGGGATACGACCATGCGACCCGCAACTGGGAAGACTGCACGCTATTCGACGACATCGTGAAGGCGAAGCTCGCCTACGAGGGATTGCGCGGGCGGGAATACTCGCTTGACGGGAACATGCGCAGGGACGATTCCGCCACGTCGGAAATCCGCGGGTTCACCGATGCGGAGCTCGCAATCGAGATCGAGAAGGCAGGCGCCGCAATGGTCGAGCACGTTGATGCCCATATGGCGCACGTCCACGACCTCGGCGGCGGCGAGGACGACAGCGCCGCATACTACGCCGCCCGGAAAAGGTACTCGGACCTGAGGCTCGAGAAGGACCGCAGGCTCCGCGCATCGATAGATCGCGGACGGAAGGAAAGCCCACGCGAGCCGCAAGCCATGGCCGCAGCAGCCGCCAAGGCCGCGCTGGATTGCGATGGGGCCGAGCTCGGACGAGGCGGCAAGAAACAATAGGACATCCACATCGCCCGCGGCAATATGATTGGAGTATCGAAATGGAGACCGTCCCGCATGTCGTCCTCGAGTATGACAAGTGGAGCGATTGCGCGCTGGTCGCGTTGACCGACGACGCCCACTCGGCCGTCCGAGGCGGCACCGACATGCCCTATCTCGTCACGAGCGGCTACCACCGCGAATCGCGCACCTGGGCCAGGGCAACGCCGTTCGGCGACATCACGCGCGCCAAGGTCGTCTTCGAGCACCGCGTCGGCCGCGACTACGCCCCCAACGAAGGCGGGCTCCACGATGACGAGGTCATCGCCTGCCGCTGGCGCCGCGGCGATATCGCCGGGGTGCTGGAGGAGTCGCTTGACTACCCTATCCCCGCGACGAAGGAGAACATCGATACCGCGATCGGTCAAATTGCGCATGTCCGGGACCGTCTCATCGAGTATGGATGGAGGGAGATGGTCGATTCCATCCGCGTAGAACGTCTCGACCTCGGTCTCGGCAGCTCCCAGGCGGATAACTTCTACAGGGGCGTATACGACGTGACCGCGCACCACAATTCGATGTTCTGGCCGTCGGGCGACGGCAATGCGGTTCATGTGTCCCATTGCCGCTTGGAAGACGGCCCCTCGTTCGGACTCACCGTCCGCACGATTCCGGCCGCGGCAATCGTCAACGAACCCGTCACCTTCGAGAAGATCGACCGACTGGGTGGGAAAATCGAGCTTTGCGTGGACGGTATCGATGCGGATATCGGTAAAGTCCGTGCCTTCGCCAGCTCATCGCCCGTCGTCCGCGCTTTCGTCGACCCCCTTTGCGCCTATATCCCGGCACCTAGCGATTCGGTCAGGGAGCAAGAGCGCGACATCTCGCCCTACCTGCGCCAAATCGCGCAGCGCTGCCAGCGCATCTCGCACCCGATCGACCCGCCCGAGACGGCCTCGGCGGCGACGCGCGCCACATTCGGCGGCACGGCGGCGTGGCCGGTATATCGAGGGCATAAGAACTAGTAACTAGCGGTGGACGCCTGCTTCCACCGCCCTATTCGTTAGGAGACCCAACATGAGCGACAAGCTGGACCATTTCGTCCTCGAATATGACGACGAGAGCGGTCTCGCCCTGCTGGCGATGACCGAGGCCGACGGCGGACGCGTCGCCGACGGCGCAGGCCTCCCGTATGCCGTGGCCAGCGGCTACGAAGCGGACTCGCGCACCTGGGAGTCGATCGAGTCCTTCGACGACGTAACGCGCGCCAAGCTCCGCTACGAGAAGGCCTGCGGACGCGATTACGTGCCGACCGGCGGCAAGCTCTACGACGACGAGTTCATCACGCTTCGTTGGCGCCGCAAGGACATCGCCGACTCGCTTGAGAGCGACTGGGGCAACTTCGGCTTCCCCATCCCCGCAACCGAGGAGAATGTAGATTTCGCCATCGACCAGCTCGGGAACCATATCGACGACACCATCTACAGCCAAGGCTGGGGCGTCATCCATGACTGTCTCGACCCCAGCTCGTTCGATTTGGAGGTCGGACGCAGCAAGCAGGCCATTGAGTTTTACGAGCAGGTCTTCGACTGCGACGGCGACTTCTATCCCACCGTCAACGTCTGGCCCGCGGTCGACGGCGGCGGTGTGCATGTCTCCGTCTGCCCCGTCACTTTCGGGGAGCGAGACCTGGCCGTCTACAAGGTCGATGCCGGCAAGATCGGCGATGGGGCCATCACGATCCGCGACCTCGAGGACGTCGGCACCCGTGAGGTCCATGTCGACGACTTCGCGGAGAAGCCCGAGGAGGTGCGATTCTTCCTGCGCACGGATGCCGACGTGTACCTTTTCGGCTCCAGCCTGGGCAAGTCCCTCGCCGTCGAGGATGCGGACGAGGAGGACATCGCCCCAGCCCTGCGCGAGGTGCGTACCTACTGCATCGATGCAGGCAAGAATCGCGACCCGCAGCTCATTTGCGCCAAGGCCCAGGCCGCCGCGGCCAAATCCGCCACGGCCGAGGGCGATGCCGGCGGCAAGAAGCTCTAGCGCGCCATGGCCGCCCCGACCGTCCGAACGGTAAACGCGCAAAACCAAAACCATCTGGTCTTTGCCGCCTCAAATGAAGCGGGATGGCGGCGCTATCTCGAGACGCTTTCCCGGCACACGGGTTGCGCCAACGCCTTCTACAACCTGTCGGCGATGAACTGCGCCGGGCTCGCCGCATCCGACTGGCACGAGTCCCGCGAGATCCTGCCGATCGCCACATGGAGATCGCTCTTCCCCGGGGCGGACATCAAGGCAGCCGACGGGTGCCGCGGCGTCTACGGCGTCAAGTCCAGGCCGCGCGGGTCGGGCGGCGGGCTGTTCTACGTGGACGAACTGTTCCCTCCGGCGCTCCTCGTGGGGCTGCCGCCCACGAGGCTCAGGGGCGCGGCCCGCGTGCTCGACCTGTCGGTCGATATCGCCGCCGCGTCGTGGAATGACGCCAAGGCCGGGCTGCACCGCCTGGTCAACGTAGCCGACATGGACGGCGACGCCGACGCGGCGCCGGAGGCCGAGCGCATGCCCGTCGCATGGGACGACCTCGACGAGAACACGCGCTTCGTCATCGAGGCGCACTTCCGCGCCCAGGGCCCCGGGTGCGCCAGCCCCGTGCTGCCCCCCGACGACGTGAGGGCCAAGGCCTCCTCGCTCAAGAGGTACGTCAACGAGATCGTGAAGACCGCTGCGCCCCTCATCAGGCAGATGCGCAACGGCTACCGCGCCGCCTTCGAGAGGCACCGCCGGGACGTCATCCCCGAAAGCGATCACTCGAGAGAGAGCGTGCGCGGCGCCGCCGAGAGCGGCATCGCGGGGAAGGCGGGGGGCGTGGAGGAATCCCGCTTATTGGAAAGCGGTGACCGCCCTACACCGATGGAAACACTGCCGCTAGAGGTCTCCAAAGACGGCGCCGGCCTGCATGTCGATGTGGGAGAGCTCGCGCGCGAGCCCATCGAGAAGGCAATGAGGGCTATCGGCAGGCATTCCAGGGCGGATGGCGATGGGGCGGGTATCGAGACCGCGGTCCCCTCTTCTATGGAAAGCGTCGGGGATGCCGGCGCCACCGGGCGGCACTTCGCGCGGAAGGGCGGCGCCGCAAGCCCTCCCGGGGCGGGTCCCCAGGGCGGGAGCCTTGAGGTGGCGGATACGGAGGCGGAACCCTGCCCCGTGACCCCTTCCGTGCCGATGCGGGCCGCAGGGGCCGGCGATAGAAGCCCTGATGCGAAAACAGATCGGGGCACAGCTGGCGATACAGGAGGGGCCGTACCGGCCGGAGAGGGCGGGCGGCTCGCGGAGTCGCGCGCAGAGGCCCATGAGCGCCGACGGGAGCGACTGGGACACCACGGGCGGCCGATGGAGCGCGGAGCGGACGACGGCGGGGAGGTCGACGTCCTGCGTCCCCGCGGGCGGCGCTACCGCCGCGAAGAGGGCGACGGCGAGGCCGGCGGCCCCGAGCGCCATGCGATGCGGCGTCGGCGCTCATCTGAGGCCAAGCCCGAGCCCGTGGCGCCGCCCGAGAAGTACTACCCCCACGGCAGGCCGCCGCGGGAGACGGCGGGACACGCGAAGAGCGCCGCCGCCAGGACCGCGAAGGACCGCGGAAAGAAGAAGAAACCGCCGACGGGCAAGGGCTCGTCGTAAGGAGATTGGTCTATATGGTTGAAAGACTCGAGACGGCGGCCGAGACCGGCGCCGAATACTATATGGTGACGGTCTCCGAGTCCGTCACCTTCAGCTATCCCGCGCTCGCCACGGACGCCGAGGCCGCCCGCGAGAAGGTCGCCGCGCTCATCGAGGCGGGACGCGTCCGCGCTCCGCTCGACTTGGTCGGGGCGCCGTGCCGCCGCGAGGGAATCGAGGTCGTGGATGCCGTGGAGTCCGAGGACCTGAGCTGTAGGCAGGTCTGCGCCCAGACGCTCACGCCTGGCGAGGCCGAACGGCTCGTCGACGACGTCGAGGCCGGGAAGCTCTACGAGAAGACGCCGCCGCAGATGGCCCATGCCGCCAAGTCGATCCTCAAGAAGACCGGCTCGGGCAAGCTGACGCCGACCAAGCGGCAGAGGAAGTGACCGGGTTTCCCGTTCGGGAACCTTACGGGCCGCCGGGCCGCATCGCGGGACGGCGGCCCTACCATCTCGGGTATCAGAGTGCCGGCTTTTGCGAATTGGAGTGCATCGATATGGACGCAGACAGACGGAACGATACGGGTATTTTCAGATATGCCGATGTGGAGTACACGCCCGAGGGCCATACGGACGCGTACCGCTGGGACGATTTCCTCGGAATCGCGGGCGGCCACGTCTACAGCGCCATGGATACCATCGATATGGTATCGACCGGCGGCCAGTACGAGGGGGATGAGCCAGAGCATGCCTATGCCTGCGAAATCGTCGGGTGCTGCGGTCTTAGCGACGGAGTCGCGCTGTTCCGCCCGGTGTCCCACGACGGGGCGGACCTGATCCAAATCGCGTTTCTGCGCAACGAGGTCGACGACGCCACCGGGGCGTATACCGAGCGATTTGAGGCGGGGTCGTTCGACTTGCCCGCCGCCGACCTCCCGCGTTCCGAGTTCGGGGTCGATCTCCTGGAGTATTTCAGCGGAAGGTCGTTCAAGTACACGCCCGGCGTGAGCCGCGGGCTCGACCCGCGCGAGGCGGTCGATTCCATTGAAGACGCCATCGGATGCGATCTCGGACTGTTCGACGGTTTCTGGCTCGGCGTGCCCGGCGAGGCGGATATGCGCGTCGGTCCCTATACGAAGAAGAGCCTCCTCGACTTCTCGTATTACGCCAAGGAGCTGTCGTGCAGATACGGGTTCGCCGACAGCGATATCCTCGAAATCGCCCGGCACCTTCCTGATGAATGCCCCGACTGCCTCGCGGCGGTAAAGGCCTACCTCGATTGCGAGTACGTACCGGACGGCAATGCGCCCGACGAGAAGACCTACCGCTGGGGCGACTTCCTCGAGATTGCCGGCGGAGACGCCCGCTACGCGGCCATGCTCGTCGACAGGACCGCGGCGGGCGAGCCCGAAGCGGGACTTCACCCCGAGACGCTTGTCGACCAGGACATCCGCGACGGCGAGGCCTTCATGCTCGCCGGGCGGCCCATCGCCCCGGAGGACGCTTACGACCTGCCCGGAACCGTCCACGGACTCTATAAGGAGCTCGCGGACAACGTCGACCGCTTTGGCATGCTCTTCCGCGACTGGCGCGGCTTTGCCGCCGGCACCGATGCGGACGATGTGCCCCGCGCGACGTCACGCCGCTCACGCCCTGGGAGGACGAGGACGGGGTGGCGTTCCTGTCGCGCACCCTTGATGCCGATGCGGGCGTGCCCGTCCCCTGCCTGTGGTACTGCATGCGCGACGGGGAGCAAGGCTTCGAGGTCGGCGGCGTCAAGCTCGACTGCTCGAAAATCGGTTTCGACGAGGTCTCCGCGGCGGCGGCCTCCAACGGCATCGACTGCGTCCTCGCCTATCTCGAGGAATCCCCCCGCGGCCTTGAGCCGCTGTGCGATATCGCCGTGCGCCGTGTCGATGCTGGGATGTCCGATGTGGTCAGACACTTCGGCAACCGGGACGAGGCCATGGCGATGCTCGGCGCGATCACGGGATGCAGGGTCCAGGCCTACGGCGTCGACACGCTCACCTACCGCGCCTCGCTCGGCAACGCCGCGGCGGCGAAGCTCGCCGCGGGGGCGCTCGCGATGAATGATCGCCTCAGCGGGCGGGGTAACGCGGTCGAGGCCGGGTGCCGTCTCTAGCGAATTGGCTTGCGTCGGCGTGATATTTGGCCCGGGGCCCTTTTCGGGTCCGGGGCCTTTTGCGTTCAAGACCCCAGCAGGCCTGTCGACTTCCCATTCGGGAAAGAGGGTGCGTGGCCATGACTGTTGGCGATTCGGGCGGGTACTATCGGTCTATAGCGGTGACCGGACCGGTCCCGTGCCTTCGTTTCCAACCGAAAGGACTTCGCCATGGATCTCTTCATGCCCGCGGAACGCGTCCTCTACGACCGGGCCTACTGCCTCTCCGATGAGGCGGAGAAAGACTACGCCTTCGAGGTCGCCGAGGAGCACGGAGTCGACGTGGGCGAAGTGCTGTACTCCGACGAGCTCATGAAGGAGGTCCGCGATGCGCTCGACAGGGACATCGACCTCTATCTCGACGACGAGATCGCCAACTTCGATTCCATGCTCCGCGAGCTGAAGTGCGGCGACGACCCGGAGCACCCGGCTGAGATCTCCGTGGTCGCCATGGGGTCGGTCGGGCGCTGGGACGTTCCCTCCCGCGGCCTCGTCGCTGCCAACTCGCTGCGCGACCTCATCGACGGGAAGGGCAGCGCGGATGCCCTCGTGGATTGCCAAATCGACCGCATCGTCGACACGAACGGCACGTTCAGCATCGAGGCGTCCCACCATGACGGCACCGCCTACCTGGACGTGCGGCTCATCTCCGGGGTATCGTTCGACGGCAAGGGGTTCAGGCTCGGAGGCGAGCGCTACGCGCCCGGCAAGATGGACCTAGATGATTTCCATATCCTCCTCGGCAACCTCTACGATGTGTCCGATGTCGGGCCGTGCTCGCTGCCGCATTTCGCGGAGCGTGCCTACGGCGCGGCGCAGGAGTCTTACCGCTTCGGGGAGACGGTGTTCGATATCTACTGTGAAACCAGCGGCACGGACAAGCCCTATAAGGTCATGGTCTCGGCGGGAGAGACTGTCGGCAAGGACGCGGGAACCCGTTTCGCCTCCGCCGAAGAGGCGAAAGCGTGGTGCTATCGGTACTCCATGCGCGAGCTCGCCGACGAGGAGAAGAAGCCCGTCCCGGGCAAGGCCGCCTCGGCCGCGAAGAAAGCCGCCGGGTGTTCCGCCGGCGACGGCACCGGGGATGCCGGCGCGATCAAGCTGTAAAAGCGCGTTTGAAAGGATATGGCCATGGCCGAGAAATACGAGCTCGACAGGTGGGCGGCGGTCGTCTGCAACGGCTTCACCGCCGTCAACGTGATGTCTTCCGGCAACGTCGAGGAGTTGGGCTGGGACTATACAGAAATGGAGCTCGACCCCACCGGGACCTGCGGGCTTTTTGACGGCATGCTGCTCGACTGGGACGACGACACGCCCGCGGAGCGCCGCGACCATGAGGCGTACTTCCCCGACGCGTTCACGGTGGGAGCGCGCATCCTGGCCGACGACTGGGACCACGAGCTCGGCAACAACGAGGTGCGTTCGCGCTGTTTCGCCATCATCGAGGACGCTGACCAGTTCACCGACCACGACACCGCCCGCGACTGGCTCTGCGAGAGCACGATGGCGGACTTTTCCGAGGTCGAGGCGAGGACATTCTTCCAGAACCTCACGCTCATGGACTCCGAGGAGATCGCGAAGCTGGACGGGCGCCCGATCATCCCGTCCGCGGGAGCCGATGAGTGCCGCGCGGCGGTGCTCGCCTTCAACGAGAGGATGGTCCCGCGCCGCCGCGAACTCGGGCTCGGTGACACGGCCGTGGTCGGCAAGACAAAGAAGTCGGAGACAACGTCGAAGGTCGTCCCCATGAAAAAAGAGCAGGCGGTCCACGGGCTCGGTAGGGTCGATTTCTCCGGTCTCGGCTACGGTTGGGGAACGGGCTATCCCGACTCGCTTTCCGTCGACGCCATCGGCGTCGATTTCCCGTCGGGTGAGCATAACATCATCCTGAACTTCTCCCCCATCACGCATGCCCCCGATGTGGACGGCAGGAAGCTCTTCTGCCATGAGACGACCATCGGGTATGACCTCAACGCCGATTCCTGGTCCGGCGCCACCATCGGACCGGACTTCTGGACCCTCGACGGCAAGGAGGCCCGCGAGTTCGCAGAGAATATCGGGCTCGACCGCCTGGCGGCGCGCGCGTGCGTCAGGCTCGGCATCGAGGCGCCGAGGCTCAAGGGCCGCGAAGCGCTCCCGATCCCCAAGGCCACCGATGTCGTACCCGAACCCAGCGTTCAGGCGGAGGCGGCCAAGAATGCCGTGACCGAGGTCACGGTCATCCCCGCGTGGGTCAGTTTCCCGGACGAGCCCGGTACCGCCCAATATCGACTCTTCTGCGAGCAGGACACGGAACCGCTCGATATCGACGAACAGATCTTCTTCTCCGGCTATACCGCGGAGGAGCTGTGCGGCATGGTCGGCAAGACGGTCAACGGGGACTTCACTATCGTGGGCGTCGAGGAACCGGAAAAGATGAAGGCCACCTACGTGCGTCCCGTTCAGAAGGCCTACAACCCTGCCGATATGGCCGCCGCGGCCAAGAAGACGGCCGCGACGAAGCTATCGGGTGACGGCAGTGGCGGCGGGAAGCGTATCTAGTGCGGACCGTTCTCATTGTCGATTGATGGCGGCCTTTCCCATTCGGGAAGGGTCGTTCTCGTTGTCGGACGGTGCGGGTAGCATCTTCTATGTATCTGGCTGACTTGTTTTTGGAGCTGATGGTTTATGGCGGCAAAACAATACGAACTCGATTCGAGCGTCCTCGATTGGTATAGGGACTTCTGCCCGAGGAATAGCTTCCAGGTGTGGACTCGTCCCGATATCACGTTCGCAGACGTCGTCGTGGGCATGGCGAACGGTGTCGATTTGAACGACCTTATCGGTTCCAATAGCGAGATTTTCGGCAACATCGTGCTCGCGAAACTGGCTGAGGTCACCGGGGAGAGTTACGAGACCGTTTCAAATGTCTGTCACGAGGCGCCGATGAATAGCGATTTCATCGGCGAGGACGAACTGCGCCTCATTGAGGCCGCCAAGCTCGTGATCGAGCCCAGATCTAGGCGAATTTCCACTGTCGATATCGATTTCGGCAAGGCCTTCGCCATCGCAAATCACGCTATGCTGAACGAGGTTATGTCATCCCTTGACGACCCTGTTCTCTACGGTATTGCGGAGCGAGTCCTGCCCAATCTCGAGTGGCGCACCGATTCTATCGCTATCGATGCCATCAATACGGTCTATTGCGATCGCCACGCCGAGCACTACAACCTCGAGGCCGTTCGGAGCCATGCCACCGAGCTGTTCGCGGCCTGCCAGGTCCAGTTGGCGTTCATACAGGCGGACTTCGTTCTTCAAGCGCTTGACTGCGCGAAGCCGACGACGGATAAGATGCATTTCGAATCCGTCTATACCTCTCATCCGTTTTCACGTCGTTATATCTTGGCTTGTTGCCTTGGTGCATTTACTCACCCTCGTTTTGCCGTCGCCAGAGAGGCCGTTGCCGATATCGAGAAGCGGAGCAATGCTAAGAACAGCCCAACTAACATAGTTGCGGCGGCCAAGAAAGCGGCCAGTGCCAACGTGTCGGCCGATGGGGCCGGCAGCGGCAAGCATATCTAGCGCCTTCTTAGTTTCGCCGCGGTCAGATGGCGGCCCTTCCCGTTCGGGAAGGGCCGTTCTCGTTGATGGGCGATGTGGGTAGCATCTTCGGTGTATCTGGCCGACCCTCTTTTTTGGAGCTGGCGAAATGAGCAAGAAGCATTTCAATTTCAAGTCTAGTATCCGCGATTGGTATATCCGGGCCTTTCCATCCGATGAGCTCGGTTACAGGATCAACCCGCTCGCCACCTTTGCCGGCGCCGTGAAATGCATGGCGGACGGCGGCGATATCTATAAGTATCTCGACGTCGGGGACTCCCTGGTGCGTGAGAACGTATTTTCCAAGATCGCCGCCATCACGGGCGTGGATTACGATGCCGTATATGACCTTTGGTCTCATCATGACGAGGACGAGTCCAGCAGACTGGTCTTCCTCGGCGACCATCCGGACTGCGCCGTAGATCGCGACTGGCGGGAACAGTTCGATGAGGTGGTCTCACCTTCCGAGCAAGTGCGCTATGACGAGATGCTTGCAGCCGAAGAGCATCGCAAGGCCGAGACGTTCGATTCGTTCATGGAGGTCAACGAGACTCCCATGGACGAGGTGCGAAGCGCCGGGATCGCGTTGATGCTCATGCAGGGCATCGTTTTCGCCGAGATCGCCAAGAAGATCGATGGGCCGAGTGAAGAGCTGGACGAACGCATCGCGACCTTCAACCGCGACCTCAAGCGCCTCTACAACGAACCGCTCCACAAGAAGGTGGAACAAATCGAGAGTCAGGTCGGAAAGCTGGAAGAGAAGGCGGCCATATACGACGAGATGCGCTATATCGCCGAGCATACCGATCCGGCGGATATCCGAATCGCAGAGGGCAGCACCAGCATGACCGGCGCGTTGATGGCCGCCGCGATGGCGAGCTACGACCTGTCATGCGGTCTTATCGACGATGAGCACATCGGGCGATACAGCGACGTCATCACCGCGCTCGAGGAGCGCATGGGGGTCGGTGCCGGCGGACTCTCCGTCCAGACCGAGGCGGGCGAGCTCATCGCCAACGCCAAGGAGGACGGCATCAGCGTCGGCATCAACATCCCCGGTGGCAAGTGCGCGGATATCGCCTTCGTCGATGCGAACCCGGATGCCAACGGCCTCTACCCGACGCCCGTTCGCGCCTTCACCTACAACGGCCGCGACGAGGAACCGGACCACCGCACCGACGTGCATCTCGACGGCGACATGGTCCTCGAGGGACAGATGGCTGCCGAGATCCCCTCGCATCTACCCGCCGATATCGCCGCGGCCGCCAAGGAGGCTGCCGCCAAGAGCGTCAAGCCCGACTCCGTCGGAGCCGGCGGCATCAAGCACTAGGAGGGAGGCATAGCCATGGAAGAGACCTATCAGATTATCGAGGGGACGCCGACGCTGCACGACCTGGACGCGGAGAACGGCTTCCTCTGGTGCCCGTTCGGGTATTCCGGGCGCCAGAACGAACCGGGCATCCTTATCAGCCGCCTCGATGACGGAAGCTACGACGTGAGGCTCGGGACCGGGCTCGACAGCCCCGAGCGCTACGCGGCCGGGGACCCCGATTGGTCCTGGATGGACATGGCCGTGGACTCCACCGTGGATGTCACCTTCCCGGACGACATGGCACTCAAAGACTGGATCGCCAGCGAGACGACCGCCACCGGCGCCGCATGGGCTCGATGCTTCAATCGCTATTGCGGCCCCGATGCCGAGACGTGCAGCGTGAAGGAGATCACGGCGGCGCTCAGGCGCTTCGAGAGCCCTTCGTACTTGGTGCGCGGGCCCATCGAGGATATCGAGAGCCTACCGGTCGGGTACTACTGGTGCCCCGATGCCGTCGACCCCGACCCGTCCTGTAACGGCTACCTGCTGAACGTGTTCGCCGCCTTCGGCGGCGACGGGCTCCCGGGCAAATTCTTCGAGCTCTTCGGCAGGGTCACGCTGAACGACGTGCCCTCCTTCGGGTTCGACGACGGCTGGGACGGCTCGTGCCTCAACCGCCTCGACTGGTTCGAGGACGCCGTGGGCATGGACCCAGACGGGCTCTCCGCCGGGCTCGTGGCGAATGACATCGAATCCGTCAAGGCGCTCGTCGTGAACTGTCCCGCCTGGATCGAGTGCGCCCCCTCGTACAGCGAGAAGGCCGCCAGAGGCATCGACGATGTGGTCCAGGCCGTGAAGGCGTATCGGGCACACGCCAAAAGGGTAGATAGGAAGGTAATTCCCGGGCGTATCCCAGAGTGCCTGTTCGAGGGCGCGAGGGCTGCGGCTGCAAATACCGCCGGCGGGGCCGATGGCGGCACCGGGCTCCATATCTAGAAGGGCGATCTGCATGGACTACTTCTCCCGTAAACCCGATTTCCCCACCTTCGAGGATATCTATATCGCCCGCGCGCAGGGTGCCATCGAGCTCGAGCGCCGTGGCGACGAGGTCGCCTGCCGCTTCGGTCCAGACGACCCCGCCTTCATGCTCCCCCGGGGCGCAACCCGGGGCGATATCATCCGGGGCTGCCTTGCCTGCGACGGCATCGTCGGGGCATTGAGGGAAAACGCGGGGATGCGCTCCGCCGCGGCCAGGTGGCTGGACTCGTATTTCACCGAGGTCGCCGGGAGGGCTCCCGTCGGGGAGACCTGCGGCGCCGACTGCCTCTTCGCATGCCATGTCGATATCGACGGCATCTACGCGGAGCGCATCGGGGACCCGGACGGGCTTCGCGCCTACTGCGACCCGATGGGGGTCGGATGGAACTACGGCCCGATCTACTACTTCCCGCGCGAGTCCATCGAGCAGATCGTCGCGCAGCTGATCGACGATGGGGACGATTTCCCCGTCCTGTTCGACGGTGAGCGCGTGATCGAGGCCTTCGACGGCTCGCCCGTGCACATGTCGGTGCCCGTCGAGGTGGACGGCGAGAAGGTCTGGACCTGCGGTTACGACTTCTGCTGGGGCGAGACCGTCGCGCCCGATTTCAGCCGCGCCCGGGGACGCTTCCCCGATGCGACCGTGGCCGCCTGGGCGGCCGAGCGGAGCGTGAACGGATCTGATGTCAATTTGGGTATCAAGGAGCGTATGTTATGAACGAGCATATTTCTGTAATGACCGATTTCGGCGAGCTGATTGCCACGCCGTTCGCAGGCGGCATCAGCGTCGATATCAACCTGCCCGATGGGAAGGGCAGCGGGCAGCTCGCCTTCATCGAGTCGACGCCGGCTGAGCTCCAGGATGACTACCCGACGCCGGTGCATGTCTTCTCCTACGACGGGCGCGATTCGGAACCGGTGCACCGGACCGATGTTCACCTCGACGGGGACGCCATGACGCTCGACCCCGTGAAGGGCACGCCGGCGCACAACGGCGCGCAAGCGCATGGCGGCGACAGGCTTCCCGCAGATCTCGCCAAGGCCGCGAGCGCGGCGGCGAACCGAACTGCCGGTTCGCATGCGGACGAGGCCGGCGGCATCAAGCACTAGGGCGTCGATGCCTACCGGCTAACGGATTGTCTTTGCGGGATCGTCTCGGCGGCTGTCGGCTATGCCGGCGGCCGCCGATTTCTTTGCCGCGGCCGCGAGGGTTGCGGGAGATGCCTTCTCGATGACGACGGCGACATCCTGCGGGCCTGCTCGGCCCTCTCCAGGGCCTCCGCATACTTGGCCTCCGCGCGGCGCTTGGCGCCGTACAGACCCATGTACTTCGCTGCATTTGCCGTATAGTCTGGCGTCCGGTAGTCCAATGCCGGCGGCGCGTCGATCGCCTGGAGCTCCGCCGGGCGCCATGTCGGGTTCTTCACGGTATCCTCCAGGACGTCCAGGAACCTCGCGATCATCTCGGCCCTGGCGATATATCCCTTTTGCCAAGACGAAAACGCAGGGAAAAACGAGCGGTACGCCCTGCTAGACGCATCGCGATTCCGAAAGACCACGAGGGCTCGCAAGGCGTCATTAAATGTAACTAATTGATTTGCTATATACCATTCACAATGGTACATTGATAATTGTTTAGTTACATGAGGAGGCAGAGCATGAGGGAGTACGTCGAGAAGGCGCTGCACACGAGAGTCGATTGCGAGCCCGTCGACGCCTCGGGGCTCCCCCTCTACCTGAGGGGGCTGTACTCCCTGGAGCGGTGGACCGCCTTCGGCGTGCCGTTCGCCGTGGCCTCCCCCGTCGAAAGCCCGACGGTGAAGACCATGGCGAAGCACCGCGACGCCCTGGAGGCGGCCCTGGGGACCCCTGTGTCCTTCGCCCTCGAGGGCGCCACGGGCTACAGGGTCGGGCGGATGCTCGAGGCGGGCCTGCCCTTCATCGCCCTGGACAAGCAGGTGTACCTGCCGTTCCTGGGAATCGCGCTGAGCAGCGGAAGGAGCCACGCGCGCGACAGGCGGCAGACAGACGTTGGCACGTTCTCGCCCCAGGCGCAGCGCCTCGCGCTCATGGCGCTCTACGGCGACCTCGACGGCGCCAGCGTCACCCAGGCGGCAGGCCTCCTCGGCACGGCGAAGATGACCGCCTCTCGCGCATTCGACGAGCTCGCGGCCGCCGACCCCTCGATCGTCGCCGCCGAGGGGCGGCGGCGGGTGCTGCGCCCCGGCAGGGACAAGATGGCGATGTGGCGTCGCTTGGAGCCGCGCATGTCGAGCCCGGTCGCGAGGGAGCACCGCCTGGGCCGCGTGCCCGATGCGGAGCTTCCCCTTGGCGGGCTCTCGGCGCTGTGCGTACTCTCGATGCTGCAGGACGACCCCTGGCCGACTTTCGCCGCAACCAAAGCGCAGGAGCGCGCTCTGGAGCTGGCGGCCGACGCGCGCGACACTGGTCTCGACGAGCCAGAGGATCCCGCGTGCGTGGTGCAGGTGCTGCGCTACGAGCCCGTGCCGGCGCCGGGATGCGCGGTCGACCCGCTTTCGGCCATCCTGTCCCTTCCCGCCGACGAGAGGGACGACCCGCGCGTCGCGGGCGAGATTGAGAACGTTTTGACCCGAGCGCTTGGAGGCGATCATGAGGGGAATCGATAAGTTCAAGGAGCGCTTCGCGGGCCACGATGGCGAGTACATCCTGATCGGCGGCGGTGCCTGCGACCTGCTGTTCGGCGAGGCCGGGCAGGACTTCAGGGCCACCAAGGACCTCGACCTGGTCCTTTTGGTGGAGGCGCTGACGCCCGAGTTCGGCCGCGTCTTCTGGGATTTCGTCAAGGAGGGCGGATACGAGAACAGGCAGAAGAGCAGCGGCAAGCCGCAGTTCTACCGGTTCTCCAAGCCGGAGGACCCGGCCTTCCCCGCCATGCTGGAGCTGTTCGCGCGCACCGACGTCGACCTGCGCGACGCGGAGTCCGGCCTCATGCCGATCCACATCGACGACGAGGTCTCGAGCCTTTCGGCGATTTTGCTTGACGAAGAGTACTATCGGCTGCTCGTCGAAAACAGAGCGTCGGCCAGCGGCGTCGCCGTCCTGTCGGTCGAGGGGCTGATTCCCTTCAAGGCCAAGGCGTGGCTCGACCTTTCCGCCAGGCGAGCGGGCGGCCAGGCCGTCGACGAGAAGAGCGTGAAGAAGCACCGAAACGACGTTTGCCGCCTCGCCACGCTGCTCGCGGGCGGCGAGCGCCCCGCCATGAGCGAGGGGGTCCGCGCCGACATGCGACGCTTCCTGGAGGCCTACGAGTCGGACCCCGTTGACCCCAAGGCGCTCAAGATCAAGGGCGTCGGGGCGCAGCAGGTCGTCGAGGTGCTCAAGAGCGTCTACCTGCGGTAGCGCAGCTGTCCGATAACGCTACCGTGCGGCGTCATCTAGGACGGGCCGTAAGGCGCACCCCGCGTCTTTCATCGCCGACTACTTGCGCCACACCGCAGCTACTGGGTATCTACTAAGTAGTTACTGGGCACTGCTGAGCAGTCCAGCAGGTTGCGAAGGCTGAGCCATAGTTGGACACCGCGTCGTTGCATTCGAGACAAATGGGGATGCGGACAAATAGTTGGACCGAATCGGTCCGGTTAGGAGTTCGCGAATGCCGAGTTACACGGACGAGCAGAAGCGCGGGGCCGTCGATATGATCGAGGAGTGCGGCGGATCGGTGACGCGCGCGATGCGCAGGCTGGGATACCCCACGCGCCACAAGTCGAGTGTAACTTTCTCCTTCGGCAAAAGGTCATAGCCGCCCCTTACCTGCGCGAGGTCGCTGAGCCCTGGCTTCACTAGAGTGCGATAGTTCCAGCCGTGAATGCGCTTCTCGAACTCGGCGCAAAAAGCCGGGCGTGCGGGCCTTGGGCCTATAAGCGCCATGTCGCCATCATCTCGGAATACGCTATGCGCCCCCTTCGGTCATATCCACGGCCCGCGGGCGTATGGTTATCATGTTGTGGGACGAGGCAAGGTCCTGCTCCGCATACTCCACGTTCACCACCATGTAGTCCGCGTACTTGTGCCTGGGCAGCATCCTCGGCATCAGGATATCGCCCGCACGCAGGCAGTAACGGTCCGCCTTGGTCGCATCGACCCGGATGAGCTCGACCCCCTCCACCTTTTCCTCCGGCATTAGGATGCCTTCCATCAGGTCTTTCGCTGAGATGCGCCAAGGGTCACCCCGTCGATGTCGGCGGCCTTCACGCTGTCCCGGGACATCAGGGGAGGCACGACGGCGAAAAGGTCGCCGACCGTGGCCTCGTATCTCCTCAGCATCCCCAGCATCGACTTCGCATCGAACTTCCGCTCTACGGTCATGTCCTCTCCGAACTGACGGGTCTTTTGCAAAAGGATACCCTCGGCACGGTGGTGGAGGGGCGCCCCTTCCCGTTCGGGAAGGGGCGTTTCCATGCGGGTTCGCGGCGGGTAGCATCGATGGAGACAACCGTTTCACTGGAGGTGGCGACATGGCCGATATCAACCCTAATGACAGCGCGACCCTTACCGATGACCTCGAGATCGACAGCTACGATGACGTCGTGAACCTGTTCGGCGCCGACGAGGCCGCCGCGATGCTCGCGGATGTCGTCGGCAACCGTTTCAACCGGCAGGAAATCTTGAAGGCCATCCGGAACGGAGGGGATATCCACCTCGACTACTGGCCCGAATACGGGGAGTACGGCTATGCCGCGCGCATCTGCGGCGAACTGCTCGCGGACACCTCGCTTGCGTGGGCCGATGGCCTCATCGACCCGGACAAGATCAAGACGCACAAGGGGCTGACCGCCGGCGACCTGTCGCATGCCGTCACCTGCGTGCTCACGGACAGGTTCAACGACAGGCTCGATGAGGCGAGACTTGCGGATTGCAAGAATATCGCCGATGAGTTCGCCCAGGCAATCGAATCGCGGCTCGGCTCGGGGCGCCTCGGGCGCGAACTCTATGTCGACAGCGGATGCCTCCGCGACGACCTGACCGATAAGTTCGGATTCTTCTACGACATCGATTTCAGCGGGCTCTCCTTCAAGACCTCGCTCATACTGTCCGTCAACGGCCTGTATTCCGAGGGCGACGTCATCGACGCGGCGAGCGACTGGCAGGAAGATTACCTCCCGTGCGTCTGCCATAAGGGCGGCCAGGGCGAGGATGACAGGTGGGAGTACGAGCCCGCCGAGGACTACAGGCCCTTCACGCGTCCCGCGGACATCCCCGAGAGCATCTTCGACAAGCTGTGCGCCTCGCAGGGCACGACCATCGAGAAGGTCGTCAACGGCCCCGTTACGCCTTTCGAGCGCAGCTTCCGCGAGGATATCTTCGATATGCCGCAAAATCGCCCTGTCGGGCTCGCGGTCCTCGCGACGCTGCCGCTCGACGCGTTCCTGGATGCCAGCCTGTCGATGATCTGCCGCGGCGAGGGCGAAAACGTCGGCACGTTCACGGTCAAGCCCGGAACGTATGAACCTATCTTCGGTATTTACGACCCCGTTGGCGGATGCGGCGGCACCATGGGCACCGTGCTCGACAGGGATTTTGAGATCGACCCGCACGACATCTCGTACACGATGATGGAACCCGTGAGCGGCGAGTGGAAGTCCGATCGCATCGACCTGTACACCCCCCAGGACTGCTTCGGCTTCTCCGATCCCTTCGGAGGGCGCATCGAGTATTCCGAGAAGAAACCCAAGGCCGTCGTCGCGGTGAAGCCCGACCCCGTCGAACTGGGTCACCGCGCCTCAGTCGCGGCCAGCTCGACCGTCGGCGACCGTGCGCGCGGAGCCGGGATCAGGCAGTAGGGGTGCCGCCATGGACAATCGGGACGCCAAACGCAAGAGGCCCATCACGTGCCTGGAGTCCGGGGTGACCTACGACTCCGCCTACCGGGCGGCCAAGGAGCTCGGTTTCGCCGACTCGCGTAATATCTTCCGCTCCATCCAGCGCGGCACCTGTACCCAAGGGCTGCACTTCTACTATGCCGACGAGCCGAAACCGGCTCCGGAGTTCTTCATCCCGCCGAACAGGCCGCCGCGCCCCGTGGTATGCCTCGATACCGGGGAGACGTTCGAATCGGCATTCCAGGCGGGCCGCGCGTTCGGGATCGCCGCCGGAGCTGTGCGCACATCGGCAAGCACCGGTGTTGAGCGCAACGGGCTCCACTTCTATTACGGCGACGAGCCGAAACCGGCGCCGGAGTTCTTCAGGGAACGCCATTCGAAAATCCGGCCTATCGTCTGCCTGGAAACCGGCGAGACCTTCATGGGCAACCCGGCGGCCGCCCGTCCCCTGCACGTATCGCCCGCCGCAATCAGCCAGGCCGTCCGCGACGGAACGCCCATCGACGGGCTCCACTTCTACTATGGAGACGAGCCGAAACCGGCTCCGGAGTTCTTCAAACCGGAGAAGGTGAAAGGCGGCAAGAGCCCCGCGCAGATGGCGGCCGCGGCGAGGGCCGCCGCGGGGAGCTCGGGTCGCCCGGACGGTGGCCAACGGCAGTGGCGCGCGGTATAATCGATGCGGTCGGTAAGGCGCCCTCGGTTTCCGATGGCGCCTTCTTGCGTCTTTTGGGGGCTGTTTCGATTTGCATGCGCAGGGCCCGCCGGTTTCCGGCGGGTCCTGCTTTCCCATGGGTTTCTCTAATGGCGGAAGGCTTTTCGGGTCCCAGGGAAGAACACTTTGAGGGGATGATTGGGTGATATACCTGTGCCAAGTGGTTTAGATATAAACCACTCTGGTATAATTAAGGGAAGGAGTATGGGAGGATTTCAGTGAAAAGCGTCGAGGCGATCAAGATTCTGCATGGGTGCGATCTGGAGGGCCGGATCCTCTTCCGGAGCCGCGAGTTGGGGGCTCTTTTCGGTGAGCGCGGCGATACGCTCCGCTCGACCATCAAGAGGCTCACCGCAGACGGCATCCTCGAGCGCGTCGCCCACAACGCGTACCTCTACCTGCTTTTCCATCCCAACGGCTGCGACCTGCTCGGCCACATCGCGGCGTTTCTGCGCCCCGGCGGCGCCACCTATGAAAGTCTCGAGTCCGCGGCATCACAGTGGGGTTTCATCTCGCAAATCCCGCTCGGGCGCATCTCATGCGTGACGACGGGCGCGGAAGGCCTCGTCGATACCCGGTTCGGCGCCATCGAATTTGTACATACTGATGATGATTTGGATGCCGTCAAACGGGGAATAATCGACCGTATGCCGAGGAATCGGCTGCCGATCGCGACCGAGGAGCGCTGCCTGCACGACCTCGTCTCGAGGAAGCGCAGCCTGGAGCTTATCGATTGGGATGAAGTGGATGTTGATTGACCTCGAAGAGATTGCCAGCGATATCGCCAGCAAGGTCGATGGCGCCCGGCTCACGCCCGTCATCGAAAAGGAAATCATCCATTACGAGATTATCCGGTCCCTCGGGAGGAACGACCTGCTTCGAGATATCACCTTTCAAGGCGGGACTTCACTTCGTCTCTGCTATGGATCGCAACGATATAGCGAAGACCTCGATTTTGTCGCCGGCGACAGGTTCGATTCGCTCCCCTTGGATGATTTTTCCAAGACTTTGCGCTCCGATTTGCTGAAATCCTACGATACCGAGGTTAGCGTCAGGGAACCCAAGGTCGTCAATGATTTCGATGGCGTCGGGATGCGGAGATGGACGGTGTCCGTAAATACCAACATCGCGCGCCCCGACTTGCCGAAACAGCGGATCAAGCTGGAGATCGCGTCCGTTCCGGCGCATACGTCCACGATTCGCCGGGTCGCGGTCAACTATCCCGAACTCGATGGAATGTATGACGACCTCACGATCCGGTGCCAGACGCTCGAGGAGATTCTGGCCGACAAGCTCATCTCATTCTCCGCCACCGATTCGCATATCAGGCATCGCGACCTCTGGGACATTCCCTGGATTATCCGTGCGCAGGAAATCGATTTCCCTACCGTAGCCGCACTTGTCGCGGCAAAGCACGATGACTACCGCTGTCCCGTGCCCCTTGCCAGCATGATCGCCACCGGGACGCAACGTGCACGCGTCTGCTATGCCGATGGATCATTTACCGGGCAGATGCAGCGTTTCCTATCCCCTGCTGTCTTGAACCGCACGCACGATTTCGATAATCATTGCAATGCCCTCAATACCATCGTTGAGAAGTGCTTCGGCCGCGTCGCAACCTCCCTCGGCATCTCAAATGAGGTCGAGCGTGCCAGACGCAGGCTCGCGACCGAGATTTCATCGGGATCGATTTCGGCCGCCGGCGTGCCGAAGAGGAACCTTGGGGTTTCTTAAAGATATGGGTGGGGCTTACTTCTTGTCTTGCACAACTCGGTAACTAGGGCGGTTCTGATTGCCGCCGGGTTGCTTTAGTTGTGCTTCAGACGGTTTTCGGGGAATTTTCCGATTTAATTGCTGATTGTTCTATAGTCAACTATTCCTTTACGGATGGTTACTGGCCTTTCCTTATCTTCTATGCTTTCAGCTTTCTTGAATGAGTATTCATTATCTCTTGTCGGATCTTCCAAAATGAATTTCTCGACACCTTTTGCCATTCGTCGAATCAAGCCTTCAAGATTGACTACGCAACTATAGGAGCAGTTTGTCATCTCATCTATGCCTATTCCATCATGCCCGTAACTGATAAGGAGGCTTTCGGGGTTTCCCGTCAAGCCCACCCCTATCGTTCTGTATGGGCTAAATTTGGCTCTATCTTTATTTTTGTCTTTATCTTTGGTTTCTTCTTTGCCTATGACCGACGAACCTGCATGGACTATTGAGCATCTGAGTTGATATAAATCTGCTGCCGTGAATATGCCTTCACTCTCGATGCATTTAAAACCTTTTGCAACCTCTTTTTGCGTTTTCTCCGGTGCGCGTTCTTTTTCTTTGGAACCTTTAGGTCTTTTCAGCTGGAGATATCTTGCGCTCCAGATTCGATATTCAGTGCCATCCAATCTCGAGCATACGTCTGGAATTGTTAAAACCAAGGTAAGGGCAGCTATGACGCACCCGCAATCGTACGCATCTTCGCATTCTTTAATAAGCCTGCTTGGCGAACGGTATATTACAGTGGGAAAGCCGCATCCATTTTCTATCGTTTTTACCTGTTCAACTAATTTGGGTTTCCATTTGACAATCGTGTCTACGAGTTCTCGATCGTATTTCTCTGTTTGCATTGAATCACCTTTTTTCTAAGGCTCTGTTAGACCAGAATTGACATATAGGTGATGCCACCGTGGTATAATGAAACCAGCAACCACGGCATTGGAGCAGGTATGAACGCCGAGGATCT
>QWCK01000433.1_pt1 | contig 138301 bp, 112 predicted proteins | sample 1972571 | NCBI WGS metagenome assembly QWCK01 (sample SAMN09866710, study PRJNA288562) | Human gut metagenome isolate term2_stool, whole genome shotgun sequencing... | isolation source: gut | host: Homo sapiens | place: USA: California | reverse complement strand
CGGTTCTCAAGGTGCACGCCTGCGCTGGTTCCCGGTCCGACCGGGCCGCGCGGCAAGGAGATATATTGCCAGACCGGAGGGGCCCCGTGGGCGGGAATCTGGGCGTACACATTTCCTACACATCTTGGGATCCGACTAACGTTTGCCAGCCGTTACCTACCGCTCGCCGAGCATCTCTTTATATAAGGCAGTCTCATGGTTAAAGCGGATACGTCCCCCTAGCTAAAGCACAGCCAGCATCGAGCAACTCATCACGTTCTTCCACCGAGAACCCCTCGGCGTAGACGCGCACCACTGGTTCGGTCCCGCTAGGACGAACCAGCAGCCACGTGTCATCCTCGAATGCCAAACGCAAGCCATCCATATGACTAACGTTTTGCGGCACCTTGCCACAAATCGACTTGGGGTTTACGCCCGGCAGCAGGGTTCGTAACGTTTCGGCATCTTCGGCCTCAAGGCGCAAGTCGCGTCGACCGTAACTTGTCTTACCAAAACTGTCCTCGAGTTGGTCGACCAGAACGCCCAAAGGCGCGTCCGTCTTTGCCATAAGCTCACACAGAATCAGACAGGCGAGGATTCCATCGCGCTCGGGCATATGCGCGGCGATGCCGATACCACCGGCTTCTTCACCGCCTATGAGGACGCCGCCCTTCTTCATCTCCGCCGCTATATATTTGAAACCGACTGGTTTGACGGTCACGCGGCAGCCAAGCGCCTCGGCAATGCGACGCACGAGCGTCGAGCATGAAAGATTGACGACGACGCGCCCCTCCAAATTACGAAATTGAACCAAGTCGCCCAAAACGAGCGCCATGATCTGATGCGGATGTATATATCTGCCGCGCTCGTCAACCGCACCGATACGGTCGGCGTCGCCGTCGGTCACCAGACCAGCGCAAGCTCCGTCATCGATAACCGTGCGCTCGCAAGCGTCCACCCAAGGCTCAACGGGGTCGGGGCAGATATCTTCTTGGTCAGACGCCTGCCCGGCGTGAATCTCGTGCACCTCAACGCCAAGCTCGCGCAGCAAGTCGGCTAGATAACCCTGGGCTGCGCCGCCCATGGGATCGACAACCACGCGCAGGTGCGCGCCGCGGATGGCTTCGGCATCGACAAACGATGCCACCGCCTGCATATAGTCAGGAATGATATCCGCGGTGCGATATTGCCCCTCGATCCCCATTGGCTCGGGAGCCATGGTCTCTTCGAGCTCTTCGATGACATCCTGGTTGGCGGTCGAGCCGTCACCCATGCGAATCTTGAGGCACAGATAACCCTGCGGATGATGGGACCCCGTCACCATGAGCGCGCCGCACGCCTCACCGTCATAAGCCGCCGCCCACGTAAGGGCAGGGGTCGGAACAGGTCGCGAAGCGAGCACGGCGTCCAGCCCGTGCGCTGCTAGCACGCCCGCCGCAAGCTCAGCGAACTCGCTCGCCAGGGGCCGGGTGTCGAACCCTATATATACCGTTTTGCCCGGATTGGTCTTTTGCCACAACTCGCCGACGGCATCGGCGATACGGGCAACGTTATCGGCAGTGAAGTCCTCATCGACGCGAGCGCGCCAACCGTCAGTTCCAAAATGAATTATCGCGCACACGCGCAGACACCTCACAGTGTTTGGATCATGGTACGCGTGAGGTATACCCGCAACACGCACTCGGCAACCTGCCGGCACCAGCATTCACCATTTGGGCAAATGCTGCCGAGGACATGCAAGCAATAAAAAAACCGCCCCGTATGGAGCGGTTTTGCCCTTTATATATCGAGCGCCTCGGCCATCGCTGCCGTAGTGATTGCCGTGGTTCCACAGCAACTGCCCACCATTGCGGCGCCGGCATGTCTCCATTCGATGCATGCGCGCGCGAAAGCTTCGGGATTCTCGTGCCATACGGGGCCATCCTGAGTCTGGACCGGATCGCCTACGTTGGGACGCACCGTGACGGGAGTAGTCGCCGATGCAACCATCCTGGGCACCGCCGCATTCGCGGCCGCAAGCGAACAGCAATTAACACCAACCGAGTTTGCGCCGTGTTTTTCGGCGTACAAAACGGCTGCCTCGATGTTGAGGCCATCGCCCAGCAGGTCGCCTTTATCGTCAACGACAAAACTCACCAGAACAGGCATGCCGTCGGCGGCATCTCGGGCGCCGGCAAGCATGGGCTGCAGATTACGGATAGACGTCACCGTCTCGATCAGCAGACCGTCAACACCAGCATTGAGCAAGGCGTGCGCCTGTTCGCGCGCAATGCCGCGGATTTCACGATACTCGACAGAGTCCTCGGCAAACCACTCAATACCGATCGGGCCCATCGAGCCCAGCAGTAGCTGAGGGTGCGCCTGGCGGGCATCGTCGACGGCCCCGCGATTGACCTCCGCCACGGACGGCGCAATCTGGTCGTGCTTGAGGGCATAGCTCGATGCCTGAAAGGTATTGGTAATGAGCACCTGCGCGCCGGCGGCAACATACAAGCGATGGATACGAGAAACGGTCTGCGGCTCTGCCAGATTCCAAAACGCCGGTGGAATGTCGGCGGCATCGTACTCACTCAACAGAACACTGCCCATGGGGCCCTGCGCCAACAAGGTCTCGCTCGACAAGCGGCGCGTAAGTTCCTCGGCACCAAAGCGGTTGTAATAACTCGTATCCATATATATCCCGCTATTCCTCGACGCTGATTCCCTGCTTTTCGAGATAGGCGAGCCAGCGGCTCATCGTGTCCTCGGATAGCGCATGCTCCATCATGCAGGCCTCGGAATCGGCTCGCTCAAATTCGACACCGAGCTCCTGAACCAAAAACGTGCGGATGAGGCGATGACGGTACCAGATAGCCGTGCCAACCTCGCGGCCGCGATCGGTCAGGATTACCTTGCCGTAGTGCGATTGCTCGACAAGCTCGGATGCCTTGAGCGCCGAAACCGCTTTATTGACCGATGCCTTGGAGACGCCAAGGCGCTGCGCGATGTCGACCGATCGCACGCCGTTGGTTTCCCCCTCTTCGCTTTCAATGCGAACCATGCACTCCAAGTAGTCTTCGTTCGCCACCGTCAGATGTAGTTCGCGCGAGCTATTTGTCGTATCCATGATCTTCCGTCCCTTCTGCATTCAATGGCTGATTCTACCCCATCCAAGCGTCGCGGTATGCCGTGGCATACCGTGCTAGAGTTCTTGTTGCACACGACGACCAAGATTGGAGCGGTCTTTATGGAAAACACCACCACGAACCCCGATGTCCTCGAGCGCTTTTTGCGCTACGTCCAGATCAACACGCAGTCCGAGGATGCAAACTGCGACCAGGTACCCTCGAGCGCCGTTCAGTTTGACCTTGCCAACGTGCTGGCTGAAGAGCTGCGCGAGCTTGGTGCGGAAGATGCCCACGTGACCGAGCACGCCTATGTCTGCGCGCATATCCCCGCAAGTGCGGGCGCTGAGGACAAGCCCGCCCTGGGCCTGATCGCCCATCTCGACACCACCGAAGTTGCACCGGGTGCCGGCGTGAAACCGCACATCGTACACTACGAAGGCGGCGACCTGGTCTGCGGCACGGTTGACGGTAAGCCCGTTGCCATGAGTACCGCCAAGCTTCCCGCCCTGAACGACCTCGCAGGTGAGGACCTGGTCTGCAGCGATGGCACCACGCTGCTGGGCGCGGACGACAAGGCAGGCGTCGCCGAGATCATGTCGCTTGTCGCGCGTATCGCTCAGGACCCTTCTCTGCCCCATCCCGCACTCGGCATTTGCTTCTGCCCTGACGAGGAGATCGGCCACGGAGCCGAGCTGTTGGATATCGATGCCTTTGGCTGCAAGTACGCCTACACGGTCGACGGCGGCCCCATCGGCGAACTGGAGTGGGAATGCTTTAACGCCGCCGAGGCGACCGTCTGCTTTGAGGGCCAGTCCATCCACCCGGGCGACGCTAAGGGCCGTATGGTCAACGCAGGCAATCTGTTCTGCGACTTCAACGCGTTGCTCCCCTACGTACAGCGCCCGGAGTATACGGAAGGCTACGAGGGCTTTTATCACCTTGAGGGTGTATCTGCGACCGTCGATCACGCCACAGCGCGCTATATCGTCCGCGACCATGACGCCGCCAAGTTCCAGCAGAAACTCGACCTTATTGATGCCGCTGCCTCGATGCTCAACCAGCGTCTGGGTGAGGAGCGCGTGACGGTCGAGATTAAGCAGCAGTATCGAAATATGGCCGAGATCGTTCGTGACTATCCCGAGCTTATTGATGTTGCCAAGGAAGCCTACCTTGCCTGCGGCGTTGAGCCCCAAGTGCTGCCGATTCGTGGCGGCACCGACGGCGCCCAGCTGTCGTTCCGCGGTCTGCCCTGCCCCAACCTTTCCACCGGCGGCTATTGCTACCACGGCGTCAACGAGTTCGTCCCGGTCAGTTCGCTCGTCAAGATGACCGACGTGCTCCAGGAGCTCGTCGCCCGCTTTGCATAGGGAACTCGAACAATCTAGGTAAGCAAAACCGCCCCGTCCTCAAAACCGAGAACGGGGCGGTTTTTGGTGCAAGGGGAGTAGTCAGCACCGCAGGTTGAGCCAACGTCAGCGAGCGACGTCCAAGGCGAACAAGTTGGCATGAAAAAGGCAGGGCATTGACCTTCTGGTCATGCCCTGCCTTTTGAATGACAAATTGTCGCCTTGGGCGGCGCGCAGCGTCGAGCCGTTACGGCGTTTGGTAAAACGCCGTAACTTAGTAGTTGGCCTCGTAGCCGTTACCGTCGCCGGTGGGCTCTTCGTAGTAGTCCGAATCGCTCGAATCGCTTGAGTCATCGGAATCGTCAGAGCTGACCGATGAGGTTGCGGTACCGTTTGCGTAGTCGTCAGACGTGTTGTTGTTCAGGTCGCCGATCGTAGAGCTGGAACCGTCGGAAAGACCCATGGTGTTGGGACCCTTGGGATCCTTGCCGGCATCGACGCGCTCCATCATTTCCTTGAGCTCGTCCTCGTAGACAAAGACGTAGCTCACACCGTCGATCATGGTGCTGTCGTCGGCATACGAGGGCAGGTTGGCCGAGTAGATGCCGTCGACATCCATACCGCGCATGGCATTGACCGTAGCCACGATATCCTGAACGCTCATATCGGTCACGAGCATATCGGACAGCGAATTAACCAGGCCAAAGATCTTCGTGGCATCGAAGTTATTGAGAATCTGGTTGGCAAGGGCGCCAAGCACCTGACGCTGGTGGCGCATGCGCGTGTAGTCGCCGTCGGCATAGGTGTAGCGGCAGCGGGCATAGGTAAGGGCGGTGGCGCCGTCCATATGCTGCTGACCAGCGGTAATCTTAATATCCAGGTGCTCGGGGTCGTCAACATCATCGGTTGCGTTAATGTCGATACCGCCAACCGAATCAATCAGCGCCTGCATACCGTCGAAGCTGACCTCGGCATAGTGGGAAATCTGAACACCGCACAGCTCGTTGACCGCCTCGACCATGGCCTCGGCGCCGCCAACGGTATGGCAGGCGTTGATCTTCATGGTCTCGCCCTTGTACTCGACCTTGGTGTCGCGCGGAACGGAAATGAGCGTCGCCTGCTTTTGCGTGGGGTCGATGCGTGCCAGGATAATCGAGTCGGCACGATACGTATCCTCGCCCGGACGGCCGTCGGTGCCAAGAAGCAGCACGTAGAACGGATCCTTTGCCTCATCGGTGTCAACCAGAACCCGACGCAGATTGTCGGTAATGACATTAGAATCGCCGAGCTTGCCCATAATGGTGGCAAACCACAGGCCGGCAGCGGTAGTGGCACTCAGCAGCACACCAAGCACGACAATGAGCGCGACGTGACGAATCGTGTGGCTACGACGACGTTGACGAGCGCGCTCGGAATAGCGAGCCACGTTATCGCGACTGTAGATCTTGGCCTGCGCACCAGTTGAGGGTCTTCGGGCGGTGGTATCCGCGAGGGGCTTTTTATTAAACATAGGCAACCTGTATTAGTAGATGACGGGATCGGGGACGGTAGCATGCTCGACATGCGCGCCAAGCGCCTGCAGCTTTTCGACAAACTGCTCGTAGCCACGCTTGATGTGATGGATGGCCGAAACCTCGGTCGTCCCGTCGGCAATCAAGCCCGCTACGACGAGGGCCGCTCCACCACGCAGATCGGGCGAGGTAACCTGTGCACCCGAGAAGCCCTTGACGCCATGAATCATGGCATGATGGCTCTCGATACGAATGTCGGCACCCATGCGCACCAGCTCAGAGGCAAACATAAAGCGATTCTCGAAGATGTTTTCGGTAATAACGGAGCTGCCGTCGGCCAGGGCGGAGAGCACCATAATCTGCGCCTGCATGTCCGTCGGGAACCCGGGGAACGGAAGCGTCTGGATGTCGACCGGCTTGATGCGCTCGGCACGGTTCACATGGACGCCATCCTCGACGCGCTCGCAGTCGATACCCATGAGCTCCATCTTCTTGAGCACCATGCCCAAATGAATGGGGCAAAAGCCCGTAACATCGACACCGCGATCGTCTGCCATCAACGCACCGGCAACGATAAAGGTGCCGGCCTCGATGCGGTCGCCCACCACGCGATGGGTAACGGGATGTAGCTCTTCCACGCCCTCGATGGTCACGACGGGTGTGCCCGCGCCGACGATCTTGGCGCCCATCTCGTTGAGCATGTTAGCGAGATCGACGATCTCGGGCTCGCGGGCGGCATTGTCGATAACCGTGGTACCCTGCGCGCGCACGGAGGCCATGATGAGGTTCTCGGTCGCACCGACGCTGGCGAACTCGAGCGTGACGGTGGTACCGTGCAGGCCCTGGGGCGCGTTGGCGTTGATATAGCCGTGGGCGGTATCGAACTCAACGCCCAAGGCCTCAAGACCCAAGATATGCATATCGATCTTGCGAGCGCCCAGGTTGCAGCCGCCGGGCATGGCGATCTTGGCGCGATGGAAACGGCCCAGCAGGGGTCCCATCACGGCAGTGGAAGCGCGCATCTTGGCAACGAGCTCATAGGGAGCCTCCCAGGAATCGACCTGAGAGGTATCAATCTCGAGCGTGTGCTCGTCGAGAACATCGATCGTGGCGCCCATACCCTTGAGCACCTTGCCCATCACGTGGACATCGGAAATATCGGGCACGTTCTGCAGCGTCGTCTTGCCCGGCGCCAGAAGCGTTGCCGCCATAAGTTTGAGCGCGGAGTTCTTGGCACCCGAAACAGGCACGGAACCTCCGATGGCGTGGCCACCCTCAACGCGGATAATATCCAAGGTCTACCCTTTCAAAAAGCATGCCCGGGGTGGCTGAGCCATCCCGGGCATGATGTGTTCGCAAATGGTCGAACGCTAAAACGTCTGACTATTGGGCAAGCTTGAGCTTACACCATGCGATTTCATTATAGAGGTAGGCGCGGCGTGCATCATCCTCCGACAAATTACCCAGCTTCTCTTCAAAACCTTGAATATCAGCTTTAACCTTGTCGGCGTCGACGGTCGCCAAATCGCAAGCGCGCTCGGCGAGAACGGTCACGACATCGTCCGCAACCTGGGCATAGCCGCCGGCCACGGCAAACGTGTGGTCGACAGTGCCCATGGCCTTATCGGAAACGCGAACGTAACCGCGGTCGATCGTGCAGATTTCGCTGGAGTGAGCAGGCAGAACACCAAACTCGCCATCCGTGGACGGAATCGACACAAACGCAGCGTCGCCCTCATAGGCGCAGCTCACGGGGCACACGATGCGGATACGCATAACCTACTTCTCCCCCATCTTGCGGGCGCGCTCGCGCACGTCCTCAATCGTGGAAGCATAGCGGAATGCCTGCTCGGGCAGGTCATCGGCCTTACCGTCGACAATCTCGGCGAAGGAGCGGACGGTATCCTCGACGCGGACGTAGACACCGGGGTTGCCGGTGAACTTCTCGGCGACGTGGAAGGACTGGGAGAGGAACTGCTGGATCTTACGGGCACGGTTGACCGTAAGGCGCTGCTCCTCGGACAGCTCGTCCATACCCAGAATGGCGATGATGTCCTGAAGGTCGGAGTACTCCTGCAGGAGCTCCTGGACCTTGACGGCGACACGGTAGTGCTCCTCGCCGACGATCGAGGGATCGAGAGCGTCGGAGGAAGACGCGAGCGGGTCGATAGCCGGGAACAGGCCGAGCGACGAAATGCTACGCGAAAGAACCGTAGTGGCGTCGAGGTGCGTAAACGTCGTGGCAGGCGCCGGATCGGTCAGGTCGTCTGCAGGGACGTAGACAGCCTGGACGGAGGTAATGGAACCCGTCTTGGTCGAGGTAATGCGCTCCTGGAGGTCGCCCATCTCGGTAGCCAGCGTAGGCTGGTAACCGACGGCGGACGGCATACGACCCAGCAGTGCGGAAACCTCGGAACCGGCCTGGGAGAAGCGGAAGATGTTGTCGATGAACAGCAGAACGTCCTGGCCGCGATCGCGGAAGTACTCAGCGGTGGTAAGGCCAGCCAGACCGATGCGCAGACGCGCTCCAGGCGGCTCGTTCATCTGACCATAGACCAAGCAGGTCTTGTCGATTACGCCAGACTCGCTCATCTCGAGGAACAGGTCGGTGCCCTCACGAGTACGCTCGCCGACACCGGTGAACACCGAGGTGCCGCCGTGCTCCTGGGCGAGGTTGTTGATGAGCTCCTGAATCAGAACGGTCTTGCCGACGCCGGCGCCGCCGAACAGACCTGTCTTGCCGCCACGGATGTAGGGCTCGAGCAGGTCAACGGCCTTGATGCCGGTTTCGAAGATCTCGGTCTTGGTGGTGAGCTCGTCGAAGCGGGGCGCTGCGTGGTGGATGGGATAGAACTCCTCCACCTCGGGCATGGGCTTACCGTCGACAGGCTTGCCCATGACGTTCCAAATGCGGCCGAGCGTCTTGGGGCCAACGGGCATCTTCATGGGCTCACCGGTATCGGTGGCGATGAGACCACGCTGCAGGCCGTCGGTCGAGGACATGGCGACCGTGCGGACGACGCCGCCCGGAAGCTGGCTCTCGACCTCGAGGATCGTGCTCAGGTGACCGATCGGGGTCTCGGCCTCGACCGTGAGCGCGTTGTAGATCGGGGGCACCGCGCCGTCAAACTTGACGTCGACGACAGGGCCGATGATACGCACGATGCGGCCATCACCGGCAGTCGTCTTCTTGGTGGCTTCCTCGACCGCAAGCTTTACGGTGTTATTAGCCATTACTGTTCCTCCAATGCTGAGGCTCCGCCGACGATCTCGTTAATCTCGGTCGTGATCGAAGCCTGGCGCACGCGACTATACGTGCGGGTAAGGGTCGAGATGATCGCGGTGGCGTTTTCCGTCGCGGAGTGCATGGCCTTGCGGCGCGCACCCTGCTCGGCGGCCGCCGAATCGATCAGGGCCTGGTAGATGACCGTCAGGATATAAGACGGTACAAGCTTGCCGAGAACATGCTCGGGAGAGGGCACGAACTCGAACGTGGACGAGATGCGCTTAGGGGCGTCGGTCTCGTTCTTACGCGGACCGTGGGCCATAGCGATCATCTCGGGATCGAGCGGCAGCAAGTGCTCGACGCGAAGCTCCTGATCCACGCGGTTCTTGGCGTGGTGGTAGACAAGCTCGACACGGTCAAGCTCACCGGCACGATACGCATCGCAGATATGAGAGGAGATCATGCGAGCCTGATTGAAATCGGGCTCGGAGGAATTGCCCTCAAAATGCATGATGACATTTGCGCGGTCACGGAAATACGTGGCCGGCTTACGCCCACACGCGATGATCTCGCACTCGATGCCGTCGTTCGCCCAAGAAGCGGCGAGCTTTTCGGCCGTGCGCTCCACCGTCGTATTGAAACCGCCGGCAAGGCCGCGGTCCGAGGCAATAACGACAATCAGGCCATGCTTGACGCTCTCATGCTTCTGCAGCATGGGATCGGTGCCCGAACAGGAGGCGTCGCCGGCGACCGTCAACATGACGTCGGTCAGCGCCTCCTTATAGGGCTCGGCCTGCTTGGAGCGATCGAGGGCACGACGGATCTTGGCCGTAGAGACCATCTCCATCGTGCGCGTGATCTGCTTGGTCGTGGTAACCGAGGAGATTCGCTTCTTAATGTCGCGAAGGTTGGCCATGGGGCTTAGTTCTCCTCTGATCCAGAAACATCCGAATGGTGCTTGGCCATGAACTGCTGCTTGAAGTCGCCGATGACGCGCAAGAGCTCAGCCTTGGTGTCATCATCGATCTTCTTGGCGCGAACCTTGTCGAGCAGCGAGCCAAAGCCATTGTCCATGTACTCGATGAGCTCGGCACGGAAAGGCAGCACGTCGGCAATCTCCAGGTCATCCAGGAAGCCCTCGTTGCCAGCGAACAGCGTAACGATCTGCTCGCCAACCTCAAACGGCTTGTAGCGCGGCTGCTTAAGGAGCTCAGTCATGCGAGCGCCGTGGGTAAGCTGCTTTTGCGTGGCCTCGTCGAGGTCGGAGCCGAACTGTGTGAAGCCGGCGAGCTCCTGGTACGAAGCAAGGTCCAGACGGAGGTTGCCGGCGACCTGCTTCATGGCCTTGGTCTGTGCGTCGCCACCGACGCGGGACACGGAAATGCCCACGTCGACTGCCGGGCGCTGGCCCTGGAAGAAAAGCTCGGACTGCAGGTAGATCTGACCATCGGTAATGGAAATGACGTTGGTCGGAATGTAGGCCGAGACGTCGCCGTCCTGGGTCTCGATGATCGGAAGAGCCGTCATGGAGCCGTAACCGTTCTTCTTGGACATCTTGACTGCACGCTCGAGCAGACGAGAGTGCAGGTAGAAGATGTCGCCAGGATAGGCCTCGCGTCCGGGCGGACGATGCAGCGTCAGCGACATCTGACGGTAGGCCACGGCCTGCTTGGACAGGTCATCGTAGATGACGAGCACGTGGCCGCCGGGGTTGGTCTCGCTGGCGGGCTTGCCATCCTCGCCGTTGTACATGAAGAACTCGCCGATAGCGGCACCGGCCATAGGCGCGATGTACTGCATAGGGGCGGAATCGGCAGCGGTTGCCGAAACGATGATGGTGTAGTCGAGCGCACCGTGCTGAGCGAGGGTCTCGCGGATGTTGGCAACCGTGGAGGCCTTCTGGCCGACGGCGACATAGATGCAGACCATGCCCTTGCCGCGCTGGTTGAGGATAGCGTCGATGGCGATGGCGGTCTTACCGGTCTTACGGTCGCCAATGATGAGCTCACGCTGACCACGGCCGATAGGCACCATGGAGTCGATGGCCAACAGACCGGTCTGAACCGGCTCACACACCGGGGTACGGTCGATAACGCCGGGGGCCTTGAACTCGATGGGGCGACGGTGCGTGGCGACGATGTCGCCCAGGCCGTCGATGGGCTGGCCGAGCGGATTGACGACGCGGCCGAGCATGGCGCGGCTCACAGGGATATCCATAATGCGACCAGTGGTGCGGCACTCGTCGCCTTCCTTGATGGAGTCGACGGCACCGAACAGAACGGCGCCGACCTCGTCACGGTCAAGGTTCTGGGCAAGGCCGAAGACGGTCTCACCGGTATCGGAGCTCTTGAACTCCAGAAGCTCGCCTGCCATGGCGCTCTTGAGGCCGGAGACGCGCGCGATGCCGTCGCCTACCTCGTCGACCGTTGAAACCTCATGCGTATCGACCGTCGCGGAGAGGCTCGTGAGCTGCTCCTGCAGTTTCTTGGCGATATCCTGGGCATTGAGGGTTTCGGACATTAGGCTTCACCTCCGTACGAATTAGCAGAGTTTGCGAGGGTCTCCTGCGCGATGCGCAGCTGCGTCTTGACGGAAATGTCACGACGCTCGCCGCGGGCCTCGAGCACCAGGCCGCCCACGATAGACGGGTCGACCTGCTCGATAAGGAATACCTTGCGGCCGAAGTCCTTCTCGCATTTCTTAGTGATGGTTTGACGCAGCTCGTCGTCGAGCGGGATCGCCGTGGTGACGGTCACGCCCACTACATCCTCGTCTTCCTCGGCAACATACTTAAAGGCAGCTGCCACCTTGGGAAGAAGGTCGAGCTGGTCGCGCTTGGACATGGTGTCGAGCACGGCGATGATCTCGGGGCTGGCAGAAGCCAGGCGCTCGACCATCTCGAGGTCCTCGAACACATGGTTCTCGGCCTTGGCGGCTTCCAAAAGGGAACGCGCGTAGGTCTCGAGCACCTTGTCCTGATAGCGGCTAGTCGGCATTCAGGCTACCTGCTTCCTGGATGTAGCGCTCGATGAGCTTCTTCTGCTCGGCATCGTCCTCGAGTGCCTCGCCCACGATCTTGGTGGCGACGGCAACGGACAGGTCGGCGATGGAGCTCGCGGCACCGGCGTAGATGGACTTGCGCTCGTCCTCGACGGTCGTATGGGCCTTGGCGATGATCTCCTCGGCCTCCTTGTGAGCAGCCTCGATGATACGGGCGCGCTCGGACTCGGCGTCCTTACGGGCCTCGAGAACGATGTCGGCAGCCTGACGACGGGCGTCGGTGACGATCGAGTCGGACTCAGCGCGCTTGGCGATAGCCTCCTGCTTGGTCTTCTCGGCCTCGTCGAGGCTCTCCTCGATCTTCTTGCCGCGCTCCTCCATGGTTTTCATGATGCCCGGCAGGGCGACCTTGGCCAGCACGATCCAGATAATCAGGAAGGCGATAAGCGCCGGGATGAACTCCGCCATCTTAGGGATGAGGATGTCCGCACCGGCGGCGCCGTCCTCGGCGAACGCGGAAACCGGCATGAGCAGCGCGGCCGCGGACGCGGAGAGTGCGATCGCGCTCTTCTGGGATGAAAGATTCATACTTGACGCTCCGTGCTATTTAACGATCAGCGCGACAACGAAGCCGATCAGAGCCAGAGCCTCGCCGAAAGCGGAGCCCATGATGAAGACGGTGAACACGCGGCCCTGGACCTCAGGCTGACGGGCCATAGCACCCGTAGCACCCAGAGCAGACAGGCCGATAGCAAGACCAGCGCCGATAACACCGAGACCGTAACCGATAACTCCCACGATTCCTCCTTTGTCGTGCGTGTCTTATTTCACGCAGGATAACCTTTTTATAACTGCCGGGCTCCATGGGTACGGGCACCGGCGGTTTAACGAATTGCCTTACCTTTAAGGCACGAACGGAAGACTACTCCTCCTCCGCGACCTCCTCTGCCTCGGAGACATACACGGCGGTAAGGACCGTGAAGACGTAAGCCTGGATGGCGCCGACCACAAGCTCGATCGCATAGATCAGGATGAGGATGGCAAGCCAGGCCAGCGAAGGCAGGGCGCCGACGGCGTGGGCCGCGGAAACCTGCTGAAGCAGCGGCTGCATGAACATGCTCGCCATGATGGCGAACGAGCCCATGACCACGTGTCCTGCGAACATGTTGCAGAACAGACGGACGGCAAGCGTGATGAGGCGCAGGAAGGTCGAGAAAAGCTCGACGACCCACACGAGCACGTTCATCGGGAAGCTCACGCCCTGCGGGGCGAGGCTCTTGATGTAGCCGATCACGCCGTGAGCCTTGCATCCGTAGTAGATGAAGTACACGAAGGCGAAAATGGCGAGTGCGGCGGTGGAGCCGATTGCGCCGGTGCCGGGCTTCATTCCCGGGATCAGGCCGATCATGTTATTGATCAGGATGAACAGGAAAAGCGAGCACAGGAACGGGAAGTGCTTCTTCCAGTTCTCACCCACGACACCCTTGCCGATATCGTTCTCGACGTACTCGATGATGTACTCGAAACCGTTGACGAAGAAGCCCTTGGGAACCAGGGTCTGCTTCTTCTTGAACACGGCCAGGACGATCAGGAGCACGATCGTGGAGACGATCAGCCAAAACGAGTACTGCGTGATGCCGCAGCTCAGATCGCCCACGACAGGGGTGGAGCTGAACTCGCTGACCAGATGATTAATCTCATCAGGCAGCTTTTCAAAAATTTCCACGACTTACCTTTCGACCTCATGAGGATCTCGCAGCGCCTTGGCGACGCGAACCGCGCAGGCGGCCATAAAGGCCACGAAGCCGATCGCCTCGCCCAGGAGGAACATGCGAAATGCCTCTCCGAACAACACAAACACAACCAAGGTAAAGACAAGCAACGCGATTGCCGAGACCGCGAGACTCACCATACCCTTGAGCATGTCCGCATTCTGCTTATCGTCAAGAACCGGCTTGAGCGTAAAGACAAAGGGAAGGAAGGCAATCGCGCCCGCGATGGCACCTGCAACGATAGCGAGCAGATCGGCTATCTGAAACACTGGCGTCCTCACTTTCCTTTTTTATCGCCTCACAGGACAGTTCCCGCCAAACATTGGTGACTATTGTACGAGCCAATCGCTAAAGTACAACCGAAAAAGCATCGGTTAATACGCACCTGTTCGTTTTCTTAAGACCTTCTTTATGCCGCAGGTACGGTAATACGTTTTTCTCGAACCCTGCAGGGCAAAACGTCCGTTAACAGGAGTGCGCGCGGTCGCCTTTTGTTCGACCGCGCGCACCGTTTCTTCGTATTTGCAGCCGCGGCCGTCTTAGCCCAGCGACTAGAGCGTGCCGAAGATGCGGTCGCCGGCGTCGCCGAGGCCGGGAACGATGTAGGCGGCCTCGTTGAGATGGTCGTCGATGGCGCACGTATAAATATGTACGTCGGGGTCCTTTTCGGTCAGTGACTTGAGGCCCTCGGGCGCGGCGACGATGCACAGCATGCGGATATCCTTGACACCGCGCTCGCGCAGGTAGCTGATGGCCATCTCGGCCGAACCGCCCGTGGCGAGCATGGGGTCGACGACCAGGCAGATGCGCTGGTCGATATCCTTGGGCATCTTGCAGTAATACTCGTGCGGCTCGTGGGTGACCTCGTCGCGCTCCATGCCGATGTGGCCCACGCGAGCGGAGGGCACCAGGTCGAGGATACCGTCGACCATGCCAAGGCCCGCACGCAGGATGGGCACGATGGCGAGTTTCTTGCCGGCAAGCTGTTTGAACGTGGCGGTAGTGATGGGGGTCTCGACCTCGACGTCTTCCATAGGTAGGTCGCGCATGGCCTCGTAGCCGTCAAAAAGCGCGAGTTCGCGCACGAGCTGACGGAACTGGTTGGTGCCGGTGTTTTTGTCGCGCAGGATCGACAGCTTGTGCTGGACGAGCGGATGATCGACAAGCGTCACACGGGACGCATCGTAGGTGACGGTCATGGGTTGATTGCCCCTTTCGTTGCAGCCGCAAAACGGCCTTGCTGACAAGGCGCGCAGCAATGTTGCCGCCGCACGCCATGCATAAGTTTAGCGGTTTGTTGTATCGGGCCGCCCATCGCAGCCCTACTGTGCGGTACTGAGCGAGCGCTTGACTGCATCACGCCAGCCCGCAAGGTTTTGCTCGCGACGCTCGGCGGACATATGGGGAAGGAAGGTCCTAACGATCTGGGCATTTTGCTCCAGCTCTTCAAGGTCTTCCCAATAGCCGACGGCAAGACCCGCCAAGTACGCGGCACCGATTGCCGTGGTCTCCACCGTCTCGCATTGCAGCACGGGGATATCCAGCAGGTCGGCCTGAAATTGCATGATGAACTCGTTGCGTGAGGCGCCGCCATCGACGGACAGGCGCTCAATCGAAAGTCCCACGTCCTGCTCCATGGCGCGCAGCACGTCATAACTCTGGTAGGCCATGGACTCGCAGGCCGCACGCACAATGGTCGCGCGACTCGAGGCACCGGTCAGGCCGCACACGATACCGCGGGCACGCGGGTCCCACCAGGGAGCGCCCAGGCCAGCGAAGGCGGGGACGAAGTAGCAGCCCTCGTTGTCGTTGATCGAAGCGGCGAGTTGCGCGGACTCGCTCACACTCGAGATGATGCCCATGTTGTTGCGCAGCCAGTTCATGGTTGAGCCGGCGGCAAAGATAGAACCCTCGAGCGCATAGCTGATCTTGCCGTCCGCGGCGATACCGATCGTGGAGACCAGACCGTTCTTGGATTCGACGACCTCGTCGCCGGTGTTCATGAGCATAAAGCAACCCGTGCCATAGGTGTTTTTGGTCTGGCCGGGATGGAAGCAGCAGTGGCCGAACAGCGACGCCTGCTGATCGCCCGCCACGCCCATGATGGGCGGCATGTTGGTCATGATGTCGCTCGCGACGCGGCCGTAGTCGCCCGAGCTCCAACGAACCTCGGGCATCATGGAACGTGGAACGTCAAAGAGCGCCAGCAGGTCGTCGTCCCAATCGAGCGTATGGATATTAAAGAGCGCCGTGCGGCTGGCATTGGTGTAGTCGGTGGCAAAGACCTGGCTGCCGGTAAGGTTGTAGATGAGCCAGGTGTCGATGGTGCCGAACATGAGGTCGCCCGCCGCCGCGCTCTCACGCGCACCGTCGACGTTGTCGAGGATCCACTGCACCTTGGAAGCCGAGAAATACGGATCGAGCGTGAGTCCCGTGCGGGAGCGCACCAGCTCTTCTGCGCCCCGCTCGACCAGCTCGTCGATCAGAGGTGCGGTGCGACGGCATTGCCACACGATGGCGTTATAGATGGGTTGGCCGCTTATGCGGTCCCACACCACCGTGGTCTCGCGCTGGTTGGAGATACCGATGGCGGCGATGCGGTCAGAATGGATGCCGCTCTTAAACTGGACCTCCATCATCACACCGATCTGGCTGGCAAGCACCTCCATGGGGTCTTGCTCTATCCAACCGGGACGCGGGAAGCTGGTTTTGACGCTACGACGTGCCTGCGCGACGATGCAGCCGTACTCGTCGACGATGGTCGCAAGTACCGAGGTGGTGCCGCAGTCGAGCGCCATGATGTAGGAACCGCCAAAGTTAAACGAGGCATCTTCCATGCCCAGGCTGCCCAGATTCAACGACATCGCTTACACCTTTCTATTGCATCGGGTCGGACAGGACCCGTTCGATCTCTGATGCGGGAAGTGCGCCTTGGCGCAGGATCTGGAGCCCGCCGTGCTGGAACGACACGATGGTCGAGGCGTCGCGACACGGGGTCTCACCGGCGTCGACGGCAACATCGACCCCCTCCAGGATGCGCTCCTCCACCGTGGCAAAACTTGCCGGCGCGGGCGCGCCATGCGTGTTGGCGCTGGTGCAGGCAAGAGGGCTACCGCAGGCGCGGATGAGCGCTTGCACCACGGGCGAAGCCGAAGCGCGAAGAGCCACCGTGTCGTCGGCGGCGCGCATAAAGGTCGGCACGCAGGGGGCCGCCTTGACCACGATAGTCAGGGCGCCCGGCCAGCATCGTCGGGCAAGCACGCGGGCCTCTTCCGGGATATCCACGCCATAGCGGTCGAGTGCTTCGACGCCATCGACCAGCCAAGCGACGGTTTGCGTGAGCTCACGTTGCTTGAGAGTGAAGATACGGCGATAGCCGGTGCCGAGCGCAGGAACTGCGGCGCCATTGACGGCAGCCTGCGGATCGCGCGGCCACGATGGGAATTCGCTTGTATCTTGGGGCACGGCGTCCGAGAAGGCGTTGACTGCCACGGCGACACCGTAGACGGTCTCGGTCGGAATCAAGGCCAGGCCGCCGCGGCCGAGCACCTCGGCCGTGCGCTCGACGGCAAGCCGATGCGGCTCGCGCGTTCCCTCGTATACCCGATAGACCGTCTGCATGTGTATGCCAGCCCCTTACGCTCTGGTGAAAGTTTGTTTACTGAGGGGCATTCTCGCACGAAACGTTCAACCTATTTGGCCAGAGTGCATGTTGGTTTGGTGAGCGGCTCTAGTAGTCGGTGAAAGTGAGGGGGTTATTGGAAGGCTACAGACTTCTTTGGTCTTCCGGCGTGACGTTCTTGGGCGGCGTAGCGCTCGATGCTGTCTATTGTTATCATCCGACGGCCATCGACGAGTTCAACATCGAGCTTTCCGGCTTTGACCAGCGCGGTAATCCGCGGAGCGGAGACTTTGAGGTCCAGCGCTGCGTCTTTAAATGTTCGGCACGCCGCTTCCCGAGCGTCCTCGTAGTCGATTTCGACTGAAAGGGCCACGACCTCGGCCGAACGTTCGTACCCTGCCGGAGTCAAACCGTTGTTGAGGTCGTCGGCCAAAAACGCCATCAGCGCCTCGGTGGCATGGGCAATCGCTTCTTCGCGCGTATCGCCATCGGCAAAAGCGCCGGGAATCTGCGGGAAGCTGGCGCAGTACCCGTCGTCTTCTTTTATGAGAACGCAGTCATAGGTAAATCGCTGCCTCATTTTGCCTCCAACTACCATCCAGCTTGGCGACGAATACTTGCCCACGTGCCCTTCTTTGGTCGATCACCACCAGAGCCGTTCACGGTGACAACACGGTCGCCAGAAACATACTTAGCATGACTACCGACTTGCGCGACCTTCACGAATCCATCGTGCTTGAGTAGGGCAATGATTTCCCGAAAGGTAGGAGGTTGCATGGGCCGACCTCTTTCAGCCGTCCTAATTATAAACTAGTTTATAATTTTTGCTAACCAGTTAATAAATATTACTGGCGCTGTTTGGGCTCGGTGACGATGGCTCGGACGATGCGGGGGCGATCGGTGAGGTCGCGGACGATGCGCACGTCCGAGAGACCCGCCTGGCGACAGAGCTCGGCGGCGGCGTCGAGGGCACCCTCGTAGAGCTCGCAGGCAAACAGGCCGCCGGCGCGCAGCATGTAAGGCGCCGCATTGAGCAGGCGGCGGAAGATATCGAGGCCGTCGGCGCCGCCCTCAAGCGCCAGGTCGGGCTCGAAGTCCTTGACCTCGTGCGGCAGTGAGCGCATGACGTCGGTCGGAATGTAGGGCGGATTGGAGACAAGCACATCAAAGGTGCCCCACTCTTCGCGGGGAATGGAACTCACCAGGTTGGTGAGGCTAAAGGCGACCTCATCGGATGTGAGACCGAGCGCGTCGCGGTTTTTGGTGGCCAGATCGATAGCGCGCGGCTCGATATCGGTGGCGGTGCAGGTAACGTGGCCGCGGCGCTCCCAGGCAAGGGAGAGCGAGATGCAGCCCGTGCCGCAGCCGACCTCGAGAACGCGGGCGATGCGGGGCTCGGCTGGGGCAGGCGAAGCGGCATCCTGAGCTGAAGCCGTCTCCTGGTCGGCACCCTCGATGGCGATGCCGTATTCGTCGAGCTCGGACTCGGCGGCTTCCGCGACTTCGGCTTCTGCTGCCTGCGCGGCGGCCTCCTCGGCCTCGCGGTCGGCCAGCTCCTCGGCATAGGCACGGCTGCCGAGCACGTCGCTACCCAGCGCAGCCTCATCGGCGGCCGTCAGGTTGGCGGCACGGCGCTCGGCGGTCGCGCGTTCGTCTGCCAGCGCGGCCTCAGCCTTGCGTGCCTCCTCGACCTCATCGTTCCAAGGCAGCTCAACACGCTGACGGGCAGCAGCCTCGGGGCTCAGCACCTCGGCATCCAGATAATTGAGGACTTCCTCGACGAGCATCTCGGTCTCGGGACGCGGAATGAGCACACCGGGGGCGCACGCGACGTCGATCATGCGAAACTGCGTGCTGCCCGTGATGTATTGCAGCGGTTCACCTTTAGCGCGACGAACAACGGCCGCGTGCATGGTCTCGAGCTGAGCCGCGTTAAGCGTCTCGTCCATGCGCATATATAAGTCGATGCGTACCAAACCCGTGGCAGCGCAGAGCAGCCACTCGGCAGAAAGACGGGGGTGCTCCTCGCCGCGCTCGGCCAGGTACTCCTTGGTCCACTCGAGACAGCGCTTGATGGTCCAAATCTCGTTTGCCATGGGGCCCTCCCCTCTTAAGCGCCGGACGGCGCGCGAATGTCGGAGCAGATTGTACGCGAGGCCAGCGCTTGGCAAGAGACGATTGAAGGCGATTATCGAGAATCAGCCCAGAATTTTGCACCGGGCTCGCTCAAAGTGTTCATTCGCCGACGTCTAGATTTGCATTCGTCAAGCTTTTGGCAAGGTTGCCCCAAAACTAACCAATATCTAACCAAACGCTTGTCACATCACTTGACGCGCAACGCGTCAAAAATCACCCCGCGACTTCTTGGACGATTTTTCAAGCAATATTTTCAATTGCAGATGCATACCGTTAATTGCTTTCAGCAGGTAGACAGCTTGAAGTCTATCAAAGACGATAAGCGTACTTCGGTACGCGACCGACGATTGAACGTCAGATTGCCGCTTAGGGGCGTTTGCAGCGTCGAGCCGTTACGCGGTTTGGTAAAACCGCGTAACCTAAACCGCCTGCGCCAGCTTCTCGGCTCGCTCGGCGGCGGCGAGCGCCTCGATGACGGTGCCGAGCTGATCGCCCAGAAGGACGCCGTTGTAGGTGGAGTTGAAGCCGATACGGTGATCGGTCACGCGGTCCTGGGGCTGGTTGTAGGTGCGGATCTTCTCGGAACGGTTGCCGTGGCCGATCTGGCTCTGGCGCTCGGCACCAAGCTCTGCCTGCTGCTTCTCGAGCTCCATCTCGTACAGGCGGGCGCGCAGCATCTGCATGCAGACCTCGCGGTTCTGGATCTGGGAACGCTGCTCCTGCGACTGCACCACGGTGTTGGTGGGCAGGTGGGTGATGCGCACGGCGGAGTAGGTGGTGTTAACGCACTGACCGCCAGGGCCGGAGGCGCAGTAGGTGTCGATGCGCAGGTCGGACTGGTTGATCTGGACGTCGATCTCCTCGGCCTCGGGAAGTACGGCGACGGTAGCCGTGGAGGTCTGAATGCGGCCCTGGGACTCGGTCTTGGGAACGCGCTGGACGCGGTGCACGCCGGACTCGAACTTCATGACGGAGTAGACGCGGTCGCCCTCGACCTTGAACTCGATGGACTTAAAGCCACCGGCCTCGCTGGGGCTGGAATCGAGCACGGTAGTCTTCCAGCCGCGCGACTCGCAAAAGCGCTGGTACATCTTGTACAGATCGCCGGCGAAGATGGCCGCCTCGTCGCCACCGGCGGCGGAGCGGATCTCGACGATGGTGTTCTTGTCGTCGTTGGGGTCGCTCGGGATGAGCATGTACTTGATGTCTTCCTCGAGCTGGGGAAGCTTGGCCTCGTTTTCGGAGATGTCCATCTGGAGCATCTCCTTCTCATCGGCATCGGTGGTATCGTGCAGCATTTCCTTGGCAGCCTCGATGTCATCGAGCGCGCCGATGTACTCGCGCGAGGCGGCAATGAGGTCGGACTGGTGCGCGTACTCCTTGTTGAGACGCGTGAACTCCTTGATATCGGAGGCGACGGCCGGGTCGGAAAGCTTCTTCTCGAGCTCCTCGTAGGCCTTGATGATCTTTTCGAGCTTGTCGCGCATGACGGACTCCTTTATATGCGTGAAGGCGAAAATCGGCAGAATTGATGGGGCGCGGGGCGCCGCTGCGGGGGTAAGTCCAGCTAGAGCATGTCGATCTTCAGATACATGCGCATCCCTTCGCGTATGGGGTACATAGTTGCGGTCTAACCCATATATGATAGCGTGCGCAGGCAAACCTGCATATAACCCGCACGGAATCCGACAAAGGGACAGTCCCTTTGTCGGATTCTAAAGCGTATGGAGTAGGGCGATGAGGAAGCGAACACCCTGGAGGTAGGCGCGGCGGGTGATGCGCTCGTTGGTGCCGTGGACGCCTCGGTCGCACTCGTCATCATCGACCACAAAGGCCGAGAAGCGAATGCACTCAGGGCAAATGTGCTGGTAGTTGGCAGCGTCGGTCGCACCGATCACGGTCGAGGGCACAATTGCCACTGGCTCGAATGATCCGTTTTCCTCCGTCCCCTTTGGATCACGGAAATAGCGGGCGGCGATGGAGCGAACCGCCTCGAGTCCCGGTCCGCCGATGCGCGGAGACGGCGAGGGTTCGGAGCTGCCGGGGCCGAGCTCGACCTCGACACGGTCGGCGAGCCCCGCCTCGGCAACGGCGACGCGGCAGCGGGCCACGACATCGGCCACGCTCGTGCCCTCGAGCATACGGAAATTGATATTGGCCCACATATCCTGCGGCATTACGTTGGCGCCGGTGCTGCCACCCTCGACCTGCGTGGGCGCGCAGGTGGTGGTCACGAGCGGATAGAGCTTCTTGCTGGCGAGGCAATCGCGGACAATGGCACCCCCGTTGGCGGCAATTTCATCGGCGGTATAGAGCCCCAGCTCGACGAGCTGCGCGGCAAGCAGGTCGGTCACGCGCGCCGGCCATTCGATATCGCAGATTGCGGTGATGGCACGGCTCAGCACCTCGAGCGATGTGCCGCCGTAGGGGTTGGACGAATGCCCGCCCTCGCTCTTCGTCTTGAGCACGATATCGGCGTAGCCCTTCTCGGCAAGGTCGGCATGCATAAGCCAGCCCTCGCCCGCGCCATACTCGGCAGCTGGAACGATGCGGTAGTCACCCTCGTCGATCAGGTACTCAAGCTCAATGCCGCGCTCCTCGAGCACACGACCGATCGCCCCCGCGCCGTACTGCGTGGTTTCCTCGTCCTGGCCAAAGGCCAGGAGCAGCGTGCGCTCGTGCTGCCAACCGTGCGCCAGCGCATACTCAACCGCCTCGAGAATGCCTGCGACCTGGTCTTTCATATCGATGGCGCCGCGACCCCAAATGTAGGTGTCGTCTACATGCCCGCTAAAGGGGGCGTACGTCCAGTCGTCCTCGGTACCCGGCACCACGGGGACCACGTCCATGTGACCCATGAGCACAACGGGCTTGAGTGCGGGGTCGGAGCCGGAAAGCGTCACCAGCAACGAATGATCGATGAGCTCGACCTTACCCGCTGTAAATACGTGCGGCCAGGCCTGCTGCATATAGGCGCGCAGGTCGTCGAACGGCTGCCAGTCCACTGCCTCGGCATCCATGCTCGAAATGGTCGGAAACGACAGCACACGGCCCAGGCGCTCGCATGCGCCGGCCTTGTCCAAATCGGCAAAATCATCCTCATGCGCAAAGAAGCGCCAAACCTCGGCCATGACATCCTTTCGATTGTGACGACAAGGGCCGCCCCACCGGAGCGGCCCTGCCACATAAGCGCTTGCGGTTGGTTATTTGTCCTCGAGATAACGCGAGAGGAACTCGCGGGTACGCTGGTGCTTGGGGTTGCCAAAGAGCTCTGCCGGCGCGGCGTCCTCGAGCACTACGCCCTTGTCCATAAAGACCACGCGATCGGACACGGTGCGGGCAAAGGCCATCTCGTGCGTGACGACGACCATGGTCATGCCGTCGGCAGCAAGTTTGCGCATGACCTCGAGCACCTCTCCCACGATCTCGGGGTCGAGTGCGGAGGTCGGCTCGTCGAACAGCATGATCTGCGGATTCATACATAGGGCACGAGCGATGGCCACGCGCTGTTTTTGACCACCGGACAGGCGACCCACGGCGGCGTGCGCGAACTTCTCGAGCCCCACGCTCGTCAGATGCTCCATCGCGACCTTCTCGGCCTCGGCCTTGCTCATCTTTTTGAGCGTGACGGGCGCGAGCGTGCAGTTGTCGAGCACGTCCATGTTGTTGAACAGGTTAAAGCCCTGAAACACCATGCCGATGTCCTCGCGCAGCTTGTTGATGTTACAGCGCTCGGCCGTGAGGTCCTGGCCGTGGAACCAGATATGGCCCGCGTCCGGAGTCTCGAGCAGGTTGAGGCAGCGCAGGAAAGTCGACTTGCCCGAGCCTGAGGCGCCGATAATGGTGACGACCTCGCCGGGGTTAACGGACAGGTCGATGCCCTTGAGCACCTCGAGCGAGCCGAAGCTCTTGCGCAGGCCCTCGACGCGGATGAGCGGCTCATTGGTCTGTGCGGCGGCCGCGGTGCCGGTAGTGGCGGTATCTGCCATGATGATTCCCCTCGTCTTGAGCCTAGTTGGAGCTGGGCAGCGTGACCGGAGCCTCGGCGCCAAGCTTTTTGCCAAAGGCCTCGAGCAGGCGGCTCGCCACGAGCGTCAGGATCAGGTAGACCACGAGCGCCACGCAGTAGACCTCCATCTGGCGGTAGTACACGCCGGCGACGGTGGTGGTGGCGTACATGAGGTCAAACACGCCGATGACCGAGAGCACCGACGAATCCTTGATGTTGATGATGAGCTCGTTGGTGAGCGCCGGAATCGCGTTTTTAATGCCCTGGGGGAACACGACTTTGCGCATAGCTTGCCACTGCGACAGGCCCAGCGAGCGTGCTGCCTCGGCCTGGCCGGGATCGATGGACTCGATGCCGCCGCGCAGGACCTCCATCATGTAGGCGGTGGAGTTGAGCGAGATGGTGACGAGGCCGGCGGTGAAGGTGCTCCAGATCTGGTTGGCCTGGGCGGTCTCGAAGCCCATGCCGCGCAAAACGGTGAAGCCCGCGTAATAGATGAGCAGGCCCTGGACCATCATGGGCGTGCCGCGCACGATGGTGGAGTAGACGGTCGCAAAGCCGCGGCCGATACTCTTAAAGAAGCGCACCAGGTCGTTATCCACGCGGTCGAACGTCTGAATGCGTAGGAACACGAAGAGCAGCGCCAGGAAGAATGCGATGACGGTGCCGAAGGTGGCAAGCGCGATGGTGATCTCGATACCGCGAATGAAGAAGTCCCCGCTCTTGTAGGTCATGTAGACCAGGCTCGACAAAAAGTCGCTGGGGTTGGAATCCGAGACAATGCTCACCTGCACCAGGTCGATAAACGACATGACGCAGCGGTCGATAAAGAAAACTGCCGCGATGGCGACCACGACGTAGCTGCCCAGGCGTGCGCCACGACGGCAGCGCTCGGATGCGAACGGCGACTTTTCGCGATAGTCGTTCCAGTGCATGAGCTTGGTGACCAGCGCCGCCGCCGACACGACGAGCCAGGCCCAAAGGATTGCCCAGAGGCAGTCTTGGAACACGCCCGTAGGCGCCAAGAAACTCATCGGCGTGGGGTTGCGCTGGCTAAACGCCAGGCCGAGCGCCGCGATGACGCTCGTGCCCAGGTATACATAACGGTGGTCGGCCTTGATAAAGGAGGCCAGGCGATTGATGGTTTTCATGCTGCCTCCCTATGCCGGCTGACGGTCGAGGCACGCGTCCCACATTTGGTCGCGTTCCTCTTGGCTGACGCCCTTGAGTGTCTTGTCGATGAGCTTAAGCAGCTTGTCCGAGCCCTTGCGGCAGCCGACGTTTGCCGTGACTTCCTGCTTAAAGCCCTCGCCCTCGGCAAACTGGATGGGGACGATACCGGGATTTTGGGCCATATAGCCCTTCTCATTCTCGGTGTTGTAAGTCACGGCGTCGCAGGTGCCCTGCAGCAGATTCGAAAACACCGTGGGGACCGAGTCGACCGGGTTTTTGTGGACAACGCCCGGGATCTCGTCGATGACGGTATCGAGCATGGTGTCCTTTTGCCCGAGCACCGTAGCGCCGCTAAAGTCGCTGAGCTTGGTCGCGTTTTGGTAGGGGGAACCCTCTTTTACGAACAGGCCAAAGTAGCCAATGAAGTACGGATCGGAAAAGCCGACGGACTCCTCGCGCTCGGGCGTGGCGCTCATGCCGGCAATGATGAGGTCGATCTGGCCGTTGTTGAGCGAATCGATAAGACCCGAGAAGCTCTGTTTGACGGCAACGGGCTCGCCGCCGAGGGCCTTGCAGACGATCTTGGCGATCTGCACGTCGTAACCATCGGCATAGGCGCCCTGCACGTTGTCGATGGGGATGGTGTACTCGCTGGCTTCGGAGACCTGCCAGTTGTACGGGGCGTAGGCCGCCTCCATGCCGATGCGGATCTTGTCCTTGCCGATCACGGAATCGGACAGGTCGTCGCGACCGCCGCCCGTCGTGGGCTGAACCACCTTGAGCGTGGACGGGCGCTGACAGCCGGCGAGCGCGCCGGCGACGACGGAAGCGCTCGCAGCGAGAGCGCTACCCAAAAAGATGCGACGGCTGCATACCGGCTGGCGCTGCGCATCGCACTGTTGGGGAGAATGCATAATCTGCCTTCCCTGTTGAATCGTACGCTAACGACTTAACAGGATACCGCTCAGCGTCACTTCCAGCAGATGCATATATAAGATGCATATATACAAATTAACGAACTGAAAACGATTGGTAGTCGTTGGGGACGTTCTTAAACGACTAGTCAAACAAGAACGTCCCCAACGACTAGGCATGAAAAAGGCAAGGCATAGACCTTCTGGTCATGCCTTGCCTTTTGAATGACAAATTGTCGCTCTGGATGGCGCGCAGCGTCGACCGGCCCGCCGTTCGTCAGAACGGCGGAACCTCTAGAGCAAAGTGACGCTAAAGCTGCGGACGTCCGTCTCGCCCGGCGCCAGCGTAATGGTGTTGACCTTGTGCTCAAAAACATCGTCCTCGGTGTCCATGGTGGTATGACCGGTCCAGGGCTCGAGCGCCACAAACGGAGCGTCGTTGGCGGCAGACCACACGCCAATGTACTTAAAGCCCTCAAAGTCGATCTTGACGCCGTGGCCCGACTTGCGGCCGCGCAGTGTGAGCGTGGAGCCCGGAGTATCGGTGAACATGATGGCATCGTTATCGAAGCTGCGGTGCGTGATGGGCAGCACGTCCGAGTTATCGGGAGCCTTGTAGCCACCCTCGAACGTCATAAGACCGTCGGGCGTGATGATGGGAGCCTCGTTGGTCCAAGCCTCGGTAAACGCCAACTCGTAATCCTCGAACGCCTCGTCCTCGGCACCGGGGGCCGGTACGTTAAATGCGGGGTGGCCGCCCACCGAGAACGGCAGGTCCACGTCGCCGGTGTTGGTGACGGCGAAGGTCTGCGTGAGGGTGGCGTCGCCGGTCAAGGCATAGGTCATGTTGAGCTTAAAGTGGAACGGGAACGCCTTGAGCGACTCGGGCGTATCGGTGATCTCGTACGTTACCGAGGAGCCGTCCTCCGAAACCTCGACCAGCTTGTGCTCGACAATGCGCGCGAGTCCGTGGCGCGGCATTTCGCAGGTGCCGGCCGCAGACGTTGCCGTGTTGTTGCGCAGCGAGCCCACAATGGGGAACAGGATGGGCGCGTGCTTGCCCCAAAAGGCGGGGTCGCCCTGCCACAGATACTCGTTGCCGTTGAGGGCAAGGCTCGTGAGCTGGGCGCCCATGGAATCGATGGCCGCGGTGAGGCCGCCGCGCTTGATGGTAGTGACGGTAGACATGCTACTTCCTCCAAAAGTAAACAATAGTGTCGAGGGCTATTGTCCCACTCTTGGCGGCGGGACGGGACGGCAGGCGATTATTGAGTAGCCATAGCGGAATGAGCGGCGAGCGCCTACTGGGTATCTACGTAAAGGTCGAACCCACCCTGCGGTGTGGTGTCGACCGTGTCGGGCGCCTGTGAGTTAAAGTTCACGGGGACCATGCGCTTTGAGGCACGGAAGCGCGTGCCGTCGGTGGCGACGGGCGGTTCATCGACGGTGAGCTCGTAGCCGCCGGGCTTGAGCTCGATGCCGTCACCAGCGGAATTGACGTATTGATACTCGTCAATCGTCTGCCCTTTGAGCGTGCGCCCCACGATGTGGATGAGCATTTGGCTGTCGCCGCGCGCGGTGTCCCACGTCGCGCCGTCCTTGACCTCGACCGACACATGTACCGAGCGCGTACGACCGAGCGATTGCTCGACAGACATCTCGACCTTGGCGGCGTCTTTTCGCTGTTGTTCGACATGGCTCCAGACGTTTCCAATTACCGAGCATGCGATAACGCCGGCCATAAAGGCAATAAGGATGGGGCCGAGCGGCGAGCGACGTCCTGCATCTTCCTCGCGAGACAGATTGGGGCGACGTGTGGGTGCGGGCGCCTGAGCGCCCTGCGAGGGCACGTCGAGAATGCTGAAGGATGCCGTGCTGTCGGGATCGATGGTGTGACGCGGCTGTGGGGTCTTTGCCGGCGAGATGGACATGTCGGCTGGCTCGCCGAGCGTGGCCGTAGCGTCGGCCTTGGCCTCGTCTGCCTCGGCCTGGGCCCAAGCTTGTTCGAAGGTCAGGGGCTCGACGGGGTCGAGGGCGGCGTCCGAATCGGCGGCGACGTCGTTGCCGGTCTCGTCCTCGTCGCTCGACACGTCACGCGGCATGGACTCGTCCCGCTCCTCGTCCGGAGCCTCACCCTCGCTATACCACCATTCAAAGTTATCGATATCCATACGGGGCGCCCCTTAGGCCTCGCAAATAAACACTCGCTAGCCTTATACCCCCAGACGGCACCGAAGCTCACCCGCGCCGAACACGAAAACCGTCACAACATTCGACGCTTTTCCTCGTTTTCGAGATTTTCGCCGAATGTTGTGACGGTTTGGGCGACTGGCCGGCAGCGCAATGTGACAAAGGGACTGCCCCTTTGTCACATTCTGTTAGAGTTGCAGGGATTGAATCCCGCTTATCAATGCGACATTGGAGTGACAACCTTGATCGCCGCAACCACGCCTAAAAGTAAGTCAACCGCCGCCGCGCTCTCCCCCGCGCGCACCAAGCTCTGCCTGGCGCTGCTCGTGCTGTTGGGATTCTCGCTCGGCTGCTCCGAGTTCGTGGTCATCGGCATCGAAAGTGACTTGGCAACGGAACTCGGCGTATCGCTTGCCACCGCAGGCCAACTTATTAGCGTGTTCGCACTGGTCTACGCTATCGCGACGCCGGTGCTCGCGCTCAGCACGGGGCGTTTTCGCCGCTACCAGCTGCTCGTGTGCTACAGCATCGTCTTTGTGCTCGGCAACCTGGTCATGGCGTTGGCGCCCAACTTCCAGGTGCTGTTCGCCTCGCGCATCATCCTGGGCTCCGTCTCGGGCGCACTGCTCGCCGTGGGCGTGACGTACATCCCCGAGCTGCTGTCCCCGCAGCAAACTTCGCTTGCCATCTCGGTGGTATATGGTGCGTTTTCCGTGGCAATGGTCTTTGTGACCTCGATCGGTAAGTTTGTGGCCGACACGCTCGACTGGCACGTGGCCATGTACGGCACGCTGACCTTTGCCGTTTTGATCTGCAGCGCGCTCGTGGCGTTTATGCCTCGCACCGGGCAGACCGATGAGCCCGCCACCTTCCGCGAGCAGGCGGGTCTGCTACGCGAGCCGAGCATCATCACCGGCATGCTCATCTTCTTGTTTGGCGTGGGCTCGGTCTATGTGTTCTACGGCTACGTGACGCCTTATCTTGAGCAGGTGCTGGGCATGGGCACGGTCGAAGCCAGTACCACGCTTATGGCCTACGGCGTGTTCTGCCTGATCTCGAACATCCTGGGCGGATGGATCGATGCGCGCTTTGGCATGAAGGCGCTGCTTGTGACGTTTGTGCTGCAGGCGGCGGCATTGTTTGGGCTGTTTGCCGCAGGCGCTGCCATGCCGCTCGCACTTGTCTTTGTCTTTAGCCTGGCGATGCTCATGTACCTGTTCTCGGTGTCGTGCATCACGCACTTTATGGACGTGGCTCGCAGCCGCCATCCCAAATCGATGGTGCTCGCGAGCTCGGTAGAACCCATGGCGTTTAATGTCGGCATTTCGTTTGGCACCGCGGTGGGCGGCGCCGTGGTAAGCAGCATTGGTATTGCGTACGTGGGCGCAGTGGGCGCCGCATTCTCGCTTGTGGCCTGGGCACTCACGCTGGTGACGATTAAGTTGGCTCGCTGGGAGCGCCGTCGTCAATCAGCACAGCCCCGGATGCAGGCATAGGGGCGAACATAGCCCAGGGTGGCGAGCAACCGGTGAAAACCGTCCCATACGAGTAGTGTTTATCCGCCTGCAAGCTCCAGCAGTGCAATTTCGTGTACTTCAGATACACACTTTTCTACTATTTCGTGTATTCCAAGTACATGAAATCGTACTAAACTATGTATCTGAAGTACACGAAATTGGAAAGGCGGCCCCATGCGCAGATCAATCGAATCCGTTATCGAATCATGGGCGACAAAGGACGCGTCGCGCCCCCTCCTCATTCGTGGTGCGCGACGCGTAGGCAAAACGTACGTTGCCGAGGAAATCGGCAGACGAATCGCCGGCGATGCGTTTGTCAAACTCGACTTTCAGACCGATCTTGAGCTAATCGCTCCGCTGTTCGACTGTCCCACCGACGACGTTGACGCCATCGTGGCGCGAATCTCAGACTATAAACGCACCCCCATTCGCAAAGAAACCGCCTTCATCCTGTTTGACGAGGTGCAGCTCTGCGAACGGGCGCTCAACTCGCTTCGCTTTTTTTCGGGTTCGGGCTGGCGCATATGCGCGACCGGCAGTCAGCTCGGCGTCGCCACGCGCAAGCGCAAGTTGCCTTTTCCCAGCGGCGTTCGTCAAGAGACCATGCATCCTATGTCGTTCGAGGAGTTTCTCTGGGCGCTCGACGAGGAGCAGATGGCCAATGCCATTCGTACCCACGCCGGCACGCTCGAGACCTACGCCGCGCACCAAGCCGCGCTCAGCCTGTTTCATCGATACCAGATCGTGGGCGGCATGCCCGCCGCCGTCAACGCATATCGCAAGACGTTATCCATCGAGGATGCGCGCGTCGAGCAGCGCGAAATCGACGAGACCTATACCGCCGATATGACCGACCCCGAAAACGGGATCAGCGGCGTGGCGGCGCGCAAGGTCTGGCGCTCCATTCCGTCCCAGCTGCTGAGATCGTCCACAAAAAAATTCAAGTACTCCGAGGTCGAACGCGGAGGCCGTCGCGCCAAGCTTATCGAGCCGCTCGACTGGCTCGAAGGCGCCGGCATCATATCGGTCAACAACCTGACCGAAGGCATCGAGCCTCCCCTCGTTCCCTTCGACGACGAAGATGGAAGTTTCTTTAAGGTCTATCTTCTCGATACCGGCCTCATGTTCTACAAACTCGGCATCAACCCGCGGCTCTGGCTCGACCTCAAAGAGGATTCCGCCATAGCGCTATCTTCCGACTTCCGAGGCGCCCTGGCGGAAAACTCGGTCATGCAAGCATTTTCGGGCAATAGCTTGCAGACGTATTACTGGGTGCCGCCGTCGTCTTGGAAGACGACCGGCGAGCTCGATTTTTTACTTCAGACCGACCGTATGGAAATTGTGCCCGTCGAAGTAAAGTCCGCACGTAACGTGCGCGCGAGAACCCTCGGGTCGTTTATGGACAAAGCCCGATCGCCATATGCCTACATTTTGTCCGAGAACAATTTTTCCCGCAGCGAAACCGATGACGGGCGCGAGCTGCGCCACCTCCCCTTGTACGCAGCGGGCTTTATTGGAGCAAACTGCCTCAAGAGCAGTCTGTAAGCCCTGCGCGACCGCCTAGAAAGGAAGCCGCTCATGCAACGCATTCTTTTTATCTGCTATGGAAATATCTGTCGCTCGACGATGGCTGAGTCCGTGTTTACCGAGCTGGTGCGGCGCGCCGGGCGCGCGGGCGAGTTTGTCATTGACTCCGCTGCGACCTCAACTGAGGAGATCGGCAACCCGCCGCATCATGGCACGGTCGCCAAGCTGCGTGAAGTCGGGATTCCCGTCGTTGCGCACCGTGCCCGCCAGGTGCGTCGCGCGGAGTATGGCGACTGGGACCACATTGTCTATATGGACGACGAGAACGCCCGCGGCCTGCGGCGCATCTTTGGCGACGACCCCGACGGCAAGGTTACACGCTTGCTCGATTGGACCGAGCGCCCCGGTGACGTGGCCGATCCCTGGTACACCGGCAACTTCGATGCCACCTACCGCGACGTGCTCGACGGTTGCACCGCAATGCTCGAGCAACTGTAGACAAGCGAGGTCGCGAGCCACGTCTCCGGCGCGAAACGAGCGTGGATTTTCTCCCGCTTTGTGCGTTCGAGTGCGCTCTAAACGGGAGAAAATCCACACTCATGAATGTGACAAAGGGACTGTCCCTTTGTCACATCCGGGACTGGCCCTAGACCGGCTTGACCTCCAGCTTTATCCCCTCGGCACAGGAGTCGCCCAAAACATCCGAAAGGGCCCAGGTCGCATATAGCGGCAAATAGAGAACCGCTCCGTTGCGCTCAACGTTGCCTCTCGAGAAAACAATCCCGAGCCTTACGCCATATTCAGCCGTATCAAGCACATGACCGAGCGCAGCGTGCGCGTGGTAATAGGAGCCCGATTTAACCTCGATCGGAACAGCCGTCCCATCCGGTCCGTCGACCACAAAGTCCACTTCACCGCGCTTTTTTGTCTGATAGTAGTAAAGCTGGCGATTTTGGGCAGCCAGCTGCTGGGCCACCACGTTTTCGTAAATGCCGCCCAGATTGGGCTCCTTGCTATCAAGATACGCCGCTTGGGCGACTCCAACGGGGTAGCGCGCCATCAACATGCCCGTATCCGATTGGTATAGCTTGAACTGCGATGGCCGTGCCGTCTTGAGCAGGGGCGACTTTGGCTCGGTTACGATATCGGCTTTGAGAGCAACGCCGGCATCGACAAGCCAGACAAAATCTCGCTGGTACTTCTCATAATGCGCCTTGGGGTCAATGGAATTGAGCACGAAACGCTTGTGTTCGCCCTCAAGCATAATGGGGAGCTGATCGTAGATGCTCTGCACCTGAAGGGCACGCCCGCTTGCATGCTTGGAAATATCCCGTCGGTACTGTTCGTTGAGCTCGGACTGTAGCTGACGAACAGAGGCAAGGTCGCCCTGCGTGTCAAGGAAACGCTGCACGACCTCCGGCATTCCGCCGACAACGGTATAGGTCCTGAAGTTTGCCATCATCGCGTCATGAATGTAATCAGGAATGGGCCTCTCGCTGATACACGCGTCACGTATCGTTTGGCGAGCCCCCTCGCTCACTCCGGTTGCCCAGCAAAACTCCTCAAAATCGAGCGGGAACATCCTAAGCTCGTGGACATACCCCACGGGATAGGACCTGACGCCCTTGAACTGGGTCCCGAGCATTGACCCCGAAAACACCCAGTGGCAGCGCCCATCCTCAACAAGGAACTTTGCCATCGTCATGATGTCGGGGGCTTCTTGGACCTCATCGATAAACACAAGCGTTTTGCCTGGCGCAATCGACTTTCCCGAAAGAAGCGTCACCCTGCTGATGAAATCATCGGCATCCCGCGCCTCGAGAAGAGCATCTTTTGCCTGGCGATTTTCCATGAGGTTAAGCTCGATGTAGGTTGCATGGTTGGCTTTGCCAAATGCGCGAATCGAATAGCTTTTGCCGATCTGGCGAGAACCCGTAATGAACAAGGCCTTTTGCTCGGAAGACTTCAGCCAACGCTCCAGCTCTGCCGCTATTTTCCTGCGCAGCATAGGCCCTCCTCAGTGTCATCAAATGAAATGCAAAGTTTTATACGCTTGATTATCGATGAAATGCAGAGTTTTTAGAACCTAAAATCTGATGAAATGCAGAGATTTGAGATTACAAGCACAATAGAAGGAACACCACCGGCGAATGTGACAAAGGGACTGTCCCTTTGTCACATTGCGCTCGACTATTCGTCGACGATCTCGGCAAGCCAGACGTTCAGCGTATCGACCTCGGGGCAGCAGAACTTTGCCGTACCAGGCTCGTTGCCGGGCACGGTTCCGCCATAGCGCAAGATATCGATATAGGGAAAGCCCACATGGCAGGCCATGGCGCACATCTTGCCGCGGTCTCGGTCGAAGTCAAAAACGTCGCCCGGCTTGTGACCATGGTGGCAGCGGCACGCACCCAGCTGGTCCACGCAGCTCACGCGGATACGCGGACGCTTGCCACGCTGCGCGCCGAGCGGGTTGTTCTCGCCCGCAGGCTTGACGCCGCCCTCGCCAACATTACTCATGGTCGATCACGTCCAAGCAGGCCTCGATGGGAAGGCCGGCCGATTTGTCCTCTTGGCCGGCATTGCGTTCGATAAGCTCTGCCACCACACGCATGGCATCGGACGTCGCGCGCTGCAGACTCCAACCTGCCATAACGCGGCCGACGAGCACCGCCGAGAACGTGTCGCCCGTGCCCGGGAAGTAGACCGGAATGAGCTCAAAGGGAATCGTAAAGTACTCCCCCGCCACATGGTCGTAACCGATAACCGCGTTCGTGCCATTGACTACGGCGCTCGTAATGACCACAGACTTGGCACCCAGCTCACGCACGGCGTCAACAAGGGCGCGGGCCTCGTCGGGCGTGATTTGCTCGGCGATAGGCGTATCGGTGAGCAGACAGGCCTCGGTGTAGTTGGGAACCGCGTAGTCTGCGCACTCTAGCAGATGCCGCATAAGGCCAATCGTGGACTCGGGCACGCCCGCATAGAGCTTGCCGTTGTCGCCCATGATGGGGTCGACGAACACCTTGGTGCCCTTTTGCGCACGGCGGTGGCAAAAGTCCGAGATGATGCGCGTCTCTTCCTCGGTCACGATAAAGCCGGTCGAGATGGCGTCGAACTCAAAGCCGAGCTCTTCCCAGATAGCGAGGCTCTGGCGCACGTACTCGGTGGTGTCGTGGATGTAGAACTTGGGATAGTTGAGCGTATCGGACACAAGTGCCGTCGGCAGGTTATGGATACGGTAGCCCATGTGCGACAGCACCGGCAGCATGGCGGAAAGCGCGACCTTGCCGTAGCCGCACATATCGTTGATCAGCAGCAGCTGAGTATTCTTCATGAAAGTCCCCCTTGGATCGGGCGCGGCGCAACGGCGCCACAGTGCAACTAAGTGTAGCGCAGGGGACGTTGCGAGCGGAGTCGAGCGGCACGAAGGGCAAATTGTTGCGGAAAGGTTTCGGAAACGAGGGGCTAGCTTGCTTCATTGCGGCTCATTTGCAGCCACTTATTCAGTGCCATTTCAAAACTATGCCGGATTACGGGGCTGAACCTGAATGAGCCAACCACACCCCTTATTTTCAAATCATAGCGAGCCTTCTACCTGCGGTTTTCTTTTTACCAATTTCGGCATGGTCGGCAATCCGTCATTCAGCCCCGTAATCCGGCATAGTTTTTAAGTTAGTCGTTGGGGACGTTCTTAAATGACTAGGCAAACAAGAACGTCCCCAACGACTATCCCAACAAGGGCATCGCCGATGTTTTGGCGAAGTCAGCGAAAACCCGCCAGAGCGAGCAAGGTGCCTTGAAACGAGGCGGCATTGACCTTCTGGTCATGCCGCCGAAGTTGAAAGGCAGATTGCCGCTCTGGCGGGTTTGCAGCGTCGAGCCGTTACGCGGTTTGGTAAAACCGCGTAACCACTAGTTTGGTACCTTGACAATCAATCTATGCGCTCCTAAATTAGTTAGGCACAAAACAATTCATCTACCTAACTAAAGAAAGGAGCGAAGCTTAGACATGTGTGTTGAACCACTCGCCTATCCGCATGAACCCGGCGGCGACCCCTCACGGCCGGCAGACGAGCCCGAGACCCAGTCCAAGGAGGACCGTCTCGCCAAGAGAATCCTCCATGGGCTGGGGTTTTGCGGCCATTACATGCATTTTCATGGCGGAGGCGTGTCCGGCAAGGCGCCCATCATCTGCCTGCTGGCCAAGCAGCCCGGCGGCGAGATGTCGCAGCAGGAACTCGGCATGCACTTTGACCTCAAACCGGGGTCGCTTTCCGAGATCCTGTCCAAGCTCGAGGTCAACGGCCTCATCGAGCGCAGCCGTAACCCCAAGGATCGACGGCAACTCACCATTCGCCTGACCGAAACCGGCCGGGAAAACGCCCGCATCGACCAGGCGGCCCGCATCCGCTTTAGAGAACGGGCCTTTAGCGCCCTCACTCACGACGAGCGCGAGCAGCTCGCCGAAATGCTCGAGAAAATCCGTGTAACCTGGGAGGAACTGGATGATTAAAACCCTCATGGGCAGCATCCGCGACTATATGAAAGTCGCTGTTGCCACGCCATTGCTCGTGCTTGGCGAGGTGCTCTGCGAGATGCTGATTCCATTTATCACCGCCAACCTGATCGACGCCATCAAAGACGGTGCCACCGTAGCCGAGATGCTTCCCACCGCGGGCTTTTTGGTGCTCATCGCGCTTACGTCGCTTGCTTTTGGCGCCGCTGCCGGCGTCACCTGCAGCCATGCGAGCTGCGGCTTCGCCAAGAACCTGCGTCACGACCTGTTCTACAAGATCCAGACGTTCAGCTTTGCCAACATCGATGAGTTCTCGAGCTCCTCGCTCGTCACGCGTCTGACCACTGACATCAACAACGTTCAACAGGCCTTTATGATGATCATCCGTATCGCCGTGCGCGCGCCGCTGGTCTTGATCTTCGCCTTTACCATGGCATTTATCATGGGCGGCAGCGTCGCCATGGTCTACCTGGTCATCATTCCGCTGCTGGGCTTTGGACTGTTCTTTATCATCTTTAAGGTACGCCCCATCTTCTCGCGCGTGTTCCACAAGTACGACGCCCTTAACGAGTCCGTCGAGGAAAACGTCACCGGCATGCGCGTGGTCAAGAGCTACGTGCGCGAAGACTTTGAGAAGGAGAAGTTCGCCACCGCCGCGCACGACGTCCAGATGGACTTCACCCGCGCCGAGAAGCTGCTCGCCTTTAACAACCCCATGATGAACATCTGCGTCAACGGCGCATTTGTCGTCATCATCTACCTGGGATCCAAGCTCATCATCACGAGCCAGGGCACGCTGTTCGACGTGGGCCAGCTCTCCTCGATCTTTACCTATGGCTTCGCGATCCTCATGAGCCTGATGCAGCTGTCGATGATCTTTGTCATGGTGACCATGGCCGACGAATCGGCGCACCGCATTACCGAGGTGCTGGCCGCCGAGCCCACGATCGCCGATCCCGCCGAGCCCGTGCTCGAGGTTGCCGACGGTTCCATCGACTTTGACCACGTGAGCTTTAAGTATTCCGCGCATGCGAAGCGCCAGGCGCTCGACGATATCGACCTGCACATTAAGAGCGGCGAGACCATCGGTATCATCGGCGGTACCGGCTCGGCCAAGTCCACGCTTGTAAACCTCATCGCCCGCCTGTACGACGCCACCGAAGGCACCGTGCGCGTGGGCGGCATGGACGTACGCGACTACGACCTGGACGCGCTGCGCCACCAAGTGGCCATGGTGCTACAGAAAAACGTGCTGTTTAGCGGCACCATTGCCGAGAACCTGCGCTGGGGCGACCCGAACGCCACCGACGAGGAAGTCCGCGAGGCGGCACATCTGGCCTGCGCCGATGAGTTTGTCGATGGCTTCCCCAAGGGCTATGACACCTGGATCGAACAGGGCGGCTCCAATGTTTCCGGCGGTCAGAAGCAGCGCCTGTGCATTGCGCGCGCCCTGCTGCGTCGCCCCAAGATCTTGATCCTGGACGACTCCACCAGCGCCGTCGACACCAAGACCGACGCCAAGATCCGCGCAGGGCTGGCAAGCTATCTGCCCAACACGACCAAGCTCATCATCGCCCAGCGCATTAGCTCCGTGCAGGACGCAGACCGCATCATCGTCATGGAGGGCGGCCGTATCGCTCAGATCGGCAACCATGACGAGCTGCTCAAGACGAGCGAGATCTACCGCGAGACCTTTACCTCGCAAAACAAGATGTCTGCCGAGGGCGAAGGAGCCGTCGAGGCCGACACCGAGGCATCCGTAACGCAAGCTCAGACCCAGGAAGGAGGCGAGGCACATGAGTAAGGCAACGACCGCCGAGCGCGCGCTCAACCGCAAGGGCGGCACCATGTCGCGCCTCATCAAGACGCTCTTTGGCTTCTACCCCGTGCTTTTGCCCCTCGTCGTTGTCGGCGTGGTGCTCTGCGCCATCATCAACTCCATCGGTGCGACCTTCCTTCAGAGCGCTCTGCAGATTATTAGCGAATCGTGGCAGTCGGGCGATTGGGAAGCCGCACAGCCCAAGATCGCACAGCTCGTGACCACCCTCGCCTGCATCTACGGCGTCGGCATCCTGTCCTCGCTGTTCTGGAACCGCGCCATGGCCATCGTCACGCAGGGTTCGCTCGAGAAGCTGCGCGAGAAGATGTTCAACCGCATGCAGGACCTGCCGATCCGCTACTTCGACACGCACCAGCGCGGCGACATCATGAGCCACTACACCAACGACATCGACACGCTGCGCCAGATGATCAGCCAGTCGCTGCCCAACCTGCTCATGACGACCATCGTCATCGTCACGGTGTTCTTTATCATGCTGTACTACAGCGTTTGGATGTGCCTGGTCATTGTGGCAGGCGTCGCCTTTATGACCTTTATGACCAAGCTGCTCGGCTCCAACTCCGCGCGCTTCTTTATTGCGCAGCAGACCGAGCTCGGCGTTGTCGAGGGCCATATCGAGGAAGTCATGAACGGCCAGAAGGTCGTCAAGGCATTCTGCCACGAGTCTGCCGCCGAGGCCGATTTTGACGAGCGCAACGAAAAGCTCTTCGAGGTCTCGCAGAAGGCCAACATGTACGCCAACATCCTCATGCCCATCCTTATGAACCTGGGAAACCTGCTCTACGTGCTGGTCGCACTGGCAGGCGGCATTTTCCTAGCGCTGGGCGTGCCCAACCTGAGCATCTCGGGCATGGCGCTGTCCATCGCCGTCGTGGTGCCGTTCCTCAACATGACCAAGCAGTTCTGTGGACAGATCGGCCAGATCTCGCAGCAGATCAACGCCGTGGTCATGGGCCTCGCCGGCGCCGACCGTATCTTTGAGCTCATCGACGAGGAGCCCGAAGCCGACGAAGGCTATGTGACGCTTGTCAACGCTCAGGTGAACCCCGATACCTGGCAGCTCGAGGAGGCCGACCACCACACTGGCATGTGGGCGTGGAAACATCCGCACCGCGCAACCGGCGAGATCGAGTACGTGCCGCTGCGTGGCGACCTGGTCATGGACAACGTCGACTTTGGCTACACGCCCGACCACGAGGTGCTGCACGGCGTGTCCGTGTTTGCCAAGCCGGGCCAGAAGGTCGCGTTTGTCGGCGCCACCGGTGCCGGTAAGACGACCATCACCAACCTCATCAACCGCTTCTATGACATCGCCGACGGCAAGATTCGCTACGACGGCATCAACGTCAACAAGATCCGCAAGGCAGACCTGCGCCGCTCGCTGGGCGTGGTGCTGCAGGACGTAAACCTGTTCACCGGCACCGTGATGGATAACATCCGCTACGGCAATCTGGATGCCACCGACGAGGAGTGCATCGCGGCAGCAAAGCTCGCCGGCGCGGACGACTTTATCACCCGCCTGCCCGACGGCTACGACACGATGCTCACCGGCAACGGCGCCCAGCTGTCGCAGGGCCAGCGCCAGCTGATCTCGATCGCACGCGCCGCCGTCGCCGATCCGCCGGCGATGATCCTGGACGAGGCCACGTCGAGCATCGATACCCGCACCGAGGCCATCGTGCAAGCCGGCATGGACAAGCTCATGGAAGGCCGCACGACGTTTGTCATCGCGCACCGCCTGTCCACCGTGCGCAACTCCGACGCGATCATCTGTCTGGACCACGGCCGCATTATCGAGCGCGGCAACCACGATGAGCTGATCGCCAAGCGCGGGTATTACTACCAGCTCTACACCGGAGCGTTTGAGCTGGAGTAGTTCGGCCCGCCGAGATGGCCGATTTGCCGCTCATTCGTCGGGCATGACCCTAAGGTCAATGCCCTCCTCTTTCGGGGCAAATCGACTCATCTCAACGACCCAAACACAATGCACCGCAACGCATAAGCCCCCGCAGTTCATATGAGCTGTGGGGGCTTTTTTCATGCCAGCCGGAAACCGTATCCCACTTTTCGGGCTCAGAATGGGATGCCGTTTCCCGCTGGCCCCCTCCGGGAAACGGCATCCCATTTCAAGGGCATAAACCGGGATGTGGTTTCCCCTAACGGCACCTTTGGGAAGCCGCATCCCACTCTGTACGCACAAAACGGGATGAGCTGTCCCATGGTGATCCAAGACCAGAAGCATGTCCGATAGCGCGGCCAGGTCAAGAACAACAAGGCAAGCGTCACGCCAATTTGGACGAGCGTCTGCTGCAGTTTAAGGCTGCTGGCCCATATGGTAGAGTTAACCACCCATGAATTTCAGCACACTGCGTGCTACCTGTTCTTTTGTCATTTAGGGAAGTGAACTTGTGAATACTTCTGTCGCCAAGAAGGCCAGCCAGGCGGTGCGCCTGCTCATGATGGTGCTCACGGCAGTTCTCATCTTCTTCTTCATCAATGTCATGCTGCTCGTCTCCGATATCCAGGGCACGGCGCGTGTGGTCAACTACGCCGGCCTGGTGCGCGGCACCACGCAGCGAATCGTTAAGCTCGAGGACGCGGGCCAGCCTCAAGATGACCTGCTCAAAGCCGTGGATTCATACATCAACGGCTTGCGTTACGGAAGTGACGACCTCAACCTCGTCCGTCTCGACGACGATGAGTATCAGGCAAAGATGACCGAGCTTGCAAATTATTATGATGAGCTTTGCGCCGAGATTAGCCGCGTGCGCGAAGTCGGCTACGAGAGCACCGACATCATCTCCATGAGCGAGGAGTTCTTTGGCATTTGCGACGATGCTACGCGACTCGCAGAGGACTACTCTCAGGAGAAGGCGTCGGCGCTCAACTATCTCGAGGGCTTGGTGATCATCGACATCGTGGGCTTGGTGGCGACCTTTGCGGTCGAACTTGTTCGCGCGGTGCGCACTGCCGCGCTCAACCGCGAGCTGCAGAGCAAAGTCTATCTCGACGAAGCCACAGGACTGCCCAATAAGAATAAGTGCGAGGAGATCTTGGGGCAGGAGCAGCCTGTCTCCGCGGAGGCGCCCGTTGCGCTGTGCGTCTTCGATCTTAACAATCTGCATATGGTCAATAACAACTTCGGCCATGAGAAGGGCGATGAATACATTCGCTCTTTTGCCCAACAACTGGGAAGTGTGGCGTCGGAGACGTGCTTTGTGGGTCGCGACGGCGGCGATGAGTTTATCGCGGTGCTGTGGGATGCCGACCGAGCCGCTGTGGAATCCTGTCTCGCTCGGGTTCGTGCGAACGTGAACGAGTATTCCGGGGCTCACCCCGACATGCCTATCAGCTATGCGGTGGGCTACGCGCTTTCCAGTGATTTTGATGAACCGCCTATGATGCGTGAGCTCTTTTCTCAGGCCGACAAAAACATGTACATCGACAAGAACCGCGTAAAGACAGCCGAGGCAGCCGGGCCGCAACGCGAGGACCGCTAAACCCGTAGCAAAGGGTAGCTAATTTGGGACGGGACTCTTTTGGCTATTTGAGAAGTTGTGCCATGGCGTTGACGAATTTTTGGACTTGGAGGGTGGGCTCGAGCGGATAGTGCAAAAAGACCGGCACCTCGCGACCGCATAGGAACGGCACGCCCACAAAGGCCGGGTGTACCCCCGACCATGCGCCGCAGGTGAGCACCGCGTCGCCCTTTTCCTCTGCCTCGTTAAAGAGCGCAAAGTCAAAGCTGTCCACGTCGATCACGTCCACGCCGCCGTCGGCCAACAGGTCGATGCGCAGGCTGTCCATGGCGTCGTTGCCGTGGCGAAGCACGCGCAGGCGCATGCCCTCCAAGTCGGCGACCGTGATGCGCGTCTTGCGCGCCAGCGGGCTCGCGCGCGGCAGGTCGATATAAAACGGCACGTTGACGATGCGGAGCTTTTGGCAGGTGTCGCCCCAGCGCGGAGTCGAAAAACTCGACTGCACCACATCGACCTCGCGGCCCAAGCTGCGCATGACGGTCTCGCGCTCGTCGTAGAGGTCGCTTACCGGCACAATCTCAAATCGCAGCGACGGCTCCAGATCGTGGATGCCCGTCCACATCGACAGCGTTTGGCGCCCCGGACACATCATCGACACGCCCAGGCGCACGGCACCGCCATCGCCCGCCGCACGTCGGGCACGGCGCAGGGCGTCCTCGGACTGGCGCATAATCGAGCGCGCGTCGTCCACCAGCAGAGCACCCGCCGGCGTCACCTTGACGCCCGAGTGCGAGCGCTCGAACAGCGTAATACCGAACTCCGCCTCAAAACCCGATACCTGCTTGACGAGCGCCGGCGTCGACACGCGCAGCTTTGCCGCCGCACGCGAGAAGCTTCCCAGCTCCGCGGCGGCCGATATGGCCTCAAGTCGTCGATCGTACACGTCAATCTCCCGTTTTCGCGCCCGTGACCGCATGGTGCCACAGGGGGTTGTTTTCGCAGGTCACGCGCTCAATTGAAAATAAACTGCATCGCACAGTGTAAACCTACGGGTAACGCCATTCTAACAAATATGCAATTCACCTGCGCAAATGCAAAGCATACGATAACCAGCGAAAACCACGTGGGTCAGTTAATGGGAGAGACCCACCGGGAGGCACAAGAAGGGAAGTTCCTATGAGCAATTGGCTTAAGCTCGAGGGCGATGTCTGCGCCGTGACCGGCGCACTCGGCGGTATGGGCGCCGAGATCTGCCGCGAGTTCGCCCGCAATGGCGCCAACGTCGTCATGCTCGACCTGGACGAGGAGAAGGTCAAGGCCGCTGCCGCCGACCTCGCTGCCGAGTTTGGCATCCACGCCGAGGGCTACAAGATGAACGCCACCGACGAGGCCGAGGTTCAGGCCGCCGTCGACGCCACCATCGCCAACTTCGGCGGCGTCGACGTCCTCGTCAACACCGCCGGCATCCTGCGCTTCGCCGCTATGGAGGACCTGCCGCTGAGCGACTGGGAGCAGGTGCTCAACGTCAACCTCACCGGCTACTTCATCACCTCGCAGCGCTTTGGTCGCGAGATGATCAAGGCCGGCCAGGGTCGCCTGGTGCACATCTCCACCGTCGCCAGCCACTCCCCCGAGACGTTCTCGGGCGTGTACAGCTCCACCAAGGCCGGCGTCAACATGATGTCCAAGATGCTCGCTGCCGAGTGGGGCCCGTATGGCGTGCGCTCCAACTGCGTCGAGCCCTGCTTCGTCAAGACCCCCATGTCGGCCAACTTCTACGCCGACCCCGAGGTCGAGAAGAGCCGCAGCCGCCTGATCGCCACGCGCCGCATCGGCGAGGTCAACGATATCGCCAACGCCGTCATGTTCCTGGCGTCCAAGCGCTCGGACTTTACCACCGGCGACGCCATCAAGGTTGATGGCGGTTTCTCCAACATGATGGGCGACCTCACCGCCAAGCCCGGCGGCCGTCGCGCATACGCCGACAACTACCTCAAGAACAAGGGTGTCGAGCTTTGGTCCGACGAGTCCGGCGTCGAAAAACCGACTGACCAGTAAACCAGCCCGACAGGGAGGTCTCGCGGACGCGCCCGCCCCTCCCCCGCATCGATTAGAAAGAGTCCAATGGCTTCCACCAACTCCAACAAGGGTCGCGCCGTCGTGCTTTCCGCCGCGTGCGTCACCATGTTCTTCATCAGCTCCATCGCGCTGTATTCCGTCGTGAGCAAGAACCTGCTCGCCGTCTACCCCGAGTGGTCGAGCGCTCTTACCTGGGCTTTCCCGGTCTTTCAGACCATCATGGCCGTGACGGGCATCTTCGCCGGCCGCATCTCCGACAAGATCGGCCCGCGCAACGTCGTGATCGCCGCCGCCGTGTGCTACGGCCTGGGCTGGTTCATGTCCGGCACCGTCACCGAGCCGTGGCAGTTCTACCTGTGGTTCTCGCTCGTCGCCGCCGTCGGTAACGGTCTGGGCTACAACCCGGCGCTCACCACGGGTCAGAAGTGGTTCATCGACAAGAAGGGCCTCGCCTCCGGTATCACCCTGGCCGCTTCGACCGCCGGCCCCGCCGTGCTGTCCCCGGTGCTCGCCTCGCTGCTCATCCCGAGCCTTGGCATCTTCGGCGCCCTTAAGGCACTCGGCGTCATCTTCTTTGTGATGATCGCCGCCTCCGCTCTGTTCCTGAAGGCCCCCGAGGCCGGTTGGTTGCCCGAGGGCTTCGAGGCCCCCAAGGGCGGCGCGCACGCCGGTACCTTCGGCGACCTCACCCCGGGCGAGATGGTCAAGACCCCGCGCTTCTGGGTCCTCATCATCACCTTCGCCTTTGCCGCCACCGCCGGCACCCTGCTCGTCGGCAAGGTTGCCTCCATCGCCGCCGTCCAGCTCTTCGCCGACCCCACGAGCGCCGCTGCCGTCGCCCTCGGCGGTGTGGTCGTCTCCGTCAACACCTGCGCCAACCTGGTCGGTCGTCTGTCCTTTGGCCAGATCATCGACAAGCTCGGCGCCTACAAGTCGCTGCTCATCAGCCTTGTCGTCACCATCGTCGCGCTCGTCATCATGTCGATGAGCTTTACGCAGAGCATGTTCTTTGTGGCACTCGCCCTGCTCGGCTTTAGCTTTGGCGCCCTGCTCGTCATCTACCCGCCGCTCACCGGTGGCGCCTTTGGCACCAGCAACATCGGCGTCAACTACGGCATCATGTTTTTGGGTTACGCCGCTTCCACCTGGATCAGCCAGCCCATCACCGCTGTGCTGTATCACGCCGAGGCCGGCAGCGCCGCCTACCAGCAGTCCTTCTACGGCGCCATTGTGATCGCCGCCATCGCCGTCGTGCTCACCGTCTACATGATGGTCTCCGACAGCAAGAAGAAGTCCGCTTAGTTTTGCTTGATGCGGCAAGGACCGCCCCCTTGCCGCATTCCACCGCCACCAGTATTAAGGAGTCGAAATGTCTGAGCTCAACCCCGTCCGCATTGCCGTTATCGGCGCCGGCGCCATGGGCCGCAACCACATCCGCTTTGTCACCGAGGAGCCCGAGGCCGAGCTCGTCGCCATCGCCGACGCCTTTGAGGGCGCCCGCGCCACGGCCGAGGCCGCCGGCGTGCCGTTCTTCACCGATCCCGCCCAGATGATGGACGAGGTCAAGCCCGAGGCCGTCATCATCGCCACCCCCAACGACCTGCACCTGGGCGTTGCCCGCGAGGCCGTGAAGCGCAATATTGTGCCGCTGGTCGAAAAGCCGATCTCCAACGACCTCGAGGATGCCCAGGCCTTTGCCGCCGAGGCCGAGACCGCCGGCGTGCCCGTGCTCGTGGGTCAGCACCGTCGCCACAACCCCTTCGTCAACAAGGCCAAGGAGATCATCGAGTCCGGCGAGCTGGGCAAGCTCACCGTGTCGAGCTTCCACTACATGATCTATAAGAACGACGAGTACTTCGACGTCGAGTGGCGCCGCAAGAAGGGTGCCGGCCCGATCCTGGTCAACCTGGTGCACGACGTCGACCTGCTCCGTTACCTGCTGGGCGAGCCCGTTGCCGTCCAGGGCATGCAGTCCAGCGCCGCCCGCGGTTTTGAGACCGAGGACTCCGCCGTGGTCAACGTCCGTTTTGCCGATGGCGCGCTCGCAAGCATGACCATCTCTGACGCCACCGCCAGCCCCTGGAACTGGGAGGCCACCGCTCGCGAGGATCCGCAGTACCGCCCCTTCGACGCCGACGCCTACTTTATCGGCGGCACTAAGGGCGCCCTTTCGCTGCCCCGCCTGCACCGGTTCTCCTACGACGGCGCCTCCAACTGGCACAAGCCGCTGCAGATGGAGATCCCGGCCGTGGACCCGGCGCTGCCGCACAAGATGCAGCTCAAGCACTTTGTGAAGGTCGTTCGCCGCGAGGTCGAGCCCGTCGTGACCCCCGCCGATAACGTCAAGACGCTCACGCTGCTTAACGCTATCAAGGAGGCCGCCGAGACCGGCCAGCTCGTCGAGCTGTAATGCCTTAAGAGCGGCCGCGGCAGATACCCCATGCCGAACCCCTCGGTCCGCCACCAATAAGCCCCTCTTCTTTGCCCCGCGAGCAGCCTCCTGCCCGCGGGGCTTTTTGCTACCTTGCCGACGATTTTTCTAGGGCGGGGGCTATTTTGTACCTCGGCTTGATTCGTTCGCCACCAAATGGGCCTATCTACTACGTTTAACCGATTACCCTCAACCATGCCGAATTTCGCGAAATTAAAACCGCAGGTAGACGGCTTGCCGATTTTCGGAAAACCGGGGGATGGTCGACCCATACGGTTCAAACGTAGTAGATAGGCCCCTTTCGTGGCGCAACCCCAAAACAGTCTTTTGGGACGGGTGGTATCCTTGGTAGCCCTGTGCTGCAAACGCACCTTAAACGCAAGGAGTCCCATGGATCTTATCGCCCAGCTCGCCCGCGAGCTCAACCTTAAGGCCGCCAACGTCGAGGCGGCCGTCAAGCTCATCGACGAGGGCAACACCATCCCCTTTATCTCGCGCTACCGCAAGGAAGCAACGGGCGGCATGGACGACGTCGCCCTGCGCGCGCTCGACGAGCGCCTGTCCTACCTGCGCAATCTCGAGCAGCGCAAAGAGGACGTCATCCTGCTCATCGACGCCCAGGGCAAACTCACGCCCGAGCTCGAGCAGCAGATTCGCGAGGCCACGCAGCTCCAGCGCGTCGAGGACCTCTACAAGCCCTACCGCAAAAAGCGCATGACCCGCGCGCAGAAGGCCCGCGAGGCCGGCCTGGAGCCGCTCGCCAACATGATCATCATGCAGGCATCCGCCAAGGGCAGCGCGCTCGACGCCGCCGCGGCCTACGTCAACGAGGACGCCGGCTTCGACACGCCCGAGAAGGCACTCGCCGGCGCCGCCGACATCGTGGCCGAGACGGTGGCCGAGGACCCCGAGAACGTCGCCGACCTGCGCGCCTTTACGCAAAACACCGCCGATATCGTCGTCGAGGCCACCGACCCCGCCGAGAAGACTCCCTACGAGCCCTACTACAACTTTGACGAGCCGCTGCGCCGCATCCCCAACCACCGCGTGCTGGCTATCGACCGCGGCGAGCGCGAGGGCAAGCTCCGCGTGCGCGTGAACGTCGACGGCGCCGCTGCCACGGCACGCCTCGGCAGCCGCTGGCCCCGCCGCCAGGGCGTGTTTGCTCCCATCTTCGATGCCGCCATCGCTGATGGTTACAAGCGCCTCATGGCCCCCTCGCTGGAGCGCGAGGCCCGTGCCAAGCTCACCGTCCGCGCCCAGACCGAGGCCATCAACGTCTTTGCCAAGAATCTCGAGGGCCTGCTCTCGGCCCGTCCCGTCCGCGGCGCCCGCGTGCTCGCGCTCGACCCGGGCTACCGCACCGGCTGCAAGGTCGCCGTCATGGACGAGACCGGCAAGCTGCTCGACCACGGCGTGGTCTACCCCACCAAGCCGCGCCACGACGTCGTCGGCACCAAGCGCGAGCTCGCCCGCCTCGTCAAGAAGGACGGCGTCAACACCATCGTCATCGGCAACGGCACCGCCAGCCGCGAGACCGAGGAAGTCGTCTCGGAGTTCATTGCCGAGCAGGCACCCGGACTGCGATACACCATCGTCAACGAGGCCGGCGCGTCGGTGTACTCCGCTTCCGAGCTCGCAAGCCAGGAGTATCCCGACCTGGACGTCACCGTGCGCGGTGCCATGAGCCTGGGCCGCCGCCTGCAGGACCCGCTGGCAGAGCTCGTCAAGATCCCGCCCCAGTCTATCGGCGTGGGCCAATACCAGCACGACCTTGACCAGGCCGAGCTTTCGCGCACGCTGGGTCACGTGGTGGAAGACGTCGTCAACCGCGTGGGCGTCGACGTAAATACCGCGAGCGCGAGCCTGCTGGGATACGTATCGGGCATCACGCCGAGCGTGGCCAAAAACATCGTGGCGTACCGCGAGGAAAACGGCGCCTTTACCGATCGCCGCCAGCTCAAAAAGGTCCCCAAGTTGGGGCCCAAGGCATACCTCAACGCCGCGGGCTTCCTGCGCATCAGCGGCGGTAAGAACCCGCTCGACGCGACGAGCGTCCACCCCGAAAGCTACGAGGTGGCCACGGCCGTCCTGGAGCGCGCCGGCGTTGCCGCCAGCGAACTCAGCCGTGGCGGCGTACCCGATATCGAGCGCCGCCTGGGCAGCATCTCGGCGCTGGCAAGCGACCTAGACTGCGGCACCCTCACGCTCATCGACATCGTTAACGAACTCAAAAAGCCCGGCCGCGACCCGCGCGACGACGCGCCCGAGGTAGTCTTTAGCCGCTCGGCGCTTTCCATCGACGACCTGGAGCCCGGCATGGAACTCAAGGGCACGGTGCGCAACGTCGTCGACTTTGGCGCCTTCGTCGACGTGGGTGTGCACCAGGACGGCCTCGTGCACATCTCCAAGCTGGCCAACCGCTTCGTTAAGCACCCGAGCGACGTGGTGCGCGTCGGCGACACGGTCAAGGTGTGGGTAGAAAAGGTCGATCGCGACCGCAAGAAGATCTCGCTCACCATGGTGCAGGGGAAGTAAACCGCCTAAAGCAAGGGTCCCCCCTCTCGCGACGTGCAGAATCGCGAGTATTCTGCAAATTCCGCCGTTCCGGATGCCCCTCAGAGGCAATAAAGTCACAAACAGCCCCCGTTTTAGCGTCGTCAGAGCCAAAACGGGGGCTGTTCCGTGCTTTATCTAGCTGGTAAAAGCCTTTACCTTGCTGAATACTCTCAATTTTGCACGTCGCAGGCGGGGGTACCTTTGCCCACGGCAGGATTGGAGGCCGATCACCAACCTACCGGCAAGTTCGTGTCGGCAGCCCCGGCCTTTCCTTTGCCCAGCGCGACCCTTGCGAAGCGCGTGAGCGATAGGGAAAGGAAAGGCCGGGCGAACAACTCGCAGCGCAGCCAGTGTTCGCGTTACGGCAGGATATGGAAGCCGAGCGACGCGATATCCTTGGCAAAGCCGCGCACGGTGTCGAGCGAGACCTCGTAGGGGTCACGGCCGATGTTCTTGCGCTTGGCCAGGATGCTGTTGGGCACCGTGATGATCTGGCAACCGCAGGCTTCGGCCTGGTAAATGTTGATGAGCTCGCGCGTGGACGCCCACAGGACCTCGCAGTTGGGCTTGGCGGCGGCCTTCTTGACCGACTCCGTCATAAACGAAATGGGGTCGACGCCGGTATCGGCGATACGGCCGGCAAAGAGCGAGATGATGGACGGCGTCTCGGCATCAACAGCCTCGACCATCTCATCGACCTGCTCGGGCGTAAAGATGGTGGTGACGTTGACCTTGATGCCGTCAGCCGAAAGCCTGCGGACCAGCTCGGCGGTGGACTCGCCCTTGGTGGTCACGCACGGAATCTTGACGTAGACGTTGTCGGCCCAGGTAGCGATCTCACGGGCCTCGACCTCCATGGTCTCGGCGTCATCTGCAAAGACCTCAAACGACACGGACACATCGGTGATGTGAGCCAGGACCTCCTTGGCAAACGCGCGGTAGTCCGTCACGCCGCCCTTCTTCATAAGGGACGGGTTGGTCGTGAAACCCTGAACGTTGCCGTTCTCGTACATGTCGAGCATGCCCTCGAGGTTTGCACCGTCAGCGAACACCTTGATTGCCATCTGCCTGATTCCTTCCGTTTGCATACGGCCGATAAACTGCTAAACACTTTACCTATGTTTATCAAGGCGTGAGCTGCGGGTTTTTATCTTCTCGGCGAACGGTATAAACGCTTTAGCGTTTTTGAGCACACCCTCCAGCGACAAAACGATTTTGCAGGGCGGGCTGATTTGAGCCGCCCGCCGCGGGTGAACGGTAATTGGGGGTTCCCGCTAGATCAACCCAAAGTGGCGCATCGCTGTGACGCTGCCGTCGTGCGCGACATCGTCGGTCACGTAGTCGGCGACCGCCTTGACCTCGGGCACGGCGTTGCCCATGGCCACGGCCGTCTCGACGGCGACGAGCATGCCCAGGTCGTTGCCCGAATCGCCAAAGCCAAAGGTGCGTGCGTTGCCAGCGCGGCCCAGATACTCCAGCGCTCACGTCACACCCACGCCCTTGTCGATGCCTTTGGGGCTCAGCTCGCGGTTTGCTTGCTGGGCTCGCTTGGAAGATCGGCGGTAAACGCGTCTCCCAGTCAATCCGGCACCGCCGAGGCAAACCCCACACGCGCCCCCAACGCAAAGGTCCGGCGGGACGCACCTAGCATCCCGCCGGACCGCCACTCGTCCAGGAGGCCGCCGCGACGAGCCCCTAGATCTTCGCAAGCTCCTCGGAGATGACGCGGCAGACGTCCTCAGCCTGAGGCATCAGGCCGTACATCTCGAAGAAGCCGTGGTCGCAGCCGCGATAGCGAATCGCGGTGACGTCAACGCCCGCATCCTGCAGCCTCTTCGCAAACAGCTCGTCCTGATAGCGCAGGTAGTCATACTCGGAAGAGATGATGACCGTGCGGGGGAACGCGCTCACGTCCTCCGCGAACAGAGCAGACACCCTCGGGTCGAGCATCTCCTCCGCATTGCCGTTGGTATACATCAACGGCAGGTCGTCGTTGGCATTGCGGATGCGATCCACCCTGCTCAGAGCCTCGGCCCTCTGGTCGTTCACGATCTCATAGAGGTCATAGGACCATTCCTCCGGAACGGGGCCGCCGTCGACGAGCGGATACAGCTCGGCCACGAGCTTAATCCTGTCCGCATGGGACCCGTCGAGGACGACGGCGTTGGTCAGGCTTCCGCCCGCGGAGTCGCCAGCCACGGCGACCCGCGTCGCGTCAACACCCAGCTCATCCGCATGCTCGACAAGCCAGCCGAGCGTCTTCACGCAGTCCTCGACGCCACCGGGAAACATCGTTTCGGGAGACAGGCGGTACTCCGGGTAGACCGCGACACAGCCCGTTCGCTCCGCGATGTCGCGCAGGCAGTTCTCGTACTGGCCGATGTTGCCCACCATAAAGCCGCCGCCATGGATGAACACGAGCGCAGCAGAACCGCTCTCGTGGCTCTCGGGCGTGAAGACGTGCAGGGGAATGCCCCTGTCGCCAAAATTCATGACGACGGTCTTCTTGGCAACGCCCACGCCCCTCACAACATGGGTCTCCTTGTTGGGCGCGGAGCGCCACGCGATCACGTCCACCGGCCCCGCCGGCGCCGGGCCGGCGGCGAGCTTCGCATGGGCGCGCGCGTAGACGCGCGGATCGAGCACGTGCTCGCGCTCGTCTCCCGGCACAGGCTTCAGTAGGAGCTTCAGCCCGTTGGGCTCGACGACCTCCCTAGCTCCACGCTCAAGCACTTCAAGCTCGGAAGTGGGGTACTTCCTCTCCTCGGCGCCCATGGCTAGCCAATCTTCAGCTCGTCAAGCTTAGCGTCAAGCTTGGCCATCTCATCGGCGGAAAGCTCCCACTCGAACGTCTCGCAGTTCTGAATCGCGTGGGCGTCCGTGCGCACGCCAACGAGCGCGGTGCCCACGTACTCCTTCTGGGTGCTCCAGTTCACGGCAACCTGTGCCACGGGCTTGTCGTGAGCCTCGGCGATCTCGTCCATGACCTTGAGCAGCTCCTGGACGCGAGAGAACTTGGGCTCCTGGAAGTAGTCGTAGAAGCCGGCACGGACGTCGCCCTCCTCGAACTTCGGCAGCTCGCGGAACTTGCCCGACAGGATGCCCGCGCCAAGGGAGCCATAGGTGAAGGAGTCGATGCCACGCTCGTAGCCCCACTTGATGAGGTCCTCGGAGGAGCGGTCGACCATGGAGTAGAGCGGCTGCTGGACGTCGACCTGAGCGACCTTCTCGCACTCCTCGATCATCTCGGTCGTGAAGTTGGAGACGCCGATGTGGCGAATCTTGCCCTGCTCCTTGAGGAGCTGGAGGGCGCACATCGTCTCGGAGAACGGGGTCTTGGCGTCGGGCCAGTGCACGAAGTAGAAGTCGATGTAGTCGGTGCGGAGGTTGCGCAGCGAGCTCTCGACCTCCCTCATGATGTTCCTGAACGAAGAGTCGCGGTCATAGCCGGCGGCGCTGGTGATCAGGCCAACCTTGGTCGAGAGCAGGTAGCTCTCTCTGTCGACGCCCCTGAGCGCGTTGCCGACGACCTTCTCGGACGTGCCGTTGCCATAGCACGGCGCGGTGTCGATGAGGTTGACGCCGTGATCGAGCATGGTGCGGATGGCGGACATGCTGGCGGCGTCATCGTTCTCACCAAAGGAGTCGCCGCCGATCGCCCAGGTGCCCACAGCGAGCTGGGAGACGTCGACATCGGAGTTCTTGAGGTGCGTGTAGCGCATATTCTCTCCTTCTAATGGGGCGGCACGCGTCGAATGTCCTCGATCGCGTGCCGCCGGGAATTGCCTTGAACAGGCTTCGGATGATCCGGAAACCGCCTTACACGATGCCCACGAGGCCGAGGACGAGCGCCAGAACCATGATGCCGACCAGGATGATGTTGACGTTCACGTTCTTCTTGCGCAGGAGCCAGAGGACGACGAGCGTAAGCCCCAGGGGCACGATGCCCTTGAAGATCGAGTCGAGGTAGGTCTGGATCATGACGGGGTCAGAGTCCTGAACCGGAATGGACAGGATCGTGTTGAATTGGACGTTCGCCGCAGTCATGGCACCGATCATCACGAGGCCAACCGTGGAGGTCGCCTTGGTGATGAGCTTCATGAGACCACCCTCGTACATCTCGGAGATGAAGTTGGTGCCCATACTGAAGCCGAGGTAGGTCATGAAGTATCGGCAGAGGATCGACGGGATGTTGTAGATCAGCAGGAACATGATCGCGCCGAGGGGCGAGCCGCTCATGGCGAGGTTGATGCCAATGCCGGCGGCGATGACACGCAGGACGCCCCAGAAGATTGCGTCACCGATACCGGACATCGGGCCCATCAGGGAAACCTTGATGCCGTCGATGGACTCGGTGTCGAAGTCTTCGTGCTGCGAGTTCTCCCTCTCCATGGAGGCGACGAGGCCCATGGCGAACGTGCCGACGTTCTGGGTAATGTTGTACCAAGTCGTGTGACGCTTCATGGCTTCGGCACGGGCCTCGGGGTCATCGGCGTAGTAGCGGTTAAGCGCGGGCTGGACGGAGTACAGCCAGCCGTCGGCGCCAGCCTTGACGGAACCGCCAGCGCAGGAGGCGAACACGGAGAAGGAGCGCAGGAAAATGCTGTTGAGCATCTTCTTGTCTTCAGGGCTCACATTCTTGGTCAGGTTGCTCATGCGAAGAAATCCTCCTCGTCGCTGGTTACAGAGTCGCTGGAAACGGCCTGGGTGGCCAAGCCCTTCTTGGTGAGATCGAAAATCTCCTTGTCGCGGAGGGCGGAGGCAACCGCGATGATGACGCCGAGAACCGCGATGGCGATCATCGGGAGGCCGAGGTACTGGAAGAGCGTGAAGCCCAGGAAGAAGTAGATGCTGAGCTCGGTGCTCCACAGCATCTGGAGCAGGAGCGCCATACCAACGGCGGGCAGGAGGGCGCCCACGGCGTTGAGGCCGCTCATGACATTGGCCGGAATCTGGTTGACGATGGCGGCAACGGGCTCAGCGCCAAGGTAAACGCCGAGGAAGGCGATGAGGCCAAAGGCGGCGTACTTAACGAACCAGAGAACGAAGTGCTGAAGCGCGAGGCCCTTCTCGTTGCCCTCGGCGGCCATCTTGTCAAAGGTGGCGGCGAAGAACGCGAGGAACACGTTGTTCATGAAGATCGAGAGGAACGCGGTGACGACGCCAACGGGAACGGCCAGCGTGATGGCGGCGCCTTGGTCGATGCCGGCACCAACGGTGAAGGCGACGGCGAGGGCGGTCGCGGTAACGGGCTCGGCGGAGATGGCGCCACCGATGTTAACCGCGCCCATGAAGATCGCCTCGAGAGAGGCACCGATGATGACACCGGTCTTGACGTCGCCCATCAGGAGGCCCGCAACGAGACCTACCACGAGAGGACGCTCGATCATGCACTGACCGAGAACCCAGTTGCCGCCGTAGCAAATCAGCACGGTCAACCAGGCCATTATTGCTAACCCAATCATCTGACTTCCTTTCTTTCATTTCATTTGGCCGCTTGGCCAAATCCCCTTATTTCCCCGCCGCCTCAATCAGACTCTTGAGAGGAGTCTTGGGATTGGACGGGATAAGCTGATGGAAAACCGGAATACCCTGCTCGCAAAGCTCCTTCGCGGCCTCGAGCTCATCCGGGTTGAGCATGATCGTGGAGTTGAGGGCGACCTTGCTATCCGGATCGGACTTGTCGAAGCGGCCGACATTGGCAACGTTCACGCCCTCGATCTTGCCCGGTGCGCCTTTAACGAGCTCAAGCACGTCACGCACGCAGTTGGTGAGCGCGAAGATGCGCATGGAGTCCGCACGCGGATCGTTCGCGATGCGGCAAGCATCCGGAACATCCTTGACGAGGAGCTTCTGGCCCGCCGGCGTACCCATGGAAAGCGTCATGCGAAGGGCATCGCTCTCCACGGCGTGCTTGTTGGCGACGATGATCCTGGTGGTGTTGAGCTCCTTGGTCCACACCAGGGCGACCTGTCCGTGAATCAGACGGTCATCGACTCGAACCTGAACAATCATTGTTTCCTCTCTCCCTGCTTGTTAGTGCTCTCTAATCGAAGAAGTCTCCGTCGGACCCCTCATTGTCCGCGGCCTTGCTCGGAGGCTCGACGACCTGCATCGTCGCCCTCGCCAACTCGACGCTCTGCTTGATCGAATCTGCCGTGACCGGCTCGGCGCCGAGGAGCGTCTCGATCACGAGGCCGAGGTTCATACCGGTGACGTGGACGATCCCGCGCTTCTCCGGCTCCATGAGGACGACCTTCTGGAAGACGGAGCCACCGTAGATGTCGGTGAAGATGACGGCCTCGTCCTCAGGGTCCACCGAGTCAATAAAGGCCTGGATGCGAGGGGTGAAATCGGAGTCGTCCACGTAGCAGTCAACTGCTTCCACCATGTCCGCCATGCCGGTCAGGATCTCGATCGAGCTCCTGATTCCGCTTGCGAGGTGGCCGTGCGACGCGACAAGAACTTTCTTCATCGAGTCTCTCCTAGAGCGAATAGTGGTTAGGGTTCAGAAGCTGGATCTTGCTGGCGACGAACGCGCGCATGTCAGGGGCGGCGTCCATCAGGAGGCCAACGCCGTTGCCGTCGTTCTTGCCGGAGTTGATGTCTTTCTCGAAGGCGCGGTACATGGAGCGGAAGTACTCCGTGGCGATGTTGAACTTGCTCATGCCGAGGTTCACGGCCTCCTGGAGCTGCTCGTCGGGGATGTCGGAGCATCCGTGCATGACGAGGGGGACGCTGACGGCCTCCCTGCAGGCCTTGATGCGCTCCATGTCGAGGTTCGGGACCTTGACGTAGGGGCCGTGGGCGTTGCCAACGGCGATAGCGAGCGAACCGCAGCCGGTGCCCTCGACGAACTCCTCGGCGAGGTTCGGGTCGGTATAGTGGTCGCTGTTCACGAAGTCGTTGGCGTCGGAACCGTTGCCGACGTGGCCGAGCTCGGCCTCGATGTCAACGTCGAAGATCTTGGCGACCTGGACGACGTCCTTCGTGAGCTGGAAGTTCTCCTCATAGGGAAGCGAGGAGCCGTCGACCATGACGGAGGGGAAACCGGCCTTGACGCCCTTGACGGCGATCTCGTAACCAGCGGAGTGATCCTGGTGGACGGCGACGGGCACGCTCGCGCGCTCGGCGTAATAGCGGGCGGCGAAGGCGATGATGCCGAGGGCACAGTGGTCCTCGAAGCCGGGCCAGTACTGGATGATGATAGGCATGTGCTCATCCTCGGCGGCCTGGATCGCATAACGGATGGTCTCCGTGTTGATGACGTTGATCGCGGGCACGCCATAGTGGTGCTCGGTCGCATGTTGAAGAAGCTCGTTGACCTTGATGAGAGACATCTTTGTCTTCCTTTCACTTGGATAACCATTGGATTGGACAGTTCTCAGCTCGTCAGCTGGTTGAACACGAAGAGAAGCGCAAGGCAGGCAGGCGCTTGCAAAACGCGGTGGAGCCTATGCGGCCGACTGGCCCTCAGGCTGTGGCGCTGCGCTTCGACGCCACAGTACGTACGCCACAAGAGCAACGACCGCAGCAATCGTTGAAGCGAGGGCGAAGGCCAGAAAACCCGCGTGCGTGCCGAGCGCGTCGCACGCCCAACCGCCAAACAGGTTCGCAACCACGACGGACAGACCGCTCTGAACCATCGCGAAGGCGCTCTGACCTCGAGCGCGACAATCCTCGTGAGTGTGGTTGGCAATGTAGGTAACGCAGGAGTAGTAGACGGTCATGTAACTCACGCTCTGCAGCAGCTGGCCGCAGATCATGACCGGGACGATGCCGGTGCCCACGAGCACGAGCCTGAGCGCCGCCATGAAGCAGGAAAAGATCAGGAGGTTCATCTCGCCGAAGCGCCTGACCAGCTTGGAGGAAACGAGCAGGATGGGGATCTCGCTCGCAGCGGAGACCGCACTCAGGACGCCCACGAGGTTCTGACCCTCGCCAAGCTCGACCGCGTAGCGGCCCAAGAACGCCCCGATGAAGCCAATCGCGGCCGAACTGATGAAGGCGAAGACCAAGACGAAGGCGATCTCATTGCTGGTGAACAGCGAGAGGAGGCCCTTTCCGTGGGAGACCTTGGGATCGTCCGCGGCATTGGCGCGAATTCCCGCCTCGGGGAGGCGCCACATGTGAGCCGCGAAGACCACCAGCGCGGCAGAGACCACCGCGAACTGGATTTGAGGAGCCATGTCGAGCAGCCGACCGACGATCAGGACGACGATGGCGTAGCCGATGGTGCCACCCATACGTATGCGAGAAAAGTCCAGGCCAGAGCGATCCGCGAGCTCGATGACGAGGGAGTCGCTCAGGGGCAGGAGCCCCGAGAAAAACGCCGAGAACGCAAAGGTTACGAGAAGGACCGGGACGAACGTCGACGCCAGGTAATACAGCGGAGCGAGTACCGCCGCCGCAAGGCAGAGGATCACGATGACCGCGCGGCGGCGCCCGAGCTTGTCGGCGATCGTCGACCAGAGCGGCTGGATGGCGAGCGCACACACCGGGGTCGCCGCGAGGAGGATGCCGGTCTGGGCTGCACTGAGGCCGAGGCTCGTGTAGTGAGCGGAGAGGAACGGCGAGTACACGCCCGCGCAGACCCAGTAGAGGACGTTCGCGAAGAACAGCGAAGTCATGCTTGCGTTTGTCCTGGCGTTGTGCATCGTGCTTCTCCCTTCTTGCTCGCCGGGTGCCTGTCTGGGCTTCGAAGTGATTCGCCATCTAGCGTGAAACGAAGTTGTGAGGCGTTGGAACAATGTTCTGTTGTTTCATCGTTTTCGTGCCGTTGTTTCACGGCTCATAAGATAGCAGCTCAAGATGAGATTGCGCCGGGGAAGCACCGATTTACCGCGAACGGTAGGAAATCAGCGGTGAAACGCTATTTCACCGCTTATGAAACATTTTGCTTTATTTTCACCTCTCTTGACCTAAGATACAAAGCAAACTAGGGCCAAGGAGTAACCATGGATAAGACAGGGGATGTGCTCAGCCACATCTGCGCAGTCATGAGCAGCCTATCCCCCTCGGAGAAGGCAATCGCAACGTATGTGCTCGACCACCCGTCGGACGTCGCAACGATGACCGTCCGCGAACTCGCCGCAGAAACCGGTACGTCACCGGCGTCTGTTTCGAGGTTCGCAAGGACGCTTGACTACCGAACCTATTCGGACATGCGTCTGGCGCTCGGCATATCCATCAGCAGGGCCTCCGGCGAGGAAAAGGCCACGGGCGGCAAGGTTACTCTGGACGACGTCGAGGGCTCCATTAAGTACGTCCTGTCTCACAAGGTCAAGGAGCTCTCCCAAACCGCCTCGCTCATTGACTCCGATGACTTTTCGGCAGTCGTCAATCTGCTCCACAACGCCAACCTCGTCCTGATTGCGGGCGTCGGCAACTCGATTAGCATGGGCGTAAACGCGGCGTTCAAGCTCTCACAGGTTGGAGTCAGGGCGTTTTGCCCCAGTACCACCGATGCCATGGTCTCCGCCGCAACCAGCCTCAAGGAGAATGACATCCTGCTCGTCATTTCGACGTCCGGATACTCGAAGCGCCTCGTCAACATATTCGACTCTGCCGAGGATTCGAACACCCCCATCATCATGATCACAGACAACCCAGATACGCCGCTCGCGAAGCGTGCCACGTATATCATCCGAGCCATCTCGCGAGATCAGGCCATCACCGGAACCGAGGTCGCCTTCTCGCACAGCTCGATCAACTTCGTCATCGAGCTGCTGTTCCTCTTCCTGACCTCTTGCTGGGATGACCCGGTAGAGTTTAACAGGATCATCTCGAAGAATCTCTTGGGAGACAGGCAATACAGCTAGGACGACGCACACCGGCGCACCGACGCCCAGACCGAAACGGGAGGACCCCTTGATAAAGCTCATCCTCGCAGACATGGACGGGACCCTGCTGCCGTTTGGCTCAAGGGTCGTATCGGAGCGCACGCACAGCGCGATTCTTTCGGCGCTTGATGCGGACATCGCGTTCGGCCCCGCAAGCGGCCGCGACTACGCCGACCTGGCCGATGCCTTTGACGGCGACGCGCGCTGTTTCTCGACCGGCATCATGGCCAACGGAAAGAAGGTCTTCTCCAGCGGCGAACTCGTGTTCAAAAAGACGCTCTCGACGGAGGCCCTCGTCAAGCTCGATAGCGCCGTACGCCCCTACGCGGGGACGTCACTCTGGCTAGTCGCCGATGTCGATGAGACAGGCAAACGCTGCGAGCAGTTCCTCTGCGCCGTCGAGCCTGGCGACGAATTCGCCCTGGAAATCGTTAAGGACTCCGGAAGAGACATGGCGCTCGGAGACGTGCCCACGAACCGTGACGTCATCACCGCCGGCATCTTCGTCAACGTCAGCTCCGCCCCGACGGAAGTCGTTCGGAGTCGATGCAAGGAAGCCTGCCCAGAGCTTGATTTTCCCTCGCCCGTCCCATTCTTCCTCGATGTTGTTCCGGCTGGCTGGAGCAAGGTAAACGGACTCGACGCGCTTCTCGGCAGCCTTGGGGTCACGCTGGACGAGGTCGCTTTTATCGGAGACTCGGAAAACGACGTGACGCTCCTCGAAAAGGTGCCGAACTCCTACGCAGTCGCGGGCGCGATGCCAGAGGCGAAGGCCGCGGCCCATCACCTGATCGGGGACGCAGCCGAGGACTCCGTCGCGAAGCTCATCGAACAGATTGTCCAGCAGCGAGGCTAGGGTTCCGCCAGCGTGGCATGCGCCGCGTGCCTCGTCATCCGTTCGTGGCGCGCTACCTCGTGACGATCCAGAGCGTGGCCATCGTCGCGACGCCGATGCCTACGATGAGCGCGGCCCACAGGACGCGGACCACGAGGTTCATGTCGCCCGCCACCACCATGTCGTTCGCGTGCCAGAACCAGCTCTCGTTTCCCTTGCGCATGATGCTCTCCCCTAGCCTCGATTACGCCATCTATGGCCGAGCAATCGCAGGTCACGTGCCATGGATTTGCCCTACGCCCAGCTTTCAGTTCCGTAAGGCGGCGGGAGCCTGTGCGAGGCCCCGAGTCCTGAGGCTGTTGCAATGAAAATGGGAATCAAGGAGCACGCATCAATCATATGGGTTCCTTTCGAGGATAAGGGCAAACGAAGCATCCATCATATAATGGAGCGACGCAATCAGAGAGGTCACCCATGGAATTTTATGCAAGCTGCCCCGAGGGCTTTGAGTCCGCACTCGCCGACGAGCTTAAACGGCTCGGACTTTCGCATGTCCGCCGCCTGAAGGGCCGCGCTACGTTTGAGGGCGAGCTCGAAGAAGGCTACCGCGCCTGTCTGTGGTCGCGCCTGGCCAGCCGCGTATTTGTGGTGCTTGGACGTTTTGAGGCGCAGGACGCCGATAAGCTGTACGATGGCGTTTACGACATCGCCTGGGAGAGCATCGTCCGCCCCGGCGCCACCATCGCCATCACCGCCCGCGGCGTGACCGAGCAGCTGCGCAACACGCGCTTCTCGGCTTTGCGCGCCAAGGACGCGCTGTGCGACCGCCTGGCCGAGGCCACGGGTCGCCGCGCCGACGTCGATGCCGCCGATCCCGACGTTCATCTGCTGCTTTCGCTGCGCCAACGTCGCGCGAGCATCAGCCTGGACCTTTCAGGCGACCCGCTGTTCAAGCGTCTGCCGCCCGCGGCGACCCGCGCCGGCGAGGACGTGCACGTGCTACGCCCCGACTACGCCGCCCTGGTGTTGGCGCAGATCGGCTGGACCGCACTGTGCGAGCGCGAGCTGACGGCCGATGACTACGAGAACGAGGCTCTGCCCACGTTGATCGACGCCTCGTGCGCCGGCGGCGGCCTGCTGCTGGAGGCAGTGAATATTCTGACCGACCGCGCTCCGGGCGCCGCCCGCGAGCGCTGGGGCTTTGAGGGCTGGCAGCTGCATGATGCCGACCTGTGGGAGCGGCTGCGTGCCGAGGCGCGCGAGCGCGAGACGGAAGCACGCGAGCGCCAGGCGCGCATCGTTGCCGTAGATGTTGACCCCGCCGCACGCAAGACCGCTGAGCGCATGGTTAAGTGTGCCGGCTACAAGCGCTTTGTCGATTTTTGCGCCGCCAAGTCCGCCACCGTACTGGACCACGCGGGCGCCGTCGCCGGTGCCGCCGTGGTCGCGGATACGACCGAGACCCCGCTTTCGCTCATGCACGACGCCATGACGCTGGTCGGCGAGCTGCACCGCGCGCCCGAGCTTACCGCCGCACCGGTCGCCGCGCTCACCCGCGACGGACTTATGGAGCGCGCGCTCCATGCCGAGCCCGCGCGCTCCATCGCCGTCATGCCCAATAACGAGGAGGCGACCGTCGAAGTCTGGCCTTCGCTCGACCACGCCGCCGCGGCATTTGAGGCTGCGACCAACGCAGATGCCGAGGAGCAGACCGCAAATGCCCAAGACGAAGCCGCCGACGCCCCCATGCCCGAGCCCGCCGCCACGCTCGACCTAGGCGACGGCAAGCCGCTGCCCGTGCTCATCCCCGAGTCGGAGCAGTTCGCCAACCGCCTGCGCAAGAACGCCCGCCTGCGTCGCAAGTGGGCGAAGCGCGAGGGAGTGAGCTGCTACCGCGTCTACGATGCCGACCTGCCCGACTACTCCGCCGCCATCGATCTGTACGAGGGTTGCCCGCAGACGCCGGGCCGCTGGCTCGTCATCGCCGAATACGCCGCGCCCAAGACCATCGACCCCGCGCTGGCCCAGGCCCGCATGCTCGACATCTTGGCCATCGCGCCGCGCATCCTAGATGTTCCGGCCGAGCACGTGCACGCCAAGGCCCGCATGCGTTCGCGCGGCGGCTCGCAGTACGGCAAGCAGGGCGCTGGCAAGGGCGGCTCGGGAGAGCGCGCCAACATCGCGCGCCGTCGCCTCCCGCTTATCGAAGAGGGCGGCCTTACCTTTGCCGTCAACTTTGACGACTACCTGGATGTAGGCATCTTCCTGGACCACCGCGTCACCCGCAACCTGGTGCGCGAGCACGCCAAGCAGGCGCGCCGCTTCCTCAACCTGTTCGCCTACACCGGCACCGCCACCTGCTATGCGGCAGACGGAGGCGTCGAGGAGACCGTAACGGTCGACCTTTCCAACACCTACCTGGACTGGGCCGAGCGCAACATGCGCCAGAACGGCTTTGTGGGTCCGCAGCATCACTTTGTGCGCGACGACGTGCTCGCCTGGATTCGCGACCAGCGCCAGACGCGCAACCGCTGGGACCTGATCTTTGTCGACCCGCCCACGTTTTCGAACTCGTCCAAGATGGGCCGCCGTACCTGGGATGTCCAGCGCGACCATGTTGAGCTTTTGGCCGGCGTATCGCGCCTGCTCGCACAGGGCGGGCACGCCATCTTTAGCTGCAACCTGCGCGGCTTCCGCCCCGAGGCGCGCAAGCTCGCACGCGCGGGCGTCGTGCTACAGGACATAACGGCGCAGACCATCCCCGAGGATTTCGCGCGCAACCAGAAAGTGCACCACTGCTATATCGTGCGCCGTCTGCCCATCGAGGACGCCATGGCCGAAGTCGGCTTTAGCGCCGAGGAAATTGCCGAGCGCGTCGAGGAGCTGCACAACCCCGCGGCTCGCAAGCCTCGCGCAACGGCACCCACGCACGCGCAGACCGGCAACGGCAAGTCCAACTTTACCGGCAAGCCCTCCCCCGCCGGCAAACCCAAAAAGAAGAAGTTCTACGCCAGCAAACCCAAGGGCAGATAACAAAGTTGCGGTGGAATACGGACTGTTTTGCCTGGAATTAGGCAGATTTAGACCGTATTTCACCGCAACTCATATTGGGATGGTGGTTGGCGATCTACCCTTGGGTGACCAATCGGTAGCCGATACCCACGTGCGTCTGGATATAGCGCGGATGCGCGGGGTCGGATTCGATCTTCTTGCGCAGCGTGCCCATAAAGACACGCAGGCTCGCCAGATCGCTCTTAGTCGCCGTGCCCCAAATCTCGTGCAGGATAAACTGGTGCGTCAGCACCTTGTCGGCGTTATGGGCCAACAGGCACAGCAACTTGTACTCGATCGGCGTCAGGTGCAACTCCTCGCCATCCATCGTGGCGATGCCGGCATCAAAATCGATATGCAGTTCACCGGTATCGAACGAGCCCTCGGACGCCCCCATGCCAATCTGCGCATACGAGAGGCGCCTGAGCGTCGTGCGAATACGCGCGAGCAGCTCCTCGACCGAAAACGGCTTGGTCAGATAGTCGTCGGCGCCGGCATCGAGCGCGCGAATCTTGTCCGCGTCCTCGCTGCGCGCCGAGACCACGATGATCGGCATGCCCGACCATGCGCGCACCGATTCCACCACCTTGACGCCGTCCATATCGGGCAGGCCCAGATCGAGCAGCACAATGCTCGGTGCCTGCGATGAGGCGGCGGCGATGGCGGCATGGGCGGTCTCCACAGCCATATGGCGCAAGCCGTGCGCCTCGAGCGCGGCAACGATAAGATTGCGGACGGCGGGGTCGTCCTCAACGACCAGGATGAGCGGTTTCACGGCAGGGTTCGGCACGGCGCTACTCCTTATCAAACGAAACGTCGGCGGCGGGCAGCTCAATCGTAAAGACCGAACCGTGCGGTTCCGCCGCGGCAACCTCTATGCTACCGCCATGTGCCAGCGCAATGGAGCGGCAGAGCGAAAGCCCCAGGCCCACGCTGCGGTGGCTGTCGGCAAGACCGTGGTTGGCGGTGTAGAACGACTCAAAGATGCGCTCGCGATCCTCGGGCGCAATACCTGGACCGTCATCGGCAACCGAGCACGTCACGCATCCATCGTCGACGCCAATCGAAATCACGATATGCGAGCCTGCGGGCGTATAGGTGATGGCGTTATTCACCAGGTTCACCACCAGCTGCACCATCAGACGCGCATCGACATTGACCAGTGCCGGCTCGTCGCACGCCACCACTTTAAGGTCGTGCTCGCGCACGGCCGGATTCACATGGCGCAACGCCTCCTCGACGATATCGTCCATGAGCTCGAGCGTCGTTGACAGATGCATGCCGCCGCCTTCGAGTTTGGTGATGGCGAGCAGGTTCTCGACGGTGGCGTTGAGCCATTGCGCATCAGAGCGAATGGACAGCAGCATGCCGCGGCGCGTCTGGGCATCGAGCACCGCGGTTCCGGTCGAGCCCTGGTCGAGCAGAACGTCGGCGTTACCCGAGATACTGGTGAGCGGCGTGCGCAGATCATGCGAGATGGAGCGCAGCAGGTTGGCACGCAGCTGCTCATTTTTGGCGAGCACCGCCGCCTCCTCGCGTGCCTCCATGGCGCGGGCGCGATCGAGTGCCAGCTCGCCTTCGCTCACGATGGCATCGGCCAGCATCCGCTCTTCGTGCGTCAACGCATCGGGGTCGGCGACGATAGCCAGCACGCCCACCACCGAGGAGGGCTCACCCCCGCGCACCATGGTGTCACCCGAGCGTACCGTCAGGTAGATGCCGTAGAACGCCGATCCGCCAAAGGTGGCGTCGAGCGGTGTTCCCACGTAGACCGAAGCCGAGAGCAGCGGTGGCATCTGGGGTGCCAGCTGATGCAGCGACGCGGCATCGCCCACGGCCGTATACGTCGCGCGCGGCAGCAGGTCATCGCCCTCGGCGTCGGCGCTGTACCACACGACCGGACAGCCCGAAAGACGCGCCAGCTGCGTGGCCACGGCATGCACAATCTGCTGCTCGTCGGCGCAGCGCTGCAACATGCGATTGGTCTCGAGCACCATCTGCGTGCGGCGATCGCTTGCCGCGGCCTGCGCCAGGGCGCGGCGCAGGGCCAGAGCGATCGAGCTTGACACGAGCGAGACCGCGAACATGATGAAGAACATGCCCGGATGGATGTGGTCGATAAGCGTTAAGGAGTAACGCGGCTCGATAAACAAAAAGTTGTAGAGCGAAACGGCGGCGGCAGAGCTCAGCAGACAGTACAGGCGGCTCCAGGTAAAAAATGCGCACAGCTGCACCGCAAGCACATACACAATCATGATGCTCGGGGCAAGACCGGGGCGGTCGAGCACCGCGCCGACAACCGTCGCGGCCGCGAGCAACCCCGCCACCACGCAGGTGTCGCACAGAGGGCCGCGCCGCGTCTGCGTCGAGCGCCTCCACCAAAAACTGTCGGCAAGATCGCCATCCGAGCGAACATCCATCGACGCCGCGCCCTCCCTCAAAAACAAAAACCACCACGAAGGGGACAGGCACCTTTGTGGTGGTTTTCCCTCGTGGTGGTTCCTAGTGTAAAGCCTTTACAACCTGCGGTCGCTAGACAAACAGCACGTGCGCGAGCAGGGCACATACGCACGCCGCGGCAAATACCAACGCCACAACTGAGATCACGCGATCGGCAACGTCCATGTTGGCTCGGTTCGTAAAGAACTGGTCCTCGGCGGCGTCGATACCCGCCTCGCGCACATCAAGTGTCCTTGCATCCATGTTTACCTCCCCGGCTTTCATTTCATCCATCGATGATCAACTCCGTGTAGCCCGCTGGTGACTACGGGCGCTCGTTGGGAGCCAGGCGCTGCATCTTGTTCACGGCCTTGAACTTGGTGAACAGCGGCACGTACTCAAAGCTCACGTTGGAGTTCTCCAGGCCGTACCAACGCGCGGGTGTGCCGGCGGCGCGGCGGATGATCGCCAGCAGCTTGCGGATCATGACGAACTTGAACGTACCGATGTTGCCCGGGTCCTTGTAGACCGAGTAGTCGTGCTTTTGCGGCGGCAGCTCACCGGTGGCGGCAAGGTCCTGAACGACCTGACGCAGGTAAGCATTGACGCGCTGGTTGACCTTATAGCCCAGGTACAGATGCACGCGGAAGACGTAGTCGGTATCGAACGTCTCGACCGAATAGGCAAACGTATACGGCTCGTCCATGGTCTCGACGTTCACGAACCACCAGGCGCGAGCGCGCTTGGGGTGCTTGTCCAAGATCGAGTAGACGATATCGCGGTCGATATAGTCGGTGTTAGTGTCCTTGGTCAGGTACACGATGTTGTCGCTCAGGCGCTCGTAACGGTCGTCGTCGCGCAGGCGCTTGAGCTGCGGCAGATAGCTGCGCAGCGGCAGCAGCGTAAACTGGCGCTGCTCGACCGCCGTGCCGTTGTACCAGCACACCATGATGCTCATGATGAGCGCGGCCATAAGGATGGTGAAGTAGCCGCCATGGAAGAACTTGGTGAGCGAGCTCACAAAGAAGAAGCCCTCGAGCATGAGGAAGAATGCGACGAAGATCCACGGCGCAACCTTGAGCTTGCGCTCCACGTGCAGATAGAAGAAGAGCAGCAGCGTCGTGCACATCATGGTGAGCGTAATGGCCAGACCGTATGCGGCCTCCATGTGCGCCGAGTTCTGGAACAGCAGCACCACGATGACGCAGCCCACGAGCATGACGTTGTTGACCATGGGGATGTAGAGCTGGCCCTTGGTCTCGGCAGGATAGAAGACCTGCATGTGAGGCATGAGGTCCAGGCGGCTGGCCTCGGATACCAGCGAGAAGGCGCCGGTGATGAGCGCCTGCGAGGCAATGATGGCCGCGACGGTGGAAAGGCCGACGGCAAACGGGCGCAGGCCCGGGGCGAGCATCTGGTAGAAGGGGTTGAGGTCGGCGATGCCCGTGAGCTCCGGGTTGCCGGCGTTGTTGATGAGCCACGCGCCCTGGCCCATGTAGGACAGCAGCAGGCAGCACTTAACGAACGGCCAGGTGGCGTAGATATTGCCGCGCCCCACATGGCCCATGTCGGAGTAGAGTGCCTCGGCACCGGTGGTGGCGAGGAAGCAGCTGCCCAAGATCATGATGCCCGCATGGTTGTTGGGGCTCAGCAGAAAGCCGATGCCACGCAGCGGATTGAGGCACAGCAGCACCGTGGGATGCTGAAGGACAAAGAACAGGCCCGTACCGCCCAGGAACAAAAACCACAGCGTCATGATGGGGCCAAAGGCGCGACCGATCTTGGCCGTGCCGATGCGCTGCACCAAGAAGAGTACGATGATGATGGCGAGTGTGATGGCGACAACGCGGCCCTGGTCGTCACCGAGCACGGCATGAACCGCCGGGATGGTGCGTAGGCCCTCAATAGCCGTAGTCACGGTAACGGCAGGTGTGAGGATGCCATCGGCGAGCAGCGCGGCGCCGCCCAGCATAGCGGGGATGATGAGCCACTTGCCACAACGCTTGACCAGGCTGTACAGGGCAAAGATGCCACCTTCACCGTGGTTGTCGGCGCGAAGCGAGATCAGCACGTACTTGACGGTCGTCAGCAGCGTGACCGTCCACACGACAAGGGAGAGCGCGCCGAGCACGAACTCCTCCGTGACGCTTCCGATGCCGCCGTTGCCGGCGACGAGCGCCTTGGTTACATACATGGGGCTGGTGCCGATATCGCCATACACCACGCCCAGCGTGACGAGCATCGCCGAGATGCTCACGGGAATCGCAGCGTGCGAAGCTGCCTCCTTGGCCTTTTGTTCCATAAGCCGGTTTCCTCCCAACTTTAATGTTCGAAGGGATTATAGGTAATCGGCCTATGCTTTAATGCACTGTTTTCCCAGCTAGATAAAGATTTATACAGTCTTTAGGCCACCGCGGCGATATGAAATGTGACAAAGGGGCTGTCCCCTTGTCACATTCGTCATTTTCCGAGCCAGTTTTTGAACCACCACTCCATGGAGCGGCTCATCTCGGCCATAAAGGGACTGGTGTGTTTGCGGGTGTAGATGTCCACCACGCGCTCGCCCACCTCGCGGGCGTGCGGGCGGAACATCGCATCCATCTCGGTCACCTGCGCGTCCATGGTCGCGGCATCCGCACGGCAGTAGCGCTCCTCGTGCACCAGGTTCACCACGGGGTGCGCAATGGCCGGACGCTCCTTGCGAGGCGCGCCGATGATGAGCATCGACAGCGGCATGGTATAGGGCGGCAGATCGAGCAGCTCGGCAACTTCCTCGGCATTCTCGACGATGTCGCCAATGTAGCAGCTCCCCAGCCCCAGGGCCTCGGCGGCAACCACGGCGTTTTGCGCGGCGATCACGGCGTCCTGGGCCGCGATGGCAAAGTCGCCCAAACCCGGCACGCGGCGGGGCGCCTTGCCCGTGCGCTTGACAAACTCGGGCTCAAAGCAGCCCACGTGCTCAAACAGATCGATCCACTTGGCATAATCGACCACAAATATAAGTGCCCAGGGCGCCTTGGCGATCATGGGCTGGTGGTCGCACAGGTCGGCCAGGCGGTCGAGCGTAGCCTGCTCGCGAATGCTTACGATGGAATACATCATCATGGCACCCGCCGACGGTGCGCGACTCGCCGCATGCAAAATCGCCGCCCGCTGCTCGTCGGTCACCGCCACGGGACGGTCGTCGTCATCGCGCGCGAAGGCACGCGTAGACGAGCGATGCTCCAAAATGTCCAGCACCGCGTTGCCCGTAGTCTCGACCGGATAGCCGCACATATCCACGCCCGCAGCTCCGTCGCCGCCCATGTCCGCCTTGCAAACCTGCTCGCTCATCGCCCTGCCCTCGCCATTTCTTTAAGAAGCCTTTACGTTTCCGTGTAATTCCCGTCCATTATCGCGCAGGTCGCCACTACATTGCGCCACACCGCCACACATGCGCGTTAATATGGCTGGTTGTTGTGCGCAGCCACCAATTGCAGCGCATATCTTGGTAACAATCGGGTAAACCCCCGCTTTCGTAGGTTTTAAGTTTGTGAGGAGTCTCAGCATGTTCGCTGCCGCCATCTCGCTCGTCGGTCTTGCGGCGACCGTCTACCTTGTCTTGCGCGAGGCCAAGGCCATTCGCGCTCAGTCGGGCACCGTCACCAAGGGCGCCTTCGCCTGGAGCGTCGCCTTTGGCCTGTTCCAGCTCTTTTTGACCGTCTGGGGCGCTATTGGCCTCGTCGCGCAAAACGAGCCGCTCGCCTTTGTGATGCTCATCCTGACCAATGCCATCCTCACCGGCTGCGCTTGGGCCAGCATCGCCCGCGACCGCATCGCCCCGCGCGTCTTTGCGTTCGCCGCGCCCGACGCCCCCGCTCCCACCGGCAAGCTCGCCCGCCTGCGCGGCGCCTTTGTGGGCAAACCGCTCGTCGCCGCCGTCTTGTGCCTGCTGCTCGCCGGCGTCTTTGCGCTGCTGGGCATGGAGGTCTCGTCCAACCACGACTTTACCTGGGTTTACCCCCTGTGCATCCTGCTCGAGTGGGCCATCATCACCACGCTCATGACTGGCTTGTTCTTCCTGTTCCAGCGCCACGGCGCAGCTCCCGCGGTCCTGGCCTTTGCCCTCTTTGTCCTGGGCATTGCCGAGTTCTTCGTCATCACGTTTAAATCCATGCCCATCCAGCCGGGCGACCTTTCGGCCATCTCCACCGCCGCCGCGGTCGCCGGCAACGGCTACACCTTCTCGATCTCGCTGTTCTGCGTGCTGTCCATGGGCTTTACCGCCATCGCCATGCTGCTGTGCGAGTACGCCGGCCTGGTGGCACCGCACCGTCAGAAGGGTGCCGCCAACGCCAAGCGCATGCTGCTCACCAACCTGCTCGTGGCAGTGCTGTGCCTGGGCGGCGTAACCGCGCATGTCACGCTCATCGACTACTACAACACTCTCGGCATCACCGTCTACACCTGGCGCCCGCTCGAGAGCTACTGGCGCGAGGGCTACCTGCCCGCCTTTATTAGTGCGGCGCAGTCCATCAAGCCGCCCAAACCCGCCGACTACTCCGTCGACGATGCCAAGGCCACGCTCAAAAAGTACGCCAAGGCCTACGACAAGTCCGACGCGGCCAAGAGCGACGAGCGCGCCGCCGCAAAGGAGCAGTTCGACAGCGAGAAGCCCACGGTCATCGCCATCATGAACGAGACCTTCTCGGATCTATCCATCTACCAGAATATGCGCGCCGGCTACGAGGGCCCGCAGTACTTTAAGAGCCTGTCCAACTGCCTCAGCCGCGGCAAGCTCTACGTGAGCGCCTACGGCGGCGGTACCGCCAATACCGAGTTTGAGTTTATGACCGGCAACTCCATGGCCAACCTGGGCTCGGGTGTGTACCCCTACACCATCTACAACATGGAGACGACCGGGAACCTGGCAGAGCAGTTCAAGTCGCTCGGATATTCCACCACAGCCATGCACCCCAACCACGCGACCAACTGGAACCGCGAGAACGTCTACAAGGACTTTGGCTTTGACCAGTTCCTGTCCATCAACGACTTCCAGGGAGCCGACACCCTGCGCGGCATGGTGACCGACCAGGCTACCTACGACAAGATTCTCGAGTTGCTCGACCAGAACGCCGATCCGCAGTTTATCTTCGACGTGACCATGCAGAACCACTCGGGCTACGACACGGGCCTGCTGCCGGTCGACAAGCAGATGCACCTGAATATCGACACGACCGATCTGGACGCCAAGACCGTCGAGGACGGCACGCTATCCGATGTCGACGAGTATGTCTCGTGCATCGAGCAGTCCGACCAGGCGCTGCGCTACTTCCTCAACGCCTTGAGCAAGCTCGACCGCAAGGTGATCGTGGTGTTCTGGGGCGATCACCAGCCGTTCTTCCCGTCCAAGTTCAACGATAAGTGGTTTACCGACGAGGACGACGCTACGCATCAGGAGCGCCTGTGGCAAACCGACTACATCATCTGGGCCAACTACGACGTTGCCGGCTGCGACCAGACGAGCGAGGTCGACGACCTGTCCACCAACTTCCTGTCCACGCAGCTTATGCAGCTGGTCGGCGCACCTCTCTCCGACTACCAGAAAGCGCACATGACGCTGCGCGAGTCGCTGCCCGCCATCAACTCCGTGGGCTACGAGGACGCTAGCCTGCGTTGGGCGCTCTCCTCCAACGTCACCGGCGACGACGCCGAGGCCGCGGCTGCCACCAAGGCGCGCGAGGATTACGCCAAGATGCAGTACTACGAGATGTTCCGCGACGGCAAGAACGTCTACACCGAGCACTTCCAGACCGAGGCCAACGAGACCGACCCCAACCTGGCGCCAGGTACGACCAAGATCAAGTAGCAGCGCGTCTTAACTGGTTCGTCTGCCCGGCGACGCGGAACGTAAGGTTCCCTGCTCGGACAGTCCTGCTCGCACGGAGAGCACATTAAGTGCTCTCCGGCTCGTGCGGAACTCGCGATGAACCTTACATTCCGCGCCGGCCGGGCAGACGCCTCGGTGTTGAAACGCGGCTTGTCATGGGGACATCTGCTGAACATATATAAGTTGAAGGCCACGTCATGTGGCCTTTTTGCATCCGGAAACCGTGTCCCAGAATTCTTGTCTGGAATGGGATGCAGTTTCCGCTTGGGACCCGATTGGGAAAGTGTGTCCCACTATTCAGCTGGATTCCGGGATGTATTTTCCGGTTGAGGCTCGTTGGGAAAGTGCGTCCCACTTTGGGGGCTGATTCTGGGACGTGGTTTCCGGTTGGCTCTCATTGGGAAAGTTCATCCCATTTCTCGGCCTAATTATGGGACGCAGTTTCCCGTTGAGGACCCTTTGGGAAAGTGCGTCCCGGTCTGGGCGCTCAAACTGGGATGGATTTTCCGGATGAGGGCTTGACGGAAAATGTGTCCCGTTCCGGGCGCTAATTGTGGGATGCAGTTTCCGCTTGCGGAGTCTCCACTCAACAGAAAACCCGGGTGGCCTGTTTTTTGGCTACCCGGGTTTTTGGGTTGTCGATATGTTCGACTGGCTACTAGTGGGTCTTGCGGCGCTTGATCAGCATGATGAGGGCTATCACTACGAGCGTTGCTCCCGCTGCTGCTGCGGTGGCGACTAGGGCGAATGTTTGGTCGCCGGTGTTTGCGAGGTTCTTCGCTGTGGTCGTAGTCTTGACCTTGGTGTCGGTCTTAGCTCCGTTGTCGGACTTGGGCTTGTCCGGGTTCGTCGGGGTCTCAGGAGTCTCGGGGTCCTTTGAGCCTTCGGAATCGGTTGGGCCGGCGGTGTTTACCAGCGTATGGTCCAGGAACTTCTTGGCGCCCGCACTTGCCTGTGAGAACAGGCGGCGCGTGCGGATCGGGGTGGCGTTCACCGTTGTGGGCGCCGTCTCCTCGGCCTCGATATTCACGAGCGTCGTGCCGGTGTCGAGGCCCACGTCGTTGTATCCCACGTGGCAGTAATACTGCGCACCGTCATCGTCTGCGGTCAGGTCAATCTCGAGCTTTGAGGCCGTTCCAGCCGCGAGGTTGCCATCGGCACCCACGAGCTTAAACTCTGTCTCGCCGCGGCCCTTGCGGTACCACATATAGGTCGGTGCCAGCCCTGTTTCGCTATCGTCGGCACCGAGTTGCTTCACATGGCCAATCGCCGAGAGCGTCAGGTGGCTTCCCGCCGCGCGCTCAACCGAAGAGTCGTATCCAAGATCCGACCCCTCCGCAGCATCCGCCGCAGGTCCGCTCACGGTCATCGTCATGCCATCGGGCATGGTCTTGACCGTGATGATTGCCGAGCGAATACCTGTTTCGGTCGTGGATCCGTTCTTAACGGCGGCGATGGCGAATCGATACTCCGTATTGGGCTGCAGCCCATCCCACTTGAGCGAGGTCTGCGTGTTGTCGGCAATCTTCCAGCTATTGACGACCGCATCCGCCGCATTGCTCTGCAGCATGCCCACGCCGTAGCTAAAGCCACTCTTGTTTGCGAGTACATCGTCCCAGCTAAACGTAACGCTGGTCGAATCGACGGCGTTTGCCGTAAAGCCCGTCACGGCCGGCGCGTCGGGCATCTCGACGTCCTTAACGTCATAGCCCACGATCCAGAACTGGTCGGTGTCCTTGGTGCCGAGCTTGTCGCCCGAGTCTGCCTCGAACTTGTCGACATCCACCGCGTTGACGCCCAGACGCCACACAAAACCGTACTTGCCCTGCGCGGCCTCGGGCAGGTTGTCGACGGTGCCGCCGTATTCGGTCGATTCACTCGAGGAGTTACCCGTAGTAAAGCCGGCGTTGGCACCAAAGCACAGGCCGCCAAACAACTCGTGCTTTGCGAGCTTCGCGCCCATGACAACGCTGCCGTTCAGCGTCAAGCCGAGCTCGAGCTCCTGCTCCTTGCCCTCCTCGACTTCGATGGTCTGCTCAATGCTCGCCCCCGACTGCGCGGCGGCGCCGTTAAACCCATCGTGCGTGTAGGCGCGCGTTACGCCAGGCTTGCCCAGGCCAAAGGAATCCCCAACGGGAGTCTCGCCGTTGAGCGTCGTTTGATAGGTTCCGGGTTCTCCCGACCGGTTGGTCAAAAAGTAGCTGAGCGGCGTCATATTGTGCTGTTTGGCAATGCGGTCATAGGCCTCGACATTAACGACCGAGGTCTGCGCGCCGAGCGACACGGGCGCCGCCATCACGCCCTTGCCACCAGTTTCCTCATTTTCGATCTCATACTCGTAATAGACCATCGGAATCGTGTAGAGCACGGCCTTGTCACCCTCGCCGGCATGCGACTCATAGCTTACGCTTGCGCTGACCGTGCGCTCGCTCCGGTAGTCATAGCATCCCTCGGCGGCAAAATCGACTGAAGCATTCATCGCGACCAGGGGCGGACCGGTCTGCACCTCGACGGCAACGCCCAACTCGGCGCCAATGGTATAGCCCTGGGATGTCCCCGTGCCCTTTTCCTCTCCGTATGACGTGCCGCCCAACACCAGATAGCCGTATGCCTGCTCCAGATCCTCAACATAGGGCGCATCCTGCAGCACGGCAAGCACGCGCGGGTTGGTATAGACCTTGTAGCGGTCCTTGTACGTGATCTTGACGCTGTCGTTGTCGACATCGGGCAGCGCGAGCGAGATAAATGTGCCGTAGGTAGTGCCGCGACGGTTGCTCTCGCTAATCACCTGCTCCTCGCCGCGGCGCACCTTTCCGTTCTCGTCGAGCGAAAAATGCGAGGCGGTCATCCAATAGTAGTCATCGTTCTTGCGCAGGTCCTCGTCGCGGTGCTTGCCCACCACGGCGATAAAGCTCTCGTTATAGCGGTCCGAACCCGAGACGCTGCCCGCCTTGACGTCGCTGATCCACACCTGCTCTATACCCTTGTGGTCATGCTTGTTGCTGCTGTTGTATTGCTGACCGCTCATGCTCATGGTTCCGACCATGGACCCCAAGCCCTGAGCCCCGCTCTGTGCCGTGTTGCAGGCAAAGTCGCGGAACACATCGCCGCCCACGAGCACCTCGTCAACCGCCAGCTGCTCGGACAGGCCGTCAAGGTTGGCAGTGGCAAGGGCAATAGGCGCCAAGGTGCACGGATAGCGCTTATCCTGAGCGCTATCCTTCCATGCGCTGTTGGGCACATGCATCAGCCCATAGGAGGCGAGGAGCCCGTCTCTGTATTCCTTACAATCGGAAAGCTTGAACTCGCCAGACTCCGAGTCAAAATACGCGTAGCGGTACAGCGCGCCGTACAGCCCCTTGCTGCCGTCAGAAGCGCCGTAATCAAAAGCGCTGCGTTGCCAGTCATAGCCCGCAAGAATAAGGCCCGTGACGGTTTCACCCGTCTTCTTTCCTTCTTCATCGTAGGCGGCAAACGTGCCGAACGTCGCATTCGCAGCGACCATGGTCTTGCCGTTCGCGGAGAGGGAGATTGCGCCCGCGTCGCCCAGAGCATCGACATGGACGAGCGCACCCTTGGATGCATCCCACGAAAACAGCTCGCAATGCGTCGACTTATCAATATTCTTCTTGCCGTAGGGTGCCGAGACCACGATGGCGAGGTCATCGCAAAAATCGCGATCGAGGTCGCCGGCCGCTAGCGAAACGACAGGAGCTGACTGAAGCTGCGTCCAGGAGTCGTTCCCGCCCTTGTTGTGCGTGGTGTAGTCCGCGGCGTTACCGGCATCGATCTTGACGACGCTTTGCTTCCAGTTGCCGCCCTCCAAGTCATACATGTCGACTACAGCCTTGCGCACGCCGTTCTCGTCGACATAGCAGCCCGCGTAGACAAAAAGCTCGTCGACGCCGTCGCCATCGACATCGCCCGCCTCGACATCAAAGACGGCGTCGTGCTCTTGCAGGTAACCGGCATCCAGGTACTTAAAACGGCCTTCGTACATCATATTAGTGTTGACCGTCACCGGCAGGTGTGTGTCGAGAGTGCGCGTGCGCCCGTTGCTAAACGAGTAGAGGACCAGCTCAACCTTTCCGGCGTATGACTTGCCGTCAATCGTCGTGGAGGAACTGTCGCCGTAGGCACGGAGCTCGGCAACGCGGCTCTTTTTGCCCGTGCTGGCGTCGCTGCAGAACTCAACACTCGTGGCGTGAATGCCCGAGAAACCGTTGTTGTCGTTGGCAAGTACTGTTGAGGACTCATTGTTGCTTAGGTACGACCAGGTGCCGCCACCGTAGTCGCTATGCTTGTAGAGATCGCTGTTCGTATCGAAGTTGTTGACGTTTTGCCAGAACTTTGCGGCGCCCCACACACTTCCATAGCCATCGGTGAGTTTGCTGCTGCCGCCAATGTCACCGCGCTCGACGTTCTCGAGCTTGTCGCGCAGAGTGTAGCGATTGCCATGGCTACCGTTAGCTGCCATATAGACCTCGCTGCGCGTGGCAAACGTCGTGGGGGTATCAGTGGAATAGGGGCCAACGGTATCGGCCGGAATGTCCTCGCTCGTGCCCAGACCCAGGGCTTGATAATCCTGCTCGGTCATATCGGTGATTGCGGGCGCGTCTGCCGCCTGGGCAACCTGGGGCGTGGCCGTGAAGCAGGCGACGCTCGTGGCGATCAACGCAGCAAGCGCCGCCGTCCCAACAAGCGGAATTTTCGACAGCCTACGGATACGGGGGTGTGGAACGTACATGAGGGACCTCGCTTTATTCGAGTGGAGTGGACTCATTTTTACAAATGATACGTCCGATGCCCGATATCACGTGTCTCATTTTCGCCAACGGCGTGTCTCATTTTTGAGAATCCGAGATGCCGCGGAAATCTTATCCCAGCTCAAAGGCCATTTCTGGGATGTATTTTCCGTCGAGTGCCTCATCGGGAAACTGCATCCCATTTCAAGCGTCGATTCTGGGACGCACTTTCCCCTTAGACCCTCAACCGGAAACCGCATCCCACTTTGAGCGCAAATTCCGGGATGCATTTTCCGCTTGAGCCTCATTGGGAAACGGCGTCCCACTTTGAGGGCTGATTGTGGGATGCATTTTCCGGTTTTGCTCTCATTGGGAAAATACATCCCGTTTCTTGACCGAATAATGGGACGCAATTTCCCGTTGGAGCGCCTTTGGGAAAGTGTGTCCCACTTCGACCGCCCAGAGTGGGATGCACTTTCCGCAAAGCACCTCAACGGGAAACTACGTCCCATTCCAAAGGCAAATACCGGGACGCATTTTTCGAAAGCCTGCCCATCCGGAAAGCCCGTCCCACTTTGGACGCATCCGGGCACGGAACCATCGACCTATCAGGCCTCCCATCAATAAAGAGGCGTCCTCCCGGACGGCGGGGCACGAAGTTCATCGCGAGTTCCGCACGCAAAGAAGGCCACTTAATGTGGCCTTCGTCTTGCGCAGGACTGTAGAGCAGGGAACTTCGTGCCCGCCGCCCGGGAGGGCGTTGCGTTTAGAAGATGGCCCTAACGCTTATCCCTCCGGGATAAAAGCAGCGCGGCCATGAAAGCGATGATTGCAAGCGTCAGCAACACCAAGAGCAATGCGAGCGTGCTGTCGCCGGTTGCCGCCAGGCCAAACAGACCGGGGCTCTTACTGCCAGCAGGTTGTACGGGAATCTTCTCGCCATCGTCCTCGGCGGTGATTTCCCAGCGAATGGTCTTGCTTGCGTCGGCAAGCTCGTTGCCCACCGACGTCGGGACACTTAGTTGCAGATTGAGCACCGTGCTGCCATCGCTCGTGAACGTGGCGACCTGCGTGGGATAGGCGAACACGCTGCCCGGCGTTCCCGTCTGGAGCCAACCGTCAGACGCATCGCCAGCCGACGCCGTTAAGGTAATGGGCGACAGCAGGTGTGCCGTCTCGTGATTGACAACGGCCCGCACAAACACGCGTACCTGGGACTTTACGCCCGTGGCACGAACCTCGATCTGCTGCTCGCGCGCATCGCCGGGCATTAGATCTTTAAAGGCGGGAAACAGATCGGGCTCCCCCGAGGAGCCCGTCGCCCCCGTTACCGTCAGCTGGCGCGCATTTCCGTCATAGGCAATCGCGGGAGTATCGGCAAACGCACGGGCGGGAACAGCGAGCGCGACCACGCAGAAAATGGCCGCGACCATGCAACGCAAGGAGCGCGCAACACCTTTGCGAATTGGGAATGCCATACTTACGCACCTCCATGCGGCGGCACCAGCACGCCATCATTGACCGTGCAACCCCATGCCTCTTTAACTGCATCGTCGGGCGTAGACTGAATTGCCTGGGTCGAAATGTCGACGACTAGGTTTTTACCATCTGCCTTCTTTTCGGACACGCTCTTGATGAGCACGCCCGTCTTGTCGAGCGGCTTAACAGAAGACGTCCAGTAGTAGAACCCGTCGCTCGCAAGAACCCAAGACGAAGGTCTGTTAGTGGCGGAGGCATCGCCTTTATCGCCCCACTCAATGGTGTAGTCGGTGCCGGCAACCGGCTCATCCCACAGGCGCGCGCCATCCTTATCCTGCCAGTAGATATCCACCGCGACACGCAGGTATGCCGGAGCCGAGCCCGTGTTTTTTACCGAGACATCCCTTTTCACGTTGTCCTTGCGCGTCTCGTCCACCGAAGGCGCCACCGAGCCAAAGCCAAACTCGTTGACCAGCACGCCCGTAACCGAAAGCCACGCAAAGGCGCCGACGACGCCGGCCAAAAGGAGGACGCCGACAAGGAGGGCAACGATCCGCTTGCGCTTAGTCATCCTTGTCCTCCCTCCTCAGCGTGCCGTTTTCCCAAACATTCTTGGCACGCGAGCCGCCATCGACCCATTTGTCCTTCGCGCGCGTGTTGACGCACGTCACCACCGCATCACCCGCGCTCGAAGCAGACGAAATCGTCAGCTCGGCAGATTTACCGGGCGCCTTGCCCGGCGTGCTCAGCTCGCCCTCGTAGCGCCATGCCCAATTCGTGTCTTCCTCGACGGTATAGATGCCCGCCGGAGCGGCGAACTGCACGCTGCCGACATACCAGGTCTCACCGTTTTCCGGCTGCTGCTTATCGACCTTCACCTCGACCACGCGCGTCTCGGGAGAGGCTCCCTCCGCCGTCTTCGTCACCTTAAAGCGGAACGTCTGTCCCATGGCACTAGCATCGGTAGTCTTTTTAACGATCGCCAGCGCATGAGTCTGGTCAAAGTTGAACACGGCATTGCCGTCGCCTTGGCCGTCTTCACCCGTCTTTTTATACTCCAGACGGTTGGCCAGGTCGAACGAACCATTACCCGAACCCAGGCTGTAGAGCGAGACAAACTTGCCGTTCACAGGCTCTTCCGCCGCAGAAACGCCCTCTGCACCAGGGCCGTAGCTTGCCTGCGTTACCGTAACAGTCAGTTGCGTCCCCATAAACGGCTCGGCAAAGCAGACCTTAAACGGCGCCTTGTCGGCACCGTCATCGACGGTGTTGGCGGCGGCGGGATCGAGCAGCCATTTAAGCTGCGCGGTCATAGTTACGGGGCTCGCGGGATCAGACGTATCGTTGGCAACCACGCGATACGTCACGGGATACAGGTCCATGTCACCCTTGACTGGCTCACTCTTAAACTCATCCCAAGACTTCGCATTGCCATCCGCACCCACATATCGCCACTCCAAGAAGAGCTCACGCTTATCGCCATTGGCAGCAGCCTGTTCATCGAGCAGCGCGACGATCTTGGAGTGGGCGTCCGGATCGTACGCCACGGATTTTTGCTCCATCACAGGATTGCCGTCGTTGTCGTAGACAGGGTTGCCGCTCTCGTCCATTTTGGGAACATCGACTGTGTAGACAAAGCCAGGCTTACCGTCCTGCGCACGCTCGTCGCCCGAGTCGACCGTCGCCGTAAAGATGACCGCCCCGTCGACGCTGTGATAGCGCACCTTATACGGCGTGACCTTGTACACCGCGGTATACGTCGCGCCCTTAAAGGGTTCACTACCCTCGAGGGGATACTTATCGTCTTCGGTCATCAGAGTGTATTTACTATCGGATTCATAGTCACGCGACCAGCCGACAAAGTCGTACTTGGTGCCATCCCTGCCGACAACCTCAGCTGTAGCTCTTACTTCCAGCGAAATTTGATCGCCAGAGTCGGTGCGCGAAAGAAAACGCACGGAATCGGGGTTATCCAGATTGGCATCGATATTCGATTGGACAATTACCGCGCTGGCACGGTAGACCGGGTACAGCTCCATGGGGGCGTTAACCACAGTGTTTGTATTCACCATGGGGAGGCCGTCCGACCAAATGACATAACCGTTGCCGGATGCCGGTTTAGTTTCCGTCCAGCCTACGAAGGCATTGTATGCGTTCGTTGCAGCATCGATGTCGCCAACGTTATACGTCGGCAGTGGCATGCCATCCTTAAGGCTGCCGAGCGTATTGCCCTCCTGCGCGAGCTTGCCATCGATATCGGTGTCGTTCAGGTGATACACCACCGCAATGGGCGTGTAGTAGGCCACAAACGTATAGGGTTTACCCGGCTCCACGGTATAGGAATAGGTATTGCCGCCTTCGCCCGTCGGATCGAGCTTCTTTACCGTTCCGTCGGGAAGCTCGATCTCGAGCTTCTTAAGCTGATAGGCGCCACCAGTACCGTCGGCATACACCGTCGTCGTAATGTCGGGGCTCACCGTAGCCACCACGTCACCGTTCTGCTGAGGATCAAGTTTAGGCGTAATGTCGAATCGCGGAACATTGATGCCCGACGTTCCATCAAAGCCCTTGCGGTGCAGGTTGGTGGTGTAGTTAACGTTATATTTTACGTATACGGGGTAGGCATCCTGCCACTGGGTAACCTTGGACGCGTCGGTCGCCAAGTATGGCGTCGCCTTCTCCGGATCGCTCGTCACATAGGGGTCGTTGGCGACATCATAGATATATTTCCAGACGGCAGAATCCTTCTTGACCTCGGCGGTCGAAATCCAGCCCAGGAACTTATAGCCCGGCACGGCCATGTCGGCATCGGTCGGGGAAGCTTCGAGGGTCAGGGGGCTCTCATACGATCCTTTCTCACCATCTTCTGGTTTTTCGGCCACTTTAACCGACTTATTAACATGCGGGTAGTAATACGTGAACGTCGGATCCGCCCCGTTCACCTTGGTCTGCAGCAAGTTACTCTCATAGCGCCGCGTGGCAGTCCTCACGACATTATCGCCCTTGTTGTAGAAATTAACGTCCGTGGTAATCATCGCGCGAACGTAGTACTTCTTATCTGTACGCACTATGCTCTCGATGGGATTTTTCACATATGTCCAATATTCACCATCGCGCTCAAGCGTCCAGAAATTCAGGCGATAGCGATCATTCACCAGTTTGGCCGTTACGTTCAGCGAAGCCGAAGTCCAAGTATCGCTTAGAGTTGCAGCGCCTGGAAAATCAGTATCGGCATAGAGGTTTTTTAGAGTATCGGCTCCCGTATCGTTTTTAACGTTGTGCGAGTACGCGTTAAGGGGACTCACGACAAGGGTTTCCTTCGTGAAGCGCGTGCCACACGTTTCGTCATACCTATCCTTTATACCGTGGTCAACATGCTCCGGACCCCAGTGGACGACGTTTTCACGCACGAAGGTACTACCGACGTTTTCCTCAAAGGGCGTTTGATAGCGATTCCAAACGGAACAAAGTAGCTTGCTGTCCGTAAACTCATGGTTGGTATAAGCCCGAACGTAATAATCCACTCGGTACTCAAAGCGGGCGATGTAGGTATGCGGCGCGGTTAAATCGACATCTGCGGGGAGCGTATAGCTGGGATCGCGGCTTACGCGCACCTCGAGCGGAGCATCCTCGGTTCCCTTGTTTTCGTACCAACCCAAGAAGCGATAGCCATCGGGCAGCTTGCCGCCATTGGACAGGGGCGTACCTTCCGTGTTGCACACCTGTACCGTGTAGACGCTGGTGCCGTCCTCGGTAGTCTGGACGTCGACATTGGTTTTGCCCACACCGTCGCGCAGAGTCTTATCGTCGGTTGTGTCCTGCTCATTGCCCTCGAACACCGTTATGATGTTCGACACGTAGTCGCTGTACACCGGGTAGAAGTCGGTAGGACGGACAACCGTGATCTCGCAACCCGCAGGATAAAAAGCTCCCTGATTTTTAAGCTCGGCTAACTGAGTCGAGGTGATGGCGGCATAGCCACCATTCATCCCCGCCTCGCTGCTAGGCTGCGTGGTCCAGCCGATAAATGTCGCGGTAGGCTTCAAGTTGCCGCGATCCGCGGGGGCAGCGGGCGTCAAACCCACGCCATAGCGGTACCAATCAGTTGACTTGCCGTGCGCAGCACCGGTTTTCCAATCAAGCGTCTCGCCCTTAACGTTATAGAACAGCACCTGTGCCTCGTACGAAGCGATAAACAGGTCATTGCCCTCAAAAGCCTTGGCCCCTTTCGCGTTATCGGCAGTATAGGTTGACGTTTCGTCGTGCAACTCGCTCTTCTGGACCTGCTTGCCAGCAGCCACAGCATCGGCATCGGTCTTGCCGTCAAACCAGCTGTTGTCTTGTCCAATTCGATTCACTTGCACATCGGGCTCGCGGAACCAGCCCATAAAACGGTAGCCGCCGTTCTCCCCGCTCAGCCCCTCAGGCTTTGCGGAGGTATCCTGCTTAAACGTTACCGACGTATCGCCCTGGGCCAAGCCCTGGGCCGTTCCCGCCAACACGGCACTCACGGCAAAGGTATACGGATCAGAGGTCGCCTGATCAATACCGAGTTTGGTTGCCTCGATGGTCGCGATGCCTGCACCGGGAAAATCAATCGTCGCCTTAACGCTCTGGCCATGCACGGGAATATTCAGTTTGTAGTCCATCGCCCACTCATTGGTGTGTGAGTCATTCAGATACGCATCGTTAGCAGTCGAGCGCATGGTGCCGGCACAGAAGTCGTAATCATGCTGCTCCCACAGCTCACGTGTGACGTAGCGTTCGTCGTCCCAGGGACCGAATTCGGCACCGGATACCGTGCCATCACCCGCAAGGGCGTAAATCTTCTTCTTGGCTGCCGTACCCTGACTAAACCCGGATAGGCTGACACTGGGCTTGAAGTAGCAATCAGTGATAGTCGCATCACCCGCATTAGCGCGTGCAGCAATACCGCCCAGGTTCACGTCGTTTTGAATAATGGGGATCACGGCGATGGGGTTGTACTGGCGCGAGCTCAAATCGCCGGCGAAATGGCTGCGAGTGATTTCATTACCGCTCTTAGACAAGATGCGGCCTGCAAGACCGCCCGTCCAAGCGCGCGTTACGGAGACAACGCCCACGTAAGAAGCAGCATAGCTATAGCATTTCGCCGTTGAAAAGCAGTCAATGACTTTAGCGCCTTCTGCCATGCAGCCCACAAAACCCGAGGCGTACACGTTGTTGCCGCCCAGGGCGCCAATGGCCACATCGTATTTATTGGTAACGTCGGTCATGCCCTTCTCGGCAATCGAGCCATCCTCGTTGCGCGTAGGCGTCACGCGGCAATACTCGATGGTCGAGTTCTTAACGTAGCCGGCAAACGCCGCCATATACAGGCCCTCGCCACCGATTGCCTGTACGCCCGAAGTCGTGTTGTTAACGGCGCGGCCACCACGGACCTCGCAGTTGTAGAGGGTGCAACCATCGAGCTCGCCGGCAATCAGCCCCCCCCTCAAAACCCGCATTGGTAATCACATTGAGCATGTTGTTGGCACACGTAACGTGCAGGGTGCTCTCCATAACCATAACGTTTTCGAAGTGGGTGTTGATCGCCCTGCCCACGATAATGCCGCCGCGGAAGTCAGCCCAAATGTTGGCATCCTTGACCAAGAAGTTCTTGATGGTGGCGCCATCGGTCTCGGCAAAAAAGCCCGTGTCGCGCTCGGGATCCAAGACCTTATTCTCGTAGTTCAGGCCCTTCACGGTATGGTTTTGACCGTCAAAGACGCCCTTAAAGGGATGTTCTTTGTTGCCAAAGGAGAGGTGCTTGACCGTATCCGCAACAATGGCGTTCATATCATCATCGTTAAGAACGATATCGTTATCGAGATAGACGCGCCACTGCGACGTGTCGCGCTGTCGCGACAGCGCGACACACGCCAGGAAGTCGTTCCTGTTTGTGATATGGAATTCGGTCTTGTCCTCGGGCACATCCTCGGCATACGCTGCCGCCGGCAGCGCTACAACGCAGCAAAGGGCGATTGCCACCACAGCGATCAGCCTGCCGAGCACGCCTCGGTTCATGTTCTTAATCTCCATGGGCTAGTTCGCCTCCGGCCAGCCCACGACGTCGAGCACGTCGAGGACGGTATCGTTTGCCTGCTGGTTTTTGGCCTGCACGGCCTGGACGTCGATATCGAGCCTGTATGAGCCGCCGCGCGCGGCATCGTGGTAGTCGCCCACAAATCGCAGCGAGTCCATGAGGCTCTCCGTCATGGCACCGGAATCGAGCACGCCCCCGCGTCCGGCCAATCCGCGGTAGTAGTACCACCCATCGCCGCCATCGATCCACGGGGACCCCTCGCCCGCGATCACGTGAAACGCGACGTTGCCCGAGGCGTCCGCACTCGAACCGTCGGGCGCCACCGACGTCATGCGCAGACGAGCGCGAACGTACTCAGGCTGCGCGCCGGCGTTCTCCACGCGCACAATGCGGCTGATGTCAGAGCCCCCGGCCTTGGTATCGGGATAGTCGCCGCGCTCGTCGGCCTCAAACGGAATCTCCTCGCCCTGCTCGTTTAGGGTGTATTCGCAGACTCGTACCTTCACGCTGCCAAACGATAGGACGTTGTTCGCCGGAACCATATCAACGGTAAAAGCCAGCGTGCCACACAGGCACGCCAGGGCCAACAGCGCCATCGCGGCAAGCGCCAAGGTGCGTTTCTGATTGTCGGAAAGATTGTTGAGCATTACGTTCGCCAATCGTCGATCAAAAGGGGACCGAGATCCCGGCCCGAAAATGGGGATGGGGAGCGGGCTGGGATCTCAGTGGGGGTGGGGCTACTACTGGTTCTTAATGGTATTAGCCCAAGTCTTGGCCTGAGTGACGGCGTTGTCAGCAGCGCTGGTGTTGCCGTCCGTCTGGTCGGCTCCGAAGATGTAGGCGGAAACCTTCATCGTGGGGTTCGTGGCGACCATGGAGCCCTCCAGGGTGCCCGGGAACACAACCTTGCTAAAGAGCTCGCCGGTGTAGACGTCCTCAGTAGCGCTCTTGGCGGGGAGGGCAACAGGTTTGTCATCGGTAGCACCCTTGGCGTACATGAACAGACCGCTCAGGTACTGGCCGTCGTCAGAGGAGGTCACCTGTCCATCAACCGGCTTCCAGTTGTCGTTGAGGGCGAAGTACGGGGTGTTCCTGGCAGCGGTGTCATCCTTGACCATGGCGTTCTTCACGTAGATGAACACGTAGGCGTCGTCTGAGCCCTTCGCGATGCCAACGTTCGGGTTCTTATCGGTGCTGGAGCCAGGAACAATCTTGGAGTTGTCTTTCCACTTGGTCTCGAACAGATAGGCTTTGTCGGTATTATTATCGGTGCCAGGCTTATCGGGCTGGTCGGGATCGGGCTTCTTTTCGGGAATGTTGATGCTGCCCACCGTAAACACGTTGTTCAGCGTCTGCGTGGCTGTCAGCCATGCATAGGTGCCCACGCCGGCAGCCAGCACCAGCAGCAGCAGGGCGGCAACGATGCCGTAGCGTTTTTTCTTCTTGTTTTCCATCGTTCTCTTCCTTTCGAAAGCCGACTTCCCCGGCAACGGCCCTTGCCGCCGCCGACACCTCTCCCTGCTGCTATGAACGCCGCTCTCTCACATGCGCGCGGGTATGCTTGCCCGCAGGCTCGTCGGGAACCATCCGATCGAGCACTATCGACGCCGCGACCAGCAGCGCCAGAACGGCCACCACAACAAGCAAACCGGGCATCGTCGTGCAATATGCGTTAACGAAGCCCAGGTAAGGGACACAAAAAGAAACGACGCCGATCACGCGTGAAAAAGGCGTCTGCTCGGCGTCGTGCATGATGCTTCCATCTGCATTTTTGTTTGCGATTCCCTGCGTGCTGATCGTCTGCGCCACAGGGTCGACCTCGTACACCTGGTGGGTCACTACGGCGCCGTCCGATCGATAAAAAGTTGCATTGTCGCCCACGGCAATATCCGATGGCTCAACCTGGCGAACAAACACCATGGAGCCAACGGGAAGCTTGGGCTCCATAGAGCCCGAAAGCACTGCAAAAGGCGTGTATCCAAATGCGCGGGGAGCAAAAGAAACAACGGCAAGGGCTATGACAAGCGCAAGCGCCAGACTGCTAAGAAGTGCAATAAAACGTTTGAGGCCGCGAGTCATCAAAACGATTAATCCATCCCCATCGAGGCCTTATTCGATCCCCTGAAGGGGCAGTCGCTTTCCTCGGGCACCGCAAGGCACTAAAAAGTGAGTTCGAAAAAAAGCCAATTTGAATTCTTTTCGTAACAAAAACGTTAGCGATGTCCTGCATTTTTATCAAGCTCTCAGCGCCAAACGCTACCAATTTAGGCGTAAGCGGTCATTTATCCCCATACCGGACTGCCATATCCAATATCTACTACTAACCCCCTACGCATCTTCTTCATAGGGGGTCTGTTTTTTGAATATCTAAAAGAATGCGCCCCCCCCCCGACATTAAAACATACTGCCCTATGTCTTATTTATTTTTAACCCCCCTGCGGGTTTAAGGCAGCCCATTGTAGTTCGCAGCCCATACCTTCTGGAAGGCGTGTCCCAATCTTCAGGTCCGGAGTGGGATGCGGTTTCCGCTTGTGACACCGATGGGAAAGCGCGTCCCACTCCGATCACAAATTCCGGGTCACATTTTCCGCCAAGGCTTCAACCGGAAACCGTGTCCCATTTCTCAGCCGAATACTGGGATGCATTTTCCACTGAGCCCCTCAACCGGAAAGTGCATCCCATTCCAAGCCTTGATTCCGGGACATACTTTCCAAGACCCCGCCCATTCGGAAAGCCCGTCCCGCTCTGAATACATCCGGACATGGAATATCCGCTTATAAGGCCTTCCATCAATAAAGGAGCGCCCGCCCGGCGGCGGAATATAAGGTTTATCGCGAGTTCCGCACGAGCCGGAGAGCACTTAATGTGCTCTCCGTGCGAGCAGGACTGTAGAGTAGGAAACCTTATATTCCGCCGCCGGGCGGGCGAAACATTTAGAAGATGGACCTAGCACTCCTTCTTCATGGCGCTGTAGCCAATCAGCACGGTCCACACGTACGCGCAGGTCTTGGGGATCATGAGCATGCCGATAGCCGGGACAACCTCGGCCCACAGGACCACGGGAATGTAGAAGCCAAAGCTCAGCACAATGGTGAGCCACATCCAGCGGAAGGCTTCGTCGTTATCTTCCCTGGCACTGCGGTAAAACAGCACGATGACCATAAGGCCCATGATGGCAAACGGGATGTTGCGCAGGATACCCCATGCAAGCGGGGTCTGGTTGGTGAGCCACTGGTTTTGCGGCAGCATGCACAGCGCGACACGCATGACGGCCAGGGCAAAGATCGCCACGGTCGTTCCGACGTGGTTCTTCACCTGGTAGCGCTCGCGCCACACGTAGTAGAGCAGTACGTAGAAGATGGTCATGGTAATCGAGGTAATCCACTTGCCCAGGCCCAGCTGCACGGCATAAGCTTCAAAGCCGGTCGTGCAGAGCGCCAGCGCGCGGGGGACCAGGTGGAACGAATCACCGGCGCCCAAAACGACCGCCATCCAGCCAAACAGCTGGAACTGACGGTTGCCCTTGCTGCCGCGAATCATGCGAATGCCGAGGGTAATGACCGTCACCAGATAGACGATGTCGAATAGCGTTTCGAATAAAGCACGCATATATACGTCTCCCTTAATGAATGGTTGCAAACGAACGGTTTTGGTTCTTGGTGCCACGCACCACCTCCTTAACGTGAACGCTGTTCACTTTCTAACCATAAAAATCCCCGCCTTGCGCGGGGCCGTTAGTAGAGGGTTCGGCGCGTAATCTCGAGCGCGGCACTCGGATCAAAGTCTTGCCGGATCACGGCAGAGAGCATGAGCGAGAATAGGACCTCGGCAAATTGCTCGGCCGAGAACTGCTCCGTAAAGGCGCCCTCGCGCACTTGCGGGTCGCGCTCGAGCACCATACAGAGCTGGTCGAGAATATGCTGCCAGGCATGGTGCATGCGGCGTTTGCCGTCCGCAGCGTCTTGCTGCATAAAACTCAGCGAATGGTGCGTAAAGAAACCCGGATACGTTTGACAGCCGTACTCCATCTGGCGATACATCCAGCGAATGCACGCGAGCGTGTCGTCCAGAACGGTTTCATCATCGGGGTGATGGAAAATGTCGCCCCAGACGCTTGCCACGGTCGCACCCACCAACGCTGTCTTAGAATCAAAGTAGTTGTAGATGCATCCGACCGACACGCCGCATGCCGCGGCAACCGAGCGAATATTGACGCCGGTCCAACCGTTTTCCTGGATGAGCTTACGGCTCGTCTTCAGGATTTCCTCCTTAGACGTCGCTGCGTTATTCATGCTTTCGCCTCCAATGTGAACATTGTTCATTTTTCCACAGCGCGGTCGCCTGTCAAGAAAAAAGCCTCGAGGATTTCGAGGCTTTCACTCCTGTATTATTTCGCACGCACGACGGCGGTAGGTCTACTCGCCCAGCACGGCCTTCTTGGCCGCCGCCGCCATGTTGTCCAGATCATCCTTGGTGGGGTGATCCTTTGCGGCAACCCAGTTGTCGAGCAGCATCTTAAATCGGGCGTTGTCGGGATCTTGCTCGAGCATGGCCTCGTAGCGCTGCTTGACCGCGGGACCCATCTTGCCCTGGCACATCGCCCAGCCTACAAGCTCGGCATCATTGGCCAAATTGGAGGTCACGCGATCGATAATCTGCCTAAAGTACTCCTCGCTGGCCCCAAAGCCGCAGGTGCCAAACAGGAAGACGCGCTTGCCGTGCAAGGCTGAGAGCAACGTCGCGACCGAAGGTGTGCTCGCGCCCTTGTCGCACCAAAAACCGACAAGCACCGTGTCGGCCGCGCAGGCGCCCTGCGCCTCGAGCGCAACCTGATCTGCATCCGCATCGTCGCTCAACGCCGCGGCATGGACAAACTCAACGCCCGCAGCCTGCAGAGCGCGCTTGATCGCGCCCGAAACCATCCTGGTATTACCGCTCTTGCTGTTAACCACCAAAGAGCACGTCATAGTCACGTTGCCTCGTTTCCCCCAAAACTAAAGCCACTAATGCAATTTATTAGATGAATATCTTAGTACTAACGTGACAGATGTAAACCACCGTCTGTCGATTGGCGACGCAGGCGACATCTTCGGACAGATTTCGAACAGTATGTACTTCGGATTGAAACCGCCGCAGAACGTTTCACGAATGGCCGAAAAACTGTTTCACAAAACGCCGTCAAATTGTGTCACGGAGTGTCGTCAAAATGTTTCACGCGCTGGTAGAACGCTATATAACAAGATCGCTCTATGGGACAAACAAGCCTGATTAATTTGCCCCACGTCTTGCTCACTGGGCGAATTGACTGCGGTAGAGCTCGGCGTAGAAGCCGCCTGCCGCTAGCAGCTCGTCGTGCGTGCCGCGCTCGATAATCTGGCCGTCGCGCATCACCAGGATGCAGTCGGCGTTGCGAATCGTCGACAGGCGGTGTGCTACGACAAAGCTCGTGCGGCCAGCCATGAGCTCGTCGAATGCCGCCTGCACTTGCAGCTCGGTACGCGTATCGATGCTCGACGTTGCCTCGTCCAGCAGCAGAATCGCCGGATCGGTGAGCATGACGCGCGCGATGCACAGCAGCTGTTTTTGACCCTGGCTAAACGTGCCGCCGTCCTCGCCGATCACCGTATCGTAGCCGCCTGGCAGCTGCACGATAAACTTATGCGCATGAGCGCGCTTGGCGGCCTCGACAATCTGCTCGCGCGTGGCATCGGGGCAACCGTAGGCAATGTTCTGGGCCACCGTGCCCTCGAACAGCCAGGTGTCCTGCAGCACCATGCCAAAGGCGCGGCGCAGGCTCGCGCGCGTGTAGTCACGCGAGGAGCGACCATCGACTACGATGCGCCCAGCATCGATATCGTAAAAGCGCAGCAGCAGGTTGATGAGCGTCGTCTTGCCACAGCCCGTGGGACCGACGAGCGCATAGCGCATACCGGGCTTGGCATCGATGCAGATATCCTTCAGCAGTTTGCGGTCGGGCACATAGCTAAAGTCCACATGCTCAAAGGTCACCTCACCCTGCGGGGCGGCAAGTTCCACGGCATCCGCCGCATCGGGCTCCTGCTCGCGCGCATCGAGCAGCGCAAACATGCGGCGCGCCGAGGCATACGCCGTCTGGATCTGCGTAATGACGTTGGTGACCTCGTTGAACGGCTTGGTGTACTGGTTGGCGTAGGACAGGAAGATCTGCACGCCGCCCACCGTAAGCGCCGCAGGCACGCCCGTGATCACGCCCGCGCAGCCGATCACGGCAACCACGGCGTAGATGATGTTGTTGATAAAGCGCGTACCGGGGTTGGAGAGCGAGCCCATAAACTGCGCGCGCTCGCCCGCCGTATAGAGCTCGGCGTTAAGGGCATCAAAGCGCTGTTGAGCGTGCGGGCCGTAGGCGAAGGCGTCCACCAGCTTTTGCTCACCCACATACTCCTCGATATGACCGCCGAGTTGGCCCTGGATGCGCTGTTGAGCAGTGAAGCTCTTATTGGAGAGCTTGGCAATAGCGCCGGCCGCAAAGATGGAAAGCGGCGTGACGAGTACCACCACGAGCGTCATGGTCAGGTTAATGGAGAGCATAAACGCGAGCGTGCCAACGATGGTGATAACGCCGGTAAATAGCTGGGTAAAGCCCTGCAGCAGGCCATCGCCCACCTGATCGACGTCGTTGACCACGCGGCTCATAAGGTCGCCGTGGGCATGGCCGTCAATAAAGCTGAGCGGCATGCGGCTGAGCTTGTCGCTCGCCTCCACGCGCATGTCGCGCACCGTCTCGTAGGACAGACGGTTGACGCAGTAGCCCTGCAGCCACCGGAAGGCCGCCGCGCCCACCACGACAATCGCGAGCTTGATAACAAGCGGCAGCAGCGCGTCAAAGTCCACATGCCCGGCGGCAACGATGAGGTCGATACCCTCGCCGATGAGGATGGGCGTATAGAGTTGCAAGATCACCGAGATGGCGGCGCTCACAAACGACGCCGTAAACGAAATGCGATGCGGACGGACGTAGCCCAGCAGGCGGCGGGTCACCGCGCCCACGGGGTAGCGCTCGGGGTCGCCGGGCTGACGCGGGCCGTTACCCAAGTCGTTGAGGCTATCGTTGCCGGACACGTTGGCCGTCATCGTGGCGACCGAACCGGAAGAAGTATACGGATTCATTTAGCAGCCCTCCTTTGCGCAGACGGATGCCGGGGCAGCCGGGGCGAACGCGGGACTTGGGACGGGCGCGGGCGCCGCACTCCCCTGCTGGCCCTCGAGCTCCTCGCGGCGAAGCTGCGACTGGCAAATCTCGCGATAGAGTTGGCAGCTTGCGTACAGCTCGTCGTGCGTACCCAGGCCCGCGACCGAGCCGTGGTCGAGCACGCAGATCACGTCGGCATCGCGCACGGTCGAGACGCGCTGGCTCACAATCACCGTGGTCAGCGGCAGCCCGCCCTTGGCGGCACCGCGCATGCTGCGCTCGCGAATGGCATGGCGAAGCGCCGCGTCGGTCTTAAAGTCGAGCGCCGACGCGGAGTCATCCATGATCAATATCTGAGGCGAACCAACCAAGGCACGCGCGATAGTCAGGCGCTGACGCTGGCCACCGCTAAAGTTCTTGCCGCCCGCCTCGACCGGGGCGTCTAAGCCCTGCGGCTTGTTGCGCACGAACTCGCTGGCCTGCGCCATGTCGAGTGCCGCCCACAGCTCCTCATCGGTTGCCGACTCGTCGCGCCAGGTTAGGTTGCTGCGAATCGTGCCGCTCACGAGCGACGCGCGCTGCGGAACAGTCGCAACCACATGACGCAGCTGGTCGAGCGGCCAGGCGCGCACGTCGGCACCCATTACGCTCACGCTGCCGGTGCCCGTGTCGTACAGGCGCGGGATGAGCGAGACGAGCGTCGACTTACCGCTGCCCGTGCCGCCGATAATGCCGAGCGTTTTGCCCAGCGGCAGCTCCAGGGTCACGTCATTGACGGCGTTGGCGGCGCCCGCGCCGAAGGAGAAGCTCGCATGGCTCAAGCTCAGCGCGGGGACCGGAACAGCGCCACCCGCCAGTGCGCCCGGCTCGGGCAGCGCAACCGGCTGGTTGCCCTCGTCGGTAATGCTCGGCACGCAATTGAGCACCTCGTTGATGCGCGACGCGCTGGCGCTTGCCTTGGTAAAGACCACGACCAGGTTGGCGACATACACGATGGAGGTCAGGGTCTGCGTCATGTAGTTGACGAACGCCATGACCTGGCCCTGCGTGAGCTCGCCCACGTTGACCTGAATGCCGCCCACCCACAGGATGGCGCACACGCCCAGGTTCATCACCAAAAACGTGACGGGGTTAAGGACCGACGAGAGCTTGCCCACCGCGATTGCGACACGCGCCTGGTCATCGGCCGCCTGGGCAAAACGCTCACGTTCGTGACCCTCGCGCACAAACGCCCGGACCACGCGGGCGCCCGAAAGCCCCTCGCGGCAAATGAGCGCGATGCGGTCGAGCTTTGCCTGCAGCTGCTTGTAGTACGGGATGCAGCGCGCCATGACAAACCAAAACACCAAGCCGATGGCGGGCGTGCAAATCAAAAAGATCATGCCGAGCTTAAGGTCGATGGCAAGGGCCGCGACCATGGAGCCCACCGCCAAGAAAGGCCAGCGGATGAGCATACGCACGCCCAGCGCCACGGCGAGCTGCACCTGGTTGACGTCGTTGGTAATGCGCGTGATGAGCGACGGCGTGCCAAAGCGATCGAGCTCAGCATAGCTCAGCTTGTTGATGTGCTGGTAGAGTGCGCCGCGAATGTCAGTACCCATGCCCTGCGAGGTGAGCGCCGCCATCTTTTGGCAGACGAGCGTAAACGAGATGCCGATCACGGCCATGGCGGCGAGCACCATGCCGTAGTGGATAACGGCGTTCACGTCGTGTGCGCCGATGCCCTTATCGATCATCTGGGCAATCACCAGCGGCGTCAGCAGGTCAAAGATCACTTCGATCAACTTGCACGCAGGGCCAATCACCATATACCGGCGATACTTACCACCAAAACGCCTGAGCAGCTCAATCATGTATAGGCGCTCCCTATCATCATCTCAATTCAATCTGATTCATGATAGTACGGCGAACCCTGGGGATGCGTAAGCAACTCGTTACAGATGTAAGGGCAACGGTCACTAGCGCCCAAGGCACGTAGCAGCCAATGTTTTGGCAACGCCAGCGAGCGGCATAACGCCGGGGATTCAATTATCAGATAAATGTGACCCTTCAGGCGGTTTTGGTCGGCTACCCGCGAGTGCCGGCAGGGCGCTTGGTAGTCGAGCGATCCCGCAGGCGAAGCCGAGGACCAGCGAGACACCAAGCGCCCTGCCGGCACTCGCGGGTAGCCGCGGCACCAAAAAACGCCTGCGCACTCGATGGATTCGGATGCCCGACAGAGGCTCCTTATGGCTGCTTCCTTCCGGACCTGACCAGATTCGGAACATGTCGTCATCCGAACCCATCGAACGCGCTAGGCGCTCGATATATCTTACCCGCTCCAGCCCGATGGGGCAAGGTAGCTAATTTGGGACGGGGCTTTTTTGACTACTTTTAGATGCGGCCAAGGTCGTAGGCTTGGGCTGCCGCTTCACCGGCGCAGATGAGGTTGGTTTTGGCTTCTTGCACACCGAGTGCCTGGTCGAGGGGCATGGGCTTGCGACAGATTGGCAACACCAGGTCGACACCCCGCTCATACACTGCATCCAGGTTATCCGCGCGACCGCCCACGACGGCGACCACTGGCTTGCCATATCGCTTCGCACGACGGGCCACACCCACCGGCGCCTTACCGGCGGCGGACTGCTCATCCATATTGCCCTCGCCCGTTATGACCAGGTCGGCATCGCGCACGCGCTCCTCAAACCCAATCAGATCAAGCACCGTCTCCACGCCCGAACGCAGCTCCGCGCCGAGCGCCAGCAGCGCGGCGCCCAGACCACCTGCGGCACCAGCGCCAGGCACGCCGAGCACCGAGCCAAATGTCCGTGCACCCTCGGGCACGCGCAGCAACCCCTGAGCCCGCACCCCAGCAATCGCAGCGTCGAGCAAGCGACCGTAGCCGACCATCCAGCTGTCGTACTTGCCCAGCGCCTCGGCATCATCCGCCGGCAGGCCCTTCTGTCCACCGAACACCGCCAGCGCACCGCGGCGCCCCACGAGTGGGTTCTCGACATCAGAAAGCACCACGACACGCGCGCCGTTCAGCGCCCGAAGCGCTGGCGCCAAATCAACGCTCGCCACCTGCTCAAGGCCGGCAAGACCGGGGGCGACATCGCAGCCCTGGTCATCGACCACACGCGCGCCCAGCGCCTGCAGCATGCCGGCGCCACCGTCGTTGGTGGCACTACCGCCCAGACCAATATAGATAGTTTTTGCGCCTGCGCGAACCGCACGGAGCATCAGCTCGCCCACGCCATAGGTTGTGGCCGCCAACGCCGCCGACTCCGTGCAGGATGAATACCCAATACCCGCCGCCTCGGCCATCTCAATTACAGCCGACTCGTGCTCGCCGTCCACCAGCATCCGGGCAGACACGCGGTCACCCAAGGGGCCTGCGACCTCGCAGGTTGAGAGCTCTCCACCGTATGCGGCGATGGCATCGAGCGTTCCCTCGCCACCATCTGCCAGCGGCAATGCGCGCACCTCGACATCGGGCCAAACGCGGCGCACGCCTTCGGCAACCGCCGCCTCCGCCTGCGCGCTCGAAACGCTGCCCTTAAAGGAGTCGATCGCCAACAGCACACGGCGGGGTCGGCGGCATGCAGGACCAAAGTCAACCGCCGTGCCAGCATCCTCACCGGCACCTGCAAGCGCTGCGGCGTGAGCGGCGTGTGCTTCAAGATCGGCCCCACAACCGCAATCAGCGCCGCCCGCTCCGCGCAGACCGCCAAAATAGCTACTCAACAGCTCGCGACATTCATCCGCCAAGACCCCAGCCGTCACGTTAAACCGATGATTCAGGCGCGAGTCGGCATCCAAATCGTATAGGGATCCCAACGCGCCCGCCTTGGCATCGGCCGCGCCATACACACAGCGTCCAACGCGCGCGTTGACCATAAGCCCCGCACACATGCAGCAGGGCTCGAGCGTCACGTAGACCGTGCAATCGGAAAGGCGCCAGCGACCGAGCGACCGAGCGGCAGCGCACAGGGCCGCAAATTCTGCGTGCGCCGAAGGATCCTGATCGAGCTCGCGTCGATTATGCGCCCTCGCGACAATCTCGCCGTCGCGCACCACTACGGCTCCGATGGGCACCTCGCCCACCGCCGCGGCGGCGCGCGCCTCGGCCAGCGCCGCGCGCATGAACTTCTCGTCGATTTCGGTGATCGTCATCGTTCGCCTTCCCTGTTGCAAATTCAAAACGATGCTATCATTACGACTCACGGAGAGATGGCAGAGCGGTTGAATGCGGCGGTCTTGAAAACCGTTGAGCGCGAGAGCGTTCCGGGGGTTCGAATCCCCCTCTCTCCGCCACCTTAGTGATGCACCGGTGTCATGGTCCGCTCAAACAGTGCATCGACCACGTCGGCTATCTCGGGTCGGCGCTCAAGATCGTGGCCCGATTCCCACCATATCGTGAAAAGTCGAATAATACCGCCGGCGACAAACTCAGACGTCGTCTCGAGTGACACGGGGGCCAGGGCATCCTCGGCAAGCACGTTCATCACACGCTCGCGGATGGAACGGGCAATGCGGTCGCAAATAACGTTGGTCAACATGCCCGACATGCTGCTTGCCAAAATGTTATCCATGAGCTGCTCGTGCGCCAGAATCAAATCCATGGCATCGTCCAAAATCGCGTGCCGAAGCGCGCGCACGTCCTCGGCAGACACTGCGCCGGCCTCATCGGGCTGTTTTTGCGGCAAGCCCGACATGAGCTCATCGATATAAAAGGCAAAGTAATCGTTCTTGTCGCGAAAGTGCTTGTAGAACGTCGTGCGGCGAATCATGGCGCGGTCACACAGCATGGCAACCGTCAGGTCCTCAAAACGATGCTCCTCGAGAAGCTCGGTGAAGGCATCGAACAGGGCGCGGTAGGTTTTCTTAATGCGAAGGTCCACTGGTATCGCCATCCTCAGGGCAAAGACAACACTCGTCAATCTGTCGCATATCTTACACCTGTACCTCGCGCGCTTTGCCCCGGTACCGACCCCGCCGAAAACACAACGCTTACCGGAAAGTTCGGCACGGCAAAACGTTGCGGGTATACTAGTAGCGTTATACCAACGGCAGCTGGCGCATGCCGCCGCGGCCATTCGAAACGGAGACATCATGATTACCGTCATCATCGGCATCGTTGTTGTCATTGTGATTGTCTGCGCCATCGCCGGCATCTACAACAACATGGTCACCAAGCGTAACCGCATCGATAACGCCTGGCAGAACATCGATACGCAGCTGCAGCGCCGCAACGACCTGATCCCCAACCTGGTCGAGACCGTCAAGGGCTACGCCAAGCACGAGCAGGAGACGCTCTCCGCCGTGATCAGCGCGCGTAACACCGCCGTCAAGGCCACCACGCCCGAGGCCAAGATGGAGGCCGACAACGTGCTGACCGGTGCGCTGCGCCAGCTCTTCGCCGTAGCCGAGGCCTACCCCGATCTTAAGGCAAACACCAACTTTACGCAGCTGCAGGCATCGCTCGAGGATACCGAGAACAAGATTAGCTATGCACGCCAGAGCTACAACGATTGCGTGCTCAGCTACAACAACGCCATCCAGACGTTCCCGGCTGTCATCTTTGCCGGCATCTTCCAGTTTAAGGAGCGCCAGGGCTTCGAGGCCGCCGAGGCAGCCCGCCAGGCACCGACCGTCAAGTTCTAGCAGGCTGGCAGCACATCCTCAATCGGCTAAATGCATAAACCGCCCCGTCGAATGCATACTTCGACGGGGCGGTTTCCTTTTTCGCAAAGGTCCCCCTCAAGGCGCCGTGCATTTTTTGGAGTATTCAGCAAATCCAAGGGCTCCGAGGGCCACAGCAAAGGCGTAAGGTCGCGGATTTCCCTGCAACTTAAACTCCGGCGGCCCATGACCCCGCCCATTATTAGTAGAAAGCATCGCCGAGCACCGTTTTTGCCCGATAGCCAGTATGCAAGGACCTTCGGCTGCAGAATACTCCCAAAAATGCACGTCGCCCCCATACCCACGTAGCGCACGACAGGTATCGTGCGGCTAAAAAATACAAAAGGCGCGGCCGAAAGGCCGCGCACCATCTTTACTTCAGATTAATCATTGCCTGTCGCATCAAGACCGAGCCCGCAGGGCAGGTAAGACGAATTACGCGACGGTGTAAACCCAGTTGTGCTTATCCTCAACAGCACCAGACTGGATGCCCGTCAGGGTCTCGCGGAGCTTCTTCATCACAGGACCGATCTCGGTGTAGCCAGCCGGGAAGGTCACGGTCTCATCGGCACCGTAGACCTTGTTGTCGATCTCGCCGACCGGGGAGATAACGGCAGCGGTGCCACACAGACCGCACTCCACAAAGGTGCCGGCCTTGACCTCGGCCCACTCGACGGGACGCTGGTCGACGGTCATGCCCAGGTCCTGAGCAACCTGAACGAGCGAACGGCGGGTGATGGAGGGCAGGATGGAGTCGGTGTGCGACTGCGGGACGACAAGCGTGCCGTCCTCCTTCACGAACAGGACGTTGGCACCACCGGTCTCCTCGACATAGGTGCGGGACTCGGAGTCGAGATACAGGTTCTCGGCATAGCCCTCGCGGTGAGCCTCCATCGTGGGCTTAAGGGACATGGCGTAGTTGAGGCCGGCTTTGATGTTGCCGGTGCCGTGCGGTGCGGCACGGTCATACTCGGAAACGCGCAGCTTGACGGGCTTGAGGCCACCCTTAAAGTACGGACCGACCGGGGTCACGAGAATGCGGAACGTGTACTCAGGAGCGGGAGCCACGCCGATCACGTCACCGGAACCGATCATAAACGGACGCACGTACAGGGTCGCGCCGGAGCCGAAGGGCGGAACCCAGGCGGCGTTGGCAGAGACGACCTGCTTGACGGCCTCAACGAACTTGTCCTTGGGGAACGGGGGCATCTCGAGGCGCTGGGCAGAGTTATACATGCGCTCGGCGTTCATGTCGGGACGGAAGCAGACGATGCTGCCGTCCTCGGCGGTGTAGGCCTTCAGGCCCTCAAAGACCTCCTGGCAGTAATGGAAGATGCCGCCGCACTCGGAGACATGCAGGGTGTGGTCGGTGGTCAGGCCGCCCTCGTCCCACTCGCCGTCCTTCCAATGGGCCTCGTAGCTGTAATCGGTCTTCATGTAGCCAAAGCCGAGGCTACCCCAATCGATATCCTTCTTCTCGACAGTCATATGTCGCTCCTTACATACACAGTTGCAAACTCGCGAACCCGTACGCAAGGACCGAGGCCGGCCGCGTCGCAACGTCGCACGCCCGGAGCGTAGAGCCGGACGGGACACGCGAACAGCATCAAAGCCGATGGCACGTCGATTCGCATGCACGAGATTGTACTCCCCGTACGCGTCTGATAAAACGCTTTTCTTTAACTAAGTAAAGTATTTTCATTTGCCTTCAACACAAAAGGCCCGCCATCGAATCCGATGACGGGCCTTGGAATTAACGTCCGAAAACAAGCTCGGACTAGGCATTCTTTTTACCGAGCTTAGCCTTAACCAGACCGACCACGGTCGGGATGATCGACACGGCGACAATGCCGATGATCAGCAGCTCAAAGTGCTCCTGCACAAACGGAATGCCACCAAAGAAGTAACCCAGCAGCGTAAAGACCGTCGACCAGGTAATGCCACCCAGCACGTTAAAGACGACAAAGTTGCGCCAATGCATGCCGCCCATGCCGGCGATAAAAGGCACAAAGGTGCGGATGAACGGGAAGAAGCGGCCGAGGAAGATGGCCAGATGGCCCCACTTATCCAGGAAATCCTCGGACTTTTTGATGCGCTCGGGCGTCATGGCCTTTACCTTGCCCGAGGCGATGATCTTGCGGCCAAAGAAGTGGCCGATCATAAAGTTGCACTGATCGCCCAGGATGGCTGCGGCCCATGCGGTGGCCAGAAGCGCCACGATGTTAAAGCCGCCGTTATGGGCAAAGAAGCCCGAGGCAAACAGCAGCGAGTCGCCGGGAAGGAACGGGAAGAACACCACGCCCGTCTCGATAAAGATGATTAGGAACACGCAGCCGTAGGCCATAAGCGGGCCGGCGGCGATCCAGCTGGCGATCGCGGTGCGCGGATCCTTGAGCAGCTCGGCAATGAAATTGATAAAACCCATGAAGTAAGACCTCTCAGTTGTGGGCGCGGACACGTCCAAGTTGACCAGTATACGGTTGCGGCGCGAGCGCGGGCCAAACCCCTCAAAAGTCTTACTTCATTACCAGCAAGTTTGCATAACTGACACCTGTCGCCCAAAGCAAAGCAAGATCGCCCTTCCTAATCCCTAGCGAATCGCTATACTTTATTGAATCGCATTGCCATGGCGCTAAGGGAGGGCGGCCGGTGAGCTTTATCAATACCATTCGCGAAGACATCAAGACCGTCCAAGCGCAGGACCCCGCCGCGCAAAACGGTCTGGTCATCTTCCTTTCCTATCCCGGCCTGCACGCCAAGTGGAACCACGTCCCCGAGCACTGGCTGTGGGAGCACGGCCATCGCTCGCTCGCACGCGTGCTCTCGCAAATCACCCGCCACATCACCGGCGTCGAGATTCATCCCGCCGCGCAGATCGGCAAGCACTTCTTTATCGACCACGCCATGGGCGTCGTTATTGGCGAGACTGCCATCGTGGGCGACAACTGTGTGCTCTACCAGGGCGTCACGCTCGGCGGCACCGGCAACGAGACCGGCAAGCGCCACCCCACCCTGGGCAACAATGTCACGGTAGGCACGGGCGCCAAGGTGCTTGGCAACATCCACATTGGCAACAACGTCAAAATCGGCGGCAACTCAGTCGTCGTCAAGGACGTGCCCGACAACTGCACCGTCGTGGGAGTGCCCGGGCGCATCATCAAGCGCAACGGCTGCCGCGTGTTCGAGGAGAGCTTCGACGCCAAGCAGCATCGCGAGTACATGCCCGACGATGCCGCCGAGCAGAGCGCCCTCAACCGTCAGGGCATCACCGAAAACGCCCGTCGCGTCAAGGAACTCGAGCGAGAGGTGGCCGAGCTCAAAGCCCTCGTCGCCAAGCTCGTGGACGAGCGCTAGAAGCGGACGGCCGCCGACAACATTGACGCCAACACAAAAGGCGCGCCAGGGAATCCGCCCCCGGCGCGCCTTCTTTTCGATGTGACATGCGGGGCTGCCCCTTTGTCACCTTATGCGAACTGGCTTAGGTAGAGGTCGGCATAAGCGCCCTCGGCAGCCAGCAGCTCCTTGTGCGTACCCTGCTCGATGATATTGCCGTGATCCATGACCAGGATGAGGTCGGCATCGACGATCGTCGACAGGCGGTGCGCGATCACAAAGCTCGTGCGCCCGCGCATGAGCGCATCCATGGCGCGGCCGATGGCGAGCTCGGTGCGCGTGTCCACGCTCGACGTCGCCTCGTCCAGGATGAGGATCGCCGGGTTGTTGAGCAGCACGCGCGCGATGGTCAGCAGCTGACGCTGGCCCTGGCTGATGCTCTCGGCATCGTTAGCCACACGCGTGTCGTAGCCCTGCGGCATAGTGCGCACAAAGAAGTCGACCTGGGCGGCACGAGCGGCTGCGACAATCTCCTCGCGCGTCGCCTCGGGACAGCCATAGGCGATGTTCTCGGCAATGGTGCCATCGAACAGCCAGGCGTCCTGCAACACCATGCCAAACTGCTGGCGCAGCTCGCCGCGGTCCATGCGGCTCGTGTCCACACCGTCGAGGGTAATGCGGCCACCGTCGATTTCGTAGAAGCGCATGAGCAGATTGATGAGCGTGGTCTTGCCCGCGCCCGTGGTTCCCACCACCGCGATCTTCTGACCCGGCTCGGCGGTAAACGACACGTCGCGCATAAGCGGCTTGTCGGGCGCATAGCCAAAACGCACGTGTTCAAAGGCAACACGGCCCTCCACCTTGCCCGGCAGCTTGGCGGCGGACGCCGGGAAGGGATCGGCTTCCATCTCGGACTCGTCGAGCAGGTCGAACACGCGCTCGGCGCTCGCCAGCGCGCTCTGCAGCGAGTTAAAGGTAAACGACAGCTGCGTCATGGGCTCGGATGCCTCGTAGATAAACTGGAAGAACGCCTGGAACACGCCGACGGTCATATGCCCGGCAACCAACATGCTGCAGCCCACCAGCGCGATCACGATCTGCGCCAAGCGGCCGATAAAGCGCACCGCGGGACCGACGGCGTTAATCATAAAGTCGGCCTTGGTGCTCACGCGCGCCAGCTCCTTCGAAGCCTCGTGTACCTCGGCAGAGCTCTGGCGCTCGCGGTTAAACGCACGGATCACCAGACGGCCCGAGTAGCCTTCCTCGACCGCGCTCGTAATCTTGGACACCCACTCCTGGCGCTCGCCCGTCACATCGTGCGTGCGGCGCGACACGACCTTCGTCACCAGCAGCGAAAGCGCCGTAAAGAACAAAAAGACAAGCGTGAGCGGCACGTTAAACACGAACATCACGCTCACGGCGCCCACCACGGTACCGATCGACACCAGAAGCTGCAGCAAACCGCGCTGCATGCTCTCGGACATCTTGTCCAAGTCGTTGGTCGCACGGCTGACGACCTCGCCGGGACGATGCGCGTCAAAGTAGGCAAGCGGCAGACGGTTGAGCTTTTGTGCGATGCGGTTGCGTAGGCGCAGGTTGAGACGCTCGGCAACGCTCGACATCAAAAAGCTCTGGAGTGCGTAGAACGAGGCGGCGGCGGTCCAGATCATAAAGTAGATGAAGATGGTCCTGCCGCAGTTCTCCCAGGTAATGCTGAAGGTAGTGTTGTTGGCAAACGCTAGCTTCATGTGTCCCCACAGCTCATCGATCACGCGGGCGCTGTAAGCCGGCGCCGCGGTGTTAAAGATGACATAGAACACGATGCTCGCGAACACGATATAGAAGCGCCAATGGTCGCCGGCGGCTTCGCTCCACAGGCGGCGCACCGTCGCCCAGGTGTCGCGGGGCGTCTCGTCCTCGTCCTCGTCGTCAACGTCGCGCATGCGTTCCGCCTCGGCGCGGGCGCGCTCGTCCTCGGCGCGCTCGTTTTCCTCGTAGAGTGCCTGGCGGCGAGCCTCGCGCTCCGCCGCCTTGGCGGCTTCGTCCAGGCCGGGTGTGGCGCCCGTCTCCTCAACTGTCTCTGCAACCGCGGCATCCTCGGCGATGGCCTGCTTCTTGAGCTCCTCGGTCATGCTACTCACCTCCCTTCATCTGCGATTCCGCGATAGCGCGGTACACCTCGCAGGTTTCCATGAGCTCGTCGTGCGTGCCTAGGCCCACGACCTCGCCATCCTTGAGCACCACGATCTGGTCGGCATGCAGAATGGTCGAGATACGCTGCGCGATGATGAGCACCGCGGCATCGCGTGTCTCGTCCTGCAGCGCATGGCGCAGGGCGGCATCGGTCTTAAAGTCCAGGGCCGAAAAACTGTCGTCGAAGATATATAGATCGGCGCGCTTCATGAGTGCGCGGGCGATCGCCAGGCGCTGGCGCTGACCGCCCGAGAAGTTCGTACCGCCCTGGGATACCGGCGTATCGAGTCCCTGCGGCTGGTCGAGTACAAAGGTGCTCTGGGCAATCTCCAGCGCATGGAGCATGTCAGCCTCGGTCGCACCCTCGTTACCAAAGCGCAGGTTGCTCGCCACCGTACCCGAGAACAGCCACGCCTTCTGCGGCACGTAAGCGATATGCCCGCGAATCTCACCTTGCGAAAGGTCGCGCAGATCGACGCCGTTCAGGCGAATGGCGCCCTTCGTGGCATCATGGAAACGCAACAAGAGCTTGGCTACCGTCGATTTGCCCGATCCCGTCGAACCCACGATCGCGGTCGTCTGGCCACGGCGACAGGCAAAGCTCAGGTCGCACAGGGTGTCCTCGTCGGCATCGTCAAAACGGAACGACATATGGTCGAACACGGCCACCGCGTCGGCCCCATCTGCGGACTCAGGCGCCCCGTCGCCCAGCGTAGCTTTGCCGTCCACAATGCTCGGCTCGATTTCGAGCACCTGCTGCGCACGGTTGAGGCACGCCGCGGCGCGCGGAAGCGTTAGAATCACCATCTGCGCCATCATCACAAAGAAAAGGATCAGGATCGCGTATTCCAACACGGCCGAGATGCTGCCGATTTGCATGGCGTGGACGCCCACGCGGTTGCCGCCCACCCACAGCACCGCCACCTCGGCGATATTCATCAAAAAGAAGCTGGAACTGTCGAGACCCACAAACAGGTGGTTGACCTTGATGGCGTTGGCCGCGTAATCGCTAAACACCTCGTCCAGGCGCTGCTCCTCGTGGCGCCCCTTGTTAAATGCGCGGATGACGCGCACGCCCACGATGTTCTCGCGCAGCACCACGTTCATGCGGTCGATAAAGCTCTGCAGGCGCATAAAAATCGGCGCGGCGTTAGCCACCGTAAAGACCGCCGCAACCAGCACGATCGCAACGACCACGCCCAGCAGCGTGCCCATGGCAGGATCGATAAACCAGGCAAAGATGATGCCCGCCACCGCCAAAAACGGCACGGGCAGCACCAGCTGAATCGTCTGCAGAATCGCTTGCTGAATCACGTTGATGTCGTTGAGCGAGCGCGTGATCATCGATCCGGTGCCAAAGCGCTCAAAATCGCTGGCCGCGAGCTCGAGCGATTTGTCGTACACGGCATTGCGGATATCGCAAGCCACGTTGGCGGCCAGGCGCGCCGAAAGATAGCAGCCCAGCACCGTGCCGCCGCTAGCCATGCTGGTCGCGATAAACATGTATAGGCCGTTGCGTAAAATGTAGTCGACATCGCCCGTGGTAATACCGGTGTTGACCATGTTCGCCAGCATCGTGGGAACCAACAGCGTACCGACGTTATCCACCAGCAGCACCAGCAGCGTCACTGCGACAAGCCCTCGATATGGCTTCATAAACCTCATTAGCAGTCGCACGACTCCCCCTCACCTTGATTCTCGGCTTGGCTCTCGGCAGCGATATGCTGCTTAAAGGCACCGCACTCATCACCGAGCGCATGGGAAAATTTTCCGATCAAGCGCATAATCTCGCGCTGCTCACACGGCTCAAGCGCGCCAAAGGCTCGCTGCTCGGCCTTGAGTGCCGGCAGCGCATAACGCTCGGCAAATCGCCTGCCCTCTTCGGTCAGGCTCACAACCTTGTTCTTACGACTGCCTTCGGCAAACTCCAACGTTGCGAAACCCCGCGCCGTCAAGGTTTTAATTGCCGAGTTGATGGTCTGCTTGCTGTAGAACCATTCGCTTGTCAGACGGCTTACGGCAATACTGCCGCCCGCCGTGCTGGTGTCGACGAGCATCCAATAGGCGCAGTCCGAAAGGCCGCAGGCGCGCGAGAACTCCGAATAGATATGGTCGAGTCCATTGATCAACCGGTCGAAGTCGACCAGCGCAACCGCACTATTCATCTATCCCACCATTCGATTGTCCGATTTTTGACCAATTATGTGTCTCTAGATTAGTCCGAGTTTTGACTATCGTCAACAGGCTCTCCGCGAATGCGTGCATTTTTATGGCCTATCGGCAGAAAAAGACCGCCGGCGCGGGGGCGGCGCCAGCGGTCACGTGAAAATCGGGTTTTATTGCCTGTTAAGCGGCGACGGCCTCATAGACCGTAGCGCCCGAGAAGCTGTCATGCAGGCTCTTGCCGGCAATCCACGGCAGCTCGACGACCTCGCAGACCGTGTTGACCAGCTCGGAGCAGTCAGTAAAGTGGCCCTTGTCGTTGAGGGCCTCGCAATCCTGAACACGCCAATAGCCATCGGTGTGCGTGATGTAGTACTCGTGATCGTTGATCGACACGAAAGCGCGCGTCTTGGAACGCAGCAGCTTCAGAAATCCTTCGAAGTCGGTCTCGACGACATCTCCAGCCTGGAACATGATGTTACCTCCTGGCCCGGCGCCACCATGGCGCGTTGATAAACGTTGGTGCTCCTTTAGTAAAACCTTTATCAGAGGTTATGCGTTCGTCATTTAGGCAAGTGGTAAAAAACCGCAGGGTAGACGGGATAAAACGTTTAACCATCCCATTTGTTTGTCACATTCTGAAGGTACTTTTATGCAAACCCACTTTCCCAATTGGAATCCATCCTTTTGGCCGGGCAATTGACCGTCTATCGTTTGAGCCCGACGGGTATGAACGTGGCATCTGCAACGCCACCGCAAGGAGACACCATGGAGACCATCGAAGCGCTCATTCACCGCCGCAGCTGCCGCAACTACAGCGATCGTCCCGTCGAGGCCGAAAAGCTTGCGCGTATTATCGAAGCCGGCCAATATGCACCGAGCGGCATGGGCCGCCAACCGGTGACGTTTGTCGCCGTCACCGACCCCGCGACCGTCGAGCGTCTCTCACAGCTCAACGCCCAGGTCATGGGCAGCAACAGCGACCCCTTCTATGGCGCCAAGACCGTTGTGGTGGTGCTGGTTGACCGCAGCGTGCCCACACATCTGGAAGACGGCTCGCTCGCCATGGGCAACCTGCTCAACGCCGCCTATGCACTGGGTGTCGATTCGTGCTGGATTCACCGCGCGCATGAGGTCTTTGACTCGCCCGAGGGCCTGGAGCTGCTGGCCAGCTGGGGCCTGCCCGCCGACGGCAGCCTGCGCGGTGTCGGTAACTGCATTCTTGGCTACGCCGAGGACACGCTACCCGAGGCAAAGCCGCGCCGCGACAACGTGGTGTACGTAAAGTAATTAGTTCCGCCGTTCTACCGAACGGCGGACCCGCTGAAAGGCCCCGTCCCAAATTTGCTGCCCCACTCGCAACTTATCCCGCCGATGGAGTTGTTGCCGTTTCATTTGCCTGGGCCGTTTCGGCGTCGTCGCCTTGCTTGTCTTCGTCCTTTTGCGCATCGGCGATGGTGGAGGCCGCCGCAACGATACCACGCTGGGGCGCGACGCCCGTCTGGGTCTGAGCGCCCTCGACAACTTCTGTACCTGCATGCGCGAGCTCGGGCGATTTAAACACTGCGTCCAAGTTGGCGCCACCGCCGGCATAGCCAAGCGCAGCGAGTGCGATGACGATCACTGCAACGGCGGCCACGATCGGCACGTAGCGATGCCAGCCGGCGGGATTGAGCCCGCTGCGGCGAGCCGCCCCGCGGCTGATGTAGCCGAGCGTTCCGTCGTGCTTGAGCTTTGAGCCCACCACGCGTTTGCGGCCCCACAGCGAGGACTCTGCCTGCATTGCCAAGCGGGCGCTTGCCGAAGGATAGCCGTATTTAGTGCGCTTGAACGAGCCATCAAACCCCGAGGCGTGTTTGCCCCACGTCACCGATGTCGTGCGTCGGTTGACCGGCGCGGCACTCCGCCTTCTGCGGCTCGGTTTTGAAGTCTCAGCCATATGCCCTCGCACGCCGTAACCAAATCGAAACAATAACGCTTTGGACTGTAGCACACGCGTCGCGCGCGGTCACGGGCGCCTCGCTCAACGGTCATCGTCCTTCAGCAAGCGCCACAGAGTTGTACGGCTTATGCCCAGCACCTCCGCCGCACGGGTTCGGTTGCCGTGGAGATGGTCTACAACCAGATGCGCGATATCTCGCTCGGTATCGGCCAGCGGTCGCAGGATATACAGGTCACTTTCGAGCGTCGGGGCGCCAAAGGTTGCGGTCTTAATCACGTCCTCTTGGGCGAGCACTTCCTCCGCCACAGCGCGGTCCACCGTGCCCGCCCCCACCAATATATACAGTCGTTCCGAGACCTCGCGGAGCTGCAGATAGTTGCGCGGCCAGCGGTAAGCATCGAGCGTCTTCGTCGCCGCGGCAGACAGCGCGGGCGTTGCCGTCCCAAATGCATCAGCGAGATATTCCAAATAGCGCGCAACCTTCGTCGACGCGGCTCCCTGCTCGGCGATTGCCGGCGCCACGCTCACCGCACAGGCGAAGCGCTCGGTCACAAAGGCGGCTTGATCACTTTCGCCGCCGCCCGGCATGTCATTCGCTGTCAGCACCACATGGCAGCGCGTCGCCAACGCGGTGTCGGTCATCGTGGAGACCAGCTCGCGGAGGCGCTGGGGGACAACCGCGTTCCAGCCCTCAATGCAAAGGGTCAGCCCCGTTTGGAACAACGGCGATTCGGCGCTTTTGAGCACATGGCGCCAACCGCGCTCGGTGAGCTCATCGAGCGCAACGGAAACAAAGGGTTGATCGACAAAAGGGCCAGCCAGATAGAGGCGCTTGGCGATCTCGACCTGACCCGCTCCCAGCTCGCCCTCGAGCATAAGGGGCACACCGCGCGCGTAGCTCTCGGCAACCGGCGCAGCCACCGAGGCCGCCCCCTCAACGATGCCGTACGCGCTCGATTCGTAGCGGGCCTCAACTTCGTCGGCGTTGAGCCACTCGATGCCCGCATGCGCCGCGGCGCCGCGCACCTCGCGGACCACAACGACCCAAAGCCCCCCGCCCTCTTTGTCGGTGGGGCGAACGGTCAGGCTCAGGCGCGTACCCTCACGCCCCATTACCAGACGCGCGCCGTCTCCTATACGGTCGAGGCGCTCAGCGACAAAAGTCGCCACACCCCGCTCAAGCGCCGCGTCATTCATGGTCGAGATCGCGACGCCCCCACGCGCATCGATTGCCAATGCCGATGCCCCGGCAGCAGCCAGGGCATCGGTCAAGATGTTCAGCTTGGCATCGCTATCCATGATTTGCCCCTGTCTGCAGCGACGTGCAACCGCCGGCGGTCGCACGACCGAGTGTTTCAAAATTGAACGATATTGCTCATCAAACACTATAGGGTAGAAAGCGCCGTCCTGCGAGTATAGGTGTTGCCCCGCATCGCCATCCTGGCGGGGCGATAAGAGCTCTTCGGGACTTATAAACCTGCGGACAAGCCATACCCGCAAGAGCTCCTATCGCTCCACCGTGAGAATGCGCTCACCAGCACGCAGCACGCAAACAAGCTACTTCTCTACCAGATTCCCAGTACGTGTTGCATTCCCAAACTCATGCACGCAATGCCAATCCAGCAGCAAAAGCCCAATGCGATGGGCTTGCCGCCCTTTTTGACCAGCTCGACGATATCGGTATTAAAACCAATAGCCGCCATGGCCATCACAATAAAGAACTTCGACAGCTCCTTGATGGGCGCCGTAATGGATGCAGGAAGCTGAAGCACCGTAGTGATCACACTCGCCAGCACAAAAAACAGCACAAACATGGGAAACGCGCGTTTAAGAGAGAACGTGCTTTTGGCGTCGCCACCAGCCTTGCGCGCCAGATACATCTGCCAGCATGCGAGGACCAACGTGATGGGAATAATGGCCAGCGTCCTGGTGAGCTTGACAACCGTGGCGCTCTCGAGCACATTGGCGCCGGGATGCATGCTGTCCCAAGCGCTCGCCGCAGCCGTTACGGACGAGGTGTCGTTGATGGCAGTGCCGGCAAACAGGCCAAAACCCTCGTTGGTCAGCCCGAGCATGCCGCCGAGCGTTGGAAACACGAGCGCCGCGATAACGTTAAACAGGAAGATGACCGAAATGGCCTGGGCAATCTCGCGATCGTCGGCATCGATGACGGGCGCGGTCGCAGCGATGGCCGAACCGCCGCAAATCGACGAACCCACACCTACAAGCGTCGCGATCTTGCCCGGCACGTTCATAACGTGGCAGAGCACAAAGGCGATGACAAGCGAGGTCGAGATCGTCGCCACGATAATCGGCAGCGACTGGGCGCCCTTGGACAGGATTTGGGAGAGGTTCATGCCAAAGCCAAGCAGGATAACCGCGTACTGCAAGACTTTTTTGGACGTATAGGTGACGCCGGCGGCGAGCTGTTCGCGACGATTCTTGGGAAAGACGAGCGCCAGGACCATGCCAAAGAGGATGGCAAACACCGGACCGCCGACCACCTCAATTTGTTTGCCGAGCAACGTCGCGGGAATGGCGATAATCAGGCAGAACAAAACGCCTTTCCAGCGCTCGCGTACGATATTTGCCAGTTGCATATGGGATTCCTTCTTTCTATTTCACGTTTGCGACGGCTTATGATACGGCAACATTGAGCGCAGCCTTGCGCAAACACAGACTAAGATGCCGCATTAGTTCTCAGGCAACAGCCGAATTACCCACCGCGGAGAGCTGATTCGCGGCATAATTAACAACTGACATATGAGTTTGATAGAACAGTTGCGAGGCGCTATGGAAGAATCGATGCACGTCGGCGAGCAGGAAACGAGTCTACAGGACCAGTCCTACCACACCATTCGACGCAAAATCGTCTACCTGGACTACAAGCCGGGCGAAAAGCTGGGCGTCAAGCAACTTTGCGACGACCTGGATATGGGGCGCACCCCTGTGCGCGAGGCACTGGTGCGTCTGGCGCAAGAGGGCCTGGTGCGCACCGTGCCCCAGAGCGGTACCTACGTCTCACCCATCAACCTCACCCTTGCCGAGAGTGCCTGTTACATCCGCGAGCATCTGGAAAAGCAGGTGATCGTGGAATGCTGTGCGCGCGCCACGTCGGCCGGCATCGAGCAGCTCGACCGTGCCATCGCGCTGCAGGAAAAGGCCATGGCCGAAGAGGATCGCATCGGCTTCTTTTTGAGCGACAACCTCATGCATCACATGATTTTTAGCATCGCATGTCGCAGCACCGTGTGGTCGTGGCTCGAAGAGACCAATGCCGACCTGGAGCGCTTCCGCTGGCTGCGCGCCGCCACGCAGGTTCTCGACAATCAGGACATCGTGAACGAGCACAAGCAGATTCGCCGCGCTATCGCCGGTCGCGACCCCATCGAAGCGAGCTTTTTGGTCAGCAAGCACCTGCACATGATGTTCCGCAACCAAACCGAGGTTCTGGACCAGTTCCCCGAGTACTTCGAGACCAGCAAGCTCCGCTAACCTGCCAAAAAGGGACAGGTTCATTTTGGCAGGTTTTATCTGGTCAAATGCAAAAAAGGCCCGGCTCCGTCTTTGATGCGGAGCCGGGCCTTAGTCGCTAGAACGGCGGAACCAACTACTCGACCGTGACGCTTTTCGCCAGGTTGCGGGGCTGGTCGACGTCGCAGCCGCGCAGGATGGCGACCTCGCGGGCGAGCAGCTGCAGCGGGACACTCGCCGTGATGGGGCTGAACACGTCGCGGACTGCCGGCACGCGGATGATGCAGTCGGCAATCTTGTTGATCTCATCGTCGCCCTCGGTGGCAACGACGATGACCTTGGCACCGCGCGCCTTGCACTCCATAAGGTTCGACACGGTCTTGTCGTAGGTGGCACTCTTGGTGGCCACAGCGATGACAGGGAAGCCCAGGTCGATCAGGGCAATGGGGCCGTGCTTCATCTCACCGGCGGCATATGCCTCGGCGTGCAGGTAGCTGACCTCTTTGAGCTTGAGCGCGCCCTCGTAGGAAATAGCGGCACCCATGCCGCGACCCACAAACAGTGCGGACTGCGCGTCCTTGCACAGCAGGGCGGCCTCATGAACGGCCTCGGTTTGGGTATCCAAAATCCACTGGATCTGCTCGGCCGTATCGGAAAGCTCGCGGAACAGCATGCGCGCCTGCTTGGTGGTCAAGCGGTACTTGACCTGCGCCAGCAGCAGGGCCAGCAGCGTCAGGCTCACAACCTGGCCGATGAAGCTCTTGGTCGAGGCGACCGCGATCTCCTTGTTGGCCTTGGTGTAGATGACGCCGTCGCTCTCACGCGCCACGGGGCTGCCCACCACGTTGGTGATGCCGAAGACCTTGGCACCCTTGATGCGCGCATCGCGGATGGCGGCGAGAGTGTCGGCCGTCTCGCCCGACTGGGACACGGCCACGACGAGCGTCGTCGGCGTGATGATGGGGTTGCGATAGCGGAACTCGCTGGCCGCCTCCACCTCGGTGGGGATGCGAGCCCAGCCCTCAATGAGATTCTTGGCAATGAGGCCAGCGTGATAGCTGGTGCCGCAAGCGATCACGTAGACGCGGTCGATGTCGTTGAGTTCCTCGAGCGAAAGGCCCAGCTCGTCGATGTCGAGCTCGCCGGCCGGTGTCATACGACCAACCAGCGTGTCGCGCACGACGCGCGGCTGCTCGTGAATCTCCTTGAGCATAAAGTCGGGATAACCGCCCTTTTCTGCCATATCCAGGTCCCAGTCGATGTGGGTGACCTTGGGCTCGATAACGTTGCCGGCCTCGTCGGTGTACTCGACGCCTGCGGGCGCGAGCTTGGCAAACTGACCGTCCTCGAGCACCACGACATCGCGGGTGGCGTCGATGAGCGCGATGACATCGGAGGCGACATAGGCGCCGGTCTCGCCCACGCCGACCACGATCGGGGAATCCTTGCGGGCCACGGCGATCACGCCGGGCTCGTCAGCGCACACGGCGGCCAGGCCATAGGCGCCGACCACGTGGGTGCAAGCCTCGCGCACGGAGGCCATCAGGTCGTGCGTCTCGGCATAAGCCTCTTCGATCAGATGCGCGAAGACCTCGGTATCGGTCTCGCTCTTAAAGTGGTGGCCGCGGCCCTCCAGCTCTTCGCGCAGCTCGGCGAAGTTCTCGATGATGCCGTTGTGGACGATGGCGATACGACCGTCACAGCTGGTGTGGGGGTGAGCGTTAACGACGGAGGGCTTGCCGTGGGTGGCCCAACGGGTGTGGCCGATACCGCAGGTAGCGTCGCTGTCAATGTTGGAAAGCTCGCTCTCCAAGCCCGCGACCTTGCCCACGCGGCGGATGACATCGAGGTGCGCCGCGGCGCCCTCGCCCACCTCGAGCGCGACGCCCGAGGAGTCATAGCCGCGATACTCCATACGCTTGAGGCCCGTTACCAGGATGTTCTTTGCAATATCAGAGCCGGTGTAGCCGACAATTCCGCACATAGGATAAATCCCTTCGTCCGCTTGACTGCAAAACGTCCACGCACAGGGGGCGCTGAGACGCATAACGTTCGAGTATTGTACTCACGCAAACGCAAGCTGATATACCAGAAGTGGTATCTCAACTTAGATACCACTCGATGCACACACGTCCAGCCGGTTCAAACCACCACAAAGGTACCTGCCCCCTTCGTGGTGGTCGCGCCGGCAACGGCGTTTCCCCAGATAAACCTGCCAAAATAAACCTGTCCCTTTTTGGTAGGTTTGGGATGCTACAATCTGGCTTGTACTTGAAACGCATCAAAGGGGCCGCTATGGCAAAGGTAAAAATCAGCGACGTCGCGCGCGAGGCCGGGGTTTCGTTGGGCACGGTCTCCAACGCGCTCAACCACCCCGAAAAGCTACGCCCCGAGACCCTCAAGCTCATCAACGAGACCATCAATCGCCTTGGCTACCTGCCCAACCAAAGCGCCCGTCAGCTCGCGGGCGGCGCCACCAAGTCCTTTGGCCTGGTGCTCCCCCGTCTCGACCACGGCTTTTCGCTCCAAATCGCCAGCGGCGCCCACAACGAGGCCCGCAAGCACGGCTACGACCTGCTCATCGCCAACGCCGATAATGACGATATTCTCGAGAACCATTACCTGCGCTACTTTATGGGCACCCAGATGTCCGGCGTCATGGTTCAGCCCATGGCGTCCCCCGACTGGCATCCGGCCATGACTAAAATGCCCGTGCCGATCGTCCATCTGGACATCCACTGTTCCGAGCCCGGCTACTACGTAGCGGCCGACAACGAGGCCCAAGGTCGCATCATTGCCGAGCTCGCCATCGCCCGCGGCGCACACCATATTGTCGTCGTCGGCCGAGCAGCATTTATGCAGCTCACCCTACGCGTGCTTGGCATTCACAAGGCCCTCGCCCTGCACCCCGATATCAAGATCGAAGTCATCGACGCCGGCGAATGGAATACCGCTGCCGACGGCTACGGCATCGGTGCCCAAATCGCCGAGCGCCCCGCGAACGAACGCCCCGATTTTGTCGTCGGCCTGACCGACGTGTTGGCCTCGGGCGTTATCTCGGCGCTGGTCGACAAGGGCATCTCTGTCCCCGGGCAAGTACGCGTAGCAGGCTGCGATGGCAACCCGCTCGCTTGGAGTGGATCGGTCCCGCTCACTACGGTAGCGCCCCCGGGCTACGAGATTGGCCGCAAGGGCGTTCAATTGCTCATGGAGCAAATCGAGAACAAGGCCCCGGCAAAGACCAAGCATATCCACGTCAGCTCTGCCGCGCGCACCGTCACCGCGGTCACGGCCATCGAGGACATCAACCGCCAAGAACTCGTGCGGCCGTTCCTGCTGGAACGCGCCAGCACCCAGGCAAGCAGCCAGACCGACGCCACGGCCATCAACCTCGGTGCGTATCTATAGCACGCCCGCGAGTATGCTAAGTCGCCGCTTAAGCAAAAGGGGCCCGACCATTGCCGGGCCCCTTTTGCTTAAGCGCAAACGTAAGCAATTGCTCGTTTCAACGCCGCAATTGTCTAGCGCACGGCCTTGACCGCCGCCGCCAGATCGAACAGCGTATCGAGCACGGCCTCGCAGCCATCCACCACGTCCTGCGGCAGCGGCACGATATCGGGGACGGCAAAGACATGGCAGCCGGCCGTAATGCCCGAGACGCAGCCGTTGCGCGAATCCTCGACCACGGCACATTCCTCGGGAGCAAAGCCCGCGCGCTCGCAGGCGAGCAGATACATCTCGGGGTCGGGCTTGCCGTGCACGACGTCCTCGCCACACGTTACCGTTTCAAACTTGTCAAAGAGGCCAACCATCTTAAGGTTGCGCTCGGCCGTAACGAGGCGCGACGACGTCGCTAGACCAACGTGATAGCCCGCAGCCAGCAGCTCGTCTATGCACTCGGCAGCGCCGGCCTTAAGTTCCAGTTCGGTCTTGACCATCTCGTCGCGAATCTCCTTGTGGCGACGATAGATCGCCTCGGTGGTTTCGTGGCTGCCATAATGCTTATCGAGGATGTCCATAACATCGGGCAGCGTGCGGCCGATAAACTGATGGATCAGTGCTTCATCAATCGCGAGCCCCAGCTCAGCGGCGCCTGCCTTCCAGGCCTTAATCCCCAAACGCTCGGTGTCGACCAGCGTTCCGTCCATGTCAAAAATAACAGCCTTGATCATATCGGCCCCCCTCACCGGATTGTGTTACTACCACTCTACCGCACTTACAAACTTGTATATAACGTATATAGCATATTGCACTTTCGTTACACAGATAGAAGTCTTATGGCAAGTAACGCATTAGGATTATAGTTTTCGATCGAGTACTCAACGATAAGGAACGTTTCATGATTTTAGACACCGCGGCACCCGCAGAAGAGCTTCAAGACAAGCTATCGGCGCTCGAGCAGCTGCTTTTGGCATACGGGCGCGTGGCTATCGGGTTTTCCGGCGGCGTTGACAGCAGCTTTTTGGCCGCCGTATGCGCCCGCATCATGCCTACCAATACCCTCCTCGTCCATCTCACCACGCCGCTCATCGGCACGCCCGAACAGGCTTCGTTTGAGCGGTCCGTTGATGGACAAGCCAATGAAGGGGCGCATTTTAAGCTCCCCGTGCTCAATCTTTCGGTCGATCAGCTGCAGCTCCCCCAAGTAGCCTGCAACGATGCCAATCGCTGCTACCACTGCAAGCACGCCGGCTTTACCGCCATCGTCAACCACGCCAAGTCGCTCGGCTTTCCCACCGTCATCGATGGCAGCAATGCAAGCGATCGCGGTGACTACCGCCCCGGCATGCGTGCGGCAGAAGAGCTCGGCGTACGCTCACCCCTTATGGAGGTCGGCTTTACCAAGGACGAAGAGCGCGAGCTGCTGCGCGCATGGGGCTATCCCGTTTGGAACCTGCCGGCGGGAGCATGTCTTGCCACCCGCGTCCCCACGGGCGAGGAGCTTACACGCGAGAAGGTCGATTTAATCCGCGCCTGCGAGGATTACCTGCACGATCTTGATCTGGCACAGGTACGCGCGCGCTTGGTCGGCGGCTGCATGCATATCGAGGCCGCACCCGCAGATGTCGCCAAGATTGCTGCCCTCGGTGGCAACGCCGTCGACGACAAGGGCAAGACCCCGCTGCCCGCCGCCATCGAGTCCGCGCTGCGCGAGCTGGGCTGCGACCATATCTCCCCCGAGGTCACCCCCTACATTCACGGCAACATGAACCTTTAGGTTACGCCGTTTTACAAACGGCGTAACTGCTCGGCGCTGCGCGGGCTCCGGACACATATGCTCAACCTGGACTACGTTAACTGACCTGTCAATAAGGGACAGGTTTGTTTTGGCAGGTTTTATCTTGGGAAAATATCGCGAGGCAGTCGCCCCTCTAGCACCCATCAAACTTCGAGAGACGATAGAGGGGCAATTCGGCTGCATCTACTTCTTCCGATAGCGGCGGTTGCGCCTCGTCGATGAACCCATTACTTCGATGAGCCCTTTATCCGCCATTTTGGCAGATGGTAGTTGACGGACGAATTTTGGCATTCCGTCTCTCTAAAACAATAGATTTATCTCTCTAACTTTAGAGAGATAAATCTATTGTTTTAGAGAGACATTTAGAGAGATGTATCGAATTCACTGTTAGATTGCCCAATGTTATCTCTTTAACTAGCTTTCTCTTTAGAGAGACATTTAGAGAGATGAGCGCGACCTCTCTAATCAAGGGCTCCACTCTTTAAGGTGCACACTTCCTAACCGTGCCCTAAGTTGCGGTGAAATAACTCACGATTAGCCTGCCAAAAAGGGATAGGTTTATTTTGGCAGGTTTTATCTGGGGAAACGCAAACAGGGCCGCGACACCTATATGGCGTCGCGGCCCTTTTCCTTGGAGAAGGATCAATTGATTGAACGGGATGACCGTTCTAGTCTTCGAGTCCGCTATTGATGAGCTCCGCAATCTCAACGGGATCGGTGCTCGCGCGCACCTTGTCACGGAAGCCGGCGTCCATCAGCATCACGGCAGCCTTGGAGAGCAAGCGCAGGTGCGTGGTTCCTGCCTCGCCGGCAGGCACGTACAGCGCGAGCGCAACATCGACGGGCACACCATCGAAGCTCGGCCATTCAACGGGCTCGACCAGCTTAAGCACGGCAACGCCCGGCGTGTGGATAGCATCGCTTTTGGCATGTGGAACGGCAAAACCGGCGACAAGGCCAGTCTCGGCCTCGTTCTCGCGAGCCATGAAGGCAGTCTCTACGGCAGATGCGTCGTCAGCAAAGCCGAGCTCGACGGCCTGATCGGACAAATAATGCAGGGCATCCTCGCGCGAGGCGGCGGTATACCCTATCGTCACTTGGTTGGCAGATACAAATCCCATGGAAACCTTCCTTACAACACAGACCTGACCGCAGCTTCGATGCCGTCGGCGTCCAAACCGTACTTGTGCAGCAAATCGACCGCAGGGCCGGACTCGCCATACACATCGCGCACGCCGACGCGACGCATCGGCACCGGATACTGCTCCGCTAGCACCGAGGCAACGGCCTCGCCAAGACCGCCGATAATCGAATGCTCCTCGGCAGTGACCACGCGACCGGTCTTCTTGGCGCTGGCTACAACCAGGCGTTCGTCGAGCGGCTTGATCGTATGCATGTTGATGACCTCGGCATCGATGCCATCGGCAGCGAGCGCCTCGGCAGCCTCAAGCGCCTCGGCGACCATAAGGCCACAAGCGATGATGGTCACATCGGACCCCTCGCGCACGACCACGCCGCGACCAATCTTGAACTCATAGTCCTCGCAGTCGTTGATGACCGGTGTTGCCAGGCGGCCGAAGCGCATGTAAACCGGGCCCTCAAACTCATAGGCGGCGCGCACACAGGCACGAGCCTCGACGTCGTCGGCGGGAACGACCACCGTCATACCCGGAATCGTGCGCATGAGTGCGATATCCTCGCAGCACTGGTGCGTGGCGCCGTCCTCGCCCACCGAAATGCCGGCATGAGTAGCGCCAATCTTGACGTTGAGGTGCGGGTAGCCGATGGAATTGCGGACCTGCTCGTAGGCGCGACCGGCGGCAAACATCGCAAAGGTGCTCGCAAAAGCAACGCGGCCCGTGGTCGCGATGCCGGCGGCAAGACCCATCAGGTTGCTCTCGGCAATGCCGGCGTCGTAGAAGCGCTCAGGGTGCGCAGCCTTAAACTTACCGGTCTGCGTGGCGGCGGCCAGGTCGGCATCGAGAACCACAAAGTCATCGCGCTCATTGCCCAGCTCGACAAGTGCCTCGCCATAGCTAACGCGCGTGGCGACTTTCTTGACGTCTGCCATTAGAGCTCCTCCCCTGCTGCTGCGAGCTCGGCCATGGCCTGCTCAAACTGTTCATCGTTGGGTGCCTTGCCGTGCCAGCCCACCTGGTTTTCCATAAAGGAGACGCCCTTGCCCTTCACCGTCTCGGCGATAATGGCCACGGGCGAGTCGCTCACTTTGCGGGCCTCGGCAAAGGCGGCGGCAATCTGCGCCATGTCGTTACCGTCGGCGAGCTCGATCACATGCCACTTAAAGGCGCGGAACTTGTCAGCGAGCGGCATGGCCGAGTTGACTTCATCGATCGTGCCGTCAATCTGCAAGCCGTTGTGGTCGACGACGGCAACAAGATTGTCGAGCGCATGGTTGCCGGCGAACATGGCCGCCTCCCACACCTGGCCTTCCTCGCACTCACCGTCGCCCAGCAACGTGTAGACACGGTAGCCGTCGCCCCAGTGCTTAGCGGCAAGCGCCATTCCAACTGCAGCAGAGATGCCCTGACCGAGCGATCCGGTGGACATATCGATGCCAGGGGCGTCGTTCATGTTGGGATGGCCCTGCAGTCGGCTGCCAATATGACGGAGCGTCTCGAGCTCTTCGACGGGAAAATAGCCGCGATTTGCCAACACCGAATACAGGCCCGGCGCCGCGTGACCCTTGGAGAGCACAAAGCGATCGCGATCGGCCTTGTGAGGGTCGGCAGGATCGATATTCATTTCCTCAAAGTACAGATACGTCATGATGTCGGCAGCACCGAGCGATCCACCCGGGTGTCCCGACTTGGCCGCGTGAACCGCAGTCACGACACCCTTCCTGACCTCATTGGCGACCTTCGCCAGCTCCTGGTTGGTCATACGAATTCCTCTCTTGAGAACAACCCCGGCACCGGATGACGCGATGCCGGGGCAATCCACTCGTTAAGCCTGAGCGACGACCTTCTGCCAGTCAGCCTCAAAAGAGGCGAGGCCCTGGTCGGTCAGCGGATGATGCAGGCACTTCTTGAGAGCGGCCATGGGCACGGTCGCAATATCGGCACCGAGTAGCGCGGCCTGGGTCACGTGGTTGGGCGTACGAACCGAGGCGGTGATGATCTCGACGGTGTCGTCGACGTTCTTGCCCGTCCAGTCGTAGTTCTTAATGCAGGTCACGACGTTGTCGAGCTGCGAGATACCGTCCTCGGCGATGTCATCGAAACGACCGACAAACGGGCTGATGTAGCGAGCACCGGCATTGGCGGCCATAAGGGCCTGCGTCGGCGAGAAGACGAGCGTCATGTTGACGCGCACGCCAGCATCGGCCAGTGCACGGCAGGCGGCAAGGCCGGCCTCGCACACGGGAAGCTTGACCACGATGTTGGGGGCGAGGGCGGCAAGGCGCTTGCCCTCCTCGATCATACCCTCGGCAGTGGTAGCGGTAGACTCGGCGGAAACGGGCAGGCCCTCGCAGAGCTCGGCAATCTTGAGCATATGCGGCTCAAAGTCGGCAAGCTTGCCGCCGGTCTTGGCGTACAGGGACGGGTTGGTGGTAACACCGGCCAGGCAGCCCCAGCTCTTGGCCTCGGCGATCTCGTCCAGATTGGCAGTATCGATAAAGAACTTCATGGTGCAAACTCCTTCGAAGGAATCCAAAACTCAAAAAATAGGACAAAGGGGATGTCCCTTTGTCCTATGTGCCGGGCCTGCGGCTGGGACATGCCCCAGGCCCGGCGTCGTGTAGGAAAAGCTACTTAGTCCTCGAGAGCCTTCTCGATGCGGCTCGTGACGCCCTTGAGGTTAAGACCGACGACGTACTGCTTGATCGGGCGCTTGATGTGCTCGATCACAAAGCGCTTGCCGTCGATGTCCTGGGCAGCGAGGTTGCGATAGAGCTTCTCGACCTGCTCCTTGACCTCGGGATCGTTGAACGCATAGTGGCCGGAGACATCCAGGATCTTCAGGCTGAGCTCATCGTCGGCAAGGATGTCATCGACCTGCAGGTTGACGTCGTCGCCAGTCATCCACTTGCGCCAGCGCTCGGTCTTGATAGCCTTGACCAGCAGCGTGTGATACAGGTCGGAGGGGTCATCGCACAGACCGTTGTCGACCAGGATCTGCTCGGTGGCGCAGAGCTTGAGGTAGGCGCGGGTCTCCTCGGTGCCATACTGCGGAGCGACGTTGGAGGCGGTCACGTGTGCCGGGATGTGCTCGAGCAGCGTCGCGTCGTCCAGATAGTCGGCGTTGTGCTCCTTCAGGCCCACGCCATAGCGCTTGGCCATATCGGCAAGCTCGCGGGCGTTCTTGAAGTTGTAGTGACCGACCTGCTCCGTCCAGCGGGTAAGGGTGCCGGTCTGGCCGACGATAAAGGTGGGCATGGGGCAGCCGCGCTTCTCGAGCTCGGGCTGCAGCTGAGAAATGAACTCCTCGTACTTATCGGTAGAGGTCAAGCCGCCATTGGTCTCCTCGGTACCGACCTCATAGGCGACCTCGGGCAGGTTATGCTCGCGACGGTACTGCTCAAGGTAGTCGATAAGATCGATCGTGCGGCGAAGCACCACGTCGAGCGGAATAACCTTGCCGATCTGATAGGGGTCCTTGGTGGGGTCGACCATCAGCAGGTCAAAGCCCGCCTCCATGTCGGCGACGAAGGACTTGCGGGCGAGCTCCATGGCCTCGTCCTCGGGCAGGTGGGCGTTACGCTCCTCGTCGCGCTGCCACGGACCGCCGTGATCGCGGCACAGGTAGTACGGACCGGTGTAACCCACCTCGTCGGCAACCTTCTTGATGTCGGCGGCAAAGCGCGTCTGGTCCCAACCGTTGACGTAGCCGGCGCCCATCTCGTCCATATCGACCTGGTTGCGGCTGGCGATAAACATGGGCGGGAAATCCTCGTCCTTGGCAAGCTCGAACACGGCCTGAATCAGGTTGGGGCTCATGGGGCCAATGCCGACCATGGTTGCGTGATCGCCGCTATCCTGCAGCTTGAGCATGCCCTGAACGGCCTGACGGATGGTGAGGTTGGACATTTTGTTCTCCTTCTCCAGAGGATTTTTGACAAAAGTTCCCTGGGACCCAGATGTGGGCCCTATCAGTACGGATGGATTTTGTTGTGTAGGGGCGGTTGTGCGGAGTCAAATCCATCCCTCCGCACAACCGGAGTCCTTAAAGGTTTACTTGGCCTGCTTATCGAGCGTGGGCTTCATGGCAATCAGGATTGCAGCGGCGACCACGGCGCCAATCACGATGTCCAGGCAGAACAGCGCGACGTTGTTGGTGGCAAGGGCGACGATAAAGCCACCGTGCGGGACGTAGCAGTCGATGCCCTGGAAGGCGGCAAGTGCCGCACCCACGGCAGAGCCGATGCAAATGCCGGGCAGGGTGTGACCGAGGTCCTTGACCGCGAAGGGGATAGCGCCCTCGGTAATACCGATGCAGCCCATGAACAGCGCGGAGATGCCCATCTGGCGGTCAGCGTCATCGAACTTGTTCTTGGCGATGAGCGCAGCGAGGCCACAGGCGATCGGGGGAACGGCGACGGCGACGCGGAACATACCGTTAGGACCGTAGATACCGGAGGCCATGATGGCCATGGTGAAGGTCGAGGCGGTCTTGTTGATGGGGCCACCCATATCGAAGGCGGTCATAACGCCAATGACCAGACCCAGGACAACTGCGGAACCGCCCTGCAGGCTGCCGAGCACGCCGGTGAGCCAGTCCATCACAAAGCCAAGCGGCGTGGCCAGGATGTAGATATAGGCCATGCCCAGGACAAGCGAGGTCAGAATCGGGATGATCAGGATGGGCATGATGGTCTGGATGGTGTTGTTGGCCTTCCAGGTCTTCATCCAGCGGACAAAGTAGCCGCAGATGACCGCCATGATCATGGCGCCCAAGAAGCCGGTCGAAACGCTGTTGCCGTTAGGGGTAACGACTGCGTTATTGACCAGGTAGCCCAGGACAAAACCGGGGGCGAGCGCGGGCTTGCCGGCCATCGAGTAGGAGATGTATGCCGCAAGCACCGGGATCATCATGGAGATGCCGGCCATGCCGATGGTGTTAAGGCTCACCATCAGCGGGTTCGTAACCTCCATGCCGTTGGCGCCGGCGGTACCGGATGCCAGCGAGAAGGCAAGAAACACGCCGCCGATAACGACGATGGGGATAAAATAGGAAACGCCGGTATTGAATGCATTGAGCAGCGTCTTGCCAGGATCGGCAAAGATAGACTGCTTGGACGCCGGTGTCGGGGCCTGCGGGGCAGCGGAGACGGCCTTCTTCTCTGCCTTGGCCTCGGCCTTGGGCGCGTCAACGGCGCCACCCGTCGCCTTGATGATCTCAATGGCCTGGTCGATGATCTTTACCGGATCGGCGATTACATCAGAGGTGCCGACCTTCAGGAACTTGCCCTCGGCCATCTTCTGCTCAAAACGGTCCTCGTTCTCGACACCCACGTCGACGGACTCCAGGACCAGGTCGGCGGAGTCCACGTCTTCCTGCGTGAGCTCATTCTCGATACCCAGGCCACCCTGAGCCTCGACCTTGCACTCGATGCCACGGGCGGCGCATTCATCCTGAATCGCCTTCTGGGCCATATACGTGTGGGCGATACCCACAGTACAGGCGGCAACGCCTACGATCTTCATTGCTTCCCTCTTTTCATAGAGTTGCGTGCGCAAGACACCGTTTGCGGAGGCCTCCGGAGCATCCCCTGCCGTTTGGACTTGCTGTCTTTTCGACAAGAACAATATAGGTGCTCGTTTTTCTTAATGCCAGCTTATTTCGGTAAACGCGCAGGTCAGAGCGTTGGTTATGCGATTTAGTTATGCGTTTAACCAAAAATGAATCCTGCGATTTTGCCCTCGATTTCAAAAGTCAAGAAGTATTTGATTTTCTCGGTAGACGGCAGATGCGCATGCCGGTCACAAATTTCGACCCCACCCGTATGCCGCATTTGTTGCATACTCATATGAAAGGAAAAAGCCGCTCACCGAAGCGTATCCTTCACCAAGACTCAAAGTCATCATGTTGGAAAATGCTCATCTGTCGGAAGGAGTCGCTGTGGCAAAACAGCGCGTTACGATCGCAGACGTCGCTCGAGAGGCGGGAACCTCGACGGCAAGCGTCTCGTATTACCTCAACGACAAACGAGAAAAGCTTAGCGAGAAGACGCAGAACAAAATCGCGCGCGTCATTAAGGAACTCGGATACGTTCCCAACGCCCAAGCGCAGACGCTCACCGGCAAGCAAACCCACGTCATTGCCATCATCATTTTGGATAACACCAACAAATGGGCGGGGCTCGTTCTCAATGGCATGGAGCAGGTCATGCTCCCCGCGGGCTACCAGACGGTCGTTTGCACGAGCAACTTTAACCCCGAGACCGAGCTCATGTACGTCGACAAGATGCTCTCGCTGGGCGTCGATGGCTTTATCATCCAGCCCACGGCAAACTTCAAAGCCGTGCATGACCGCATTAGACGCGCCGGCAAGCCGGTCGTCTTTTTCGATGCGGCCATCTATAGCCCAGGTACCAGCTGGATCAAAACCAACCTTTACGACGGCGTGTACAACGCCACACAGGCACTCCTCGACGCCGGCTACGAAGATTTCTTTTCCATTGCCGCCAACATGACCGAAATGCGCACCCGCATGGAGCGTTTTCAGGGGTATGCCGAGGCGCTGGCAGCGAACGGGCAGCTCTACAAAGCGATTCCCATCGATCACAACAAGCCGTCAATCAACGAGCTCACTGAATACTTTAAATTCAAGTTCAATCCCGCCAAGCGAACCCTTATCTTCGTGCAAAATCAGTGGGCACTTCCCCGTGTCTACAAGGCCCTCCAGCCAATGGCCCATCTGCTTCCGCAGCAAATCGGCCTTTTGGGACTCAACTGCGAAGACTGGACTAATCTCACCACACCGACCGTCTCCACCATCATCGAGCCCGTCGACCAAGAAGGTCGCGAAGCAGCCGAGATGCTGCTCGCCCTACTTGACGGAAGCAGCGAACCCGGCGAGCAGCGCATTCTCGAGTGCAAGCTCAACTGGCTCGACTCCACCTCGATCTAGACCGCGGGACAAATGAATCAGTAGCGTTTGTCTCAAATCTTAAGTATTTGTTCGACAGAACGGCCCTTGCCGGCTCCTGCTAGACTGGTAGATTCCCAACCGTCCATCCAGGAGCCTCCATGTCGCGCAAGTCCGCCTACAAGCAAGTACTTTCCATCGGCACCGCCGTGGTGCTCGGGTTTGCGCTGTTTACGGGATCGCTCGACGGAGCGCCCAAGTTACTGTCGCCGCAAAGCGATGAGCAGGCGGCGGCTCTGGCCGAAAAACAAAACGAGAGTCCCAGCCGCACCGACGACGAGGCAGACCTGGTCGCTCGGCTCGAATCGGGAACGGCGAGCTCCCCGGACCCTCAAAACAGCCAGGACTCTGGCGATGGCTCCGATTCCGCCGCACCCGACACCGATGACGACGCTTCCGCGGACAGCGCCGCCGCCCCCATCGACGAGGTCGAAAACCCCGATCTTGACCGCGCCCGCGGCGTATACCTCAGCAGCATTCCCGACTACGCCGGCAACCCCTACGTTGCCCTTCGCGCCGACAGCATGCACCCGCTCGGCACGCCATCATTCACACTCGATGAATACGATCGCGCCACCGAAGAGGGCTGCTTTAAGAAATTCTCCAAGCTCGACAGCCTGGGCCGCACTCGCAAGGCGCTCGCCTGCGTGGGCCCCGAGTCACTCGGTCAATGCAAGCGCGGCGATATCTCGCGTATCCATCCTGCCGGTTGGCACCAGCAGCGCTACGACTTTATTCCGGGCCAGAGCCTCTACAACCGCTGCCACCTTATCGCCTGGTCACTCTGCGGCGAGAACGCCAATCGCAAGAATCTCCTCACCGGCACGCGTTATCTCAACGAGACGGGTATGCTACCGTTTGAAGAGCAGATTCTCAACTATATTCGCGATACGGGCAACCACGTGCTCTATCGCGTCACGCCCATGTATAACGAAGAGGAGCTTGTCTGCCGCGGCGTGCGCCTTGAGGCGCAATCGGTCGAGGACCACGGCAAGACCCTCTGCTTCCACGTGTACTGCTACAACCTGCAGCCGCACGTGCAGATCGACTACGCCACCGGCCGCAACCAGGCATCCGGAGACTAGTGCCGACCGCACCGCCCGTAACCCAAAAATGATTCGTTTTCCTCCGTCCCCATGGGATCAAAAAAGGCCGCCCTGGATTACCCAGGGCGGCCTTTTCGTCAGCGTCCACATTGCAGGCAACGCCACACGCTACTTGGCGCGGCCCTCCTCATAGCGCTCGACCAGCTTGGCCTGAACGTCATAAGGCACCTGCTCATAGCCTGCGGGCTTCATGGTAAAGTCACCCGTGCCGCGCGTGATAGAGCGCAGGCGCGTCGAGTAATCCGTCAGCTCGGCGAGAGGTGCCTGGGCGATGACCACGGTGTCGCCGCGTTCATCGGTCTCCATGCCCGTCACGCGACCGCGCGATGCCGAGATGTCACCCATCACGGCGCCGGCGTAGCTCTCGGGAATAGTCACCGTGATTTCCTCGATGGGCTCCAGCACCACCGGGTCGGCATCGGCGCATGCCTTGCGCAGGCCGATGCGAGCCGCCGCGCGGAACGCCATCTCGTTGGAGTCGACGCTGTGATACGAGCCGTCGTACACAGCCACGCGAATGCCCGTGAGCGGGTAGCCGGCAATGATGCCGTCCTTCATGGTCTCCTGGACACCCTTGTCCACGGCGGGGATCAGCGAGCGCGGAATGCGGCCGCCCACGACCTCGTCTACAAACTCGTAGCCGTCGCTCGTGCCGTCGGGCCCAATAAGCGGCTCCACGCGCAGCCAGCAGTCGCCGTACTGACCGGCGCCACCGGTCTGCTTCTTGTGGCGACCCTGGGCGCTCGCCGTGCGGCGGATGGTCTCGCGATACGGAATGCGGATCGGCACGCTCTTGGCCACGACCTTGGTGCGATCCTCCAAACGGTTGAGCAGCACCGAAACCTGCGCCTCACCCACGGCGGAGATAATGGTCTGGCCGGTCTCCTCGTCGCGGTCGATGCTCATGGTCGGATCAGCCTTGCAGGCCTTCTCGATAAACGTGTAGAGCTTCTCTTCGTCGCCGCGGTTCTCGGCCTCGATGGCAATGCGGTACTGCGAGTTGGGAAACTTAAACGCCGCGGCCTCGACCTTACCGGTAATCGAGAGCGTGTCGCCCGTCTCGGCAGCCAGCTTGGGCGCCACGATGATGTCGCCGGCATAGGCATGGCCAACCTCGGTCATATCGCGGCCGCACATCACATACAGGTGAGCCAGACGGTCGCCCTTGCGGGTACGCGCGTTGATCAGCTCAAGACCCGGCTCAAGCGTACCCGTCAGCACCTTGATAAAGCTGATGCGACCCTGCTGCGGATCGGCCAGGGTCTTAAACACAAACGCCACCGGGCGGTCATCGTCACTCGAGATCTTGAGCGAATCACCGTCGATGAGCGGCATCTCGCCGTAGTCCGTCGGCGCCGGGAAGTACGTTGCGATGTCGTCCATCAGCGAGTTGACGCCCTGCTCCTTAATGCAATCGCCCGCAAAGACCGGCACAAAGATGCGCTCGGCGATCGCCTTCGACAGCAGGCCTTCAAGTTCCTCCTGCGTCAGCGTCTCCTCGCCTTCCAAGTACTTCATCATCAGTTCGTCGTCAGCCTCGGCCACCAGCTCGCACAGATGGTCATGGGCCTCCTCGGCCTGGGCACGATACTCCTCGGGAATCTCCGACTCAACGGCTTCGGCGCCGCTGCAATGGCGCGCCTTCATGCGCACCAGGTCGATAATGCCGTCAAAGCCCTCGCCCTCGCCCCAGGGAAGGGTCACGGCGCCCAGTCGCGTGCCAAAGCGCTCCTGCAGCAGGTCCATCGTGGTCGCAAAGCTGGCCTCGGAGCGCGACAGGCGGTTTACGAACACCGCACGCGCCAAGCGCAGGTCCTCGGCGGCATACCAGAGCTTAACCGTCGTAGGCTGCGGGCCGGCCTCGGCGTCGACCACAAACAGAGCCGTCTCGCAGACGCTCATCGCGGCAAAGGCGTCGCCGATAAAATCGGGGTAGCACGGGGCATCGAGCACATTGATGCGTGCGCCCTTCCAGTCGATCGGCGCAATGGTCGTCGAGATGGAAAATGCACGCTTGACCTCTTCGGGGTCATAGTCGAGCGTGGGCTTGGTGCCGTCGTGGCCGCCCAGGCGGGCGGTCTTGCCGGAAAGGTGGAGCATGGCTTCGGCGAGTGAAGTCTTGCCCACCCCGCCTTGGCCTACGAGCACCACGTTCCTTACGTTGCCGGTCTTGGGAGCACCCATGATGACCTCCTTGCAGGGCCGCGCGCAATGCGCGACGCCAACGGGGAGAGTTCGCGGTCGGTGCCATCCCGGGAGCAGCATGGTCGGCAGCCGAGCCGACTCACCCTCCAAATGTCCTATGCCACCACCCTACCCTCACGGGCGGCTGTCCATGCATACCTTTCGGCGCACGTATGAATACAGGCGGCGAGAGGAAGAGACAAGCTTGTGAGGAGATTATTGAACCCCGTCGATGCAAACAAAAAGCCTCCACAGACCGTAAGACCTGCGGCGGCTTTGCCTCAATTAATAGTTGAGTAAATACCTGAGCCTACCCCTCGATACGGCTCAAGAACTCACGCGTGCGCTGCTCGTGCGGATGGCCGATAACCTGATCGGCAGGCCCCTCCTCGACAATACGGCCGCCATCCATAAAGACCACGCGGTCGGCAACATCGCGCGCAAACTGCATTGCGTGGGTCACGATCACCATCGTCATATTCTGCGCGGCAAGGTCTTTAATGACACGCAGCACCTCGGCCGTCAGCTCGGGATCGAGCGCCGAGGTCGGCTCGTCAAAGAATAAGATTTCCGGATCGAGCGCTAGGGCGCGGGCAATACTCACGCGCTGCTGCTGACCGCCCGAAAGCTCACACGGCACCTTGTTCTCGTTGCCCGTCAGCCCCATTTGCGCAATCAGCTCGTGAGCGCGGGCTTCCGCCTGCTCGCGCGGACGCTTAAGCACACGAATCGGCGCATCGATGATGTTTTTCATCACGGTATAGTGTGGGAACAGATTGTAGTTCTGAAACACCAGGCCAAACCGCGAGCGCGCTTGCTTGGGCACATCGCCCTTCGCATAGACCGCGCCCGAACCCGCATCCGTCGCAACGGCAAGGTCTCCAAACGAGAGCGAGCCTCCGTCGAGTGTCTCGAGCAGCGTGGCACACCGCAGCAGCGTGGACTTGCCGCCACCCGAAGGTCCGATAATCGCCACGACCTCGCCACGCTTCACCTCAAGCGAGATATCCTTGAGCACCTCATTGCCGCCAAACGCCTTGCGCGCGCTTTCGATTTTCATCACTGAGTTAGTCATGATAATAGTCCAGCTTCTTTTCGGCGGCGCCCAGCAGCATCTCGACCACAAAGTTAAAGATCCAGTAGATCAGCGCCGCGATCGCAAACGGCACCATGCTCACCTGCGAGGCGACCAGCGCCTTGGCCGTCGAGAACATCTCACCCACGCCAATGGCAAACGCCAGCGACGTGTCCTTGACCAGCGTGATGATCTCGTTGCCCATCGCCGGCAGAATACGCTTGGCGACCTGCGGCATCACGATATACAGAAACGTCTGCATGCGCGAATAGCCCAGCACCTCGGCTGCCTCGTATTGACCGCGCGGAATGGACTGCAGGCCCGAGCGATAGATCTCGGCAAAGTAACCGGCGTAGTTGATGATGAACGCTACGACGCACGCCGTCCACTTGGAATCGGGCGTGAGCGAAATGCCAAACACGTAGTACGGGGCAAAGTAGATGGCAAACATCTGCAGCATGAGCGGCGTGCCGCGCATGACCGAGATATAGATGCGCGCAATCCAGCGAAGCGGCGCGATTTTGCTCATGCGCATAAACGCCACGGGGATTCCCAGCGGAATCGACCCGAGCAGCGTCAACACAAACAGCTGCAAACTGACCAAGAACCCCTGGCCAAGCATCTGCATCATGACCTGAATAGACATTACTTGAGCACCCAATTATCGAAAGACAAACCATAGCTTGAATATTTATCGCAGAGGTCCTTGACCGTGCCGTCCTCGTAGAGCGCCTTGAGCGACTCGGCTACAGCATCGGCCGACTTGGTGTCGCCCTTCTTAAAGCCAACGGCGTAGTGCTCGCTGGACAGCGGCTCATCAAGCTGCGTATAGGCATCGGGCTTGGCGGCAAGCTGATACTGGGCAATCGAAAGGTCGCACGCCACGGCATCGACCGCGCCGCTCTCGAGCTGCATAAAGGCCGTGTTGTACTCGCCGATCGTGTCGAGCGTGGCAAACGTCGCTGCCAGATCCTTCTGGTCACCCTCAAGCACGTCCTGCGCAGCGGAATCAGTCTGGGTAATCACAGTCTTGCCGGCAAGATCGTCCCAGCCCTTGATGCCCGCATCCTTCTTGACCACCAGCACCTGCTCGTTGAGCATGTACGGCTCGGAGAACGTGTAGTCGTCCTCACGGCCCTCCATGGTAAAGCCGTTCCAGATGCAGTTGATGGCGCCCGAGTTAAGCAGCGTATCCTTGGCGTCCCAGTCGATGGCCTCGTATTTGACCTCCCAGCCCTGCTTATCGGCAACAGCCTTGGCCAGATCGAGATCAAAGCCGGTGTACTCGCCATCGTCGCCCACAAAGCCGTACGGAGGATAGGACTTATCAAAGCCCACCACGAGCTTCTTGGACTCCGCAGCGCCCTTCACATCCTTGGCCGCGGCAGAGCCAGCAGCGGAGCCCTTGCCGGCACCACCGCCGCAACCGACAAGACCAAGGCCAAGCACCGTAGCGAGCGAGCCGGCTAGACCAACAAACTGACGACGAGACATATCGGTGTTCATGGTATCCCCCCTTGATGGCACTTTAGTTAAGTAAAGTGATTCGTGTAACGTTCAGAATCATACACTTTAGTGAGATGGAGTACAAGGGAGGGTTTGCCCGGCGTGGGCGGGGAGCGGCGCGTAATTAAGTTTCCTGCTCTACAGTCCTGCGCAAGACGGAAAGCACATTAAGTGCTTTCCTTTGCGTGCGGAACTCGCGATAAACTTAATTACGCGCCGCTCCCCGCCCACGCCGGGCAAACATCGTTGGACTTATCACTGACATGAAATAGGCGCTTGTATATCGTCCGCTAGCTTGGCACGGTACAATGATTTCAGATTTCAATTTGTAAATTAGTGGGGTTAATTCATGGCAGAATCTCGTGCGGAGCGTAAGGCTCGTCGTGCTTTGATCGAGGCGGCTGAGGGGTCGACGGAGGAGAAATCTTCTACGAAATCCAAGTCGTCTCTGGATGCGAAGGGTAAGTCGGCCAAAGGCAAGGCCAAGACCAAGCGTTCTGACTCTCGTCGAGGCGGGGATAAAGCGCCTCAGGCTCGCTCCAAGGGCTCGCACAAGGATTCGGTTTCGTCTGCGCGTAAGGCTGTGGACCCCAAGTCCCCCTGTTCGATCATGAAAGCTTGCGGTGGGTGCACGGCGCTCAATCGTCCTTATAAAAAGCAGTTGGCAGCTAAGCAGGCTGCTATGGAGGAGCTTTTTGCTGCTCTTTGCGAGCGCGAGGGTATTAGCGTCGACTCCATTCGCGGTATGGGAGTCACCCTGGGCGACCCGGGCAAATATCCTGCGCCGCGTGGCTTTCGTCATAAGGCTGCCACTCCCTTTGCTCCCGGTAAGGAGAGCGCCGTCCGTTGCGGTTTCTTTGAGCGCGGCACGCACAAGATCGTTGCCGTACCCGAATGCCCCGTCGAAGCACCGGGCGCCCGTCAGATTCTCAACGGCATCGCACGCGAAGCTGAGCGGCTGCATATTCCCGCCTTTAATGAGGACAAGCATCTTGGTTTGCTTCGCTATGCCGTCGTCCGCTGCGGTTGGCGTACCGACCAGGTCATGGTTACGCTCGTGACCGCTCAGCGCGACTTGCCGCATGCGCAGGAGTTCTTTGAGGCTGTCGCCGCACTCAATCCGCACATCGTCACCGTCGCCCAAAACATCAACGGACGTCCCGGCAACGCCATCCTCGGCGAGGAAACCCGCATTGTATATGGCGCCGAGTGCATGCGCGACCAGCTGCTCGGCTGCGAGTTCGATATCTCCCCCACCGCGTTCTACCAGACCAACCCGCAGCAGACCGAGCTGCTCTATCAGCTCGCGATTGACGGCATGGACCTGCAGCAGGGCGACGTACTCATGGATGCCTATTGCGGTAGTGGAACTATCGGCCTGTGCGCAGCCAAAGCCGCCCAGGACAAGGGCGTCGGTATTATGCTGCTTGGCGTGGAGCGCAACCACGCCGGCATTGCCGACGCACGTCGTAATGCCGAGCTCAACGGCCTCACCCGCAGCGCTTGGTTTATGGCCGACGATGCCACCGATTACATCCTGGATGCCGCCGATAACAACGAGCGGGTCGATGTCCTTTCCATCGATCCGCCGCGCGCCGGCTCTACCCCCGAGTTCCTCGAAGCTGCCTGCGCGCTTAAGCCGCGCCGCATCACCTATATCAGCTGCAACCCCGTGACTCAAGAGCGCGACCTGCATCAGCTCCTCGACGGAGGCTATCGCCTGCTCAAGATCACGCCCGTCGACATGTTCCCTCACACCGACCACACCGAAACCGTAGCGGTCCTCGAACGCCGCTAATCCACCGGCACAAGAAAGGGGGCGACCCGCCTGGGCCGCCCCCTTCGCTTGGTTTATAAACTCCGCTACATCCCATTGCGCAGATCGCACACGCCGGCTGCCGCCATCTCGCACAGCAGCGTCTCGCGGTCGCGCGTCACGATCAAATCCAGTGGGAAGTGAATCTCGTCGAGCATCTTGCGCGCGTGATCGAGCTTGCCAATGGCCATGCCAATGTGGGCATCGGTCGACACGCCAATGCCCACGCCCAGCTCGGCGCAGCGCTCGGCAATCTTGCGGCATACGGCCCAATGCTCAGTGTCGACACCGTGTTCAAGACTATGGTTGTTGATCTCAATAATCTTGTGCTTGGCCTTAGCTGCCAACAGCACCTCGTCGATATCGAACGGCACGCCCGAACGCCCCGTGTGGCCCAGCATGAACACCTTGGGGTGCTCCAGGGCATTGATATACATCTCGGTCGTCTGGGCCAGCGTCGCGCCCTCAGCAATCTGCGGATTATGCACGCTTGCAACCAAATAATCCAAATTACGCGTAACCAAATCGAACAGTGAATGCTGACGGCTGTACGAATCGCCGGCGATATCGAGCGTGACAGGAGTGTCCTCGCCAAACAGGCTTCCGTCCAGCGAAACGATATCGGCCTCGGCACCACGCAGCACCAGCACGCCGCTCCAAATGCGCGGCCAGATATCCTGGTTGATAAAGAACTGGTAACTGCGCAGGTCATTGGGGCAAGCCGTAACCATAGAGCTCAAATGGTCGGCAGATCCGAGCACCTGCAGACCACGCTCTGCCGCCCAGTACACATTCTCCTCAATGGTCGAATATGCATGCGCAGAGAACATCGTATGGGTATGAATGTCACAAGAAAGCAGGTAGGGCATCAGGTCTCCTTATCTGGCACGGCCGTCGCTTATATTCATTGTACGCATAGCCTTCGATAGTCGTAAAACCACTCCATCCCAAAGACACAACGTCCATGACAACGGGGTCCGGCTTAACACCAAACCCCGTTTCACGTAAAACATTGTAGGCAGAGCGCTTTACTTTTAACGATACTCGTCCGCCAACTGTTTCCAAGCGGGTAGCGAATTGACAATCGTTTCGTAGCTCACGCAATAGCCCAGGCGGAACCAACCCGGCATACCAAAGCTGTCCGAGGGAACCGCAAGCAACTCATACTTCTTTGCGCGCTCGCAAAACGCATTCGCATCGGACTCCAACGCTTTCACCCATAGGTAGAACGCGCCATCCGGCTCAACATAGGTGTAGCCATACTCCGCTAGTGCGTCGGTAAGCGCGGTGCGGTTACGTGCATAGGCCTCAACGTCACTCGGCTCATCGATGCAGTCGATAATTACGCGCTGAAAGAGCGCCGGCGCGCACACGAAGCCCAGCGTACGGGCAGCACCCGCAACAGCCGGCATCAGACGGGCAGCCTGCGGATTGGTGTTGGGAACCAAGATCCAACCCACGCGCTCACCAGGCAGCGACAGCGACTTGGAATACGAGTAGCACACGATGGTGTGCTCGTAGATCGAGGGCACCCAAGGCACCTCGGCACCGTACACGATCTCGCGGTACGGCTCATCCGAGATGAGCATAATCGGATTCTCGGAATCGCGCTGAGCGTTGGCCTCGCGCAGAACATTGGCCAGTCGCGTCAACGTGTCGCATGTATATACGGCACCGGTCGGATTGTTGGGAGAGTCGATGATGACGGCCGCCGTCTTATCGCTGATCGCCTTGAGCACGTTGTCCACGCTCAGCTGGAACGTATCTTCATCGGCGAGCGCCTCAACACACGTACAGCCGGCCTTCTCAATCCAAACGCGATACTCCGGAAAGTACGGGGCGATAACAATAACCTCGTCGCCCGGATTCGTAACGGCGTTGAGCGCGCAGGTGAGCGAAGCCGCGGCACCCACCGTCATAAAGACGTCTTTGCCCTCATAGCTCGTGCCAAAGCGGCGGTTGAGCGATTCGGCGACGGCTGCTCGACATTGCGGCAGGCCCGGAGCGGGGGTGTAGCCGTGCAACTGGTCACTCGGCAGCTCCAGGGCCTTCTTAATCGACTCAGCCACAGCAGCGGGCGCCGGAACGCTCGGATTGCCCAGCGAAAAATCGAATACGTTTTCCGCACCGATCTGCACCTTGCGCTCAAGGCCATAGCTAAAAATCTCACGGATGATGGAGCTTTCCGCACCGCGAGCATACATAGTTTCGTTGATCATCTGTTCCCCTTTCGCATAGGCGCTATTGTACGCTTTAGCCGAGCACAGTGCCGCAGCAATGTTGATTGGGGACAGACTTAAATGCGTGAAAACGCTCATTTAAGTCTGTCCCCAATCAACAGACGGCCCCATATCGCTCAAAAGAAAAAGCCTCCGCAGGTTTCCCCGCGGAGGCTTTCGCCACAAAGACTATTTGTCGGCGTCGGTGTCGGCATCGACGACGGCATGGTCATCGTCAGCATCATCGGATGCGGCTTCGGCATCCTCCTGCATGGCCGCCTGCGCAAAGGCCGCGGCATCAGCCGCCAGCTCCTCCTCGCTCATTCGAGGCACGCGCTTCTTGGTCGGCATGCCGGCCGCCTTGGCATTGCGCTCCTCCTTGGCCGCCAGGATATCGCCCTCGCGCTCAAGGTAGGCATTCCACTCGTTGTCGAGCAGGGCGTTCACGGCGTCGCCCTCGACGGTCTCGCGCTCAAGCAGCACCTTCGCCATCAGATCAAGCTGATCGCGACGGGCGTCCAGAATCTCGACCGCACGACGATGGGCCTCACGCATAATGCGCTGAACCTCGATATCGATGCGGCGCGCCGTCTCCTCGGAGTAATCCTGGTGATCGGCGTAATCGCGACCAAGGAACACCTGATGTTGCGCCTCGCCAAACACTTGCGTGCCCAGCTCCTCGCTCATGCCCAGGCGCGTGACCATCTCGCGCGCCATCTTGGTTGCGCGCTCCAGATCGTTGCTCGCGCCCGACGTAATATCATCGCACATGAGCTCCTCGGCAACGCGACCGCCCAAGAACACGGCGAGCTCGTCGAGCATCTCGTTCTTGGTCTTGAGGAAGTGGTCCTCCTGCGGAAGCTGCAGCGTGTAGCCCAGCGTCTGGCCGCGGCTGACGATCGAGATCTTGTGGACCGGATCGGAGTGCTCCAGGATGTGGCCCACCAGGGCATGACCGCTCTCGTGGTAGGCAATCGTGGTGCGCTCGGCCTCGGTCATCACGCGACCCTTGCGTTGCGGTCCGGCAATCACGCGCTCCATCGACCCCTCGACCTCGTCCATCGAGATCACGGAACGATGACGGCGAGCGGCCAGCAGCGCAGACTCGTTGAGCAGGTTCGCCAAATCGGCACCAGTAAAGCCAACGGTCATCTGGGCGAGCTTCTCAAACTTAACGTCCTCGTCCATCGGCTTGTTCTCGGCATGCACGCGCAAGATCTGCTCGCGGCCCTTCACATCCGGACGGTCGACCGTAACCTGACGGTCAAAACGGCCGGGACGCAGCAATGCCGGATCCAGGATGTCAGGACGGTTGGTCGCAGCGATCAGGATGACCGACTCGCTTTCCTCAAAGCCGTCCATCTCGACCAGCAGCTGGTTGAGCGTCTGCTCGCGCTCGTCGTGACCGCCGCCCAAGCCAGCTCCGCGCTGACGTCCCACGGCATCGATCTCATCGATGAAGATGATCGACGGGGCCTGGGACTTGGCCTCCTTAAAGAGGTCACGCACACGGCTGGCGCCGACACCTACGAACATCTCGACAAAGTCGGAACCCGAGATGCTAAAGAACGGCACGCCCGCCTCGCCGGCAACGGCCTTGGCCAGCAGCGTTTTACCGGTGCCCGGAGGGCCAACCAGCAACACGCCACGCGGGATCTTGGCGCCCAGCTTGCGATAGCGATCCGGATCGCTCAAAAAGTCACGGATCTCCTCGAGCTCCTCGACTGCCTCGTCCACGCCGGCAACGTCTTCAAACTTGACCTTGGGGCGTGTGGCCTCGTTGGTCTTGGCGTTGGTCTTGCCAAACTGCATGTTCCTGTTGTTGGCGCCCATCATCTGGCGCATAAAGTAGAACATGATGGCGATAAGGGCGATCGTCGGAAGCACACTCATCGCCAAGTCGCCCCAAAAATCGGGATCGTTGGTGTTGACGATGTACTTGGTATCGGGGTGCTCCGCCATGAGCTCGGCAAGCGAATCGGAGCCGACATAGGTCGAGGAGAAGCTCTTGAGCTCGCTCGTATCGCCCTTGTCCTTCTTCGTCTTCCAGTAATGACCCGTCACGCTTCCGTCTTGAACCGTATAGGTCAGATCTTCGACGCGATCCTGCTTGATGGCGCTCACCATCTCGCTCGTCGCGAGCTTAACGGTATTGCTGGAATTGGCAAAGCCGGAGCCCATGTTAAAGAAGGCGTAGCCCAGAAGCGCGCAAGCCAAAATAAAATACAGCCAGCCCGTACGCGTGGGCTTCTTGCCTCCGGGCATCCCCGGGATCTTAGGCTCCCGGGGAGTCTGGGAATTGTTATCGTTATGGTCGTCGGGCATCTTACGAATAAACCTCCGGTTTCAAAATGCCCAGATACGGAAGGTTACGATAGCGCTCGGCATAGTCGAGGCCGTAGCCCACCACAAAGGCATCGGGGCAATGGGTTCCAACATACTTGGGCGTGATGGCCGAGACGCGGTCCTCAACGTCCTTCCACAGGAAGGCGGCGACCTCCAGAGAAGCGGGCTTGCGGCTCTCGAGGTTCTTCATCAGATACTTGAGCGTCAGGCCCGAGTCCAGAATGTCCTCGACGATCAGCACGTCGCGACCGCGGATGTCGATATCCAGGTCCTTAATGATACGCACGATACCCGAGGACTTCACACCGTCGCCATAGCTCGAAACAGCCATGAAATCGATGTTGGTCGGCAGCTCGATCTTACGCATCAGGTCGCCCATAAAGACCACGGCGCCGCGCAGGACCGCAATCAGCACCAGATCCTTACCCGCGTAATCGCGAGTAATCTCCTCGCCCAGGCGAGAGACGATACCGTCGATATCCTCCTGCGTGAACAGAACCTTCTCGATATCCGGATGTTGAGAAGCCATGACAACCCTTTCTTGTGCTTATCGCCCACACACCGCCGTATGGACGCGAACTTCACATTTTAGCAGCGCACGGGGTATATTTTCCAGCCCGTACGCCATCAGCGCGGGAATACCGTCAACGTCGCACAGAATAGCTGGCGTGGGACGCTATTCCGCATCGACCACGCGGAGCAGATATGCCACGCGCGTTGCGGCCGTGCACTTAAAACGCTCGTCCGCGCGAACTCCGGCGACCCACACCACGGCGCCCCCCGGCGCCGTCCTCACCATGGGCACGCCGGCGCGCTCGGAAACGGGAATGCGAGCCTCACCTAGCAAGTCGGATACTTTCTTGCTTCGACCACTCATCCCTAACGGGCACATCACGTCTCCCGGTACAGGACCGTCCACCCACAGGCGCGCCAATCGCGCCTCGGCAGGGATCTCGCCACGCGAGCCCGCCAGGATCCGCTCACTATCGCTGTCGGCAAAACCCAGGGCAGCCGCGTCTACCAAAGCTGTCACTTCCCCGGCAGCTGCAAGCTCACGGGCGCGGCGCACGATATCGCATCCCGGCTCAACGGCCATCGGTTCTGTGACCAGCATACGTCCCCCGCCCAACGGCAAACGACCGGGTACGGTAACCCAGTCCGCGACCAGGCCCTCGCGAGCCGCCGGCGCCTTGAACGCCAGCATGCCAAACTCAATGCGTGCGTCAATCCCCGCCGGAAGCGTGACCGAGCCGGCGCCCTCGGCAACGCAGGAAAGGACTCGCTCCACATGTCGCATCTCTGGACGAGCGTCCGGATCGATGCGCTTAATCGCCAGTCGCACGATGCGCCGCGCGATTACCACCTCGGCCGCAGCAAGGCGCCTGGCATCGAGCACCAGCGCGCCCGCCGCCTCCTTACGCAGGCAGCTTCGAAACGCCTGTGCCGAAAGCTGAGACAAAAACGCGTCCTCATCGCCTAAGATCTCGCAGGCGGCGCCAATCGTCTTGCAGACGCTCGCGTTGCGCTGCGCCACCACCGGCATCACTCGATGGCGCACGTAGTTTCGCAGATACGAGATATCCTCATTGCTCTCGTCTTCACGCCACGGCTGACCATGTACCTGTAGATAGCCCACGAGCTCGCCATGAGTTAGGTCGAGCAAGGGACGCACCACGATATTCCTCCGGCGAGGAATGCTCGATAGGCCAGCGGGCCCTGAACCCTTAATCGCGTTCATCAAAAACGTTTCCGCGCGATCCGAAGACGTGTGCGCGGTGCAGATACGAGCCGCCGTTCGCGGTGCCCCCGTCTGGGCGCAGAGCTCGCGAACATACCTCCGCGCCGCGGCATAGCGCACCTCGCGGGCCGCGGCCTCAACATTGCCCGACTCCCCATCAAAATAAGCGTGCTCCACGCACAGCGGTAAACCATATTTCGCGCAGAGCTCACGCACAAAGGCCTCGTCGCCATCGGACGCCTTGCCGCGCAGATGATGGTTTACATGCAGCACATGCAGGCGCTCGCGAGCAATGGGGGCAACACCGCGTCCGTCTTGGATATCCAGCTTTGATGTGCACGCCATAAGAAGCAGTGCCGTCGAGTCCGCGCCGCCTGATACCATGAGCACGACAGGAGCAGCCTGCTGCCTCGTTCGGGTCTCATCGACTGCCCCGGGCACGGCATGGTGTCCGTAATGCTGTGATACCGTTGGCATTCGCTTCCTCCTCTATTCGTCCGCACCCATTGTATCCTTTGGAATCTTATGTCTCGTCTGCACCTTCATATCCTCGGCAGCGGCTCTAAAGGCAACTGCGCACTCATCGAGGGCCCGCAGGGGCTCATTATGGTCGATGACGGACTGTCTCGCCGCGAGACATTAAAGCGCATGGCAGAACTGGGGCTCTCGACAGACAACGTCTCGGCTCTTCTCATTACTCATGAGCATAGCGATCACATCAAGGGCCTCGATGTCTGGTGCAAGCACTGGCACGGCCCCCTCTTTGCCAGCAGGGGCACTCTTTCGAACAAAGAAAATCTTTCGCATCTGCCTGTCGAGGAATTCGATCCCGGCGACGCCCTATCCATTGCCGGCATCCACGTGCAAACCTACTCAACATCACACGATGTCATCAATCCAGTCGGTTATCGATTCGACGCCCTCGATGATTCCATCGGCTTTGCCACCGACACCGGAGAGCTATCGAGCCAAGCCATGAACACCCTCAAAGATTGTCGAGTCCTCGCGCTCGAAAGCAACCACGATGTGACCATGCTGCGCGAGGGAGAATATCCCCGCTTTCTTCAGGAGCGCATCCTGTCTGCAAGGGGACACCTCTCCAATGGCCAAGCCGCCGAAGCCGCGCGCGAACTTGTTACCGATCGCACCGAACAGCTCATTGCCATGCATATCAGCCAAGATAACAATCGTCCGAGCCTTACCGTCAAAAGCTATGCCAAGGCTCTGGCCGCAACCCTGGATGACGAGGTCGGCAGCTCCGCAACCCTTCTCCAAGGATCGCGAAAACTCTCGATACGCCCTGCGAGTCAGTATCAACCGGCAACCATTCAATAGACTGTCCTAGACAGCAAAAGGGGCCGAGAATCGCTTCCCAGCCCCTTTTGCTGTCTTTTAATAGCGCAGAACACCAACGAAGTTAGTCGATGGAGATCTTCGTAACGTTCTTCTTCTCGACGATCTTGGGGACCGTAACGGTCAGGATGCCGTCAGCGTACTTAGCCGAGAGGCCCTCGCTCGAAGCGTCCTTTAGATACACGCCACGCGTCGCGCTGTACGAGCTGAACTCCTTCTGCAGGAAGTTCTTGCCCTCGTTCTCCTCGTCTTCCTCGACATTCACGCTAATGGACAGACGGCCCTCGTTAAGCTCGACATCGATATCGTCCTTGGCGACGCCGGTCAGATAAGCCTTGACCTCATAGCCGTCGCCCTTATCCTCAACGTCAACGGGAAACGCCTTGGAAGCAATCGAGTTGTTTGCAAGGTCGGTCATATCATCAAACAGATCGAACAGCGAGCTAGCAGAAGGACGAACGCCAAAAACCGAACGATAAGGAACCATGCTTGCCATGTTTACCACTCCTTTTAGGACTGCCGAGCCATCTTCTAGGTGACTGGGACTTCTTTTGACGCTCATATATATGCCCACACAGTGCTTATATATACATTGACTATAAAGTTTTTTGAGTCAAGTACTATAAGCATATCTAAGTGTAATTGACTCAGGTTTTAGTAAGGTTAAGGTTCTTTGAACCAGAGCTTAAATAACGAGTATGTTCGCAGCTACAAATAACAAGGGGCTTACAATGAGCGCGTACACGTTGTTGGTAACGAGCTAAAGGGCATCATGGACGACCAAAACCAGAACAAAATGTTTATGCAGACGCAGGGGGAAGAAACTTCCACGCAGCCGCCACGGTTCCATCGCCCCCACATCTCGCAAGAGCCCATTAATGATCCTGAGCCCGAGTATGTGACGAGAAATCGATATCAAACGCTCGAGGATGCCCAAACGGGACGCAAACATATGGGCGTCGCCTCGGGAGACCCTGTATATCTGAAAGACGCACCATTATCTAAAAACAGCGCAGCTAGTGATGAGCCGATGAAAGCATCCGCCGCTCATCAACAAAGAGGTCCTCGACCAAAGCAAACCTTGACGCATTCGGCTCGCTATCTCGAAACGCCAAAACAAGGAAAATCGATCTTCGTTTCGTCAAGTAAACGACGCAAGAAGCATCGACTGACACTCCTGCTTTTGATCATTGTGGCCATAGCAGTTGTCCTTGTTATTCGATTTATCTTCTTTAAATAAAGGCTCAATACCAAAAACGATAAGATCGTCTGATGTAATAGAGTCATTTACGCCCAATAAACGCAAAAAAAGGGGAGGCCGCGAGGCCTCCCCCTTCTAAGTTCAAGCGTACGGCTCGGTGCCGTCCACCGGTCAGCGGCGCCCTGGCCTCCCACGGGCTGACCCCGCAG